>Ga0208044_1000016_pt1 | contig 255141 bp, 218 predicted proteins | sample Sb_taG_8_FD_187712 | JGI IMG/M metagenome (GOLD analysis project Ga0208044, IMG submission 187712) | Peat soil microbial communities from Weissenstadt, Germany - Sb_50d_c_BC metaG (SPAdes) (version 2) | ecosystem: Environmental > Terrestrial > Soil > Wetlands > Peat | place: Germany...
TAAGCGGACAGGAGTGTCCGCTCCACATAATCGCCGCATCGACGAAGTCGTCGTCACCTATTTCGCCAAACCGCACTCCTACACCACCGACGACATCATCGAGATTTCGGCGCACGGGTCTCCGGTCGTGCTGCGGCACATCGTCGAGCTCTGCGTCGCCGCTGGAGCACGCCTGGCCGAGCCGGGCGAGTTCACCATGTGCGCCTTCCTCAACGGACGCATCGATCTCACGCAGGCCGAAGCCGTCCGCGACCTGATCGACTCGCAGACGCTGTATCAGGCGAAAGTTGCTGCGCAGCAGCTGGAAGGCGCGCTCTCCCGGCGACTGCAGCCGGTCAAGCAGAAGCTGGTTGAACTGATCGCCCTGCTGGAAGCTGGGATTGATTTCGCGGAGGACGACGTTTCTGTGCTGCCCGACGCGAAGATTCTCGACGCGATGGCCGCTGTGCGCTTGCCGCTCGAGCAAATGGCTGCCAGCTTTGCCTACGGGAAGTTCGTGCACGAAGGATTAACGCTGGCCATCGTTGGCCGCCCCAACGTCGGCAAATCCAGCCTGTTCAATTGCCTGGTTGAGCGCGAACGCGCCATCGTGACCGCTACGCCGGGCACGACGCGCGATCTGGTCAGCGAAACCGTAGCCATCGGCGGCATCCCGGTGAAGCTGGTCGACACCGCGGGCATTCGTCAGGCTCTCGACGAGGCAGAGTCCATCGGCGTAAAGAAATCGATGGAAGCGCTGGCCGACGCCGATCTGGTGCTGGTGGTGATGGACGCATCGCAGCCCGTCACGAGCGAAGACGAAGAATTGGTGGCGCAAGCCGCCGATCGTTCTGCGATCATCGTTGTCAACAAGACGGATCTGGCGCACGCCCCGGAGGGGCTGCCGAAAATAGCCCAGCGCTTCAGCGCTGGGACCAGCGGAGGCGACGCCAGCGTCCCGGAGGGACGCCTGAACCAAGTCCGCACTTCAGCCCTCACCGGCGCGGGCATCACTGAGCTGCGCGCGGAAATTCTGCGCTGCATAGGCGGAGAAGCCGGCACCCAAGCCGAAGCTGGATTCCTGACCAACGTCCGTCATCAGGGGCTGGTTAAGGATTCGCTTGGTGCGCTGGAAGCGGCACAGACTGCCGTCGCTGGAAAAGTTCCCCACGAAATGCTGCTGATGGATCTCTACAACGCCCTGCGCCCGCTGGACGCGATCACCGGAGCCACCACAACCGACGACATCCTGAACCTGATCTTCAGCACGTTCTGCATCGGAAAGTAAGAGGCCGATCTGTCGGCTGCCCGCTCTAGAGGTGAGGCCTGCGCAGCATCATGATGATGATCCCCGCGACCAGGAGCGCGAGACAGCCGAACGAGAAGATGTAATACACGATCTTTATCTTGGGCCAAATCCACGCCGGCCATTTGTCGGCAAGTTTATCGAAAAACGTTTCGCTGAACCGCGGCGGCAGGGCAGCTTCTTCCGAGTCCGCCTTCCAACCTGCGGCAATCCATGTGGCGCGAAGATTGGAGAACAGCAACGCCATGATGATGACTTTCACAACCCCAATGCCCGGCGAGTTGGCAAACACCAACAGAATCGAGGAGAGAAAGTCGACCACGTAGTAAATCAGCATGATCGCCGCAGCGAAGGGATTGTGTTCGCGAACGCCAACGCCACCAAGGTGAAACAGAAGAAAAATCACTAATCCGGTGATGGGCTGGCCCGCCAACACCAAAAAAACCAGCGACATCACTCCCACGATCGTGCAAACCCAGAAGCCTTGCACGGCGAGATAGTCGACATCCGCACCACTTTGGATCGACGGCCAGAACAGACTCTTGAGCCGGCCCTCGGTGCGAGTGGTCGAATCGGAAAGGCCGAGCGTTTGCATGGCGCAGTATTAAAGCGCATGCCGAATAGGTTGTCTACAGGAAACTCGGTCTATTTCGAGAGCCGGCCAAGGGCGGACCGGAACATCTGGTCGAAGGACTTCCCATCTCCGTGCTTCCCTGCGTCGGCCAGCGCTTTCTCCGCTGCCGCCCTCTGATATCCTAGATTGAGCAGCGCCGACAGTACGTCTTCCTCGACGGCGCTCATGGCAGGCAGGGCAGAAGCCGGGGCCGCTCCCGCTTCCGGCAGCTTGTCCCGCAGTTCGAGCACCATGCGCTCGGCGGTCTTGCGGCCAATCCCCGGAATGCGCGTCAGCCGGGCAACATCATTGCCGCGAATCGCTCCGACCATCTCTTCTGCGGCCATGCCGCTGAGAATCTTGATGGCCAGAGTGGGCCCAATCCCGCTGACCGTAATTAGCTTCTCGAACAGCGCCTTCTCCGATGACCGAAGGAATCCGTACAGGGCGATGGCGTCGTCGCGTACGTGAGTGTGGATGTGAAGCGCGACTTCGGATCCGGCCGCAGGCAGATCGGAAAACGTCGGCACGCTGATGGTCACGTCGTAGCCGACGCCCGCCGTTTCGACGATGGCCTGATTCGGATGCTTGGCCAGCAGCTTTCCGCGGAGGTGGGCGATCATGTTGAGGTCATTGTAGCGGGAAACGCGCGGGTCACCTCAGGGGCTAAAGCCCTGAGTCTCTGAGTCGACTCACCGGCACGACTGAAGTCGTGCCCTTCCCGGTTTCTTTCGCCCGAACCAGCCAAGGGCCCTACAGCGCCGCAGCCTGTTCGCGGCGCCGCGCCTGGATTTCGATGTAGACGTTCACCAGCGACACGGCCGCTGGCGTTACGCCGGGAATGCGCGACGCCTGGCCCAGCGTGCGCGGCTGAACTCGGCTGAGTTTCTCCTGCATCTCCCTCGATAGCCCGCTGACCGAGCGATAGTCGAACCAGTCGGGAATCGAATGCTGCTCGGCTTTCTTCAGGCGCTCCATGGCGCGCTGCTGCTGCAGCAAGTAGCCTTCGTACTTGATCTCGGTCTCCACCGACTTGAGTTCGTTGCGCACTTCGGAAGAAATTCTCGCCGCGGATTCACGCGGATGTTCGCGGATTTTATTTCGTTCAAAAAACTCAGGCGCCAGCTCGCGCAGGATCGGAGAAAGTTGTTCGACATTCACTTCGGGTCGCTTGAGCAGCTGCGCCAGCGTCTGGCCTGCAGCGGATGACAAGAGGCCCGCCGGGCTTTGCCCGGCTGGACGGACGAATGCGTCCGTCCCCACATAGGCATCGCTGACTTCCGCAGCTTGAAATGCTGACAGCATTTCCGCGGTCAGCCGTGCGCTCTCCAGCACTTTCCTCATTCTGACCAGCCGCTCCTGCTTCGCCTGAAAATCCGCCCAGGCTCCGTCGGAGATCAGGCCCACTCGACGGCCATGCGGCGTCAGCCGCCGGTCGGCGTTGTCGATGCGCAGGTGCAGGCGGAACTCGGCCCGCGAGGTAAACATCCGGTACGGCTCGTTCGTGCCCTTGGAAATCAGATCGTCGATCAGGATTGCGGTGTAGGCTTCGGTGCGGTCGAGAATCAGCGGCTCCTCGCGCTTTACCTGCCGCGCTGCATTGATGCCCGCCATGATTCCCTGGCACGCCGCTTCTTCATAACCGGAAGTGCCGTTGATTTGTCCGGCAAGAAACAGGCCGGCAATTTTCCGCGTCTCCAGTGTGCGCTCAAGTTCCGTGGGATCGATTGAGTCGTACTCGATGGCATAGCCTGGCCGCAGCATCTCGGCGCTTTCCAGGCCGGGGATCGACTTCAGAATCGCCAGCTGGACTTCTACCGGCAAGGAGGTGCTCATGCCGTTGACGTAGATTTCGTGCGTGTTCAGCCCCTCCGGCTCGAGAAAGAGCTGGTGCATTTCCTTGTCGGGAAACTTCACGATCTTGTCTTCAATGGACGGGCAGTAGCGTGGGCCAATGGACTGAATCTGGCCGCTGTACATGGGCGAACGGTGCACGTTCTCGCGGATAATGCGGTGCGTCTCAGCGGTGGTCCACGCGATGTAGCACGGCACTTGCGAGTCGTGATGTGCGACCCGTCGGGTGCGGAAGCTGAACGGAGTTGGATCGTCATCGCCCGGTTGCACGGGGAAGCGCGACCAGTCGATCGTGCGTCCGTCGAGGCGAGGCGGCGTTCCGGTCTTGAGGCGGCAGCCGCGCAGCCCCAGCTTCTTCAGGGCCTCGCCGAGCAGGACCGCGGCCGGCTCGCCCGAACGTCCCGCGGGATATTGCTGCTCGCCGCAGTGGATGAGTCCGTTGAGAAATGTTCCGGTGGTGATGATGACGGCCTCGGCGCGCACAGTGCGGCCGTCGCGGAGGCGAACGCCGAGAACTCTCTGGCGGCAGTGAGCTGCGGAGCTACGCTCCGCCTGGACGGGCGGGGCGCCCGTCCCCACATGGTCATTGCCGCTTCCACCGTCGGAGGCAACGATCAAGTCCGCCACTTCCGCCTGCTTGATCTTCAGATTGGCCTGCGACTCCAGCACCTCGCGCATTTTCAGGCGGTAGGCCTGCTTGTCGCATTGGGCGCGCGGCGACCATACGGCCGGCCCGCGCGAAGTGTTCAGCAGGCGGAACTGGATGCCGACCGCGTCGGTGACCTCTCCCATGATGCCGCCGAGCGCGTCCACTTCCCGCACCAGATGGCCCTTGGCGATCCCTCCCACCGCCGGGTTGCACGACATCTGCGCGATCAGATCCACGTTGAGCGTGCAGAGAGCGGTCTTCAGGCCCATGCGTGCGGCGGCCATGGCGGCCTCGCAACCGGCATGGCCGGCGCCCACGACGACGACGTCGAATTGTTCGGTAAACTGCATCCCAGACCGACAGTCAGGCCCCAGAGTCGTCAGTACTCTTTCTTCTTTCATTCTAGCAACTTGGAGGCATTCGTGATCCCGCTCACTTGCCCGCCCCCAGCCTGCGCCGTATAGTAGCCTGTCATCCGCAAAATACAGGGGGACTCATGACTAGCGCCCAATTCTTCGAGCAGCTGGAAGCGCGAATCTCTAAATATGACCTGCTTTGCCATCCCTTCTACGAAGCGTGGGCAGCCGGAGAGCTGACCCGCGAAGACCTGCGCGAATACGCACAGGATTACTACCATCACGTCGAGGCTTTTCCCTCGTATCTGGCGGCGCTCGGCCTGCGTCTTGACGAAGGCGAGCTACGCCGCGCCGTGCTGGCGAACCTGTGCGACGAGAAGGGCATCGACGGCCGGCCAGGCAAGGAGTCGGTGCCGCACTCCGACTTGTGGCTCGATTTCGCCGAAGGCATGGGGTCAACCCGTAATCTGGAGTGGCATTGCCCCGTCCCGGAAGTGCGGCAGCTCATCCGCCACTTCCATCACGTGGCCAGCGAAGGCCTGCCCGAGGAGGCGCTGGCAGCTTTCTACACCTACGAGTCGCAGGTGCCTCGCGTGGCGCGGGAAAAGGAGCGCGGCCTGCGCCAGAACTATGGCGCTGACGACAAGACCTGCGGTTATTTCTCGCTGCATGCCACCGCCGACGTGCATCACGCCCGCGTGTGGCGGGTGCAGCTGGAGAAGCGCATCGCCTCCCACCCTGAAGCCGCGGACGCCGCTTTGAATGCCGCCGAAAATGCGGCGCGGGCTCTGTGGCACGCGCTGGATGGCATCGAAGCGCGGCGCATGACGGTTGCGGCGGCATAGTAGGAACGAGGCCTGACTTTGCGGAAGGGCTATGTAGGGACAGTCGCCCTCGGCTGTCCGGGTCGAGCGAAGCTCGACGGCCTCGCGGCGCATGCTATGGGGGCGTAGGCTGAGCGCCAGCAATCCGCTGTCCTCATAAGATTTGGGAAGGGCACGACTTCAGTCGTGCCGCACAGGCCCTAAAGCGGGCGGGCTTTAGCCCCTGAGGGTCGTCGCCGGGTTTCGAGCCATTGATTCGGTAGAATCAGTGGCTCGTTTCTATTTGAGGCTGATTTGTCGGGAGGAAAACTCTTGGCCAGACCCATCCCTATCGGCGTGCGCGGCGAGGCGGAGGAGACGGTCGCCTTCGAGCACACGCTGACCTCGCGCAACTCGAAGTTGCCGCCGGTGTACTCGACTCCCGACATGATCCGGCTGATGGAGATCGCAGCCTTCCAGGCGCTGCAGCCCTACTGCGAAGGCGACGAGATCACCGTGGGGACATCAATCAACGTGGAACACCGCGCGGCCAGCAACATCGGCGCGCACATCAAGGCGGAAGCTGTGCTCGAAGCCTTCGACGGACGCTTCTACACCTTCCGCGTCACTGCCCGCGACGATGTGCGGGAAATTGGTCGAGGCACAGTGGGCCGGGCGGTGGTCAGCGTAGGCAAATTCGTCGAAAGACTAAAGGCTGGAAACCGCTGAATGGCTCCCATGCCAAATCCTGAGCAGAAGAAAAAGGCAGAAACATTACGGGCGTTGCACGCCGGTACGGGTCCGCTGCTGCTGGTCAATGTCTGGGACGTGGCCAGCGCCCGGCTCATTGAAGAAGCCGGATTCCCGGCCATCGCGACCAGCAGCGCCGGCGTGGCCTTTGCGCATGGCTTTCCTGACGGCCAGAAAATATCTCGCGACCGGATGCTTGCAGCCGTTGCAGACATAGCGCGAGCGGTGAAGGCGCCGGTCACTGCCGACGCTGAGGCGGGATACGGAAACACGCCGGAAGATGCGGCGACGACTGCACGAGGCGTGATCCAGGCAGGCGCGGTCGGCATGAATTTCGAAGACGCGAGTGGGGACGTTGGGCGGCCTCTTGTGGATTTATCGCTGCAGCTGGAAAGAATTCGGGCGATTCGCGAAACCGCCGAGGAACTGGGCCTACCATTAGTCCTCAACGCCAGAACCGATGTGTATCTCCTTCAGGTTGGCGAACCCGGAACGCGCTACGACCGGACGGTGCAGCGGCTGCAAGCTTTCGCCAACGCGGGCGCGGACTGCGCGTTCGCGCCGGGTCTGCGCGATGCGCCGACGATCGGCCGCCTGGTGGCGGATATTCGTTGTCCGTTAAACATTCTGGCCGGGCCCGGCTCTCCCTCAGTCGCTGAACTGGCGGCTCTTGGCGTCAGACGAATCAGCCTGGGTTCCGGTCCGATGCGGGCCGGGCTCGGTCTGCTGCGCCGCCTGGCGGAAGAGCTGAAAGGCCACGGTACGTATGCGGCGCTGGAGGGCGCTCCTTCGCACACGGAGATGAACGCGCTCATGAATGCAAATCAGAAGACGCGGTCCGGGATCTGACCTCCGGCCTGCTTGCTCGCCGTCCAGGACGTCTTTTTGCCTTCGCGCATCCGCACTGGTTGTATATTCCGGATGAGACTTTCTAACCGTAGGTAAGGACTGGAATGGATAAGATCATTCACTCGTCGGGATCGCTTGTTTTGTTATTTGCCGCTTCGGGCCTGCTAAGTTGGCTGGTCTATGGCCTCTTTGGCCTCTATCAAGAATCTCCTCGAGCAAAGAGCCGCTGGCTTACGGCTCTCGAGCTTGATCCCGAACAACTTGGTGGTTTCAGCTACTCCCACCTGGCGCTGATCAGTGTCCTTTCGCTTTTTCTCGAAGTCATGACCATCCGCTGGATCTCCTCCGAGATCCGCGTGTTCGCCTATTTCAAGAACCTTGTCCTGGTGGCGTGCTTCCTGGGATTCGGGCTGGGCTGCTACTTCTGCCGCCGTCGCGTGCAACTGACTGCGCTAATCGCGCCGCTGCTGGTGCTGACGGTGCTGCTGAAGGCGCCGCTCTCGCCCCTGCATCAGGTGCTGGCGGCGCTGCCGCAGATGCTGGGTGGCGGCACGGAAGTGAACACCTGGGGAGTGCCTTCTCTGCCGACCAGCTGGCCGGGCACACTGCTGGCGCTGGCGGTCATGGTGCCGCTGTTTGCTGTTATCGCCATGATTTTTGTTCCGACCGGACAGTTAGTGGGCTGGTATCTGGAGAAATCTCCCAACGGCGTGAAGGCCTACAGCGTGAATGTGCTGGCCAGCCTGGCCGGCATTGCGGGCTTTACCCTGCTTTGTTTCTTGTATCAACCTCCGGCGGTGTGGATGCTTGTCGCCGGAGTGCTCGCCGTTCTTACGTTCTGGCGCCGGCCCCGCGTGCGCTGGATCTTGACCGCCAGCTTTCTTGCCTGTGTGCTGTTGCTCACGCTGCGCGATCATCGGCAGTCGACGACGTACTGGTCGCCTTATCAGAAGCTCGACCTGCGCCCGGAGTATGAAAACGGCCGAATCGTCTCCTACTGGCTGAACACCAACGACTTCTGGTTTCAGCGCATCCTCGATCTTTCTCCCGCATATGTGCAGTCTCATCCCGACGAATTCCGCGCTCAGCCTGCCGAATGGAACGCCTATAACCTGCCTTACCGGATCTATCCCGCGCCGGAGTCGGTGCTGGTGCTCGGCGCGGGAACAGGCAATGATGTAGCCGCGGCCTTACGCAACGGAGCCGGTCACGTGACTGGCGTGGAGATCGATCCGCTCATCATCAAGCTGGGCCGTGAATTTCATTTCGAGCATCCGTATCAGTCGTCCAAAACTCAGATCATCCTCGACGACGCCCGCGCCTACGTTCAAAACAGACACGAGAAGTTCGACCTGATCGTCTATTCGCTGCTCGATTCGCACACCACCAGTTCGTACTTCTCGAACATTCGCATCGACAACTTCGTCTACACGCAGGAGGCGCTGACCAAGGCCCGGCAGCTTCTGAAGCCAGACGGCTTGCTGGTCGTCAAGTTCTGGGTGCAGAATCCCTGGATCGCCGGGCGGCTGTTTGGCTTGATGAAGACCACGTTCGGCGAAGAGCCCATGCAGTTTCAGAGCACCGACGGGCCGGGCGGCTCAGGCAGCCGATTCTTTGTCGGCGGCTCGCGCGAGCGCATGCAGAAATCCCTGGCGGATCCCGCGGTCGCGGCCTTCGTGCGCGAGCACGCCAACATTCGTATGGAGCCGGCGCGGCTGACCTCCGACGATTGGCCGTATTTTTATCAGCACGAACCGGGGCTGCCGATCAACGTGATCCTGATTTCGATTGCCGTGCTGCTGACGTTCGGCTGGTTCCTGCGCCAGACGGGCCGCGCCACTGAGGGCCGGCTCGATCTGCATTTTCTGCTGCTGGGCGCGGGCTTCATGCTGCTCGAAACGCAGATCGTCAGCCGCATGGCCCTGCTTTTCGGGACGACGTGGGTGGTAAACTCCATCGTGATTTCCGGCCTGCTCTGCCTGATCGTCGCGGCCAACCTGGTGTACGAACGATTTCGGAATTTCCCGCCGAGGCTGGCATATGCCGGGCTTTTCGCTTCCCTGCTGATTTCGTTCCTGGTGCCAACCGACAGGCTTTTCTTCGCGTCCGCGGTAATTCGAGGGTTGGTTTCGGGAGTCGTGTTGTGCCTACCGGTTTTCTTTGCCGGAATCATCTTCGTTTCCAGCTTCGCGCGAGTGCATTTTTCAGGGAGTGCACTCGGCTCGAATCTGTTTGGATCTCTGGCTGGAGGATTGCTGGAATCGTTGTCCCTGTGGTTCGGGCTCAAGGCTTTGATCATTCTGGCGGCCGTGATTTACGCGGGTTCTGCGCTGGCGCTGCTTGCGCCTGCCCGCAGTGCGGAGGCGGGCGCGCGAGAAGCGGCTTAGGCAGGAAATGAAGACAGCCGCGGAGCTTCGCTCCGCCGGATGGACGAGGGCGTCCGTCCCTACATGCGTTGATACCTTGCGTTGCTACAATCCCGTTGGTGCCTCTTTCGTTTCAGATCGAAAAAGTGAGCGGCAAGGCGCGTGCCGGGCGCTTGCTCACTCCACATGGCGAAATCGAGACGCCGGTGTTCATGCCCGTGGGCACCGTGGCTTCCGTCAAGGGCGTGCCGCAGGAGACGCTCGAAGAGCTCGGCGCGCAGATCATCCTGGGCAACACTTATCACCTGTACTTGCGTCCGGGCGTTGGAACTGTAAGAAAGCTGGGCGGGTTGCACGGGTTCATGTCGTGGCGGCGCGCGATCCTGACCGACTCCGGCGGATTCCAGGTTTTCAGCCTGAACGAACTGCGCAAGGTCACCGAAGAAGGCGTCAATTTTCGCTCGCATCTCGACGGCTCGTCGCACTTCTTCAGCCCGGAGAGCGCGATGGAAGCGCAGATCGGGCTGGGCGCCGACATCATCATGGCGTTCGATGAGTGCACGGAGTACCCGGCGGATCGCGCGCGGGTTCGCGCTTCGATGGAGATGACGGCGCGCTGGGCGGCGCGAAGCAAGAAATATTTCGAGGAGCATAAGAACGAAGTGCCGTGGGCAGGCAATGGTCACGTAGGGACGGACGCATTCGTCCGTCCAGGCGAGCGCCAGCTCGCCGGACCCCCGGCCGCAGCAGAAGAACCTGCGGAGCTTCGCTCCGCCGGACGGACGAATGCGTCCGTCCCTACGTGTTCGGACCGGACTCAATCGTTGTTCGGCATCGTGCAGGGCGGGATGGATCGCGAGCTGCGCCGCGAATCCGCCGAGCGCACGATTGAGATCGGTTTTCCCGGCTATGCGATCGGCGGGCTCAGCGTCGGAGAGCCGCGCGCGCTGACCCGTGAGATCGTCGAGTCCACGCTCGAGCATTTGCCCGCCGACAAGCCGCGCTATCTGATGGGAGTGGGCACGCCCGAAGAAATCGTTGAATATGCCGGCCTCGCCGTCGACATGATGGATTGCGTGCTGCCGACGCGAGCGGCGCGGCACGGGCTGCTGTTCACCTCGGAAGGGAAGATTCCCATCAAGCAGGCGCGCTACGCCCAGGACCAGGGACCGCTCGATCCGAGCTGCCCTTGCCGCGTTTGCCGGCGCTATTCACGGGCCTATTTACGGCATCTTTATGCATCGAATGAAGTGCTGGCGCAGGTCCTGAACACGATCCACAACCTGAGTTTCTACCTTGACACTATGCGGCGGGTGCGGCATTCTATTTGACTTGGGGAAGAGTCCCATTTTTCCTCTGGTGTCTGGTCACGAGCGAAACGCTAGACACGGAAGACCTCCCCGGATTCGATCCCGAAGCTGAAGGAACCCGGCCGAAGACGATCCAAACTCCGTGGTGACATAACAGCTCCCGCGGCGCTGTCAGGCGCGGGCGATTTTGCGGGTTTATACGCTCAGACATCACACTATGCGATCGTTGCTGGCAGCGCAGTTCGGTGGTGGCGGGGGTATGGGGTGGGCTGCCATTGCGCCGCTCATCCTGATTTTTGGCGTTTTTTACTTTCTCTTGATCATGCCGCAACAGCGCCGCCAGAAAAAGTGGCAGGCCATGCTGGATCAGCTCAAGACGGGGGATAAAGTCACCACCAGCGGAGGGCTCCGGGGTACGATCATCGCGCTGAAAGATGACGCGGTACATCTGCGCGTCCCTCCCGACAATCTCCGCGTGGAAGTGACCAAGGCCTCGGTGGTGCACGTGGTTACGACCGAGGAAGAAGTGAAAGGAAAATAGTGTTCAGTGCTCAGTGGCCGGTGGTCAGTTGCGCACCCCAAACTGATCACTAATCACTAATCACTAATCACTGTGTTTATATGAACAAACCTCTTCTCTGGCGATTTGGAATCACGGTTGGCGCGCTGCTTATTTTCCTGTTTGGAATCTTCGGCGTTCCCAAGAGCTTTTCCGGCCACGGCTTCCTGGCCGCAATGGGCGAGCACATTCATCTCGGCCTCGATTTGCGCGGCGGAACGCACTTGATCCTGCAAGTGAAGGTGAACGATGCCGTCAACGTCGACGCGCAGAACGCCATGGAAGTTCTGAAAGAGCAGCTGCGCAACCGCAAAATCGACTACGCCGACATCAGCCAGCCCGACCAGCAGAACAACCCTGACCACATTGTGCTGAAGGGCGTGCAGGCCAGCTCGCGTACCGACCTGTTGAGTATCGTTTCCGAGCGCCTGCCGGAATATGACATCACCGGGGGCGCGGACAATTCCTGGAACATGGCGATGAAGCCCTCGTCCCTGACCGATCTGAAGAACCGGGCGGTGACGCAAGCGATCGAGACCATACGGAACCGCGTCGACCAGCTCGGCGTCAGCGAGCCGCAGATTGAAGAGCACGGCCTCGGCCAGTACCAGATTCTGGTGCAATTGCCGGATGTGGACGATCCCGCGCGGGTGAAGGACATCATCCAGAACACCGCAATGCTCGAATTCAAGCAAGGACTGGGCGGACCGTATCCCAGCGAGCAGGCGGCACTGCAGGCGCAACCGACTCCCGGAGTTCTTCCCCCGGATGCGATTCTCGTTGCCGGGCATAGCATGCCGGGCGCCGGCGAAGAAGGGCCGGCGTGGTATCTGGTATCTCGCGTCTCGGCGGTTACCGGAAAGGACTTGCGGGACGCCCAGCCCAACCGCGATCAGAATGGCCAGCCCAGCGTCAGCTTTACGCTGACCGGCGAAGGCGGGCAGCGGTTTTATAACTTTACCAATGCTCACGTCGGCGACCCTCTGGCGGTGGTGCTCGATAACAAAGTTCAGGAGTGGGCGAATATCAAGGAGCCCATTCGCGATCACGGCGAGATCAGCGGTGGGCGCATGGACGAGCAGCAGTCGAAGGACCTGTCGATGGTCCTGCGCTCGGGCGCGTTGCCGGCGGGCATCAAGTATCTGGAAGAGCGCACGGTCGGACCGTCGCTGGGCGCGGATTCGATTCGCGCCGGCGTGAGGGCGGCAGTTGCGGGCATGCTCGCCGTGCTCATCTTCATGCTGATTTACTACCGTGGCGCCGGCATCAACGCGGATGTGGCCCTGATCCTGAACCTCATCATTTTGCTCGGATTCATGGGCTACTTCGGGGCGGTGCTCACGCTACCCGGAATTGCCGGCGTAATTCTGACGGTCGGCATGGGCGTCGATTCCAACGTGCTGATCTTCGAGCGCATTCGCGAAGAACTGCGCAACGGCAAGACGCCGCCTTCGGCTGTGGATCAAGGCTTCAGTCACGCCTGGATCACGATCGTGGACACGCACGTCACCACCATCGTTTCGGCGGCGATTCTGTTCTTGTTTGGAACCGGCCCGGTGAAAGGGTTCGCGGTCACGCTGACCTTTGGTTTGCTGGCCAACCTCTTCACCGCCGTGTTCGTGTCGCGCGCGATCTTCGACTGGATTCTCAGCCGCAAGCAGCGCGGGGAAGCGTTGAGCATCTAGCGGAGTTTTAGCGTTGTCATTCTGAGCGAAGCGAAGAACCTATGCATTTTGCTGGCGCCGGCAGAACTGCACAGGTCCTTCGCTTCGCTCAGGATGACAATTGGTTAGTGAATGCCAGTTAAGTCATTCATAGATAAGGGGTAACAAAAACCGGTGGAGTTCTTTCACGACGTCAATATAGATTTTCTGGGGAAAAAGTGGTATTTTCTCGCCTTTTCCCTGCTCTTTAGCGTTGCGGGCGTGCTCTCGATGCTGTTCTGGCACGGCATCCCGTGGGGTGTGGACTTCCGCGGCGGCACGCTGGTGTATGTGAAGTTTTCGCATACCCCGGATCTGGGCGCTGTGCGTCACGCCATGGATCAGGCGGGCTTGCACGATCCCAGGATTCAAAGCTACGGGCCGCCTGCTAACGACGAGGTTCTGATCGACCTGGCGCAGAAGGAAACCAGCGAACAGGCTCTGGACCGGGGCAAAATACAGATCATCGGCGCGCTGGAGTCCAACACTCCGGCTGGCAGGACTGACCTGAACAATGCCAGTTCTTTGACAATCAAGAACTATTTGATGGACAAAGATCCGCTACACCTGGGTTCGGACGCCGATCAGAAATACACGGCGCAGGCTCAGGCCGTGGTGGATTATCGCGACAAAGCGCAAGGCGGCGTGCTGAGTTCGATCGACCAGCTAAAAGCGGGCGCGGCCGATCCCGCGGTCGTGGCTTCGTTGCACGACGGCTTCTTCCTGTCTGACTTTGGCGTGCGGAACGTCGAGATTGTGGGTCCGCAAGTGGGCGCGCAACTGCAGAAACAGGCGGCTCTGGCCACGATCTATTCCCTGGCCGGAATGCTGGTGTACCTGGGTTTCCGCTTTGAGTGGATCTACGGCGTCGCCGCGGTGGTCACGGTGTTTCACGATACCTTGATCACGGTGGGGGCCTTTTCGCTGACGAAAACCGACATCTCCCTGACCGTGATCGCGGCCATTCTCACCTTGATTGGTTACTCTAATAACGACACGATCGTGGTATTTGACCGCATCCGGGAAAATATTAAACTCATGCGGCGCGAGAAACTGTCAGACGTTGTCAACCGGAGCATCAATCAGACGTTGAGCAGAACGATCTTGACAGCGGGCCTAACCTTCCTTACCGTACTCGCACTCTTTTTATTCGGGGGCGAGGTGCTGCATGGGTTTAGCCTCGCGCTCGTAATTGGCATATTAATTGGGACCTATTCCTCGATCGCGATTGCGGCGCCGATCCTGGTGGCGTATCAGGACTGGCGGATTGAACGGGGAAAGCGTCCCATGGCCATGCCGGCAGCCAAGGGCAAGTAAGAGAGCGTACTGAAGACGCCCGATGGCACACCGGTGGGGTCATGTGTTAAGCCTTCTTACGTAAGGACTTAGAAGGAACGCCGCGGAGGCCTGCCAGGCTGCCGCGGTGGAGAACGACTCCGGGAGCAAACGGGTAGCTGCCGGTGTCTAAGGTTCCGTAGGGTCTGAGTGGGGGAGAAGCTTATGTTTGAAGATAGCCTTATCGAGTCCGGGGGCAGGCTCAAAACGCAACGCGGACGGACGTCAGCCGTCGCCTTCATGCTGGAAGCCGTGATCGTCGGGTTCATGATCCTGGTCCCGCTGATCTTTACCGAGGCGCTGCCGCGAACGCAGCTGATGACCTTCCTGGTGGCTCCGCCGCCACCTCCTCCGCCGCCACCGCCGGCAGCCGCGCCGGTCCATGTGCAGAGGCAGATTCAGACCGATATTATCAACGGCGAATTGCGCACGCCGACCAGGATTCCAAAAGCTGTCAAGATGATTCAGGAGGACGAAGCCCCGCCGCAGATGGCTACAGCCGGCGTGGTAGGCGGCGTCCCCGGCGGAATCCCGGGTGGGCAGATGGGCGGCGTCATCGGCGGCATCATCAGCTCCACGCCGGTCGCGGTTCCGAAGATTGCCACTCCGCAGCGCGTGCGTGTGTCGTCGGGCGTGTCGCAAGGACTCCTGGTCCGGCGCGTGAACCCGACCTATCCGCCGCTGGCGCGCCAGGCCCGCATTCAGGGCGTGGTGGTTCTGCAGGCGCAGATCAGCAAGTCGGGCGACATCGAGAACCTGCAGTTGATCAGCGGGCATCCGATGCTGGCGCCGGCCGCGATCGAAGCCGTGAAGCAGTGGAAGTACAAACCATACCTGCTGAATGGCGAGCCGGTCGAAGTCGACACGCAGGTGCAGGTTAACTTTACGCTCTCCGGAGGCTAGACTCCCGGGCGTTGGCGTAATTCGGATTTCGCATTGGAAGTGTGTATGTGACCCTCCCCTCTCACCAAAACGCGGTGGCGGGGAGGAGCTTTCCTAAAGCTCGGGCAGGGCCGCCATATCGCGAGTTTCCTCTCAGATATGGGTGCTTTGCACCGGGCTTGCGCAGTGTAGGCGGTAAACTGCCGGAATGCAGGTTTCCGGTTCGCCGCTGGCACCGCAAGGCGCATCACAGTGTCTAACGCAGAGTAGAGAGTTCCGAGGAGGGAAAAGCAACTCATGTTGGCAACTCACGTAGCAGGAGTCATTCTCAGTCACGTTCCCGCCGCAGCCGCTTGGATCGTCCAAGAGAGCGGCACACTGGCGACCGATCCATTGGGCTTGTGGAAGGCCATGGGCTGGGTCGCGAGAACCGTCGTTATCATTCTGTTCATCATGTCGGGGTGGTCCATCGGCGTGATGATCGACCGCTGGATGGCTTACAGTGCGGCCCGCAAGCAATCGCGTTCCTTTGCCCCGGCGGTAGCGGGAGCACTGCGCGACGGCCGCATCGACGAAGCCATCAAGGTGGCCGAGCGCAACAAGAAGAGCCATCTGGCCAAAGTCGTCACCGCCGGCCTGATGGAGTTCAAGGCCCACCAGGACAGCCCGGGCGCCATTCCCGGCGAGACCATCGAAGCCTCCAAGCGCGCCCTGGAACGCACCGAAGCCATCGTTCACGCTGAACTGAAGCGTGGATTGGGCGGCCTCGCCACCATCGGTTCGACCGCTCCCTTCGTGGGACTGTTCGGCACGGTGATGGGCATTCTGAACGCGTTCATCGGCATCAACAACTCGAAGGCCACGGGCCTGGCGGCGGTCGCGGGCGGTATCGCGGAAGCGCTGGTTACGACGGCCATCGGGCTGCTCGTCGCCATCCCGGCCGTCATGATGTTCAACTATCTGACCGGGCGCGTGGAAGCGTTCGACGTGGAGATGGACAACTCGTCGAGCGAACTGATCGACTACTTCCTGAAGAAGCGCGGCGACGTTAGACGATAAAGCCGGCCTGGCAGGAATGGCGCGGCCTGGTCCGCAGTGAGTTGCTTGTCCGGCGCTGGAACCCTCCGGCGCCGGACCTTCCTGACTTGGCGGACGCTGACGCAACGGCGCAAGGGAAGTATTGGAGATTCCAATGGCATTAGCCAAACGAGACGAAGGTTCGAAAATCAGTTCGGCCATCAACGTCACGCCGATGGTGGACGTGATGCTGGTTCTGCTGATCATCTTCATGGTGGTCACACCCATGTTGCAGAAAGGCATCAGCGTGGACATGGCCAAGGTAAATAACCCCACGCCCATGGAAGACGCTGACAAGGAAGACGCCCTGCTGGTCTCCGTCACCAAGGATGGCAAGGTGTATCTTGGCAGTGAGCAGATTTCCATCGATGCCCTGACCACCAAGGTGAAGGATCGCCTGGCCACCAACGTACAGAACAAGCAGGTCTACGTGAAGGCGGACATGCGGGCCCGTTTTGGATACGTGGTGCAGGTCGTAGACGGCGTACGGGCTGCGGGAGTGGATGACCTGGGCTTGCTTACCGATCAGAGAAAGACAACTCCGAACGCCCCGCCGGCTCCGGCTGCGCCTGGACAATAGAGGAGAACGATCATGGGAATGGATCTTGGCTCAAGCGGTGGAGGCCCGAGCGCCAGCATCAACGTCACACCGCTCATTGACGTGCTGCTCGTCCTGCTGATCATCTTCATGGTGATCTCGCCGGTGACGCCGAAAGGCCTGGATGCGCTGGTGCCGCAGCCGCCTCCGCCGAACGCGCCCAAGAACAATACGCCCGACCGCACCATCGTCGTGCAGTTGATCGACCGCGGCCCCGGCACGGAACCGGGCGTGAAGGTCAACCAGGAAGACGCGACCTGGGACAATCTGCAGGGACGCCTGGAAGACATCTACAAACAGCGCGCGGAAAAGGTCATGTTCGTGAAGGGGGATGACTCGATCCCGTTCGGCAATGTGGCCAACGTGATTGATATCGCGCACGCCGCCGGTGTGGACAAGGTCGGCCTGATCACGGCGAAGATCGAAGCCGGTAATTAGCAGGCCGCGCGCCGAGCCAGCATCGATTTCCCACCCTAGCCGCAAAGAGCGCGGCTAGGATGGGGCACCGTTAGAACTGCCCCTTCCAGCGCCCGCGCTTGTCAAACCGCTGTCTCTGGGCCTAGGATGCTGTGGCGAGGGAGACTCATACCGCAATGAATAAGAACCTGAGGCTGCTTACGCTGGCGGCAGTAGCGCTGGCGCTCTTCTCCTCTGTGGGCTGCAACAAGCTACGGGCCCGCGACCAGCTCAACAAAGGTGTGGAAGCCTACAAGAACTCCCACTACGAGCAGGCCATCGACCACTTTCAGCAGGCCGTGCAACTCGACCCGACGCTGATCAATGCGCGCATGTACCTGGCCACCGCCTTCGTTTCGCAATACATTCCCGGCGTGGACGCGCCCGACAATCTGCGCACCGCGCAGCAGGCCATTGACGAATACCAGAAGGTGATCGACGCCAATCCTTCTCGGGATCAAAAGGTAAACAGCGCCAAGGGCATCGCCTACCTGTACCTGAACATGAAGAGGTTTGACGACGCCAAGAAGTACTACCGCCTGGCGTCCGATCTCGATCCGAACGATCCGGAGCCCTACTATTCCGTCGGCGTGATCGACTGGACCGCCTGCTACCAGCCGCGCATGGAAGAACGCGCCAAGCTGGGCCTGAAGCCGGAAGAACATCTCAACCCGAAGAACAAGGATCAGAAGAAAGCCTGCGACGAGCTGAAGGTGAAAAATGCGTCAGCCATCCAGGAAGGCATCGACAGCTTGAACAAAGCCATCCAGCTTCGACCCGACTATGACGATGCCATGGCTTACATGAACCTCATGTACCGGGAGCGAGCCGACGTCGAATGCGACGATTTGGGGTCCCGGGAAGAAGATCTGAAAACGGCCGACCACTGGGTTGACGAAACCCTGCGCGTCAAGAAGGCCAAAGCCGAAAAAGAAGCGCAGAAAGCCGGGGGCGGAATTACCCTGGATCAGCCGAAGTAAATCGCTGGCAGTCGCGGGATCAGTCTGGGCCTTCTTCGCCAACGCGAAGGAGGCTTTTGTGTTTCGTGGCGGCGAGCCGATCAGCGCAACCCACATCAAAATCCCCCAGACTCACTCTTTCGAATATAGCCGGACTTCGACCTTGGGGAACTGCCAGCGCTGAACGTGCGGGAACCATTCAGGAAGAACTCGAGTCAGCAGCACCGCGGTGGGATCCGGGTTTGCCGGCCCGTTGTACATCAGAACAACCCAGATGCGGGAGCGGCCAGCCGTTGCCTTAGCTAGAAAATCTGCCGACAGCTTGGCGCGAAAATCGCGATAGTCCAGGCCATCTGCAGCCGAGTGAGGATAGATAATCTCGGGTCCGATTTGAGCGGCGGAGGCAAGATCTCCGGCAGTTCGCAGGGAGCGGAAAAATTCGTAGGGCACGCGAATCTGCGGGATGTGGAACAGGACGCTATCACCCGGCTGCGAGCGATCAAGAATGAAAGTGGTCGCGGCGCCGGCGGCGTCGCGCTCGTCGTCGAAATCATGAGCGTAAATGTAGAAAACTCCCTGCAGGGAAAGTAAGAGAACGCCGGCCAGGACCGGGCCGATCAGCCAGGACTGGCGCAGTCTTGCCAGCCCGGCCGCCGCCAGGATGGTTAGAGGCGGCAGGCAGAAGATCAGATAGCGATCGTAGAACACCGGCTTGGCCAATGACAGCACAAGCGTCAGCAGCACCGGGAACAGCAGCCAGACCAGCAGGAACTGGCAGCGCCAGGTTTCCCAGTTCTGATCGCGGCCCAGCAGGTGCTTGCGCAGGGGCACTACGGCTGCCAGGCAAGCGGCGGCGTAAATCAAAGGCAGCGGCCAGCCGTCGCTTCCCGCGAAGTGCTCGAGGAATGCAATCAGGGCGGGAAGGGTTGGGCGATGAATCCAGCGAATGGGTCCGGTCCCGGTTTTGGCCACAAAGATGATCAGGGGCAACACCGCGATCGCGATGATCTTCCAGGCCCGGTGCAGCTGTTCGGGGAGCGCTGGGTTCGGCCGGTCCGAAGGTTTGCCCAGCCAGCGGAAAGTCAGCCACTGTGCCACCAATAGCAGCAGCGCGTAGAAATGGGCGTACACCGCCAGGATGCTGCTCAATATATAGCCAAGTTCGAGACGTCGCCCAGGCTCGCGGCAGGCGGCGACCAGGAAGCCGGACGAGAGTGTCGCCAGCAAAACGAAGAGCGCATAGCTGCGCGCCTCTTGCGCATAGCGAACGTGGAAGGCATTGAAGGCAAACAGAGCCGTTGCGATCAATGCAACTGGGCGGTCGTTCTGCCGATCATCGTTCTGCCGATCAGGGAAGAGAAGTCCGGCCAGCCAGTAGATGGCGGGCAGGGTGGCGGCGGCGATCAGCACCGACAGGCTGCGGATGAAAAACTCGCTCCATCCAAAGTGCAGCCAGATCCGCAGCAGGCCGTAGTACAGCGCCATGTTGGCCTCACGCCACCACAGCAGGCGAAGGAAACTCGGCCAGTGCATCCGGGAGACTTCCACGCTGAAGCATTCGTCGAACCAGAAGGGTTTGCAGGCCAGGCGCGCAAAGCGCAAGGCCGCAGCCATGGCGAACAGCAGCCCAAGAGTCAGCCAGCGCGCAGGCCGACCGAAGGCTGACCGGAATGGTGAAGCGCCTGCGGGTTGGATCACCGCGGGCTCGGATAGCGGCATGCTGAACGTTCGAGGTCCGGATAACAAAGAGAGACCAATTTCCAGATGATAGTATGCTAGAAACAGGTGAAAATTTGCCGGTAATTTCGAGCGGAGCCCTGACTGTGACATCCGTTGACACTGCGCCGCGAAAGCCTCCGGCGGCGAGCGACGATCGGGAGAGCGTGCGCTGGAAGGGATGCGTGTCTGTGCTGGTGCCGGTTTACAACGAGGCGGCGCACGTCGGCGAACTCTTGCAGGCGATTCAGGCCTCGCCGGTGAAGAAAGAAATCATTATCGTGGACGATGGCTCGAATGATGGCACACGCGAAAAACTGCAGGCGCTGCCGCCCAGCGATGATCTCACCATCGTTTTTCACGAGAAGAATTGCGGCAAGGGAGCGGCCATCCGCACCGCCTTGGCCTACGCGCGCGGCGAATATTTGCTGATCCAGGACTCCGATCTGGAATACGATCCGCAGGACTACCCTGCCTTGCTGCAACCGCTCGAGGAGGGCAAAGCGAACGTGGTGTATGGCGTGCGTCCGGACCGCCCCGAGCGTGGGTTGCGCTTTTTTCTCGGAGCCAAGCTGCTGACGCATCTCACCAATTTGCTCTATCGTGCCGGCATTCACGACGAAGCGACGTGCTACAAAGTCTTTCGCCGCTCGCTGCTGGGGCGGGTGCAACTGGAATGTCACCGCTTCGAGTTCTGTCCTGAAGTGACGGCCAAACTTTGCCGCATGGGCGAGAGGATTGCGGAAGTTCCTATCTCTTACCAGCCACGGTCCGCCGTCGAAGGCAAAAAGATCCGCCACTCCGATGGATGGCTGGCCATCTGGACGCTCGTTCGCTATCGCTTCGTACCGCGCCGCCGATGGGAACGACGGTCTTCCGGTGCTCCCGAGGCCCCCTTCGCGGTGAGCTTTGCCCGGTTGCCGGCGGGAGCAACCCGGTCCGCCTAGTACAATATCCGGTTTAGCCAGAGGCCGCTGAACCCGCGCGTCCAGCCGAACCAGCGCTCCATGTTCAAGAAGATTCTCATCGCGAACCGTGGTGAAATCGCGGTACGCGTGATCCGCGCGTGCCACGAGATGGGAATCGCCGCGGTTGCGGTCTACTCCGATGTGGACCGGGCTTCGCTACATGTGCGCAAGGCCGATGAGGCCTATCCGATCGGCGCCCCGGCGGCTTCCGAGTCATATCTCAACATCGTAAAGATCCTCGACGTTGCTGAGCGGGCGGGCGTGGATGCCATCCATCCCGGTTACGGTTTTCTCTCGGAGAATGCGAAGTTTGCCCGGGCCTGCGCCGATGCCGGCGTGAAATTCATCGGGCCCACGGCTGCGGCTATGGACGCGATGGGGTCGAAAACCCGCGCCCGGCAAGCCATGGAGCGCGCGAACGTGCCGCTCGTGCCCGGTACCTCGCGCGGGCTGGAGTCGTTCGAGCAGGCTCGGCAAGTGGCCGCGCGCATTGGCTATCCCATCATGCTGAAAGCGGCGGCTGGCGGTGGCGGCAAGGGCATGCGACTGGTGCGCGCGCCTGAGGAGCTCAAGTCAGCCCTTGAGGGTGCCCGCAGCGAGGCCGAACGCTCGTTCGGCGACAGCGAAGTCTACATCGAGAGAGCGATCGTTAATCCGCGGCACATCGAGATGCAGATTCTGGCGGACGAGCACGGGAATACCGTGTATCTGGGCGAGCGCGAGTGTTCGATCCAGCGCCGGCACCAGAAAGTCGTCGAGGAAGCACCGTCGCCAATTGTCGATCCCGATATGCGGCGCCGCATGGGCGAGGTCGCGGTCCGCGTGGCCAAGGCTGCCGGATACACGAACGCCGGCACGGTCGAGTTTCTGGTGGACCAGCAGAAGAACTTTTATTTCCTCGAGATGAACACGCGGCTGCAGGTCGAGCATCCAGTAACCGAGCTGATCACGGGGCTCGACCTGGTGCACCTGCAGATTCGCATCGCAGCCGGCGAGCAGCTGCCGTTTACCCAGGATCAGGTGACGATCCGCGGGCACGCCATTGAGTGCCGCATCTATGCCGAGGATCCGGACAATAATTACTTCCCCAGCCCGGGCAAGATCACTTTGCTGCTGGCGCCTTCCGGGCCGGGCATTCGCCGCGATAGCGGCATGTACGAGGGCTGGAGCGTGCCCATGGACTACGATCCTCTGCTGGCCAAGCTGATCGGCTATGGCACGGATCGAGATCAGGCCATCAGCCGGCTCACGCGCGCCCTGAATGAGTATTTCGTCGGCGGCATCAAGACCAATATCTCGCTGTTCCGGCGCATTCTGCGGAATGCGGATTTCCGCGCCGGGAAACTGGACACAGGCTTCCTCGATCGCATGCTGAAGCAGAGGGACGACACCGGTGATCCGTCGGGCGATCCGAAGGCAACGGAGGTAGCCGTGATAGCCGCCGGGATGTTCGCCGCCCTCGGGCCGGCCGCGGCGGGCGTGGGCGAGCACCCGGTATTTAACGGATTGGGTGCCGGCAACTCAAGATCCGTGTCCAAGTGGAAGAGCGCAGCGCATCGGGAGGCGATGCGATGAGAGTTGCCAAACACTGTGGTGCCGCGGAGCTTCGCTCCGCTGGACAGCCGAGGGCGGCTGTCCCTAAACGGCTTCATCTGGTCACTGATAACTGACCACTGACAACTGATTTTTTATGATCTATGACGTCGCCATCAACGGTAAAAGTCACCGGCTCGAGCTTCATCGCACCGACGGCCGCTGGTCTTGCCGTCTCGATGGCCGTGAAGTTGACGTCGACGCCGTGCTGGCGCGGCCCGACGTGCTCTCCCTGCGCATCGGCAACCAGACCTTCGAGGTGAAGTGCGAGCGCGTGGGCAGCGACCTGCATGTTTGGGTGGGAAGTGTTCGCTATGCCGTTGAAATCCGCGATCCGCGATCTTTGCGCGGGCGCGCTCGCTCCGTCGATGATCACGGCCCCAGAAAGCTGACGGCTCCTATGCCGGGCAGGATCGTTCGCGTTCTCGCAACTCAGGGAGCGGAGGTTGAGGCGGGTGTCGGCGTGCTTGTCGTTGAAGCCATGAAGATGCAGAACGAAATTAAATCGCCCAAGAAGGGGACGATTCAGAAGATTCTGGTCAGCGAAGGCGCCGTGGTAAATGCGGGGGACGTGCTGGCGATCGTGGAATGACGGCGTCTGTCATTCCAGCATGACAGAAGAGACTATTTCTCCATCCCGTTGCTGTCGAGCACTTTCTTGGCGTAGAAGTTCTCGACTTTCGCAGAATCGCGCAGGACCTCATAATAGGCAGCCTTGAGCAACTGTTCGCGGCGGTCGTGCAACTGCGAACGGATGGCCTGCTGCACCCGCGGATCATTCAATTCGCGCTGCCCTGCCGGTTCCTTGGCCACGAGTTTGACGATCCGGTATCCAACTTCCTGTCTCGTCTGGGGATTGACCACGCTGATAATTCCGCTGTACTGGCCTGGCTTCAGTTTCATGACGGCGTCGCGGGTGAGCGGGTCGGTGCTGCGCAGCGAGGACTCCGGTACGGTGCCCAGATCGCCGCCATTGCCGGACGTTTCCGGGTCTTCCGAATATTTCATGGCGAGGGTGGCGAAGTCATCGCCACTGTCGAGCCGGTTGGCGATCATCTGGATCTTTTTGTGCGCGTCGGCTTCGTTCTGCGCCTTGTCATTCTGGTTGTGAGCCTGCGGATTGGGGAAAGGAGTCACCATAATCTGCGCCAAGTGATATTGCGGCTCGATCAGATTGAACTCTCCCTTGTGCGCGTTGTAATAGTCGCTGATGTCCTGGTCGGTGATGTTGATCTTGGATGAGACTTCCTTGTTCAAAACCTTTTCACGGGTGATGGAGCGGCGAATGTCGCGCTTGAAGTCGGCCACCGTGATCTTCTTTTCAGCGAGGCGTTTATCGAACTCTTCCTGCGTGAACGGCGAACGGACCTCGTTGAATTTGGCATCCACATCCGCGTCGGTGGCCAGCAGGCCCAGCTTCTCGGCGCGGCGCATGAGCATCTCGTCTTCGATCATCTGATTCAGAATCTGGAGTCGAAGAGCGGTGCCTTGCTCCCCGGTGGGCGCCTGCTGCGCGGAGGACGCCTGATAATTTTCGTAGTACTTGTCGACGTCCGAACGGAAGATCTTGCGGCCGTCTACTGTGGCCATGACATCGCCGCCGGCCGGCGAGCTGCAAGCGGCCAGCAGCGCCAGCATCGCGGCGGCGGCCAACGCCGCAGCCGCCTGGCTAAATGAGACATGTGTTTTCAAGAGATGTTCTCCCTCACTGACCGCAGTTGCATGCTTTCGACTGAAGCCCGGTCGGAGAGCAGCCGACGGGCAGACCCGATTCGCTACTTACTTGGACGCAGGCGCCGCCGCCGGGGATGTGTGTTCCGGCACAGATTCTCCCGCGTCCTTCAAGGCGCTGTCGAGTGCGGCACGGATCTCGCTCACCGGAACGGCCCCGTCAATCTTCTGCCCGTTGACGAACAGCGTCGGCGTGGCGCTCACGCCAATGTCGTCGCCCTCTTTCATGGAGGCCCGCACCGCGTCCTCATTTTGCGCCTTGACGCAGGCCTGCAGCCTGGCCACGTCCACGCTGTGTTTCTGACCCTGCAGCACCGCCATCTTGTCGATCGCTTCAAAGCGCGCCCCGGGCGTCTTCTCGCCGTCGACCTCGCGCTTGTTGGAGTGGATGTAGTCGGCGAAATCCCAATAGGCATCGGGGCTCAGCGCGGCCAGGCAATTGGCGTCCACCGCGGCGTGAATCGCCCACGGGTGGATCTCTGACAGGGGATAGTCCTTGTAATAGAAAGTGACCCGGTCGCCATACTCCTTGAACAGTTCAGGGAACAACTCCGCGTGCATGCGCGAGCAGAACGGGCACTCGTAATCGTCGAAGTTGACCACTACGACCTTGGCGTTCTTGGCGCCGCGCGAGGGGCGCCCGGTCAGGTTGATCTTGCTCATCAGCTCGGCATAAGGATCTTTGGTCAGATCGAACTTCGTCAGGCGCATCAGCGTGTTGCGATCCCTGGAAAGCAGAAACGTGTAGTCCTGTTTCTTGCTGTCGCCGCCGCCGCCGATGGTCACGGCGACACCGTCGTATCCCGGGAGATCGTTGCTGGGTGTGATGGGGCCGACGGTCACCGGCACCTCAGGCGGAATGCTGTAGTGAGTGCGCACCTGACGCTCGATCTTGCGGGACAGGTCGGGCGGTGCGGATTGGGCAACACAGCCCAGGCAAATCGCAAGCAAAATGAGGAAAGAGCGTCGAATAATCGTCACCAGAAACCGCCTCAGCATCCGTAAAACAGCAGGTTGATTATCTCACAGCGCGCAGGAACCGGCCTGGGACGGAACGCGGCTTCAGCCGGTGCGGCGAAGTTGTTCTGCCGGCAGCAACGAGTTCATCGATCCCGACCGAAATCCTTCCAGATCGAGGGTCACGAACTGGAATCCCAGTCCCTTGAAGATCGCCGTGAATTTGGCTGCCATGGCGGGATTCAAGGCCAGTTCCAGTTCCTCACGGGCAATCTCGATGCGGACCATCTCGCCGTGGTGGCGCACGCGAAACTGGCGAAAGCCCAGCGCGCGTATGGCTTCTTCGCCGCGTTCGACAACGTCGAGCGATTCGCGCGTAACCGGCCGTCCATACTCGATGCGGGAAGAAAGGCAGGCCGATGCGGGCTTGTCCCAAATGCGCAGGCCAGCCTGGCGCGCGAGCGTGCGAATGTCTTCCTTTGTGAGTCCGGCAGCAAGCAGCGGAGCGGCCACGTGGTGCAGCCTCGCAGCTTGCTGGCCGGGGCGGAAGTCGCCCTGGTCATCCACGTTGACGCCGTATGCAATCGTATCGAAGTTGCGGGCGGCGCGGAGTCCTTCCATCGTGGTAAAGAGTTCATCTTTGCAGTGGAAGCAGCGCTGGCCATCATTGCGCGCATACTCGGGCCGATCGAGTTCGGACGTGGCGACGACTTCTACCGGAATCTCTTGCTCGTTGGCGAAGGCAAGGGCATCGGCGAGTTGGGTGCGGGCCAGGCTGGGAGAATCCGCGATGACGGCAAGCATGTCGTTGCCGAGCACGTCGTGAGCAGCCCAGGCGAGGTAAGCCGAATCGACTCCGCCGGAATAGGCGACGAGCAGGCGGCCGAGTTGGCCCAGACTTGTGCGCAGCCGGGATTCCCTGGCTGGGAGATCAGATTCTCCGGGGAGCATATCCGCATATAGTAACAGCGCTGAGAACTGTCTGGCCGCGCGGTGTGCACAAGGCATCTCGTAAATGGTTTTGGGCAGGGCACGACTTCAGTCGTGCCGTCAAGGGCTGCATGAATACTGGGCTTTAGCCCCTATGAGACCAGTTCTAGTACAGCCGTTCCTGCCGCCTCAGGTTGCCGAACGAACCGATATTGGCCAGCGTGAAGGTGAAGCGAAACAGATTTTCGTTGCGCACATCGGCGATGGCGTAGCGGCGGTATTCCAGGGTCATGCCGCAGCAATCCCAGTTGTAGGTGGCCTGGGCGGTGGCGAACTGCAACTGGTGAATCTCGGCGTCGAAGCCAAAGCTGCTGGCGAAGCTGAACCCACGCCGGTTCAGGCCGCCATAGCCGAGGGCCACGCGAAATTGCTGAAATTTGCGGGTCAACTGAGTGGTGGCGAGGGTGATCGGACTGCCAGTGCCTTCGCTGGGGATCGAACTCGACGTGGAGGTTTGCGGGATTTGCAGGAACGCGTCCCCGCCGCCCACCGTGAACGGTCCAACATCGTAGTTCACCAGCAGCGTGCTGGCATTGATGCGTCCCAGCTGGAAGTCGTAGTCGAGATCCCACTCGGTATTGGTGTGCGTGCCGGTCTCCAGACGCAGGCGTGAGACGACCGGAGAGAGATGCCGCGCCTGGGTCAGAAAAGCGATCCCCGTCATGTCTTCGGTGGTGGTGAAGACGTTGCGCTGGCCGGGCACTAGGGCTCCGCCGAAGGTCGGATCGAGAAAGTACTTTTGCGTCAGCTCCCACGTTGCCACTTCCCTGACTTCCGGCAAGGGGACGCAGGCTTGATTTTCCAGGGTGTTCACCCGCTGCCACGGGACACCTTGTTCCGGAGCAGCCGCTCCCACGGCCAGGCCGCTCATCGGCGTTTCGCATTCCGGAGCTTGCTGCGATCCGGCCGGCGGCGAGGCGCGCTTGGCGTAGAGCCGGGTGATGAATCCGTACTCAGCCTCGTGCGTATTGCTCAAAATGTCGCGTTCGTCAAAGTGCAGCACATTGGCAAAATCGTTGACCCCGGTCACCAACCGATAGACCGCCCTGGGTTCAATAACATGCTTCCATTTGCGGCCCAGGAATTCCCGGTCGAAAACCTTCTCCAGTGCCGGCGGCCGCAATTCCACGGATGCGTCGAGCGCCTGGCGATTGGTAGGATTGCTGACCGCGACTCCGGTCACGAATCGCTCCGTGTAGTAGCCCTCATGCAGCGCCAGCGCCGGCCGCAGCGCCCATCCATGGAATTGCCAGGGCAGCGAGATTTCCGGGCTGAAATCGAAGCGCTCCAGCAAGCTGCTGGTGTGGAACCCGGGCTCGCTGCGCGAAAGGCCGGCGAGTGACGCGTCGAACGACCACAAAAACGGGGAATGGCCCAGGGGCCTGTCCACGCTGGAGGCGTCGAGGCTTGGAGTATGCCAGATCTGGACGGCATCGAAGATCGGCGGGTTGGTAAGCGCGCCGTTTTGAGCCAGCTGAAAAAAATCCTGATAGCGTTCGACCATGCTGCTGAAGGAGAAACCGTGAGCGCTCCGGGAGAGAAAAAGCTGTGACTTTACTTCCGAGTTCACCGCCTGGGTGAAGATGTCGTTGAAGGCCAGCCGGAATAGAAATGAGCTCAGGTAGTCGACATTGGAGACCGCGCGAAAGCCATAGAAATTGCCTTCCGCCGTCAAGCGCGCCTCCTGGCCGCCTTCCCGCAGCAGTTGCGGGCACTCAAAGGTGGGGGGCGTGAGGCAGGGAACCTGAATCGCGATGCCGCGATCGATGACGCCGGAGTAGGTCAGGTCGACATACGAAGTGTCGCTGGGGCGTGCCCTGAATTCTCCTCTTTGCGACCATCCCCGCTTGGAGAAATATTCGGCTCCCACGGTCGCATCGAGGCTGCGATTGATCGCCCAATAAAATGCGTCACCGACAATCGTGCCCTTGACCGAGGATTGTCCGCCCGTAGGAACCAGGAAGCCAGTTTGCCGGGCTTCGCGGTTCACGGGATAGGTGGCGTAAGGGAAATAGAAAATCGGGAGCCGGGACAGCCAGAAGTTGCTGTGGTAGATGGTGGCGTTGCCGCCCACATCCACGACGATTTCACGGGCGCGAAACTCCCATTTGGGATGCGGTAGTTCGCAGGTGGTGATGGTGCCGTCGTAAACCAGGTAGTGTTCGGGGGTAGTCTTCTCGACGATTTTCCCGGTGAAGGCGAATGGAGCGGTCGAAGTCAGCACGGGGTGGCTGCTTTGAATGCGGAATCCGGTGGTGCCCGTAACGTCATAGAAGCGCCCGGTCTCGGCGGTCAGGTCGTAGGTTCCGTGGCTGGCCTTGATGTGGTCGTCGTTGGGCCCGCCATCGAGCGTGAAGTGGCCGGACCCGATGGCTTCTCCGGTGTCGGAGTTGTACGTGACCTCGGCGGCCCGCAAAACGTAGGTCTGGTAGTGAATCTCGGCGTCTCCGTGCAGCTTGTAGACAGCCCCGTCTTTTTCCTGCTGCAGGGCGCAGATGGTGGTCGCATCGTTGTCCTGGGTTGCGGCTCGGCCGGCGCAGAGCGAACTGGAGGCTGGCGAACTCGAGTCTGGAGTGGGAGTTTTGACCGCCTGCGGGGCTCTCTCCTCAGGGATGTTGGTGCCCTGACCCGATTGCGCCGCAAGCAACTGGCTGGTTACTAGCGAGAGCGCGAGAAGCTGATGACAAAGGCACAGCGCCGTGATAAGGAATTTAGTGCGCAGCGTCATCGGAAGACAATCAACGGAAAAGAGCGCTCGTCGAGATCGTACCGGCCTTGTGCGGCTCTCTTGTCGCAGCATCGTGAACTTAGCACGGCGCCAGCGCCAAGGGAAAGTGGCGATAAAGGCTAGGATTCTGTTGCATCGTCTGCCGGTTGTACGCCGTGCACAGGTGCGTTGGAAAGACTGATATTCATGAATTGTCCGTTGTGTGGAGAAATTTGCGGTTGCCCATCGGAGCCCCCTCCTGCTGCGTTGGAAATGCCTGGCGCGGCATACGAAGCTGCGCCTGCCGAAGACGACGCCGCTGCCTGGCGCGATGAACTCTCCGCGCGGCTCGACCGCTACCGTGCTCGCCGAAAAATGCGCCCACCTCGCTACCCGTCACTGAGCCTGCAGTTCGATCCCGCGCCTCATCCCGGAGGCGATGGTTCGGGCCGGGATACGCTGGAATTTCGCACAGACCAGGCTCTCGCGCTCGACGGAATACCACAGCAGCCGCACGCAAGCGAGCACCGAGGCGAGAGCGGCGAATTTCCGGGCGCGCACGCGGCTATCGCGGAAGCTTTGTCGGCTCCGGTGCCTCGAGCTTCGTCCGCGGAGTCCGCACTTGCGCGCGCTGCGACTACCAGCGCCAAGATCATCGAGTTTCCTCGATTCGCGTGGGGACCTCCAGCGCCTCCGCCGGACCAGCTCGCCGAGCCTGTACTCGACCGTCCGCGGATCCTCGAAGTGCCCGAAGTTGAACCTCCACCTCCTGCGCTGGGAGGAATTACCATCGAGCGCATCGAGCCGCCCGACCCCGAAAAGAGGCCGGGCATTGACATCCCGCTGCAAAGCGCCCCGCTGGCCCGGCGTCTGTTCGCGACCGCAATTGACGGGCTGATCGTCTTGGCTGCATCCGCTATGTTTGGAGCCATTTTCTGGAAGGTCGCGGCGGTGCGGCCGCCACTGGCGCAACTTGTTGGGCTGGCAGCGGCAATCCCGTGTCTGTTCTGGACCGCCTATCAATACTTGCTGATCGTTTATGCCGCCAGCACTCCGGGACTGCGGGCGGCAGGGCTGGAACTAGCCCGTTTCGACGGGACCGCGACCGGCCGCTCTCTACGCCGCTGGCGCGTGGTGGCGTCGTATCTTTCGGCAGCTTCGCTGGGGATGGGATACGCCTGGACTTTTCTGGACGAAGACGCGCTCTGCTGGCACGACCGCATCACCCACACCTACCTCGCACCCAGAAGCCGCGACGCCCAATAGCCGCCGGCGGCGCTTTCCTCGGACCCTCATCCCTCTGATAGGCTACCTAGGCTATGCGACTGCTCCTGACTATGCCTGCCCTGCTTGTCCTCGCTACCTCTGTGTTTGCCCAAGACCTCAAACCGGTTGCCGAACGCCTGGCCGCGCAGAACGCCCTCTTCGATGAGCAGTACGAGACCGATCTGCGCAACTTTCCCGAGCGCGCGACTGCCTTCGGCGATTACCGCTACAACGACCAGCTCAATGACTATTCGCTCGACGCGATTCACCGGCGCCATGAGACCGACGCGGCTTTTCTCGAGCGTTTGCAGGCGATCCCGACCGCCGGCTTCTCCGATCAGGATCAGCTCTCGCACGATCTGTTGATTCGAGTTCTGCAACAGCGCATCGCCGACTTCGACCTCAAAGAGTACGAAATGCCAATCAACACGCAGGGGGGCGTGCATACGAATCTTGCCGACCTGCCGCTGGCTGTGCCGCTCGACTCGGTTAAGCACTATGAGGATTACATTTCCCGGTTGCATCAGATTCCCCGCGCGCTCAGCCAGGCCAGCGATGTTCTCCGAGCCGGCATGAAAGACAAGCTGATGCCGGTGCGCTTTCTGGCGGAGAAAATTCCGGCGCAGTGCGAGGGCGTCATCGCTGCCGACCCATTTCTGCAGCCCACCAGGAAATATCCGGCTAGCATTTCGCCGGAAGATCAAAAGCGGCTGACCCAGGAGATCACCGCCGCGGTCAACAACGAGGTCTTGCCGGCCTACAAGAAATTTGCCGAGTTCACGCGTACGGACTACGCTCCGCAGGGCCGCACGACTCTTTCCATCGAGTCCCTGCCCGACGGCAAGCGGCGTTACGAAAATGACATCTACGGCCGCACCACCACGCACATGACCCCTGACGAGATCCACCAGTTGGGCCTGCGCGAGATGGACCGCATCGAGGCGGAGATGTTGGTGATAGCTAAAAAGGAAGGATTTACCGATCTTGCGTCGTTCCGGGCTTCATTGAAAAACAATCCCAAATACATCCCCACGTCGGCCAACCAGATTCTCGACGACTTTCGCCACTACATTTCGCAGATGGAACCCAAGCTTCCGGAGCTGTTCACGCTGCTGCCGAAGTCGCCGGTAACGGTGGAGGCGATTCCGGAATTTCAGGCGTCGGCCATGACTCACTACGTGACGGGAACGCCCGACGGAAAACGGCCGGGGCGGGTTGTGGTCGCAACCTCCAATTTCGCCGACCGCACTCTGATCGACAATGAAGCCATCGCCTACCACGAGGGCATTCCCGGACATCACATGCAGCTCTCAGTGCAGCAGCAGCTTGAAGGACTGCCCAAGTTCCGCCTGCACGGCCTCGGCTTCAACGCCTACATCGAAGGCTGGGCGCTCTATGCCGAGCAACTGGGCAAGGAAGTTGGGTTCTATCAGGATCCGGTCTCCGACTACGGCAGATTGTCGTCGGAGTTGTTTCGCGCCGTGCGGTTGGTGGTCGACACCGGAATTCACGCCAAGGGATGGTCGCGCGATCAGGTCGTCGATTTCTTCCGCAAGTCGGGCGCGGTGGATGAGCCGACGATTCAGGCCGAGACCGATCGCTACATCTCATGGCCGGCGCAAGCGCTTAGCTACAAACTTGGCCAGCTCAAGTTCCGTGAGCTGCGGGAGCGCGCTCAGAAAGAACTGGGGCCGAAATTCGATCTGCGCAAGTTCCACGACGAGATGCTCAACGGTGGCACTCTGCCCCTCGACATGCTGGAGGCGCGCACCGACAAGTGGATCGCGGAGCAGAAAGCGAAATAGCACACGCCCATGACGACATTCACGCAAGACTTACGTTACGCGATTCGGATGCTTCTGAAATCGCCAGCCTTCGCCGCCATCGCTGTCCTTACTGTCGCTCTCGGCATCGGCTCAAACACGGCGCTCTTTTCCGTCGTCAAAGGGGTGCTTCTCAATCCACTGCCCTATCCGCATTCTGAGCAACTGGTGGCGGTTTATGGAGATGCACCTGGATTCAGCCGAGCTCCGGTCGCCTATCTGAACTTCCTCGATTGGCAGCACGACAATCGCACATTCTCGTCCATGGCCATGTACCGCAATCAGGATTACAACTTCACCGATACGAACGAAGCCGAACGCCTGAGCGGTTACATGATCTCTACCGGATTTTTTCCTGCCCTCGGCGTGCAGCCAATTCTAGGCCGCACATTCCGCGCCGACGACGATCAAGTTGGCGCCGCGCCGGTCGCCGTTCTGGGTGGAGGGCTTTGGAAGCGCAAATTCGGTTCTTCGCCCGATATCCTGGGGAAATCGCTAACCCTGAACGGCACATCGTACCTTGTCGTCGGTGTGATTCCTTCCAGCTTTACTTTCTACGGCCATGATCGCGACGTTTACACTCCCATCGGCCAGTGGAACGACCCATCGTTTCGCGATCGGAGAATGGTGGTGAGCGCGCACGTTCTTGGCCGCCTGAAACCTGGGGTTACGCTCGCGCAGGCCCAATCCGACATGGACGTCGTCGCGCGCAATCTCGCCGAGTCCTTTCCGGTAGCCGATAAGGACGTCGGAATTGCCCTTGTATCGATGAAAGAAGATATCGTTGGCAATGTCGAGCCCTTCCTGCTCGTGCTGCTCGCCGCCGTCGGGTTTTTGCTCCTGATCGTATGCGCGAACGTGGCCAACCTGCTCTTGGCGCGTTCGATGAGCCGCTCGCGCGAGTTTGCCGTTCGCGCCGCGCTGGGAGCCAGCCACATGCGCGTGGTGCGGCAGCTTCTCACCGAAAGCGTCTTGCTCGCGGGCCTGGGCGGGACGCTCGGACTTCTGCTTGCCTTTGGCGCCACCAAAGCAATGCTCAACACGCTGCCTGGCACATTGCCCCGCGCCAGTGAAATCTCTCTTGACGGACGCGTGTTGCTCTTCACCATGGCGCTATCGCTGTTTGCGGCGATTGTGTTTGGCCTCGCTCCCGCGCTGAAGAGTTCACGCGTAAATCTGCAGGGAATACTCAAGGAAAGCGGCCGCGGGTCTAGTGGCACCCGCCATCGCCTGCAAGGAAGTTTTGTGGCCGTCGAAGTCGCCATGACCTTGCTTCTTCTGATCGGCGCCGGACTGATGCTTCGCAGCCTCAGTGCGCTTTGGCGAGTGAATCCGGGATTCAATCCCAGCCACGCCGTAACCTTCAATTTATCGATGCCATCCTCCTCCGCAACTACATCCGACGAAACTCGCGCCCGCCTGCGTCTCTTCGACGACAAAATGCGCTCCATCCCCGGGGTGCAAGCGGTTTCGGTCACGCTCGGGTCGCGCCCCATGATCCATGACTCGTCCTTGCCCTTCTGGATCGAAGGCCGGCCGAAGCCTGCCAACGACAACGAAATGCCACAGGCGATGTTTTATCTCGTGGAAACCGGGTTCCAGCAAGCCATGGGAACCACCCTCGAGCGTGGGCGCTTCGTCACTGCGCAGGACAAAGAAAACACTCCGGTAGTCATCGACATCGACGACGCTTTTGCGCGCACTTATTTCCCTCATGAAAATCCTATCGGGAAGCGCGTCTTTCTCACACAATTCAATGTGCAAGCCGAAATCGTCGGCGTCGTCGGACACATAAAACAGTGGGGGCTGGGCGCGGATGCAAAATCCGCCGTCGAAGCCCAGTTCTACTATCCGTTCATGCAGCTTCCGGAAAAGCTTATGCCGATGGTCGCGGACGCCGTTGCGGTGGTTCTACGCACCAAAGGCGATCCCGCAGCCACGATGGCTGAAGTTCGCCGCGTGGTTTACGAAACGGACCCCGGCGAAGTTATCTATGGCGTGCAAACTATGGACGATCTCCTCGCCCAATCCCTGGCTCCGCGCAAGCTCTCGATGATCCTTCTCGAGATATTTGCGGTGCTCGCGCTGGTGCTTTCCTGCGTTGGAATTTATGGCGTGATTTCCTATCTGGTGAGCCAGCGCACCCATGAAATTGGCGTGCGGATGGCCCTCGGCGCACAACGCAGCGACGTGATGCGCCTCGTGCTCGGGGAGGGCGCAAAAATGGCGCTCATCGGCGTGGCCATCGGCATCGCCGCCGCATTGGGATTGATACGGCTCATCGCTAACCAGCTTTTCGGAGTTACCGCGCACGATCCATTGACGTTCATCACCGGTGGGATTCTGCTGACGCTGGTCGCGCTGCTCGCCTGCTACATTCCCGCACGCCGCGCCGTGCGGGTCGATCCGCTCGTGGCACTGAGGTACGAATAGTTCGTTCGCATTTATCGCGTCTGCTCCAGCATCACTTCCTTTGTGATTTTCTCGCGTCCTCGCATCACTGTGACCATCACCTTCTCAGCCTCGTAGTGGGCATAGCGGAGCCTGTAGAGGTCATCGGGGTTGTCGATTTTCTGTCCGCCGTACTCAATCAACACATCACCGGATTTGAGTCCTGCCTTGCCCGCGGGACCGTCCTCGGACACTTTAGCTAATTTCATACCGCCGTGTTCCTGCTGGTAATCGGGCTCGACGCCAAAATTTGGCGGCAGAATGGTGGTATGACGGAACGTGATTTTCCAACCCGCTGGCGTTTTCACCAGGATGAAGCTCTCCACATAGGTCGCATGCCACGTGCTCCCTCCCAGCATGGCCAGACCGGCGGGAGTGTCGGCTCTCCAGTTGCTCGGCAATTTCAAGGTGACCCATGCAACATTGCCCCGCACCTCGGCCACTGCGTCTTGCGGATGATACTCAACGTGCACGCCAGCATCCTTGTATGCTTGCCAGCCCTCGCGTTCGGCGGGCTCAAGTGGTTGCGGGAAAGACTCTTCGATCATGCGGGCGTCCGGCGTGTGCAGAGAATCCACCTTATCAAGGTCGTATTCCTGAACTGCTCGCTCATGCGCCAGAACTACATCGATGGCAGCTTGCTTTTCGTCCTCTTGTGGCGCCGTACTCGTCTTACAGGCGCCCAGCCGAATAACAATCACCGACGTTGCCACGAAAAGCATCCCGATGCGTCGTCGCATGTTAGTCCCTCCACACGGGCAAATTGAATGCCAAACAAATAGTACATGTCTTACTCAGCGAAAAGCTTTTCCTTCGCTTCAATCGTCACCGATTGTCCCGCCATATGCTATCTTCAATAGGTTTACCTCATAATGCTCGACCCGCACTCCTCTGAAGCATGGCCGCATCGGTTGAAGGTTCCAAACCGGCCGTAAAGGTCTTCGTCGCCACGACGGTGATGTTGACCTTCATTTCCTTCTGGCGCGCCTCCGCCATCGTGCTTGCTGATCTGGCCTCCTCGGCCTACTACGCCGGCGGCGATGCGGAAAAGGTGATCGGCAAGAGCGCTCCCTGGTTCATCCTCGCGGTCATGCTGTTCAGCTACGCCGTGCGGGCGCTCTACATCGAGTCGAGCAGCATGTTCGTGCGTGGCGGCGTCTACCGCGTGGTCAAAGAGGCCATGGGCGGCACGCTGGCCAAGTTCTCGGTTTCGGCGCTGCTCTTTGATTACGTTCTGACCGGACCGATCAGCGCGGTGTCTGCCGGGCAATATCTCGCTGGGTTCATCAAAGACATCGGCATCTCCTTTCACCGACCGCTCAGCTTCAACGACAACTATTTTGCCGCCGGGCTGGCCGTCGTCGTGGTGATGTATTTCTGGTGGAAGAACACCCAGGGTATCCATGAATCGAGCAGCCGGGCCCTGCAGATCATGATCATCACGACGGTGATGGTGGTGATTTTGATCGTATGGTGCACGATTGCCGTCTTGCGCGCGCCGGTGCAGTTGCCGCCGAGTCCGTTGAGCTCCGCGGGCGCAGTTCCGCTGAACAAAGACTCGCTGGGCTGGCTGAACGGAACCTGGCTTGCGCACCTGACATGGATCATCCTTTTCGTGGGCTTCGGGCACTCGGTTCTGGCCATGAGCGGCGAAGAGACGCTGGCCCAGGTCAACCGCGAGATCGAGCATCCCAAGCTGAAGAACCTGGAAAAGACCGGCCTGGTGATCTTCATCTACAGTCTGCTCTTCACGTCACTGGTGTCGTTTTTCGCGGTGATGATCATTCCTGACGGCGTTCGTCCGAATTTCTTCGCCAACCTCATTGGCGGCATTGCCATGTATTTGCCGGGCCCGGAGGTGGCAAAGCTGCTGTTTCACGGATTTGTCGTGCTGGTGGGCGTGCTGATTCTTGCGGGCGCGCAGAATACTTCGATTGTCGGCGCGAACGGAGTGCTGAACCGCGTGGCTGAGGACGGAGTGCTGACCAGCTGGTTCCAGAAGCCGCATCACCGTTTCGGAACCAGCTATCGCATCATCAACCTGATCGTCGGGATGCAGTTGCTCACCATTCTTCTAAGCCGCGGCGATGTCTACCAACTGGCCGCGCTCTACGCCTTCGGAGTGATCTGGAGTTTCACCATGAAGGCCCTGGCCGTGCTCGTGCTGCGCTTTACCGAGCCGGGCAACCGCGAATGGAAAGTGCCGGGCAATCTGCACATCGGCAAGACGGAGATTCCCCTCGGCCTGGTAGTCATCTCCGCGGTGCTGTTTATGACGGCGATCGTGAATCTGTTCACCAAGTACGAAGCGACGATCGCCGGCGTGGTGTTCAGTGTAGTTTTCTTCACCATTTTCACGCTCTCCGAGCATCATGTCGCCAGAGAGCGGCGGGGAAAGCCGGAGCAACTGGACCAGTTCCGCGTCTACGGGAATCAGGAGCTGGGCTCGGGCGCGATGGGAGTGCGGCCCGGGAACATCCTGGTCGCGGTGCGCGATCCGCGCAATCTCTACTACCTGCGGAATGTGCTGACCCATACCAACACGCTGAAACAGGACGTCGTGGTCATGAGCGCGCGTCTTTACCATCGCGAGCATGCTTTCAGCGGCAGCACTGTGTTCGACGCGACGCAGGTGTTCGATCACTACGAGCAGGAGCTTTTTACGGCCGCCGTGGCGGTTGCGGAAAAGGAAGGCAAGCCGATCTCGCTACTGGTCGTGCCTGCCACCGAGGTGTTCGAAGCCATCATGGTGACGGCGCAGCGACTGGATTCCAGCCGTGTGATCTGCGGGCTCTCCAACAAGCTCACCTCCGACGAGCAGGGCAAGCTGACCGGCGACGCCTGGGAACGCCTGCCCGAGCCGCGCCCGCGGCTGACCCTGGAGGTGTATGCGCCCGATGGCACGGCGCGGGAATATGCGCTGGGGCCGCACGCTCCCCGCATGCGCCCGCAGGATGTCGAACTCATGCACAAGCTCTGGCTCGACATCACCACCGATCCCAGGTACGCGGGAGCGCACCACTACCACATCGTGGCGCTGGCGCTGGAGGAATTGCGGCGCGAACTCAGCACCGAGCAGCGCGAAGAGCTGTTGCGGAAGCTGCAAGAAGAGATGAACCGTCCGAACCCGCAGTGAATCAAAAACAGGGACTAGAGGCTAGCGGCTAGGGGCCAGGGCAGCTGGCTCAGGCGATCGGAAAGTCATCGACTAGCCCCTAACCTCCAGGCCCTAGCCCCTGAGATTTTGGAGGTCTCAAATGGCGCGCATTCCCGGCTTTTCAGCCAACCAGGGCGGCCCGCTACGCCGCTTTTTTGTGAAGCTTGTTTATGGCAAGACGCGGCGCAGGCTGGGGCGAGTCATCATGCCCATTCAGGTGACCGCGCATCACGCCAAGATTTTCTGGGGATATGTGCAGATGGAGCGATCGCAGATGGGCAGCCTCCTGGTTGATTCCAGGCTGAAGGAGCTGGCGCAGCTGCGTGTGGCCACGCTGGTCGGTTGCCCATTTTGAATCGATATCGGCTCTGCCGTGGGCAGGGCGATCGGGATCACGGCCGGGCAGATCGCGAATCTCGGCAACTATCGCTCCGATGCGAATTTCTCCGAGCTCGAGCGCCTGATTCTCGAATATGCCGACGCCATGACGCAGGTCCCCGTGGAGGTGTCTGACGCGCTGTTTGCGCGGTTGCGTGGGAAGTTCAACGAGGCTCAGCTGGTCGAGCTGACCTCCGCGATCGCCTGGGAGAATTACCGCGCCCGCTTCGATCACGCTTTCGGGATCGAAGGGGAGAACTTCAGCGAAGGCGCAGTCTGCGCGTTGCCTGTAAGGGTAAGTTCGTAAAGTAGCGCCGGCGTTCCGCTGGCTGCCGTGCGGGCATCTTGCCCGCGCAGTCGCTGCCACCCCGCGGGAGAATAAAAAGGGCCCCAGCCAGATTCGCTGGGGCCTGAACGATCTGAGATTACCTATCTGCCAACTGCGGCGAAGGCGTGGGCCGAATCGTTCTCACCGCCCAAGTCATCTTCGCGGCAATTCTAAGCGCTCTTTTGAGTCTTCGTTTTCGAGCAGCAGCCTTTCTCTCCGTCCTTGCCACATTTACCGTTACAGCACGCGGCTGCATTCTTTGTGTCGCCACATTTCGCGCAGCATGCGGCCTGGCCCTTGTCATTCTTGGTGCAGGCCTTAGCATCACCGCTGGCGCAGCAGGATTTCGCATCCTTGCCTGAACAGCACGAAGAGGCCTCCTTGCCGTCGGTAGTGTTCTGCGCGTGATGGGCGCAGCAGGCGTGCGCATCTTTTGCATCCGCCGCGGCCATCTTGTCACAGCACGGGCACTTCGCTGTATCAGCCGGTACGGTGCTTTGCTGCGGAGTGGACGGCGGGGTCTGGGTTGCGGTTTGAGCCCAGGTCGCGACGGTCAGGGCCAGGATTAGGGCAAGCATCTTGTATTTCATTTCAAATCTCCTTGTGAATTCGTCTGAGTTCATTACAGGCTCGCGCCCGGTGGAAGAGCAGGCTAACGTCAATTTGATCTGGGCACCTGCTCGCTTGAAACGGATTGCGCATTTAGCGCGAGGAGAGAACTCAGATGCGGAGAACCATGCTTCGTACGGAGTAAGTCCGGAAGAGGTCGATGGAAGTTTCCCTATTGATGCGGGTGCGGACGTCGGGCTTATTGTCGCGAAGGGTCGCGGCGGGACCTTGAGAGTCCGGACATACAATTCTGGTTACAGCGGGCAAGGATGACGGATTGTCGGGCCCTTGCTTTGTGCAGCAAGGATGTTGGTCGCCGCAAGGCATGGCGGCCGGCGCAGCTCCGACGAAGGCCAGTGAGTCAAACACCGAGTGAGCGCCTGGACAGCAGGAATGATCGTGCGCCTTAGGGGCGGATTGCTGATCTGGTTCCTGGACGACGAGAGGGTGCGGCTGCTTGGGGGACGCAAACACCACCGGTACGCTCCACCACGCAAGCGCAGCCAGCACAAGAGCGGCAATGCATCTCTTCATCATTTCCTATCCCGTTAACCTGCTTAGCTTGACAGGACGGGGGAAAGGGGTCTGTGATCTCCGTCACATAGGTCGGTGCCCTGCTGTTAGCGGTTTAACAGGTTTTTCAGCGAAGCTTGCAGCTCCCTAAAGCGGAAGGGATATCCGCTCGCGACCAGCCGCGAAGGTTCCACGCGCTGGCCGGCCAGCAGGACGGTCTCTCCCATTTCGCCGAAAGCCAGTTTCACCGCGAAGGCGGGCACAGGAAAGACTGCGGGGCGCGACAGCACACTCGCCAGCGTCTTAGTGAATTCCACATTCATCACCGCCTTGGGCGCGACCATATTGACGGGGCCGTGCAGCAGGTCGGTTTTCAGGATGTGATGAATTGCGCCAACCATGTCCTGGATGTCGATCCAGCTCATCCACTGGCGGCCATCGCCCAGCCGGCCGCCCAGGCCCAATTTGAAGGGCGTCAACATTTTGCCGAGCGCGCCGCCCCTGGGGCTGAGGACGACGCCGGTACGAATCTGCACGGTGCGGATGCCGGCTTCCGCTGCAGGACGTGTGGCAGCCTCCCATTCACAGCAAACGTCGGCCAGGAATCCTGTGCCGGGGGCGCTCTGCTCGCCGAGTACCTCGCCGCCGCGGTCGCCGTAGTAACCGATGGCCGAGCTGCAGACGAAGACCTGAGGCTTGAGCTTCGCCCGCGCGAGTGCCTGGGCGAGGTTGCTCGTACCGATGACGCGAGAGTCGCGAATTCGGGTCTTCTTGGCCGCGGTCCAGCGGCCCACGATGGTCTCGCCGGCCAGGTGGATCACCGCGTCGAAGCCGGATACCGCCTCGGGAGAAATGGGCTTGGCCGGGTCCCAGGGAATTACTTCGATCGCGCTTGCCGGACTCGGGAGGGAGCCGGCCCGCGTGAGGCGCGTGATCGCCATGCCGCGCGATTCGAGCGACGGTACGAGCGCCGCGCCGATGGGGCCGGAAACTCCGCTGACCAGGACTCGGGAGATCATGGGGGCCACTGTATCAGCTTGCGGCGTTGGCCTCCAAAGGCGCGACGCGTTTGAAGGATTCAAAACGGGTGAAAGGCGATTCGAGGTTGCGCGGCCGTCGGCAGCTGTGAGGTTTCTGTCCCGAGAGCGGCTTACGGCGTCGCGTCGAAAGCTGCGGCTGCTCGCGGGCTATAATCGATTATGGCGAGCTTGCGCCAACAGATCGCTACCACTGCCCTCACGCTGACCAAATACCGCGATCTGATCAAGCGCATGCAGGCCAATCGTCCGCAGGACGATCTCACCATCGTCAAGAAGGCCTACGACTACTCCCTCAAAGTGCATGAAGGCCAGACCCGGGCGTCGGGGGAGCCGTACCTCGTTCATCCGCTTGAAGTGGCGCTGGTGCTCGCCGAAATGAAGATGGACCCGGTGGCGGTGGCTGCCGGGCTGCTGCACGATTCGGTCGAAGACACCTCGGTCACCATTACAGACATCACCAAGGAATTCGGCGAGCAAGTCGCGCACATCGTCGAGGGCGTGACCAAGATCAGCAAGATCGACTTCGCCACGCGCGAGGAGCAGCAGGCGGAAAATCTCCGCAAGATGATGCTGGCCATGGTCGACGACATTCGTGTCGTGCTGATCAAGCTCGCCGACCGGCTGCACAACATGCGCACGCTGGAACACTTGCAGCCCGAGCGCCAGCACAAAATCGCAGAAGAGACGCTGGAGATTTACGCGCCCATCGCGCACCGGCTGGGCATGGGGAAGATTCGCGGCGAACTCGAGGATTTGGGCTTCCGATATCTCGATCCCCTTGGCTTCGAGCAAGTGGAAAAGTCGGTCAACGCGCGGCGCAAGGAGGGCGAGGCCTTCCTGGGGAAAATGGAGCACATCATCATCGGCAAGCTGAAAGAGGCCGGCATCCAGGCGCGCGTAGAGAGCCGCATCAAGCGGCTGTTCAGCATCCACAAAAAGCTGCAGCGGCAGCGCATCTCCGTCGACCAGGTCTACGACCTGTGCGCCATGCGCGTCATCACTCGCTCGCTGCAGGACTGCTATGCAGTGCTCGGCATTATTCACAACCTGTGGCGGCCGGTACCGGGGCGCATCAAGGATTTTATTGCCATGCCGCGGCCAAATTTTTACCAGTCGCTGCATACGTCGGTGATCACGGAAGACGGTACGCCGTTTGAAATCCAGATTCGCACCGAAGACATGCACAAGATGGCCGAAGAAGGCATCGCGGCGCACTGGAAATACAAAGACGGCCCAGTCTCAGCGCAGGACGAGCAGCGGCTGGCGTGGCTAAGGCAGGTGGTCGAGTGGCAGCGCGACGTCAGCGATCCCAGCGAATTCCTTTCGACCCTCAAGGTCGATCTGTACCCGGAAGAGGTTTACACGTTCACGCCGAAGGGCAAAGTGGTGGTGCTGCCGCGTGACGCGACGCCGATCGACTTCGCCTACACGATTCACACCGAGGTCGGGCACACCTGCATCGGCGCAAAAGTGAACGGGCGCATGGTGCCGCTGCGCTACAAGCTGCATTCGGGGGACATCGTCGAAATTCTTACGCAGCCCGGGCACAAACCGAGCCGCGACTGGCTCGGGCTGGTCAAGTCGTCGCGTTCGCGCAACAAAATCAAGCACTGGCTCAATGTGCACCAGCGCGAGCGGGCCATTGAAATCGGCCGCAAGCTGATCGAAAAAGAAGCGCGCAAGTACCGCATCGCGTTCAAGGAGATCAAGGACGAAGATCTGCTGAAGGTGGCCAACGGCTACGGGCTGGGCAAAGGCGACGACCTGATGTCCGGCATCGGCTACGGGAAGTATTCCGCGCGGCAGGTGCTGGCGCGTCTGCTGCCGGCGGGCGCCACACCGTCGATTGCCGGCGACATCGAGTCAGAAGGCCTGACGTCGCAACCGGGCGGCTTTGCCAGCGTGGTGCGGCGGGTCTTTGGCGATCACAACGCCATCACCGTGCGCGGGCAGGGCGACATGCTGGTTTACCGCGCGCGATGTTGCAATCCCATTCGCGGCGAGGGCATCGTCGGATACATCACGCGGGGCAAAGGCGTGGCAGTGCACTCGGTGACCTGCCCCAACGTGACGAATCTTCTCTATGAGCCGGAGCGCCGCATCGAGGTCGAATGGGCCCGCGACGACTCCACGCCAACGGCCTATCCCGTGAAACTCACCGTCTTCTGCGACGACCGCTTCGGCATGCTGAAAAACATTACGGGCGTGATTGGCGACGCGCAGTCCAACATCCGCAACATCGCCGCGCATACCTCGAACAGCCAGGCCAGCGTGGATATTGTGCTCGACATCGCGGACCTGAAGCATCTGGAGCAGATCATCACCAGCCTGCGCAAAATCCCCGGCGTGCATGAAGTGCAGAGGCTGCAGAAAATTTGAAGCGGGCGTGGAATCCACGTTCCTGTCGCGTCAATGGCGCGCTGCAGCTTCCGGTGCACCTGGTCGCCGGAGTAGCGGTCTCACCTGCGAAAAAGGGCCTTGCCAAAACGGCAAGGCCCGATTTTCCACGCAACAACTATTTTTCCAGGATCAGCAACATTGGGTTCGGATCAGTACTCTTTGATGGATCGATCTTCACCAGTTTGCTGCCAGAGATCACGACAAGGTCGGATTACTGTCGCCGGCTAGCGTGACCCATCCCGCAGAGTTGACGGTATAGGTATCGGAGAAGGCGCCGTCGGCGTTCTGAAACGTGGTTGAAGTGTCGTCAGACACGCCGTTAACGCTCCCGTTGGACAGTGTGACCCAGCCCACTCCTGGCTCCGCGCTTTGCAAGGGCACCAGGCTTGTGCCCGTGAAGAACGTTCCGGACTCCGACGAGTTGCTGAAAGGCCCTGCAGCCTGTGGTTCGAATGCTCCACTGCTGACGCCACCCGGACTCACCATCAGGCCGGAGGAGGCGGCCGTCAAATAGAGAACAGGCGCCTGACCGGTACAATTGGTCCCAGTAAGGATTACCCGGCCATTGGATGCGACCGTGTAACTGCACGAGAGCCCAGGACTGGTGTGGAAGGTGCCGCCATCGTCCTCGTAGAGGCTGATCGTGGCCGTTCCGCTGTTGCCGCTGAGGAGTCCCAGCGTAGCGTCGGCATTCCCGCCGCCACTGAACCCACTCAAATAAAAGACGGAGATGCCGTTCAGCGAGCTGCTGTTGAACGTCCCGCTTTGCGACCGCATCTCTCCGCTGAAGCTCGGAGTGCTGCTCTGGGGATCCGTACCCAGCATCAGCAGCTTCGAGCTCGACGCCATGTAGAACACAATGTGTGAGGTGCCGTGACTGGTCACAAGACTGGATGTACCGCGGCCGCTCGAGTCCAGGGCAGTGTAGACACCGGTCATGCCGGTCTCGTGGTCTGCAGTTCCGCCGTCGTTACAGTCCTCCTCGCCGGCACTGAAATTGCCGCCGCTGCCGTTCATAACGCCAGCACAGGCAATCGGGACGGGGCCCGAATGATCCTCGCCGGCAATGCTGAATACATAAGCTCCGCTGAGGCCACCAGAGATCGTCTGCTTCAAGAGTTGGCCCGAAGCGATGAATGCGCTGGAGCCCGTCTCCCATTCGATGATGCGGCCTTTGGTGGCCACATTCGAGGAGAGAGAACCCACGGAGATTCGCGTGGTGAAAGTGCCGGACGAAGTCGCAATCACGGCACAGCCGCGGTTGTCCGACCCCACCGAATAAGAGCTGCCACTGGCATTGATGCTGACTTGGGCATGGAGACCTACGGCTCCGTTCATGTCAAGCTCGCCCGCGGTAATGTGTCCCGTGCCATCCGCGGTGAGCGAACCCACCAGGGCGGCGAAGCCGGTGCTGTTGTATCCGGCAAGCGAGAATGCGTATTGTCCATGCAGGACGGCTTCGCTTCCCTGAGCCGTGCAGGACGCCGCGGTGCTGGTGATGGTGAAACTGTCGGTGTCGGTCTTGCTGTTGTCCGTTACCGAAGTGGCAGTGATGGTAGGCGCGTTGTCGGGCGCGCTCGGGACTGTTGCGGGCGGAGTGTATTCCACGCTGGTTGTGGTGATGTTGCCCAGTGTGCCGCAGGTGGGCGAGCAAGCTGAACCGTTCGCGATCAAGGTCCAGGTCACTCCCTGGGTGTCGTGCTGCACGACGGCGTTCAAAGTTACGGCAGCCGCGCCCGCCTGAATCGTCGAAATCTTATTGCTGATGGTCACGATAATCGGTTGTGCCGCAATGGTCACCGTGTAGGCTTGCGAACCGGCCTGGCTCAGCGAGTCGATCACCTGGATGGTGAACCCAACACTGGATTGAGCTGTGGTGGGACTGCCGGAAAGCGCGACCGAATTGGTGGTGCTGCTGCCCAGGTTCAGGCCTGCAGGCGGAGTGCCCGTGCTTACCGACCACGCAAAAGGCGCAAGACCGCCTGTTGCTTGAATGGTTTGGTTGTACGCCGTGTTCACCGCCCCGTTCGGCAAGGACGTCGTTGTAATCGACGGCGCCGGCGGATTACCGATCGTCACGGTGTAGGCCTGGTTACCGCTCTGGCTGGCGGCGTCCGTGATCTGAATAATGAACGTTTTGGATACTGCCGCCGTCGGCGTGCCGGAGAGGGTAACAGAGTTGGTGGTGCTACCGCCCAGGGTCAATCCTGCGGGCAGAATGCCTACGCTAACCGACCAGCTATAAGGCGCCAATCCGCCCGTCGCTAGAATCGTCTGGCTGTACGCTGTGCCCACGGTGCCGTTGGGCAAGAGGGTCGTAGTAATCGACGGCGGCGCGGGATTGTTGATTTGAAGCGTGAATCTATGGGATGCGGTCTGCTGCGGATTCGAACTGTCCAGCACCGACACCGTAATCGGGAACGATCCCGCCTGATGCGGTGTTCCGGAGAGGACGCCCCCGGCGCTGAGGGTCATGCCGGTGGGCAACGCGCCGGTTTCGCTCCAGCTCATAGGGGCCATCCCGCCGCTGGCCAGGGTGAACGTGAATGCCGAATACGCCGTGCCGTTCGTGCCTGCGGTGGGCGCGGTGGTGGTGATTACCGGAGCCGGAGGATTGTTAATCGTTAACGAATAGGCCTGGGTGGCGGCAACGCTCGCCGCGTCTTGTACGCGCACAGTGAACGTGTACGGGCTCAAGGTGGCGTTGGCGTTCGGCGTCCCGGAGATGGTGCCGCTCGGACTCAGGGTTAGTCCGGTGGGAAGCGCTCCCACAGAAATGGACCAAGTCAGGGGCGCCGTTCCCCCGTTGACCGGCACGCTGAAAGTAAAGGCCGAGCCGTTGGTGCCCGCTCCCATAGCCGGGGTTGTGGCGATCGCCGGTACTGCAGAAATGTGGAGGGTAATCATCGCTGACTTCGTGGAATCGGTGAGCGAGGTCGCGGTCACCGTGGCGGTTGCTGCCACTCCCGATGCCGGGGCATTGTAAGTGACGGCATTCGAGGTCGCACCGGAGAGCGTGCCGGGTCCCGATGACAGGCTCCACGCCACTCCCGCACTCTTCGAATCGTTGGCTAGCGTGACAGCCAGGCTCTTGCTTTGACCATTGTCCAGAGATACGGCGGCGCCCTGCGTGATGGTGACGGCGATGGGGCGGGCCGAACTGCCGCAACCGGATAGGCTGACGGCCAGAACAGCTATAACAACAAGACAAAAAGAAATGTGACGCTGACGGTGCTGCAAGCTGTGCATGTACTCTCCTCAGATTCCTTAGTTTTGGGTTTGTCGACGTGGCCAGTCAGTGGATGGAGTTCATGCGGCCTATTGGGGCGGACGGCCACGTTCTGGTACTCAACTACCCACTGTCATCCTGTCTGTTATCGACCTGGAAGCGCTGTGATCCGCAGTCATTCTTGGAATTTTTTCTCGTGATCTCGACCCGTTTCGGAACGCACGACAATCTGGGGTAGGCACTGCCCAATCGTTCTTGCCGGGCTGACCAGCCTGAGGTCATGATCATATTTTGCTGATTTCATTCATGGTCAGCCGCTCGCTGCGTTCCCCTGCGTGGTAGATTTGATCTTGCTGCGTTCGTGTGGATTACTTAGTGGGCGGAGAATTTCATGCGCGAAATCGTCTCTACTAAAGATGCTCCCCAAGCCATCGGTGCTTACTCGCAGGCCGTCAAAGCCAACGGATTCATCTTCGTGTCGGGCCAGATTCCCATCGACCCGACCACGCAGCAGTTCATCACCGGGGACATTTCGGCGCAGACCGACCGCGTGCTGCGCAACATCTCGGAGATTCTCGAAGCCGCCGGCAGCGGGCTGGGCAAGGTCGTCCGCTCCGGTGTTTTTCTCAAAAGCCTGGACGATTTTGCCGCCATGAACGCCGTCTACGGAAAGTACTTCAGCAGCGCGCCGCCGGCCCGCTCGACGGTGCAAGTGGCCGGGCTGCCGAAAGGCGTCTTGATTGAAATTGACGTGATTGCCTTGGAATAGCGGCCGTGCGAGCGAGGGACGCCGTGGGGGACGGGAGTGGGACTATCCCCTGTATTCCTCAGCGCTTTGCCGTTAAGATCTGGAGGCAGACCATCTGGCCGCAAATCATCTGGAGGCAGATCATGACCAGGAATCTTCTCTTCGCGGTAGTTTTGAGTCTCTCAACTGCCATGCTCTACGCGCAAACTGCCGCCCAAAAACCGGCCGCGCGTCCCAACGCCAGCGCACCTACGAAAGTCACTGGCGACGGCGTCAAAACCGATTCGGGCTTGCAGTACTGGGATATCAAAGCCGGAACCGGCGCCGAAGCCAAATCGGGCGACCACGTCAAGGTGCACTACACGGGCTGGCTCACCTCGGGCAAGAAGTTTGACAGCTCGGTCGATGCTGGCACACCCTTCGAGTTCACCATTGGGAAAGGCGAGGTCATCAAAGGATGGGAGGAGGGCGTGACCGGAATGAAGGTGGGCGGAAAACGGCAACTTCGCATCCCGCCTCAGCTAGCCTATGGCGAGCGCGGCTACCCCGGCGCGATCCCGGCTAACGCCACGCTGATCTTCGATATCCAGTTGCTGGGAGTGAAGTAGGATTTCCGATTGGCGATTGCCAATTGCCGATTGAAAGCCGCGAATCTCCAATGTGCGAAATCGGCGATCGGAAATCGGCAATTGAAGATTGCGGTTACGCCTTGACGACTTTGCCGCTGCGCAGGCAGGAGGTGCAGACGCGCAGGCGCTTGCCCTGCCCGTTGACCTTGGCGTGCACCGGACGCAGGTTGATGTTCCAGCGCCGCTTGGTCACGTTGTGGGCGTGGCTGATGCGGTTTCCCGCTTGCGGCTTCTTGCCGCAGATATCACATTGCTGTGCCATGACGACTCCCGATCGGTTCGAATACTGAAAAGTTCAGATCTGGTGGGGCAAACCTAAATTTTACAGGAGCTTCCGCGGTTCGACAAGGTCGGCACCTCAGCCGCGGAGCGGCGAAAGTATATAGCCCACGGCGTAAGCCGTGGGTAGCCGGCATAAGAATCGACGAGCCCCGGAGGGGCGAAAGAAAACTCTTCGCGTGTTCAGGCCGCCCCGTGCGGCAAACACGGGACAACCGTGTGCGATACTGAACCTATGCAGTCGCCGCTCCAATCTCCCACCGCAGCCACCGACCCCAAGTCGGTAAAGGTGAATCTGACCGCCGGCACGGGCGTCGACATTGAGTGGGCCGACGGGCACGTTTCGCACTACAACTTCGTCTATCTGCGGGATGCCTGCCCCTGCGCCATGTGCGAGGACGAGCGCGCCAAGACCGGACGCCGCCCCGGCGACGCGCCAAAGCCTGCGCCGGGTGCGCTGCCTATGTTCAAGCCCGCCGCCAAGCCGTTCTCCGCCGAAGGAGTGGGAAAGTACGCGATCAAGTTCCACTGGAACGACAGCCACGACCTTGGGATCTACTCCTGGCGCTTTCTGCGGGAAATCTGCCCGTGCCCGGAGTGCAGTGCAGCCCAGAACGCAAGGTAAATCGGGCACGAACCGGCTTGCGCTCTTCCAGCCCTGTGGGATTTCGCAGTCATCCGTCACAGACAACCACGCACTCGCACTGCCGTGCCGGTCTTTCACATGCCGCCGCTCTGCGGCTGGGGTGCGGTCTGTTCCTGAGTCTCTGCCGATCAGTCGCAGATCCGCAATCGGCAATCTCTCCACTCGATTCCCTGTAAAATCCACATAGATATTCCGGAGCCTCATCCGCATTGTCGTTTCTTGACCAACTCAACCCGCAGCAGCGCGAGGCCGTCGAAACCACCGAAGGTCCGGTGCTGATTCTGGCCGGCGCGGGCAGCGGCAAGACGCGGGCAATCACCTACCGCATCGCGCATCTGATCGAGAACCTGGGCGTGATGCCGGAATCCATTCTGGCGATGACATTCACCAACAAGGCCGCCGCCGAGATGGGCGCCCGCGTCGACAAGCTCGTCGGCGGGCTGAGCATTGCCAAGCCGGTCATCTCCACGTTTCATTCTTTCTGCGTGCGCGTGCTGCGGCGCGATATCGAGGCTTTGCGCATTCCGTCCGCTGCGCCCGGCCAGCCGCCCATTGGCCATACGAAGAACTTCGTCATCTACGACGAGGCCGATCAACTCTCGGTCGTGAAGTCGATCATGAAGCGCCTGGGCCTCGACGACAAGCAGCTCACGCCGCGCACCGTTCTGGGGCGCATCTCCTGGGCAAAAAATCACATGCTCGATCCGCAGGAACTCTACCTGCAGTCGGCCGATCCCAAGACCGAGCGCATCGCTCACCTGTACGAGGAATATCGCAAAGAGCTGCGCAAGGCCAACGCCCTCGATTTCGACGATCTGCTGCTCGAAGCGATGCGTCTGCTGAAGGTCGCCGCGCCCGTGCGTGAGTACTACAACCGCCGCTTCCAGTATCTGCTGATCGATGAATATCAGGACACGAACCGTCCGCAGTACGAACTCATGCGGTTGCTCGCGGGCACACGCCATAACGTGTGCGCCGTTGGCGACGAGGACCAGTCGATTTATTCCTGGCGCGGCGCCGACATCCGCAACATTCTCGAATTCGAGCAGGACTTTCCCGAGGCGAAGATCATCCGCCTGGAACAGAATTACCGCTCGACGCAGAACATTCTGCAGGCCGCTTCGGCGGTGGTCGCGAACAACGTTCGGCGCAAGGGAAAGAACCTCTGGACCTCGCGCCAGGGTGGAACGAAACTCGGCTACTACGAGGCTCCTGATGGCGAAAACGAAGCGTTGTTCGCCGCGGACTGGATTGCCCGCTACGTGCGGGAAGCCGATCGAACGGAGCACGACCGCGGGGAGCGTCCGCGCGCTGCCGTGCTCTACCGCACCAACTCGCAGTCGCGCCTGTTTGAAGAGGCGATGCGGCGCTACGGGCTGAAATATCACGTAGTGGGCGGATTCTCGTTTTACGAGCGCGCCGAGATCAAAGACATGATCTCGTATCTGAAAGTCATCCTGAATCCCGACGACTCGATTTCGCTGCTGCGCGTCATCAACACGCCGACGCGCGGCATCGGCAAAGGCACGATCGACACGCTTGAAAATCTCGCGCTGGAGACGGGTCTCTCACTTTGGGGCGCGATTGGCGAGGCGGTTCGCCGCCAGTTGCTGCCGCAGCGTGCGCTGTCGTCCCTCAAAAGCTTTCAGCAGCTGATCGAGGACGCCCGGGCCATGCGGGTGGGAACGTTCGTGGAGCAGCTGGAGGAGAGCGCAGCGCAGGCGTCTGTGCAATCCGAATCTGCGGGCGAGCACGACGTCATGAACCGGCACCTCAGCAGTCCCGAAGGGACGGAATTCATTAGCCCGAGGCGTAAGCCCCGGGAAAGCCAGGAAGGTGAGGCGAGTCCCGCAAGGGACGGCACGGACACCGCCGAGAGCAACGATGCGACCGCTTTCGATCCCGGCGAATTCGGGAATTTCTCGTTCGACTTCGACCCTGCGGAACCGTCCGACAGCCGGCGGGACGCCGGCGCTACAACGGACGGCGCCAACGCTGAGCCTGACGCCAACGCATTCTTCACTCCCACGGTCAGCACCGCGGATCTGCTCAAGTTCCTGATTGACCGCACCGGCTACATCAAGCTGCTCGAAGAAGAAGACACGCCTGAGGCTTACTCGCGCATCGAAAACCTGCGCGAACTGGTCAACGCCGCCATGGACTCGCGCGATCGCGGGGAAACGCTCGACCAGTTCCTCGACCACGCCGCCCTCATCGCCGACGCCGACGACTATGACGAGCGCGCCCAGATCACGCTCATGAGCCTGCACGCCGCCAAAGGGCTCGAGTTCCCGCTGGTTTTTCTCAGCGGCCTCGAAGAAGGCCTCTTCCCGCACTCGCGCACCATGCTGGTGCCCGAAGATATCGAAGAAGAGCGCCGGCTCTGCTACGTGGGCATGACTCGCGCCATGGACCAGCTCATCTTGACCCGCGCCGTCTACCGCCGCCGCTACGGCACCGATCTGCCCGAAGCCAGCGTGCCCTCGCGATTTCTGGAGGAAGTGCCGGCCGCGCTGATCGAAGAGTTAGGGACGACTCGCGCCCGTGCGGGAACGAACCGCGTGGGGCGGACACTCCTGTCCGCCCAGTCGCGGAGCGACGACACAGTCTCCACCCACTATTCCTACGAAGATGAGGACCAGAGCGCGGTGTGGAACTCATCAGGTGGGGACAGCCGCCCCCGGCTGTCCGGCGGGGCGAAGCCCCGCGGTTCTTCTGCCCCAGCGCGCCCCTACAACTCCATCGAGAACATCGCAGAGTTCTTCGCCAGCCGTGGCAAGAAATTCACCGTGCCGAAAGCGCCGGTGGAAGAGCCCACGGGCAAGCGCGGATTCCGCCCCGGCCAGAAGGTTCGCCATCCCAAATATGGCGAAGGCACGGTCTACCAGCGCGAAGGAGAAGGCGAAGAAGCCAAGATTACGGTACAATTCCCTCGCTTCGGCTTGAAGAAGCTGGTGGAGAAGTACGCCCAGCTGGAACGTGCATGAAACGTGATTGAGTAATTGGGAAATTTGGTAATTGAGTAATTTTCTCCTGAGGCGAGCCCTTCAGGTTTTTCAATTACTCAATTACTCAATTACCAAATTACTCAATTCAAAAGGAATCATGGCCAATACAACAAAGCTATCCCGGGAAGAACGCAAGAAAACCAAGCGAGCCTCGCGCAAGAAGCGTAAGGCGGAAAAGCCGCTCAAGCCCCGCGAGTATCCTCGCGGATCGAAAAAGCCCAAGGTCAAGAAGATGGCCCGCGGCCAGGCGAAACGGTAGACGGCGTTTGGCATGTAGCTTGTCGGAGATCCCACCCTACGAAAACCGCGTAGGGTGGGGCAGCCGCATTCAGGAGACCACAACCGCTTGTCAACCACACCCACGGAAGCTGCAACCGTCCGCACCTCCGACAACCAGCTGTTTTGCTGCAAGTCGATCGACAAGCTGATCTCCGAATCGGAGCACCCGGAACACCGGCTGAGCAAATCACTGGGCCCCTGGTCTCTGACCGCGCTCGGCATTGGCGCCATCATCGGGTCAGGCATTTTCGTCCTTACCGGCACGGCGGCGGCCGGCGAGTATTTCCAGGCCCCATCCCTCCTGCACGCGCAGGCGCTCGACGTGATCGTGAATTTCCTGCGCACCGGCAGCACGGCGGGAGCACTCATGCACGGCCGGCCGCCCGCCGGGCCATCGATTGCCATTTCGTTTCTCTTGGTCGCCATCGCGTGCAGCTTCGCCGGCCTCTGCTATGCGGAGCTCGCCTCGATGATCCCCATCGCCGGCAGCGCCTACACCTACTCCTACGCCACGCTCGGCGAGATTTTCGCCTGGATCATCGGCTGGGACCTGATCCTCGAATACGTAGTTTCGAACGTTGCGGTCGCGGTCGGTTTTGCTGGTTATACGAAAGCGCAACTAGCGGTGTTCGGCCTCAACTTGCCGGACAAGTGGGCGAGCCCGGTCTGGGCCAGTGGGCAATGGACGGGCGCCTATTTCAATCTTCCCGGCTTCCTCATCGTTTTTATTCTCACCCTGCTGCTGGTGCGCGGAGTAAAGGAGTCGGCGGAAACCAATAACATCATGGTGATGGTCAAGATCGGCGCCATCCTGACTTTCCTGGTCATCGGCGGAATGCTGGTGAAGCCGGCTAACTGGGTGCCCTTCGCGCCTTCCGGCTTCGCCGGGATCGTCACCGGAGGCGCCATCGTCTTCTTCACCTACATCGGATTCGATTCCGTCTCCACTGCGGCCGAGGAATCGCGTAATCCGCAAAAAGATTTGCCATTCGGCATCATCATGTCGCTGGTCGTCTGCACGCTGCTCTACATCGGCGTTGCTGTCGTACTGCTGGGCATGATGAAGTACACGACCTTCGTATCCGGCGCGGCCGCCGAAGCGCCCGTGGCCTACGCGATGAAGTATCTGGGCGTGCATCCGTTCTTCCGCTCGGTCATTGTGATCGGAGCGCTGATGGGCATGATCTCGTCGTTGCTCGTGTTTCAGTACGCTCAGGCACGTATCTGGTATGCCATGTCCCGCGACGGCTTGCTGCCGAAGCTGTTCTCCGCGGTACATCCGAAATTCAAAACGCCGCACATTTCCACCTGGATCGCCTGCTTCGCTGTAGGCATCCCCGCTGGTCTCGTTGATATTGGAGATGCCGCCGACCTCGCCAACATCGGCACGCTGTTTGCCTTCGTTCTGGTATCGCTGGGAGTGATCCTGCTCCGCCGCAGGCAGCCCGATCGCAAACGCGCCTTCCGAGTCCCGTTTGTACCGTGGTTCCCGCTGCTTTCCGTGCTGCTGTGCGGCGGCCTGATGTTTGGGCTCACGCTGATCACCTGGCTGCGGTTTGTGATCTGGCTGGGACTTGGATTGTTGATCTACATCTTCTACAGCCGGCATCGCAGCGAATTTGCGAGGAGATAGCCGTCAGCTGTCGGCCTCCAGGCATCAGCAAAATGATATTGTCATCCTGAGCGAAGCGAAGGATCTCTGCATTCCTGCGCCATTTAGTGCCTCCGTGTCTCCGTGGTGAAAAATCTGCTCCCCTCGCCAATCTGCAATCTGCCATCTACAATCTCAAATATGGCTGCGCTAGAACGCCCGCCCAGTCCATTCATTCGGCAGCTTCCGAAAGCGGAGTTGCACCTCCACCTCGAAGGCGCCGTCGAACCCGCAACTCTGCTTGAACTCCGCCAGCAGCACGGCGATCACGCCACTCTCGCCGAGACCGAGCAACTCTACCGCTACAACGATTTCCCCAGCTTCCTGATGGCTTTCAAGGCCGTGAGCGAGCATCTTCGCGGCCCTGACGAATATGAACTCGTCACCTATCGCCTCATGCAGCGGCTGAAGGAAGAGAACGTGCTGCACGCCGAAGTTTACGTGGCGGTTGGCGTGTGTCTCTATCGCAAGCAGGATTTCGCCGCAATTTTTGAAGGGTTGGAGCGCGGACGCGCCCGCGGCGCGCGGGACTTCGGCGTTTCGCTGCTTTGGATTTTCGACGCCACGCGCCACTTCGGCGTGGAAGAAGCGCAGAAAGTTTTCGAGCTGGCGGTGTGCTATCAGGACCGCAATGTCATCGGCATCGGTATCGGCGGCGACGAGCAGAAAGCTCCGCCCGAGCTTTTTCGCAGTGTCTACGGTTATGCCGAAGACAACGGCCTGCGCCTCACCGCTCACGCGGGCGAGACCGGGCCGCCGGAATCGGTTTGGGGAGCGCTCAACCTGCACGCCGAGCGCATCGGCCACGGCCTCACCGCCGCGCAGGATGCCGACCTGATCGAAGAGCTGGCTTACCGGCAGATTCCGGTCGAAATCTGCCTGACCAGCAATCTGCGCACAGGCGTCTGCAAGGCGATCGCCGAGCATCCGACGAAGAGTTATTTTGACCAGGGCGTGATGATCACGCTCAACACCGACGACCCTGCGCTGTTCGGTACGACTCTGTCGCAGGAATATCAGCTGGCGCAGGAAACCTTCGGATTCACCGACGAGCATCTGAGAGAACTGGCGCGCAACTCGTTCGAGGCGTCGTTCTTGCCGGCGGAGAAAAAAGTGGAGCTGTTGGGCTTGTTCGATGCCGCGGCGGCAAGATAATTTGCGATTGCTGCTCTGCGATTGATAGCCGGCTGCCAGGGTACCGTCCGCTGAAGCGGACTCGGTTGGTTTCGTACGTCGTTTGCCAGCGCTTACGCGCTGGCTAATGAATACCGCCGCTCCGCGGCCGGCGTTGATGAACGGTTCGGGGCATCGCGGTCCCCGGGGGGCTATGCAGTTGTCGATTCGTAATAGCGAATCGATAACCATCAGTCAACAATTCGCAATATCCGGCTGCAATCACCCGAGGGCTGTAAAATCGGCAATTGAAAATCGGCAATCGGAAATTTCCATGTCCGTCCGCCCCATCTTGCAACTCGGCGATCCGCTGTTGCGCGAGAAGTCGCTCCCGGTAAAGGAGACGGCGGCGCGCGAAATCCGGGACCTGGTGCGCGATCTGGCCGACACGCTCGCCCACTGGCGCTCCACCACCGGCTACGGGCGCGGCATCGCGGCACCCCAACTCGGCGTATTGCAGCGCGTCATCTTTCTCAAACTTCCCGGGGAGGATGCCTGGCCTCTCATCAACCCCGAAATCGTCGCGCGCAGCAACGAAAAGATCGTGGTCTGGGACGCCTGCCTCAGTTTTCTCTCCATCTTCATGCAAGTCGAGCGGCACTGCGAGATTACCGTTCAGTACTCCGATATCGGGGGCGTGCGTCACGTGTTCCAGGCGGGCGACCACCGTAACCTGTCTGAACTCCTGCAGCACGAGATTGATCATCTCGACGGCATTCTTGCCATCGACAGAGTAACGGACCTCAAGACTATCTGCACCCGCGAAGAATTCGAAAAACGCTACCGTGGTGCAAGCCCTTATGCGGTTGCTCCAGCTACAATCAGGAATTGAGCGACACCGCGAAGGCGATCTCACATGCGGAACCTCACCAGCCCGGCGTGGATCAAAGTGAAAGGCGGCCTGCTTCTTTTGCTGGGGTTACTCGCAACCGTGTTGATCCTCCTGCAGCGCCCGACGCTGCAAATTGGCATTCTCCTCGCGATCGCGATCTGGGCCTTCTGCCGCTTCTATTACTTCGCTTTCTACGTGATCGAACACTACGTGGATCCGACATACCGCTTCACCGGACTTCTGTCGTTCGCGCGTTATTTGATACGGAAGGCGGGAGACTGAGGTTCGAACTTGGTACTGCGTACTGAGTACTGAGTACTGAGTACTGAGTACTGTGTTACACATCGGCATTGTCGCCTGCAGCACCGAAGGAGCCGCGCTCTGCTATCGCACGGTCTCGCTCGAAGGGTCGCAGATGCTTGGCCGCCACGATCATCCGGAAGTGTCGCTGCACGGGCACTCGCTGGCGCGGTATATGAAGTCCATCGACGCCGCCGACTGGGCAGGCGTGGCCGAACTCATGCTCTCGTCAGCGGACAAACTGGCCAAGGGCGGAGCCGACTTCCTGATCTGTCCCGATAACACGATCCATCAGGCTTTCGATCTGGTCGAGCACCGCTCGCCGCGTCCGTGGCTGCATATCGCGCGTGAAGTGGCCAATGAGGCACAGCGGCGCCAGTTCAAGCGGTTAGGCGTGCTGGGGACACGCTATCTGATGGAAGGGCCGGTCTATCCCGAGGCGTTGAAGGCGGCGGGAATCGAATATCGTATTCCGGGAGCGGAGCAGCGCGAGCGCACGAACCGCATCATCTTCGACGAACTGGTCAACGCGCAGTTTTTGCCGCGGTCGCTGGCCTATTACGTCGAGGTCATTCGCGAGCTGAAGGATGAAGGCTGCGATGCGGTCGTGCTGGGGTGCACGGAGATCCCGCTGCTGGTGACGCAGGAATCGTCCCCTCTGCCGATCCTGGATTCAACCCGGCTGCTGGCCAAAGCCGCGGTACGCAAGGCAGTAGAAGGGTAATTGTGTAGGGACAGGCGTCCTCGCCTGCCCTGCCCCCCCCCGACAGCCGGCCGGAGGCCGGCGCTACGATGATGCGACTCAAGTTCCGCTGGCTTCCCGGCCCTTATGCCATCGTCCGATTCGCGCCCGACGCGCCCATCCCCGAATGGGCGACGAAAGGCGAATTTACTTCGATCAGTCGCAGCACGGACGAACTATCCATCGTCTGCCCGGCGGACAATCTTCCTCCGGACGTTCACTCTCCCCGCCGCTGGATCTGCCTCAAGCTCGAAGGTCCGTTCCCCTTCGAGCAGACCGGAGTCCTGCTATCGTTCATCGAGCCGGTGTCTTCCAAGGGCGTCCCCATTTTTGCGATCTCGACTTTCGATACCGACTACTTACTCATCCCGGAGGAGTTCGCCTGGGCGATGGATGTCTTGCGCGAGGCTGGACATGAACTGGTTTCCTAGCGAACTGTCGCCGTGCGCGTCTAATGGAAAAGAACCCGCTGCTCGGAGGTCACGCTGAATTTGCCGACGACAAATCCGGAGGGTAAAGAGCGCGGATCGACTTCGACCCGTCCTGGCGCTTTTTCCGTAATCTTGCGGGTAGGCTTGATCGCCGGAACGCTGGATATCACCGAAAACCTCGTCTTCAACCTGTTCCGCGGGATTACCCCGAAGATGGTGTTTCAATACATCGCCAGCGGCCTGGTCGGCATGAAATCATTTCAGGTGGGGCTGGCTTCGGTCGTTCTGGGCGTGGCACTGCACTACCTGATCGCGTTGACCTGGACCGGCATCTATTACGCAGCCAGCCGCAAGCTGGGCATTCTGATCCGCAGGCCAGTGATCTGCGGGCTCCTCTACGGAGCGTTCGTTTACCTGTGGATGAACCTGGTAGTCCTGCCGCTTTCCGGCGTGCCGCATGCGGCGGCAGCAATGACGCTGGCGTCGCGAATCAGCGGCGTGCTGGCGCTGCTGTTCTGCATCGGGCTGACCATCGCACTCCTGGTGCGGCGGTATTCAGGTGGAGCAACGTGATCGGGATGCAGAATAACCGCTTCCGTTCGCAGTTCAACTGGCCCAATTCGCCGTGGGCTGTTCGAGCGCACGCGCCGAATACAAGCCTGTGCTGTAATAGGAGTTAATCCTTACTCGATGCCATCAGCTTTCACTAAACTCCGCCGTCGCGCCAAAGCCCTGCACCGCAACCTGCGCGGAGCGGCAATGGCGGCGCGCGCACTGGCGTCGACGGACCATCCTCTGCTGGCGCACATCATTCCCATGCGACGCTGCAACCTGGCGTGCACCTACTGCAACGAGTTTGACGATTTCTCGAAGCCGGTGCCGATCGAGGAGATGTATCGCCGCGTCGACAAGCTCGGCGCTCTGGGAACTGCGGTCGTGACCGTCTCAGGCGGCGAGCCTTTGATGCATCCCGAGCTCGATGACTTGATCCGCCGCATCCGCGCCAACGGCATGATCGCCGGATTGATCACCAATGGGTACCTTCTGGTCGCCGAGCGTATCCAGCGGCTGAATCGCGCCGGATTGGAGTGGCTGCAGATTTCGATCGACAACGTCAATCCTGACGAGGTCTCGAAGAAAAGCCTGAAAGTTCTCGATCGCAAGCTGCAACTGCTGGCCGAGCACGCCGACTTTCATGTGAACATCAATTCGGTCGTGGGCAGCGGCATTTCCCATCCGCAGGATGCCCTCGTGATCGGCAAGCGCGCCGTAGAACTCGGATTCACTTCGACGATCGGAATCATTCACGACGGCAGCGGGCAACTGCAGCCGCTGGGCGAGGAAGAGCGCCGCATCTATCACGAAATGCAGGCGCTCGAAAAGAGCAGCTTTACCCGCGTCCACGCGTTTCAGGACAACATTGCCAGGGGCCTGCCCAACGACTGGCGCTGCCGCGCCGGGGCGCGTTATCTCTACATCTGCGAGGACGGACTCGTGCACTACTGCTCGCAGCAGCGCGGCTATCCCGGCGTTCCACTCGCGAGCTACACGCGCGACGATCTGCGCCGCGAATACTTGACGGAAAAATCGTGCGCCCCGCACTGCACCGTGTCCTGCGTGCATCAGGTTTCGATTTTTGATTCCTGGAGGGCGCCGCAGCGCGCCGCGCCCGCGGCTCCGGCTGCAGTCGACGAGCATCAACTTGTGCAGATCAAGTAGCGGTTGCCAGTAGCTACCCCTGCAGCCATCGGCGCGACGTCGGGATCTCTTCATACGAGAGACACGTGACGTGAGATTGGAAGATCTCGACACGTCAGAAGCTTGATACGCGATAAAACCCGGTACGGAGAAAATGGCACGCGGAAACGTGAGGTCCCGGGTAGGGCCCAAGGCCGCGCGCCCTCGCCACACTAGTTCAACGGGCCCGAGTCCCAACCGCTGACGGCTACTTCTTCGGCTGCGCCGTCGGCGGCAGCATTCCATTCAGGCGCAGATACATGGCAGCGGAGCTGTAGTGATCGGCCCAGTCGTTGGTGAGGACGATCAGGGCGAAGGCGCGCGATCCTTTGCGGCCGCCGAACATTTCGACTTCATCGGCAAGCTTGGAGTCGTCCGCCTTGCTGAGCACCGTGGAGCAAAAATCGAAACTGGCCTTCAGGGCTTCGATCAGGTTCTCCTTGCCGTCGGACTCCTTCAGCGGCACTGCCGCCTTGACTTCGGGTACGTCTCCGATCCGCGAGCATAGATAATTGTTCGATTCAACGATGTGCAGAACAAGATGGCCGAAGGTCATCTGCTGCTCGGTGGGCCTGTAGGAGAACTTGTCAGCCGGCATTTCCTCCACCGCTGCCACTATGTTTTTCTGCTGGTGAGGAAGGATTTCTTTGGCGACGGTGGTCACCGGGTTTCTGTCTTGACTCTTGTTTTGGGCGAAAACAATGGGCACACAAAAGAATAGAAGAAAGCAGAGCGTGCGTTGCATGGTGTCCTCCCGCGGTCGAGCTGTCGATGAGGAACTACATTCTCATTCTACTCGCCGCGCGAAGATTGAGGTGGAACGCACGCTCCGGCTGGATCGCGTCGTCGGTTATTTCTTCGGCTGCGCGCTGGGCGGCAGGATGCCGTTCAGGCGCAGATACATTGCCGCCGCCCCGTAGTGGTCGGCGAGGCTGCTGGCCAGGCCCAGCGCCGCAACGGCACGCGGAACCTGGCGCCCGCCGAACAGTTCGACCGTGTCGCCCAGTTTCGAATCGTCCATCTTGCTCAAAGCGTCGCCGCAGAAATCGAAAGACGCTTTGACCGCGGTCACCAGTTGATCCTTGGAATCGGTTTCCTTGGGCTCGTCCACCTTGGGCGCAGTTACGTCAGCCGCCTTGGAGCAGAAGAAATTGTTGGAATTCGCGATGTGCGCCGCGAGGTGGGCAAACGTGCTCTGATCGGCCGTGGGCTTGTAGGAAAACTTGTCGGCGGGCATGGCCTCGACCGCGCCGATGGTGTTGTTCTGGAAACGCTGCAGCACCAGGCGCAGCGAAGTCGCGACCGGATCTTTGGTGGGTGCGGCGGACGGACCGGAAGCTTTTGCGGCTGTATTCTGGGCCTGGGCAAACATTGCGCTGACAACGAGGGAAACAACGAGCAGCGTACGATTCACGGGAAGGCCTCCTGAGGCTGAAAAGATATACCGGCAATACCGATTCGCAGACCCTCGCATTCGATTCGAAATATGCTTAACCGCACAGGACACAGGGGTACACAGGCTCTCGACCTCGGTGTTCTGCCGTGCCCCTTGTGGTGAATAGCCCGGCTCGTGTCACAATGGCGCGATGGCAGCCGAACCTCGCATTCCCGACTTTCTCTACGGTACGGCATGGAAGGAAGACCGCACCGCGGCCTTGACCGAACTGGCTCTCCGGACGGGTTTTCGCGCGATCGACACCGCCAACCAGCGGCGCCACTATTTTGAAGCCGGAGTCGGCGAAGGATTGGCTGCCGCCTACCGCGCCGGCATTGTGACCCGAGCCGACTTATTTCTGCAGACCAAGTTCACCTACAAGCGCGGCCAGGATCATCGCCTGCCCTACGATCCCTCCGCGATTCTTGCCACGCAGGTGGCCCAATCCCTGGCGAGTTCGCTTGATCACCTCAGTACCGACCATGTCGACAGCTTCGTCCTGCACGGGCCTTCGTCGGCTGACGATTGGACCGAAGACGACGCCGAAGTCTGGGAAGCGATGCGGCGTGAGCGCGATGCCGGCCACGCGCGGCTACTCGGCGTCAGCAACGTAAGTCTGCGGCACCTCGAGCAGATGGAAGCGTCGCACGCCGAAATGCCATCTTTCCTGCAGAACCGCTGTTTCGCTTGTCTCGGCTGGGATCGGGAGGTGCGTCTCTTCTGCAAGGAACGGAAGATTGTCTATCAGGGATTCTCTCTGCTTACGGCGAATCCGGAGGTGCTTGAACATCGGCCGCTGATCGCGATGGCAGAGCGGTTAAACGCGACGCCGGCCCAGGTTGTCTTCCGTTTCGCGCACGGGATTGGAATTCTTCCCCTCACCGGAACTTCCGACGAGGCGCATATGAAGCAGGACCTCGCCAGCGCCGATATCAACCTTCCTGCTGACGTGGTCCTGGCGATGGAATCGCTCATGGGCTGAAGATCGGGTGACCGTTATCTCATCGCCGGTTTGAGCGTTGCTCCTTGCCGCTCCCTTCTCATCTGCGCGGCGAGTTCCTTGATCTCGGTCAGATCGCGCTGCATCTCGCTCCAGCCGTACCACAGCGCGTAGTCCGGGCTGGCGTGGAATGTTCCCTGGAAGGTGCGCATGCGGTGCTCCAGATACATCACGAACAGCTTCTGCTCGATCACCGTGGGTGCATCGTGGAACGTCAGCAGGTTCGGGAACGGATAGGCGTAGTTCGGCGGCTTGGGCAGAATGCCGTCTTTGTAGAGGCCGGCGACAATGTGGATCGCCTCGGCCATCAGGTGGTCGGCGTTCCGGATCATGTCGTCGCCCTGCTCCAGTTGCTGCTTGGCGAAGTTGACGGAGTGGCACTGGTTGCAGGTCTTGATCATCTTGTCGCGCTCGCGCTGCCAGTCTTCCTGGGTGAGGCGGGCAAGGTCGGCGGCTTTCACGGTTGCGACCAGAGCCGTCGGCTGGCCTTGCGGATCGAGCACGCCCAGCGCCTGCAAAATCGCGGCGCGGTCGGCAGCCCATTGTTTATCTTCGGGCAGAGGCAGGCGAACGGCCAGAAACCCCCAGGCTGTGCGTACTTCGTGATTGCCGTTCTGCATGTGGCAGGTCTGGCAGGTGGGAGCGGCGGTATCCGGAGGAACGATCATCTTCTGCTTCAGTTCGCTGCGCACGCCGTGCTTCGACGCCGAGTACATCTCCCACTGGGGATGGTCGAAGCCCATGTGGCAAGTTTCGCAAGCCTGGGGCTGGCGCGCTTCTTCGACCGAAAAAGTATGGCGGGTATGGCAGGCGTCGCACTGCGCTGCGCCAAATTCGGTGCCGGATCCGCTTTGGCGCAGCTCGAGGATCTCGGTCAGCGTTTTGTCGCCGATCTTGTGGCATCCTCCGCAACCTTTTTCGCCTTCGGTCATGGCCATGGGCTGCCAGTGGATCGTGGGCATGGCTTTCATCGCGGCCCACGCCAGCGCATGCTTGCCCTTCCGGAACTGCGTGACCTGCGTCTCGTGGCACTGGGCGCAGGTTTCGGGAGTGGGGATATTCACCTTGGAGACATCGCCGGCGGACGTGTGCTGGTCGCCGTGGCAGGCGACGCAGGTGACGTCGGCTCCGCTGTGCTTGCTCAGTTTCCAGTCGGAGACAATGTTAGGAGTGACCTTGCTGTGGCAATCGATGCACTGCGCGGCCGTGGCTGTCTGGGCGGAAAGCAGGGGACTGCAACCCAGAAGAACTGCGCTCAGGGGGAGAGAAATCCGCAGGGCCCGGGGAAGAAGGGATCGCATACGTGCCTCCTGCAACCGACCATTATTGACTCCGCTGCGTATAGTGGCTGTGACTTGTGTCACAGTGCGCGGCACGGACCACGCCCGGTTCGGTGGAAATCTCCGCTACAACGCTGCGAAGCCTGACGATACCAGCTTGAAGACCAGGAACCAGACCACGACCGTGATAATCGCGGTCGACCGTTTCACTTTGCTGGTGCAGGCATACCCGATGCCGATCAGCACGATTGTCCAGATGCTGAGGACGTCGAGCGATGACGCCATAGCGCGGACGAATTTACCAGTCGTCTCGGGGTCGAGATAGTACGCAAGGTTTGTGCCCACGGCGTTTCTGATGTCAAAGCCCTCGGGATTGACGCCGGCAAACAACGAGATCGTGCCCAGAATTCCCCCAATAATGCCGGGGAGCCAGCTGAACATGGTGATCGCATACGCCTGCCCGAACGAGGTCTCCCCCTCGAAGGCCAATTTGAACGTCAGCCACAAAGCGAGGGTAGCCAGCAAGGCGTAGAACAGGATCAGGAATGGACTGAAGTACGAGAAAAAGCCGACGATCTTGCTTTGGAGCGCAATCGAGCGCGCCTGTTGGTCCGCCGGAAGCTTGTCGAACTGTTCGGCGCGCGATGAATGTGCGATCGCATTCTTGGCCACCTGCTCGAAGCCCACCTGCTTTCCGACTGCGCCAATGAACACGAGGGTAAAGATGGAGATCAGAATCCACGGCGCCCACCAGCTGGCGCTGCGCCGTAAGTCGGTAAACGTTTTCGACGGCGCGATAAACGTATTGACGATGCGAGCAGCCTGAGAGAGCGGTGCGGGCTCGGGCGTCGGAGCGGCTGAAGCGGGCAAGACCGGAGCGGCGGCCATAGTGCCTCCTCGGAAGAATTCGAAGAAACAGGGAACCAACAGGCCAAGGGATTCTAGTCCGGGGGCACACGCCGAAACAAGCCGCCAGCGTAATCGCCGCCCAAATCTCGAGACAGGATCGCGAGACAGGTAAGATGGCGCCATGCAGAATGCGACGCCTGTGGCCGTTGCGGTCCTTGTCGTCGAGCTTGTGCCGGCTGCAGCTTTCGGATTTGCCGCGGAACGCGTGGCGAACGCGATGGCGCGCTGGACCTCCGCGGTGCGAGTGCTGTTGCCCTCGCTGTTGGCCCTGCCTTACGCCGTGGCGGCTGCATCGCACCACATGCTTCGCTGGCCATGGTTCGCCCTCTACGCTCTGCTGCCAGTGGGGATCGCCTGGATGCTGCAGCAGGCGGCAGGGGCTGATCCAGAGCAGCGTGGTAACTGGCGCGACGCAGTGATTCTTCTCGTCCTCGGTCTCGCCGTGGATTTGCGCTGGTTCGACGCGGCCTGGCCTTCGGGCTGGCGCGGGTTGGGCAACCTGCTTCTCGTGGACGCCGGGCTGTACGGATTTCTTGGAATCCGCTGCCTCACCGGCACGGGATTCGATTTCCATCTGCGCTGGAGTGATTGGAAAACGGGCCTGCGCGAGCTGGCCTTCTTCGCGCCTGTGGTCCTCACGCTGGGACTCGCGCTCGGATTTATTCATCCTCACGTCAACCGGCCCGCCATCGGTCACGCAGCGCTGCTCTGGGCTAGAATCTTCGTCTTCGTCGCCATACCCGAGGAGCTTTTCTTCCGCGCCTGGGTGCAGAACTTACTGGAACGGCGAGTGGGCCACCGCGCCGCCCTGCTCCTCGCGTCCGTGCTCTTCGGCCTGTCCCACTTCAACAAGCGTCTGGATGTGAACCCGGGGCATTTCAACTGGCGCTATGTCTTGCTGGCGACGATCGCCGGCGTCTTCTACGGCCGCGCGTGGCGCGAGCAGCGCCGCGTCCCGGCCTCAACCATCACGCATACATTCGTGGACTGGATCTGGTCGTGGTGGTTCTAGCACGGTATTCTCACATGCTGGAAGACTGAACGCATCCCGTTGACACGGGTTCACAACTCACGCGAGGATAGCTGCCTCATGGCGGGCAACCTCCGGTACGCCACAACCGCCGAAAGCCGGGCCGCAAGGCCGGCGCGAGGAGGGCCACACTCAGCCGTGCCGATTGTTCTCGCGGTCCTGTTGCTTGGGTGCTCGCATGCGCCCCAGGGCGCGACAGGAACCCACATTCGCGTGAACCAGGTGGGATACGAGATCGGCACGCCGATGCGCGCCTACCTGATGACACTCGCGCCGGCGACCGGAACGCGATTCGAAGTGAAGAATGCGGCGGGAGAGACGGTCTTTTCGAGCGCGATAGGAGCGACCACCGGGACCTGGGGCAAGTTCGCGGTATATCCGCTCGATTTCTCGCTGGCAAGGGCGGGAACTTACACTCTCAGGGTGTCGGGGTCGGTGGATGCCTCGTCGCCGAGCTTTGCCGTGAATACGGCTGCGCAACTCTACGCTGCTCCACTCGGCAACGCATTGCGGTTCTTCCAGAATCAACGCGACGGCAAGGACTATATTCCTTCCGACCTGCGCACGGCGCCATCACACCTGAACGATCAGCATGCCAATGTGTACAAGCAGCCGGAATTTGGCTGGATGGGGCGCATCAAGAGCGACCTTAGGCCAACCGGAGCGGTGGTCGACGTTTCCGGCGGGTGGTGGGACGCGGGCGACTACCTGAAGTTCGTTCATACCACGAGCTACGCCGAAGCCCTGATGCTGGTGGGCGTCCGCGATGTTCCTCAGATGGGCGCTGATTCGCCCACGAGTTTCGCGAGCGAGGCCAGGTTCGGGCTGGACTGGCTTCTGCGCATGTGGAATGACGATACCTCCACGCTTTACTACCAGGTCGGAATCGGCAGCGGAGGCACCGGTTCGGAAAACGATCACAGCGTCTGGCGTCTGCCGCAAGAAGACGACAACTTCGGGGGAACGGCGAGCAAGGGCCGGTACATCCGCAATCGCCCGGCATTTGTGGCCGGGGCTGCGGGAACGAAGGTCAGCCCGAACCTGGCGGGCCGGCTGGCGGCGGATTTCGCGCTGGGATTCCAGATATTTCACGCCAGCGATCCGGCTTACGGCAACAAGTGCTTGCTGGCGGCGGAACACATTTTTGATCTGGCGGACACAGCGCCGGGTGAGTTGCTCACTGCCTCTCCGCATGATTTTTACGATGAGTCGGAATGGCGCGATGACATGGAACTGGGCGCGACCGAGCTGTATCTCGCTACGCGCGAGGGAAATTTGCCGGCCGGATTGCCGCATCGCGATCCCGTGTTCTATCTCAAGGCGGCGGCACAGTGGGCCTCGGCCTACATTCACGCGGAAAAGGATGCTGGCGAGGCCTTAAGCGTGGGAGATGTCTCCGGGCTCGCACATTTTGAGCTCTATCGGGCGATGGGTTTGGCCGGAAACCCCGGCGGGCTTGCGCTGGCGCCGGCGGATCTTCTCGCGGACCTCAAGAGGAAGTTGGAGAACGCGGCCGCTCTCTCGCGCAAAGATCCATTCGGATACGGCGCTCCCTGGGGTGGCGGCGATACGCCCACGCACGGAGCAGCGCTGGCGGTGGTGGCCAGCGAGTATGACGATTTGACCAAGTCGCACGACTACGCCACTTTCGTCCGCGGATGGATTGGCAACATTCTCGGCGCGAATGCCTGGGGAGTCTCGCTGATTGTGGGCGACGGCAGCACGTTTCCGCGATGCATTCATCATCAAGTGGCCAACCTGCTGGCGTCGGGCAATCCACCGGCGCCGGTCCTCGCCGGGGCGGTGGTCGAGGGGCCGATCGAGAAAGCAGGCTCCGGACTGCCTGGCGGGGCCAAGGCTTGTCCTGCGAACGGAGAAGACTCCTACTCGCAATTTGACGGCAACGGCGCCATGTACCGCGACAATGTTGCTTACTACTCGACCAATGAGCCGGCACTCGATCTGACCGCTCCGTCGTTCTTGATGTTTGCCTGGAGAATGGCCGCGGCCGAGCCGGAGCGTGCAGGCCCTTAGATCTATCGTCCCGCGTCAGGCGCGTGGTAACGCAGATATCCCAGCCCCACGCGCAGGTGGTGGTGCAGCGCGTCGGGAACGCAAACCGCGAAGCAGAGGCCAAGGAGTCCCTGCGCCAGGCCCAGCGCATAGAGATTCCGGTAGCGCCGGAACAGGCCGCACGACACCACGCCCCACACCAGCGTCGCTGCCGTCAGCGTGAGGTTGGGCAGATGGGCCGCGGCGAACAGCACTCCGGCTACACCTATGGCAGCCTGTTCATGGCCCACAATGCGCGTGAGCCGGGGCAGAAAATAGTCGTTCAGCAGGAATTGCTGATAGAGCGTCCACACAACGTAGCCCGTGATGTGCCGGGCGTCGCCGTTGAAGAGCGGATGCAGCGTTCCCACTCGCTTGGCGACCATCACGCTTGCCCCGGCAACTGCCACGGCTGCAGGCAAAATCCACAGAGAGGACGCCAGGCCGCGGCGGCCCAGTCCCAATTCTTCACGGCTGGGTCCGCGTGCCAACACCACCGCCAGCGTGAAGATCAGCACGAGGGGAGAAGCGACCCGCTGCGGGACGGCGGGCATCCAGATGACGCCGACGATCACCCCGTAGCCGAGAATCAGTTCGACGAGGTCGCGGGCGAAACCGGGCTGCGAGCGCGGCATTGGGAAAGTATGTCATGGGTGCCCGCCCTGCACCATCTCGGGGGTCGCTTCCAAAAGGCTGCGAGTATAGGCGTGCTGCGGCTTCACCGTGATGTCGGCCGCGTTACCGAGTTCCACAACCTTGCCCCGATACATCACCGCGATGCGCGTCGAGAGATAACGCACCACCGGCATCGAATGGGAGATGAAGAGATAGGTCAGTCCGAAATCGCGCTGCAGTTGTGCCAGCAGGTTGACGATCTGCGCGCCTACGCTCACGTCAAGCGCCGAGACCGGTTCGTCGCACACGATAAATTTTGGTCGCAGCGCCAGCGCCCGGGCGATGCCGATGCGCTGGCGTTGTCCGCCGGAGAACTCGTGAGGGTAGCGCCGCAGCGCGGATTCGTCGAGGCCCACGGCGCGCAGGAGTTCGACCGCGCGGGCACGCAAGTCGAGCTTTGCTCGACCGGACAGACGGGGGCGGCTGTCCCTACATGAGTCGTCTGCGGAGTCGTGGTGGATGATCAGCGGCTCTGCGATGATGTCTTCTACCCGGAAGCGGGGATCGAGTGACGCAAACGGATCCTGAAAAATAACCTGCAGGTCGCGCCGCAGGCGCCGCATTTCGCCCCTGCCGGCGGCGAGCAGGTCTCGGCCTTCGAAGCGAATCGTGCCCGAAGTAGAATCGAGCAGGCGAAGGATCAGCCGTCCCAACGTGCTCTTGCCCGAACCGGATTCCCCGACCAGCCCGAGCGTTTCGCCGGCGTGAATGTCGAGCGAAACGCCGTCCACCGCCCGAATGTCTTTCCTTCGGCCAGCGCCGGCCCTTCCCCCAAACGGCGATCCGCCCTGAGGAAAGACCTTGGTCAGACTGCGGATTTCCACTAGCGCCATCGCCCTATCCTTCAACCACCAGCTGCTGGATGCTACGTTCCCTATTCGAGAATAGGGAATACAGAAGCTCAGTTCATCACCTATCCCGCCGCGATCAGAGGCACCGCGGCCAGCGCCGCCAGCAGGCCGATGAACCGCCAGCGGCTGAAATGCTCCTTCAGCAGGAACCGCGCCAGCAGCACAGTCACGGCGGGATACAGAGACGTGATGACCACCGCCTCGTCCAGCCGCCCCCGCTGGCTGGCGAAGATGAACAGCGCGCTGGCGCTGATGTCGAGGATGCCGGCCAGCATGCCTAGCCCGGCGCGTGGACGATCGAGAGCCAGTGGGGCCCGGGTTACGGCGACGGCAACGGCAGTGGAAGTGAACGACCCGATGCGCGAGATCGCTGCCAGCCAGACCGCCGAGCCGCTCGCCTGGTGAATGCAGAGATAGAAGCCGGCGAACCCGACTCCGGCGAGCGCGGCCATGCCAACGCCCGCAGGCCGGCGCGATGCGTCATACTCCGAGTCGGCCGGGCTGGCTTCCGGTCGCGTGATGAGCCAGATGGCGGCGATGGCCAGCGCGAAACCGGCAATCGTCCAGCGGCTGGGCGCGCCCTCCATCGCGATGTCGGCCAGCGTGGGGATGGCCGCCCCGATCAGAGCAGCAATCGGTGCGGTTAACCCCATCTGTCCCAGGGACAGGGCGCGGTAGAAGATGGACAGCGCGAAGCCGCCTACCGCGCCGGCGAGCACCGCCCACAGGATGCTCGTACGCGATGGAAAAGCGCCATGTTGCGTCAACGCAATGCCAAACATGAGCGCGAAGGCGCAGACATGCGAGAACGCCGTGAGAACGAAGGCATTAGCCCTGCGGGACCCGTAGCCTCCGGAAAAGTCGGCAGCGCCCCACAGGCATACAGCGGTGACGCTGCACAAAGCGGGCGCAAATTGAGTGAACCGGAGCACGCCCGTCGAGATTAGCACGCCACAGCCCAGCACACGGCGAGCGAGGGGACTATCCGCGGATCGGGATCGCAACCGTGCCATGCAACGCTAGCCGGCAAGCGAATTGACTACCAGCCCTGCCGCCTCTAACATGGGGGCCAATTTGCAAGCTGCGCCGCGAACCGGTTTCATCGGCGATGGTCGCGCCGCCGCTTTGCAAACGGGTTCTCTCCCACATGATCGGACAGACCATCTCTCACTACCGGATCGTGGAAAAGCTGGGCGGTGGCGGCATGGGAGTGGTGTACAAGGCCGAAGACACGCGCCTCCATCGCTTCGTCGCGCTCAAGTTTCTGCCCGAAGACGTCACCCGCGATCCGGCAGCCCTGAGCCGCTTCCAACGCGAGGCCGAAGCCGCCTCGGCCCTGAACCATCCCAACATCTGCACCATCCACGACATTGGCGAAGTCGACGGGCGGGCGTTCATCGTCATGGAGTTCCTCGACGGCGCGACCCTGAAACACGTCATCAACAACCGCCCGCTCGATCTGGAGACGCTACTCGGCGTGGCGATCGATGTGACCGATGCGCTCGACGCCGCCCATGCCAAGGGCATCGTGCATCGCGACATCAAGCCCGCCAATCTTTTCCTGACCAGCCGTGGAGCGGCCAAGATTCTTGACTTTGGCCTGGCCAAGGTCGAGGTCGTACCCGTCCCCGGCGACGCGACCCAGACCAAGTCCGATGCTCACCACCTGACCAGTCCCGGATCGACCGTCGGCACCGCCGCCTACATGTCGCCCGAGCAGGCAAGAGGCAAGCCGCTCGATGCCCGCACTGACTTGTTCTCTTTCGGTGCCGTGATCTACGAGATGGCCACCGGAACTTTACCTTTCCGCGGAGACACAACCGCTGTGCTGTTCGAGTCGATCCTGCACAAAGCTCCGGTCGCCCCGGTGCGGTTGAATCCCGACTTGCCGGCGGAACTGGAGCGCATCATCAACAAGGCGCTCGAAAAGGACCGGGATCTGCGCTACCAGCACGCTTCCGACCTGCGTGCCGACCTGAAGCGGCTGAAGCGGGAGATCGATTCGAGCAGGAGTTCGGTGTCGGCGGCTGAAGGAGAGCCCGAGGCCGTCGCGTCCAGCTCTGGCGCGACCGCGAAGAAAGAATCGAGCGGCAAAGCTGCCGTCGCGAGCTCGGCGTCAGTGGTTTCCCCGGCGGTCACGCAACCACGTTCCAGGATCGGCGCCTGGATTGCTGCAGCAGCCGTTGTCATCGTCGCGGCATTGGCCGCCGGCTACTACCTGACCCACCGCCCCGTTGCCAAACTCACAGAGAAAGACACGATCGTGGTCGCGGACTTTGCCAACTCCACCGGCGACCCCGTCTTCGATGACGCTCTCAAGCAGGCCTTGAGCGTGTCGCTGCGGCAGTCGCCGTTTCTCAATGTTCTCTCCGACGACAAAGTCGCGTCCACGCTGAAGCTGATGACCAAGCCCGTCAACACACCCCTGACTCCGGACGTGGCCCGCGAATTGTGCGAGCGTGCCGACAGCAAGGCGTATGTCGCCGGGTCGATTGCCAATCTGGGCAGCCAGTACGTGGTTGGGTTGAAAGCCGTCAATTGCCTCAACGGAGACGTTCTGGCGCAGGAGCAGGCGTCGGCCGCCGGAAAAGAGAAAGTGCTCGACGCACTCGGCGAAGCGGCCAGCAAACTGCGCAGTCAGCTGGGCGAATCGCTGGCTTCAGTGCAGAAGTTCGACACTCCGCTGGGCCAGGAGACCACTCCTTCGCTGGAGGCATTGAAGGCGCAAGCCATCGGCAGAAGGGCCGAGTACGAGAAGGGGCCGGGGGCAGCCCTGCCTTTCTTCCAGCGCGCGATTGAACTCGACCCGAACTTCGCCAGCGCCCTCGAGGGTGTCGGCATCACGTACGGGAACTTGGGACAAAGCGCCCGCGGGAACCAATACCTGAGCAAAGCGTTTGCCTTGCGCGACCACGCCAGCGAGCGCGAGAAGCTGCACATCACCTCCATGTACTACATGCAGGTGACGGGGGAGATGGACAAGGCGATCGAGACCTACCGCGAATGGGAAGAGGACTATCCCCGCGATGACACGGCGTACAACAACCTCTCGACCGCCTACGCCGCGCTGGGCAAGCCACAGGAAGGCCTCGATCAGACACGCAACGCGTTGCGCCTGAATCCCGACAATGTGATCACCTCGGGGAACCTTTTCGCGTTCCTCGTGTCCACGCAGCGTTACGATGAGGCCCACGCACTGTACCAGCAAACCCTCGCCCGCAAGCTGGATGGCGAAAGCCTGCACGTCGACGGCTATGGTCTGGACTACATTCAGGGAGACCAGAAGGGGATGGCGGAGCAGGTCGCCTGGTTCGAGACCCGTCCCGAGCTGCAGAACGAGATTCTAGGACCGGAATCGGACACAGAAGCCTACGCCGGGCGCTTCGGCAAAGCTCGCGAGCTCACGCACCGCGCGGCGGAATCGGCCCTGCGCGCCGACAACAAGGAGTCGGCGGGAGTGTGGGAGGCGGTTGCCGCCTGGCGCGAGGCCCTGGTCGGTAATGATGAGCAAGCCCGGCAATATGCCCGCGCGGGCCTTTCTACGGCTCCGGACAACCGAGACACACAGCAACTCGCAACGCTGGCCCTAGCTCGCGCCGGCGATACTGCCGGAGCACGTGAGCTGGTGCAGAAACTCACTCAGCAGTACCCGTCGTACACCCTCGTGCAGTCCTATTGGCTGCCTACGATCGAGGCGCAAATCTCGCTGGCGGAGAAGCAGCCACAGGCCGCCATCGATCAGGCGCAGAAGACGGCGAATCTGGAGTTCGCGATGGCCGTTTCTGTGTTTGACAACTCGTGCATGTATCCCACCTACCTGCGCGGCGAAGCTTATCTCGCGACTGGACAAGCTGGTCCTGCTGCGGCTGAGTTCCAGAAGATTATCGATCACCCCGGCATTGTCTGGAACTGTGCGACGGGCGCCCTGGCGCATCTGGAACTGGGGCGGGCTGAGGCGCTGGCCGGCGACAAGGCGACGGCCCGCGTCGCTTATCAGGATTTCCTTACGCTCTGGAAAGATGCCGACCCGGACATTCCCATCCTGAAGGAAGCCAAGGCAGAGTTCACGAAACTGCAATAAAAGTAAGCCCCCTGCCAATAGCCTGGACGCCGCCGATCAGATAAGCTATCTCCGTTTGCGGAGGATCGCTGTGAAACGCTTTCTCGTCGGTATCGCCTGCCTTGTTTTTTGCATTCCCGGTTTCGCCCAAAATGCCGATGAACCAGCCTCGAAGGACGACGTGATTCTGCTCCTCCGTACCATGCACTCCCACGACCTCCTGCAAAAAATGATGGAACTGCAGGCGCAGTCCATGCAGCAGTTAACCCGCAACATGTTGCTCAAGGACAAAGGCTCTGTGCCCGCGGATTTTGACGAGCATTTCCAAAAAGTGATGGGCGACTTGATCAAGGGCATGCCTGCCGATGAAATCACGCAGGCGATGATCCCCGCCTACCAGGCGCATTTCACCCATGGCGACATCGAGGCCATGAACACTTTCTATTCCTCACCCGTTGGGCAGAAGGTCGTGCAGGAGTTGCCGGCGGTCACCCAGGAGGGCATGAAGACGGCGATGCCGATTCTGATGAAATACCTCAGCGAATGGCAGGAGCGCATGAAGCACGAGTTTGAGCCGGCACAGAGGAGCTCACCGGCTAAGAGCGGGGGCGCTGGTGCGCCGACGCAAAACTGATTGGTGTGCACGCTTTTCCAGACGGGGCATGCTCGCATCCTTCCTGTCTCGGCGCTCGCAACTGGGTGCTCGCAACTCCGTACTCGGCACCGCTTTCCCGCGTGTTAGAATTTCCCAAGTGTTTCCTGGCAAGAGCACGACCCTGTGCAAGCAGGTTTTGAGAATCAGGTTCTGAGGCCCCCAGGCCTCTGAGGGTCCGGTTTGATCGAGCTGGCGCCGTCGATTCTTTCCGCCGATTTCGCCCGGCTGGGCGAGCAGGTATGCGCCGCCGCCGAGGGAGGCGGAAGTGTCATCCACGTCGACATTATGGACGGACACTTCGTGCCGAATCTTACGATTGGCCCGCCGGTGGTTAGGTCGTTGCGCAAAGTGACGGATCTGCCGCTCGACTGCCACCTGATGATTGAGCATCCGGACGAGTTCATCCCTGCGTTCGCCGAGGCGGGCGCGGACTGGATTTCGGTGCATCAGGAAGCGACTCGCCACCTGGATCGCACCCTGCATCTGATCAAGAGCCGCGACTGCCTGGCCGGCGTGGTGATCAACCCGGCAACGCCGGTCGATACCCTCACGGAAGTGCTCGAAATCGTGGACTATGTGCTGGTGATGTCGGTGAATCCGGGTTTTGGAGCGCAGAAGTTCATTCCGTCCACCTTGCACAAAATGCGGGCTTTAGCCGATATTCGAGGCCACCGCGGGCTGAACTACCGCATCGAAGTCGATGGCGGGGTGGGGCTCGATACAGTGGCCGATGTGGTCCGCGCCGGAGCGGAAATCCTGGTGGCGGGCAACGCCGTGTTCGGCCACGGCGATCCAAGAAAGAACGCGCACGAATTGCTCAAGGCGGCGACCGAAGCCGCCATGCAGAAAGTCTAGAACAATTTACGATTGCCGATTTGCGATTGCCGATTGAAAAGCGGGGCTGGCTTGAAGTCGAAAATCGGCAATCTGCAATCGAAAATGTCTCCCGAGGTCTTATGTCACGTCGAATCTCGCTGATTGTCGTCCTTGCCCTTTTGCTGGCCCTTACAGCCGCCTGTACCAACAAGAAGTCGCAGAACCCGCTGGCCAACCTGGGGTCGAAGCAGCCCGACAAAGTTCTGTTCGACAAGGCCATGGACGCCATGCACCACAACCGCTTCGATGTGGCCCGCATGACCCTGCAGGTGCTGATCAACACCTATCCCGACTCCGAATTCATCGCCCGCGCCAAGCTGGCGGAAGGCGACTCCTGGTACGCGGAAGGTGGAACCGCCGCGCTGGCCCAGGCCGAGCAGGTGTATGACGATTTCGAGACCTTCTTCCCCAACATGCCGGAAGCGGGCGAGGCGCAGCTGAAAATCGCCAACATTCACTTCCAGCAGATGGAAAAGGCCGACCGGGACTACACCCACGCCAAGCGCGCGGAAGAAGAATACCGCAAGATGATTTTGACCTACCCCGACAGCAAGCTGGTGCCTGAGGCCAAGCAGCGCCTGCTCGAAGTGCAGGAAGTGCTGGCCGATCGCGAGTTTCAGATCGGACGCTTCTACTATCTGCGCGAATCCTACCCGGCCTCGATGGCGCGCCTGCAGTCGCTGGTCGAGAAATATCCTCTGTACAGCCGCGCCGATGAAGCGCTCTATCTGCTGGGGCAGAACTATGAGGGGCAGATCGCGCGCTTGCGGCAGACCCCCACCTGCGACGCGCACGGCATGCCCAAGGGCTGTACCCTCGAAAAATATAAGGCCCAGTACGCCGACGAGTTAACCAGGGGTGCGGCAAAAGCTTACGGGCAGATTCTTACCCGTTATCCGATCATGGATCGCGCCGACGACGCGAAGAAGCGTCTGACCGCCCTGCATCAGCCTGTTCCCCGTCCGACCCGGGCTGCGGTCGCGCAAAACAAAGCCGAAGACGCCAGCCGCACCGAGGCCACGGGCTTCAAGAAACTTCTGGCAGTCGTCAAGAAGGGCCCCGACGTATCGAAAACCGCCAAAGTCGGCGAACCCGCGCTCTACGATCCCACGCCGGTCGCTGCACCCGACGTCGTCCGAACCGAGGCCATCGGGGCCTTCAACGCGGGCAAGGGCAAGAATGACAAGCTTGGCGTCGAAATTATAAATAAGCCCGATCAGCCCGCTTCTCCGGATACAACCGCGAACGCGGCCGAGGCCGGCGGTTCACCATTGGCGCAGCCCACCCCCGAAGCCCAGCCGGCGACCCTCGACCCGAATGAGCTGAAACCGAACACGGCCGCCAACTCCAACGAATTGGCGCCGAATGCCGGTGCGAACACCGGCGCAGCTTCCAACGAACTCACACCGGCCGACACCACAGCCGATCCCACCTTGCCCCCACCCGCTCAGGTCAACGAGATCGCGGGACAACCCTCGTCTTCTGCCGCCGCCAGCGCCGACAATACTCTGGCCAGCGACAAGGAGATCTCCAGCAGCAAGAAAAAGAAAAAGAAAGGCTTGCACAAGCTGAATCCGTTCTAACGAAGCGTTCTGACGAAGCGATCTAACGAAGCGCTGGGACGAAGGAAGACGCTCCGCGATCGCGCCGAGAGGTTGCTTGAGGGCCGATTCCGCTCCGGTAGGTGCTGACCACTAGTAACCGGTTACTTCCCTTGAGGATCATTGACTTAGGTTGAGGCGCAGGTTACCTTCGCGGTATCTCCCCTCATCAGAGGAAACCCTTTGGCCCGGAAGATACTGCTCGCCGATGACAGCGTAACCGCTCAGAACATGGGGCGCAAAATCCTCACGGATGCCGGTTACGAAGTCATTACCGTCAATAACGGTTCCGCGGCCCTGAAGAAAATCAGCGAGTGCAAGCCCGACCTGATCGTGCTCGACGTCTATATGCCCGGCTACAGCGGGCTCGAAGTCTGCCAGCGCCTCAAAGAAAACAACGAAACGGCGCGCATTCCCGTCTTGCTGACGGTGGGAAAACTGGAGCCGTTCAAGCCGGAAGAGGCCAGGCGCGCCCGCGCTGAAGCCTTCATCGTCAAGCCGTTTGAAGCCAGCGAGTTGCTGAGCACGCTGACCAGGCTCGAAGAAAAGATTGTGCCCCGGCCGGAGGGGTCCAAGCCCGGCCGCTTCGCCCGCGCCAACGCCGCGCTCGACAACGAGAGCCGTTACGACAAGACGGTGGCCAATGAGGAGGACTCGGGCTGGAAGAACCGGATTGCCTTTCCCTCCAGGAAGAAGGAAAAAGCCGTGGAGGCGGAGGACGGCGACGATCCGGCGATTTACAACGCCGTGAATCGCGACCTGCGTACCACGGTCGACCGCCATCCCGACCACCCGCCGCAGGAGGCAAAAGCCCATCAGGACAAGGCGGACGACGGCCGCGTCGATCTGAGAGCGCTGGCTCCCGAGGGCCTGCCCAAAGACGTAACTGCGGAAGAAATCGCTGCCCTGGCTGCGGCTGCCGCCCAGGTCAAAGGCAAGTTCGGGGAGAGTGCCGAGACCGAGGCCGAACCGACCGAACACAAGAGCGACGCCAAGCCGGAAGGCAAAGAAGGGAAGGAAGGCCTGCCTGCGCTTGAGCCGCCTGCAGAAGTCTCCGCGCCCGTCATGGCTGGGGCAACCTTTGCCGAGCAGAAATCGGAAGCTGCGGAAGCTGACGACCGGAGGGTTAGGGTTGAAGAGACGAGCCTTGGCCTAGCCGGGGCGCAGGCCGCGCCAGAAGCGGCCAGTCTTGCCGCCACCAGCCCTGGCGGCGAGATGTCGCGAGCGGCCATTTCTGAACCTGCGCCCACATTTGCCGATGCGAGTTCCGGCAACGGATCAGGATCTCACGCACCGGCGCAACAGCCCGCTGCGGAACCGATCACCATGGCCGCGGCCGCTGGGGCCGGATCGGCGGTTACAGCTCCGCATTGGACGGCGGTTTCCGTCGATCTCGCCCCTGAGGAAGCTTCAACTTCTCTCGAACTCGAGATGCAGAAGGCGCATGCCGCCTTCGCCGCTGTGGAAGCGGCCAGGACCGGATCGGTGGTGATCATTCCGCAAGCTCCGTCGGCGCCAGAGCCGGCAGTCGCCGAACGTTTTTCAGCCGAGCGTCCCTCGTCCGAAGCTTCCTCAGTCGAATCTTCCCCGGCGGTTGAGGCGGCAACAGAATCCATCGCGACCGTGATTCCCGTGCCCGAAAGCACTGCGGCATTGAGCGCTGAGGCTGGCTCTGCCAGCGAATCGATCGAGGCCAAGGTGAAGCAATTCGAGAGCGTCTCGGCCTCGTGGGCGATCACGCAGCCGCCCTTCCCAGCCGAGCCTGCGATGCCAGCATCCGAGCCACCGGCAACGGCGGTCTCGGACATCAGGTCGCAGCCGGAAGTTAACCAACAAGTCAGCCAGGAAGTCAGCCAAGATATCCCGGTGGCCAATATCCCCTTTGCCGAAGCCACTCCGTCGACGCCGGAGATCGCCAAGGAAGCGATACCGGATCTGCCGCGCCAAGAAGCCAGGACCGAAGGCGCCGTACAAGAATCGAACCAGGAAGCGCCGTCACCGGTTGAAGCCGCCGCAACCGTGGCGCCCGAGACCGCGACAGCTCCCAACCCAAGCCCATCCGAAATCTCGTCTGCTTCTGCGGAAGACCACGCCGCCGAGAGCGCAAGGCCTTCCGAAATGGCAGCCGCATCCTCGGCTGCGCCCGCTCCTGTGGAAGAGACAAATCGAACGGGGAAAAGAGAAAGAGAATCGGATCTGACCGACACCACCGCCGCAGCGTGGGCCACCTGGCGGCGCATTCGCGAGTCTGGCGATCCCGCGAGCGCGGCCACTTCTGCGCAGTCTGGTGCGAAGTCTGGAAAGAACGAAGGCGCCCCGGAAGATGCGTCAACTCCCGATCAGGTCGAAGAGGTATCTGCCATGGCCGCTGCCGCCAGTGCCGAGGGTGCCGCGCAGGATGCGCCGCTGGATTCTGATTCTCCCGAAATCGCCAGCATCGTGGACAGCGTTCTGGCCGACCTGCGCCCCAAGATTGTCGCCGAAATCTCCAAGAAGCTGGGCAAGAACAAGAAGAAGTAATTCTCTGCAATCCGCCGGCAGCCATCGGAGAGTTGAGGCAGTTCTTCTCGCAAGGTTCGCAGTGGTCGCCACCCTCCAAATTGCACCTTCGGTCGGGCGGCGTTTCACCGTTGGACTAGAATGACGCCTTGGACTGAGTCGTGCGATCCCTCTTGAGCGAAGCGCTATCAATTCCTGTTCTAACAATCGTCTTGCTTTGTTTGACGGTGAGTTGCAGGCATTCATCTGCAGCGAACGCCAGGCCTCACTTTCCCTTCGCCTATGTGCAGGAGGACTGCGGTCCAACGGACGGCATTGCCATGGAATTCTATTTCACCGCGACGCAAGGTCAGGCTGGAAAGTACAAAGAACCGTTTCTGCAGATTGAGGTGAACAAGATTCTGCCGGCATCCGCACCGCAGAGTTATTCAGTAGAGGCAGGCAAATGGGATGTACTGGCGGAGCGCTGCCTCAAGCCAGGGTCCTGTGAAGCCGCTACTTCAGGATTCCTACACTTATTGAAGCTCAGCCCCGGCGCGGGAGGCTCCGGGGATTACGAGTCGCGCTTCCAGGACGGAAGCATCGAGAAGGGACACTTTGAGGCAGTGTGGTATAGGAATTACTTTCTCTGCGGCTGACTTTTTCCCGGCCCGAAGCGGTTGCGGTTCAGCGTTGAAAACAACGGGTTACACTCATTGCCCCTTTGCCGCACGCCGTCGCGTTTGACGGGTCCCGTTTGACCACTCTTTTCTCGCGCCTGTAACATCGTGACAACGCTCAACCTTCAGCATTTGGCGTTTAGTGCCGCCGGCTCCGACTAAAGAGCCGTGCGTGGCTGAATGCCGAGGGATGGGTGCTGACTGCTTCCGCATGCCTCACGACCTTCCCAAATCCTACGAGCCGGGTGCGATCGAAGCGCGCTGGGCCGAGTTCTGGGTCAAAGAGAAGCTCTTCTCAGTCCCTACGCCGCCGGCCGGCGAAACGCGGCCGGTGTTCACTCTGCTGTTGCCGCCGCCCAACGTGACCGGACGCCTGCACATGGGGCACATGCTCAACCAGACGCAGATGGACATTATCGTGCGCTGGCATCGCATGCGCGCCTTCATCACGCTGTGGCTGCCGGGCACCGACCATGCCGGCATCGCCACGCAGATGATGGTCGAGAAGCAACTGGAGAAGGAAGGCAAAAAACGCCGTGACCTGGGGCGGGAGAAGTTCATCGAGCGTGTGTGGGAATGGAAGAAGCTCTACGGCGGCGCCATTCTCGACCAGATGAAGCGGCTGGGCGCTTCGGTCGACTGGGACCGCGAGTACTTCACCATGGACGAGAACCTCTCGCACGCGGTGCGCGAGGTGTTTGTCCGCCTGTATGAAGAAGGCCTGATCTATCGCGGCAACTACATCGTGAACTGGTGCCCGTGGCACGAGACCGCGATCTCCGATCTCGAAGTCAAGCATGAAGAGATCGCGGGCAAGCTGTGGGAGATTCGGTATCCGGTCGTTGAGACGAACGAGTTCATCACAGTCGCGACCACGCGTCCCGAGACGATGCTGGGTGATGCTGCCATCGCGGTGAATGCGAAGGACGAGCGCTACACGCACCTGCACGGTAAAAAAGTTCTCCTGCCGCTGATGAACCGCGAGATCCCGATCATCACCGACGAGCTGGCGCAGCCGGAGTTTGGCACGGGCGCGGTGAAAGTCACGCCGGCGCATGATCCCAACGATTTCGAAGCCGGGAAGCGCCATGACCTACCGCAGATCGACGTCATGGACGAGCACGCGCACATGAACGCGAACGCAGGTAGCTTCCAGGGTTTGGATAGATATGAGGCTCGCAAGCGCGTGCTCGCCGATCTGCGTGAGCAGGGATTTCTGGTCGGCGAGAAGGATTACACCATCTCGCTGGGCAAGTGCGACCGCTGCGGAACCGTCATCGAGCCGCGGTTGTCGGAGCAGTGGTTCGTGAAGATCAAGCCGCTGGCCGATCGTGCCCGGGAGGCCGTCGAAAGCGGCGAGATCACGATCGTTCCCGAGAACTACCACACGATCTATTTGAACTGGATGAGCAACATCCACGACTGGTGCGTCTCGCGGCAACTGTGGTGGGGGCATCGTATTCCCGCGTGGACGTGCAGCAATGACGCATGCAAAGACGTGATCGTGGCGCGGGAAGCGCCGGCCTCGTGCCCGAAGTGCGGCGGCGGGAAACTGGAACAGGTTCCGGACGTGCTCGACACCTGGTTTTCGTCAGGCTTGCTGCCGTTCACGACGCTCGGCTGGCCAGAGAAGACGCGCGATCAAGCGGTTTTCTATCCGACCACGCTGTTGATTACCGCCTACGAGATCCTATTCTTCTGGGTCGCGCGCATGATCATGTTTGGCTGCCACTTCATGCAGGGACATGAGCAGGATGCGGCGATCAAGAAAGCGAGCGGCTGGGCAGAAAAGAAGAATGACAGTGTGCCGTTCCGCGAAGTCTACATTCACTCGCTCGTGCGCGATGCCGAGCGCCAGAAGATGTCGAAGACTAAGGGCAATGTGATCGACCCGCTGGATATTATTGAGCGCTTCGGTACCGACGCGACGCGCTTCACGCTCGCGGCCATGGCCGCACCGGGCACCGATATTGCCTTCAACGAGAGCCGCACCGACGGCTATCGCGCCTTTGCCAACAAGATCTGGAACGCGGCGCGTTTCATGTTCATGAATGTGGACAGGATCGAGCCGGGCCTGCGGCCCGGAGGAGGACAGGAGTGTCCGCCCCACATAAGCAAAGGCGTTGCCGGGTTTCAGGCTTGTAACCTTGAAGACCGCTGGATTCTTTCCCGCTTCAACCGCGTCGCGGCGGAGGTCAACGAGGCGCTCGCCACCTACCGCTTCCACGAAGCGGCGAACCGGATTTATGACTTTTTCTGGGGCGAGTTCTGTGACTGGTATCTTGAGTTAATCAAGCCGCGCCTAAGCGCCGACGGTTCCGACAAGAGCGTGGCCCAGGGGGCGTGTGCGAATCTGGTCCAACTTTTCGATGCATCGCTGCGCCTTCTGCACCCGATCATGCCGTTCATCACGGAGGAAATCTGGCAGGCGATGTACGAAGGCAAGCCTGCGCTCAAGTCGATTGCGCTGGCCGCGTATCCGCAGGCGGATGAGAAGCAAATCGATCTCGCGGCTGAGACTGAGATGGCTATTCTGCAGGATCTGATTGTCAGCGTGCGCAATCTGCGGGCGGAACTGAAGGTCGAAACGAAGGCGAAAGTTCCAATCCAGCTTTTTGCCCACGAGCCGGAAATGCGCACGATGATCGAACAGAATCGCGGTGCAGTCGAGCGCCTGGCCAACGTAGAGAAGATCGCGTTTGTGGAAAGTTCGCTGGCCAAGCTGCCCGGGGCCCGGCACACCGCGCGGTTTGACGTACACGTCGTCTATGAACGCAAAATTGATGTGACGGCGGAGTGCGAACGGCTCAAGAAGGAACTGGAGAGAATCGAGAGAGGAATTGCCGGCGGGCAGAAGCAGTTGGGCAATGAGCAGTTCCTGGCCAAAGCGCCGCCGAACGTGGTGGAGAATCTGCGCAAGCAACAGCAGGAACTGGCGGTCATCAAGGAGAAAACTCTCAGCAAGCTGGGAGAGCTGGGTTGTTCGTAGTGTAGCCCCGGACGCCTTCGTCCGGGGTCGCGCGAAGCGCGATTTGCGCCTACAGATTGAACGAAACCGGCGGGCCTGTGGCGCACGGACAGCCGAGGGCGGCTGTCCCTGCATGAAGATAGGCGGACGAATGCGTCCGCCGCTACACGAGCATGGACTGGAATTCACGTCGCATCACGGCGATTCTTGAGAACGCGCTGCTCGAAGACCGGGCCACGCGCGATGCGACCAGCTACGCCTGCGTCGACGCCAACCAGCGGGCCTCGGCGACCATCATCGCCAAGCAGGATTGCATTCTCGCCGGCATCGGCTGTGTGGCGCGGATTCTCGACGTTTACGCTGCGCTCGACGGAGCGGTCACGTCCCACTACGAAGTCACGACGCATCCGGAAATCTTTGATGGCGTGCGCCTGCGCGCGGGCCAATCGGTCGCCGTCATTCGCCACAACGCCCGCGTGATTCTTTCCTGTGAGCGTGTCATCCTGAATTTTCTGCAGCGCATGAGCGGCATCGCTACGCTGACCCGCAAGTTTGTCGAAGCCGTCTCCGGAACCCGGGCCCGCATTCTCGACACGCGCAAGACTGCGCCCGGATTGCGAATCATTGACAAGAATGCGGTGCGTTGCGGCGGCGGTCAGAATCACCGGCTCGACCTTTCTGACGGCGTGCTTATCAAGAACAACCACATCGCGCTGGCCGGCGGCGTCGTGCCCGCGCTGGAGCGCGCCATCCACAATCGCCGCGGCTCCCAGATCATCGAGGTCGAGGTGCGCACGCTGCAGGAACTCGACGAGGCCCTGGCTCACGGAGGCGAGGCCATCCTGCTCGACAACATGCCGGTCGATGATGTTCGCCGTGCCGTCGAGCGCTGCTCGCTCCCGGATGCCCTGCGCGATGGCCGCCGGGTTCCGATCGAGTGCTCGGGCGGTATTCGACTGGAGAACGTCCGCGCCTACGCCGAGACGGGCGTCGATTTCATTTCCGTCGGTCTGCTTACCCATTCACCGCAAGCCGCCGACCTGAGCCTGCGCGTCGTGCCCGCCTAGAGCAGATGGGCGACGACGTTCAACCTCCGGCCAGCGGCGCCACCCCGCCGGGCTTCACTGCGATCGGCGTCTTCCTCTACGCAGCTGCAGCAACTACAACCTTCGCAGCCACGACTTTGCTCTGGCCAGGGACGCCCCTCGATCGTGTCTGGGCTCTGAATCCGAACGCCTACAAGCAACTCGCTCCTTTGCGACTTATTTTCGGAATTGTGTTTCTCCTGCTGGCCGCGGCCCTCATCACCGGCGGCATTGGCTGGTTCCGGCGACGGCGGTGGGGATGGAGGATCGCAACAGCAATTATCGCGACGCAGGTCCTCGGCGACGCCGTGAACTGCATTCGTGGGGACTGGCTTCGCGGGGTCGTTGGTGTGGTGATTGCCGGGGCGCTGTTGTTGTTTCTCTTGCGCCGAAGAGTCCGGGGCGCGTTTGCCTAGAATCGCCTGCGAAGAAATTCAAGCAGAATGTAACCAGCCAGCGCGGCTGGCACGGCAATCTCAAGATTGGCCCAGGTAAAAACATCCCCGATTGCCCATACCAGTCCCTTCTTCTGTCCCATCCCTGAGCGTTCAAATTCTCCCATCAAAAGGTTGGAGTAAAAGAGGAAAATGATGAACGATGCTTCGATCGCCGATCTCCAGAAGCTTCTCTTCATGGCGTTAAGGAATTCTGAAGCACAGTGTTTCGGGGCCAACTGATCTTAACAGGCAGCGACCCTGCCCGATGCCGCCCGTGATAGCTTCCAAAACCTGTGGCCGGTTCGCAGCATGCTTGCAACTCGTGCCATGAGTGTTTGTCCTTTCCCGGCGGTTCGCGCATAATCTCCGCATCGCCAAGACGGGCACAACTCGCGTGCGTAAGCCTGCGCGGCAAGCGGCCGCGCCCCAGACCCACCAGCCCACCGACGTCCGACTCGGCCGCATCGTGCGACTGCTGATGGAGCACGCGACCGTCGTGGTCAGCGGCACCAAAATCGCGCAGGAGATCTCTTCCAGCCGCTCCGAAGTGTGGCGGCTCATCCAGCAGTTGCGCAGCCTGGGTGTGGACGTCGCGGGCCATCCTGCCACCGGATATCAGCTGCGTGCGGTTCCCGATCTGCTGCTGCCTGAGATTCTGCAACCGCTCCTGCGCGGCACGCGCTTTGACGCCCACATCCATCACTTCTACAAGATCGGATCGACCAACACCGCCGCCATGAAAGCGGCGGCGGAAGGCGCTCCCGAGGGCACGGTTTTTCTCGCCGAAGAACAAACCGCGGGCCGCGGCCGCGGTTCCAACCAGTGGGATTCGCAGCGCTCGGCCGGCATTTATTGCTCTGCGGTGCTGCGGCCTGACTTGCCGCCATCCGAGGTTCTGGTGACCACTCTGGCTGCGGGGCTGGCTGTACAAGCAGCCATCCTGCACGTAGATTCACGCGTGACTGCCGATCTGAAGTGGCCCAACGACGTTCTGATTGACGGCAAGAAAGTCTGCGGAATCCTCACCGAGATGAATGCCGAAGCCACCCGGGTTCACTACATGGTTGTCGGCGTCGGCATCAACGTCAATCAGACGAGCTTTCCTGCGGACTTCGTGGCCACGTCTCTTCGGCTGGAAACGGGCAGCGACTGGTCGCGCGTGGAACTGGCCGCGGCTTTGTTAAAATCTCTCGACCGCGAGTATCGCCTGCTGGTGGAGGATCAGGGTGCGCGGCAGTCGATTCTGCGCCGTTTCGCCGAGAATTCCTCCTGGGTCAGGAACAAGGCCGTCCGCATCGAAGACACGAGTTCGCCGCTGGAAGGAACGACGGACGGTCTGGATGAGCGCGGTTTTCTGCGTCTGCGGACCGCGCGCGGAACGCAAACTGTGCTCAGCGGAACGGTTCGAGAAGTGTGCACGAAGCCATGACTTACATCCTGATCGCTCGTTACTCGAAGCCCATAGCTCAAGACTCATAGCTCTATGCTCCTCGTCCTCGATGTCGGCAACACGAACACGGTGCTGGGGGTCTTCGCGCGTGTAGCCAAGGTGCACGCGGGAAAGGATCTGGACGAGCCTCCGCGCTACGAGCGCCTTTTGGCGAACTGGCGCGTGGCCACCTCCCGCACCAGCACCGTTGACGAGTACGGCGTCCTATTCCGTAACCTGTTCTCGATGGCGGGCCTCGAAGTCAAAGGCATTCACGGCATCGTGATTTCTTCGGTGGTTCCACCGCTCGATCCCGTGCTGCGGCAGGTTTGCGAGCGCTATTTCAACCTGCGCCCGCTGTTCATTGAGCCGGGTGTGAAAACCGGCATGCCGGTGCACTACGACAACCCGGCGGAGGTCGGCGCCGATCGCATCGTCAACGCCGTCGCCGCCTTCGACAAATACGGTGGCCCGTGCGTGATTGTCGATTTCGGCACGGCGACCACCTTTGACTGCGTCTCGGCCAAGGGCGAATACATGGGTGGCGTAATCTGTCCCGGAATCGGCATCTCCGCCGATGCGCTGTTCGAGCGTACGGCTCGCCTGCCGCGTGTCGAGATCCGCAAGCCCGCCCGTGTCATCGGCTCGAACACCGTCGGCAGCCTGCAGTCCGGCCTCTACTACGGATATCTTGGCCTGGTCGACGGCATCATCGAGCTTCTCCTGACAGAACTCGGTCGAGACACGCGCGTCGTCGCCACCGGCGGCCTGGGCCCGATGATCGGGACGGGGTCGAAATACATGAAGCACGTCGATGATTTCCTCACCCTGGACGGGCTGCGCATCATCTGGGAGCGGAACGCCGCCGCGAAAGCCGCGCCGAAAGCCGAATCCAAGCCGGCAGTCAAAGTGTCGGCGAAGACGCAGCCGAAAGACGAACCAGCGCGGCCCAAGAACGGCGGTGCCTCAGCCGTTCCTGCCTCGCGGCCTGCCCGCTGACCTGCCGTGGAAAACTACTTCAACTACTTCACCGAGATTGAAGAGCGTTTCCTGCGGCGGCGCGGAGGCGGTCTGCTGCTCTCGACTCTCGATTGGGCGCTCATTGAAACCTGGAAGGACGCCGACATTCCGCTGGAGGCTGTGCTGCGCGGCATTGACGAAGCCTTCGATCGCTTCGACGAGCGCCCGTCGAAGACGAGAAAAGTGAACAGCCTCGCCTACTGCTCGCAGCTGGTGCTCGCGGCGGCGGAGGATATGAAAGAGGCCGCGGTAGGCGCAACGGGCAACGGAGAGGGTTCGCCTGCGAAGTCGCGGGCCCTGCAGGGATTCGAGCCAGCCGTCATCGCGGCTTTTCTGCGCGAGAACGCAGCGCAGCTTGAGACCGCGACATTGCCGCAAGGAGGCGGAGTCTCTGTCCGAAGCGTTGCGGCGGACGGGGCCAGGACTCTTCGCCGGCTTGCCGACGAGGCTGAAAAGAGCAAAGCGCCGCGCCTGGAAGACTTGGAGCGCCGCTTGACGGTTCTCGAAGAAAAGCTCTTTGCGGCGTTGCTGGCCTCGACCGCGGACGAGGAAATCGTCTCCGTCCGCGCCGAAGCGGACCGCGATCTCGCCCCCTACCGCCGCAGAATGTCTGCCGTCCAGATCGAGCAACTGCAGAAGCAGTACGTGCACAAGCGCTTGCTGGAAAAATACAATCTCCCGCGTTTAAGTTTGTTTTATATGTAGCTCCGGCTTCAAGGATCTCCGTCCGCGGACACGAGCGTCCGCTCTGATCTTGGGTGGCGCAGCGCTTCAGCGCTGCGATAAGGCTATTTAAGATCGCGGCTTTAGCCGCTGAGGTATGTCGTCTGCCTGAAGAAACCAATCGCTTCGACGCGCTCATCCTCGGCGGAGGCGCCGCCGGGCTCATGTGCGCCGTCGAAGCCGGCAAGCGCGGGCGCCGCGTCGCTGTGCTTGAACACGCCGACCGTCTGGGGAAGAAAATCCTGATCTCCGGCGGCGGCCGCTGCAACTTCACCAACCTCCACTGCCAACCGGACAACTTTCTCTCTTCCAATCCGCATTTTGCCAAATCGGCCCTGGCGCGCTACACGCCCGCGGACTTCATTGCTCTGGTCGAGAAGCATCGCATTCCGTATCACGAAAAGACGCTGGGGCAGCTCTTCTGCGATCGTTCGGCCCAGGACATTCTTACGATGCTCGAGGAAGAATGCCGTGCGTCGCGCGTCGCCATCTTTCTCAGCACGAAGATTCAAGAAGTGACCCACGGCGCAGAGTTCGTCGTGCACGCCACCGGCAGCGAATTTCATGCGCCCGTCCTGGTAGTCGCCACCGGAGGACTCTCGATTCCCAAGATCGGCGCCACATCGTTCAGCTACGATCTTGCCCGGCAGTTCGGGGTTCGAATCCGCGATCCCTGGCCAGGGCTTGTCCCTCTGGTGCTCGAAGGCAACGACCGTTCCCGGTATTGCGACCTCGCCGGCGTTTCCGCCGAGGTCGTCGCATCCTGCGACGGCCAGCGCTTCCGCGAGAAAATGCTGATCACGCATCGTGGCCTGAGCGGTCCCGCGATCCTGCAGATTTCGACGTACTGGAAGAAGCCGCAGCCGCTACGGATTGATCTGGCGCCGGAGAAAGATGTCACGGCAATCTTCCGCGATCCCAGAAGCCAGCGTGATCTCCCCACCTTGCGAGCCGAGCTGCGCAAAACGCTGCCCCAGCGCCTGGCTGACCGCTGGCTCGAACGGCACCAGCCGGCCTCTTACACCAATGCTGACCTGGCCGAGTTTGAGCGGCAAACGCATGCCTGGACCGTCGTTCCCGCTGGCACGGAAGGCTTCGACAAAGCCGAAGTCACTGCCGGCGGCGTGGACACCGACGAACTCTCCGCCAAAACCATGGAATGCCGCAAGATTCCTGGCCTGTTTTTCATCGGTGAGGTCGTGGACGTGACGGGCCATCTCGGCGGCTTCAATTTCCAGTGGGCCTGGGCCTCGGGAGCGGCCGTAGGAAGAGCGCTGTAAAGCCTGATTTAGAATCGCTGCTTGCTTCTCACTATCGAAAAGCTGATCTACGGCGGCGACGGCCTGGCTCGCCTGCCTGCCGGCTCGCCCAATGACGAACATGGCCGCGGCAAAGCCGTTTTTCTGCCATTTGTTCTGGCCAGAGAAGAAGTCGAGGCCTCGCTCACCGAGCAAAAGCCCGGTTTCGCCCGTGCCCATGCCGAAGCGGTGATCGGGCCGTCTCCGCACCGCATTGCGCCAGCCTGCCCCTACTTCACCCAGTGTGGCGGATGCCACTATCAGCACGCGACCTACGAGCACCAGCTCGAAATCAAGAGGGAAATCCTGCGCGAAACCTTGCGGCGCACGGCGAAGCTGGAACTGCCGTTCGAGATTAAAGTGCATCCCTCGCCGCCCTGGAACTACCGCAACCGCTCACGCCTGCAGGTGCAGACGTCGCCTACATTCGCCGCCGGATACTTCAAACTGTCTTCCCACGAACTGCTGCCGGTGGAAGCCTGCCCGATCAGCTCCCCGCTGATCAATCTTGGCATTGCCGCGCTGTGGCAGGCCGGACGAGCCGGCAAGGTTCCCGAAGGCGTGCAGGAAGTCGAGTTTTTTTCCAATGCGGAGGACACTCAGTTGCTGGTGGAACTGCGGTGCTCGTCCGAATCCCGGCGGGCCGCAATAAGAACGTGGGCGGAAGAGTTTCGCGCCACCCTGCCCGAGATCGCCGGAGTGATCGCATTCCGGGCGACGCAGGCCGGCGCGCGGCACTCGCCGCAAGGCGAAGTCGTTGAGAAACTGCTTTCCCTCGGCGCTGGCCACCTCAACTACCAGACCCAGCGCGCATCGTACCGCGTGAGTGCGGGCGCATTCTTCCAAACCAACCGCCACTTGACCGACAAACTGGTCGAAATCGTGACAGCCGGCCGCTCCGGACACCTGGCCCTTGACCTCTACGCCGGTGTCGGCCTGTTTTCCACAGCCCTGGCTTGTGACTTTCATCACACCTTTTCTGTTGAGTCGTCACAGACTTCCTCTGCCGATCTCTCCTACAATCTGCCTTCGAATGCAAAGGCTCTCCAAGCCACCACGGAGCAGTACCTGGCCCGTGCGGAGACGAAGGGGCGGGTCAAGGTGGGGTCGGTCCTCCCCCAAGACCCAAACAAACCCGACCTGGCGGTGGTAGACCCGCCCCGAAGTGGCTTGGGAGAACGCGTAGCGCGCCTGCTGGCAAACCTGGGCGCGCCCCGGGTTACCTATGTCTCGTGCGACCCGGCGACCTTGGCACGCGATCTCGTGCCTCTGCTGGCCGCGGGCTATCGCCCAGAGGAGGTGCATTTGGTGGATTTGTTCCCGCAGACCTTCCATTTAGAGAGCGTTGTGCACCTGATTCGGTGAACCAAAGTGAAGCGCCGTTCGGTGAGGCAACGTTTCGGCTGAACCACCCGGACACTACGTCGCAGGGCATCCCGGGAATTCCGGCTTAGCCGGCTGCTGAAGAACTCGCTTCGGTGCCTGATTTTGGGTGGCGCAGCGCTTCAGCGCTGCGATAACGGGCTTATTTTCAAGGCCGGCTTTAGCCGCTGAGGACGGACTGGCGGGCAGAGATTACTTTCTCAGCAGCCTGCTAAAGAGCGCATCAGGCGTGAGATTTTCTCCCGCCTCAGACCATGGTTCTGTTCTCCAGTTCGTCTGCGCCACTGACTTTCCGTCTAAAGTCTCCGCGGCAGCCAATGCTCTGGGCCGCCATGGCGTACTCTTGCGGGATCATCGCGGGCGTTTACTGCTGGCGTCCTGCCTTGTGGTGGGTCCTGGCAATGGCCGCGTTTTCAGCGGCTGCTGCCTACTTCGCCAGCCGCCGGTTTGCTTTGGGCTGGGCCCTTGCCTTGGGAGCACTTTTTCTCGCAGGCGCACTTCACATTCAAATGCGCGGAGCTCTGCCCCGCCTCGACACCAGCATCCAACCGTACGCGAACGGTCAGGCAGTCCAGGTCACGGCCCGCGTCATCCGCGATGGACGGACCCAGCCCGGGGGTTTCGGCGAAACCCGCCAGACGCTGGATGTCGAGGCTGAGCAGATCACGACCGAGACCGGCGAGACCGCGCCCATTCATTCCGCGATTCGCCTCAGCATTTACGCTCCACGCCCAAACGATTCGGTCCCCGACGAAATCCCCGTCCAGAGCACTGCCGAGACCCAGTCTCTTATCCGAGCCTTCCACTACGGCCAGCGCATCCGCTTCACCGCGAAGCTCAAGCTGTCGCGCAATTTTCGCAACCCAGGGGCCTTCGACTATCAGGGCTATCTTGCCGACCGCGGCATCGGCGTGCTGGGCTCCGCCAAGTCAGAAAACGTCGAACTGCTTCCCGGTTTTGCCGGAAACCGGGTCGCTTTCTGGCGCAGCACGATGCACCGCCGCGTCGTTGCCAAGGTTCACGAACTATGGCCGCCACGCCAGGCCGCGCTGATCGACGCCATGGTCATTGGCGAGGAAGCCTTTATCGATCGCGACACCCGAGTGGACTTTCAGCGCTCGGGGACCTATCACATTCTGGTGGTCTCCGGGATGAACGTCAGCATTCTCGCATTCGTCATCTTCTGGACGCTGCGCCGCCTACGCCTCGGTGACATTCCGGCGACGCTTCTCACTGTGGGCTTCTGCGTTGCCTATGCCTTCATCACTGAAGTTGGCTCTCCCGTCTGGCGGGCCACGCTGATGTGCGCCGTTTACCTGGGGACGCGCTTGCTCTACCGCGACCGAGCCATGCTCAATGCGCTTGGAGCGGCAGCGCTGGGGCTTCTGGTTTTTGACCCGCGCCAACTCTTCACCGCCAGCTTCCAGATGACATTCGTCTGCGTGCTGATCGTCGCAGCGATCGCAATCCCCATCCTCGACCGCACATCGCGACTCTACCGGCAGGCCCTCGCCAACTGGGATTCACCCCGCTACGCCGCCTTGCTGCCGCCGCGCGTGGCCCAGCTTCGGGTGGATTTGCAAATGATCGCCGCGCGCATCGCTCTGTTTGTGCGAGAGAGATGGTCGACCGGACTGGTGAGGGCTGCGGCAGGTTGTGCGTTGGGCGCATTCGAGTTGGTTTTTGTTTCGGCCGTCATGCAGATGGGCCTGGCCCTTCCCATGGCGTATTACTTCCATCGCGCCACCACCATCGGCTTGCCTTCCAACGTGGTCGTCGTTCCCCTGACTCAGCTCATGATGCCGGCCGCGGTGGCTACGCTTGCGCTCGGTTTCATTTCGCCCTGGCTGGCCAAAGTCCCGGCCCTGCTGACTGCGTTTGCTCTGCAAGGGATCACGGGGACGGTGCGTGGTCTGGGCGCATTGCGCTCAGCCGACTTGCGGGTCGCGACCCCTTCGCTCGTCATGATTGCGCTGACTGCGGCGGCGTTGGTGTTTGCCATGTGGGCCGCACGGCGCCGCTCTGCCCTGGCCGTTTCTGGATTGGCATCCATTCTTGCTGCATCCTTCGCTCTCGCATTCCTCGCGCCGTCGCCGCGCCTCCATCACGGCGTTTTGGAGATGACTTCAATTGACGTTGGCGAAGGTGATTCCACCTTGCTGGTCATGCCCCAGGGCCGCACCTTGCTCATCGATGCCGGAGGCCCCATCGGCCCCGGCGGCTCACAACTCGACTTTGGCGAGGATGTCGTCTCTCCCTATCTCTGGACGCGCGGCCTCGAGCGCCTCGACGCCGTCGCCATTACCCACGGACACTCCGACCACATCGGAGGCATGATCGCCGTGCTCAAGAATTTCCGGCCGAAAGAATTGTGGGTAGGTCTGTTGCCGCCGAGCCAGGCTCTGGAAAACGTGATCGCGACTGCACAGGCGCTCGGGATCAAAGTCGTCCGCCACTGGGAGGGCGACGAGTTCAACTTCGGTGGAGCCGCGGTCAGCGTGCTGTTCCCACCTCGTGACCTGCCTCTAGGAGACAAGCCGCAGAACAACGACTCGATGGTGTTGCGCGTGAGTTATGGAGAATCTTCGATATTGCTCGAAGGGGACGCCGAAAAATCCGTGGAGCGGCGCATCGCCGCCCTCCATCATCCCAGTGCCAATCTGCTGAAAGTGGGCCATCACGGAAGCGCCAACGCCACCACTCCCGAACTGGTGGCGTGCGCGAAACCTCAGTTTGCGATTGTCTCGGTGGGAAGCGGCAATTCGTTCGGCCTGCCGCGGCGGGAAATTCTCGGGCGCCTCGCTGACGCGGGAGCCCGCGTCTATCGCACCGATCTGGACGGAGCCGTCAGCTTCTATCTTGACGGCCACACGGTTACGCCTTCTGTGGCGGCTCTCCAGGATCCTCCTCTGGAATGATGTCGATCTCCGCCGTTTCGTCGTCCGCCGCCGTGGCGCTCGCCCCAGTTTGCAACTGATCCGCGATCAAGCGCCGCGCCTCTTCGGCGTCCTCCTGCCGCACCAGGATGACCATGCCTCCCAGTCCGGGGAATGTGTCCTGCACCATGGACGCGGCCGTGAGGTCACTGTCGATGCCTGCCGAATCGAGCAGGCCTTTCACCACCATGGCCTCGGTTTCCAGCTCGGAGTCGAACACCTTGACCAGCTTCTCGTTGGGATCAGGACGCGGGCGCTGATCGCCGAGCGGTCGGACAGGTTCTGCCATAGCATCTCCATTCCTGGAAGCGGGCCGCCCCGTTTGCCCGGTTCCACGCTGCACTGCCTGATCTTACTCTTCTTTCCAGCGCCTCCTTGCCGATACTCCTCCGAACACTGGAGCCCGGCAGGACTGCCCTCGAACCACACTTTTGGGTAGTTGTTTTCCGCGGCAGGTGAGGCAGAATGCCCGTAGTCTAGCGAGCCGCGGCGGGCCCAGACCGCAACGCCAAGCCGCCGCGCTTCATCTAAAGCTGTGGGTTGGAAAAGAGGACCATGGATATCTCTCGGCGGACCAGTCAGGCAGTAGGCTATCCGTTGGCAGAGGACGAAATCTGCCGCGAGCGTGAAGAAGAGGCCCGCAAGATCCGTCGCCTGCAGTTGATGATCAGCATGGTGATGTCGGTGATCGGCCAGGATCCCAACATGACCCTCGAAGAGGCTTCAGAACTGGCTGCCGGGGCCAAACGCGCCGCCCTGGCCATGTTTCCCGGCAAGGAACTGGCCTACGACCTTCTCTACAAGCCCCGCCTGCAGCGCCTCATGCGCGAACGGTTCCGACTACAGTAATGCCATTCTACTGCGAGGCGTTCAGGCTTGCTTTTGAACGCAGTCTACTCATCAACAACCGAATTCCGCAGCGTCCCGATGCCCTCGACGCTGACTTCCATCACGTCTCCGGCCACGACCGGTCCTACGCCCGCCGGCGTACCTGTGGGAATCAGGTCGCCGGGAAACAGGGTCATGACCTGCGCGATGTGGCGGATCACAACGTCCAAAGTAAAAATGAAATCCCGCGTGTTGCCCGACTGCTTGACCGCGCCGTTGACCCGCGTCTCGAGTCCAACCCCCGCTCCCACTCCGAAACATGGATCGATCTCGTCGGTCACAACCGGGCCGGCCGGGCAGAAGGTGTCGAAGCCCTTGGCCCGCGTCCATTGCCCGTCTTTATTTTGCAGGTCGCGTGCGGTAACGTCGTTGACGCAGGTGTAGCCGAGAATGTAGCGCCGAATGTCCTCGTCCGCCGGCGGTTGGTAACAGGTCTTCCCGATCACCACACCGAGTTCGCCCTCGTAGTCGACGCGCTCGGAGATTTTTGGCCGCCGCACCGTCCCCGCCGGCGGCAGCAGCGCGGACGTGGCTTTCAGAAAGATCAGCGGCTCCGTCGGCACGTCGTGCCCCAGTTCGGCCGCGTGTTCGCGATAATTGCGCCCCACGCACACGATCTTCGACGGCCGCACTGGCGGCAGCAGCGCCGCTTCGTCGAGAGGAATCGGCTCGATCCGGCGGGTGCGCAGGCTCTCCATATCGCCGTCGGCTTCTTCGGGCGGCGTGAGCAGCAGGCGCACAATCGCCTCCCGTCCCGCCACGGACTCGACCAGCCCATAATGCGACTGGCCATTGAATTGGAATCGGCAGTATTTCATTGGCCATCTATCTAAACATATCCTTGGAAATTCGCGCGAAGTGGGACGAAATATTTTGGGGCCGGGGCTGTCGATATTCGCTTTCCCGTTCGACTCTCCGGTAGAGGGCCGAGAAACAGGGGCCAAAGACGGCCGATTAAGAGGCCAATCCAAAGGAGACTACACCATCATGCAATACCTGCTGCTGATCTATGGAAACGAGGCGCACTGGGAGACGCTGAGCGAGGCCGAGGGCAACGCCATCAACAAAGAATTTATGGATTTCACCCAGAGCATCGCCCAAAGCGGACACCTTCGCGGCGGCAACGAGCTCAACCGCACGTCGACCGCAACCACGGTTCGCCTGCGTGACAAGAAGCGCCTGGTTACCGACGGCCCCTTCGCCGAAACCAAGGAACAGCTGGGCGGCTACTACCTGATCGAGGCCAAGGATCTCGACGACGCCCTGGCGGTTGCGGCCCGCATCCCCTCGGCGCGCTGGGGATCGATCGAGGTGCGCCCGATCATTCCTCACGAAATGCCCTCGTGAAATGAGGGTGTCAGGCCTAGCCTCCTGGGTGTCCATCCGGCTACCCTGTAAGCCGGATGGACATTGAGGGCATCTTTCGCGAAGAGTCGGGACGGATCCTTGCGACCCTCATTCGCCTGCTCGGCAGCTTCGACCTGGCGGAGGAGGGTATGCAGGAGGCCTTCGCCACCGCCGTGGAAAGGTGGCCGAGGGAGGGCACGCCGGCAAAACCGCGCGCCTGGCTGATTGCGACGGCGCAACACAAGGCCATCGACGTGCTCCGTCGCCGCGCCCGCTTTGACTCCAAGCGCGAGGAACTGCAGAGGATCGCCGAACTGGAGCAGCAGTTTGCCGACGCGCAGATGGCCAAGGCGCGCATTGACAATGCGGGTGAGAGCATGCGCCGACACAATCGGACTCGCAGTGATGGCAGCGACGCTGGTCGCGACGACGACCCGTTCGGCGACGATCGCCTGCGTCTGATCTTTACCTGCTGCCATCCTGCGCTGGCGCTCGAAGCGCAGGTCGCGCTTACCCTGCGAACCTTGTGCGGCCTTACGACCGAGGAGATCGCGCGCAGCTTCCTCGTCCCGCCGCCGACAATGGCGCAGCGGCTGGTCCGGGCCAAACAGAAGATTCGCGATGCCCGCATCCCATACCAGATTCCGCCCGAACACGAGCTGGCGGCGCGTGTCGAGGCCGTGCTGCTGGTTGTCTATCTGGTGTTCAACGAGGGCTACAATGCCACCTCGGGCGAGGCTGCCGTACGGCACGAGCTGTGCACCGAGGCTATACGCCTCGGACGTGTGGTTTGCCAGCTTCTGCCGCGCCAGACCGACGCTCGCGCGCTGCTCGCCCTGATGCTGCTGCACGACTCACGCCGCCCTGCACGGACGGCACAGAACGGCGAGCCGGTCCTGCTCGAAGTGCAGGATCGCAGCCTATGGAATCAGGAACAGATTCGTGAAGGTACGGCGCTGGTTGAATCCGCTCTGCGTGACGGACGCGCCAGTCCGTACGCGTTGCAGGCCGCAATTGCCGCGGTCCATGCTCAGGCCCAAAGTGTCGAAGAAACGGATTGGCGGCAAATTGTCGGGCTCTACGAGATCCTGCTGCAGGCGCAGCCTTCACCGGTCATCGAACTGAACCATGCCGCTGCCGTTGCGATGGCTGAGGGCCCAGCCGCAGGATTGAAGCTGCTCGACGACCTTGGGGCGAAATCGGAACTGCGCGACTACTACCTGCTTCCCGCGTCCCGCGCCGACCTGCTGCGCCGGCTGGAACGCTGGACCGAAGCCGCCGATTCCTATCGCCGCGCTCTCGCTCTCGCCACGAACGACTCCGCCCGCAAATTCCTCTCCCGCCGGCTGGCCGAGATGGAAGCGAGAATCTAGAACGCGAGTCTCACGGCACGCTCTCGCTCGCTTCTTCCGACCGCGCGCTCTCATTCCCTCGTACATCCACGGCCGACACGGAATAGAAATACTTCTTCCCCGGTGCCACATTTGTATCCCGGTACGCCGGCGCCTTCACGATCTGCGCATTCACCTTCACTGTCGCGGCTCCCTCTTCATGCCGATAGACGTTGTATCCATCGAGATCCACATCGGCCACTGGAGCCCAGATCAAGTCGATGAACGGCTGCTGACCCGGTCCGGCAAAGACCGCCTGCAAACCCGAGGGCACTGCCGGCGGAAAAACGTCGTGCGCGAACACCTTCACCTCCGGCGAATCGTGGCCTTCGATCTGCAGCTCCGGCCGATTCTTCGGAGCAGCCACCGTGACCGCCTCCACGTGATACTCATAAGTGGACTCCCACTCGATGCTCGAATCGGTGAGAGCGAAATCGCGCTCGCTGCCTGCCGGCACTTCGCCCGCGAGGATCGTTTCCTGAGTAGCTTCCGGCCGCCGGTAGACGCGATAGACATAGCGCAACGCGGGTGACATCTGCGGCGCGGCCGCGCTTGTCCAAGTCAGTACGACTCCCTGGCCGGTGACGCGAGCGCTGAAGTCAGCGGGCGGCGGAAGTGTTCGCGCCAACGAAACCCGCGCCTGATTCGAAAGACCGGCTCCCCGTCCATCGGTATTGAGCACCTCGACGGCGTAGGTGATGAGGGCAGAGGGGTCGTCGCCTTCGAGCGATACAGGCAGCGTATCCGTAAAAGAGCTCGGCGCAGTCTTGACGGAAGATTTCGCCGTGCTCAGCTTCGCCGGCGGGAACGTGCCCACAGGCGTGCCACATTCGGTAAGTTTCGGCTCAAGTCCGCGGCAGATGTGCGTTGGCCCGACACTGCGCACAGTCTGGCGGTCGGTCGTGGAATTGGGGATGGTCCAGGCAAGAATGACGCGATCGCCCTTGCGGGTGGCCCGCAGATCGGCGGGCGGCTTGGGCAACTCCAGCGACGGAGGCTGCGGCGGCGCCATCGTCGCGCACGCCGTCAGCAGCAGCGGCACACCAGCAACCAGCAGTTTCCGAGCCGGAAGTCTCATCAGGAAAACCAGACTACCAGAAGCCCGCCAGCGGGAAGAACCACTCACCTCAGGGGCTAAAGCCCACTATCAATGGAACCCTTGACGGCACGACTGAAGTCGTGCCCTTCCCAAAACCATTCACGACGAGGTGGGTTGCAGCATCTGGCTCCTAGCCCCTAGCCCCCAGTCACTAGCCCCTGGCTTCTAGCCTCTAGCCCCTAGCCACTGAGTTCCTTCGCCGCTTCGCGAAAGACCTTTGTGTGCCGGTCTATGTCCTCGGCTTCGGTCTGCGGGGACATCAGTGCCATGTTGTGAAACGGCGTCAGCAAGATTCCGCGGTTCATCGCATAGAGATGCATGAAGCGCTCCAGTTCGAAATCCATGGCGGCGTGCGCCTCGCCTCCGTTGACGGGCGCCTTTGGTCCAAACAGATACTCCGCGCGGCATCCCAGCCGCGTGACTTGCCATGGCAGGCCGGCATCGGCGATCGCCTTGGCCACTCCCGCGGTCCATCTCTCCGCCAGCGGAATCATGCGTGCAAACGCGTCTTTGGTCAGTACGCTGGTCAAGGTCGCGCGCATCGCCGCCAGCGAGAGCGCATTGCCTGCCAGCGTGCCTCCGATGCCGCCCACGTCGCAGTTCTCCAGCTCCTGCTTGCCCGCGATGCGGTCGGCCACTTCCTGCGAGAATCCGTAGGCCGCCCCAGGAATTCCTCCTCCGATGGCTTTGCCGAATACGAGCACGTCGGGATCGAGATTCTCCGCGCGCGTAAAGCCTCCGGGCCCCGCGCAGATAGTGTGCGTCTCATCGAGGATCAGCAGCGTCCCATGCTTGCGCGTGAGCGCGCGCAACGCCTGGTGATATCCCGCCTGTGGGTGCACGATGCCGACGTTAGTCATGGCCGGCTCCGCCAACACGCAAGCCACATCTTCCGGCGCCAACGCCTTTTCGATCGCGGCTACATCGTTGAACTCGACCACCTTCGTGGTCACTGCAGGATTCACCGGCGGCCCGATGTTTCCCGGCCGCGGCCCCGCTTCCCCGTTCGCTCCCAAAGTGATGAACGTCTCGTCGACGGTTCCGTGATAGCACCAGTTGAAGACCAGAATCTTCGGCCGCCCGGTGATCTGCCGTGCCAGCCGGATCGAAAACCGGTTTGCGTCGGTCGCCGTCAGCGCAAATTGCCAGTACGGCAGGGTGAATCGCTTCTGCAATTCCTCGGCAACGAAAATCGCGTCTTCGCCCGGCAGCATCAGCGTGATGCCGCGCCGCGATTGCGTTTCCACCGCTTTCACGGTGGCAAACGGCGAATGCCCCGTCATGGCGCCGGTATCGCCCAGGCAGAAGTCGACGTAACGGTGGCCGTCCACATCGAAAAAGTAAGCGCCCTGCGCCTCCCGCACAAACAGCGGAAATGCCCCCGCCCATTTCACCATCCAGTTCATGGGCACGCCCGCGAGCAGCGACTTGCGCGCCCGCTCAAACAGCGCCTTCGACTTCGGCCGCTCGTCGACAAACTTCTTCTGTTCGCGCTGCATCAGGGACTGCAGGCGGGAACGATCGATGGATTTCATGATTTATCGATGAGACAAACAGCCAGCAGAATAGCAGACCGCGTGGACGAGGCAGGACTCGTGTGGGCAGGGAGAACTCGTGTGGGCGCGGGCGACTCGCCCGCGCACCTTTCTAAGCTACCGATTCAATGAGGCATGTATCCCACCACAACCAGGGATAATCCTGAGGTCGTGCTGTTAAACCAGCCCGGACCGGATTCTCCAGGATGTAGTCGACCTTCTTCCTTAGACTCTCATCACCGCGGAGAACATGATCAAAGGATTCATCCTGCCAAACCCGCCCACTACGGCCCAGTGCCTTATTGATGCGGTGTGCAGATTCGCTCTTAATAGTTCGAGTGATCTCCGGTATGGAAATCGAGCCATTCTCATCGACGAGCGGCAAGCAGATCAGGTGCACGTGGTCTGGCATCACTACTGCGGCATAGAGCTTGTATTTCCTGCCATTCGCTCGAACGCAGGACTCTAAAGCCAAACCCTTCGCAACAGGCGGCAGATGCCACCGGTGCCAGGTTGAGTAGGTAATGAACAGAAGGCGATTGTCCTTCTGATAATGAGGGAGGTAGCGCCTGTACTCGTACTTCCTCTGCATCTTTAGAGCAGGGTAACACTCCAAGAGCGCGCGGGCGAGTCGCCCGCGCCCACATGGTCAATTCTTTCATTCCAAAGCGGGAAAAGCTACAGAATGTACCGGCTCAAGTCCTGATCTTTCACGATGTCGGTTAGCATCTTGCGCACGTAGTCTCCGTCCACCGTGACCTGCTGGCCTTTCTTCTCCGGCGCATCGAAGCTCAGTTCATCCAGGACGCGTTCCATGATCGTGTGCAGCCGCCGTGCTCCAATATTTTCCGTGCCTTCGTTCACGCGGAAGGCAAAGCGCGCGATCTCGTCCAGCGCTTCGGGCGTGAACTCCAGCTTCACGCCTTCAGTTTCTAGGAGCGCCGTGTATTGCTTCACCAGCGACGATTTCGGCTCGGTCAGAATGCGGACGAAGTCTTCCATGGTGAGCGATTGCAACTCCACGCGAATGGGGAACCGACCCTGCAGCTCCGGGATTAAATCACTGGGCTTCGAAACGTGGAACGCGCCCGCAGCGATGAACAGGATGTGATCGGTGCGCACCATGCCATAGCGCGTATTGACGGTCGTTCCCTCGACAATGGGCAAAATGTCGCGCTGCACGCCTTCGCGGGAAACGTCCGGCCCATGGCCGCCTTCGCGGCCGGCAATCTTGTCGATCTCATCCAGGAAAACGATCCCTGCGTTCTCCACACGATCAATCGCTACCCGCGTCACCTGATCCATGTCGATCAGCCGCTGCTCTTCTTCCTGAATCAAGTATTCGAAGGCCTCGTTCACTTTCATCTTCCGCTTCTTGGTGCGCTGTCCGAAGATGTTGGGCAACATGTCTTTGATGTTGATGTCCATCTCCTCGACGCCCTGGTTGGTCATAATTTCAAAGGAAGGGAAATTCCGTTCGCGCACGTCGATCTCAACCATGCGGTCGTCGAGCTTGCCCTCGCGCAGCTGCTGCCGCAGTTTCTCGCGGGTGCGGCTGGAGGACTCGGCGAGAGCCGTACTGCCATCGATCACCACGCCGCCCGTGGTCGACACTGGCTCCGGCCGCGGCGGGGGCGAAGGAGGCAGCAGGATGTCGAGCAGCCGTTCTTCCGCATTGAGTTCGGCCTTGTCGGCCACATCTTCCAACTTTTCTCCGCGAACATTGTCGATGGCAATCTCGACCAGATCGCGGACCATCGACTCCACATCGCGCCCCACATAGCCGACTTCGGTGAACTTCGACGCTTCCACCTTGAGAAACGGCGAATTTGCCAGCTTGGCCAGGCGGCGCGCGATCTCGGTCTTGCCCACGCCGGTCGGCCCGATCATGATGATGTTCTTGGGAATGATTTCTTCGGCAAGATCGGGCGAGAGCTTTTGCCGGCGCATGCGGTTGCGCAGCGCAATCGCCACGGCGCGTTTGGCGTCCTTTTGCCCGATAACGTGTTTGTCGAGTTCGGCGACGATCTCACGCGGCGTGAGTTCGTCGAGCGCCAGCTGTTCTTCTTCGGCAGTGGAGGGGAGATAGATGGCCATAAATTCAGTACTCAGTACCCAGTACCCAGTACCTAGTACTCAGTTGTCAGTTCCGGCGTCGGATTCTCCTGAGTACTGGGTACTCAGTACTAGGTACTGGGTCACTACAGCTCCTCGATTGTCACCTTGTCATTGGTATAGATGCACATCTTGCCTGCAATCTTCAGGGCTTCTTCCGCAATCTGCCGGGCGGTGAGCTGGGTGTGCTCCGATAGCGCCTGCGCCGCGGCTTGCGCATAAGGGCCGCCACTGCCGATGGCTGCGACCGTGCCATCGGGCTCGATCACGTCTCCCTGCCCGCTGAGCAGGTAGGTCTGGTCTTTGTCCGAGACCAGCAGCAGCGCTTCCAGATGGCGCAGAAACTTGTCGGTGCGCCAGTCACGCGCCAGCTCGACGGCGGCTCGTCCCAGGTTGCCGTGATATTGCTCCAGCTTGGCCTCGAAGCGGCTGAACAATGTGAAAGCGTCCGCTGTAGAGCCGGCAAAGCCGGCCACAATCTTGTCGTTGTAGAGGCGGCGGATCTTTTTGGCGGAATGCTTGATGATCGACTCGCCGAGTGTGACCTGGCCGTCGCCGGCCAGGACTACGTGCCCGTCCCGGCGCACGCACAGAACTGTCGTCGAGCGGATCAGTCGCTTCGTCGTCATAAGCGCAATTCCTGATTATAACAGCGCAGAATGATGGCCTCGGATGCGGCATGGAAGTTGCGTGCGTCGACTTGCCTCATCCGGATTTCGCCAGCCAAACCCAAAAGCAAGGACAACCGCAAGGGCAGCGGACAGGAGTGTCCGCTCCACACTCCTGCACAAGTCTGCTTCGGTAACCTGCGGGCCGATTACTCGTGTGACTTTCCCTCAGCCTCGCTTGACCGTAGTTTGGAGTGCATGGGCAACTGTGCTGCCGTTTTATGCCACGATGATTCTTCGCTGCGGGCGCTGCAGGCGGGCCTGGGCGAAGTGGGAATGGAACTGGTTCCTTGTTCCTCGCGCGAGCAGGCGCTGGAGATGGTGCTGGCGCGGCGCTGCTGTACGCTGATTGTGGACTTCGATCTGCCCGGGGCTGAAGAAGTTATCCGCATGGCGGCGCTGTTGCCGCCGGCCCAGAAGCCGGCCTTGCTGGCCGTCGCCAGCCGCGCGTGGCCGGGGACTGGCGAGGCCTTCCAGTCCGGAGCCAGCCGCATCCTGTACCGCCCTCTGGATGTCGCGGAGGTCAAGGAAGCCCTGCAGGGCGGCAGCAAGAGTGCTGGGCGCAAGCGGCGGAAGTCGGCGCGCTGCGAGATGAAGACGCTCGTCCACCTCGAACTGGAGCACGGGCCGCTGCCCGGCATCAGCATCGATATCGGCGAGCACGGGCTGGCGGTTCAGACCTCTGAGCCCGTTCCTATGACGTCACATCTGCCTTTCCGCTGCGTACTGCCGGGAACGCATTTCACGCTTGAGGGATATGCGGACGTCATTTGGGCCAGCGACCAGGGGCGCGCGGGGTTGTTCTTCTCCGAACTGGCGCCCACGGCCCGCAAGCATCTGAAGAGCTGGCTCAGCCGGCGCAGCGCCTACGAGAAAAACCACGGCAAGCGAAAGGAAAAACACGAGATGCAGGATCTCCTGGCTCCGACGGAGGGCAATGTGTCATTCGCCTGGGAATAAACTCTGGGCGGGTGTTACATTCCCCCTCCGCGATTTGGTATTCTAAAAATAGAGAGAAAAATCTAGGAAGAAGCGCGGCCTTGAGGTCGCGCATTTGCTTTTTGGAGCGAATTCGGCCGTACGTGGCGAGCCTCTACACCATCGGACATTCGACCCGCACGCTGGAGGAACTCATCGCTGCGCTGCGGGCGCATGCGATTCAGACTCTGGTAGATATCCGAGCGTTCCCCATGTCGCGGCGGCTGCCGCAGTTCAACCGCGATGCGCTGGAAAAGAGTTTGCCGCTGGCGGGGATTCGCTATGAGTGGATGAAGGAACTGGGTGGTTACCGGAAGAAGATTCGCGACGACTCACCCCATATTGCGTTGCGCAATGACAGCTTTCGGAACTATGCCGACTACATGCTGACGGCGGAGTTCGAGCAAGCTGCGGCCAGGCTGGTTGCCCTGGCTGAGGGCTCGAGCACCGCATACATGTGCGCGGAACGGCTCTATTTCAACTGCCATCGCATGCTGGTGTCGGATTGGCTGACGGCGCACGGGCACGAAGTGCTGCACATCGACGGGACTGGGCCGGTGAAGGCGCATCGGTTGATGGCCGAGGCGCGGATGATGGATGGACGGCTGCTCTATCGTGGAGATCGGCTGCTCTAGACTTGCGATTTTCGCGTGCCGATTTCCGAATGTCGATGGTCGCCGCTACAATCGCAAATCGGCAATCGCAAATCGGAAATCCTCATGATCGTTGGTACAGGAATCGACATTGCCGAGGTGCCGCGCGTGCGGCGGACGATAGAGCGATTCGGGGAGCGATTTCTGCGGCGCGTGTTTACCGCGGGAGAGATTCGCTATTGCGACTCCAAGGCGAACCGGTATGAGCGCTATGCGGCACGGTTTGCAGCCAAGGAGGCCGCGATGAAGGCGCTGGGCACGGGGTGGAATCATGGCGTGCGCTGGCAGGATTGCGAAGTGGTGCGCATGCCCGGCGGGCGTCCCACGATTGCGTTTCACGGCCGGGCGGCGGAGTTCGCTGCCAAGCTGGGAGTCAAGAATGCGGCGTTGTCGATTTCGCATACCGCGGAGCAAGCCATCGCGCAGGTGATCCTGGAGAGCTAGAGAAATGACCGCCCCTAGGAGGCGACCGGACCCGCAAAGAATTCCGATTTTCGGGCGGAATATGGCGCCCGTTGGCGGACAGGAGTGTCCGCCCCACATGACCGCTACCCTCCCGGGTAGTGTCCTAAATCGACAAACCACGAAGGACACGAAGGTGCACGAAGGCAAAAGCGTTCGCTGACCTCCTTCGTGTCCTTTGTGTCCTTCGTGGTGAAGTTAGGACCTACCCCCTCCTGGGTTGGCTTGCAAGCGCTGGGTGGCGGCGTTATGATTCGCGTCGAAACTGGCGCCGAAGACAGATTCTTCCCCGCTCCGTGCAGGGGCGCCGCACTCCTCGACGCACAACGATAGCTGGGAGCTGGCAGTGACATCTTCTGTACGGCCTTTCGCCGTAGACGAACTGGTCGGTGAGTACAGGATTCTGGGCACCGCCGGCGTGGGCGGGATGGGCATTGTCTACAAGGCTCTCGACCTCAAGCTGAACCGCACCGTTGCCCTGAAGTTTCTTCCTAACGATCTCAACCTCGCTTCCAAGGATAAGGAACGTTTCCTGCAGGAAGCGCGGACCGCTTCCGGGCTCGACCACACCAACATTGGAGTGATTCACGGGCTGGAGGAGACGTCCGACGGCCACACCTTCATCGTGATGGCCTACTACGAGGGCCTCACGCTGGCCGAGCGGATTCGGCGCGGGCCGATCGCTCCCAAGGAAGCGCTGAACATCATGGTGCAGCTAGCGCACGGGCTGATCGAGGCGCACGAGCACAGCATCATTCATCGCGATATCAAGCCGTCGAATGTGATCGTCACGCGGCAGGGTGTGGCCAAGATTGTGGACTTCGGGCTGGCGCGCGTGGCCGGCGGCGCGGCGACGACTTTGAGCGCGGGGCCGGTGGGAACGCTGGCTTATATGTCGCCGGAGCAGGTGCGGGCGGAGCCGCTCGACCGGCGCACCGACATATGGTCGCTGGGGGTGGTGTTCGACGAGATGCTGACCGGGAAGCATCCCTTTCAGCGCGAGAACATGTCGGCGGTGCTGCTGGCGATTCTGGAGCAACCGCCGCCGGTCGAGGGACTGGATCCGGCCCTGGCGGCGATTGTGTGCAAGGCTCTGGCCAAGGATCGGGTGCATCGCTACAACGATTGCCGGGAGTTGCTGGCCGACCTGGAAGCTTGCAAGCCGGCCTTTGATGCCCATCCCACGGCCCCTGTGCCGCGGGACAGCAGAGTCTCTTCGCTGAATCTCAGGAAGGCGCTGGAGCACGCGTCGTCGACCCGTCCGCTGGCCACGCCGCTGGACCGGGCGCGGCGCTGGGCAATCGAGTTGCTGGCTGCGGTAGTGGTGCTGGCGGCGCTGTCGCTGGTGATTCCGTCGGTGCGGCAGCGGGCAGCTGCTTTGCTGGCGCGTGGAGGGGGCGGAGAAGAGAAACACATTGCCGTGCTGCCGTTCGACAACATCGGACACGATCCGGCGAACGAGGAGATTTCCGAAGGGCTGATGGACAGTTTGACCAGCAAGTTGTCCAATCTCGATGCCGGGCAGCAGTCGTTGTGGGTGGTGCCGGCCAGCGAAGTTCGGCGGCGAAAAGTGGAAGACCCCGAGGCGGCGCTGCGCGAGTTTGGGGCGACGCTGGTGGTGAAGGGCAGCGTGATGCGCGACAGCTCGGGCGTGCGCCTGACGGTGAATCTGATCCGCACCAAGGATGTGCGGCAGGAGGGGTCTTTATCGTTGCAGAACCAGTCCGGAGATTTTGCCGCGCTACAGGATCAGGCGGTCTCGGGGCTGGCGCGGCTTATGCACGTGGAGGTTCCGGCAACGGCATTGCGCGCTGCGGAGGGGCCTGCGGCGCCTGCGGCGTATGAGTCATACCTGAAGGCGCTCGGCTACATGCAGCGTTACGACAAGCCGGGGAACATCGATCAGGCGATTGCGGCGCTTACGGCGGCGGTGGAGTCCGATTCACAATTTGCGTTGGGGTATGCCGGGCTGGCCGAAGCGTACCGGCTGAAGTATCAGCTGGACAAAAATCCGAAGTGGACGGACATGGCTGTGGCGGATGGCAACAAAGCCGTTGCGCTGAACGATTCGCTCCCGACGGCGTATGTGACGCTGGGCCGAATTCACGACACGCTGGGGAAGAACGATCTGGCGCTGGCGGAATTCGACCGCGCACTGAAGCTCGATTCACGCAACGCCGACGCGCTGACCGGAGAGGCGCATTCGTACGAGCACGCCGGACGGCTGGCCGACGCCGAGGCGGCCTACAAGAAGGCGATCGCGCTGCGGCCCGACTACTGGGATGGGTACAACAGTCTCGGCCTGTTCTATGACGATCAGGGCAGATATGACGATGCGTTCAAGCAGTTACAGCACGCGATCCAACTGACTCCGGACAACGCAACCGCTTACTCGAATCTGGGAGCAGCTTACGTGGATTCGAGCGATCCCAAGAACTATCCGCAGGCCGAGGCTGCGCTCAAGAAGTCCCTTGAGCTTGCTCCCAGTTATGGCGCCTATGCCAACCTCGGCGATTTGTACCTTCTGCAGAACCGCTTCGCCGAAGCTGCGTCGGCGACGGAGAAGGCGTTGCAGTTGAACGACAAAGATTTCATCGTCTGGGCAAACCTGGTGGCGGCGTACGACGGGCTGAAGGATGACGCCAAGGCAAGCACAGTTTTGGACCGGGAGCAGGCGCTGCTTGAGCAGGCGGCGAAATCGAGCCCGCGGGACGCGGCGGTGCAGTACCGGCTGGGCATTGTGTACGCCAGAAAGAAGCAGAGTGAAAAGGCTCTAGCCTGCGCCCAGACCGCGCTGGCGCTTTCACCGGATGATCCTTATACCCTGGGCTCGGTGGGCGAGATTTATGAGAGGCTGGGCGACCGCCCGCGCGCGTTGCAATACATCGAAAAAAGCCTGCAAAAGGGCTATTCTTTACAAGCGCTGCAGAATGATCAGTTTTTCCAGAGTCTGTTAGCGGATCCGAAGTTCCGGCCCAGTCCCAAATAATTCAGTTCGACAGGAGACAAACCTATGGCAGCGGCACCACTTCCACTCGTAGCGCAGCGAATCGACATCAACGCCAGCGGGGAACCGGATTCCCCCGGCCTGGTGATGTCAAACACCGACACGCTTGCCTTCTACAACTTGTCGCCGTACACCGTCTCGATCCACTTCATCTGTGCAAACGGTCCCGTGTTCGACGATATCAACAACTTAGGCCCCAACAAGACGAGCACGGCGCAGAGGCCACTGAAGAATCAGATTACGACCGACTATCAAATCAGCAGCAGCCACTTTCCCACCACGGGGCCGTTCAGCGTTGAGGTCGCCGGCAATCCGAACGTCGGGGCGCCGCTGTTGATTGAGGTCGCACAGTCCACGCCGGACGAGGACGAAGTCGCCATACCGATCAATGGCTGGATCCAGTTCGACCTGGATGTGGAGTACGACATCGAGTGGACGCCGGCGACCGCGTTTCCGTCGGGCAAGTACGGACCCGGGTTAACGCCGGCGTGGCGGGCATCGTCGGGAAACGCGGTTCTGGAAGCGGAGTATACGCTCACACCAGAAACGAACCTGCCGGGGCATGGCACGGTTCACATCAACTCGTAGCTCGTGGATGAGCCCCATTTATCGCGGGATGGGGCTTTGACCTTGAGGCGAACCATTTTCTGTAGGTCTGTTATCAGATCCGCATCTCCGGTCCGAGCCAAGTAATTCCGGCCCAAGCAATTCCAGAGCGAAAGGAGGCAAGACCATGGCAACCGCAAGAGCTTTTCTAGGCCAACTTCAGCGCATCAACATCAATGCCAGCGGCCAGTCGGATTCTCCCGGCGTGGTGGCCGGCGATACCGATACGGTCAGCTTCTACAACGCAGCGCCGTTTCCGGTAGGGATCCATTTCATCTGCGCCAACGGCCCGGTGTTTAACGATATCGCCAGGATCGCTCCCAACCAGACCAGCCCGGCACAATCACCGCAGAAGACGCAGATCACCACAAACTATATGGTCATCAACCTCAATGACAACGCCGCTCAAGGGCCTTACAGCATTGAGGTCACCATCAACCCTCAGATCCCGGCGCCGTTGTTGATCCCCATCGTAAGCGCCGCCCCTCCCGCGAACGAGACGGTAGTTTCGATGCCGGAGGGCGGCTGGCTTCAGTTCGACTTCGATGCGGCGTATACGATTACCTGGACTCCGACGGGTGTGTTTCCTGGCGGTCAGGTGGGACCCGGAATGAGCCCGGCATACCGGGTACCAACCGGGAACCAGGTCAATCTGGTTACCTACTCGTCGAGTAGCGGCATGGAAGGCGGAACGCCGATCAGCAAAGCGCTCAAGGTTGGCGGCGGCACGGTCAAGATCCGTTCCTAGGGAGCTGCCGCGAACCGACCTCCGATTGCCCGGCGAGCGAGCTTTCTGGAATCGCTCGCCGGTTTCGATTTTCACCGCGAAGGAAACGAAGATACGCGAAGGAAATCTAAGGGAATGTGGATCTTCGTGAGACTTGGTGTCCTTTGTGGTTGTCGACTCCCGATAAAGCTGGATTTCGGACATGGATTTTCGACCGAAATCCTCGTGCTATAATCTTTTATTCTCAGTTGCTTAGAGCACGGAGGACGGTATCGATAAGCGTTTTATCCGCATCAACGATCGCATTCGGGCGCGCGAAATTCGCGTGATTGACGACGAAGGCAATCAGCTCGGCATCTTGCCGCCCTACGAGGCGATCAAGAAAGCCCGCGAGAAGAATCTGGACCTGGTTGAGATTTCGCCCACCGCGCAGCCTCCCGTATGCCGCATCATGGATTATGGGAAGTATCTCTACCAGCAGGAAAAGAAAGAGCGCGAAGCCAAGAAGCACCAGAAGACGATCACCGTAAAAGAGGTCAAGTTCCGCATCAATGTGGACGACCACGATTACGAGACCAAGAAGAATCACGTGTTGCGCTTCCTGGACGAAGGGGACAAGGTCAAGGCGACGATCTTTTTCCGCGGCCGCGAGATGACGCGCACCAGCCTGGGCCGGCAAATTCTGGAGCGGTTGATCAAGGACGTGGAAGCGCACAGTATTGTGGAGTTTCGTCCGCGGCAAGAGGGCAACACGCTGCACGCGATCCTGGCGCCGAAGAAGGTCGATGTGCCCAAGAAGGCGGAGAAGCCGCGGCCCGCGGTGCAGAGCGCGCCCAGTCCGGACGTGGCGCCGGTGCAGGTGGCGAAGCCGGCGTCGTAACTGGTTTACATCGCAGAGAAGTAAGAAGCAGGTTCCTCGCTCCGCTCGGAATGACAAGCCTGGTCTGGGCGGTATCTGATATCAGAAGCGAGCACCACGAAAAAGCTGAAAGCTGAAAGCTGACAGCCGAGAGCTGACAGCTGCTCCTGAGGACTTATGCCAAAACTGAAAACACACAAAGGCGCCGCCAAGCGCTTCAAGAAAACGGCGACGGGCAAGGTGAAGCGGGGACACGCGAAACTGCGTCACATCCTGACGTCGAAGGATAAGAAGAACAAGCGGAAACTCGGCAAGTCGGCTTTGGTGAGCGATGGCGATCTCGCCAAGGTGCTGCGGATGATTCCGTACCAGTGAGAAGAATGCCGAATTGCGATTTTCGATTGCCGATTGATCTGGCGGGTTCCAATCGAAAATTGGCAATCATGCAATCGGCAATTGACTCAGGCGTGTGAAGAGGTCAGCGAATTCTTCCTTACCTCCAGCCGCCATAAGACGAAAGCAAAAAGGAGAAAGTCATGCCTCGTGTAAAGCGCGGGACCAAACGCCGCGCCAAGCGTAAGAAGATACTTGACCGCGCCAGCGGTTACTTCCTGACAAAATCGAAACTGTACCGCTCAGCCAAAGAAGCGGTCGAGCGCGGGCTGAAGTTTGCCTACTCCGGGCGCAAGCAGCGCAAGCGGCAGTTCCGCTCGCTATGGATCGTGCGCATCGGCGCCGCTGCCAAGCTGAACGGGATGAGCTATAACCAGTTCATCCACGGGCTGAAAAAGGCGGGCGTAGAACTGGACCGCAAGATTCTGGCGGACCTGGCCGTGAACGATCCGGCGGGTTTTGCCAGCCTGGCGGGACAGGCGAAGGGCGCGATCGGGGCCGCGTAGGCAGCTTTCAGTCGTCAGCTTTCAGCAGTCAGCCTAACGTATTGTCATTCCGAGCGCTCGCAGCCGCGCACAGCGCGGAGAGAGCGCCGAGGAACCTCGGGTTCAGCCGGCGCCGGCGAGAACCCAGGTCCCTCGCTTCGCTCGGGATGACAATCCTTTATGAGCGTTCAGATCATCGTGGCATACACCGTTCCCAAGTTAGCGGACTATTCAGAGAGGGAGTTGGATGAGGCAGTCGCACATTTTCGTCTTGCCCTTAAGACTGAAAGCAGCGAGATTGATCTTAAGGTATGTGACCCGGCGCTGACCCCAGCCGTCCGACAGGACTTGCTTAGGAAGTTTCGCGACAGATGGCTGGGCCGGAAGTCTGGTCTTTTCGGTCACCTCAACGATCTTTGGCTTAAGAATGCCCCACCCGATCGCAAAAAGCATGTCGGCCAGTTGATAAATGAAGTAAAACAGACCGACCTACCTCAGATTGAGCAACTCGTTAAGGAACGGGATCTAATCGCCCGGCAGTCGTCAGATGCCATCCGCTCCCTTCAAGTCTTCGACGACGTGACGACAGAGTCGGTCGACATCACACTTCCCGGCGCGCGGCGGCCGATCGGCGCCGAGCATCCGATTCTGAAAACTTCGCGGGAGATTGTCGGCGTGTTTCAGAAGCTCGGATACTCCGTCGCCGAAGGGCCGGTCGTAGAGACCGACTACTACAATTTCGAGGCGCTGAATTTTCCTCCGAACCATCCGGCGCGGGATACGCAAGACACGCTGTTCATTGCGGGGCAGGGGGCGAAACCGCAGCGCGAGCGGCTGCTGCTGCGCACGCATACTTCGCCGGTTCAGATTCGGACCATGGAGAAGATGCGGCCGCCGATCCGCATTGTGATTCCCGGCGTCGTGCATCGCAACGATCCGCCAGACGCCAGCCATTCGCCGATGTTCAATCAGATTGAAGGCCTCGCGGTCGACACCAACATTACTTTCGGCGACCTGAAGGGCACGCTTGACTATGCGATGAAAGCGCTGTTCGGATCGAGCGTGAAGACGCACTTCCGGCCGTCGTTCTTCCCGTTCACCGAGCCGAGCGCGGAATTGTATGTGACCTGCTTTATCTGCGGAGGCAGCGGCAAGCGCGGCTCCGACCCGTGCCGGCCCTGCAAGCAGACGGGATGGATCGAAGTGCTCGGCTGTGGCATGGTCGATCCCAACGTGTTCGAGTTTGTGAAGGACAATGGGTATGACCCGAAGCGCGTTTCGGGATTCGCTTTCGGCATGGGCACGGACCGGCTCGCGCTGCTGAAATACGGGGTGGACGATCTGCAGCTGTTCTTCCAGGGGGATGTAAGGTTCTTGGAGATGTTTGGGTAAAGCAGTTTCTAGCTCCTGGCGGCTAGCTTCTAGCTCAATTGCGAGCCGGTTGGCTAGCCGCTGGAAGCTAGGAGCTAGAAGCTTCTCATGAAACTTTCTGCACAATGGATTCGCGACTTTGTTGATCTCACGGTCGACGATCGTCAGCTTGCGCACGACTTGACCGATGTCGGGATTTCGATTGAGGGCATCGAAGGGTTGGGCGCGGATACCGTGTTTGAGGTCGAGATTGGGACGAACCGTCCGGACGCGATGAATCATTACGGGGTGGCGCGGGAAGCGGCTGCGATCTATGATCTGCCGCTGAAACCGATTGCGCCACAGCTGCCCGCAGCGGCTAAAGCCGCGTCCAATAAGGCGTCTGACGGCGCGGCTGGAAGCCGCGCCCTTTCAAGGCGGGCCAAGGGTAAGACCGGAACTGGACCTTCCGACTCACACGACGCACCGTTTCCCATCATCGTCGAGGAGCCGGAACTTTGCCCTCGATTCTCGGGGCGGGTGATTCGCAACACGCGCGTTAAGCCGTCGCCGGACACGGTTGCCCATCGGTTGCAGCTACTCGAGAAGCGGCCGATTTCGAACGCCGTCGATGCGACCAATTACGTGTTGTGGGAGATCGGAAAGCCGACCCACGTTTTCGATCTGGATCTGCTCGACGGCGGGAAGATCGTGGTGCGCAAGGCGCGCAGAGGCGAGGTCTTGAAAACGCTCGATGGCGTTGAGCGCAAGCTGACCACGGAAGATCTCGTCGTTTGCGACGCCAAGAAGCCGGTGGGCCTCGCGGGCGTGATGGGCGGCTACGACACGATGATTACCGAGAAGACTCGGAATATTTTGATCGAGTCTGCCTGGTGGGATCCGATCACGGTCCGCAAGGCATCTCGGCGGCATGCGTTGCATACGGACGCTTCGCACCGGTTTGAGCGGGGGGCCGATTTCGAGTCGACGGTGTTGTCGTGCGATCTGGTCGCGCGCATGATTCTGGAATCGGGTGGTGGCGACCCGGCCGGCGATGTGGTCGACGTCGTCTCGAAGCACATGGAGCAGGCGCCCGTGCTGCTGCATGTGTCAGAGGTGCGGCGCATCTTGGGCGGGAGTCTCGATGCGGGGCAGATTTTCCGTCTGCTCAAAAGACTTGGATTCAGCCTGGTGCCGGAGGGGCAGGACGATGAGCAGTTCCGCGTGCATATCCCCAGCTGGCGTCTGGATGTGGAGCGCGAGATTGATGTGATCGAAGAAATCGCGCGGCTGCATGGGTATGACAAGTTCGAGAGCACGCTTCCGGCGTACAGCGGGGCGGTGGTAGAACTGCCGCATGCCGCGGTGGATGCGGCATTTCGCAGGCGGGCGCTGGCGCTGGGGTACAACGAGGCGCTGTCGCTGACGTTTATTTCGCACGACGATGCGGAGAAGTTCTCTGCCGGGACGAAGGTGCTGGAGTTGGAGAATCCGTTGAGCGAAGAGGCTTCGGTGATGCGCACCTCGCTCGTTCCCGGGATGCTCGATATGCTGGCGCGGAATTTGAATCGCGATGTGGCGGAGGCGCGGTTGTTCGAGATGGGCAGCGTGTACGAGACGCGCGATGGCGAGCGCATCGAACCGATGCGGGCGTGCCTGGGCGCGACGGCGGCGGCGGTGCGGGCGGCTTTGCCGGCGGGCGGAGCGCTCGATGCGAGCAAGGGCGAGCAGGCGGCTGCGGCGGAGGCGTTTCGCGGGTTCAAGGGTGATGTGGAGAATCTGTTGGCGGCCTTTGCGGGCGAGGCGAGCTTCGACCGGGAGACGGCGGAATATTTTCATCCTGGGAGGTCGGCGCAAGCGTGGCTCAATGGCGCGGTGGTGGCGCAGTTCGGGCAGGTTCATCCCGAGGTGGCGGCGGCGCGCAAGCTGCGGCAGGATGTGTTCCTGGCGGAGTTTGATTTCGAGCAGCTGTACAAGCGCGGACTGCGGCCGGTGCGGTTTGCGACGCTCGCGAAATATCCGGCGGTGGAGCGGGATTTCTCGTTCGTGTTTACCGACGAAGTTTCGTTCGTACAGATGTCGGCGGCCGCTAAGGGCGCAGGTGTGGCGGAGTTGCGCGAGTTCAAGCCGGTGGAGATTTTCCGCGGGGGGTCGATTGGCGCGGGGAAATATTCGATATTACTTCGCGTTACGTTTCAGTCGGCGGAACGGACGCTGCGCGAGGATGAGATTGCATTGTGGTCGGGGAAGATTGTGGCGGCTCTAGCTGCCTTGGGCGGCGCGCAAAGGGCGTAGTCGACTCCGGCGGTTAAGGAAAATCCCCACGTCTCGCAAAAGATGCGAGACATGGGGCACCCGCTAGCTATTCCTGGCTTATTCCTCGGAATCCAACCCATGTTCCGATCCGCGCGAGATCCCTCCGCCCGCTGGTAAAAGCGCGGGCATTCGGGATGACGACTCAGAAAAACAAGTTCTGGCGCTGTCGGGCTTCGCTTGACCGGAGAGCCGAGGACGGCTGTCCCTACATAATTATTGACTTCGCTTTATATTCGCCTACAATGAGGGCATGGCCATCACACGCAGACAGCGGGAAATGTACGACTTCATCTCACGCTTTGTGGCGGAGCACGGATACTCGCCTTCATTCGAGGAAATTGCCAAGGGAATGGAGTTGTCGTCGCTGGCGACGGTGCACAAGCACGTCACGAACCTGGAGAAAAAAGGGCTGCTCACGCGCGATTACAACCGCAGCCGGTCGATCGACCTGCTGCCTCCCAAAGGCCGGCTGAAGCAGGCGATGAGCGTCAACACGGCGGTGGTGCTGCCGCTGGTGGGGCGGATCGCGGCGGGCCAGCCGATCGAGGCGGTCGAGAATCCTGAGACGATTTCGCTGGCCGATTTCGTACGCTCGAAGGAAGTGTTTGTGCTGGAAGTGCGCGGGCAGTCGATGCAGGACGAAGCCATCCTCGACGGCGACTACGTGCTGGTGGAGAAGAGCAAGACGGCGCACAACGGGGACATTGTGGTGGCGCTGATCGATTCGAACGATGCCACGCTGAAGCGCTTTTACCGCGAGGGCGACAATATCCGCCTGCAGCCGTCGAATGCGACGATGAAGCCGATTGTTGTGCCGGCGGCGTCGGTGGAAGTGCAGGGGCGGGTGATTGGCGTGCTGAGGAAGTACTGAAGCTAGCTCCTAGCTTCTAGCTAACCCGCCGAACACCGGTCCCACTCCAAGGCTCAAAAGAAAAAGCACGCGTCTCGGATTGAGTCCGCGTGCTTAGTATTTTTTAGCTAGGAGCTAGCCGCTAACAGCTAGAAGCTGATTACCCGATGTGCTTGTTCAGGGCCTGGACAAGGACATCTTTGGGCTTGTAGCCCACGAGTTGTTCGACGACCTGTCCGCCTTTGAAGACCAGCAGCGTGGGGATGCCGGTGACTTTGTAGCGCATGGGAGTGGCGCTGTTGGAGTCGACATCCATCTTGCCGATTTTTACCTTACCCTGAAACTCGCTGGCCAGTTCTTCGACGATTGGCGCAATGGCGCGGCAGGGGCCGCACCATGTTGCCCAGAAATCCACCAGCACGGGCTTGTCCGATTTCAAAACATCCTGGTCGAAGTTCGCATCTGTGACTTCGACGATTCCGTTGCCTGCCATAGTTCTTTCCTCTCCTCGTGAAACGTCGCGCTTTCGGCGGACGCTGCATCGAGCGGCGCTGCCGGGGCCTGACGATCTGACTATGAGTGCATCCCTTGAAGGGAGCCCAGCTACCTGTATGGTAGCACCACAATTCGATGCTGGGGGAGGCGGGAAGGTCGCAAAACCGGGCCAGACTACCGGATCTGCGCCGGTTGGACCTGGGAGGCCTGAGCCGGTTGTGGAGTGGCTGGCGGCGAGAGTGATTTGAGGTAGGTGACGATCTGCCAGCGCTGCGGCTCCGGAAGTTTGGACCACACGGGCATGCCGCGGCGGACGACTCCGTTGGTCAGCAGCCAGAAGAGCGTACCGGGCGAAGCCAGTTGCACTTCCGGGGCGCGCAGACTGGGTCCCTTGTGTCCGCCATCTGCCGCAGAGCCGTGGCACTCGGCGCAATGTTGCCCGAACAGCTTGGCGCCGGCGAGGACGGCGTCGGGATCTTTTTCCAGCGGGTTCTGGCGCTGGATCGCTTTTCGCGGAGCTCGATTCAGCTCGGAATAGTCCGCATCGTTTTGCCGCACGCCGTTTGTTTGCGCGTCTGAGGGAAAGGAAAACACGAACAGAACCGCCAGCGTTGCGAATGAAAACGGCAAGAGATATCTCGCAGCGTTCGAGGAGATTGGGGTGGTCGAGGTTTGTGATTTCATCGCTTCCGGCCTCCGAACAGGCTGCTGATCGCTTCCCCGAGGCCGGAAAATTCGCGCGACAGTCCCCAGCGCAGCAGGAAGCGATGACTGTTGTCGTTCAGGCCGAAGCCGGGCGACAGGCGCAGGGTCCAATCGGAGGGGAGATTCCAGGCGACGACCGGGGCGAGGTAGTGCGACGTGTTGGGCAAACCGAAGTTGTAGCGTGTGCCGAGACCCCCGTACATCTCCACCCCGGCGATGAAATTCTCGGGGCAGAAATTGCAGCGATTGGCCGAAGCCTTCAGCGCGAGGGGGCGGCTGGCGCCGAGAGCGTAGCCGAACTCCCACGGGTTGCCGCCGCTGAGGTTTTTGGCGGCCAGTGGATTGAGCGCGATGTTCCAGCCGTTGCGCGTACTGGAGAGCAGCAGCTTGAACTCGAGTTCGTGATTGTGTTCCTGGCGGGCAAGAGCATTAGGCACGGCATAGTCGGATTCGCCGTCGTGGCCTTCGACCTCTTTCAGGATCTTGTCGGCGCCGCTGATCTGTTCGTATTCGAGGTAGAGCACGGGATTGATGAGGTGTTCGCGCTGGAGCAGGCGAAAGCGATTCTCCCAGCGGAAGCCGGTGAAGAGCGTGCTGTCGCCGAAAGTGGTCTGGCCGTCGATGTAAAACTCGGTGGTCCACCAGGCGGTGGCGCCGTATTCGAACTCGGTCCAGAAGGCGTGAAAATCGTTGCCCCCGCGCTGCGTGCCGAAAGTAGAGAAGTACTCGACCTCGAGGCTGCCGGGCTCTTCGAGATAGTGGTCGTAAGTGACGATGTAGGGGCTCTCCTGAGCGTGGGCCGGAAGGCTGATAGCGGCGGCGAGGAGTGCCAACACGACAAGCGCAGCGGCGAAAAGCTTCGCCTGAAAAACGGCTTCGCTCAGGATGACGCCATCAAACTGCAGGAGAAAGTTCAAATTGATGCCCGCCCTCTTGCGCTCTAGTTGCAACTCAGTCGCAACTACGAGTACAGTGGTGATTGTGCCGGAAGGTGTCGGCAGCGGGCAACTTTTTGCGAAAGAATTCGTCGCACCCGGATTGCGACCAGTTGCGACAAGCTAGTGGTCATAAACGAGGAGTCGTTAATGCCCTTACCCCAGACCGAAGTCCCCGGCCGCCTGCAGGCCCATCTTGCCGAGCGTGGAATCCGCATGACCGAGCAGCGGCGCGCCATTCTGAGCGTGATGGAGACGGCCAGCAAGCACCTGGACGCCAGCCAGATTCTTCGCAAAGCGCAGCGGCTCGACGCCAGCGTTGACCGCAGCACGGTCTACCGCACATTGCGTCTGCTGAAACGGCAGGGGCTGATCGACGAACTCGACCTGATGCACATCAACGGCGAGGGACACTACTATGAGCGCAAGCTGGGACGCGACCACATCCACATGGCCTGCCTGCGTTGCGGCAAGATCATGGAATTCGTGAGCGACGAATTCGACAAGCTCAAGCAGCAGGTGGAGAAGGACTGCCGCTTCCGCGTGCTCGTTTCGCGGCTGGAGATCGGCGGCTATTGCGCCGACTGCCGGCGGGCGCAGTAGTGTCAGTCGCAGTAGTGTTAGTCAGAGATTTTCCCACCCAACTGCCGAACTCTACGCCACGCGAACCGCGCCGGAAAGAACAGGATCGCTCCCCACAGCAGCAGGCTCGGTCCGTAGGAGAACAGAAAGAGCACGACGCCAATCGCACCATCGACCATGGCGCGATATCCGTCGACCGCGGCGTTGCGAATCCGCGTGGAGGTGGAAACCGGGACGACCTGCAGCTCGGCTTTGTAGTCCTCGCCGACGGTCGCGTTGATGGTCGCGAAATCGACCTGACCGGCGAGATTCTTGCGTTCCGCCTCCATGCTTTCGATTTCTCCGCGAACGCGGCCAATCTCGGTCTCGACCGCGAGCACGTCGGAGAGTTTGCCGGTGCGTTGGCGAAGCAAATCGGTGAGCCGTTGCTCGGTATTGCGGGCGTTGGCGAGCCGTGCCTGCAAGTCGACGTACTGTGCCGTCACTTCCTGCCCGCTTTGCGACTCGGACTCGACGCGGCCCAGCTTGCGCAGGTCTGCCATCGCGGTGTCGAGCTGATCGGCGGGGACGCGCAGGGTCGCGGTGACGCTGCGACCGGAGCCGGTGGGAGTGCTGACGTTCATCTCGCCAACGTAGCCGCGATGCCGCTTAAGGATCTGGTCGAGGGCCGCGCGGGCTCCGTCGAAATCCTTGGTCGTGATCGTGATGCCAGCGGTGCGCACGATCATGGGGCCGGAAGTCTGAGGCGCTGCGTACGAAGGCTCCAGCCCGTCGAGGGAGTCCGTGGGGAAGGAGTTCTCGGCGTGGTCGCCCTGCCCGTGGAAAAGGCCATTCGAGTCCGGCGTGAGTCGATTCTTTGCGGGAATGCGGGACTGTGTCTTTGCGGCGTAGCCGCCACCACCACCTCCAGGTTCGATGAGGCGGGTCGTTATTTTTTCCGGCGTGTAGTTATAGGTGGGGATAGTGAACTTGATGCCCAATCCCACAACCAAGCACACGACTGCGAAGGCAGCCGCGAAGGCCCAGCGGCGTCGCATCACTCGGCCAAGGAACGGGTGCGATCCTGGTTTGACCGCTTCCTGTTCGGGCTGCCGCTCCTTCAGCGCCGTAGCAAGCCTTGCCGGCATTTGCGCGTCGGGCGGCTCCAGTTCCCAGGTCAGCAGTTGACGAGAGATGTCCCGCAGCTCGGCGGCAAAGGCCTGGCAGTCGGGACAACGCTCCAGATGCGCCACGGCTGCGCTGGCGCGATCCGTGGGCAATTCGCCGTCGAGGTAGGCCATGAGTTCGTCGGGTTGAATGGGATGCTCAGTGGTCATGGCGTGCCTCGTCGATTCTGGTATGGCCCAGGGGTCTCATTCGCAAGGGCTGGCTGGGCTGCGCCTGCAGGTGATTTTTCAGAGCTAAACGCGCGCGGAATAGCCGGGAGCGAACCGTGTTCACCGGAATCCGCAACAAGTCGCCAATCTCGGCATAGCTAAGTTGTTCATACTCGCGCAGCATGACGATTTCGCGCTCCGTGGCATCGAGCTTCTGCAAAGCCTGTCGCACCCACATGACGACGTCGGGCGCGCTTTGGGCGGAAGGCTCGGCGGCGAATTCCGCGGCCGGCCCATCTCGAGCCTGTTTCCGCCGCTCTGCAGCTACCAACTTCAGCGCAATGCCGTACAGGTAGGTTCGGACCAGCGCCCGCGGCTCGTAGCGGGAGGCGGCTCGAATCACGGCCAGAAAAGTTTCCTGCGCGAGGTCTTCGGCGCGCTCGCGGTTGCTCAACCGACGGCGAAAGAAACCCGAAAGCGGCTCGTGGTAGCGGGCGAAGAGTTCGTCGAACGCTGGCCGTGATCCCGCCTGGAATTCCAGCATCAGGGCTTCATCGCTGGTCATGGTCGCGATCCCTGGCCGGACGTCGAATCTCTTTCATGCCTGTGTAATGCGGCGAGGAGGAGAAAGGTTCCCTGGTCGGCGAAAAATAGGCGGGAGGTGGAACGCGGGGCAAAAGAAAAGCGCCCTCGACTTTTCAGCCCAGGACGCCTCGGCAGCCCTCCCCCAGAACTGCCAACCACGAGATGCATGTTAAGTTTCCTCTCATGTTGTGTAAACGTCACTTTGGTAATGGGTTGCGAGGGATCGCCATCCCCGTTTTCGGCCCGCGCCTGAAGGCGCCTTGGTGTCGCGCCTTGCCGCGGCACGCATGAATACGGGCCCTGATACGAATCGCTCGATTGCGATGCGTCTGCAACGATGGGTCTGCAACGATGGGCCTGCAATGATGGTCCGGCAATGATGGTCCCGCAACGATAGTTCGGCGACGGCGGGTCGGCAACGGGGTCTGCAATTTAGCTATTGCTTCTGCCAGGTGGTGCCGTCGTTGGCGGTGGTCCAGACCTCGGAGGAACTGGTGGAGACTCTGCCATGCTGGGCGTCGGAAAATTCCAGGCTCACGATGTCGCCGGTCAGGGCCACGCCGGCGGCGTAAGGCACGACGCGCGTCCAGTGGTCGCCGCCATCGAAGGAATGATAGAGAGCGCCTCCGGAACCGCCGGCCCACACGTCCGCACCATTGGCAGCGACAGCTCGGAAGACAGGAGTCGCCGCGGGCTGTGCCGCAGCTTTCTTCGCCTCGGTGGTTTTAGCAGTGTAGGCCTTGGCCGCGAGAGCAAGGCTCGATGCGCCGGCGGCGTTCGCGGTCACATCCACATCCGCCCAAGTAGCGCCTTGATCGGAAGAACGCTGCAGAGTTCCCGCAGGAGTGATGTTCCAGCGCGCGTTCGTTTGTGCCGCAGTTCCGGGTGCAAGCGAGGCCAGCTGCATGACGTTGCGCCCCTGGATCGGAAGCTGCTGGACTTGGCTACCGCCGACCACGTTGCCGACCGCCGCTGAGTCCGTCTGCACTGTGGGTTGCGCCGACGCGACCTCGACCGTTTCTGAGACACTCCCGGGGCTGAGCGTGAGACTGTACATCGCGGGCTGCTTGGCGTCGTAGCTAAAGTTGAATGCGAGCTCCTTGAAACCTTGCGCCTGTGCCTCGGCTTTGTAGTCTCCCGAGGGAAGGCCAGGAACCGTCCATACCCCCTGCGAGTTGGTTACAGCCGTAGTGGTCGCTCCCGGGTTGGAGGGAGTGATCGTGATGCGCGCGTTGGGCAACACCGCTCCGGTCGGATCGACTACCAAACCACCGATCTGCCCAGGCATGGTCCGGACATTGAGTCTTCGGACCGATGGCTGGTCGGGGCCGTTGTTGGCCGCCACCTCCGCACTCGGAGGCTTCGCTTTGCCCACGGCGCCCGAGGCATAGTCGTTCTCCTCACCCTGAATCTCGACACCGGTCGCCGAGGATGCCGCCGCTGAGTGGTCCAGGGTTTGCGGGGCGGCTTGCGGGGCCGGGGGCATCCTCAGGTTCGAGGCCATGTCCGTCGCCTGTTGCTTCTCGGCGCCCAAAGGTAGCTGCCGTTGTCTTTGTTCCTGCGCCAATTGCTGCCCTGCCACGGCAGGACCACCACGCGAGGCGGAACCGTGGAAAGCGGGGCTTACCATACCGTTGACGACAGGCAGCTGATGCACTGCAGCCGGCGGAGCGTCCCGGCGGGCCATCTCCGTCGGTTCGCCCGACGCGGTAGTGCCCGGCTGCGAACTTGCCGGAGCAGCAGCGGAGGCCGCACCGTTCCTATCGTTCTTGTCCCGCATCGCGTTCTGAGGCAAGGACGAAGGCTCCTGCGGTCGGTTGTAAGTCGCAGCAGTCTCACTGCGAGGGGACAGCTTGGCGACCATTTCGCGCCGAGCGGTTCGCTGGTGTTGCAAGACTCCGATCGAGGCGATGGCGAGGACTCCGGCCGTGGCAAATCCCCAGCGCAGAGCAGGCCAAGTCAGCCAGCGGCTGGGGGAGGGGCTGACACCTGCCTGCATTACTTCCGCCTCTGGTAGCGCCAGAGCTACGACATCGCGACAATCGTCGCAACGGGCCAAATGCTCGAGCACGATGTCGCGTTCGAGATGGGGGAGGGCCTTCTCGGTGAATGCGACCAGCACGTTCGCGTCCGGATGGTTGGCCAGAGAGTCGTTGGCCAGAGACACTCCGGCCTGCAAGCGCTCGCGCACGATTTTGGGGAGGTGTTGCATTTTGGCTTCTAACTCTTAGCTCATGGCTCCTGGCTCACTGCTTTCGGCTTCAACCCGGACCATCGCGGACCCGGGCCTCTGCTCTCTTCTCAGAGAACGCCGGTGGTGCAGGTTCTTGCGTCAGGCTGCGGCGAATATCCAGCTGCAGGTCCCGAACATCGGTTTCGAGGGCCTCCTCGGCCTGGCGACGGGACATGCCGCGGCCAGTTAGGCTCGCTAAGATATGCTTGCGCAAGGCCTTAGCCAGCTTGTCGAGTTTACGGCTGATGGTGGACTCGTGGACACCCAACATACGGGCTATTTCGGCCAGAGTACGCCCATCGAGGTAATACGCGCTTAGCACCAGCCGGTCTTCGCCGGAAAGGAAGGCGAGAGCCTCATCGGTGGCCTGAGCGAGGCGAGGATCAGCCGGTGGAGCAGGCTGGGGATCGGGAGCCTGGAACTGGGCGCCTTCTTCGGATTCTTCGTCGAGGCTGACCAGGCGCTTGGTGCGGCGATAGCGGTTTACGTACTCCTGCGACAGGACGGTGCGCAGCCAGCCTTCGAGCGATCCGCGGCCGGAGTAAGAAGAGAGTTTCGAGACGCGCTGGCCGGCGCGGGTGGTAGTCCCGTAGAGGTCGGCGTAGAGCGTGTCGGCGAGTTCGCGGGCGGCGGAATCTTCGCGGGCAATGCGCAGGGCGGAGAGATAAAGTTTCTCGCGGTAGCGAGTCAGGAAAATTTCCCAGGCGGTGTTGTTGCCGTCGGCGCAGGCGCGGGCGAGCGCGAGTTCGTCGACGCGGAGACTTACGAAAAACGTTCGAATCTCGGTTTCGGAAGTCGCGGGCGTGGCGTGTTTTGCGCCGACCTCGTACAGGATCGCGGCGAAGGATTCGCGCGTGAGCCCGATCTTCTCGCAGCCGCTTTTGGCGTGAAGCTCCGCCAGCAGATCGTTCACCACGGACTGCACGGCGGAGATGGGTTGTGTCGAGCTCATCGGCGAGCGGAGTTTTTCTTCGCGAAGTTATTTTCTTTGAATCGTCAATTACTGCATTTGAAAAATCAGTGCCGTCCCTTCGGGACTCGCGTCCACTTTCTGGCTGACCCGGGGCTTACGCCCCGGGCTAATGAATGCCGTCGCTTCGCGACTGGTCTGATGCTACCAATTTATTAGACGTGCGGAGTGTGAATTTTGGCCGCAAGCGGAGCGGATATTTTCGTTCTCTCCTCGAAAGGCGATGTAGCGTCGCGAGCGTAGCTCGCAACACGAGACCCCACGTTTGGCAACGGGGACGCGGAACGTGGGGTGTCTCTATGCGTTCGCCTGGAGGGGCGGCTATGAGTCCGAAAGTCTTTTTGGGAGTGGTGGCGCTGGTGATTGTGGCCGGGCTGGTGGTGGCGGACCAGCGGCCGGCGCGGGCGGGTGAGACGACCACGGTGTCAGGGTACAAGGTGCTGGACCCGATCCGGCATGGCAATTTGACCGTGTTTCCGGTGGTCGCTTCCAAGACCTATCCGACCAGCGATTTTTTGACATTGGATGAAGGGTTGCGGTCTGGCGAAGTGGTGGTTACGGAAGCAGGCCAGGTGCAGGGATTGATTCGCAGGCAGGGCGTGCCGCAGTCGCATCACGATGGGGCGGAAGTAAATCGGCTGGTGCTGGTGAACAATTCGAAGCGGCCGCTGCTGCTGCTGGCGGGAGAAATCGTTACCGGAGGCAAGCAGGATCGCGTGATTGGGAAAGACCGCATTGTTCCGCCGGAGAGCGATCCGGTGGATTTGAATGTGTTCTGCGTCGAGCCCGGACGATGGGTCGCGACCAGCGAACATTTCGGAGCGTCGGAGGCGATGTACGGAGCCGTGGGCGGAGCAAAAGCAACGCCTCCGATGGCGATGATGGCGCAGCCTTCGGTGCGCGCCAGGGCCATGGCCGACAAGGATCAGAACCAGGTTTGGGCGGAGGTTCGCAAACAACAGTCGGCGATGCAGACGGTCGAGGTGACGGCCGAATCCCCCAGGGTGGCAACTGAAATCTCCGGGACCTCGTCCTACGCCAAAGTGATGGAGAACGAGGACGTCAAGAAGCAAGTGGACGCGGTGGCCAAGCCGATCGAGCAGAACTATCAGAGCCTGATCGGGCAATTGCGCGACCGGCATGCCGTAGGGGTGGTGGTAGCGGTGAACGGGCGCATCATTTGGGCCGACGTGTTTGCCAGCACGGATCTCCTGGCGAAGTACTGGCCCAAGCTGGTGCGCTCGTATGCGTCGGAGGCCGTTGTGACCCGCGCGAAAGATGTGGATGTGAGCGCCAGCCGCGCGCAGGCTTTCCTCGAAGATATGGAAGGGCGCCGGGAGACGATCGAGAGCGAGCCGGGAATCTATCGTCACACGGAGGTGACCGGCGATGGATTCAAGGCGTTCTCGCTGACCTCGCTGCTGCCGAAGACCGGTTTCGACGTGCATGTGGCGAAGATGGCAGAGTAGGTGAAACCCAGTGGTCAGTGATTAGTGGTCAGTAATCAGTGGTCAGACCGCCGCACCAGAAACTGACCACTGGCAACTGATTACTGGCAACTCATCACTGGCCACTGCTCTTTTGTTTGACCGATTTCTACACTACACGATAAAATAGTTGAGTTTGCCTGTACTCGCCGACCCGTTCTGGGGACGCCTGCCCTGGCTGCTGAAGCGCCGGGGGGAAAACACAGCAAGCACAGGAAAAGCAGCCGGCCCGTTCGTTGCGTCCGTGTGTGCTCCGGATTCCGGCCGCAGAGTTTCGCTTTGCAAGCCCAGGTTGCGGGCTGAAGCGCACGACATTTTGATGGAGGCTGACGTATGTACGCGGTTATCCGCGCCGGTGGGAAGCAGTACCGGGTGGCGCCCGGCGATGTGATTCGAGTGGAGAAGCTGGGCACCGGCACCGACGGTCAGGTGGAGTTCCCGGTGCTGGCGGTTTCCGGCGAGCAGGGCCAGGTAGCGAAGGAATCCGACGCGCGTGTGGTCGGCCACGTGGTCGAAGAAGGCCGGAGCGCGAAGATCCTGGTGTTTCATTACAAGCGCAAGAAGCAGTACAAGAAGCTGCGCGGGCATCGCCAGGCGTTCACCGCGGTGCGCATTTCTGAAATCGCGTTTGGCGGGCAAAGCTTCAAGGCGCCGGACCTTCCCAAGAAGGAAGCGAAACCGAGAAAGGTGAAGGCCGCCGAGGCGGAAGCACCCGAAGCGGAAACGAAGGCGGCAAAGAGCGCGGCCAAGAAAAAGGCTGCTCCGAAGAAGGCCGTGAAGAAAGCCGCACCGAAGAAGAAGTAGGGTCCGGGGCCGGGCTGCGCCCGGCGGACAGCCGAGGGCGGCTGTCCCTACAATGTGTTATTGGCAACTGGCCACTGGGTTTTCTATGGCGCATAAAAAAGGGCAAGGCACTTCACGAAATGGCCGCGATTCGAATTCGCAGCGGCTTGGATTCAAGGCATTCGGCGGGCAGCTCGTGCCCGGCGGAACGATCATCGTGCGGCAGCGTGGCACGCGCGTGAAACCAGGGCTAAATGTCGGCCGCGGCAAAGACGACACGCTTTTTGCCAAGATCACGGGCCGCATCAAGTTCGAGAACAAGGGCTCGATGGGGCGGTTTGTGATGGTCGAGCCGGTCGAAGTGAAGTAGTTTTTTTGCTGGAAGGCTCGCGGGCGAGAGCGCCCGCGCCACACAGCCTCGCCTTCGGGACGAGGCTTTTTGATTTGAAAAGCGATTCTATTGCCATCCCGCACTCCGTTGTCATCCCGAGCAAAAGCGAGGGATCTCGGTATTTGCTCGGGGCGACAACTCTGATCGTGCGAGCAAGAACCCAGGTCCCTCGCTGCGCTCGGGATGACAGTGGTTCTATGCACAGCATCCGTTTCTTGAACCATGTTCATCGATGAAGCGAAAATTCGCGTAAAAGCTGGCGATGGCGGGAACGGCTGTATGGCCTTCCGGCGGGAGAAATTTGTGCCGCGCGGCGGGCCCTCGGGCGGTGATGGAGGCAACGGCGGCGACGTGGTCATGGAATCGAGCGAACGGCACAACACGCTGGTGCATTTTCGCTTCAATCCGGAATACAAGGCTGAACGCGGGCGTCATGGCGAAGGCTCGAACAAGACGGGGCGCGAAGGCGGCGACGTCATGTTGAAGGTTCCGGTCGGGACCATCGTGTACGACGATGAGACCGGAGAGAAGGTCTTCGACTTCTCCGGGCCCGATCAGCGCATCGTGATCGCGCGCGGAGGGCGCGGCGGTCGCGGGAATGCGCGCTTTGCCACGTCGGTGCATCAGGCGCCGCGGGAGCACGAAGCGGGGCGGCCCGGGGAGGAACGCAGCTATCGCCTGGAACTCAAGCTGCTCGCCGATGTCGGGCTGGTGGGATATCCGAACGTCGGCAAGTCCACGCTGATCTCGCGCATCTCAGCGGCGCGGCCGAAGATTGCCGACTATCCGTTCACCACGCTCGAACCGAACCTGGGAGTGGTGGCGATGGGCGACGCAAAGAACGAAGTTAGCTTCGTGGTCGCGGATATTCCCGGCTTGATCGAAGGCGCGCACACCGGCTCCGGGCTGGGGACGCAGTTTCTGCGGCACATCGAGCGCACGCGGCTGCTGGTGCATCTGGTGGATGTTTCCGACTCCAGCGGACGCGAAGACGTGGCCAAGGATGTTGAAGTGATTCTGGGGGAACTCGGCAGCTTCGGTGCACACCTCGAGGAGAAGCCGATGCTCATGGTCGCGTCGAAGATCGATGCGGTCAACAAGGACAAGCTGGCGGCGCTCAAGAAATATTGCAAGAAGAAAAAACTGAAACTCTACGAAATCTCTGCCGTGACCGGCAAGGGGATCGAGGAATTGAAATACGCGATGGCGGAAGAAGTGCAGGAATTGCGCGAGAAGGATTTACAGGCGGTCGAAGGAAAACCTTAGCCAACAAAGGACGCAAAGGAACCTGCAGCGATCGCCAGGGAAACCAAAGGCGGCCCGATTGGGCCGCCTTTTTCACGGACATGAAAGATAAAAACCTACCCACGGAACCAGTTTATAAAAGCTATGCCCTGGGAAGCGGGCCGTGCTGGAAGTGATACTGCAGGATGCGTGCGGCCAGCGCGGAGTTGAGCGTAGTGCCTTGGGGCTCAACCGTACGCACGACTTCTCCCCGGCAAACCACTTCCGTCGAGGACAGGCCGGCGATCTCGGCTGGGAGCACGAGGTTGATTTCCAGTTGCGAGCTGGGCTGCAGGATTTCGTCGCCCTGGAACAACATTCCGGAGCGGCTGATGTTTTCGGTTTTGCCTTCGTGCCACTTGTTTTCGCCGAGCCGGCGATAACGCAAAGGCAAGTGCAGGTGGAATCGTTGCGCGCGCGAGGGCGGGTTTTCCCGCGACATCACGGCACGGCTGGGTTCGGCGAACTGTGCGGACATAGCGACCTCCGGGGGAGTTGGGCTTGCATCGAGCACTTCGCGCACTTTGCTTCTCAGGTCGCGAAGGTTGAAGGGCTTCTGGAGCAGGCGCACGCCCGCGTCCAGCATGCCGTTGTGTCCAACCACGTTTTCGGTGTAACCGGACATGTACAAAATCTTTATGTTGGGACGAATCTCGGAAATCCTCTGCGCCAGTTCGCGTCCATTCATGCCGGGCATGATGACGTCGGTGAGCAGCAGGTGGATCATTCCCTCGTGGGCCACGGCGATCTGCATGGCGACGGCGCCGTCGGCGGCTTCGATCACTTTGTAACCCTGCTTCTCCAGGAACTGGCGGGCAAGGTAGCGCAGGTTGGCCTCGTCTTCGACCACAAGAATGGTTTCCGTGCCGGGCTCGGCCTTGGAAATCTCGACCGGCTCGACCACCTGCGCGGCGGGCTCGCCTGCGGCCACAACGCGCGGCAGGTAGATCTTGAACGTGGTTCCCTTATCCAGTTCGCTATAAACCCAGATATACCCCCCGCTCTGCTTGATGATGCCGTAAACCGTCGACAGGCCGAGGCCGGTGCCTTTGGTTCCCTTGGTGGTGAAGAAGGGCTCGAAGATGTGCGACTGGGTTTCGGCGTCCATGCCGGCGCCGGTGTCGCTGATGGCGATCATCACGTACTCTCCCGGGCGCAGCGGAGCGTGGATGCGGACGTAGTCTTCGTCGAGGGTCACGTTGGAGGTTTCGATCGTCAGCTTTCCTCCGGAGGGCATCGCGTCCCGGGCGTTCACTGCGAGGTTCATAATGACCTGGTCAATTTGACCGGCATCCGCCCGTACCGCCCAGAGATTCTGTCCCGGAACCATCACCAGGTCGATGTCTTCGCCGATCATGCGGGTCAGCATCTTCAGGTTCTCGCCAGCCACATCATTGAGATTGACGATGCGGGGTGCGAGCATCTGCTTGCGGCTGAAAGCCAGCAACTGGCGGGTCAATGATGAAGCGCGCTCGGCGGCGCTGGCGATCTCCTGGGCCGGGCCGCGCAGTTGCGGTTCGGCGCCCAAACGCTCGAGCAGAAATTCCGAGTAACCGGAGATCACCATCAGCAGGTTGTTGAAGTCATGCGCAATGCCGCCGGCGAGGCGACCCACGGCTTCCATCTTCTGCGACTGTCGAAGTTGCTGTTCGAGAACGCGGCGTTCCGTGACGTCTTCGGTAAAAAGCTCGAACACCACTCCGCTTTCACGCCCGTTGGTCACCGAGCGTCCGGAGACGCGAACCGCCGTGGTCGAACCATTCTTCCGCTTCCACTCCGCACCCAGGCCCTTGAACGGAGTGGCCGAACGGAAGAAGTCGGCCAGGTCGAACCAGCGGTCGGTGTCGGCGTAGAGAGAGTAGATATGCTGGCCGATCAGTTCGTTGGCGGATGAATAGCCCAGCGTTTCGACGAGCGCTGGATTGACGTCGAGAATCTTGCCGGTGGAATCACAGCGGCAGATGCCGTAGGGAGCATTCGTCACCAGCGACCGGAAATTCAGTTCAGAGCGCCGCAGATTTTCCTGTGCCGCGCGCAGGGCGCCGTTGAGCCAGCAGATCAGCATGGCGATGAAAAAGAACAGTGAGAGGCGGACAATGGCGATACGCAATTGTGCCGGGCTGTGCTCGCCCGCCAGCGAAAAATAGGCGCTCACAGTAAGGGCGAAGGCAGTGGCGACCAGCCCAGGCTTCCAGCCGCCATACCAGGCGCTCATCATGACCGCGACGCCGAATATGGCCAGGCGGCTTTCCGACACGTCGGCCAGCATGACCGTGGGAATCAGGGCCAGCGCGGTGCTCAGCACCGCCACCCCATAGCGCAGAATGGGGGCGCGAGCGGGTGCGATGCGAAGTAGGGGGAGGGTTCCTCGCATGTGACGATCCTAGTTCCGAAACGGGAAACGTGATAGTTACAGGAGTTCATTTTGCGTCGGAGAAGGGGTCGTACCGGTAATCAGGTTGGTTCCTCTTTTCCAGGTGGCTCCTCGGCCTTCGGGACAGTGTCCCTTGGGACAATGACAAGCAGTTCGGGCTTGCATCCGGGACCGCGAATCTGGACACTAGGCGGGCAAGGACGTCTCATGAATATCGGACTCTTTGGCGGGACTTTCGACCCGGTCCATCGCGGACATCTGGCGCTGGCGCGAGCGGCGCTCGAGCACTACAAACTGCATCGTGTTTACTTCGTCCCGGCGAATATTCCGCCGCACAAACAGAAGCATCCGCTCACGCCCTTTCTCCACCGGTTTGCCATGCTGACTCTGGCCACGGCGCAGGAAAAAGCGTTCCTGCCCTCGCTGCTGGAGGCTCCGGATAACCGCGATTCCAGCGCTTACAAGAACCGGCAGGCCGGGCCGAACTACACAATCGATACCCTCCGACGGCTGAAGGAATCGCTGAAGGCCAGCGACAAGCTGTTTCTGCTGATCGGAATGGACGCCTTCGCCGACATCGCCACGTGGCATGAGGCCGAAGCGCTGTTTCGCGAGTGCGAATTCATTGTCGCCAGCCGGCCGGGATATTCGCTGGCCGACGTGGCGAACGCTCTGCCCGAAAGCCTGCGCCCGCGTCCGGAGGTGACCAGGCCATTTCACAAACAAGCGGCGACTGGCGATCTGATGCTCAAAGGGGCCAGCATTCATCTCATGGGAAATTTGAATCAGCCGGCAGCGGCCACCGCGATCCGTTCCGCAGCGGCCGGGGGCAAGGCCCTGGGCCGCTTTGTCGATCCCGCAGTCGCGGAGTACATCCGGAAGATGGGGCTGTACAAATAGTCGTTGGTCGATGGCTGTTGGTCGTCGGTCGTCAGTCTTTAGTCGTCAGTCCCAGGCCCAATTGGATTTCCTTCCGCTCGCCGCTCGCGACCTGAGGCCTCGGTTACAATGAAAAGCTGAGCCAGCGACTACGGACCAACGCACCAACGAACCACCCTGGCACTTACGAACCAACATTCAGGAGGCGAACCGAGCATGTCTCAAAACCACTATGTCACCAAGACCAAACGGCGGGCGAAGAGCGGCAAGCGCAAGGATCCGTCCGCCGCCACTATGGCAAAGTTGCGCCAACGCGCCGCGGCGGAAGCGAAACGATCGGGCAAGTGATCGCAGGTACTGGCGAGGGAAGAGGCCAGCCGAACCTCAGTTACAATGAACCGAGCCGATACCACCGATGGGGAACCGACCGACTAATCCTGAATGAAGAAGAAGAGCGAACTCAAGAAGCAAGTTTCCGCCGCGATCCAAGCCTGCCTGGAAAAGAAGGCCGAAGAACTCAGCATCCTGGAGATGGAAAAAGGGTCGGGAGCATTCACCGACTATTTTGTCCTGTGCAGCGGGACCAATCCGCGGCAAGTTCAGGCCATCGCCGATGAGGTGGAACTGCGCCTGAAAGCGGCGGGCCTGCGCCCCACGCATGTCGAAGGCTACAGACAGGCTGAGTGGGTGCTGGTCGACTATATCGACTTCGTGGTGCACGTGTTTTCCGAGAAAGCACGGAGATTCTACGATTTGGAGCGGCTGTGGAAGTCGGCGAAGCCCCTGGATCCGGCCGATTTGAAAGCGACGACGAGAAAGAGAAAAAGGGGCGCGCCGGCTTTATCTGCAAGAAAGAAGAAGAGAAAGACGGCTTAGCATTCATCCCCTGAATTGAACCCTGCTTTAAACAGAATTGCGACTCTGGCTCTCTCGTGAAAATCAGGATTCTGTGCATCGGCAAAACCAAGGAGCCTGCGATTCAGGCCCTCACCGAGGAGTATCTCAAGCGGATTTCACGCTTCGCCCAGGTGGAGGGTCGTGCTCTGCGCGACGAGGCGGCGCTACTGGCAATCTGCGGCCGGGCGGATCGAGCAGGGAAAGGCGCTAAGTCCACGCTGGTCTTGCTGGACTCGCGGGGCAAAGAGTTCACTTCCGAGCAGTTCGCCCGATTTTTGGGGGAGTATCAGGACCGAAATCCGTTGCCTTTGGTTTTTGCAATAGGTGGGGCCGATGGATTCGGAGCCGAGGCCAGGGCTGCGGCCCAGCAAGTGATTTCCCTGGGAAAGATGACTCTGGCGCACGAGTTGGCGCGCGTTGTGCTCCTGGAACAGGTCTACCGGGCGTTCACGATTCTGAAGGGGCACCCCTATCACTCGGGGCATCAAAGGCATGGTTGATTTTTGATTGATGATTGAAAGCCCACCCCGCAGTCAGCTTGGGTTCTCATACAACAGTCAATCATTCCACAATCAACAATGCTCTACTGCGTGACCGTAGCCTGATAGCTCACGGCTTGCCAGTGACCGCCGCGCCGCACCCAGACCCGGGTATAGCGGTAGGGTCCGCTGAAGTCCTCGCCCAGTTGGTGGCCTTTCACGTCAGCCCGAGCGGTCACGACGGCGGTGTCGCCGTAAATGCGAACCACCATGTCGGTTACATCAAGGGACTCGTAGCGCAACTGGCCGCTCTTGCGCGCGGACAACGTGTCCTGCTTGGTGGTGACCTGGCCTAGAGGGGTGATCGCCACATAGTCGTCGGCCAGGGTTCTTTGGGAGAAATCAGCGTCCCGGCGGAGGCTTGCTTCGCGGGCTTGGCGCTCCATGTCCACAATTTCCCGAATGGTGGCCTGCTCCACGGAATCGATGGGAGGTCTGGGATGAACCGCCACATGCTGGGCTGAGAAGGCAGGAAGGGCCCCGCACGTTAGCAACAATAACGCTGCGCACTTGTTGAACACCGAGACCTCCGCGTTTTGCGAGGGGACAGAGATCCGCCTGACCGAGTTACGCACTCTTGGATGCAGGAGTTCCGTGGAAAAGTTCCCCACGGCCAATATTTCCCCAAGTCGATTCGTAACAGCATGCCATAACCTGCTGAAAAACACGCTGTAAATCGTGTGACCGGTAAATGGCGTGCTCTGTTTGAGTTTTTGCGTATGGGAACTTCTCTGCTCGCGCATTGATCTCGTCTGTCTCAATTTGAGTCGTAGAGCGCATTTGCGGACTCGTTCCGCCAGCTTCTAGTAGAATCAAACCTCCGATTGGCATGGCTGACGTCCGTCGTGGTCTGATCATCGTGAATACCGGGCCGGGGAAAGGCAAGACCACGGCGGCTATGGGGACCGCGCTTCGCGCCGTCGGTCAGGGAATGCGGGTGCTGATGCTGCAGTTCCTGAAGGGCTCCTGGCACTACGGCGAGCTCGACGCCGTGCAGGCTTTCGGCGACAGGTTCGTGATGAAGCAGATGGGCCGGGGCTTCGTCAAGGTCGGAAGCGAGAAGCCGGACCCGGAAGATGTGCGCCTGGTCGAAGAGGCCTGGGCGGAGGCGGACAAGGCAATTCAGTCCGGCGAGTGGGGCTTAGTGGTGCTGGACGAGATCAACTATGCCATCAGTTACGGCATGCTCGATCCGGCCAAGGTCGTCGAGAGCCTGAAGAAGCGGCCGGAGATGGTGCACGTCATCTTGACCGGCCGCAACGCCCACCCCACAATCGTCGAAGTTGCCGACACGGTCACCGAGATGCGCCAGGTCAAGCACGCCTACGAGAAGGGCGTCATGGCGCAGAGGGGAATTGAATACTGAAGATTGAGTAATTGTGAAATTGAGTAATGGAGTAATTTAAGGCCGGTGTGGGGCGGTGTTCAATTTCCCAATTACTCAATTACCCAATGACCCAATTTCTCAATTCTTATGGCTTGGTTTAAGCGCGAATCCGGCGAACTGGAACCTTCGGGCGAAAAGCGAGTCCGCACCGAAGGCTTGTGGGTGAAGTGTGAGAGCTGCCGGCAGATCATCTGGAAGAAGGATCTGGAAGAGAACCTGAACGTCTGCCCGAAGTGCGACAAGCACTTCCGCATCGATGCCCGCACCCGGCTGGCGCAGTTGCTGGATGAAGGCCAGTACCAGATCTTCGACGGCAACCTGATTTCAACCGACCCACTCAAGTTTGTGGATTTAAAGCCCTATTCATTCCGACTGAAGCAGGCGCAGGAAGAGACCGGGCTGAACGACGCTGTCATCAATGTCCAAGGCAAGATCGAGGGGCGTCCGGTAGTGGCCAGCGTGATGGAGTATGCCTTCATCGGCGGCAGCATGGGTGCGGTGGTGGGCGAGACCATTACGCGGGCGGTCGAGCGTGCGGCCGAATCGCGTGCACCGCTGATTATTGTCTCGGCGTCGGGGGGAGCGAGGATGATGGAGGGCGTGATCAGCCTGATGCAGCTGGCCAAGATTTCGGCGGCGCTGGCACGCCTGGACCAGGCTCGAGTCCCCTACATCTCGCTGCTGACCGATCCGACCACCGGTGGTGTGACGGCATCTTTCGCCATGCTGGGAGACTTGAACATCGCCGAACCCGGTGCGCTGATTGGATTCGCGGGGCCGCGGGTGATCGAGCAGACGATCCGCCAGAAGCTGCCGCCCGGCTTCCAGCGCAGCGAATTCCTGCTGGAGCACGGCATGCTGGATGCGGTTGTGCCTCGCAAGCAGCTCCGGCCTTATATTGCCCGGGCGCTGGATTTCATGGCGGCGTGAAGTGGCTGTCAGCTATCAGCTCTCAGCTTTCAGCGAAAGGCAACTCTGAGCCTGCCCTCGGGATCATTCCCCTGCTGCGCTGGCCCTCGACTTTTTCGCCCCGCTCCAAGACTGGTAATCTGAAGATACGAGCTGATAGCTGATAGCTGATGGCTGAGAGCTTTTCCACATACAACACCGCAGTGGCGAGCATGTTTGCGCTGGGACACGAGCTGGCGCACACGCCGTCGCACAAGTTTGATCTGGCGCATATGCGGGTGCTGCTGGGGGCGATGAATCATCCCGAGCGGACGTTTCCCAGCGTGCTGATTGCGGGCACCAACGGCAAGGGCTCGACTGCCGCGACGCTGGCGTCGATTCTGCAAGCTTCCGGCACGAGAACGGGGCTCTATACATCCCCACATCTGATACGAATCAACGAGCGCATTCGGGTCAACGGAGCCGAAATCAGCGACGAGCTTTTTGCCCGTCTGTATGGAGAAGTCGATCGCGTGGCGGAGCGACTGGTCGAGAAAGGGGACCTGCCTTGGCATCCCAGCTTCTTCGAGATGATGACGGCGATTGCCTTTACGCACTTTGCGCAGGAACGGATTGAGATGGCCGTGCTCGAGGTCGGCATGGGCGGGTGGCTCGATGCGACCAACGTGGTTGAGCCACGGGTCAGCGTCATCACTGACATCTCCCTCGACCACCAGAAGTTTCTGGGCAATACCGTATCTGAGATCGCGCGGGAGAAGGCGGGCATCATCCGGCCGGGCGGAGTGGTGGTGACCCTGCCGCAGCAGCCGGAAGCCAACGACGTCATCGGCAACACGATTCTCGAACTGGAGGCTCGGGCCGTGAATGCCGTGCCGTATGTGCCGCCGGTTTCGCCTGCGAGTTCCCAGTATCTGGTGCGCAGTACGCAGTACCTGGTACCCAGCACCCAGAAAATCGCGTCTATTGCCGATCACGAAGAAGGCGATAGCGCGCGGCCTTGCTATCGCTATCCTCTGTCGGTAATGGGAACGCAGATTGTGGTTGAGACTCCTCTGGTGGGGCGGCATCAGCTGCGGAACGTGGCCCTGGCCATCGCCGCGGCAGATGAGTTGAACCGGCAGGGATTTTCTGCGATTACGGCGGAATCCATCGAACGCGGCATCCGCGAAACCCGCTGGCAGGGGCGGTTTCAGGTGCTGACTGCGAGCTCGGAATGGCCCGAGATCGTGCTCGATGTCGCGCATAATCCTGCGGGAGTGTGGGCGTTGCGCTCGGCCCTTTCGGAGGGCTATGGTGACCGTCCGCTGATTTTCGTTTTTGCAGCGCTCGCCGACAAGGCAATCTCGGAGATGACCGAGATCCTGTTTCCCATGGCTGAGCGCGTGATTGCCACGCGAGTGGAAAATCCGCGGTCAGCGTCGCCCGAGCAGGTTCGCGAGGCCGGGAGCCGGACGGGAACGGAGATTGAACTGGCGCCGGATGTCGCTACCGCTTTGCAGCGCGCCCGCGCCGCAGCGGCGGGGCCGGAGAGCGTTATCGCGGTGACAGGGTCGATTTATCTGGTCGGGGAAGCGATGCGCCTTCTCGGGGTCAGCGCTTGAGGCATCAAACAACTCTCATTTCCCCTAGAATGGAAGTGTGCCAGACGTGAATTCTTCGGTGGATCAGGTAGAAGGCGGACGTGCAGATGTCGCGCAGGTCAACAGCGGCGGGGCCGAAAACGGCTCGCCGCAGGCGGTGACGATCCGATCTCCCCGGCAAAGTCCCCACGCCATTCCGGGGCGGGCCTACGGCTGGCTGAGCCGTCTGCGGTCGTATTTCATTTTCGATCCGCTGATCTGGCTGTATACCCTGGTGATGGGCGTGGTGGCTCTGCCCGGCGGAATGTTCGATCGCAGCGGGCGGCGGCTGCACTGGTTTTCCTACGCCTGGTCGTGGCTGATCATGAAGACGATCTTCTCGCCAGTGAAAGTCACAGGCCTGGAGAAGATTGATACGTCGAAGCCCCACGTTTACGCCGTAAATCACGCCTCGGCGTTCGATATTCCGGTGCTCTACGTCAATCTCCCGTTTCAATTCCGCATCGTTTTCAAGAAGGAGTTGCTTTCTTATCCGGTTGTCGGCTGGCAACTGAGGCGCTCGGGGCAGGTGTGCATCGACCAGCAGAAACCGACCCGTTCCATCGCAGCTATCCGTTCGGCAGTGAAGAGTCTGATGGCTGGGCTGCCGCTGGTGATTTTTCCCGAAGGCGGCCGCACGCCTGACGGCGAGATCAAGCCCTTTCTGCCGGGCGCCTTCTTTCTGGCGATTAAGGCGCAAGTGGATATTGTTCCGGTAGCGCTGGTGGGCACCTACGAACTGTTGCCCATGGACACCTATCACATCAAATGCCGCCCGCTGGAGATGCGGGTGGGCGAGCCGATCTCGACGGCGGGGCTGACGATGCGGGATCTGGAGGCGCTGTCCGCCAAGGTGCAGGCCGCCCTGGAAGAGCTCTACTACCGGCGTTGAGAACAGCGACCACTCGCCGGCCGGCACCGAGTTCAACGTAGCCTGAAGTTCACCTGTACCTGCGTCTCAACCTCAACCGGTTCTCCATTGAACAGGTAGGGACGATAGCGCCACTGTTGTACGGCTCCGATCGCTGCCTGAACGAGTTCCTTCGGTCCCGAGATTAGCTTCAGATCGGCAATCCGGCCCTCTTTGTTGATCACCGCCTGCAGCACCACAACGCCCTGAATGCGATCGCGCCGCGCCTCAGAGGGATAGACCGGCGCTATCTGATGAACTAGGAATCCTGTGCTGACTCCGGCGCCAACCCGCACTCTCTTGGGCGGTGGTGCCGTCGGGTCGGACGGCGTCGGTGTCTGAGAAGGTTGTTTTGGGAAGCCCGTAGTTGTGCTTTGGTCGGCGGAGACGCCCTTTTCCATGATTTTCTCGCTGAAAGCGAAGTCGAAGGGCACCTTCGTAGAAACCTTGATTGGTTTCCCGTTCTTGATGAAGGGCTTGAACTTCCACTTCTTTGCGGCGCGCAAGGCGGAATCCGCAAGGATAGGATCGCCGCTGACTATCTCGGCGCTTTCGACATCTCCGGTCTCGGAAATCAAGATCTTGACCCAAACCTGGCCCTGGAGTTGCTTCTCGGCCGCCTCCACAGGGTAGTCGGCCCTCTGAATCTTGATCGGTTCGAGCTTCGTAGAGTCGGGGACGCTTGCCGGAGCGGTCTCGGTCGAAGGCTTTCTGTCAGAGTCGTCCGCGGGTTTTGCAGGCTGCCCAGCCTGTTGCACTCGGCTATCGTGGGCGAGTGGGGCGGCTGCCAACTCTCCGCAGAGTGCCAGGCCACCGACCAGCGTGAGGAGCACGTGCTTCCACCGCAACTGCATACTGGAGAAGGGATTCTACATCAAACTTCCCTTTGTGAGGGTTCGCCAAAAAGTCTGCCCCGGCGTAACCTTGTTGCGGTCTGAACCGTTACTCGTAGTGTACGGCCAAAGCGCGGAGAACTCGTTGAAGGTTCGAAAGTGAAGGCTCTGAAGAAAGAAGCGGACGAGCGGCTTCTGATCGAGGCTGCGCAGAAAGATCCTGCCCGCTTTGCCGACCTTTACGAGCTGAACTTCGAGCGCGTGTACGCCTTTGTGGTCAAGCGCGTGCGCGATCGGGCCGAGACCGAGGACCTGACGGCGGAAGTCTTTCATCAGGCGCTGGCCAACCTGAAACGCTTTGAGTGGCGCGGCATTCCGTTTGCGGCGTGGCTGTTCCGGATTGCGGCCAACCTGATCTCGGACCGCTGGCAGCGCTCGGGGCGGGAGGTGGCCGATGATTCGCTGATTGAATCAGGAAAACTCGATTCGGCGCAGGCGAATCCCCCCGAGATCGAAGACGTCGAGCGGCGGGCCACACTTTATCGTCTGGTCGATACCCTGCCCGATGAGCAGCGGCGCGTGGTTATGCTCCGCTTCGTCGAGCAAAAAAGTATCAAGGAAGTGGCTCGGGAAGTGCGCAAGACCGAGGGAGCCGTGAAGCAGCTACAGTTTCGTGCGCTCACCAATTTGCGGGCGCATCTGGAGGGTGCCGATGCCTAAGCGCTCTCTACCACGCGGGAATGGCGATCAGAAGAAGGCCGAACAGCTGAATCAGGCTGTGGAAGCCATGTTTGGCGGGAACGACGGCACGGCTCCCAAGGTCGCGGCCGAAATCGAGCCTTTGGTGCGCATCGCGGCGGACTTGCGCAATCTGCCGCGCGCGAGCTTCAAGGCACGATTGAAATCAGAATTTGAAGGGAGAAATCGTATGTCCGCAGTTGCCGAACCCGTTTCCCATCCAACCGCCGCCGTCCGCGTCAACGCCTCGCCCAGAATCGCCTTCCGCGATACGGCCAAAGCGATTGAGTTCTACAAGAAAGCTCTGGGCGCAAAAGAAACCTTCCGCTTCGAAATCGAAGGAAAGATCCCCCACGCCGAGATGACCATCGGTGAATCCACCATCGATCTCTGCGACGAGTGGCCCGAGGGGGGTCGCTTCAGCGCAGAAACCTGGGGCCACTCGCCGATCTCGCTGAGCCTCGAAGTCGACGATGTGGACTCCTTCGCGGCGCGGGCCGAGGCGGCCGGCATGAAGATGGTCGGTCCTCCGACCGACCAGTTCTATGGAAGCCGCGATGCCACCCTGGTCGATCCCTTCGGATACACCTGGGGGATCTACACGGTGAAAGAAGAAATGCCGGTCGCGGAGATGCACCGGCGCATGAAGGGATTGCAAAAGGGTCCCGAAGGCGGGGAGATGCCGGAAGGCAAGCGGAAACGGGTTGATCCCGTCCCGCGCGGCTTCCACATGGTCACGCCTTATCTAGTCGCCAAGGACGGTCCTGCGTTGCTCGAATTTGCCAAGCAGGCATTCGGCGCGGAAGAGACGTTCCGGACAGTCGGATCGGCCGGCGGATTGCACGGCGAAGTGCGCATCGGAGATTCCATGCTCATGATGGGCGGCGGCATTCCGGGCAAGGAATTTCGCTCCGAACCCAACACCCACGCGCTTCACATCTACGTCAAAGACGCAGATGCGGTCTGCCAGAAGGCGGTGGCCGCGGGTGCGACGTTGGTCGACCCGGTTCGCGATCAGGAATACGGCGAGCGCTCAGCCGCGGTGAAAGATCCGGCGGGCAACTACTGGTATATCGCGACAGCCAAGGGCGAGAGCTACATCCCCAAGGGCCTGAACAACGTGAATCCATATCTGCATCCGCGGCGGGCAGAGCCGCTGATCGGCTTCCTGAAGCGGGCGTTCGGGGCGGAGGAACTGGGCAAATATGCGTCTCCGGATGGTGTCGTGCACCATGCCGAGATTCGCGTCGGTGACTCGGTCGTGGAGATGGGCGAGTCTCACGGCAAGTATGAGCCGATGCCAGCGATGTTCTACCTGTACGTGCCGAACGTGGATGATGTCTATCGTCGAGCGGTGGCGGCGGGCGCGGCGTCGTTCCAGGAGCCCAAGGATCAACCTTACGGCGACCGCACCGCGGGCGTGAAGGACAACTTCGGCAACACCTGGTACATCGCAACCCACATCAAGGACGTGTAGCCCCGGACGCATTCGTCCGGGGTCGGGGCGGGCGGACGAATGCGTCCGCCCCTACAAGGTCAGCGCAACTTCAGGCGCATTTCGTTGCTCAATTCAAACCCCAGCGATTCGTACAGATGACGTCCGTCGTCGCTAGCGTGAAGCGTGACGCCGGCGAATCCTTCGCGCCGGCACCAGGTGATCATCACCTCCATGAGTTGGCGGGCGACGCCCCGGCGGCGGTGCTCGGGATAAACATAGACGTTCAGAATCGTGGCACGGCGACATTCCAGGTCGTACGGATGTGCCAGCCAGGGCGAGATGATCAGCGCGCCTCCGCCGACCACGCCTCTCTCAGCACAGGCTAGCCAGGCGCGAAATGAGCCGTCAGCCATGGCTTTTGCCAGGTAGCCAGCCGACCGGGAAGCCATCGCGTCGAGCGGCTGAGGCTCGGTGTGGCCCATGTCGATGTACATCGCGCGGCGCTGGCGCAGGATTTCGGGAATGTCGCTGGGAGCGGCCTCGCGGATCAGGAGTTCGAGACGGGTGGTCGCAGGGGAACCGGACATGCAGCGAGTCTAGCAGGGGTAGCCGTTGGCGGCTTCCTGAGCCAGCCGGTCACGCCTCCGGCAACACTCTGGCTAAAAGCTGGTACCAACCGCGGTCGGACGGAATGGAATCTGGAACGTGGCTTCGACGTCGACTGGAGCGCCGTTTTTCGTGGCGGGATCGAACTTCCACTGCGCGACGGCATCGGCGGCGAAGCGGTCGAGGCGCGGATCGACGCCGCGCAGCACGCGCACGCCGCTCACGCTGCCGTCGGCGTGGATGATGGCGTAGAGGATCACCGTGCCGGAGACGTTTTCGCGCATCAACTGCAAAGGATAGCCGGGATCGACCTTGCGCGTAACCGCCGGCGGGCTGATCTCTCCCTCCGGCGTGTTGGAGGCCATGTACTCAGCGCCACGCTTTTCAGTGTCGGGCTTGAGCTCGGAGAAACGGATAACCCAGCTGCCGCCTCCTGAATTCAGGTTGGGCATGCTGAGGTTGAGCGAGTAGAACCTGCTGGTACCGAAGATGGCGCGTTCGGGAGCGGACAACATGGCGGCGTTTCCCGGTTGCAGGTGAATCGCGGGAGCGGTACTCACATGAGGACGCACTTTGGGCGCAGGATCAGGGTCGGCGCTCGCGACCGTGCGGGGAGGGGGATCGCCTGCGACGGACGAAGTCGCTGCGGGAGCGGGTGCGCTTCCGACGTAGAGTCCGGCGGGTAGATCACCTTTGCGGTTCGATCCAGTTCCTTTGCCGGCGCCGATGCCACCTGCTATGCCTCCGGAGGATGATCCTGGTGCTCCCGAGGCTCCGGGATGTCCCCCGGGAGTGGCGGCGAAGGCGCCGCGACGGTTGCCGGCAGGCACGTCCGGCGGAGCTTCTACCGCCGGGCGGAGGCTCAGCGCAATCGCGCGGCCGGGGAAGCCAGACGATCCCGAGGCGGCGATCGCGGGAGGCGGTGGAACGATCTGGGACCCGGGGCCATAGACTGCAGCCGCGCTGCCGGTGGCAAGCGCGCGCTGTTCAGTGACCGCCAGTTCAGGCGCGGGTGCGATGACGGCGCTGTGTCCGATGTTGAGCTCACCCACATTCTGATTCCTCAGTGTGCTCGTCTCGACGCTGGGTGGAGGCGCCACGACAGACGACTGCAGGTCCGGCTGATCACGGCGATGAGTAAGATGGGCAGCGTCAGGCGGAGGGGTCACGACCGCATTTTCGATCCGGGGCGGCGCGATGCGGGTGATCTCGGCAGCGGGAATCACGGGAGCCGCGGGGATCGCGAGCTGCGGCTTTACCGGCTTGCCCGACCACGCCACGATGTTGGGCAGAGGGACGTCGTGCTTGATCTTGAGTTTGGGTGGGGTGACGATGGTTTGTGATCGATTGTCAGCTTCGGGCGGGACCGAGATGATGGGCTGGCGCGAAAATCCGCGGTCGGGCGCTTGAGGCGGAGGATCGTCTGCGGTCCGTGTGTCAAGCGGTGGCAAGTATTCCGAAGCCTCGTAGTAAATGACATGGGAGTGATCGAAGGTCGGAGCGGGCGCGGGCACCACGCGCGGCTGGAACGCGAAGAAACGCGTGAACCCCACCAGCAGGGCGAAGGCGGTGAAGTGCCACACCACCGATTGGAAGAAGCCATGCCAGGGAAGCGGGCGCTTGACGAATACGTCGTGCCAGAACGGCGCAGGGGCGGAACGTATGTCGATCTGAGGAAGACGGCGCGGGAACAATGTATCGCGCAGATTGCCGAAGAACACTCGCGGCCACGAGGGCAATTCGACCAGGAGCCGCAAAACGGGCTCGGAGTAGAGTGCCGGGTCGGGGAGCGCGGCCATCGCTCTATGGTAGATGCAGAATGGGCGCCTGCGGTAGCAGGAAGGACAAAAACAGCAGGGCGAATCCCAGCTTGGGCGCAAGCGGGGTCCAGGGCAGCGCCATTTAGCACTAAGGCGGACGCAGGTGGTAGTACGATGGGACGCGAGGAGAGCCATCATGAGGCGATGCCATTGCATCTTCAAAATAGGGTTAACTGCCGCGCTGGGCATGGCCCTGCTGACAGCCCCGGCTACGTCGCAGGACGCCAAGTCTGAAGGAAAGAGCGCGGGAGAACAGTCCGCATCGGGAAAAGATACGAACGACGGGCATGCATATTCCGGGATGTATACGTTCCTGAAAGAGGGCGAGTTCGTGCAGGTCACGGTGGAGGATGAAGGGCACGTCACGGGGTTCATCTCGCGCTATGGAGACGGCGAGAGCGACAAAGGGGCGTTTCTCGACCAGTTTTTCAAGACGGGCAAGCTCGAGGAAAACAAGTTGGCATTTACGACGGAGACGGTGCACGGCGTGTGGTTCGAGTTCACGGGCACGGTCGAGCGCGGCGAGGGAAAGAATCCGGGAGATGAGGCTTATTACGTTCTCAAGGGCACGCTGATCGAGAACTTGAGCGACGTGAACAAGAAAGTGACGTCGCACGTGAGAGAGGTCGAGTTCAAGATGTTTCCCCAGGACGCGGGACCGACGGCGGAACCGCGGAAGTGAGTGACGAGGTGCGAATACTCAGTACTCAGTACCCAGTACCCAGTACCTAGTACTCAGTACTCAGTACTCAGTACTCAGTACTCAGTACTCAGTACTCAGTACTCAGTACTCAGTACTCAGTACCCAGCCTAGTCGCGAGTTCCTTGTCAAGTAGCGAACTCGAAAACGCTCCACTCTCCAACAAGTTCTGAAGGAAATTTCCACACAGGGGCGGACCGCCGAGAAGTGAATTTGCTCGCAACTAGGTACTGGGTACTAGGTACCGGGTACTGGGCTTACTGCCCCGCGCGGACGGCGGAGAGGTTCAGGCGGCTGGGAGCTTTCTTGGCAGCGCCCTCGTGTCCGTAGACCAGGTCGGGACCACTGTCAGTATTCGAGGAAGCTTCGGCCAGTGCCGCGGCCAGACCGCGGTAGGCGCGGCTGATCTCGGGGCCTTCCTGCAGAACCACCGGCGCGCCATGGTCGATCGAGGGCGAGACGGTTTGGAACGCGTTCGGGACTTTCCACAGGACTTTGCAGCTCGTAACCTGCTCGACATCCTCGTCGGTGAAGCCAGGAATCTTCTTGTAGCGATTCAGGACGATGCGCAGGCGGTTGCGGCCGGTGCCTTCCTCGAGGAAGGCGTGAATGCGGCCCGCGCTCCACAGCGAGACCACGTCGGTCTGAGCGACGACAAGCACGGCGTTGGACAGATCGGAAAGCAGGCGCGTGGTGGGATCGAGGCGGCTGGAGGCGTCGACCACGACGAAGCGGTAGTGATTGACGAGCAAATCGAACAGACGAGCCAGTTCACCAGGCGTGGGCTCGGTGGGATACGGCTGCTGCGGCCCGGCCAGCAGATGCAGGCCTTCCTTGGTCGGGGTCATCAGACCGTCGAGCAGGGAAACGTCGAGCCGGTGCAGATTCTGCAAGGCGTCAAGCACGCCGAACTGCGGGCGCAGATTGAGGTGAAGAGCGCTATGGCCGATGGGCGCGAAGTCCACCAGAACGACATCGCCATGCGACTGCTGCAGGGCGACGGCGGTATTCACCGCGGCCGTGGTGCACCCGGCCCCGCCTTTTGCGCTCAGGAAAGTGAAGATGCGGGCTTTGCCTCCGGCCCCGGGGGCGCGGGTGCGGGCGGAACTGAGGCGGGTGAGCGCTTCCAGGAGCGGGTCGGAACCGGCGGAATGATCGAGATATTCGCCTGCCCCGGCGCGCATGGTGGCGACAATGTTGGCGGGCTGCGTCATCTCGCCGTTGGCGAAAATTGCGATCTGCGCGGTGGTGGCGCGGATTAACTCAATCGCGTGAATGGCGCGCTGCGGTTCTCTGGTGGCGACATCGACGATGACGACTTCGGCGCGCGACTCCTGCAGCTGGCGAAGAATCGCGTCGGTGGGACCGACGGGAAATCCCACATGGCTGAACACCGCCTGTCCCAGGCGGGTCACTTCGAGACGGCTTTGCAGCGCGGATAAATGTTCGCGGTCCTCGGTCAGGAGGGCCACGGCGATCCCATGCATGGCGCGTTTCTCGCTGATTTCTCTCGGTGTCTGCATGTTAGAAAGAGAAGCCAATCTACGCCAAGTGACCTAAGTAATAGACTGCGACCACACAAACACGCGATCCGTAACGAGCACCGGACACGCCAGTGTCAGGATGGGCGGCTGGGACGAAGAAGCGCAGCGTACAAACTCTGAAGCAACTTGCTTTCTAGATTGCAAAATATTGTAAGGCACAAAAGCCGCGTTGGAAAGGCACTTCCGTGGGGGGAAGAGAAAAAAATATGCAGCAGAAGCGGTGCGGAACCGTATGGACGCGGAGTCTACACTTTCCGACTAGTCCACGACAGCGGGAACCGGAGCGTGAAGTACGGGCCGGTCTTCCTCGGGATGCGAGCGCAGGGCCGCAACCCGCTCGAAGCCGGGAGACGCCTGGGTGGCCTCCGTCAGATATTCGTAACCCTCGAGCCGCACCGCAACTCCGATTTTCGTTTCCGCACGAGCTTCGCGCGGTGATTCCTGAAACAGAGCTGCAACCGGACGAACGATGCGCAAAATGCGGCCCCGGCAGCGTACCGGCATGCTGTCGCCCAAGGTGATTTCCGAGGGCATCCGGAGCGTGAGCTCGATTTCAGATCCCTCGCGCAGGCACGCATCGGTAAAGAAGAAGACGCCGCACGAACTCAAATCCTGGGTGAAACCAACTCCTTCGACTAGCCCCTCAGATTGACGCAGGGAAACGGGCAGCAGGTAGGAAAACCGTTGTCCGACGCGGCGTTCAATGCGAACTGGAGGAGTGGTCATGCCAGTGTCACTGCCTTGCCGGTGCGCCGGATGATCGCGGAGCAGGCGTACACGCTACTGTAGCTCAGGCCTGGCGGCGTGAGAAGTTACAAGTTAGTTACAGCCAGGCGGAGGATTCCCAAATTGGCCCTTCGCTTGCCGTTGCATGACCTAAACAGGGATCACAGGCGATTCGGACAGCGCGCATCGTTGCGCTGTGGAAAACCCGCAGTGCCTCCGCGGTTTCGTGCCCGCATCGGCCAGGCAACGGCAGACGACCCTCTCCTCGCGATGGAAGATATACTGAGGCGTAAACCTCGCAGCATCATCCAAAGAAGAACTCGTGGCTGAGGCGAAAGATTCCATCCAACAAGCCGGCTCTTCGGTGGCCACCCCGGCTGCCGGTTTGCGCTGGCAGGCTGCGGGACGGGCGCTGCGGCATCGCAACTTCCAGCTTTTCTTCGGCGGACAACTGATTTCGCTGATCGGCACGTGGATGCAAACCGTGGCCCAGTCGTGGCTGGTCTACCGCATGACTGGATCGGGCTTGCTGTTGGGGGCAGTCGGATTCGCCAGCCAGATTCCGGTGTTCCTGGTTGCTCCCATCGGAGGCATCACAGCCGACCGCATGAATCGGCAGCGCGTGGTGATCGCGACGCAGACTGCGTCGATGATCCTGGCGTTCATCCTGGCGGCGCTCACGCTTACCAACAAAGTGACCGTGCGCGAGATTTTCGTGCTGGCGGCGCTACTCGGCGTGGTGAACGCATTCGATATCCCGGGACGGCAGTCGTTTCTGGTCGACATGGTGGGCAAGGAAGACCTGATGAACGCGATCGCGCTGAATTCGTCGATGTTCAATGGCGCGCGCGTGATCGGACCGGCTGTGGCCGGCGTTCTGGTCGCAAGGCTGGGCGAGGGCTGGTGCTTCTTTGCCAACGGCGTGAGCTATATCGCGGTGATCGCCGGGCTGATGATGATGAACGTGCACAGTCCGGCGCGGGCGATCGGGGCGTCGCCGTTCGAGCACATCAAGGAGGGATTTCGCTTCGTCAACGACACGGCGCCGATTCGGGCGCTGCTGCTGTTGCTGGGCGTGGTGAGCGCGACGGGTATGCCCTACGTCGTGCTGATGCCGATTTTCGCCGACAAGGTTCTGCACAAGGGCGGACAGGGGTTGGCTTCGCTGATCGGGTCGCATGATCTGGGCGCGGTGCGACTGGGGATTCTGATGGGCGCGGCCGGAGTTGGAGCGCTGCTGGGAGCGCTTACGCTGGCCGTGCGCTCCGGAGTCAAGGGATTGAGCAAGTGGGTTACGGTGTGCTGCGCTGGGTTTGGCGGGAGCCTGGTGCTGTTTTCCATGTCGAAGTCGTTCTGGCTGTCGGTACTGCTGCTGCTGCCGGTGGGATATTTCATCATGCTGCAGATGGCATCGTCGAACACGCTGATCCAGGTGATGGTGCCGGACGCGCTGCGCGGGCGGGTGATGGCCGTCTACTCGATGATGTTCATGGGCCTGGCGCCGCTGGGCGCGCTGATGGGCGGGGCGCTGTCGGACCGGCTGGGCGCGCCGCTGACGGTGGCACTCGGCGGGCTGGCGGCGGTGGCAGGGGCGGGCTGGTTCGCGATGCATCTGCCGAAGATTCGCGTCGAGGCGCGCAAGCTGATCCTGGCGCAGCAGATGGCCGGAGGCGAGCCGGCAGCGGGCGTGACGGCACCGGTGGGCGAGGATTAGGAGATTGATCCTTGGAATGCCGCATGCGCTGGCTTGGCACCAGGAAGACGAGCCTGACGCTGACATTTTGGCAAACGCTGCGGTTTATAATCCTGGCCACCTATGGCGCTCGCTGCGGGCACAAAGCTGGGGCCTTACGAGATCCAGTCGCAACTGGGCGCGGGCGGCATGGGTGAGGTATATGGGGCGCGCGATACCCGCCTGAACCGCACTGTAGCCGTCAAGATTTTGCCTGCACATCTTTCGAGCCGGGCCGACGCCCGCGAGCGCTTTGACCGCGAAGCACGAGCGATTTCTTCTCTGAATCATCCCAACATCTGTCACCTGTACGACGTGGGCTCGCAGGACGGGACCAGCTTCCTGGTCATGGAGTACCTCGAGGGAGAAACCCTTGCAGATCGCCTGCGCAAGGGGCCTCTCCCGCTCGATCAGGTGCTGCGATACGGACGCGAGATCTGCGACGGGCTGGAAACAGCGCATCGCAGCGGGGTCATTCATCGCGACCTCAAGCCGGGAAACATCATGCTCGCCAAGACCGGCGCCAAGCTGATGGACTTCGGCCTGGCAAAGCCGGTCACGCCGGCTAATCCTCCCAGCTCCGAGCTAACGAGCTCACTGATGAGGACTCAAAGCACTCCGGATCGTCCGCTCACGGCGGAAGGCACCATCATCGGTACGTTCCAGTACATGTCGCCGGAGCAGGTGGAAGGAAAAGAAGCGGACGCGCGCAGCGACATTTTTGCACTGGGTGCGGTGCTGTATGAAATGGTGACCGGCCAGCGCGCCTTTGCGGGCAAGACGGCGGCGTCAACAGTTGCGGCCATCCTCGCCACTGAACCACCACCAATCAAATCACTCCAGCCCATGTCTCCGCCAGCGCTTGAGCGCGTTGTGAAGACCTGCCTGGCGAAAGATCCCGACGAGCGGTTCCAGGCGGTTCACGATGTGAAGTTGCAGCTCCAGTGGGCTGCCGATGCCGAATCGAGCCCGGATGCCGCGCCCACAGCGACGTGGTGGAAATCTTCCGTCTTGGCCTGGGGAGTCTGCACCATCCTGCTGTTGTCGCTGGCGTGGCTGCTGATCGGTCACTTCACGCAACCTTCTGCGGCAACATCCGTGGTCCGGGCTTCGATTTTGCCGCCCGAGGACACGGAGTTTTTTTCTCGGGACATCGAGGGCGGAGCTCCGGTCATTTCTCCCGATGGCCGCCAGATCGCAGTCACGGTGCGCGACAAGAAAGGCACGGTGACGTTGTGGTTGAGGCAAGTCGAGTCGGAAAGCATACATGCCTTGGCCGGTACCGAGGGGGCGGGACATCCATTTTGGTCGCCCGATAGCCAAACCATCGGGTTTTTTGCGGGAAGAAAGCTGAAGCGGATCGGTGACACCGGCGGAGATCTTCGGACTCTCTGCGATGTGAGCGTGGCCCCTCGGGGCGGCAGCTGGAGCCGTGACGGCTTCATTCTTTTCGCGCCGGGAACCCAGGATTTGCTTTATCGCGTGTCTGCGGATGGGGGCACGCCAGTGGCGGTGACCGGATTCGACCGGAGCCACCTGGAGGACAGTCATCGCTGGCCGCAGTTTCTTCCCGATAGCAAACACTACCTTTTCTTCGTTCGCAGTTTCGATAAGGAGCGAACGGGAATCTACGCCGGTTCGTTGGACTCGAAGGAGCACCGTTTCCTGCTCCATACCGGCTACCAGGCCGTCTACGCACCGGGCTACCTGCTCTACCTGCAGGAGCAAACGCTGGTCGCCCAGCCGTTCGATGCGCAAAAGGTCGAACTGAGAGGCGAACCTGCTCCTCTGGCGGATCACCCTGCCATCGTGGGGCCAAACTCAGCCGCCATGATCTCGGCTTCTCAGACTGGCACGCTCCTCTATTACCCCAACTTGACCGGTGTTCTCGGCTGGAATCTTGTCTGGCATGACCGGACTGGCAAGGCTCTGGAAAACATTGGACGGGACTTCTTTGCGCAGCCTGTGATTTCGCCCGATGGAACCAAGGTGGCCGTCAGCATTTATGACCTGCAGTGGTGGACCCCGGATGTATGGATTCTGGATCTGGTCCGCGGCACCAAGACGCGTTTCACATTCGGCGCGGGCACCTCAGCCGGGCCCGTCTGGGAACCTGATGGTCAGTCGATCATTTACACCTCCAACACGACGGGGATCGCGCATATCTACCGCAAAGATCTCAATGGGAAGAACCCCGAAAAGCTGCTGGAAACGGACGGAGTCAATGAGGTTTCCCGCTCTGTTTGTCACGATGGGCGCTATCTTGCTTATATTCGAGACCAAAGACCTGTCCAGCCCAGACGCGAAATCTGGATTTTGCCGCTTTTCGGAGATCGCAAGCCGTTCCCGCTGGTGCAGTCGCAGTTTGATGTGCTCGATCCTTCGTTTTCCCCCGATTGCAAATGGGTGGCGTACACGTCAAGCGACCCCGGACAACCCGAGGTCTACCTCACCAGCTTTCCCGACGGTGCTCGCAAATACCAGGTTTCGACTGGCGGCGGAGTGTTTCCCAACTGGCGGGCTGACGGGAAAGAACTGTTCTTTCTTGCGCCGCAGAGCGCCAACATCGTGGCGGTCAACGTCGAGCAGGCGAGTCAGACCCTTGCGCTGGGCACTCCTCATGCTTTGTTTCAGGCGCTAACGGTTGGCTATCGGCTGGGAATTTACGCCACCAGCCGGGATGGCCAGCGGTTCCTTGTGAACGGCGATACTCCAACGGTCAGCAACACTCCCCTCACCCTGGTCTTGAACTGGAACGCTGAATTGAAAAAGCAGGAATAGACAGTACTGTTGCTTCGACATCATGTAGCACATGGCGCCAGGCTCCGCAAATTTGAATAATCGACTCGTCTACATTCGCGCGTCGTCAATTATTGACGGGGTCCGCTGTTCCATCCGACCACCAGCCCGCGGGAATCATGAATACGTCGATTGGTTCCGGATCGCCATGGAACTGTGGATTCAGCATGACGGGAGTACGGGGCAGATCCGCACCCCAAACGGAGCCGTCCATGACTGGAGTGTAAAACATCAGGTGAGCGATCCAGTTGGGGTGGTCGCCATCGTTAAGGTGCTGGTCTTTCGACATCATATAGGACATGGCTCCAGGCTCCAGGGGCGGCATCCCTTGCTTTACGAATGCCTTCATGCCTTCGAAGATCTGAGCTTTGGATCGACCAGCCAATACCATCTCCGTTCTCTTAATCGTAATTGGCAGGATGGAGCGGGCTGCCGGTGGATTGAAACAGACCGGCCCTCGAACTTTAGGGTTCCAAAAGTTATCAGAACCATCGCCCTCGAATGGGCCCATCCAATTTCGCTCCACGGCGCATACGAAACCATTCTTGCCTTTGACTGCGGTTTCATAACCGTGCCGTCCAAGGACGAGGACGTCGGCGTCGCCTGATATTGATGGCGGAGCTGCGGTCCGTGCCAAAGTTATTTCGGCAGCGCGATCCATCAGATATTGCTCAACCGGCGCCATGCTGGGATACGGGGATTTGTCGTAATCTGCGGGTGCCGGCCGCGCCGCGGTCAACATGACGGCGAGAACCAAAGCTGATAACGCGATGATTCTGCTTATCTCACGCCAAACGTTGTTGCAACTCGGACGGTGTAACATGGGTGTTCCTCCTTGCGCTGTTTTGCGATATAGGTTGATATCAACCTCTGTATCTCTTTGTCAACCATGATCAACACTTCTTTTGAGACGACGATCCTGGTTCGCGACTCCTGCCTCTGCCTTCACGTGCAGCGAGCGGCAAGGGCGCTGGCGCGCCGCTTCGATGACGCGCTGCGCCCGCTCGGCCTGACCAATGGGCAATTCTCGCTGCTGATGTCGCTGAACCGTCCACAGCCGCCAGGTATAGCGGCAGTGGCGGCTCTGCTGGGGATGGATCGGACGACGCTGACCGCGGCTCTGAAGCCGTTGCAGCGCCGGGGTCTGCTCAAGGTCGCACCTGATCCCGAGGATCGCCGCGGCCGTTTGCTGACTCTGACCCCAAAGGGGCGAAAATTGCTGGCGCGCGCGGTTCCAGTATGGAAGAGCACGCACCTCGCAATCGAGGGCCTGCTTGGCGCAGGCGAACCTGACCGCCTGCGGAAGAATCTGCGCACGCTCTCCTGACCGTTCTTCCCTGGATCAGTTCAATCTGCTAGCGATAGGCTGCCGGCGGCAGGCCGGTGATGCGGATTCCGGCGTGGCCTTTGTGGCGGACGTTGAGACCGATCAGCAGGGCCGTGATCTGTTCGACGATGCGAGCGTTTTCAAGCTTGCCACCGTCGAGCGCGCGAACGCCGGGAATTTTGGCTGCGAGTTCGCGAGTAAGCTGGGCGGCGTCGGGATCGTCGCTGCAGACGATCACGTCGCAGTCGAGCGGGGAGTCTCCGTTGAGCAGGTCGGCGGAGACGTTGTGGAAGGCGGCGACCACGCTGACCTCGTCGGGGACGAGTTCGGCCGCTTGCTGAGCCGCTGATCCTTGCCAGACGCCGAGAGTGCGCGAGGCGCGACCGGCGACGGCGGTCGCTAACGGAACCGTGGCGTCGATCAGGATGCTGCCTGCGGTCATCGACGACTTGAGTTTCTTGATCAGCGCGGCCTGGCCTTCGAAGGGGACGGTCAGCATCAGAATGTCGGCGGCGGCGCAGGCAGCGGCGTTCTCCATACCGGAGACTTGAGCCTGGCCACCGGCGCGCTCGCGGATGGCGGCGGCCGCGCGCTGCGCCCGCTCAGCCTCGCGTGAGCCGATGATGATGGCTTCCCCGGCGCGCGCCCAGCGCAGCGCGAGTCCCATGCCCAGAGGACCAGTGCCGCCGATGATGGCGATGGGGCGGGTCATGCTAAGGCGCGCCACCTCGGCTCCAGCCGCAATTCTTTCGGATTCGCTCTACCCGGCGCTGAAGCGCTGCTGTTCCACGGTGCTGCGTGCATCAGGAGTTGCTCCTTGCGATTTCTGCGTCGAGTGATCGTTTCATGCGAACTCCGCGTCGAACGCGTGGTCGACCGTGAATTCGTTTTCATTGAACGGCATCTTGATATGGATGCGTGAGTAGGTTGTGTTGCGCTCGGCGGGGATGCGGCCGGTCTCGAGAATCAGCGACTGAAAATCTTCGGGGCTGGTGTACTGGCCGGCGGTGGCCCCGGCTTCGCGCGAGATGTTTTCCTCCATCAGCGTGCCACCGTAGTCGTTGGCCCCCGCGTGCAGGCAGAGTTGCGAGAGCCGCCGGTTCAGTTTCACCCAGGAAACCTGAATGTTGTTGATGGAGCCGGCCAGCAACAGGCGGGCCAGCGCGTGAACCTTGAGATGCTCGGCGAGCGTGGGTCCGGTGCGTGCCAGGCCTTGATGGAAGAGCAGCGTGTTTTGATGCACGAAGCCAAGGGGAACGAACTCGGTGAAGCCACCGGTTTCGGATTGAATGTCGCGCAGCAGGAGCATCTGGCGCACCCAGTGCTCGGGCGTTTCGGTGTGGCCGTACATCATCGTTGAAGTCGTGCGGATGCCGCAGCGATGTGCCGTACGGATGACTTCGACCCACTGGGCGGTTGAAAGTTTATTGGCGGAGAGGACGTGGCGAATCTCGTCATCGAGAATCTCCGCGGCGGTGCCGGGCAAAGTGCCGAGGCCGTTGTCGCGCAGCATCGACAGGTAGTCGGCGAGCGGCATGCCCGTAAGTTCGACGCCGTAGACGATTTCCATCGGCGAGAAGGCGTGAATGTGCATGCCCGGGACGGCGCTTTTCACGGCGCGAAGAATGTCGCGGTAATAGAACTTGTCGAGATCGCGCGGCAGTCCGCCCTGAATGCAGACTTCGGTGGCGCCGAGTCGCCAGGCTTCGCGGGCTTTTCGGGCCATGTCGTCGAGCGTGTGGAAGTAGGCGTCGGCTTCGCGCGGGCCCCGGCTGAAGGCGCAGAACTTGCATCCCACGAAACAGATGTTCGTGAAATTAATATTGCGATTGACGACGTAAGTGACGATGTTGCCGACGAGTTCGGCGCGGAGCATGTTCGCGGCCACCAGCACCCCGAGCAGGTCGTCGCCTTCGGAGTTGGCCAGCGCGTAAGACTCGTCCAGCGACAGATCGGCGCCGTTATGCGTTTCGAGGACTTTTTCAAGCGAAGCGCAAATATTGGGACTCAGGCGCGAGGCGATGTCGGACCAGTCGAGTGATGAGAAGGTCTCCAATGCCGAAGGTGAGAGTTCGCGGGGCATGTACTCCGGCCTCAAGGGCTAAAGCCCAATTCCTCAATCAATGTTCTTATCGCAGCGCTAAAGCGCTGCGCCACCCTAAAGCAAGGATCATTCAAGCAAGAATTGTCCAAGCAAGGGATTGTCCAAGACAGTCTACCGGAACAGGTCGGTGGCTGCAGGGCGGAGCAACTCCTGAACTCCGCCCTGGCCAGCCGCATAGCGAAAACCGCGAACGATGCACGCGGGCGTGCGGCCGAGTTTGCCGCACACCAGGCCGGCGGCGCAGGCGAGTTCGTCGGCGACAGCTTCGACGCTGGCCTGTAGCTTATAGCCATGCGGGTCGCGGCGGCCGCGGTCGTCGCGCAGCGGCTTCATGCCGACGATGCCGATGGCGAGGTCGGTCAGGCCTTCGCGCCAGGGGCGTCCGAAACTGTCGGTGATGATGACGGGAATCGCGAGGCCGGTTCGTTTTTTCAGCGTACGGCGGAGGTTCGCGGCGGAGCGGTCGGGGTTTTCGGGAAGCAGCAATGCGTGCCGGCCGCCGTCAACGTTGGAGACGTCAACGCCGCTGTTGGCGCAGAGGAAACCGTGATGAGTTTCCGTAATCAAAACGCCATTCTTGCGCCGGATGACGGACCGGCTCTCGCGCAGTGCAAGTTCGATGACGCGGGCGTCGAGGGCATACTGTTTCGCCCACGCGACGGATTCGGCGGATGGCTGGATCGTGTCCAGATCAACGAGGCGGCCTTCAGACTTGGAGACGACTTTGTGTTTCACGATCAGGATGTCGCCGGATTGGAGGCGGACGCGCCGCCGGCGTATGAATTCCAGCAGCTTGTCAGCCAGCGAATCGCCGGGGTGGATTTCCTCGGCAAGCGGGATGGGGATGAGGCGAAGCTCACCGGACGACCCACGCTTGGGCTTCTTTCGCCCCTTCGGGGCTGGCGAATCTTCCGCGGCTAACCCACGGCTTGCGCCGTGGGCTTCATTCTTGCGCCGCTTCGCGGCTACGGGCGCACTGAACTTACTCATAGAACAATATTATCCGTCTGGCAATGCCGGGCTTTCCTGATTCGCCGCGGCGCGGCTGGACAGCCGAGGGCGGCTGTCCCTACATGGCTCGCGCATCCGCGGAATGCCCCGCTCGCACATATTCGCGTGCCAGGCGCTGGGCGCGGGTTTCGCCGGGGAGGGAGATGAGATGCTGGAGATCGGAAGGATTGTCCACGTCGACGGCAATGCCCGGCAGACTCAGCACGACACAAGGCTTGCCTGTGGCCTGCGCAGCGGCGTGATGCGGCTTGAAGCTGTCGTTGCCAAAGCGCAGCGGAAACAGATTCGCAGGCGCGCGGAAGGCGGCGTTGGTGCCGCGTCCATCGGCGGCGGGGACCAGCACGCTACCTTCTGCCGGCGCGTGCTTCAGAATTTCTTCGAGTTCCCATGCCTGAATCAGAGGGATGTCGGCGGGAATTACAAGCGTGCTCTCTGTGCCGCGCTCGATGCAGGCGCGCGTCGCCATTTCGATGGCACGCGTTTCGCCGGGATTATCGGGGTCCGGGATAACTTCAAATTCATACTTACGGGCCAACTCCACCGCATAGGGGTCACTCGTAACAACTGCGACCTGCGGCCGGGTGTTCCAGCCGTGAAGAGCGGTGAGCACATCATCGAGCATGGCCTGGGCCAACGCGGTGCGCGAAGGTTGATCGAGAACACCGGCCAGACGCTGCTTGGCAGAAGAAAGATTCTTGACGGGAACCAGAATCACGGGAGAAACGATCACGGCTGGCGGTCCAGGCGCCGAAAAGCAGCCGTGGCTGCGGATTCTTCGCGCAGCAGGCCGCCGCATACTAAGGAGAGCACTTCACGCGCGAGTGCCGCTTTATCATCAGCGCTGCGCATGATGGTCTGAGTACACTGCACGCGCAGGCCTCCCTGGCGAAGAGCCTCGGCGGCGCGGGCATCGCGCGTGTCGCAGATCAAGACGTCGAGAAAATCGTCGTACGCCTGGGCGACTCCGGCGATTGAGCACGGCCATCCTTGCGCGGCCATAAGAATTCCCGCGGGGCCGGCCACCGGAGCGCTGGCGACAATGGGGCTGATGGCAGCAATTTTTCCGCGGGCGCGCTGCAAGGCTTCGCGCACGCCGGGCACGGCAAGAATCGGACCGATGCTGGTCACGGGATTGCTTGGCGCAATCAGAACCGCATCGGCGGAGACGATCGCGTCGATCACTCCGGGTGCGGGCTCGGCGTCGGAAGCTCCGGCGAAGCGCACGGACTTGACCGGGTCCTGGTACCAGCGCTGCACGAAGTATTCTTCAAAGCTCAACTCGCCGACCGGCGTATCCACGCGGGTTTCGACGCGGGAGTTGCTCATAGGCAGAATGCGCGCCTTCACGCCCAGCTTGCCGCAGATGATCGCCGTGGATTCCGAGAGCGTCTTCCCTTCGGCCAGCAGGCGCGAGCGCAGCAGGTGCACGGCCAGGTCGCGGTCGCCGGCGTGGAACCAGGTCGGCTCGCCGAGTTGTCCCATGGCCTGCAGGCAGAGGAAGGTGTCGCCTTTCACGCCCCATCCGCGCTCGCGGCTGAGCATTCCGGAGAGGACGTAGGTGATCGAATCGATGTCGGGCGAGACGTAGAGTCCCCACCACATGAGGTCGTCGCCCGTGTTGACGACGATGGTGATGTCTTCGGCGGGCATGACCTGGCGCAGGCCATCGACGAACTTGGCGCCGCCGGTGCCGCCGCTGAGGACACAGATCATTTCTTCCTCCGGATCATGCGGCCCACCTCATTTTGGCCAGCCCGCGTGCGTCAGCTGCCGCGTGCAGCTTTTCCGACAAGAGGCCCGGCTTGGCGATTGCTGCAGGAAGAAATTCCGGGTATACCGGCAGGCGCTGGCGCAGTTCGCATCCCTTGGCCTCGGTGCGCAGGCGCAGCTGCTCCAGGTGCGGCCAGGGCTTTTCGGGATTGATGTAGTCGGGGGTCACCGGTGAAATCCCTCCCCAATCGTTGATGCCCGCATCCACCAACTCTTCATAGTAAGGCGCGGAAAGGTTGGGAGGCGCCTGAATATTGACGTTGGGGAGTAACAAGCGAGCTACTGCCACGGCGCGCAACATGTCGCCGCGGGTGGGCTCGGGCCAGTGCGCCATAGGGATCGCGGGCTTCACGCGGAAGTTCTGCACGATCACTTCCTGGATGTGGCCGTAACGCTCGTGCAAGTCACGAATGGCGAGCAGCGTGTCCACGCGATCTTCCAGTGATTCGCCGATGCCGACGAGCAGCCCGGTGGTGAAGGGGACTTTTTGCTTTCCCGCGTCTTCGATCGTGCGGAGCCGTTTGGCCGGAACTTTGTCGGGAGCATTGTCGTGGGCTGCACCGGGTGCCAGAACCGCGGTGTTCGTGGTTTCAAGCATCAGGCCCATGCTGGGGGAAACGGCAGCCAGGCGGGCGATCCATTCGGAGCTGAGCAGGCCGGGATTGGGATGCGGCAACAGGCTGGTCTCGCGCAGCACCAGTTTGCACATGGCTTCGAGATAGTGCAGCGTCGACTTGTAGCCGAGCTGGCGCAGCGTCTCGCGCATCTCAGGGAAAAGCAGTTCGGGCTTGTCGCCGAGACTGAAGAGGGCTTCGGTGCATCCGAGTTTTTCTCCGGCGCGGGCGACCGCGAGAACTTCTTCGGGAGTCATGGTGTGGGCGCCGGGGTTGCCGGGATCGCGGCGGAAGGTGCAGTATCCGCAGTAGTCGCGGCAGAGGTTGGTGAGCGGGATGAAAACTTTGCGAGAGTAGGTAATGACGCCGGGCTTGAAGCGTTCTTTGGCGGCGTGGGCGGCGGAGAGAAGTTCGCGGAGATCGGCGTCGGAGCAGCAGATCAGTTGCAGGGCCGCGTCACGCGAGATCGGTTCACCGGGGCGCACACCGGCCAGGGCCGCGTCGCATGCCGAGCGAAGTTCGGGCGGTGGGGCGATTGAGGTCACGACTGAGCCGATGATACAACGGTGGACCGTGGTAATGTAGGCGGTTGCGTGTAGCCCGGGAGCACGTAGCCCCGGACGCATTCGTGGGGGACGTCGCCTCGACAATAGGCTTGGTTCGCTAGGCGCTCGCTTTCGCTCGCTGGGCGGACGAATGCGTGCGCCCCTATAGTACGCATGACGTTGAATCCCTCAGAATTTCGCCAGGCGATGGGGTGCTTCGCCACCGGGGTAACGATCATCACCGTGGATCTTGAAGGCGAAGTCCATGGCATGACGGCGAATGCGTTCGCCTCGGTGTCGCTCGATCCTATGCTGGTGCTGGTTTGCGTGGATCACGACACGCGCACGCATTCGCATTTGCACGCCAAAAAGCGCTTCGGGATCAACGTGCTGAGCGAGGAGCAGCGGGCGATCTCGGAGTACTATGCGCGCCCGGAGCGTGACCACGAACGCGCCGAAACAGAAGCCGGTGCGCGTTTTGACCGCACCCGGCACGGGACCCCCATGTTGCGTGGGTCGCTGGCCTATCTGGAATGCCGCCTGCACTCGTCGCAGGACGCCGGGGATCACACCATCTTTATCGCAGAGGTCGAGGACGTGGTAGTGCGAGAGGGCGAGCCGCTGCTGTTCTTTCGTGGCAATTATCAGAAGGTGGGGGACGAAGTGGAGAAGTAGAGACGCGACTCGCGGTGGACAGGCGAATGTCACTTTAGCAGCTCCGGAACATCTAATTGTCGACGAAATAAACTGAAAACGGAGTGATCATGACTGAGAAAACTGCAGAGAAAATTATGAAAACGGACGCCGAGTGGAAGCAGAAGCTCACGCCTGAGCAGTATCACGTGACCCGCGAGGCGGGCACGGAGTGCGCCTTTACCGGCGCGTACTGGAACAATCACGAGACGGGGATGTATCACTGCGTGTGCTGCAGTGCTCCGTTGTTCGATTCGCAGACGAAGTTCAACTCGGGGACCGGCTGGCCGAGCTTCTCCAAGCCGACCGAGGGCGGCGGCGTGGTCGAGCACCGGGATACGAAATATGGCATGGTCAGAACTGAGGTCCGTTGCGCGACCTGTGACGCGCATCTGGGCCACGTGTTTGAGGATGGTCCTGCGCCGACGGGGCTGCGCTATTGCATGAATTCAGCGGCGCTGGATTTCAGGGCGGGAGCGAAGAAGTAAACTGTAGCGCCGCCGTCCCGGCGGCTGTCGTGGCGGCGTCTCGCCGCCACCGCAAGGGCGGGACGCCCCTTCGGCTAGCTCAGGGCAGGCTCTCGCAACAGCCGGCAAGGATGCCGGCGCTACTCAAAAGCAAAGGCACGCGTGAGCGTGCCTTGTCTTTTATTGCGACCCAACGAGGAAAACTATGCGCTGGCCGTGGCTGCCATGGCCTTGGGCAGTTCGGGCTGCTTGGCAGGAGCCTGAACTTGCTGGGGCTGCGTCTGCTTGCCTTCGCTGCGTGCTTCGCTTCGAACCTGGATCCCACCCTTGAGCGAGGCGCCGTCTTCCACGCTGATGCGGACGGTGGAAATGTCGCCGTGCACCGAGCCTTCGCTGCGGATATCCACGCGATCGCTGCATTCGATGTTGCCGGTCACCTTTCCCATGACCACAACTTCGCGCGCCTGAATGCTGGCGTCGACCTTGCCATTGCGGCCAATGGTGACGCGGCTCTCGGGCATGGTGATCTTGCCTTCGATGCGGCCGTCGATATAGAGAGCTTCCGAGCCGCTGATTTCGCCCTTGATGAACAGCGTGCGGCCGATGGTGGCCTGGTCAACGGGCGCGGTCACAGTCTTGACGGGGTTGTAAGCGTTGGGATTGGGAACGGGTGCGTTCGATTTTGAGTAGTTATCCGACGACTGCAGCATGCGACCTTCCTTGGTGTCCGCGCGGCGCCCTCGCCCGGCGCCCGGAAGCGGCTGGTCTGGAAATTTGTGGCCTTCGGCAGTTGCTGGCCACTTGGCCAAGTTGAATATCGCACAGAGGTAAGGGCCAGGGAGAGATTACGGAAGATGGTGTACGGGCGGGCTTAGCCGCTGTTCGAGAGTTCCTCGGATAGTTGTTCCCATTCGGCGGTCAGCGTCGCGTTGGCAGCCTTGTGCTGGTCCAGCTCCTGTGACTGGCGCTGGCTCTGTTCGGCACTGACGAAATTCTGCAATGCGGCTTCGAGATTGGCGATAGCGACCTCGGTGCCGCTGATTTCTTCTTCCAGCGCGCGGACACGGTCTTGTATCTGCTTGCGCTTGATGGGGTTCAGGCGCTTCCGGGAAGCTTCAACCTCGGCCGGCGCAGCAGTGTTCCCATCACCATTCTTTGGGTGGAGGGCAGGCTGCACGGCGGGCTCCCTCTTTGCGGCGGAAGGGCTAACTGCGGTTGCCTCGCCGACCAGTTCCATGCCAGGCACATCGGCGAGCGTCGGAGCAACGTGCTGCCCGCCGTCTTTCCGCCACAAATAGTCCTCGTAGTTGCCGGGAAAGATTTCGACCTTCCCGCCGCCGATTTCGAAGACGCGTGTGGCCAGCTTGTCGATGAAGTAGCGGTCGTGCGATACGAAGACCACCGTGCCCGTGTATTCCATGAGTGCGTTCAGAAGCACGTCTTTGGCCCGCAGGTCGAGGTGGTTGGTGGGCTCGTCGAGCAGCAGGAAATTCGCCGGATGCAACAGCAGGCGCAGCAAGGCGTAGCGTCCGCGCTCGCCACCGGAGAGAACGCCAAGCTTCTTGAAAACGTCGTCTTCGGAAAAGAGGAAACAGCCGAGCAGTCCGCGCAGCTCAGTCTGGGTTGAACCCGGAGAGAGATCGCCGAGGTCGTCGAGAATTCGTGCGTCGGGATTGAGTTCCTTGTATTGATCCTGCGCAAAGTAGTCGGGTTGCACGTTGTGGCCAAGGCGATATTCGCCCTGCGTCAGCGGCTCGCTCCCGGCCAGCAGCTTGATCAGCGTGGACTTTCCCGCGCCATTCACGCCCACCAGAGCGATGCGATCGCCGCGCTCGATCATGAAGCTGACGTTTTCAAAAACCTTCTTGGGCCCGCCACCGTTCCTTCCCGGATACGTTTTCGCCACGCCTTCGAACTCCGCCACAATCCGTCCGCTGGCCTTGGGCTGCGGGAACTTGAAGTGGATGGTTTTCTCTTCCGGCGGAACCTCGATCCGCTCCATGCGCTCCAATTCCTTGATGCGGCTCTGCACCTGCTTGGCCTTGGTGGCCTGGTAGCGGAAGCGGTTAATGAACACTTCGAGCTGCTCGATGCGCTCGCGCTGGTTGCGGTAGGCGGCCTGCACCTGCTCGTTGCGCTGCGTCTTCTGGGCGAGGAATTTGTCGTAGTTGCCGGTGTAGAACCAGAAACGCTTGTTCCAGATTTCGGCGATCTTGTTCACCGTGACGTCGAGAAAATATCGGTCGTGCGAAATCAACAAGAACGCGTGCGGATAGTCGTGCAGATATTCTTCCAGCCAGTTGCGGGCTTCGAGATCGAGATGGTTGGTCGGCTCATCGAGCAGCAGCAAGTTCGGCTTCTGAAGTAGAAGCTTCGCCAGCGCCAGGCGCATCTGCCATCCACCGGAGAATTCGTCGGTCTGGCGCTGCCAGTCTTCCTTGGTGAAACCCAAGCCCATCAGCACTCGTCCGACTTCCGCTTCGATGGAATATCCATCGCGGGTGCGGAACTCATGCTCGACGCGCGTGTAGCGCTCGGCGACGGCGTCATATTCGGCACTGGTGTGGTCGAGTTCGGCCATGCTGTGCATGAGCGATTCCAGTTCCTGCTCCATGGCGCGCAGGTCGTCGAACACCGACATGCACTCGGCGAAAACCGTGCGGCCGGAGAGTGTGAGGCCGTCCTGCGGGAGATAGCCGGCAGAAGTGCCTTTGGCGATGGTGAGCGCGCCGTAGTCCAGCGTGTCCGCGCCGGAGAGAACCTTCATCAGCGTGGACTTGCCCGTGCCGTTCGCGCCAACCAAGCCGATGCGGTCCTGCGCGGTGATCAGCCAGTCGACATTTTCGAACAGGAGTTTGTGGCCGAAGCGTTTTCCGGCGCCGGAAAGCTGAATCATGGGCTGGAATTATCGTAGCAGTTGGGACCTCCCGCGCGTATGACGGACAGGTCATGTTGGGTCGAGATCCCTCCGACGTCGGGCCGACGGCTTCCAAGAAAAGCTCTGAAACGACGTTACCTCAGTTATCGACGAAAAGAACTTCCATGTCCGTGACATGAGTCTTATCACCAGATAATGACACTTGGTGTCCCGTCCGACGGAGCGAGGGGATCAACGGCCGTTTCCGGGGGGAGATGAAATGAGAATCGGAGAACTCCCGCGCCTTGCCATAGCGATTGCCGCCGTCCTGCTTCCCGCTGCGCTCTTGTTTGCCCAGGACGCCCCTATCGGAGATGTGGCGCGTGCCGCGCGCGCCGAGAAGGCTCAGGCGCCCCACGCCAACAAAGTGGTCACGGATGAGGATATTGGCCCACAGCTCAAACCCGTAGCCGAGACCGACGATCCTGCGGTCGTTGTGAACAATGCCGCACGCGCCTTTCAGGCCGATAGCATGCATACCTGCCGAAATGAACTTACGAACAATAGCGGCCCGGGTTCGTTCACCGAGAGCGTGAGGGAAGTTGCGGGGCCTGACCGCACGCGCCTGGTCATCGATCGGCGCGGCCAGTACGCAGGGCACTCTGAACTCATCATCATAGGCAACGACTTGTACTCGCGGGAAGGCAGTGGGCCTTGGGCAAGAAACACCACAGCTGCTCCGATACCCAATGTGCTGCCTGAGGCGCTCTGGGGCCGTTACAGCGGTGGAGAAATTAAGCTGGTGCGCCGCGACGTAATCGGCGGGGCCATCGCTTTTCAGTATGAAACCAAATACCATCCTGGCGGAGTCAGCAACCGGGACAGGACCATCGACTTTTGGATTGGAATCAACGATGGCCGTCTCCGGAGGGTTCAGATGGTGACCTCGGAAACGACGGCGTCGTTCATTCCTCCCACCGTGAGTCGAGATACCACGACCTGCACTTATGGTCCGCCGCCTGAAATCAAGCCACCAATGTAGTCACACCAGGCCGATTCGAGGCTAGACCTGAAAGCTTTCACCACGGTGGACACAGGGGATCAAAGAGGAAAGTCTAGGGCCAGACTGCTTCGGCGATGGGGTCTTTCGGCGAGGCGGGGCGGACGTTGCGGGCTCCGGGATAGGCTCCCCAGAGTTCGTTGTGGTACTCGATGCGTTCCAGGGCGCGGTCGATGACCGCTTCGAGTTCGTGGAAGTATTTCACTTCGCGTCCCTTGGCCAGGCGGCGCTTGGCCTCCTCGGGACTGACCCAGGTGGGCTTGCGGTTGGCCTCATCCGGCTTGCGCATCTGGTGGACTTCCATCAGGAAAGCCTTGACCACAAATTCCTGTACGCCACCGGGCTGCCAGAACACTCCCTTGGAATGCAGATAGAGATGAAAATGCCGCGGCTCGATGGTGCCGATGGCTCCGGCTTCTTCGGCGGCCTCGCGCTCGGCGGCCTGGCTGTGTGAGAGGCGCGCCTCGGTCGAGCCTTTGGGAAAAGTCCACTTGCCGCCGCCGTTGGTGTTCACCAGGAGGAATTCAACCGAAGTACCGTGGGCAGCAGCGCGCCGGCGATAGCAGATCGCCGCCACCTGCAGCGGCAACGACTTATTAACGCGGGCTGAACCCATGGGCAGCGGCCTCCTGAGGGTGGTCTCCTATTTGGATGCTACCTGCACCATATTGCAGCAGTGTTAAAGTGCAACGAAAAATGTGCACCGGGGAGGGTTACGAAAGGGTTACGTCCCGTTCCGGAACGACTCTGCGATCCCGGGCGAGCACAAACGTGGTGCCCCGAACGCCTTTTCCGGGACGGCGGACGAGGGCGTCCGCCGCTACACGGATCGTGCTAGTTTGGCGCCTGCAGGGTTTTCACCAGCCAGGGAATGATCACCTGCTTGAAGATGCGCGGGTCGGGCCAGACTCCGACCTGCCGGCCGAGGTGGCCGCCGGCCGGGTTGATCCACGCTTCCTTTGGCGTGTCGCCTTTGCTCAGCAGCAGATATTCGTCGTCGATGGGAACCTGCGTATCGAGCACTCCCGCGAGAATGAGCATGGGCGCCATCGGCTTGCCCAGCAGCCCCTGGTGGACGAGAGACATCTTGGGCAGGTAGTCGCCCATTTCGTCGAGTGTTTGCACACCTTCGAGGATGTTCATCAGCGCAGGCACCTGATCGAAAAGATATTCGCGATTGCCAAGCAGCGAGTTCATCAGGAAATCCCTCTGGAAGAATTTGTCGACCGGGGGCGACTGGGCGCTGCACCCGCGCAGCCGGGCGCGCTCGACGATCGCCATCTTCGTCGCCCAGTACGCGCCCCAGCTCACGCCGTGGAAGGCGATGCGGTTCTTGTCGATCTCGGGACGCGACTGGGCGTAGTCGATGACCTTCGACAGCATGCGGTCGGAAGTTTCGCTGACTTTGATGGGCGCTTGCCCAGTGCCGGGGCCATCGACGGCGAGCACGCCGACGCCAAAGGGAAGAATCGCTCCGAAGCTTTCGGTCAGGTCTTCTTTGCGGCTGTCGAGGCCATTCACCGCGATCACCAGCGGCACTGGACCTTTGGCGTCGGGCAGACGAAGGTATCCGATGATCTCTTTGCCCTCGAACGGAATGTGTACGACCTGGAGCGGTGTTCCATAGAACTTTGCGTGAGCCAGAAAAGCCTCAATGGCCTTTTCGTACGAGCGCTGCTTGCCCGGAGACGCCGGAATCGGCCAGCGTCCGAAAGAGTAGAGACGCCACGCGCGAATGTAGTCGGCGTCGGCTTTGGCGGGATCGGACTTCTCGATCGACTTGGCCTCGTTGAAATAGCGGTCGGCGACGTGCATGAAGGCGGCGGCCCACTCGTCTTTATCTTTGCTGTGGATGTTCTCGAAGGCTTCTTTAATATCGGCGGGATCGAGACCGATCAGCGGATACTGGCCGACTTCGGCGCGATGAATGGCTTCAGCTCTGATTTCGTCGATGGTGCGCTCGCGGCGCTCCTGCCCGAGAATTCTCGCTGGAAAAACTCCGGCTGCCAGCGACAACGATAAGAGGGCGAATTGGATCCTCGCGTTCATGAATTGATTCCCCATTCTGTGGGTTCTGTAATCCCTATGCAAAAAAGGGCCGGACCAAGTTGCGTCCGGCCCGAGGTGGTCTCGTAAATCGGCTAGAAAATGAACTTCAGGCCCAGTTGAATAGAGCGCGGTCCTCCCGAACCGATGGCCGGGTTCGCAGCGATTACGTCCGGCGTGACGCATTCGCAGCCGAAGGATCCGAGCGCTCCTGGGTCGTTGTTGCCATAACCGTTCTGCCCGCCATAAGGATTGGCGAAGTTGGGGTGGTTGAGAAGGTTGAAGAACTCGGCGCGGAACTGAGCCCTCAGCCGCTCCCCGAAATGCCAGTTCTTGGCGATCGAGAAATCCAGATTGCGAAAACCGGAGTCGGGGAAGATGTTGCGCCCCATGGTGCCAAACTGCCCCGCGGGAGGTGGAATCAAGGCTGAATTGCCCTTGGCATAGCATCCGGGAAACGAGCTGAGTCCCAGCGCCGCTGCCGCGCTCGTGCAGACGGCCGGAATGGCGGTGCCGCACGCCGCACTCCCGGGAAAGCCCGCAAAACCGAAACACGGAATCGCGGTTGGCCCCGACTTGAAGTCGGAGGGGTGGCCGACAAAATCCCAGCGCTGCGGCTGTTGTTGTGGCGGACTGACCGGGAGCCCTCCGAGCCCGGCAAACCCATTGGTCAAATCGATCACGCCCCAGGGTTGTGCGCTTTGCAGGGTCGCGATGGAGTTGATCTCCCAACCCTCCAGCATCTGGGCGGCGCCCTTCTTGCCCGGAATGGCGTAAGTCAGAGAAACGGTCAGGCGATGCCGAATGTCGAAGTCACTGTTGCCGTACTCGCGCGCGACGTTCGTGGAATCCTGCGGCAGCCCATATCCGGCGCCGAAGTCCCAGTTGGCGCCGACGTCATCCAGCGAGTGCGAGTAGGTGTAGCCGATGACCGAACTCAAGCCGTGATAGTTGCGCGAAGTCAGGGTAGCCTGCAGGCCGTTGTAGCTCGACTTGTAGAAGTTTCCCATCTGGAAGATGTTGCTGAGCCAGGGGAACTGAGTGAACGGACGTTGTGCGCCGCCGCTGCCAGGGGTCGCTTGATTGATATCCCTGATGCCGGTGAAATTCGTGCCGTGGTTCCCGACATAGCCCATTTCCAGCGACAGGTTCGGGGTGAATGCATGCTGTATGTTCAGGGAGTAGTTCCACACATAGGGTGCGGTTAGATTCTTCACCACACTCATGATCGGGCATGGCCCTGAGGCCCCAGGATCGCAGTTAATAGAGCTGGCGCTGAGATTTCCATAAAGCGGAGCACCGCTGTCCCACTGCGGAAGGGTAGGAGGAATTGCCAGATTGCCAGCTGTGATCGTGCCTCCCGCGGATTGCTGAGTGGGCAAACCCGTGTTGGCGATAATCGCTCCCGTGGGAATGTTTGTAAGTCCGAAGCTGTTGTTGAATGCCAGGAACGATTCCCAGTTCACGATCTCATACATCAGGCCAGCGCCACCCCGGATCACTGTGTTTCCTTTCCCATTGACATCCCAGGCAAAGCCGAGGCGCGGGCCGAAATCCTTGGGATCGGAATTGTAGGGACGGCTGACGTGGTTGACTCCAACCTGAATCAATCCGGTCGGAGAAGTGGGGTCAAAGTTGCCCAGCCGGTTGTGTGCTTCTTTGATCACCGAACTGAATTCATAGCGCACGCCGTAGTTCAAGGTCAGGTTCTTGCGAACGCGCCAGTCATCCTGAAAGAACAGTCCGTAAGCCCAGTCGTGGATCTGGCGTGTGGGATCGCCCACCTGCACCGAAGCCTTAAAAGGATCGCCGGCAAGAAAATCTTCCAGCGCCGTGGAGCCCGCACCCGCAGTGATTGCGACCCCTCCCAGGACTGTGATGCTTCCTCTGGCATTTCCGAAAGCGCCGCCGCTGACGCCGTCGCGACGCAACTCGCCGCCGAACTTCACAGAATGCGTTCCGAAGGTGTAGGACACGTGGTCGATGAATTGAGTGAGCGTGTCCGGCCCCTGGAATTTCGGCCACTTGAATGCACCCTCTCCGGGAACGAATGCCCCGGCAAATCCAATGCGGGGCAAACCTCCGGTAAAGGGACCGCTTACTCCGGTGGTGAGCCCGTATGCAGACGCTGGAGTGTTCAGGTCTCCTGGCAACGTCGGCTGATACAAGCGGCTGTAGCCAACCCGCGCTTCATTCACCCAGTTCGCATTGGGAGTCCAGATCCAGTTGCCACCAACTACCTGGGCGCGGGTATGTATCTTCGACCGCCATTGCGATTCCAGCTCAGGAAAGTCTTCGGCGGTTCCGGAATTGTTTCCGAAGAAGTATGTGCCGCTGATGGTATGGCGCTGGTTCAGGTTGTAATCCACCTTGGCGACCACGTCATCGGTATTGGCAACGTTGGAGAAACCTTGTACGAAGCTGGGGCTGAGATTGTTGTTAATCGGAAATCCGGTGCCAGTACAGTTAACCGGCCCGGTCGCCGCCCAGGTGCAGCCGGAAATCAGCGCGCTCGCCGCGCTGGGTCCAACCGGGACGCCATTGCCTGCTACGGTGCCATGAGTGATCGCGGCCTGCAGGTCGGCCACCGCGTTGGGAATACTGTTCGCGCAATCCCCGACAACGAAAGTGCAGTTCGGTGTTGCGGGGGTAGGAAGAGACTGCATCGAGGGCGTGGTGACCGAGAAAGTGTTCCCGATGTCGTAGCGCTGGCCCTCATACGATCCGAAGAAGAAGGCCTTATCTTTGACGATGGCGCCCCCCAGGCTGACGCCGAACTGCTCCAGGGTTCTGCCCGTCTTACCTGCCGGCGGCGTGTTGAAGAAGTTGCGGGCGTCCATTACGCCGTCGCGTCCGAACGCGAACGCCGTGCCGTGCAGACTATTGGTGCCCGACTTTATCCCCACATTGACGATGGCGCCGGGCTTCCAGCCGTATTCCGCCGGAGGATTCTGCTGCAGATTGAACTCCTGAATGGCGTCGATCGGCAGGATAGTCGCGGAGTCTCCCACGATTCCTGAGCCGTTAATCACGCCTTGTCCGGAGAAAGGTTCGGTGTTGTACAGTCCGTCGATCAAATACGCGTTATCTTCGGCACGCAGGCCGTTGGCGCTGGTGGTGGAGAATCCGCCCCCGGGATAACGCATCACGCCCGGCCGCAGTTGCAGCAGGTTCTGATAGTTGCGGCCGTTCAGCGGCAGATCGTTGATCTCCTGATTGCTCAACGTGCCGCCCAGTGTGGCAGAGGTGGTGTTGACCAGTGGAACCTCTTCTGAAATGGTGACGGTCTCGTTCACCTGCCCGGGTGTCAGCGTGAAGTCGGCGCGTACGTCGGTGGCGACTTCGATCGGAACGCTGGGGCGCTCCACGGTCTTGAATCCCTTCGCTTCCACGCGGATTTTGTAGGTGCCGGGCTGGAGATCGGCGGCGACGTAGGCTCCCGATGGGTCGGTTGTCAGGGTGCGCGCGGTGCCGCGCTCGACGTCGGTAACGACGACAGTCGCTCCCGCGACCGCGGCCCCGCTCTGGTCGGTGAGCGTGCCCAGGATGCGTCCAGCGGTGGATTGGGCGGAGCTTGGAGCCGGAAACAAAGCGAGTACTAACGTGGCCAGCAAAAGACGGGAACTGAGATTCATCCCACGTGCGCAGGACATGGCGGCGCCGACGGTGCGGAATAGCATAGAACCCCTCCCAGGCTTCTCTTTGGTCCGACAGCCATACCACTATCGGAGAAACCATGTCAAGAAAATTCCCTTCTTGATATGGTCAGCCGAGCGTACTCCCACACAATAGGAGAAGGGGAGTTCATAACGTGGCAACCCTTAAATGCTTGAAGACTTGAATCTTCCCAGGCGGATGTTGTCAGCGCGGCGGGGAAGGTGTAGGATGTTTGTGGTCATACCACCATACCTATATACCAACCTTGCTCCCTTCCCAACAAACGCGGCAGCGCCCAGTGGATGTGCGGTATAGTAGCCGGACCATCGCCAGCTTCTCGGCTGGATCCACGTCACAGCGAGCAGGGGGCCGGGCCGTGTACAAGCTAGTTCGGACGTCGCGACTCTACGAGCAAATCGTTCAGCAGATCGAAGACTCCATCGTTAAGGGCGATCTAAAGCCGGGTGATCAACTGCCCGCGGAGCGCGACCTGGCCCAGCGTTTTGGCGTGAGCCGCACGGCCGTGCGCGAGGCCGTCAAGGCATTGCGGGAGAAAGGCCTGGTGGAAGCCTATTCTGGACGTGGCACTTTCATCACCGATGGCACCCGGAACGCGGTTCGCCAGTCCCTCGACCTGATGAGCCGAATGGGCCAGCAGGAAGGATCGACTCACCTGGCGGAGGTCCGAGCCATCCTTGAGCCGGATATTGCGGCGCTGGCCGCGCAGCGCATTCAGGAACCCGAACTGTCGACGATGCGCGAGGCCGTCGCCGTCATGGACAAGGCCGGGCAGGATCCTGATGCCTACATTGAAGCTGACCTGGATTTTCATCTGGCGCTGGCCGAGGCCGCCGCGAACCCGCTGATCCTTTCCCTGATCGATTCGATCGTTGGATTGCTCCGCGAGCAGCGTCTGCGCATCTTCACGGTGTCCGGCGGACCCCAGCGCGGCCAGGAACATCACAAGCGAATTCTGGAGGCGATTGAGCGGCGCGACCCGGAAAAGGCTCGTGAGGCCATGCGCGCGCACCTCGAGCAGGTGCGCGACGACAGCGAAGCAACCAGGGAGCGGCGCAGCTCGGGCAAGCCACAGCATTGAGAGATTGAATGGACGGGGAGGCGGTTGCGGATGGCGAAAGTTGGATTCATCGGCCTGGGGGTAATGGGCAGCCAGATGGTGAACCGGCTGCTCAGCAAAGGTCACAGCGTGACCGGCTACAACCGCACTCGGACCAAGGCGCAGTGGCTGGTGGAAAAGGGCATGCAGTGGGCCGATTCGCCGCGCGCAGTGGCCAGCGCGTCAGATTTCACCTTCGCCATGGTCACAAACTCGGCAGCGATCCAGGCGGTTACGGAGGGAGCGGATGGCCTGCTGGCGGGGCTCGGGGCGGGGAAGATTTTTATCGACATGAGCACGATCAGTCCTGGGGTAAGTCGAGCGCTCGCGGCGAAGGTGCGCGAGCGGGGCGCGGATATGGTCGATTCCCCGGTTTCCGGCAGCGTAATCACGCTGCAGGAAGGCAAGCTGTCGGTGATGGTCGGCGGGCGGAAGGATACTTTCGACAGGATCAGGCTGCTGCTGCTCGACATTGGCCCGAAAGTTACGCATGTCGGCGACAACGGCCTGGCGCTCTGCATGAAAATCGCCACGAATCTGAACCTGGCGGTGCAGATGCTCGCGTTTTCTGAAGGCGTGCTGCTGGCGGAAAAAAGCGGCATCGCGCGTGAAGTTGCTGTCGATGTGCTCACCAACAGCGCCATCGCATCACCCATGATCAAGTACCGCGGGCCGTTCGTGCTGCAGCAGCCCGAAGAAGCCTGGTTCGACGTCAACATGATGCAGAAAGATATGGTGCTGGCGATGGACTTAGGCCGGCAACTTGATGTGCCTTTGCCGACCACGGCTGCGAGCAACGAGTTTCTGACCGCGGCCCGCGGCATGGGCTGGACGAAGTACGATTTCGCCTGCATGTTCGACGTGCTCGCCACTATGGCGGGCGTGACCACGCCTGTCACCGCAGGAGGCAAAAAGAAGAGTTAAGGCTCGGGGCCGGCGTGGCACGAACAACGACTCATTTGGCTGGCAAAATACGGCTGGCAGTAGAAGTTGGGTCAGAATGAGCCAGCCCCGAAGGGGCGGAATTCGATAGCCCAGAGCCCGCCCTGAGCTTGTCGAAGGGGCGTAAGCCCTGGGAAAAGGCGGCTGATCGACTGAGTCCCGCAGGGACGGTACTCTTTCACCTCGGCGCGCTAGCTGGTGGATTCGATGACGAAAGAGCAATTAACAGACGTTGTGAGCGCCGATTTGTCCGAGCAGGTGACCACGAAGGACAAGTGGCTGCGCGCCTATCGCCAGATGGTGCGCATTCGCCTGTTCGAAGAGCAAGTAAACGAACTCTACACCCGCGCGCTGATGCCCGGACTGGCGCATCTTTACAGCGGTGAAGAGGCCGTGGCTGTAGGTATCTGCGAGGCGCTGCGCATCGATGACTACATCACCAGCACTCATCGTGGCCACGGACATTGCCTCGCTAAGGGCGCGTCTCCAGATCGCATGTTCGCAGAGCTGCTGGGCAAGGAAGCGGGTTATTGCCGGGGCAAGGGCGGATCGATGCACATCGCCGATCCCGCAACCGGCAACCTGGGCGCAAATGCAATCGTCGGCGGCAGCGTGGGCATCGCGACCGGCGCGGCTTTCGCCGCGAAACGGCTGCGCAATGGACGCGTCGCAGTCTGCTTTTTTGGCGAAGGCGCGTTGGGACAGGGCTCGCTCTACGAAGTGATGAATCTGGCGCAGCTCTGGAAGCTGCCCGTCATCTACGTCTGCGAGAACAATCTCTACAACGAGTACACGCACTACAGTGAGACGACGGCCGGAACGATTCTCGGCCGTGCTCAGGCCTTCGGGATCGAAGCGACATCGGTCGACGGACAAGATGTGCGTGCGGTGAACGAGGTGGCGACGCGGCTGGTGAAGCGGGCTCGCGCAGGCGACGGCCCCGCTTTCCTGCAAGCCGACACCTACCGCTACAGCGGGCACCACGTCGGCGACATCAATCGCGAATACTATCGCTCGAAGCAGGAAGAGCAGCACTGGAAGACGGAGCGCGATCCCATCAAGCTGCACGCGGAATGGCTGGTGGCGCAGGGCTTCGCGGATTGGGCCGCACTAAAGCAAATAGACGCGGCAGCACGGGCCGAGATGGAAGCAGCCGTGAAGTTCGCAATCGCAGCGCCCTATCCCAGCGTCGACCAGGTCGAGCAGGACGTCTATGCCTGAAAGTTTCTATGTCGGAGCGTGAACTCACATTTGCGCAAGCCGTACGCGAGGCGCTGGCCGAGGAAATGCGCCGCGATTCGCGGGTATGCATCTTCGGCGAAGACGTGGCCGAAGCCGGCACGCCGTTCAAAGTTCTGTCCGGCCTCGTCGAGGAGTTCGGGGCCGAGCGCGTAATCGACACGCCGATTTCCGAAGCCGGCTTCACCGGAATCGGTGTGGGCGCTGCCATGACTGGGCTCCGTCCAGTCGTCGACATCATGTTCGGCGACTTCCTGACGCTCACCATGGATCAGATGGTCAATCAGGCGGCAAAAGCGCACTACATGTCCGGCGGGCACTGGAAAGTTCCCATGGTCATGCGCACGACGCTGGGAGCGACCCGGCGCTCGGCGGCACAGCACTCGCAATCGCTGCACGCCTGGTTCAGCCATGTGCCGGGGCTGAAAGTCGTGCTGCCTTCGACGCCCTACGACGCCAAGGGCCTGCTGAAAACGGCGATCCGCGACGAGAACCCGGTCGTCTTCTTCGAAGACAAAATGATGTACAAGCTGAAGGGCCCGGTTCCGGCGGAGGACTACACAATCCCGCTGGGTCAGGCCGACGTGAAGCGCGCTGGCGACGACATCACTCTCGTGGCCACCAGCAGCATGGTGCAGGTCGCTCTGGGAGCGGCGAATCTGCTGGAAAAAGAAGGCATCAGCGCGGAGGTTGTAGATCCGCGCACAACGTGGCCGCTGGACGAAAAGACTATCATTGAGTCGGCGAAGAAAACGTCGCGCGCCATCGTGCTCGACGAGGGCTACGGGCGTTACGGAGTCACCTCCGAAATCGCGGCGGTGATCGCCGAGGGCGCATTCTACGATCTGGACGCGCCGGTGAGGCGCATGGGCGCGATGCACGTCCCGATTCCCTTTTCGCCGCCGCTCGAAGATATGACCGTGCCGACGGAGGAAACGGTATTCGCAGCAGCGCGTCAGATGTGTGGTAAATCGTAGCGCCGCCGTCTCGGCGGCTGTCGCGAGGGCGTCCCGCCCTCGCCGTGAGCTAGCAGCTGGAAGCTAGCAGCTAGGAGCTGTTTTATGGCACTCAAAACTTATGGAAGCATGGCTGTCGACTGGGAACAGCGGATCGATTTCGATCGGCTTCGCCGCGAGCGCCTGCAAAAAGCGAAAGATCTGCTGGCTAAGTCGTCGATGGGCGCGCTGCTCTGCTTCGACATGAACAACGTCCGCTATCTGACGGCGACGCACATCGGCACGTGGGCGCAGGACAAGGCCAACCGGTTCACGCTGCTGCCGCAGAATGACGAGCCGATCCTGTGGGATTTCGGCTCCGCCGCTAAACATCATCAACTGAATTGCCCGTGGTTGGACGGCCGCTCGCGGGCAGGCATCTCGATGCTGCGCGGGGCGATGACGCCGGAGATGGGCCGCGCCGAAGACGTTGCGAAGAAAATCCGCATCGAACTCGAAATGCGCGGCCTGCACAAGGAACCGGTCGGCATCGACATCATTGAACTGCCGGTTCTGTTTGCGCTGCAGAAAGAAGGAATCAAAGTCGTCGACGGGCAGGAACTCATGTCGGAAGCCCGCGTCATCAAAACGCAGGATGAGATCGCGCTGCTCAATCACTCCGCCATGATGGTCGACGCGGCCTACGACGAACTCTACCGCGCCATGAAACCCGGCCTGCACGAGAACGAAGCGGTCGGGCTGGTGAGCAAAGTTCTCTACGATCTGGGATCCGAATATGTCGAAGCGGTGAACGCGATTTCAGGCGAGCGCTGCAATCCGCATCCCCATGTGTTTTCCGATCGCGTGCTGCGCCCGGGCGATCCCGTCTACTACGACATCCTGCATTCCTACATGGGATACCGCACCTGCTACTACCGCTGCTTCACGGTAGGCTACGCGTCGCATGCCATGGTCGACGCCTACAAGCGCTGCCGCGAATATCTCGACGCCGCCATCGAACTCGTTCGCCCCGGGCGCACAACCGCCGAAATTGCCGCGGTGTGGCCGAAGGCGGAAGAATTCGGATTCCCCAACGAAGAAGCCTGTTTCGCGCTTCAGTATGGCCACGGAATCGGTCTCGCGATCTGGGAGAAGCCCGTTATCAGCCGCCTGGTCTCCTTCGACCATCCGGTCGAGATCAAGCCTGGCATGGTGTTCGCCCTCGAGACATTCTGGCCTTCGACTGACGGTTGGAGCGCGGCCCGCATCGAAGAAGAAATCGTGGTCACGCCGACCGGACACGAAGTCATCACACGATTTCCCGCCGAGCAACTTCTGGTGGCGGGCGCCCATTACTTCACGGTCAACGGACCGCTGCCCACCACGCGCGAAAGCGAAGCAGCGCCCAGCGAGCGCGTGATCGAAATGATCGAAGCCAGCGCGAAAACCGAACGTGTGGGAGTTTCGAGTTGAGCTAGCGAAAGCCCCGAGAGGGGCGACATTCATTAGCCCGGGACGTGAGTCCCGGGTAAGCGTGAAAACGAGAAACAAGTCCCGAAGGGACGGCACTGTCTTTCTCCGAACAAATCCACTATGGCTTTCAGCGTAGTCATGCCCGCCCTCGAGATGGCGCAGGAAACCGGCAAGCTTATCGCCTGGCGAAAGAAGGAAGGCGACCGCGTCTCCAAAGGCGAGCCGCTGCTCGAAATCGAAACCGACAAGGCTGTCGTTGAAGTGGAAGCGCCCGCCGACGGTGTGCTCGCAGGAATCAAAGCGTCCGAGGGCGCCGACATTCCCGTCGGACAAACCATCGCGTGGATCGTGGCTCCCGGAGAGCAGCCTCCTGCTGAAACTGCGTCAACCAAGGCCACGCCGACCGCAAGAGCTGTTTCGCAAAAAACCGAAACGCCGCACGCCGCACCCGTCGCGGAAAGCCACTCTGTCGCCGCATCGACGAAAATTTCTCCCAAGGCTCGCCGACTCGCCAAAGAACTTGGAGTCGACATCACGACCGTCCGCGGATCAGGCCCGGGCGGAGAAATTCTCGCTTCGGACATACAATCCGTAGCTGCCGCACCTGCCGCCCAAGAGAAATCCAACCTCGCCGTTCCCACCTCCCTCGGCCGCATCATGGCCGAGCGCACCACGCAAAGCTGGACCACTGTTCCTCACTTCTTCGTCAGCCGCGACATCGACGCTACCGCGCTGAACCAATTCCGCGAGCAAGCCGTTTCTCAGAGCGCGCAGAATCAGGTCCGCATCACGCATACCGATCTGCTGGTTGCGCTGGTGGCTCGCGTCCTGCTGAAGCATCCACGACTGAACGCAAGCTGGAGCGCCGACGGCATTCGCTTGCACGATCACGTGAATATGGGGGTGGCCATTGCGGTGACCGATGGCGTCGTAGCTGCCGTGATTCCGAATGCGCACACCGCCAGCCTGGGCGAGATCGCGACACAGCGTCAAGCGATCGCAGAGCGTGCCCGCGCCGGAAAACTGCGTCCGGCCGACATCACCGATGCCACCTTCACCATCAGCAACCTCGGCATGTATAAGGTCGATCAGTTCAGCGCGATCATTACCCCGCCGCAAGCGGCCATCCTCGCCGTGGGAAGCATTGCTGATCGAGTCGTCGCAATCGACGGCAAGCCTGTCGTCCGCCCCATGATGACACTCACGGTCTCGTGCGACCATCGCGTCGCCGATGGCGCGCGCGCCGCCATGTTCCTGAACGATCTGGCGGATGCTGCGCAGGAACCGGCGAAATGGCTGGCATAAAGTGCGAAAATCTCGCCTCGAGATTTTCGGGGTAACTGCCGGCCGCGTGAACTTCTGACTGCCCAGCCTTGTACTTCTGATTCTTCCGCTGCTCCGCGTCCGTGACAGAATTGAGCATCGGGTCTGCTCGCGAATTCTACCCTCGAGGTGCGCGTCGTGTTCCTCCCCCAAAAGAAACTCACCCCTGTGCTTGCTGTCGTGGCCGGAACACTGCTTGCGCTTACCGCTTGCGGCGCGCCTTCGGCAACGAATCCGGGCACGGCAAACTCCGGGAATTTCGCCGGGACTGCGGTCACTGCTGCAGCCGGCACCGGAGTTGCCAGCGTGACGCTGAGTCCCGCCACGGTGACCGGCGGCTCTTCCACCGAAGTCACAGTTCATCTCACAGCGGCCGCGCCCACCGGCGGAGCCAGCGTCGAGCTGAGCAATTCCGACACCAGCGTCGTGACCACTCCCGCAACCGTCAAAGTTGCAGCGGGTCAGACCAGCGGCGCGGCCGCGGCGTCCACCAAATCAGTCAGCGCAGTCACGGCCGTTGCCATCAGCGCGCTTTACAATGACACGGTTGCAGGCGCCGCACTCACGATTGATCCGGCGACAGGCACGCCTTCATTTACCGTCGCAGACCAGCCATCATCTCTGACCATCGTGCAGGGCAAGTCGGGGTCGACAAAAGTCACCACGAAAATCACAACGGGATTCGATCACGCGCTCAAGCTGACCGCCTCAGGCATTCCTTCCGGCGTTTCGCTGAGCTTCAGCCCTTCGACGATCGCCGCTCCTGGAGCGGGAACTTCCACAGCCAACGTCAAGGTTGAATCCAGCGCGAAGCCGGGAACTTATTCCATTCACCTGACGGCCACCGGCGCGACCTCCCGCAGCGCCAATTTGAGCCTGAAAGTCCCCGCCCCGAATCCCGGTCCCGGCGCGACGTTTCAAGGATGCTGGTACCAGCAGAACGGCAACAAGTATCAGGGAGCAATCGTCTCGGTTGACAATCCGGGCACGTATCCATTCAATGCTGTTCTGTATCACGGCACGACCTGCAATCCCAACGACTTTGCCGATCAGTTTGGCTTTGGCACAGACTTGAACTTCGGCGGCTTTGACACCATCTTCTGGTTTACCGACTTCCACGATCAGACGGACACGTCGGCCATCTGGCAGGTGGGTAGCGATACGTCGGCGTGCGTGAACTACACGGTCGCCCCGGATTGCCAGTGAAGGATTGACCGCGCCCCAAGCCATCGGCACCCGAAGCGCTGGTCGAAGTTAGATCAGTGCCGCGGCCTCACATTTCCCAAAAGAACCTGCCATCGCAGGTATAATCGGCGCGACACATCCGCCGTGAAACATGGCACTGACTTCCGGGACGAAACTCGGGCCGTACGAAATCCAATCCCTGCTGGGCGCGGGCGGCATGGGCGAGGTCTATCGCGCCCACGACTCCCGGCTCGACCGCACGGTGGCGATCAAAGTTCTGCCCGCATCTTTTTCCGCCGACCGCGAGCGCTTGCAGCGCTTCGCTCAGGAAGCGCGCGCCGCGGCCGCGCTCAATCATCCCAACATTCTTTCCATCTTCGACATTGGCGAGGCGCAAGGTGCGCCCTACGTTGTCTCCGAGTTGCTCGAAGGAGAGACCCTGCGTGAGCGCCTGCGCAATGGTCCGCTGCCCATCCGCCGAGTTATTGATTACGCCTTGCAGGTGGCGCGAGGCCTGGCGGCGGCGCACGACAAAGGCATCGTGCATCGCGACCTGAAGCCGGAGAATCTCTTCCTGACCCATGACGGCCGCGTCAAAATTCTGGATTTCGGTCTCGCAAAGTTGACGCGTCCGGAAGCGCCCAGCGGCAGCGGCGACGCGCCTACCGTCCAGGTCGCGACGGAGGCTGGGCTGGTGATGGGCACGGCCGGCTACATGTCGCCTGAACAGGTTCGAGGAAAACCCGCCGACAATCGCTCTGACATTTTCACCTTCGGCGCCATTCTCTACGAAATGATCACCGGCAAGCGCGCCTTCCACGGCGAGACCTCGGCCGACACCATGAGCGCCATCCTCAAGGAGGAAACGCCGGAGCTTTCCGAAACCACGCGCAACGTTCCGCCGGGTCTGGAGCGGATCGTGCGGCACTGCATGGAGAAGCACCCCACGCAGCGTTTTCAGTCGGCCGGCGATCTGGCGTTCGATCTCGACGCGCTCACCGAAATCTCCGCCAGCACGAAGTCTGGCGCTCAGGCAGCGGTACAACAGGAGCGTGCCGAATCTTCACGCCGCACCATCGCGGTTGCAGCCGGCATAGTCGCACTCGCCTTCGCCATGCTCGCACTGGGCTGGTGGCTGGGGCGCGGCAGCGGTTCGGCGTCACCTCCGGAGTACCAGCAGATCACGTTCCGCACCGGTTCCATCGGCAACGCCCGTTTCACGCCCGACGGCAGCGTCGTGTACAGCGCTTCCTGGGACGGCGGCGACAATCAGCTTTATCTCGCGCGCACCGATGAAAACGGCGCTCGTGAACTGGGTTTGAAAGATGCCGAACTGCTCTCCATTTCGAAGAACGGGGAGTTGGCGATCCGGCTCAACACGGCGTTTTACGGCGGCTATGCGCGGTTTGGAACCTTGGCGCGCGTTCCCTTGAGCGGAGGCACCCCGCGCGAGGTGCTCGAAAACGTGCAAGACGCGGAGTGGACGGGCAACGGCGACAGCATGGCCGTCGTCAAACTCACGCCCGAAAACCGCCACTGGCGTCTGGAGTATCCGATCGGTCACGTGTTGCTCGACACCATCAACTGGATCAGCGACCCGCGCCTTTCCCCGGACGGAAAACTGATCGCGTTTGCCGACCACGAAAATCCGGGAGGCGACGACGAGGGCTCGGTCGCCGTGATGGACATGGCGGGACACGAGAAGAAACTCGCCTCCGGATTTGTTTCGGTCGAGGGAATTCAGTGGTCACCTGAGGGCAACGAAATCTGGTTCACTGCGACCCGCACCGGTAGCGCAACCAACCTGCGCGGCGTCACGTTGGCGGGGAAGGAGCGCACCATCACCAACGTCCCGGGCGGGATGTGGCTGGAAGATATGCGCGGCGGCGCCGCACTGATGATCACGCACCGGGACCGCCTGGGCATTCGCGGCGTACCTCCAGGCGGAAAAGAAGAAAGAGAATTGGGATGGTTCGGATGGTCTGTCGCCAGAGACATTAGCCGCGACGGCAAAAAAGTTCTGTTCGAGGAAGAAGGCGAAGGCGGCGGGCCGAATTACACAGTCTTTCTGCGCGACACGGATGGTTCTCCTCCAGTCCGCATCGGGGAAGGCTTATCGGTGGCCATTTCGCCGGATGCGAAGTGGGTGATCACCAGGCCGGCCAAAGGCGGCCCGCTGAACGTTGTGCCGACCGGCGCGGGCGAGGCGCGCCCGTTAACGCATGACAATGTCACTTACGATGGAGCCCGCTATCTCCCCGACGGCAAACAACTGGTGGCCTTCGGCATCGAGCCTGGTCATGGAGCACGCGACTATCTGATCGATGTGAGCAACGGCAACTCCCGGCCGCTTACACCGGAGGGCTATGTTGGAAGAATGCTCTCTCCCGACGGCCGCCTCGTGGCCGTGGTTGGACCAGACGGAACACGCGGGGTCTGGCCGCTGGATGGCGGCGGATTCCGTGCCATCCCCGAGCTGGACCGCAAGTATGGCGTGGCCGGCTGGACGCCGGATGGAACCGCCGTCTATGCCGTCACGAAGCATCTAGGCGAAAAAACCGCCAAGGTTTCTCGCGTAAATATCACCACCGGCAAGATGGATTTCTGGAAAGAACTCGGCGACGGTCTCCCAACCGGAGCGACGGCTGGCGGCCCACTTTTTTCTGCCGACGGCAACGCCTATGCATACGACTACGACCAAACCCTGTCGGAAGCGTATGTGGTGCGGGGATTGAAATAGGCAGCGCTTCCTCACTACTTCGCCTGGTACACGATCTTGCCCGCGACCATCGTCCAGAGCACCTTAGTGTCGCGCATTTCTTCCGGAGTAATCGTCAAAACGTCGCGATCCAGCAAAACCAGATCGGCGCGCTTGTCGGCCGCGATGCTCCCGATGGAATCAAGATTCATGGCGCGCGCTGAGTTCCGCGTGTAGGCATAGAACATGGCTTCCCGCGGCATGTCTTGCGAAGGATCGAGCACTCCTTCCGATCCCTTCCGTGTCTCGGCCTGATAAATCGCACGAAAGACGTTCGCGGTCGAAACCGGCCAGTCGCTCGCTCCCGAAATCACTCCCCCACTGTCGAGGATCGTCCGCGCCGGATACTGCCACTTGTAAACATCCGGGTCGAGATACGGCTTCACGATCTCGATCGTATCGGGACTCGCCTCTGCCCAGAAAAGCTGCAGCGCGCTGACCACCCCTAATTGCCGGAAGCGGGGAAAATCTTCAGGCAGGACGAACTGCTCATGGGTGAGCGTGTGCGGCAAACCGGAATCGCCGTTGGCCCGCCGCGCAGCCTCAATTCCGTCGAGTGTGGCTTTGACGGCGCCGTCTCCGATGGCATGCACATGGATGATCATCCCCTGCTTGTCCGCCGCGATGCACAACTCGGCGAACGTCTTTGGGTCGAACAGCAAATCGCCGTAGCGCCCTGAGTTCTTGTACGGTTTGCTCATGTGCGCGGTCTGCGACGGATACTCCACCACTCCGTCAGCGAAAATCTTGATGCCGCTGAGGTGCAGATGGGGAACATCTTTATACTGCTCGCGCGTCTTTTGTACTTGGGCAAGCTCCGCCGCCGGATCCTTTGCCAACACGCGCGGAAACGCATCCACCTCCGAGATCAGCTCGCCGTGATCGGCGAGCAATTTGTAACCCTCGAGGACATAGTCGAAAGCTTCCGGATCGAGCCATGCCGTGATGCCGAGACTGTATTCGTATTGCAGCGCCGCCCGGCCCGCCCGCAGCAATTCATCGGGCGTGTACGGAGGCAGCAGAGGCTCGATTCGGTCTAGGCCGGCGTCGACCAGGAAGCCGTTGGGCCGCATGTCTTTGTCGACGCCGTAGTAGCTGCGTTCGTCGGCGGAAAGCTTCTTCAGGGAATCGGCCGTGATGCCGGCGCGTTGCAGCAGTGCCCGGTTGGCCCAGGCGGTGTGCCCATCCATTCCGCGCAGAAGCACGCTCTGCTTCTCGTACTGTCCGGTGCTGAACCTGGTGTTGAGCACATCGGTATGCGACCAGAACTCGAGCGGCAGACCGAGGATCTCCTGGATGTCGCCCCGCATGCCGCGGCCTGTTTTTCTTGCTTCATCGACGAACGGAGGAAGTTGATCGAGCGTTTGCACTTTCTCGCTGGCGTCAGCGCCGATGAGGCTGAGCCCGCCGTCGATCGAGTGGCTGTGCGAATCGATGAAGCCGGGAAACAGGCTCCTGCCTTCCAGGTTGACGCGTTCGGCATTTGCTGAAGCTGCTTTGGCCACCTCGGACAAATTGCCCACCGCCACGATCCGGCCGCCCTTGATGGCAACCGCTTCGGCATACGGATTCTGCGGATCACCGGTGAACACCTTGGCATGAAAGAATATCCGCTCGTCAGCACTTCCCTGCGCCCAGAGAGAAGAACCCGGCAGGACAACGAAGAACAGCGTGAGGAGCAACAAAATCCGGCAACTCCGCGATTTGTGTCTCACGGCATCACCTCTCTCAGAAGTTCAGAGGATTGGACTCAACCGGCACAACTATACATAAGTCCGCGCACGCTGCGGCGAACAGTAGCGCGCAAAAAATCGAGAAGAGAAATTCGAAATGGTCGGGACGGCGAGATTTGAACTCGCGACCCCTTGCACCCCAAGCAAGTGCGCTACCAGGCTGCGCCACGTCCCGACTAGGAAGGATTCCGCTTGTGCGGCACTGCATTTTGTGCAGGTCCGGCGGAGGGGTTTCATCGCAATTCTACACCAGAGTAAGGGCTTAAAAGACGCCTTGTCATCCTGAGCGAAGCGAAGGATCTATGCAGTTTGCCGGCTGCGCTTCAGGGCGACACATTGCATAGGTCCTTCGGGCCGCAAAAAACGCGGCCCCCAGGATGACAAGCATGATCCAATGCGGTCAAGCTCTGCTCGACAGGGCGGACGAATGCGTCCGCCCCTACACGAGCTACGCTAAATCTCTCCAGTTCGCTCCCACGCCCATCTCCACCTGAAGCGGGACGGTCAGCGCGTGGGCCTTCTCCATGTGTTCGCGGACCAGTGGTTGCATCGCTTCGACTTCGTTCTCCGGGACTTCAAACACAAGTTCATCGTGCACCTGCAGGGTCATTCTCGACTTCAGCCCGCGTTCGCGCACAGCTGCATCAATGCGGATCATCGCGATCTTAATCAGGTCGGCCGCTGTCCCTTGCAGGGGCGTGTTGACCGCCGTGCGCTCGGCAAATCCGCGCTGGTTGGCGTTCTTGCTGTTGATGTCCGGAATCGGCCGCACGCGCCCGAACAACGTCTTCACCTTCAAGTCGCGCCGGGCCTCGTCGAGAGTCCTGTCGATGAACGCCCGCACTCCTTTGTACTTTTCGAAGTAATTCGCGATGAACAGCTTGGCCTCACCCGGCTCAATGCCAAGTTGCTGCGACAGCCCGAACGCCGAGAGTCCGTAGACGATGCCGAAATTCACCACCTTCGCCTGCCGCCGGTGGTCGGGCGTGACCATCAGCGGAGGCACCCCAAAGACCTGCGAGGCGGTCAGCGTGTGAATGTCGTCGCCGCGCCGGTAAGCCTCAACCAGCAGCGGGTCGCGCGAAAAGTGCGCCAGCAGGCGCAGTTCGATCTGCGAATAGTCGGCAGTCAGCAGCACGTGCCCAGGCTCAGCGATGAAAGCCGCGCGAATCCCGCGTCCCAACTCGGTGCGGATGGGAATATTCTGCAGGTTGGGATTCGCCGAAGAAAGCCGCCCGGTCGCAGTCCCCGTCTGATCAAGCGTGGTGTGCAACCGTCCGGTAGCCGGATTGATGAGCGCCGGTAGAGCATCGACGTAAGTGGATTTCAGCTTGGTGAGCTGGCGATAGTCGAGCACCATGCGCGCGATGGGATGATTCTCTGCGAGTTCTTCCAGCACATCGACCGCGGTCGAAATCGTCCGCCCCTTGCCGTATTTCACCGGCTTGGGCAGATTCATGCGGTTGAAGAGCACATCCCCCAGTTGCTTCGGCGAGCCGACGTTGAATTCCATCCCGGCGACTTGGTAAATCTCTTTTTCCTTCGTCGCGATCTCGCGCTCCAGCTCGGCGGACATTCGAGCAAGCGCTGCCGTATCGATCTTGACTCCGGCCTGTTCCATGCGAGCCAGCACGGGCACGAGCGGCAAATCGATTTCGTCATACAACTTGATCAGGCCGGCCTGCTCCACCTCTGCACGCAGCGCGCCCGCCAGCCTGCCCGTGACGTCCGCGGATTCGGCAAGCTCGTCGCTGAGCTTCAGGTTGAAGCGACGCAAAGCAACATCGTCAAGCCCGTGAGCTGAATATGTGGGATCGAGCAAATACGAGTAAAGCCTGGAATCGTGGCGGATGCCTGCCAGCACGATGCCGAGCGGCTCCAGCGCATGGATCGCAGCTTTGTAATCATGGATTGCCACGGGCACGGTCGCGCTCGCCAGCACCGCCCGTATTTTTTCAGCTGCATCGCCCGAGTCAAGGCCGACAATCGTTGCCGATCCTGCTGCGGTGGAGATCGCCACCCGACGGACTACGGGCTCGCGATGCGCGCCCGACATCGACGTGCCCACCAGGAATAGTTGCCCCGCTTTGGCTTCCTCTTGCTCGTCTTCCGTTTCGTCTGCTTCAGACGTCTCGGATTCTTCCTGCTCAACTGCCACCGCCAGGACGCCGCCAGGGGCGACCGATTTCACCACCCTCTCCACGTCCGCTGCCGACTTCGCTTCGCTGTAGTGTCCCTGCGTCACCTCAACGACCGGCAACAACTCCTTAAGCAGCGAAGTGAATTCCAGCTCCGTGAAGAGCTCGCGCAGCGCATCAACGTCTGGGTCGCCCACCCGCATGGCCGCAACGTCGAACTCCACCGGCACGTTGGTATCAATGGTCGCCATGCTCTTGCTGAAGAGGATGGTTTCGCGGTTGTTCAGGAGAGATTCGCGATAGGTCTTCTTTTCTACTTCGGCGGCGTGCTCCAGCGCCTGCTCCACCGTGCCGAAGCGCTTGATGATCTCCACCGAGCCTTTGTCGCCGATGCCGGGCGCTCCGGGAATGTTGTCGATCGAGTCTCCGCGCAGCGCCATCACATCCACCACTCGCTCGGGAGGCACGCCCAGAATCTCTTCCACTTTGGCCGCATCGCAAATCAGGTTGTCCTTGGGCGGATTCAGAATCTGCACACGGTCGTTGACCAGCTGCATCATGTCCTTGTCGCTGGAGACGACGTAGACCGGATACGACGCTTCCGCCGCCTTGCGGGCCAGAGTTCCGATCACGTCGTCAGCTTCGAACCGCTCCATCTCAAGAATCGGAATCCGGTACGCCTGGAGTGCGCGGCGAATATAGGGTACTTGCTGCGCCAGATCTTCCGGCATGGCGGCGCGGTTCGCCTTGTAGCCCTTGTACTCGACTTCGGTAAACGTCTGCGTCTTGATGTCGAACTTGCGGATTGTGGTCACCGCCTCGGCCTGCTCGTCGCGGAAGGTCGGCCCGGCCACGTCAAACACGGCTGCCAGGTACTCGGGCGCAAAATCATCGCGCAGCTTGCGCAGCATGTTGACGAAGACGTAAATCGCGGCGGTGGGCAGACCTTTCTTGGTCGACATCGGCCGCTGCCGCGCCATGGCATGATAGGCGCGGAAAATGAACGACATGGTGTCGATCAGAAAAATGCGGCCGTTGGAACCATCTGAGAGGGATGGTTCGGGCGGCGACGCAGCGCTGGTTTTAGCGGCAGCGCTGGAAGAAGGCTCCGAAGATTTTTTTCGTGATGGCAACCCGCCTAGTGTAGCAGCAGAAATGCAGCTGGAAATAAGATCGGGCACGGCGGTGCGCGGAGTCGGCGCAATGCTGCTGCGCCTCAGAAATCCACGCGAAAACTGGCTTCCACTACCTTTTTTGCCTTGCTGCCGGCAGGATTGCGGAAGACCAGATAGTACTTCACAGACTGGTTCATGGAAGGAGGGAGATCAAAATTTACCGCCTGATTGTGCGACGCTTCTACCGAGAACAGGGCATCGCTGGCCTGACCGCTGGCGAACTGGCCGTGCTGCTCCTCGTTGAGAATCAGGAAGTCGATGTTCGCCGAATCGTCGGACTCCCCGTGCGCCTGCCCGACGAACGACGCGAAAATCCCGTGCAGGTGCGGCTGTGCCGCGTGCGCCGGAATCTCGAAGGGGATCACAGCCGAATCTCTCAGGTTGAATGTCTTCTGCAGAACAGGCTCGGTGGTCCCCACCGGCGACGATGCACCGTGGTCCGAGGGAACGGTGGCGGGCTGGGCTGTGGGCGCCTCTTTCTTGTCACAGGCCACACCGGCCAGCAACAGTGCCGCCAAAACCGGCCACAGATACGAGCGCTGGGGCATCTGGCGTCAGTGCACCACAGTCTTTCCCACCGTAGTCGTGCCGAACATCATATTGAAATGCAGCTGAATCTCTCCGCACGTGCCCTGGTCAGGAGAATAGACTACGCAGGTGTCGAACGGGCGCGAGTACACGTGCAGGCTCACGGCGCGCTGGCTGAATTCACGAGGATTGATCACGCGGTGCACGGGGTCAGCGGGATCGACAGCGCACGGGTGAGCGATATTCATCTCGACCGTGTTGAGCGGTTCGAGCCGGCAGCGGCCGGCGTGCAAATCCTGTTGCACGAGATGGAAGTTCTCCACCAGTAGCCGTCCGATCGGGACTGCCATCCAGCAGTTCTGGTCGCGGTGATTGTGCACCGAACTGGCCTGTCCCGGCTCCCAGCAGATCGCGATCAGCTCGTACAGGGAAGTCCGTTCGATCAGATTGCGCGTGTAGTGTTGCCGGTCCCAGGTCAGATAGTGAGCCAGAGATTCAGCATCGACCGGCGTTTCCTGCAACAAACGACGCACCGGCTCGATCCGATCGAAAGCTGCTTCCGGCAGCTTCCGCAGCCCTGCCACAAGAGCTTGGATAGTGACGAGCTTTACCGCCGTGGTCATGATGCGCTCCGGAGAAAGAGTATAGCGCAGCAGATAGTGTGGGGCGGACACTCCTGTCCGCCGCCTTTGACTTTCGACTCTGGATACGGGTGCCCCATATCTCGCTTGCTGTTTGCGAGACGAAGGATTTCACGGCTCCCTTCCTGCCCCCAGAATCTCCCGGCTCTCTCCCTGCGCCACCGCCGGATACGCCGTTCCCCGGCGCCGCCGCAGATCCCGCGGCAACTCGGAACGCAGCAACCACAATCCCGCCGCTACTGCCGCTGCCCATGTCAGCGATACCAGCGCGAGTTGCAGCAGATCCGCCCTTCTGCTGCCATGCCCGGAGGCGGGCAGCGGCACAACCTTGGCCACTTCAAGGCTGATGGCGCCGGCCACAACGGCTGTCAGCGCCGCTTTTCCCAACTCGCCCCAGCGCAGTTCACGCAGCGATACGAACTTTCGCCGGTGCAGCAGCCAGGCCAGCACCAACAAGTTGACTCCAATCCCGATGTCCGACGCCCACGCCAACCCCACCACGCCAAAGGTGCGAAACAAAATGGAGTACACCGGCAATGAAGCCACCGTAACCACGCTGACAGCCGTCATCGGCGTCAAAGTGTCACCGGCGGCGTAAAATGCGCGCGCATAAAGCCCCTGTGCCGCCCACAGCGCCAGCGAGAGCGAGAACCAGAAGAAGTAAATGGTGGTGGTCTGCGCGTCGCCAAAGAGAAATTTCCCCCGCCGGTACACCAGATCGATGAGGGGAAGCGCCGCCGCCATCATCCAGCCGGTTGCCAGAAACGACGCTGCCGATACCCGGTACACGGAGTCATTGACCGTATCGGCGAATTCTTTCAGCTTCTTCTCATTGAACAGGCGGGCAAAAAATGGCAATGACGCCTGTCCCGTTGCCTGGCCCAGCACCGCAATGGGCACGGCAAACAGGCGTTTCGCATAGTTGAGCCGGGCAATGTCGCCCACTCCTCCTGCGGCATAGTGCCGCAAAATCCAGTCATCGGCGGTGACCAGCGAGACGCCCAGCATCAACGGCACGGACAGCTTCACCCACTCGCGAAAGGCCGGGTTCATCACGTCGAACGAAGGCCGGTAGCTGGTCCCAATCCGCGCCGCGCCAATCACGCTGGCCAGAAACGGCCCGAGGAAACTCCCCGCCAGCGCCCCATATGCCAGCGACGCAATTCCCAGCTTGTGTCCGCCGATTACGCCGCCGAAAATAATGAATAGGTTGTAGATCAGCGGCCCAAAGGCTGGGAATAAAAACAGCCGGTGCGAGAGCAAGACCGCCGACACCACCCCACCCACATAAAAAAATATCTGCGCGGGCAGCAGAATCCGGGTGAGATGAACGCAGAGCTCGACCTGCTCCGGCTTGAAGCCTTTCACGAACCAGCGCACAAACTGCGGCGCGAATATTTCCGTCCCAATCGTCCCCACAATCATCACCGCGGTCATCACCGTGATGATGATGGAGAACGTCTTCTGCGCGTCGGCTTCGCGCTTCTGCGCGAGAAAACGCGTGTAGATCGAAATGAAGGTGATCGAAGCCGCGCCTCCGGCCACGATGTAGTTGAGAAAGTCAGGCAGGGTGAAAGCCGCCACGTAGGCATCGGTCTGCGACCCCGCTCCGAAGGCGAAGGCGATGTAGGCCTCGCGCGCGTAGCCGATCACGCGCGACAGCATCACCGTCCCCATCAACAGCACGGTAGCCGAGAACGCAGTGTGCTGGTGCGAGGGGCGGAAGAAGCGCAGCAGTTTCGTCATCGAGACCCGATCGGACTTCCAATCTTATCGGAATCTCAAATCAGGGTTGCGACTTACTCAGTGTCCGTTCCCAAAGTGGCAACGCAGCTGCAAGTCAGCCTCGACTGCTCACTGTCCCGGCGCGACCCAAACCTTGCCTGCCGAAACCAGGTCCGCGTTCGACACTTCAGTCGACAATCGCACGTGCTGCCAACCCGCTTTCTTGGGAGGCTTGGCGAGAAAAGTCAGAAAATACTGGTGCGTCAGGCGATGCGATTGGTTGTCGAGGAAGGGAGTAAACGACACGGGTGCTCCGGTGAAACCGATGTAGTAGGCCTCCCCGCCGGTTTCCTCCGCCAGCCGCGACAGATAGATCTGGCCCCAATAGGTCTGCCAGTAGCTGTGGCCAAAATGGCCAACGCCCGGATTGTAGATGGCCGAAACCAGGACGCCGGCGCGCACCGCATCATCGATCGCTTCGGTCAGATATGGATCCTGAGGGTCGGCTTCGCCGTAGTAGCGGTCGATGCCATCGGTGACCATGACGACCTCCCGCCGCGCTGTGCTGGCCGGCCAGCGCTTGATCAGGTCGCTTAGAGAGAAATACGGGCTGCCATTGGCGCCTCTGATCCCCAATGGCAAGCGTAGCGCCTTGGCTACCAGCGCATGGTCGCTGGTCAGGTTCTCGGCCACGCGCGCGATCCCGTTTTGCATGTAGGCCAAGCCAACTTTCGTCGTGTCCGGCTGCGCATTGATAAACTGCCGGATATCTTCCAGTTGCGTGCCCAGACTGGCGCTCGATCCGTCGTCGAGCAGAATCCACAGCTCCAACGCGGCATGGTCGCCCTGTGCGGGGATCCACTCCGTCACCGTGTCACGATCATGTCCCTCATAGGCCATCACATCGTCCTTGTTGATGACTGGAATGTTTTCCCCGTGACGCGCTTCCACGGTGACCAGCATGTGCGCCGGAACTCCCGCCTCCGGCGGACTTTGCTGTGAAAAGGCGCTCCCTGTACTCAGCAGAAAGACACTCAACAGACCCAAAGTCATCGACGCCAGAAAACTCAGCTTCCTCATGAATCCTCCTTCGCGGAACGGCGGCTTGTGGCACGCGCCCGACGTTACTACTCTAAGACAATCTCCTTCTTGATTAGATGCCCAAGGTGATGACGTGGGAACCACGAACGACGTGGCAGCATTGCGGAGGGATCCTGCTGCATCGCCGATGCACGGCGTTAACTTCTTAAATTTCAATTGGTTACGGCATGATCTTTGCTTGACTGCCGCTTGAGATGGCATGCATTGCCGCCGCCGCCTGTTCTCGCCGAAAGTGGCTTCCATAAGGAAACCGCCCATGAGGCGACGACCTTCGGAGGCGAACATGGCAGTCGCAGGCTCTCAAACCATGACCGAATTCTGTGAGCAAGTGAATCCTCGAGTCCTGCTGGAGATGCGCCGCAGGCGTCCGTTCCCTGACATGCTGCGGGTGCAGGAAAGCTGGCTGGCGGTGCTGGAAAAGCGGGCGCTGCTGTGGCTGGCGGCACGCACGCCCGAACGCATCGGCCCGGACCATCTGACTGTGCTGGGACTGGCAGCACAAATCGGCGCCGGCGTTTGTTATGCCCTTGCGGCATGGAACCGTTACGCTCTGCTCGGCGTCACCGCCTGTCTAGCGCTGAACTGGCTGGGCGACTCGCTCGACGGGACGCTGGCACGAGTTCGCCAGCGCTTGCGCCCGCGTTACGGATTCTATGTCGACCACATGGTCGATACCTTTGGCGCGGTTGCACTTATGGGCGGCCTGGCTCTTTCCGGCTACATGCACCCATGGATCGCAGCCGGACTTCTCGTCGCCTTCCTGATGCTTTCGATCCAGTCCTACCTGGCGACGCACGCGCTGGGCGAATTTCGTATTTCGTTCTGGCGCTTCGGCCCCACTGAGCTGCGCATCCTGCTGGCGGTGGGCAACTTAGCTCTCTTCTGGAAGCCGGCCGTGAACCTCCTCGGAGACCGGTACCGCCTTTTCGACGTAGGCGGCGTCATCGGTCTGGCGGGAATGGGAGCTATGGTTGTCGTGTTTACCCTGCAGAACACCATGCGGCTTTATCGTGAAGAAAGGATCGAGCAATGACCATTCCCTCGACCTCCTGCGCAGCGTCTTCCACGCTCGCGCGATGGTGCAAATTTAACTTCGTCGGCGGGATCGGTATCGCCGTGCAATTCGCCGCACTGATTTTGCTGAGGAGCGTTCTACACCTGAATTATCTTGTCGCAACAGCCATCGCGGTCGAGGCGGCCGTGGTCCACAACTTCGTTTGGCATGAACAATTCACCTGGGCCGATCGATTGCAGACGAGATCGCGTACCTCAGGGGCTGGAACCCGAAATCTTCCAGGCACATTTTTCGCAGCGCTGAAGCGCTACGCCACCCAAAATCCGTTTGTGCTCGCTGCAGAGTACGTGCCGGCGGGGCGCAGCCTGCGCCATCCGAGCGTGGTGCGCTTTCTGCGCTTCAATCTCAGCAACGGAGCCGTTTCGATCCTGGGCAACCTGGCGTTGATGCGAGTAATGGTCGGGCTGGGCCACATGAACTATCTCGCCGCCAACGCCATCGCGATCGCGCTATGCTCGCTGGCAAACTTTCTGCTGAGCAATGAGTGGGTGTTTGCGGAGTAAGCGCCCGGGCTTCAAAATGCGGAAGGTCGAGGTCGTTGAAGTTTTTCGCGACCTCGCCCCCCAAAAACATTAAGTTGGAATCTTCAGAACAACTTTGCCGTAGTTCTTGCCCTCTTCCAGCAGCTTGTAGGCCTCGACGGCACGTTCCATCGGCAACACGTGGCCGACCTGTGGAATGAGCTTGCCTTCGGCGATCCACGCCGAGAGCTGCTGCCACGCGGGCTCCATGATCTCGCGCTTCTGCGACAGATAAGACAGCCAGAGACCCTGCAGGATGCCGGATTTGGCGTACATGGCGCGCAGCTCGAGTTGCGGCGCCTGGCCGGTGGCTGTGCCGTACTGGATTACGCGCCCGAAGTCGTGGAGACAGCGGGTGCTCTTCGCCGTGTGCTCTCCCCCCAGCATCTCGAAGACGGCGTCAACGCCCTCGCCATGGGTAAGATTCTTCACCACTTCTTCGTAGTCATGCTGCTTGTAGTTGATGGGGTGCTGCAGGCCGAGCGGCTTGACGCGGGCGAGCTTCTCCTCGGACGATGACGTGCCGTACATCTCCACGCCCAGCAGCTTTCCAATCTGCACGGCTGCGGTACCGACGCCTCCGGCGACCGCGTGGATCAGAACGCGAGGCGTGCGCTGCGGAGCTTCGCTCCGCTGGACAGCCGAGGGCGGCTGTCCCCACATGGCCTGTTGTACAGAACCGGTCATTCCTGCCTGCCAGTACAGCAGATAAGCCGTGAAGTAGTTGACCGGGAAAGCCGTGGCCTGCTCATCGGTCCACGCGTCGGGAACGGTCCAGAGCATATGAGAGTAGGCAGCAGTTTTTTCCGCGAAGGCAGCCCACTGCGCGTACCCCATGACCCGGCGCCCGGTCTTCTCCTCGACGCCGGCGAATTCACGACCTGCGATCAATGGCGCCGCGGGCGTTCCGGGATAGCCGCCCTTGGTGGTCATAACGTCGGCGAAATTTAGCCCTCCAGCGGACACGCGGACAATGGCCTGTCCGGGTTTCGCCACAGGCTCGGGGGCCTCCTGAATGGCGAGGGCTTCGGGACCGGTCAAACGGGTGATCATCAGAGCTTTCATAGTCGAGAGTGTAGGCGAGCTTGTTGTTCTACGGCAATCGGCGAATCAGAAAACAGACTCCGGGGAGGACTGAACTAGTAGGACAATCGCTTGGGAAGAATTGAAAAACATCCCGGCCGCGAGACAAGCACGGCCGGGATGTTCTGCCCAGACGGAGATGTCGCCGCGCCTACAGGCTTACAAACAAGGCGACGCGTACGCCGGGGTGCAACAGGTCGAAGAGGAAATACTCTCCATCGATGTAGTCGACATAGCACTGATCGGTAAATGCCCAGTCCGCCGGCCACGGGTCAATGAAGACGAACGTGTAGCCGCTGTAGACGAATTGCTGGCGTCCTTCAACCACCACCGGCTGATGGACAACGAAAGCATGCTGCCGGCCAAAGTTCGCCCGGAACTTGTCGTCGGGAATACGCGCACTTTTACCGGCCGGATGGGCGCCTCCTCCCTGCTTCATCGCTTTTTCATTAGCCTTTTCGTCGTTCTTTTCCTGTTGCTTCATGGCTTTTTCGTCAGCCTTGCTCTGATCCGGCTTTTCCGGTTTCGCTTGCTCTTGCTTTGGCGGCTTAACGTCGGGCTGCCGGGCAGGTTCAGCTGGACGGGGTTCTTGTTGATTTGGTTCGGGTTTGGGCTCTTGCCGTTCCTCGGGTTGCTGCGCAAACAGCGCAACCGGCGCCCCAAGCATCAGGGTTAAGGCCGCGGCGGTCAGCCATCGAGAGACTCTCATAGGATTTCCTCCAGGTGCTCTCCGGTCGCAACAGCGGGCCGGGGTTCCTCAAGAATGAAGCTCAATTGGGATGCCCCGATCAGTTCCAGCGCGGTCAGGCGAAACACTTAAAGGGATGGCAGAGAAACTGCACTCTGGGCGGTTCTTCCACAGAGGTATATACTTTTGGCGTCGGATTCCTGACCACCCGGCCGAGCCCCTGTGGGCCGGGACGGGGCGCTGGTTTCATTCCCCTATTCATAAGCGCCTCGCATGTGAAAGGCTGATTCCCGCTGGGGCGGCGGGGAAGAGGCACGGGTGCATCGCGCTGCTGTGCGGCCGCGCTATCGCATTCGGGGAGGGTGTTGTCGTGGATATCATTTTTGTACGCCTTCTTTTTGTCGTTGTGGTTGCAGTTACTGGCTTCGTCATCGCACCATTCAACCTGCCTCGTGACTGGGATGCAGGCGTGGGGGCGCTGGTCGGGGCGTCTATCGTTCTGTTCGAGTGGAAGCTGCGCAGCGTCAGTTTGAAACGGCTGATCGGCGCCGCCATCGGAAGCATCCTTGGCATCTGCGGCGCCTACCTGTTTGCCCTGGTGATCCGCAGCAGTGTGCCCGCTGGAAACACCCAGAGCTTCCTCCAGATCATGGTCATGCTTCTGATGGCCTATGTCGGTCTGATTGTGGGCGCCAACAAGGGTGATCTGCTGAACCTGGCGGCGCTGGGGGGAATCTTCGGCGGCGAGAAGCAGTCGCGGAAGAGTTACAAGATCCTTGATACCAGCGTGATCATCGACGGGCGTATCGCGGACATCGCCGAAACCGGATTTCTTGACGGCGTGATTGTGACTCCGCAATTCGTTCTGCGCGAGCTTCAGCTGGTCGCCGATTCGGCCGATTCGCTGAAGCGCAATCGCGGGCGGCGCGGCCTCGACATTCTGCAGCGCCTGCAGAAGGTCGCCAACCTGCAAATCCAGATCGTGGAAGATGACTTTCCCGCCGTCCGCGAGGTCGACCTGAAGCTGATCGAGCTGGCCAAGTTGTACGAGGGCAAAATCATCACCAACGACTTCAACCTGAACAAAGTGGCCCAGCTGCAGGGGGTTGAGGTGCTGAACATCAACGAACTGGCCAATTCGCTGAAGCCGATCGTGTTGCCGGGCGAGACCATGCGCGTGTTCATTCTGAAGGAAGGCAAGGAGTACAACCAGGGCGTGGCCTATCTGGACGACGGCACCATGGTTGTGGTCGACAACGCGCGCAAAATGATCGGCAAGACCATCGACGTGTCGGTGACGTCGGTGCTCCAGACTACGGCCGGGAAGATGATTTTCGGCAAATGGGACGAACGCGCTGCCTATGCGCGTCCGCCCGCACCGACTCCGGTTCCGATAGTCGTGGCGGGAACCGGGACGGCGGGCGTGCCCGCTGCAGGTGTGGAAACGAAGACGGGGCAGTAGTCCGAGATCATCCAGGTCCATGGTGGCGCGGGCGCTTCCGCCCGCGAACTCTGACCACAAGCAGCGAAGCCGACACCTCTGCGAGATTTCGAGAGGCGATCAGTAATTTAGGGCGAGCTTTTCGTGGGCAAGAGTGCCCGGTTCCCCAGCCTGACAGCTGAGATCCTGGGATCCCGCGATTCAGTTCTCAGGCGCTATGGACGAAACCTCGATCGTCTTTCCCTGAACTGCGCCGATGACGCGAGCGCGCTGACCCGCAAACCTCTTCAGAAGAACCGGATCGCCGGCCAGCGGGCGCGTGCGGTCGCCGTCCACCAGAGCGAACGAGGCCCCGCTATGCACGCACTCGCGGGCGCAGTCGTCGGCCGTCTTCCCCATTTTGGCCGCGTGCTTGGCGCCGCAGCGGGTGCAGGTCACCATACCTTCGAAAGTCCTCTCGCGTACGGTTGACGATGCCGCCTCCTGCCCAAAGGCAGGACTCTCCAGTAGCACGGAAGTCGCGGCAGCGAGGGTTGCAATCAGCAGCGCCAGGGCGAAGGCAATGGCTGTGCTGACCGCGACGGTTTCAACCCACAGGCGGTTCGCTCTCATGACGTAATTGCCAGAGCAACTGGCCTGCCAGCAGTTCAGCCCGCCGGTCTCAGGCTAACTCCCTGAAACGAAACTACATGGAAAACTCGGAGGGAAAAGGTCTCCTGCCGCTGCATCTCGCCAAGGAAGAAACTTCCGGACGGTGAGCACGCTGGAGGCTACAGTGTTCACCCTACTCGAACGCTGAGCCAGACCCCATGCCAGGACAAGTCGTGCGTGGTCAAGCCGGAATACTCCCGCATTTGAACTCGTCACCGGTCGCTCGTATACTGACTGCCCGCCATGAAGGTTGTCGTCATTATTCCGGCTGCAGGCCTGGGTACGCGCATGGCGCCTATGCCCAGCGCGCCCATTCCAAGCGCTCGCAACGCGAAAACCAAGAAACCGATCCCCTCGAAACAGTTCACGGAACTCGGCGGCACGCCGATCCTCATTCACACGTTGCGCAAGTTTGCCGCGGTAGAGGCGGTGAGCGAGATCTGGTTTGCCCTGCGCGAAAACGAGATGGAGGGATTCCGGGAACGCCTGCGCAAGGAAGCGAGGGACGTTCTGCCGAAGCGCGTCGAACTCGTGGTTGGCGGCGAGCACCGCCAGCAATCGGTTGAGCATGCCCTGAACGCAATTTCGGCTGCTCCGGATGACATTGTGCTGGTGCACGACGCTGTCCGCCCGTTCGTCACTGCGGAGATCATCCACGAGGTCATCGAGGCAGCGAAGAAATACGGCGCTGCGATCGCCGGCCTGCCCGCCGTCGATACCGTGAAGCAGGTGGAACGCACCGCCGAAGGAGCCATCATCAAGGCTACGATCCCGCGCGCGGGAATTGTTCTGGCCCAGACCCCGCAGGGGTTCCGATACAACGTCATCAAGAAGGCGTTCGACGAGGCCTCCACCGACGGCTACACGGGCACCGACGAAGCATCGCTCGTCGAGCGCTCGGGCCACGAGGTAGCCGTCGTGATGGGCTCGCCAAAAAACATAAAGATCACCACTCCGGGAGATATGGAACTGGCAGAGTTCTATTTACGGAAATGAGCCACGGATTTTCACGGATCTACACGGATAACCCTTTTGCGGACGGCGTAGACTCGTTCGTGATGGCTACCCCATCGGTGAGTTTGAAGCACTCCGATCTGACTGACAAAATCATCGGAGTGTTTTACGACGTGTACAACGAACTCGGCTACGGTTTTCTCGAATCCACCTACGCCGAGGCGATGGCCATCGCGCTCGCTCAGTCCGGACTCCTCGTTGCGCGGGAAGTTGCCGTACCCGTCTGGTTTCGCGGCATGAAAGTAGGGCACTATTTTGCGGATATGGTGGTAGACAATTCCGTGTTGCTGGAACTGAAAACCGCACGCAGCCTGGAAGCGGCCCACGAAGCACAACTTCTGCACTACCTCCGAGCGACCAAAATCGAAGTGGGTCTCCTCTTGAACTTCGGCCAGCGTCCAGAATTCCGCCGGTTGCTTTTTGACAACGATCGAAAAAAGATCCGTGAAAATCCGTGCGAATCCGTGGCTAAGGTTTCCGCATGAGAATCGGCTACGGCTTTGACTCGCATGAATTTCGCCCCGGCATCCCGCTGAAAATCGGTGGCATCGCGCTCGCCCACGACAAAGGGCTCGGCGGACACTCGGACGGGGACGTGCTGCTGCACGCCCTCACCGACGCCCTGCTCGGCGCGATCGCGGCTCCCGATATCGGAACCCTCTTTCCTCCGTCGGACCCGAAGTGGAAAGGGGCAGATTCGGCCGTCTTCTTGCGCGAAGCTCTAAAGCGAGTGCGTGCCGCGGGTTGCGCTGTGGCCAACGTCGACGCCTGCCTGATTCTGGCCGCGCCCAAGATCGGCCCGCATGCCGTCGCGATTCGCGGGCAGGTCGCAAAACTGCTTGGCATTGACGTGAGCAGCGTCGGGCTGAAGGCGAAAAGCCCGGAAGGTCTCAACCTCGAAAACGCCGCGGTCGCGCACGCGGTCGTTCTCCTGGAAAAGACGCAGAAGCCGCGCCGCCCGAAACGATAAACCCGTTTCTCCGCCTGGAGATCACATGAAATTCGCCACAGCTATGCTCGCTGCATTCCTTCTTCTTTTCGCCATCCCGTTCATAGCGCAGAAATCGGGGAACGAACCGGGTCATGTCGATGTACCAACTATCGCGCCGCGCGCCCAAGACGTGGCCACGATTGACGGAATCATGAAAGCGTTCTACGAAGTCATCTCCGGTCCGGCGGGACAGGCGAGGCAATGGTCGCGCGACCGCACGCTCTACATCAAAGACATCCGCTTCGTGATGATGTCCGAGGATCAGAACGCGCAGCCCGTCGCTCGCATCGCGAGCCACCAGCAGTTCGTCGACGCCGCCGATCCTGTGCTCGTCAAAGACGGCTTCTACGAGACGGAGATTCACCGCGTTACGCAGAAATTCGGCCATATCGCCCACGTATTCAGCACCTACGAGAGTCGCAATAAAGTCGATGGGCCCGTGATCGCGCGCGGCATCAACAGCGTGGAGCTTTTCTTTGACGGCACGCGCTGGTGGATTGCCTCAAATATCTGGGACGATGAGCGGCCGGACAATCCGTTGCCGACGGAGTATCTGCCGGAGAGGAACGAGAAGAAGTGAACTTCTTCGCCCCGGATGACGCGGATGAGTACGGGAATCCGTGGAAATGCGTTTCTTCCGTAGCGGCTTGGTTTCGACTACCTGGAGCACTCTCTCACCGCTTGCACCAGCGCCCGAAAGATCGTCCGCGATGGTTCATCGTCATCGACCGAGCGCTCCGGATGCCATTGCACCGCCAGCACGAAGTGATCGGGCGAAGTTCCTTCCAGCGCTTCGATGATGCCGTCATCAGGGCAGCACGCCACGATGTGTAGTCCTTTCCCGATGTCTTCAGCCGATTGGTGATGCGAGGAATTCACAGGGACAACCTGCTGGCGGACAATCTCTGCCAGGTGTGAGCTCTGCTGAATCTCCACCGTGTGCGCCACGGCGACTGTCTTTCCCGCGTCGTGGTTCACCTTCGAGCGAGTTTCTTCCGGCAGAAAATCGGGGATGTGCTGAATCAGCGATCCGCCCCTGTGGACGTTCAGGCTCTGCAGCCCGTAGCAGATGCCCAGCACAGGCTTGCGCTGGTCGTAGGCGTCTGCCAGCAGAAGCTTGTCGACGGTGTCGCGGCGCGGGTCGGCCGCAGCGGTGTGTGGAGAGCGCTCTCCGCGGAACTTGGCAGGATCGATGTCAGCTTTGCTTCCGGGCAGGAGCAGGGCATCACAGCCGCGAGCCAGCCGCAGCACCTCTTCGGCACTTCGATCCAGAGGAATCCGTACTGGCACGCCCCCGGCCAATTCCACCGCGCGCTCATACTGAGGTATCGCTCGCTCAGCGTATTCCGGGTCGAGCGAGTGTGGCAGAGGAATGGCAATGTGGGGCGGCGAGTCCTTCATAGCGCGCTTCGGCTCATCCTTTCGATGTTGGAGAGCGTCTTGCTTTGCCGGTAGTGGCGAATCTCGAGAATCCACGCCAGCACGAAGATGATGCTTCCCGCCACCAGCGCCATGGGCAGCGCGATCAGCCGGTAGGCAACCCGCATGTCAGGATGCACGCCGCGCACCCCGGCGACAACTACAGTCCCGATGATCGCCAGCAGCAGGCTTACCGCAAAGCAAATCAGCGTGCTGATAAACGTCACCAGGAACACGCGCACCGGGATGCCGTACCAGTGCGGCGAGCGCGAAGAGGTCGCAGCCATTATGTCTAACCTACACCATTGAAGCCGGTAGGGTTGAACCGCGTGACCCGGGCCACACTGGTGTATAAAAGACAAAGCATGTCGCAGGCCGCCCCGGCAATTACGCGCAGCCCCGCTGAAGTGGTCCGGTTGACGCCGGTTTCGCAGGCGCCGAACGGCATCTGTTATGCCGCAGCCGGAGAGATCGCGGTCAACTCCTTTGACCTGGACCGTATGGTCGCCGCCGTCCCGGTCAAGATTGCGACGGCCCTCGAACGCAAAGCGTATTACTTTGTCCCGCTGACCGTGAACCAGGGCGAAGAGACGGTCATCGCCGACCGCTACGACGTGGCGCTCAGCGACAATGCGGTCTGCCATCGCAACCTGAACCTGGGCGACTCGCAGTGCGTCTTCATCTCGACCCGTCTGATGGACGACAAGTTTTCCGTCGCCTTCGAGTTCTATATCAACGTCGGTCACGCGCTGGTCGAGCGCGCCGGAATCTCGCACGAATTCAGCGAACTGGCCTGGAGCCAGGCCGAGGCGGGCATTCGCGGCGAAACCTCGCTCGACGCCTGGGAGGCCCGGAAGCTGGCGACCGCTGGCGGTCCCGACGCGGAACGATACAAGAACGAGTATTTAGAAGCGACGTTTTCCGACACGATTTCGATCTATCTGCTGTCGCTCTATCTTGACGTCGACTACTACGACCTGCGCGAGCGCGACTACCCGCTGCTGGCGCCCTCGGCGCTGGCCGAGCGCCTGCGCAAAATCGCCGAGATGTTCCCGCCCAACATGGGCTTTGAATTCGCGATTCTCTACAAGCGGCGCGGGTAGCAAAGCCTCTGTATTGCGTGGTCGTACAACGAACGGGAAGGGCACGACTTCAGTCGTGCCACTGAGGTGCATAAGATATGCGGGCTTCAGCCCCTGAGGGCTTCGTACCCTAACCGCGCCGCGAAACACGAAACCTGCCTCATGCTGGAGCTCTCTTCTGCAGCATCCTCAGAATCCAGTAACCGGCGGCGGCAGCGGCAAGATGCTTCAGCGTATGTCCGCTGACAAGGTGGCCGAGCGCGAAGACCTGCCGGTCGGTGTCCTCGAGAATCTTGGCCACAACATAGAAGCCAACCACCACCGCGAAGTCTGCGCCCCGCGTGTACTTTGCCGGGAACAAGAGCACCAGCAGCAGAACAAGGATGGAATACACCTGCACCGCGGCATAGAAGCGCAAGTCTCCCTGGCTGCGAAGTTCGCTGGCGCGCCAGAGCAGTACGCTGCCCACTCCAGCGGCCTGCAAAAGAGGAAACAGCCAAATGCCCGCGCCCAGGCTCACGCGCTCCGCGATCACCGCCGCCAGCAGCGCCATGAACGTGATCATGATCGGAATGCGGTCCCAGACCAGGCGGGCGTTGTCGGGCGCGAGATGGTAGTAGGCCGAGCCGAAACAGGTGAGCACCAGTCCCGCGAAGACGACGCTGTAAAGCCAGCGTTCACGCGCATCGGAGAACCTCGGTGCGCGCGGCCCGAACAGCACGATCAGTCCCCAGACTCCAACCACCGCAAACGGAATATTCGAGACCACGTCGCCAAAGTTGGGGATGCCCAGCCATGTCCGGTGGTCAGCGAAGTTGTGATAGGACTGGGGTTGCGGAATCGGCGGCAACACAAGCGCAATGATGCCGATGACGAACGCAAGTAAGACCAGGAGCAACGGCGCTTTGGAACTGGAGATCAAGACCAAGTCAGCTTAGCGCACCGAGGGAAATCGGCGTCGCAATATTGAGATCGAAACCTTACAATCATCCTCCCATGACCGTCACCGTTCGATCGTTCGCGAAGATCAATCTCGGGCTGCGCATTGGCGCGGCACGGGCGGACGGATTCCACGAACTCCTGACGGTTTATCAGACCATCGGCCTGCACGACATCATTCGCGTCAGCGTGGGGCGTGGCACGGGGATTGAGATTCTCTGTGCCGACCCGCGCGTGCCGACCGACGAATCGAATACCTGCTTTCGCGTCGTCCAGCGGGCAATGCAGGCGATGCGGGCGAAGGGACGCGTGGTGATTAAGATCGAGAAACGGCTTCCGGTCCAGGGAGGCGTGGGTGGGGCCTCGTCGAACGGAGTCGCTGCGCTGCTGGGGCTGGAGCGAGCGGTGAAGAAGACTCTGCCCGCTGCGGAAAAGCTGCGAATCGCCGCGGAGGTCGGTTCCGATCTGCCTTTGTTTCTGGTCGGCGGAACCGTGCTCGGCGTGGGGCGCGGTGAGCAGGTGTATCCGCTGCCGGATTTGCCCGCGCTGGCCTGCGTGGTGGTGACGCAGGACGTGGGAGTATCGACACCGCAGGCGTTTGCCGAGTGGGATCGATTGTGTGCAGAAGGGTCATGTGGGGCGGGCACTCTTGCCCGCCAAGCAGCGCCTGGGGTGCCGAGTTCTGAGGAGTCCCCCGAGCAACAGCCCGCCGAGCATGGCTCGGCCGGACAGCCGAGGGCGGCTGTCCCTACGCAGGCTTCCCTCCTGCCCGGGGGGAAATTGACCGCGTCCACCGCCTCCGATAGAATGAATGAGCTTGGCCGCGGGTTGTCGGCGTGGCTGAGCGAGCCTTACTCCAGTGCTCCTTCTGATTTGAAAGGGAGGGGCCGGGCCGGGAATCCGCTTCTCTGGCTTGTCCGGGCTGGGATCGAGAACGACTTCGAACAAGTCGTTTTTCCTGAGTATCCCGAACTGCGTGAAGGGAAGCGAGCGCTGGAGCGAGCGGGCGCAAGATATGCGTCCTTGTCGGGCTCTGGCTCGGCCTTGTACGGGCTGTTTGACTCGAAATTGGCAGCCGTGCGGGCCGCGGGCCGCCTGCGAAAGCAGGGCTGGGCGGCGCAGGCGACCGCGACGGTGCCGCGGCGGGCGTACTGGAACAGCTCCTAGGTTGACGGCGGTTCCCCGATGGCGCTCTGCTTTCGCCATCGCTCGGACGGGCGAGGCGCCCGTCGCCACGTGGTCCGTGGTCGGACGACGAGTTTTTGATTGTTGATTTTTGATTGTTGAATGAAAATGAATCCGGCCCCCGGGTGGGGGTCTATTCAACAATCAACATTCATCAATCAACAATGGTCGTTACTGGGCCGTCGACTAATGGTAGGTCAAGTGCCTTTGGAGCACTTTGTCTAGGTTCGAATCCTAGCGGCCCAGCCAGAAAAGCAGTTCTCAGTTGCCAGTTCTCAGTTCTCAGTTGAACTGGCTTGAGCCCAAATACTGAGAACTGAGAACCGAGAACTGAGAACTCACTATGGCTACTTTAGTCACGCCGGCCGACAAAGCAGAGAAAGCTGAGAAAAAGAATCCACCTGTGACCGACGAAAAGGCGGAGCGCAAGCAACGCCAGCGCGTGGACGAGAAATTCAAGATCTTCAGCGGCACGGCGAACGAGGCGCTGGCCGACGAGGTTTGCGTCTTTCTCGGCATGCCGCGCGGGCAGGCGCAGGTCATCCGGTTCCGTGACGGTGAGTGCTACGTGCAGATTCAGGAGAACGTGCGCGGCTGCGATGTGTTCGTGATGCAGCCCACGTGCCGCCCGGTGGACGAGCACCTGATGGAGTTGCTGCTGATGATCGATGCGCTGAAACGCGCGTCGGCGCGGCGCATCACAGCGGTGATTCCGTACTTTGGCTATGCCCGGCAGGACCGCAAGGACAAGCCGCGCAGCCCGATTTCGTCGAAGCTGGTAGCCGATCTGCTGACCACCGCGGGCGCGCATCGGGCGCTGATTGTGGATTTGCATACGCCGCAGTTGCAGGGCTTTTTCAACATTCCGGTCGACCACCTGTTCGCTTCGCCAGTGCTGGTGGATCACTTCCGGAAGCTGGCTTTGCCCAATCTGACGGTGGTTTCACCCGACGCGGGCGGCGTGGAGCGGGCGCGGTTTTTCGCCAAGAAAGTCGATGCAGCCCTGGCCATCGTCGACAAACGGCGCGTCGAGATGAACGTGGCGGAAGTGATGCACGTGATCGGCGACGTCAGCGGGCGGACTTGCCTGGTCATCGACGATCTGATTGACACCGCTGGAACACTCGTGAAGACGGCGATGGCTCTGATCGACAATGGCGCGACCTCGGTTTACGCCTGCGCATCGCATGCCGTGCTCTCGGGGCCGGCGGTCGAGAACATCAGGAACTCGGTGATCAAGGAAGTGGTGGTCACGAACACGATCCCGCTTGACCCGGTGGCCGACGCGGCGAGAACAGAAAAGGGAGGAAAGATCACGGTCCTCTCGATCGCGGGACTGATTGGCCGGGCGATTCAGGCCAATCATGAAGAGACGTCGGTCAGCAAGTTATTCATGTGAACGCGCTACGAGCTATGAGCCGCGAGTTATGAGCTATGAGCACGCAAGGTTTGCTCAGGGCTCGAAGCTCGCAGCTGATTTCTAAGACAGGAACTGACTTTTATGGCGACAACACTGGAACAAAACACGTTGGAGGCGCAACCGCGGCAGGCGGGGACTAAGAACGAGGCCCGCCGCGTGCGCAGTGAAGGAAAAATCCCGGGCGTCCTCTACGGAGCGGGCAGGGACTCGCTCTCGGTAACTGTGGATCCGCGGCACGTGCTGCGCATTCTGCACTCGGAGACCGGCCACAACACCATCTTCGACCTCGCTCTCAACGGCGGCGAGCGCACCAAAGCGATGATCGTCGACTGGCAATACGAGCCCATCAAGGGCCACCTGCTGCACATCGACCTGAAGCGCATCGCCATGGACAAGGTGCTGCGCGTAAGCGTGCCCATCAACCTCACGGGCGAAGCCGAAGGCGTAAAGACCGAAGGCGGCATCCTGGAGCACATTCTGCGCGAAGTCGAGATCGAGTGCCTGCCCGGCGACATCCCGAGCCACATCGATGTCGACGTCGCTCACCTCACGTTCGGCAAGGTGCTCCGCGTTTCAGATTTGCCGCATTCGGAGAAGCTGAAGTTCCTGACCGACGCGAACCAGCCGGTGGCGCACGTGACTTCTGTGAAAGAAGAGGTGGTGGCCACGCCTGAAGCTGTGGCGGCGGATGCGGCGGCTGCTCCGGCCGAGCCTGAAGTCATCAAGAAGGGCAAGCAGGAGACCGAGGAAGAAGGCGCGGAAGCGGCTCCGGAGAAGCCGGAGAAGGCCGAGAAGAAAGAAAAGAAATAGCTTGCGTAGGGACGGGCGCATTCGCCCGTCCGGCCTGCGCGAAGCGCGGCCGCCTCCGCAATGCTTGGCGGACGAATGCGTCCGCCGCTACGTGTTCGGGATGGTGGCGTGAAACTGATCGTCGGTCTCGGCAATCCCGGTATCGAGTACCAGTTCACGCCGCATAACCTGGGCTTTCTGGCGATCGATCGCATCGCCAGCGGCCTGGGAGTGGAAGTGAGAAACCGGCAGTGCCGGGCATTAACCGCGCGGGCTACGATTGCCGATCAGGCGGTGCTATTGGCCAAGCCTGAGACGTTCATGAATCTGAGCGGCGTCTCGGTGCGGGAGCTGGTAAGAGAGTACGAAGCGAAGCCGGAATCGGACCTGATCATAATTCAGGACGAGCTGGATTTTCCGCTGGGCACGCTGCGCATTCATACCCGGCGCAGTTCGGCGGGGCACAACGGCATCGAGTCGATTATCGGCGCGCTGGACACACAGGATTTCCTGCGTATCCGAATCGGCGTGGCGCCGGAGCGCAAAGTGGCGGACGGGCAGAGTTACCTGCTGGCGCCGATGCGCAAGTCAGAGTTGAAAGTAGTCGATGGAATGCTCGACACCGCCGAGGAAGCGGTGAAGGTAATTTTGAAAGACGGCCCGGCAGCGGCCATGAACCGGTTTAACCGTAAGGAGCCGGACGAAAAAGATTAGCCGCGGATCTGCACGGATTCACGCGGATCAAAACCGTTTCTTGGTTTATCCGTGAACATCCGTGAAATCCGCGGCCAAGGTTTGGAGACAACGAAATGAACCGTACTTATGAGCTGATGTTTATCGTCCGGCCCGATATGACCGAGGAGGATCAGGACAAACTGATTTCCACTTTGCAGGGTGTCGTGCCGGCTTCGGGCGGAACCGTGCTCCGCGTCGACAAGATGGGCAAGCGCCGTCTCGCCTACACGGTGCGCCGCTTCAATGACGGCATTTACGTCCTGATGGTCATCGAGGGCGGAGGCGCGGTGATCCACGAACTGGAGCGCCGCCTGCGCGTGACCGAGCCGGTGATCAAGTTCCTCACCGTTCGTGTCGACGAGGAGCAGAAGCGACTGGCCAAGATCAAGGCCCTGCGCGACGCGCGCAAGAAGGTAAGCGCGCAGCCGGCGGCAGCGGCGGAACCTGCCGCGCCGGCAGCGGAAGCCCCGGCGACGGCCTAGGCGCTCTTTCCAGTTGTCATCCCGAGCGCAGCGAGGGACCTGGGTTTTCTGCGGCGCCGGCGAGAACCAAGATTCCTCGCTGCGCTCGGAATGACAAAGTGTGTGAACGAATTCACCGGCCACTGATCACTGATCACGGATTACAGATCACTGATCACGGGCCACTGACTTACGAGGAGAATTATGGCTGACGAGACAAAAGCACCAGAGCAATCGGCTCCGAGCGAGAGGCCGGCGCGTTCGGAAGGTCCGCGATCGGGCGGAGATAGGCCAGGCGGTGATCGTCCTCGCTTCGGCGGCGGCGGACGCGGGCCCGGCGGCCCTCCCCGCGAAGGCGGACGCAAATTTTTCCGGCGCAAGAAAGTCTGCAAGTTCTGCGTCGAGAAAATCGAGGACATCAACTACAAGGATTACCGCCTGCTCGGCCAGTTCGTCGCCGAGAGCGGCAAGATCGTGCCGCGGCGGCTGACCGGTGTGTGCTCGCCGCATCAACACCGCCTCTCGGCGGCCATCAAGCAGGCCCGCAACATCGCCCTGCTGCCGTTTGCCGGGCGCGCGAGCTAGACCTTGGCCACGGATTAACACGGATGCTCACGGATAAGGCTTCCTGAAATTGTTTTGGTTTATCCATGTGAATCCGCGTAAATCCGTGGCAAAAGAATTTGATCTTTGATTGGAGCCATCATGGAAGTCATTCTCAAAGAAGATGTAGCGAAGCTGGGATCGCGCGGCGATGTGGTGAAAGTCGCCGAAGGATACGGGCGGAATTTTCTTCTGCCGCGCAAGCTGGCCATCGAGGCCAACGAAGGCAACAAAGCCGTCATCGTGCAGATGAAGGCCGCCTCCGTGCGGCGCTCCGCCAAAGAAAAGGCGCAGGCCGAGGAGTTGGCCAAGCAGTTTGAGGGCGTCTCAGTGTCGTTCACGCGCAAGTCGGGCGAGCACGATCACCTCTTCGGCTCGGTCACCTCCGGCGATCTGGCCGACGGCCTGGCGAAGAAGGGGTTCAACGTCGACCGTCGCAAGATCCAGCTGCACGAGCCGCTGAAGACTCTCGGCGAGTTCACCGTCCCGGTGAAGCTGCACAAGGACGTGACCGCGCACCTGAAGGTGGTCATCGAGAAGGAAGCAGTGGCAGAGTAAGAGCGATCTTGCTGCTTCACCGTCGAGACGGCAACTCTGCTATCGCTCGAGGTAGTATTCGACTGAGGTGACCACGCGAACGGTCTTCATCAGGCTGCTGTCAGCGCCAGTACCGCCGCCTTCTCCTTCATCACCCGTCCCTCCGGCTTCATCCGCTGACGAGATCGAAAAGATTCCCTGATTTGCTTGCCGAATCGACCCAACTCGGCTGCCAGAATCGGCGGCGAATCGATCGGCAGCGACCCGCGCGTTGCGGGTAGCTTCAGTGATCATGTCGGGCTTGATCGAGTTTAGGCCAGTAAACTTATACGTCAGCCCCTCGCCGGCGTTGCTGCCCAGCACAATACCTTTCCGCACCAGAGACATGGTCTTTTGCGCCGTTGCGGCGACCTGATCGACGCGTGAGGTATGAACGGTGATTTGCTGTTCGACGATGTAGCGTTTCGGTGCGCGGCCGCTGCCATACTCGTTCGCCTGGTTGTCCACTACTCTTACAACGCCGAACTGGATTTCCTGGGGCTGAATGCCCTGCTGAGCCAGGAAAACAAGGATCGCCTGCCTGTCAGTCTCGGTCTTTTCGTACACTGCCGATAAATCGTCTCCTGCTTCCTTATAGTTGATCGGCCAGATGGCGAGGTCAGACTTGACCTTCCTTTCCACCAGCCCTCGAACCGAGACATAGCGGTCTCCAAGCCGGGTGGCCTTGATCTGAGCGCCCATAACCCAGCCGCCGATGATCAAACCGAGTGCGAGCAAGACCCCAAGTGGAGCATTCCCCGCCGATGCTTTCTCTGACTTTTCCATGTCCGTGACCTTTCTACTGAACCGATTCGTCTGTGTCCGCTCCCACACGGTGTGTTACCACGCACCCACGTCTCAGAGCCCGCTCGCTTCGCCTGCCGACCGATGTCCGTCGAAATCCTTTGCGCGGCCCTTACGATTTGGCCACATCCGAAATCCGCTCTTTTCCTTCTGAGTTGCGGTATCCTCGTTGCCCCACTCTCAGGGCACTTCCCGTGCCAAACCTCCTGCCGACCCTGTGCAGCCATGTTCTGTTCTCCCCTAAATCTTTGTCCCAGAATCACCTAGGGCCGCAAGAAATCGTCCCCAGGCTCTATAATTTCTGCTCACGGTTGCCCTGACCCCTCGTCTATTCCTGTGCAAGCCCGGATCACGGCATGAAATCCAGGCTGCCAAAGGAATACGACAAAAATGCCGGCCGAGGCATGGGCTATTTCACTTGCGGTTGGCGGACGGGCCCACGCGATAGAGCGTGAGCGGACAGAGGGAGTCAGCGGTAGCACACTCCGTGACAGTCAGGACACGCGGAGCCGCATGGCTGTTCCAGATCGCCACATACAAGATCGTCGCGTCGACGACACGATGCTGATCCGCGAGGCGCAGCGCGGCAACGCCGCCGCCTTCGAGGAACTGGTCCGCCACTACGACAAATCGGTGTTGCGGGTTGCCTTGAACCTCGCCGGAACCGAGCAGGACGCACAGGACATCTACCAGGAGGCGTTCCTCAAGGCCTACAAGAACATCGGGAATTTCCGGTTTGAGTGTTCCTTCTACACCTGGATTTACCGGATCGTGACCAACCTGTGTCTCGATCATTTGCGCAAGCGAAACGTGCGCAAGGAAGACGCGCCGGTGGCGAAAGACGCCGACGGCGGCGAGTACGACCTGCTCGACCAGGTGGCCGACGGGAGGGCTGGGGCGAATCCGGAGCGGGATTTGATGCGCCGGCAGCTGGGATCGCGCATTGCCGGGGCACTCGAAAAGCTCACGCCGCGGGAGCGCATGGTGTTCGAGTTGAAGCATTACCACGGATTGAAACTGCGCACCGTGGGAGAGATTTTGCATACGACGGAAGAGACCGCCAAGAACACGCTCTTCCGCGCCACGCAGAAATTACGCGGCGCTCTGGCGGACATGCGGTAGGCACGAGCCGTGTGGCGACGGGCGCATTCGCCCGTCCGGCGAAGGCGAAGCCAAGCCGCAGTGGCAAGAGCGTAAGTGAGGTAACAAGCGTATGAAGTGCGAATGGGTAAGAGAAAATATCGTGCTCCAGGTCTATGGCGAGCTGGCAGACGACGCCCGCCACGAACTGGAGCAGCACGTGGCCCGCTGCGCCGACTGCGCCGCCGAATTGAAAGCCGAGCAGGAATTCCACGCGATGCTTTCGCAGGTTCGCGCTGCCGACCCGTCGCCCAATCTGCTGACCGCCTCGCGCATGCGCCTGCAGGAAGCGCTGGAGACTGCCAAGCAGGGCAGCGTCTGGAGCCGGCTGGCTATCGATCCGGCAAACTGGTTGCGGCAGGTTCGTTTTTCACCGGCCCTGGCTTCGGCCATTCTGGTTCTCGGCTTTGCGGGCGGCGTGGGAACGACATACAGGATCTACGGCCCGCAGGTCGCCCGTGGTGACCAACACATTCAAACCACTGCCCCCGGCCCTATCCCCAACGAAGCTTCCATCGCCGCCATCGATTCCGTAACCCCAGTCCCCGGCACCGACCAGGTCGCAATCAAATACAACACCGTGACGACGCAGCAGTACCAGGGAGCGCTGAATGATCAGCAGGTGCAGCAGTTGCTGCTCTACGCGGCGCGCAGCAACTACAACACCGGCGTGCGCGTGGACTCGGTCGACCTGCTGGCGAAGCGAAGCAGTGACCTGCAGGTGCGGGAGGCGCTGATGTATGCCCTGCAGAACGACACGAATCCGGGAGTGCGGCTGAAGTCGCTGGACGCGCTGGGCAACTACGTCCGGGACGACACCAACGTGCGCGACGCCGTGCTGCGCGCGCTGGTCAACGATACGAATTCCGGCGTGCGCACCGAGGCGCTGCGGTTGATCGAGCCGGTGAAAGCCGATGGCAGCGTGCGCGGCGTTCTGATGGCGCTGGCCGCGAAAGATCAGAGCACGTACATCAAGTCGCAGGCTCGGACGATGCTGGCCCAGTTGCCGGAGATTGATTAGGAAGATCGCGTAGCGCCGGCATCTTGCCTTCGCATGCCGGGGCGAGACGCCCCCGCGACAGCCGCCGGGACGGCGGCGCTACCAAAGAACATTGGCTGATTTCATCACGAGAATCGAGGTGGTTTAAGTTGAAACGTTCTCTACAAATCGTTGGGCTGGGCAGTCTGCTGGCCCTGCTTGCGCCGATGCTGGTGGCGCAGGAGGCGCATGTAGTGCGCGAAGGCGGCGCCTGGGGGCAGGAGATCACAGGTTCGCTGTCTGCGGTCAGGAATTTGCGGGTCAAGGTTGATATGGGTTCGGTGGTTGTGCACGGCGGACAACAGCCTGGCATCAATTACGTCATTCATACTCGTTTTGGCAATTCCAGTGAGCAGGATGCCCGCCGCCAGTTCGACCAGTACAAGATCACCGCTTATGTGAAGGGCGACACGGCATGGATCGTCGGAGACTGGCAAGGCGGCAGGCAGCCGCGTCATTGCAGTTCCGAGTTCTCCGTCACCGTCCCACGCGAAATGGCCCTGTTGAAGCTGGAAACCGAGGGCGGCAACGTGGAAGCCACCGGGGTTGAGGGGCGAGTGGAGGCACAGAGTGGCGGCGGCAGCATGCATCTGGACGACATCGGCGGCGCTTACGCCGAAACTGGCGGTGGGGCGATCGAGGTGGGCACCGTGCACGGTGAGTTGGGACTGCACACCGGTGGCGGTTCCATCGAAGTCCATCATGCTGACGGCAAGATTACGGCGGAGACCGGTGGCGGCAGCGTGGAGATACACTCCGGATCGCAGGGCGCGGTCATCGAGACGGGCGGCGGCAGCATCGAACTGCGCCAGTGCAACGGAAGAGCCAAGGTTTCAACGGGCGGCGGCAGCGTCGATCTGAGCGATATCAACGGACCCGCTGACATTGAGACCGGCGGCGGCAGCATTCACCTGACTTCGGCCAAGGGACACGTTGTGGCGCAGACCGGCGGCGGCGGCATCGAACTCTACGGCGTGCCCTCGGCTCGCGCTGAAACTGGAGCCGGCGGGGTGGTGGTGAAGCTGGTCAACACCGGCGGCGAGCGCCACGACTCCGACCTGGAAACCGGCGCGGGAGACATCACGGTCTTCATCGCGTCCGACGTTGCCGTCAATGTGCGAGCCAGCGTCGATATCGCCAACGGTCACCGCATCACCTCCGACTTTTCGGATATTCACATCAACAGCGAGGGCGGCCAGTGGGGACCGAAAACCTACACCGCCGAGGGCAAGCTGAATGGCGGTGGGCCCATGCTCAAGGTGCATACATCGACCGGCGACATCTGCTTCAAGCGCGCGCAGTAAGAGCATTGTTGATTGTTGAATGAATGATTGTTGAATGAATCTCGCGCCTCCGGGTTTTATTCAACAATCAAAAATCAACAATCAAAAATTGCCAAATCGCGAATGGCTTCGGTTAATGGTTGATCCTGCGGGTTGAAAGAATCTCGAGTCGTAAGGAGGGCATCATGCGTAGATACATCCTGTCGAGCTTCGCGCTCCTGCCCCTGCTGCTCACGTTTTCCTACGCGGCGCAAACCTGGTCGGTAGACCCACCGGCGCGCGCCTGGGTGTTCTCCAGCGAAGAAGGCGGCAGCGGAGCATATCTCGGCGTCGATATCACCGACGTGACCCCTGAGCGCATGAGCGCCCTGAAGTTGAAAGAGGAAAAGGGCGTCGAGGTCACGATGGTCGATCAGGACGCTCCCGCCGGCAAGGCGGGCATGAAGGAGGGCGACGTCATCCTCACCATGAACGGTAGTTCGGTCGAAAGCGCGGCGCAGTTGCGGCGGATGATTCACGAAACTCCGGGGGGCAGGACCGTCACATTCGGTCTGAGCCGCGACGGCCAGCCCGTAACAGTCAAGCTGCAGCTGGCCGACCGGCCAAAGACGTACGCCCTCAACGAACCGAATTCCAAGGACTTTCACTTCACCATGCCGAAGATGCCGGAGATGGACTTGATTCCGTCGATCAACATGGTGGTGGTCACCCAGTCGGTGCGCAGCGGCCTGATGGTGGAGAACATCACGCCGCAGCTCGGCGAATTCTTCGGGGTGAAGAGCGGCAATGGCGTGCTGGTGCGCTCGGTCGACAAAGGCAGCCGTGCCGAGAAAGCCGGGTTCCACGCCGGGGATGTCATCGTGAAGGTCAACGATCAGGCCATACGCGACACCAGCGACTTCACGCATGCGGTCAAATCGCGCACGGGCGTCTCGGTCATCGTGGGAGTGATCCGCGACAAGAAAGAGCAGAACCTGAACCTGGAACTGCCTGAGCACAAGGACTCCAGCGAGCTTCGTGAGGAAAGCTCGGACGACACCTTCGTTGGCGCCGACTCCGGTATCGAACTGGGTGAGCTGCAGGATGAGATCGCCAAGATGCGGCCGGCGCTGGAAGTGGCTGCAGAAAATGCCCGCAGGGTCGGAGAAGCGGTGAGCAAGACCTTCTGCCAGCAGCAGAAAAAGATTCGAGACCAAGCCGCGAAGCAAGCCGAAGAAGTGCAGAAAAACTTCAAAGATCAGCAGGAAAAGCTGAAGCAGCAATTAGAACGCATGCAGCAGGAAATGCGCGGGACGTGGCTGGACATCTAGCCGCGGCGCTAACACCCCCTCGCAGCCGCGCGGGCTGCGCCCGCTAAGCACACGCGGTTCCGGCCGGCCTGCTTGGCCGCATAGAGGCCGTTGTCGGCGGCCCGAACCAGGTCGTCACGGCTGGTGCCGTGGGTTGGGTAAGCCGAGATTCCGGCGCTGATCGTGACCGTCCGCGGCACGCCCGGGAACTGCCATCCCTCCACCAAACTCCGCAACTTCTTCGCCACGATCGTAGCCTGGGCCGCGTTGGTCTGGGTCAGCAGAATCGCGAATTCCTCCCCGCCGTAGCGGCATACCACGTCGATCTTGCGCACCTGCTGGTGAAATAGAGATGACACCTGCCGCAACACCTCATCGCCCAGCAAGTGCCCGAATTCGTCATTCAACTTCTTGAACTGATCGATATCGGCCATGACCACGGCCATGCTGGTGCCGTAGCGGCGGGCGCGCTCGATTTCCTCGGCAATGCGCATTTCGAAGAAACGGCGATTGAAGATTCCGGTGAGGCCGTCCAGATAGGCCAGCTGCTTGACCCGCTCTACGTAGTGGGCATTCTGGATCGAATTGGCGCAGATGTCGGCCACCGACTCCAGCGACTGCAGTTCGCTCTCACGAAAGGCGTCGCACTCCGAACTATGCAGCGTGAGCACTCCCAGAGTCTGGCCAAACGAAATCAGAGGGATGCTCATGCGGGAAGCGGACTCCTTGAACAGCCGGCTCGCTTCTGAAAGATTCTTTTCAATGAGCGTCCCGCTGGTGGCCAGAACCCGCGACCAGGGCTCGCGGTCGGCGGGAAAACGTCCTCCGGAAGGAATGCTGGGCGTGAGCTTGCCCTCATGCGCTCGCAGCACTAGGTCACCTTCTTCGCGCAACAGCAGAGACACGTGCGGCACCTGAAACGCCTGCCGGATTACCCCGCACACCCGCGCCAGCAGCTCTTCCAGGTCCATTACCGCGGTGCTTTGCTTGGCGATGGTATTGATCGCTTCCAACTGCCGCGCGCGTTCCCGCTCCAGCGAGTACAGGCGCGCATTCTGCAGGGCAATCGAGGCCTGGGTGGAAAACAAGGTCAGCAGGTTAATCGTCTCGGGATCAAAGTAATCCGCCTGGTCACTCTGGCAGTCGAGCACGCCGACGACTTCGTCCCGGACCATCAGCGGAATCGCCAGCTCGGAACGCGTGGATTGTGCGCTGCAGAGGTAGCGTGGATCCTTGGTCACATCCGGCGCGTAGACGGGCTGCTTCTTGGATACGCAGGCGCCAGTCAGCCCCTCAGCGCATTTGAGACGAATCTGATCCTTGCCGGGATCCCAGCCGCTCTGCGAGCGCACGCACAACTGCGCGGCCTCCTTGTCGAGCAACAGGATAGCCACGTTCTGCAGGTGAAAATAATCGCGTGCAATCGCCAGAATGCGCTGCAGCACCTCGTCCAAGTCGAAGGTGGAGAGCACGGCCTGGCCCGCATCGTACAAAACTGCAATCTTCGCCATTGCAACGGATTCTAATCTTCAAGGCGGGTAACCACCGAGGTTCCCAAAGTAACCGGCTTTTCTGCCGGCCACTCATCGCAGCATTTTTCGATCAGTTTGCCGAACTTTTCGATTTTGGGTGGCGCAGCGCTTTCAGCGCTGCGATAGGGCCACTCTTTTCGGTTTGGGCTTTAGCCACTGGGGGGTTGGAACTACCTCCACCTTCTGGCGGTGCGAATCAATCCGTAGGCTACCAGGCAGAACCAGAAGTCAATGACCAGTCCCAGATCGATTCGGAAGGGCCGGTGCCGCGCGGCGAGCGGGAAAGACGGAGCCAGAACAAAGTACATCACGTTGCCCAGCACGATCGCCAGCAGCGCCTGGATGAAGTTAACCAGCACCGATGATTTAGACACCGAGCCTCTGCTCCGTGGTTGCCATGCCCGGCCAGCGGTGGGCGCTTGCTCCTGCTACGATGAGAAGCAATTGTTGATCCCCTGATTTTTGATTCTTGAATGAAATCCAGCGTGCTCTTCGCTCTCATTCAACAATCAACAATCATCAATCAACAATGATTCGGACCCATGCTCGAGCTCTCCACGCCGGTCCAATACGTGAAAGGAGTCGGCCCGCGCATCGCGGAGATTTTGGCCGGCAAGGGAATCCACACCGTCGGCGACCTCCTGTACTATTTGCCGTTCCGCTATGAAGACCGGCTGAACCCGCGCGGCATCGCCGAACTGCGCCCCGGAGAAATGGCCACCGTGATCGGCGAAGTGCGCAACTCCGGGCTGTTCCGCACCCGTCGCATGCCGATCTTCCAGCTCACCGTAGGGCAAGGACGCACGCGCCTGCGCTGCCTGTGGTTCAACGCAACTTATCTGCAGGACAAGTTCAAGCCCGGTCAGATGATCGCATTGTACGGCAAAGTCGAAGAGGATCAACGCAGCCGCGAGCTGCAGATCGTCCAGCCGCAGTTCGAACTTCTGGGAGATGCGTTTGAAAGCGGCGACAATGGTGCCGCGGAGAAAAAGGCGGCGCAGTCGCTCGAGATCGGCCGCATCGTGCCTATCTACGAATCGATCGGGCAGGGTCGCCTTACTCCGCGCTGGTTTCGCCGCGTCATCCGCACTGCGCTCGACAACCTCACACCGGAATTGCCGGAGCCAATTCCCGGGGTCGTGCGCGGCCGCCTCGGCCTGATCTCGCCGCGCGCCGCGCTGTGGAATGTGCACTGGCCTGAGCCCGGCGAGAGTCTGCAGGATCTGCAGTCTTCGCGCACGCCCGCTCACATTCGCCTGATCTTTGACGAACTGTTCTTCGTGGAACTTGGCCTGGAATTGAAGCGGCGCCAGCAGAAAGCGCAGACCGGAATCGCTTTTCGTCTGGACGATAAAGTACGGGCCGCGATCAAAAGAATTCTGCCGTTTCATCCCACCGCGGCGCAGAAGCGCGTGTTGAGAGAGATCGCAGCCGACATGGAAAAGCCTTATCCCATGCGGCGTCTGCTGCAGGGAGATGTTGGCTCGGGCAAGACTATCGTGGGCTTCGAGGCAGCGATCATCGCCATCGAAAACGGTTGCCAGGTCGCCTTGATGGCTCCCACCGAAATCCTTGCCCAGCAACATTATTTTTCTGCCCGGAGAATTCTGGAGAACGCCGGCTATCGCATCGTTCTGCTAACTGGTTCGCTCGAAGCCGACCGCAAGCGCGAAATCCGCCGCCACATCGCGCAGGGCAACGCGCAACTGGTAATCGGAACGCACGCGCTGCTGGAAGAAAAAGTTGAATTCGCCAGGCTCGGCCTGGTGATCGTCGACGAGCAGCATCGCTTCGGTGTGATGCAGCGCCTGAAACTGATGAAGAAATCAGGAGGCAGCGCCGAGGAAGCTCATGCGGAGACCAGTGTGGAGACGGGCGCCTCGCCCGTCCAGCCAAGCGCAGCGCGGCGCACGCCACCACCAGCCTCGCCCCCCGAGCCCGACGTCCTGGTCATGACCGCGACGCCCATCCCGCGCACGCTGGCCCTCACGCTCTACGGCGATCTCGACCTCAGCGTGCTCGACGAGCTTCCGCCCGGCCGCACGCCCATCGTCACGAAATGCGTTGCCGACGATCAATCCCCCAAAGTCTGGGATTTTGTGCGCAAGCAGGTCGCGGCCGGCCACCAGGCATACGTCGTCTATCCCGTGATCTCCGAAAATGAGGAGAACGAAGTCAAAGCCGCCGTCAAGATGTACCGCGAATTGAGCGGCTACGTCTTCGCTGACCTCAAAGTCGGCCTGTTGCACGGCCGCCTTGGCGCGGATTTGAAAGACCAGGTCATGCGCATGTTCCAGAAAGGTGAGTTGCAGATTCTGGTCGCGACCACGGTGATCGAAGTGGGAGTCGATGTTCCCAACGCCACTGTCATGGTGATCGAGCACGCCGAACGCTTTGGCCTCGCCCAGCTTCACCAGTTGCGCGGGCGCATCGGGCGAGGTGCAGCAAAGTCCTACTGCGTCCTGATGACCGGGGGCAAAATTACCGAAGAGGGCCAGCGCCGCCTCGATGCCATGGTCAAGACCAACGACGGCTTTCAGATCGCCGAGCTCGACCTCGAACTCCGCGGCCCCGGCGAATTCTTTGGTACCCGCCAGGCTGGGATGCCCAGCTTCCGCGTCGCCAATCTGATTCGTGACGCGCAATTGCTCGAAGCCGCCAAGCGTGAGGCTGCCGCCGTGCTCGCCGGGCCGAATTCAGAAATCTCATCGGAAGAAATCAGCCGCGCGCTGGTCCATATGCGCGCGCTCTGGCAGCACACCTACGGGCTGGTCGAGGTGGGGTAACCGTGCAGCAACTGATAGAATCGGCAGGATGGCAGGTACTTCCCAACTGATTCAGATCGAGCTGAGCCCTCCGCCGCGCGCGCCCAAGCCGCGGTGGCTGCGGGCGAAGGCTCCGGTGGGCGACAACTTCCACAATCTGAAAAAGCTGGCCCGCGGACTCGGCCTGCACACGGTGTGCGAGTCGGCGCAGTGCCCAAACATCGGCGAGTGCTGGAATCATAAGACCGCGACCTTCATGCTGCTGGGCGACATCTGCACCCGCCGCTGCGGTTTTTGCGCCGTGCCCAAAGGCCGCCCCGAGCCAATCGATTGGGACGAGCCCCGCCGTGTCGCTGAGGCCGTCGCTACTCTGGGATTGAAACATGCCGTCGTGACCAGTGTGAATCGTGACGACGACAACATCGGCAGCGCCAAAATTTTTGCCGAGACCATCCGCGAGATTCGCGAGCTGACGCCTGATTGCCGCATCGAAGTGCTCATTCCCGACTTCCAGGGGGTGAATGAATCGCTGCGCATCGTCCTCGACGCCAAGCCGGATGTACTCAATCACAACACGGAGACCGTCCCGCGACTCTATCGCGCGGTTCGCTCCGGAGCCCGCTACGAGCGCACGCTCACATTGTTGGAGAACACCAAGAAGTTTTCTCCCGGCATGGTGACCAAGAGTGGCGTAATGGTTGGCCTGGGCGAATCCTCCGACGAACTGGTTGAAGTCTTCCGCGATCTGGGTACGCGCGGAGTCGACATTCTCACCGTCGGCCAATATCTCCGTCCTTCGAAGGATCACTTGCCCATCGCCCGTTTCTACCCGCCCGAGGAGTTCGTCTATCTTCGGAACCAGGCGCTGCGCTTCGGTTTCCGCCACGTCGAGTCGGGACCGCTGGTGCGGTCCAGCTATCATGCGCACGAGCAAGCCGATGCCACTGCGCCGCCGCGGGCGGTGTTCTAGCTTGCGCCGGTCGGGTTCTCCCGCCAAATTTGCGTTCCCGAAGACCCCTCTTCCCACGGTTAGTATCTCCATCGAAGAAATCGGCAAGCGGAGGCTCGCGCTCGCATGGTGACCGTGCTGCTCGTGATCCTTGGCTTCTTCGCCGGCTTGTTGGGTGCATTGACAGGCATCGGCGGCGGCGTTTTGCTCACCCCGATTCTCGCCCTGCACTTCGGCATTCCCATCCGCCAGGCCATCGGGACCAGCCTGGTCGCAGTCATCACAACTTCTGCTGCCAGTTCCTCCGTCCACCTGCAGCGCCACACCACCGATATTCGTTTGGGCATGACGCTGGAACTGGCCACGGCATTTGGCGCTGCCGTCATGGCTTATCTGGTCGGTTATTTCAACCGCAACGCCCTGGAAGGATTGTTCGCCGGATTCCTTCTTTACAGCGCGATCACGATTCTGAGCCGCCGCGGCAAAGTGAAGGACTCAGACGAAACCGCCGAATTCATCAACGGCCAACCCGTAATCCCGCCCTACGAGCCGCAGCGCTATCCGCTGGGAATGGCTGCGTCCCTGGTAGCAGGCGCGCTCTCGGGACTGCTTGGGATTGGTGGCGGCCCCATCAAAGTGCCGGTGATGTACATCTTCATGAACGTCCCGCTGATGGTCGCGACGGCGACCTCCAATTTCATGATCGGCGTCACTGGAGCGGCCAGCGCCATCGTCTACTATCGCCGCGGTGACATTCTGGTGCAGTACGCCGCGCCGCTTGCGGTGGGCGTTTTCCTCGGATCGCTGCTGGGCGCTCGCTTGTGCCCGCGCATTCACACGAAAATCGTGGTCTATCTTCTCGTCGCGATCATGCTCTATCTCTCCGGGCACCTGTTTCTTCATCTGCTGCGAGGTTGGTTATGAGCCAGGTGCGAGAGCCGGCCTTCGATCGCGCCGTGGCCCTGGTGCTGCGCACGGGCGCTTTCGGCTGTTTTTTCATCATGCTGGCCGGCCTGATCTGCGGATTGTTCGTGCCCGGCCGCATCCCTCTCGAAATAGAGCGCATCGGTGTGTTGCTGATGCTGGCCACGCCGGTCGTACGCGTGATCGTCGCCTGTTTTCTGTTTTTCCGCGAAAAAGACAGGAAGTACGGATGGATCTCTCTGGGAGTGCTCGTCATTCTGATGCTGGGCGCAGTCTTCGGAATCGGCGAGCACTGAGCCGCCGGCTGAGCGCCCGTTCTGCTTCACTTCGCCGGCGCCGCGCCCGGCATCGCGTTGGGCAAAGGCTTCAATCGTTCTTCATACAGCTCCGGATGCGGCAGCGGCTTGCGCGGCATCATTTCGTCGCGCATGGCCGTGTTGTAAACGAAAATGGCCTCCACCACCGCCGCCTGTTGCAGATCCGCAGGTCGCAGACGCTCATACAAATCCATATTCGTATGCGCGCTCAGCGTCTCGTAGTCGAGTGGATCCTGAATAAACTGAAAACCCGGGATGCCCACGTCGTCGAACGACAAGTGATCGGTCCCGCCGGTGTAGCGTGCGCTGATGGTCGTGACGTCCAGGTCCCGCAGAGGTTCGATCCACTGCTGAAAAATCGGGACCACGGCATTGTTCTCCTGCGTGTAAATGCCCCGCAACTTCCCGCCGCCGTTGTCCAGGTTGTAGTAGGCAGAAATCAGCTTCTGCTCCGGCTTCAACGTCAGCGGTCCAGCCGGTTTGCGTACAAAGCCAGGTACTTTCAGCTGCGCCGGACTGGTGGACCGCGGAAAACTGCCAAAGTGCGCCGTCACGTAGCCGAACGAGCCGAACAGCCCCTGCTCCTCCCCGCTCCACAGTCCGATGCGAATCGTGCGCCGCGGATGGGCGTGCAGCGCAGTAAGAATGCGCATGACTTCCATTGCGACAATCGCACCCGCACCGTCGTCGGTCGCGCCGGTGCCGGCAATCCAGCTATCGAGGTGCCCGCCCACCATGACAAGCTGATCTTTCAGTCTCGGATCTGTGCCCGGAATCTCCGCGATCGTGTCGAACCCATGCTCATGGTCGCCGGTGAAGGTGGTGTCAATATTCAACTCCACGGAGACCGGCACATGAGCATCCAGCAGGCGCGACATGCGGCCAAAGTGCTCCCGCGCCACTACCGCCAGGGGAACGTGCATAGCGCGATCCTTCTCGTATACGAACCATCCGAACGCCAGGTTGGTGTCGTCGTTGAAAGTCCCGCCGGAATCAGTCCCAGGCACCAGAACCGCTGCCGCTTTTTCATCCGCCAGGAATTGGCCGACCTTTTCTCCAAACGCTACCGGCCCGTTGAAGGCCTGCTCCATCGTCTCGAGCGGATACAGGTGCTGGGCCGAAAGGTCTTCGTCGGTGTAGCCGAAGTGAAAAATATCCGCCAGCCCCTTCTTGTCGTATCGCGTCGACTGCGGACCATCGTCTTTGCCCGGGCTCGCCACTTTTCCCAGCAGCACGATTTTCCCTGCCAGCTTTCCCCGATATTGGTCGAAGTCCTTTTCGCTTCTTACGTTCACCGCAACCAGGGGCGCCGCTACCGGACCATTCGTAGCCGGCGACCACGGCACCGCCTGCGCAATTAACACAGCCGCGTCAGGCGAGACCATACGCACCCAGGTGTTGCGCTGTTGCCATCCCATGCCAAAGTCGCCCCAGTCCTCCAGATGCGCGTTGGCGCAATCCATGGCTGTGAGCTGATCGCGCGTCCACTCGTTGGCCTTCCTCATGTTCGGAGAGCCCGTCAGCCGCGGCCCGATTCCGTCGAACAGCCCGGAGGCATATTCCATGATGTGCGAATGATGAAAGCCTTCATCGCGGATCTGCTGGTACATGTTGAGATCGATCGCTTCCGCCGCGTTTCGATCCTGCGCGACCGACGGCATCACAAATGAACCAAGGCAGCAAGTCAGCAAGGCCAGGATCGCGCGCCCCGCAAAACGATTCGAATATCGCAGCATAGAGAGATTCCTCGGCTTGAAGTGACCACGGGCCCAATATGCTTGGACGAGGCTCAGGTTGTTTCGCAACCACAGAAACAGCTTAGAAGATGTGCAACTTGATGCTGAGGTATTTCTTCGGGTTCTCACGGATCGCCTTCACCAGGTCACGGCTCTCACTTAACATCTGGTTGGCGTTGTTGTAGAGGGATTCATCCTTGAAGAGCTTGCCCGCGCTGCCCTGGCCCGCTTCAAGTTCTGTCGTCAACTCCGACAATTTGCTGATGGTGGTATCGAGTTTCTTCGCCAGTTCCTCATCCTTGGCCAGCTTGCCGATCGTCCCTTTGCCGGCATTGATATCCGCCGTCACCTGCTTCAGATTGGCAATCGTATCGTTGGCGTTGTCGTAAAGCGAGGGGTCCTTCAGGAACTTGCCGGCCGTTCCCTTGCCCTGCTGAATGTCGTCAATCACGGCGTTCATCTTGTCGAGCGTAGACAGAAACTTGTCATAGGCATCGGTGCGACTGATCAGGGCCCCCAGACTGCCCTGCCCGCTGCCCACCTGCTGGACGATCTTCTCGAAGTCCGCGACCGTTGCAGAGAAGCGGTTGTAGAGCGTGGGATCGTAAATCAATTTTCCCAGCGACCCTTTGCCGCTCTCAGCGAACGCCAGAATGCGGTCGGCGCGCTTCAGCAGCGCGTCCATGTTCTGCAGGGTGCTCTGACTGGCTCGCACCACCTGGTTGAAGTCAGGATGCACCTGCGTGGGCAGGATGTCCCCGTCCTGCGCGGGCGGGCCCACAGCCTGGGAACTCTCAATATCGAGATAGGTTTCGCCCAGCACGCCAGCTGTCTCGAGCGAAGTCACCGAGTCGCGGCGCAGGGCTCCCTCATACTTAGTGCTGACCTTCATCACCACTTCGACAGGAGTCAGTTGCTTGTCTTTCGCAGACACGATGCGGATCCGCGTGACATTGCCGATATCCACGCCGCTCAGCCGAACCGGCGCCCCCACTCGCAGTCCCTCGGCATTGTCGAAATAAGAGTGGACGGTAATGCGCGGCGTGAACAGTCCGGCAGTATTGGACATGAGAAACAGCAGCAGCGCCAGCGTCAGGCTGGCGAGGATGACGGTGATCCCAACCCGCAGTTGCGACCACTTGAGCTGCTTCTGGCTAGGCACAGGATTCCCTCATGAGGCCAGTTGGAATCGTTGTCGGGTGGTTGCGCCCCAGGCGCGGATGCACGCCCCCAACTCCTCGCTGCATGATAACAAACCCGGAATGCCGCTATGCCGCTTTCCTGTCCAGGACCGGCGTCAGTGCCAAGGCGAGCAGATAAGCCAGGCCCCCGCAGGCCAGGGTCGCGGTCAGCCCAAACTGGATGGCGATCACCATGGCCAGCACCGATCCCAAAACGCTGGCCGCCGCGTTCATGGCCCACGCCCATTCGACCGCGTTGTCACGCACGGCAGGAAACTCCGGCGCCGGAACGGCCGCCAGAGCCCGCAGCCCCGTCGGAAACGGCATCCCCATCAGAAACCCCAGCGGAATCAGAAGCCCGCCGCTGATGAGCAGCCGGTAACCGAAATCGAGCCCGACCCAATCCGCCAGCCGGCTGGGCAGGAAGAACACATAAAGCAGCAATGTCGCAGCCACCAGCAGGAGGGGCAACCACCCTTGTTCAGCCCGCGCCAACCACCTCCGCGAGAGCAGGCTCCCGGCCCCACTCGCAATCATCAGCAGGAAAATCACCACGGTCAAGGCATACGTGGGATGTCCCAGAAAAAGCACGAAGCGCTGGATGAACGCGATCTCCACCAGGATGTAGCCCAGGCCCACGGCCACGAAATAGAGCAGGGGCAGCAGGGACTGGCGCTGTCCTCGCCCTTTTAGCGCCAGCGGCACGAGCAGGAACGCCACGACGGCGAACATGGAAATCACCAGCACCAGCAGCAGAACCAGCACCCCTAAGTTCACCTTCCAGTCGACGCCCTTGTGCAACTTCGTCTTGGCGAGGAACTGCTCGGGCTTCAGGGTAAAAAAGAAGAACGGCGCGTTGTCGCTGACGGGAGCCACGTTGAAGGCGTAGCCGCCCGCAAATCCATAGGGATCGTTGCTCGCGATCAGATCCGAAAATGGATTTTGCCCGGGCTGCGACGGCAGATACAGCGGGTCGAGCTCGGGATATCGCTTGCAATGCTCCATGACGGCAGTCTCTTCAGCCGCAGTGAACGCGCTTTTTTTCGCCAGCACGACCACTGGAATCCCGTCCTCATTGAGCGGCCCCTGCGACGCGACCATGAAATTCCGCGCCGGATTCGCCACTCCCAGCTGGTGCAACGCCTCCATCGCCACCGAAACGACGCGCAGCGCCTCGCGCGGATGACGAAACTCCCAGCGCGTGATGGCGATCATTCCATCGGCCTTGAGATGCTCGAAGTACTCGCGGAAGGCCTCCACCGTGTAAAGGTTGTTCTCGCTCAAGGCAAACGCACCGGCTGCGGTCGAGGCCCAGGTATCGACCAGGGTCATCTGCACTACATCAAATTGCTGCGGCGTCGAGCGCAGAAACGACCGCCCATCGGTGACGTGAATGTGAACATTGGGGCGCTCGTACAGATGCCGCGAATAGTCCGCGTACTGGCCGCGCATGATGGTGTTGGCGATGATGGGATTGATTTCGATCCCGGTCACTCCGGCGCTCCCGTTGGCCACTGCCCGCAGCACGTCAACTCCGCCGCCCGGACCTATGATGGCGAACTCCCCGTGCGGACGCAGAACATTGGCCAGCGCGGGCGGGGCGGCCATCAGGTTGTGCTCCCACTCCGTGCCCTGCCAGTGCCCCGGGTCCGCGTTCATGATGTAGGTCGACGCGTCGGCATCAATGACAATCGTCTTGGCGAACCCCAGCCGGTCTACTTCCACACGGGAGAGGGCGTTCCACCGCGCGAACTCCACCCAGGCCGGATCGCGGAAGTTCCCTTTCGCGTAAATCACGTCGATGAGGCGTCCCGAGTAGTTGGCGGTAATCAGCACCACCAGAGCCAGCAAGAGCAGGCCGGCATTTCTGCGCATCATTCGACCTTCGGCCCAGGTCATGGCCGCCACCGACAGAACAAGGCCCGAAACCAGGATGGCATTGGGCCCACCCAGCCAGTTCAGAAGAGGCACTACCGCCAGGCAAGCCAGCGCCCCACCGCACAGATCCGCGGCATAAAGGCGCGGAATGCGTTGTGTTTCCCGCGCGAACACCACCGAAAACAGCAGCCCCGTCAGGAAGAACGGCACAGACGCCGCCAGGTACAGAACCGTAAGCCGCACAAAGTTCTTCCCGGAAAGATTCAGGGCGACCGGAACGTGCAGCACGATTTCCAGAACCAGCGCCACCACCACGGCATTGGCCAGGCACAGCCGCGTCGCAAGCACGCGCGTATCCCAGCCCGCGAGCTGGTTCTTCAGCAGGTAGGCAAACACGCCCCCCGCGCCCAGCCCGAGCAGCGCGATGGAGATCGCCAGAAACGCAAAGTGGTAGAAGAGCACTACAGAGAAGATCCGCGTGAGCGCTAGCTCGAGCAAAAGCGCGGCGAAGCTGGTAAGCGCAAGTCCAGCCAGCAGCGTTGTTTCCGAGATATCAGCCTGCTTGGAGACGGGGATTGGCGCGGAAGCGATGACGGACATAAATGGCAGACGCGTCAGTCTAGCAGAAGTCATACATCGGTGCGTCAGTGTTCCCGGCAGGCTTGACAAGCCGAAGAAAAGGTCATGTAATTCCGCCAGCATTTGCTTGGGGGCTGATTGCGGCTGGAGCTCGAAACCCGCGATGTAGGACGCGTGACCATCGTTCGCTGCAAAGGACGCATCGTTGCCGGCGGCGAAATCGAGTCGCTGCGCACGCACATCGACTGGCTGCTGCGCGACCGCCGCGCCATCGTTCTGCACCTGGGCGACGTCGTCTTCATCGACAGCAGCGGCATCGGCACCATGGTGCGCACGCTGACCACGACCCGCCAGGCCCGCGGCGACATGAAGCTGTGCAACGTCCCCGAGCACGTCGGAAAAGTGCTGCAGCTCTCTCATCTGAACAAGCTCTTCGAATCGCACGATTCCGAAGACAGCGCAGTCGCGGCGTTCTACCGCGCTCCGGCCGCGGCCGAAAAGCCCGTCCCGGCGGGCAAGAGCGTGCTATGCATCGACCGGAACGTGAATGTCGTCGTCTACGTTCGGGAACTGCTGCGGCGAGCGGGTTACGACGTTCATACCAGCAACAACCTGCGCGACGGCCTGATCCTGATGCATGTCACCCGCTTCAATCTGTTGTTGCTGGGAGCTGAAATGGCCGCCTCGCCCGCAACCGACAAGGCGTTCCGCACGGCTTGCGCCGAAGTCCCCGTCATCGAATTGGGGCCCGAATTCTCCACGCTGGAAGCGGGCCAGGCGGCGCAGGAACTGCTGGAAAGAATCGCGGCCAGCCTGCAGTCTCCCCACGTTCATTGACCGGCAAGCGCCACTCCCTGGGCTACCCTCGTGTTGCCGAACTCGTCGTGTCGGAACCGAGACGCGTGCAGACGTTGCCTGATCGTGGTAACTCTTAAGTCTTGGACTTGGAGGTCTCTTTGTCCCCTAAGCGCAGGCCAGTAGATCGTAGAATCTCCCCGGCACTTAAGAAGCGCGCCTCGCAAATCCAGTTGCTGCTCATGGACGTGGACGGCACCATGACCGACGGCAGCGTCACCCTGCTTTCCCAGCCCGACGGCACGGCACTGGAGATCAAAACCTTCGATGCCCACGACGGCCAGGGGCTTACCCTGGCGCAAACCGCCGGCCTGCGCACCGGCTGCATCACCGGACGGGAAAGCGCGGCCCTGCTGCGCCGCGCCCGCGAGATGAAAATGGAGTTCATCTACATGAAGCAGCCGGTCAAGCTGCCCGCCTATGAAGAGATCCTCAAGAAAGCGGGCGTTCCCGATGCTGCCGTTGCTTATGTCGGCGATGATCTTCCGGATCTTCCCCTGTTCCGCCGCGTCGGCCTGGCCGTTGCCGTCGCCAATGCCGTTCCTGAGGTGAAGAAAGCGGCGCACCACACCACAACCGCCCGCGCCGGCCGCGGTGCAATTCGCGAAGCTGTAGAGCTCATTCTCAAGTCGAAAGGCACATGGGACGCAATGCTCGACAAAGCCCGCGCGTGACGCGTCATGGAGTCTTTTGTGAGGCGTCGCGCAGGTGGAGTCCGGTGTATAATCGGCGCCACTCTTGGGGTTGATCCCCAGTGGTTCCCCTGCCCTGAGCTGGAATCACCGATCCAAATTGCGACTTCGAGGTTGTCACCATGCGTAGGTTTGCTTCCTGCCTTGTGCTCGCTCCCGCTGTTTTTCTCCTCTCCACCACCGCCTGGCCACAGCAACGCAAGCCGATGATTGTGCGTCCGGTGGACGAGTCTCAGCTGGTCACGCTGGAGGGAAATACTCCGCCAGCCGCTCTGCATGCCGAAAACGACCGCGGCGCAGTGGCCGACGCCATGCGCTTCGATCACTTGCTGCTGGCGCTGAAAGGTTCGCCGGAGTCCGAAGCGCGCCTGGCGCAGCTGATCGAAGACATGCACCGGCCCGGCTCTCCCGTCTATCACCATTGGCTGACTCCCCAGCAGCTTGGCGCCCGCTTTGGTCTCGCGCCCCACGACCTGCAGGCGGTTCGCTCCTGGATCGAGTCGCACGGCTTCTCGGTGAATCGCGTCTATCAACACGGGCTGGTCATCGATTTTGCCGGCACGGCCGGGCAGATTCGCGAATCATTCCACACCGAGATTCACAATCTGGTTCTGCCCAGCGGGGAGAGGCATCTGGCCATTGTCCGCGACCCCCAGATTCCCGCCGCCCTGGCGCCCGCTATCGCAGGAGTCGCTTCGCTGCATGATTTCTTCCCCCGCCGGCGCTCGCGGGTGCTGGGTCCGGTCTCTTTCGATCACGCCGCCAACCGCTGGCAACCGCACTTCAACGTCACGATTCAGGGATTTACCTTGAACACGGTCAGCCCCTTCGATCTGGCCACCATTTACAACGTGCTCCCGTTGTGGAGCCGCGGATTCACCGGCAAGGGCGTAACCATCGCGCTGGTGGAAGACTCCAATCTTGCCCATCCCGGCGATTGGTCCACCTTCCGCAGCGCCTTTGACTTGAATCAATTCAAAGCGGGCAACTTCAAGCAGGTCTATCCTAATTGCGGCAATCCGGGCGCGAACGGCGACGAGTTCGAAGCCGCACTCGATGTCGAGTGGGCCAGCGCCACCGCTCCCGATGCCAACATCGAGCTCTCAGCCTGTCCCAACACCCAGACCACGTCCGGGCTCGATCTCGCCATTCTCAATCTCCTCGACTTCTCCCCGCCCGATATCATCTCCGACAGTTATGGCCTGTGTGAAACCATCACCGGCAATGCGGAAGTTGCTTTGGAGAATCGCGAGGCGCAGATCGCCAGCGCCCTGGGCACGACTTTCTTCATCGCCCAGGGTGATACCGGCGCCGATGAATGCGCTCCCTTCGAACCAACGCCGTTTTCCATCCTGGGCATCAACAGCGGCGACAACACGGCTTCCGCCTATGCGGTAGACGTGGGCGGCACCGATTTCATGGCGCAATACAATTCCGACGTCAACGGCATCCCCATCAGCAAGTACTGGAATGCCACTAACAATCCGAAGACATTGGCCTCGGCGCGCTCCTACATCCCGGAGATTCCCTGGAATGACGGTTGTACCAGTACGATTATCCTGAGCGACCCGCTATTTGGCGACAATCCAAAATCGTACGGACCCACAGGCTTCTGCAATACGCCGTTCGGCCAGAAATTCATCTTCGCGATCGCGGGCAGCGGCGGGCCCAGCACCTGCTTTACCGGCAAGCCACGGTTTCCGGGCGAGGTCAGTGGAAGCTGCAAGGGCAATCCCAAGCCGTCGTTTCAGACCGGCGTGCCGGGAATTCCGCAGGATGGCTTGCGCGACCAACCCGATCTCTCCCTGTTCTCCGCCAATGGCGTGTGGGGCAGCTTTTATGTGGCCTGCATGTCTGACAAGAACGAGGGCGGGACGAATTGTTCCGCACAGAACGATGCCGTGTTTCTCGGCGGCGGCGGCACCTCATTTGCTTCGCCCGCCATGGCCGGGATACAGGCTCTGATCGACCAGAAAAACGGCAGGCAGGGCGATGCCAATTTCGTCTACTACCCGCTGGCGGCGCAGCAATTCAAGCAGCAGGGAACTACCGCCTGCGATGCCAGTCAAACGACGGGCGGGCTGCCCGCTCACGCCTGCATTTTCAATGACGTCACTCGCGGCGACATCGACATTCCCTGCGCCGAAAACAACGAGGGCCTTTCGCGCAACTGTTTTGGAGCTGGCACACCGGGCCAGATCGGAGAGCTTGCCTTGCCGAAATCCAATGGCGCGCTCGCCTACCCTGCGACCGTTGGGTACGACCTCGCCGTCGGACTCGGCTCCGTGAATGCCACGAACCTGTTCGACGCCTGGCCAAAGTGAGGGATTAGGGAAGGAAGGAACTTTCTGCCCGAGGAGCTAGATCGCTGAACGGGGAAGTGCGCGAGAGAATGTAAATGGGAAGGGCACCGCACATGAAGTCGGGCTGCGGGCCGCCGAGCACAGGGCGCGAGATAATGAATGGGAAGGGCACGAGTTCACTCGTGCCGCACCGCCCTTCTGATGAACCGGGCCTCAGACCCTGAGGTCGACCCTAGCGATTGCCCTGTCGCCTCACTGCAATCAGCGACACCTGCTCCAGGCCAGGATAGTGATCGTCGTTGTCGGGCTTGCGTTCCGTGGGCGCGATTTGCTGGACAGTCGTCCGCGCCGGCATCGCCGCCCCAAAATACTGCGCATACACTTCGTCGAACGCCTGCACATCGGACAGGTCGTCCAGATAGACAGTCGTGGCCACGACCTGGTCGAACTTCATTTCGGCTTCTTCCAGATTGTCGAGCTGATTGCGCATCGTCTGCCGCAGCTGATGCGGCGTTGTCGTGGCGTAAATGCCGCCATGCGGCCCGGGAATAAAGCCGTCTTTGGCCGAGCAATACAGAGTGTCGCCGGCAAACACGCAGGGGCTTGCCGTAGGGCTGGGCGGCATATTCTTCGGGCGCACCGCTCTACGCTGCTTGAGATCACGCACGGCGACTCCCGTGTACTCGATGTGCGCTCCGCCGGGCAGACTCGTGACCTCGATCGTGGCCCGCGCCGGCGTGTTGCCAAATTCAAAGCGCAGAGCGTAGCGCTGGTTCATCACCCGATGCGGCATATCCGTCGTCAAATACGGATTCACAAAAACCATGTTGGCCAGTTCAAGGCCGGCCGCTCTTGCCACGGCCTGCATGCGGTCCAACGCCAGATCGACTTGCGCCGCAGGATCAACGGGAACCTTGCCGGTCGCGGGATCGCTGCCCGGCATGCTGGAAATGAACAGCCGATCGTGCGTGAGAATCCCCGGCGAAGCAGAGTCGTCCGATTTGTAATTGGGCGGAGAAATCGCCCGCAGGTTCGTCAAGTCGCGCACCGCGACTGCGTTGATCGCAATCGCGGGATCGGGAAGCCGCGCCACGCCCAGCACAGCCCGCGCTGGTGGCGTTTTCGGGAAGTATTCACCGAAGGCCTGGTTCATCTCGCCATATTTACTGATGTCCTCCAGATAAACCTGGGTGTAGACCACATGCTCCATGGTCAAACCCGCAGACTCAACCGCCGATTTGATGTTGTCGAGCGACCGGCGCGCTTGCTCGGCAAAGGATGCAGGCAAACTCCCATCCGCGCGCCGCGGCCCCTGCGCGGAAATGTAGACGTAGTCACCCGCATCCACCGCGCGCGAATAGACGGGACCGGCAGTCGCAGCAGCCTTAGCGGGCGCGTTCTGCGCTGGAGCCTGCGCAAAACACAGGCCGGCAACCAGCAGCCACGAGACCAGCAGTGCAGTCGGGAAGAGTCGCATCAGGTTTTCAATCAACAATTAGCGATCAGCAATCAACCATCAACAACGGCGGCGTTCGCATTTACCAGGCCTCAATCTACGTCGCTTTCTTCTGCGCCGCACCCAGAATGGCGCGCAGCCTTTGTCCCACGATGACTTCCTCGCCCGGCTTGATGGTCATCGAGACCAGTTCAATGTGATCGGGCGCCTTGCGTTCCTTGCGATTGGGATTCGGGTTGCCCTCGCGCACTGCCGTCACCAGGCTTGGGTTGTCCGCCCCGAGCACCTCAATCACCGGATTGCCTGCGCGCAGTTCGGCGACGCAATCAAAAATGGTGTATCGCCAGGCCTGCTGATCCCAGGAAACTCTGAGCGTCGGATAGCGGTTCCCATCTTCGGGAACGAACGTGTCCGTCTTCACTCCGGGCACGGTCTCGACCAGCTTGCGAATGCGGTCGATGCGGCTGTTCCACTCGGCGTAAAGTTTCTTCTCGTCGAGGTTCAGCCAGGTCTCCAGCGCGGTCAGGCAGCCGATGATTTCCTCTTTCCCAACTTTCATCGGCCGGCACACCGCACCCTCCCGTGGAGCGCAATTCAGCAGCGCCGCCTCGATGAGATCCTTTCGTCCCAGCAGGAGTCCGCTGCACTGCGGCCCGCACAATCCTTTTCCGCCCGAAAAACAATACATGTCAATTCCCATGCGGGCGTAAAGCTTGGCATTGTCGGCGGGAGGAATGCCCGCGGCGTCATCGAGCAGCATGGGAACCTTGTGTTCTTTGGCAATGGCCAGTTCCCGCTGCAGCTTGTCTCCCAGATCCGTGGTATAGATCATCGCCGTGTTCTCGTTGATGGCGTTGACGATCTCATCTGGCGAATAAGTGAGAACCAGCTTGGCGCCGGTCAGCCGGATCGCACTGTCGAACGCGCTGCGCCCTCCCACCATGATGACTTCATGCTTCAAACCAGTCGTATCGGGAAGTTGCCAGATGTGCTTGTCGTCGCCGCCCGCCATGCATCCCGCCGCAGCTGCCGCCATCGCGCCGGCTGCGCCAGATGTAATCATCCCCGATTCCGCGCCCGTCAACTCCGCCAGCCGCCGGCCCACCGCGCGTTGCAACTCCATCATGTTGACGAAATGGTCCGCGGCCTCCACCTGCGCCTGCCGCACCTCGGGAAACTCCAGAGAGCCGCTCAGGTAGGTCCACGTGCCCCGGCAGTTGATTACGGTCTTCACGCCGAGCCGGGTATACACGTTCTGCCGCGGATCCTTGCCTACGGCCGTGGCCGCCTGCGCATAGAGGTCGCGCGCCGCAATCTGCGTTAACAGCGGCGCAGCCGCCATCCATTTCATGAACGATCGCCGGCTGGAAATTCGCACACTCATTACCACACCTCCTCAAAACTGGATCGAACCCCCACGCCCCGAGGCACACCACGCACAACTGCGGTCGGGCCCTGTGAATCTAGTCTGGCTCTTCGATCGGAATCCGCGACCGCACCGCCAGAATGTGCGCTTTCTCTCCCGGCGCTTTCTGGTTGTAGAAGCCTACGGTGCAGTTGGCCCGGAAATAATAGGCGTCCCCGGCCTTCGCCGGATAGCGGCCCTCCATCCCATCCAGTCCGCTGCCCGCTACCATCTCTCCCTGGCCATCAATGACCAGATAGATTTCTTCCGCTGTCTCGTGGTGATGCGGGAAATTCGTTCCTCCCGGAGCGAAGTCCATCCAGAAAAGGCTGGTCACCACGTAAGCCTCATCGATCGCATCGCGCGTCCCGGCCAGCAACTTGTACAAAACCGAGCTTGGGTGGCCGCTTACCGTTTCCTCTTTGACGTCATCCAGATTGACGATGTGCGGCTTTGCAGGCGCCGGACTGAGAGCATTCGCCGCCGGGATTTTGAATCCCATGACTACCACGCGCAGCGCCTGTTCCGAGCCGTTCGCAATCGAATGCTTCACGCCCGGTGCCAGGTAAGTGAAATCATTCGCGCGCATGGCAAAATTCTGGTCGCCGTACTGCAGAGCGCCTTTCCCCTCCAACACGAAATACAGCTCCTCTTCCCGAGCATAGGAGGTGCTCGCGCAATTGCCGTGAGCGTCGACCGTTGCCTCCCCGAAGCGCGCCACGCTGCGCATCACCCGATTCCCGGCGTCGCCCTGGCCAAAGATCGGTTTATAGTGGCATGTCTCCGAGGTCAGATCGCCGTTCCCCTCGCTCAGACTGGGAACATAGCGATGCAGCCACGTAGGGTCGACTTTGCGGTCTTGGGCCGACAGGCCCGGTGCCATCACCAGCAATAGCAGAAGGAATCTCAACGTGGCTCCGGCAGCGGCGGGAGCACGCTGCCTTGCATGCGAAAATTGGTATACCACAGAATGTGCTTGACGCAAATCGAAATCTTTCGTTTTATTGAGTTTCTTTTCGTTTTCATCGGGCGGACCAAAACCCTATGACGGCGTTTCGTGACCCGATCACCGTGCTACTCTCGATCCTCGCTGAGACTTCCGGGAAAGGCGCAAGCATGACACCGCGTTTCTGGCTGGCGAATCGGGTACGACGCTCTGGGGCATTCGTCTCTCTTGCTTTGATCGCAGCTTCCACCGGCCTGGCCTTCTCCCAGTCGGCGAGTTCCGCCAAGGCACAAACCGCCGCGTCGTGCCGCGTCGAAGCCGTGGACTACAAAGGCTGGCAGGCGCAGCAACTCTCCAACCGGTGGGTGCAGCTAGTTGTCATTCCGCAAAACGGCGGCCGCGTCATGCAGGTGACCTTCGCCGGGCATCCCTATCTGTTCGTCAATCCCAAGCTCGCGGGCAAGTATCTCCCGCCCACCGCCGAACGTTGGTTCAACTACGGGGGCGACAAACTCTGGCTTCTGCCCGAGGGCAACAACGACGAGCAGCATTGGGTCGGCAACTCCGATCTGCTCGACGACGGCCCCTACAACTTTCGAAAGCTTTCGGAAGGCCAGCAGTGCGAGATTGAGCTCACCAGCCCCGCCGATCCCCAGACCGGCGTGCAGTTTCAGCGCACCATCCGCCTCGACGCGGACTCCCCGCGCATCCGCTTTCACGCCTCGATGAAGAACACCAGCGGACACTCCCTGGAATGGTCGATGCAATCCGTCTCGCAGTACGATACCGGCAACCAAAACTCGCAAGGCTCATCCACCGCTGACACCGCCTCGCGCTTCAACCACGACTTCTGGACGTTCACTCCCGCCAACCCGCGCAGCAGTTATCTGAACCACTATCACGTGCGCTTCGGCCCCGCGGAAAATCCCGCAGCCTCCATAAGAGACGACGGCCTCTTCACCGTGCACTACGTCCATATGGCCGCGGAGCTGTGGCTGGACTCGACCGAAGGCTGGCTCGCCGTTGTCGACGGCACCAGCCGCTATGCTATGGTCGAGCGATTTCGTTACGAAGAGAACAAACCCTATCCCGGCAAGGCTTCTGTAATCTTCTGGACCAACGGCCCTGAAATGCGCCTCAGCAGCGACGGAGTCCCGTCTCTGAGCGCGGATTCCGATGCCGGTCCTTTCTACGAAGAAGCCGAGCTCAACAGCCCCATGTGCCGCCTGCGTCCCGGCGAGAGCTGTGACTTCGAGACCGAGTGGTTCCCGACGCGCGCCGGCAGCGAATTCCACGGCGTCAGCGATGCCGGCATTGTGATTCAGCCTCTGCGTGCCACTCTCCTCGACAGCGGCAAGATCAAGCTTTCTGCCTCCTTCGGAGTGTTCTTCTCCGGCCACCTGGTCGCGCGCCTCTACAACGAACATGGCGGACTCCTCGGAACCATGCCCGTAGCCGATGTGAATCCAACTCAGCCGGTATCCCTCGCTTCCGAAATCGCCTCTCCCGGAAAACCGGCGCGGCTTTCCCTTCATCTGGAAGACGATCAAGGCGTAGACCGCGGCTCGCTTCAGGAAGTTCGCGTCAGCTCAGGGGAGAGCCGTTGAGAATGCTGAGAATGAAATGGCCCGCGGCAACGATGTGCGCTCTGATGGCTGCGGCCTGCGCCTTGGCCGCATTTCCAGCCGCGCAAGAGCAGGGCCAATCTGCGCTCGCGGCCGACACGAAAGTCAGCGACGACGATTTGCTGGCTCAGCCCGTCAGCGCAAACTGGACGTCCTACAACGGCGACTACACCGGCCGCCGCTTCAGCAGTCTGCAGGAAATCAATGTCGCTAACGTCGTAAAAATGCAAGCTGCGTGGGTTTTCCATCCCGGAAACTCGCAGCGCCTCGAAGTCACGCCGGTCGTCGTGCGCGGCATTATGTACGTCACTTCCGCCAACGACGCCTTCGCGCTCGATGCGCGGACTGGCCGCATCCTGTGGCATCATCAGCGCCCCGACAGTCCTGGCCTGCTCGACGATGCCGCTGCCCACAAAAACCGCGGCGTCGCTGTCTGGCAGAATTCGGTCTACATGGAAACCGACGACGCCCACCTGCTCTCGCTCGACGCCCGCTCCGGCAGCCTGCGCTGGGATGTTGAATACGCCGACAAGACCAAATCCTATGGCGCCACCAGCGCGCCGCTCGTCGTCAAAAATTCCGTCATCGTAGGCACGTCCGGCGGCGACTCCGGCGTGCGCGGCTTTGTCGCGGCCTACGATGCCGCCACCGGAAGCCTGAAGTGGCGTCTGTGGACCATCCCCGGCCCGGGTGAATTCGGCTCGTCCAGTTGGCCCGGCGATGCCTATCTCCACGGCGGCGCCACCACCTGGATGCCCGGCACCTACGATCCCGCACTCAACACGCTCTATTGGACCACCAGCAATCCCGCGCCCGACTTTATTGGCGACACCCGCCCCGGCGACGACCTCTACACCGCCTCTGTCCTGGCCATCGATCCTGATACCGGAAAAATGAAGTGGTATTTCCAGTTCACGCCCCACGATCTGTACGACTACGACGCAAACGAAACCCCGGTGCTGGTGGACGTGGCCGACAGCGGCGCAGTCCGGCATCTCTTGCTGCAAGCCAACCGCAACGGATTCTTCTACGTCCTCGACCGCACCAACGGCAAGTTCCTGCACGCCACGCCGTTCGTCGAAAAACTGAATTGGGCCAAAAGCATCGACTCCTCCGGCCGTCCCCTGCTGACCGGTCGAATCCCGGCGAAGGATGGCACCTACATCTGTCCCGGCATCGACGGCGCCACCAACTGGTTTTCTCCCTCGTACAATCCGCAGACGGGCCTCTTCTACGTGATGGCCCTGGAGGCCTGCAATCTGTATTTCGCCGAACCCAAGCCCTTCGTCGCCGGCCAGACCTACTACGACACGGGCACCAAGCTTCCCCCCGACGAGCATAGTCAGAAAATTCTGCTGGCGCTTTCGCTGGACGGGAAAACAGCCTGGCGCTATCCGCAGACGGGCCAGGGCAACTCGTGGGGCGGGACGCTCACCACGGCAGGTGGACTGGTTTTTTTCGGAGATGACGCCGGCTCACTGGAAGGGGTCGAAGCCACCACCGGTCGCCCGCTCTGGCATTTCAACACTGGCCAGGGCATGCGCGCCTCGCCCATGACTTACGCCATCGATGGCGTGCAGTATGTGGCAATTGGCGCGGGCAGCAGCCTTTTCACGTTCGCCCTTCCACGCTAGCAACCTGACCAGAATTCTCAAGCCACGCAAGGAAACCTCAAGCGGCGCCGAATTGAAAGGGCTCGACAGGCGTTGTTTTGAAAGGGCGCGGCTTCCAGCCGCGCCGTACAAAACTCGCTTCGGTGTTTCATTTTGGGTGGCGCAGCGCTTCAGCGCTGCGATAACTTGATTTATTTCGGCTTTAGCCGCCGCGGGATAGCTACTTTTTCCCCGCCTGCTTGTTCGGGTCGTATCCGGAGTTCGGATCGAACATGGCTGCATTCAGTCCCTGGTTGATGGTCACATTGAACATGAAGCGCTCGCCCGCCATATCCCCGTTGAAATAGCGGGTCACGTTATACGGTGTCATCACGCCTGAAACCTGGCGATAGTTATCGTAAATCTCTTCTTCCAGATTCTTCTGTCGGTCCACCGGATCGCGCCAGGTGAACGACTTCTTAACCGGCAAGTGGGTGTCGTCATCGAAGTAGAGCGTGACGCTCTCATCCTTGGAGTTGATCAGCGTCACCTGCTGTGCCGGGTGTTGCGCGGCCGAGGCGTTGCCTTCATACAGGAGAATGACTCCCGGATCGTTCACCCAATTGCGCATTACAACATCGAGCGAATACTGGCGGCGGCGCAGGTAGTCCGTGAGATCTTTCTCCTCGATGGGATGGACTCCCTTGAACGTGATCTCGTATCCCTTGCTACCCACGTATAGCTCGGCGATATCGCGCTCTTTGGTGAGTTCCACCCGCTCCTTGTCGGGGAACTCGCTGAAGCTCCAGAACAGAATCCCGTTGCTGGTCTGCTGGCCGTGATGCATCGCATAGGTTCGCCCCTGCTGCTCGCGGTCGCGAATGTTCAGATAGTTCTGTCCGCCCAGCGCCTGAATCGCTTGATCGATGATGGCTCGTGCTTTATGGGCATTCTCCTGATCGGCAGGAATCTGGATCGAAGGCGCCGAACTCGGGCCGGCGGCAGACGACGGTCCCGCGGCTTGTGCGGCATTGCCCTGGGTCTGGCTCAACGCCAGACACACCAAAACCAAAATGGGGACAACCTGTTTCATTCCACGTGAAGGAGTGTTGCGCGCAATCAGAATTGTAGCGTTTCTTGGGGATATTCCGCCCGCGGCAGTGCGTGCTCCATGCCCCGTTAGATGCACGAATGCGCCCGGAAGCAGGCTGTTTCACGCAAGTTTTTCGCCGGTTCAAACCACCTGCTTCAAACCACCTGCTTCAGCCCACCAGGACTGCGCCGCCGTTTACGTTGAAGATCTCGCCGGTAATGAACCCGGCATGCTCGGTGCACATGAATAATACGGGCGCGGCAATCTCCTCCGGCTTGGCGGCCCGGCCCAGCGGAATCGTGCGCCGGATCGCCTCTCCGCTCTTCGGATCGGCAAGCGTGGCCGCGCTCATATCCGTGTCCACCCATCCCGGTGCCACGCAGTTCACGTAAATCCCCGCCGATGCCAGCTCCGAGGCCAGGCTCTTCGTCAGGCTGATGAGCGCGCCCTTGGTCGCAGAGTAGTCGCAGTGAAACGCTTCCCCGCGCTGTCCGCTGGTCGAGCTGATGAGCACGATGTGCCCCGCCGCTGGTCCGCTTCGGGGCTGCGATCTCATCTGTGCAACCGAATGCTTCACCAGCCCAAACACGGCGTCCAGATTGATGGCCAACGTGTTGCGCCATTGCTGATCGGGCATTTGTTCGATGCCGACGTCGTCGCCCAGCCACACTCCGTGGTTCGCCACCAGAATATCGAGCCGCCCAAAGCGCTCCACCGCGGCCCGCACCAGAGGCGCCGCGGACTCCGGACTGTCAAGGTCGCAGGCCACGGCGTGGCAGACGGTCGAGCCGCATTCCTTCACCAGCGCCTCGGCTTGCGTCTTGGCGGCGCGGTAGTTGAAAACGACTTTCGCGCCTGCTGCCACGAACAGGCGCACCGTAGCCGCGCCAATGCCGCGAGAACCGCCGGAGATGAGAGCGACTTTTCCAGTGAGAGAAAGAGAAACGGGCATAGGGAGATAGTTTCCAGTTTCTGCGTGGACGTTGCAAGCAGGGAGACAACTGGCGGTGTTCTCAGTCTGCCGAACTCGACGGCATCCGCTCTGACTTCAGCTCGCGCAGCAGCAGCCGAACCAACATGCCGTCAAAGCTGGTTCCGCTCATCTTGGCCAGTTCAGCCAGCGCCTGCTCAGAGGTTCTCGCCGCGGAAATGGACTGCTCGGTGAGCATGTTGGCATAGGCGTCAGTCAGCCCGATAATCCGCGCCCACAGCGGGATTTCCTCGCCCCGCAGGCCGTCAGGATACCCCGAGCCGTCAAAACGCTGGTGATGATGTTCAATCGCCAGCCGCATCGCGGTGCTGTGAGGAATCGCAGCCACGATGTCGGCACCCGCGTGGGCATGCATCCGCACTTGCTGAAATTCTTCGTCGGTAAGTGGTCCGGGCTTGTTGAGAATCCGCTCCGCGACAAAAATCTTGCCCACGTCATGCACTCGCGCGGCATACACCAGATCCGCCGTTTCCTCCGGAGACAGCTCCAGCGCGCGCGCCAGCACCGCCGTGTAGCGCGCCACCAGATCCCCGTGGCCGGCCGTGCTCAACTCGCGCGATTCGGCGGCCCGGCTCAAGGATTCGATCGCTTCCTTCAGCAGCGGCACGTTGCAGCCTTCCTCGCCGCAACAGAGCTTGTACAAAGTCGACGTCAGTTGTTCCAGGTGCTCCGGCCCGGTGTGCTCGCGCTGCAGGAAACCTTCGATGTAAGCCGAGATCTGCTGCCGCTGGCGGGCGAAGTCCTGCCCCTCGACATACTCCTGCGCGGTCGAGACCAGATTTCCTCCCGAGCGTTTCGAAACATACATGCCGGCGTCGGCCACGCGAATGATGTCTTCGATGGAGAAGCCGTGCATGGGAAAGCTGGCCACCCCGAAGCTGCCGGTGACGTGATGTTCGCTGAGCATGGCGTCGGCCGCGATCCACTGCCGCAGGCGCTCGGCCAGAACCTGCGCCTGTTCCGCGCCGGTTTCCGGCATCAGCACGATGAACTCGTCTCCGCCGTAGCGCGCCACCACGTTCGATTGCCGCGACTTCTGCTCCAGCAAACGCCCCACCCGGGCCAGCACCAGATCGCCCTCGAAGTGGCCCATGGTGTCGTTGACTTCCTTGAATTTGTCCAGATCGATCAGCACAACCGAGAACGGACGTCCGGAGCGCGAAGCCCGCTTCCACTCCGCCGACAGCGCTTCCCAGAAAAAGCGCCGGGTCTTGATTCCGGTCAGGCCGTCGGTGATCGACTGCTGCTGCAGTTTCTGAAATACGAATGCATTGTGCAGCGCCGTCGCCAGCAGGTCAGCCAGCGTGTTGAGAATCAGCACATCCTGCGGCGAGAATGCGTTCTCGTTCCGGCTTTCGATGTTGAGCACGCCCAGCAGATTGTCGCCGTAAGTAATGGGAAGGCAGAGCACGGCGCGCGAATCCGGCAGGATCCCGCTTAGCTGGCCGGGCTGCGCGTTCTGGATCATGGCGCGCTCGCCGGAGCGCGCCACCCGCCCCAGGATGCCGGTGCCCAGCGCAATGCGACGGCCCATGGCGTGGGCCGTGACGCCCGCCTCCGCCTTGATTTCGATTTCCTTCGTGCCATAGTCGAGCAAGCCGATCCCGATATGATCGAAGCTGAAATTCTTTTGAATTTCGCCCGCGATCTGGCTCAGCATGTGCACCGGGTCGTCGCTCGAAATCGCGGTACGCGAAATGTTATTCAGGAACGCGAGCTGCCGCGACCGGCGCTGCTCTTCGGCGAACAGCCGGGCATTCTCCATGGCCACCGAGACCTGCCCCGCCGCCGTCACCAGCACGTCGAGATCGCGCTGCTCGAAGACGTATTCCCGGTCCGGATTCATCGCTAACATGACTCCGGCCGGTTTCTTGCCCATAAAAATCGGAGCCGCGATCAGGCACTTCGCCGGACGCTCCGGCACATGGCTGATCCCCAGCCGCTTCCGCGTTGCCTCCAGGTCGGAGCGGATCAGAAGCGGCTCGCCGCTGCGGATCACATACTCCGTGAAGGCATTGCGCAACTCGCGCGTGCGCTTGGCGAGAACCCGGTTGTCCCTGACTTCGAGCTCAAAGCGGATTTCCTCCCCTTCCTGAAACGCAATGTAGAAGTGCGTGGTGTCGAAGATCTGCCCCAGCTCGATCTGGATAGTGCGGAGAATCTCGTCCTGGTCGAGGCGCGAGCTGATCGCCTTCCCGATCTCGGTCAGCAGTTCGTACTCTTTCGTGCGGCGATGCGCGTCGTGAGTCACGACGTAGTTCTCGAGCGTCAGGCCAAGTTGCAGCGCCAGACCCACCATCAGCCGCGGCCCTGACGATCCGAAAGCCTTGCGTTCGGCATGAGGAAACAGGATGACCCCGAAATTGTGTTCGCGAGTCTGCAGATTGACCGCAGTCAGGTTCTCGACGCCCGCCTCGGTCAGAATGCGCTTGAACTCCGCGAAATTTCCCACCCGGGTGAGCGGCAGCGGTTCCGTCATCTCGGCCAGGTCCTGCACCGTGAAGATTCCGCTTTGCCGATAGGCCAGTTCGCAGATGTACTCTCCGGCTCCGCTGGTCTCCAGCGCTTCCAGGAATCCTGGCGGGAAGCCCTGCTGCACCGAGGGCAAAAGCCCGCGCCATCGTTCCGTGATCACGATCGCCGCGCGATCCATGGGCAACGCGCTCCGCAACCGTTCCAGCGCCGCCTGCATGCTCGGCACCAGATCCTCCGCGAAAAACAACCGCCGCGGATCCACCCCCAGCGTCGAGAGCGCCAGCGTGTTTTCCTGCACTGCGTTGCGCTGGTTCTCAAACAGCACCATCACCATGGCGATGCCCAGCAGCATCTGCGGCACCGGGCCGAACAGCCGGTTGGCGCTGCCGAACCTCTGCACCCAGGGATTCTGCACCTGCCCCACTCCCATCAGCACGGCCCACAGCGCCAGCGAAACCGCGAGCACCTGAAACGCCAGCGATCCCCGCCTGTGTCCGTTTACGTAAAAAACTGCGGAGCAATACAGCAGAATGGCCGCCAGTCCCAGTCCGAGCCGGATCGCCGGCTGGGCGTCCGGGTGAAACACGCCGCTCACGAGGTGACCGCGCAGGGTAAGCAGCGCCAGCGCAACGCTGCCCGCTCCCACGACCGCGTCGTACCAGCGAAAGCGATAGGCCGCGCGCATCAGCCGGGTCGACACGAAGATGCACATCGCCATCGTGACCAGGAATAGCTCGCTGACGAAGAAAGCAGTGGAGGACGTCGGAAAAGCATCCAGCACGTAGTGCAGCGAATAAAACGCCCACGCCCATTTCCAGGCGCGGAAGTATGCCTGGTGGCTCTGTTCATAGAGGTAGGCGAACAGCATGAACAGCAGAACCGAGGCTGTGCCGGGGATGACAACCGTCGTGATAACAACGCTGTTCATAGGGTCCGACAAGACACCCCTGGGCGAATCGCTCGCTCAGTTTCGGGGGGAAACAGTGATTCAATGGTTTCATACCGAATGGGCGAAAACAACAGGAATTAGCGCGCGTCCGCTCCGTTGCCAGCGGCCGTCCGAGCCGGATCGCAAGTCCTTGTGGCGCTTGCGCTTGACGCTGATTTTGCGCACCCGTAGTATCAAAACTTCAGAAAAACTTTGGCTAAGTAGCATTTGTCATCCGAGCGAAGTGAAATTGCCCCTTTGCGGGCAACTCAGATGTGCTTCTTCGCTCGCTGCCCCGATTCTTATGCCTGATTCCACGAGCCCGACGACGACTGCAGCCAAGCCGCGCGTCCGCTTCGCCCCTTCGCCCACCGGATTTCTTCACGTCGGCAGCGCCCGCACCTTCATCTTCAACTGGCTCTACGCGCGCCGCAATGACGGAACCATGATCCTCCGCCTCGATGACACCGACGTCGAGCGCAACACCGACGCCTCGGTCACCTCAATTTTTGAAGGTCTGAAGTGGCTGGATCTCGACTGGGACGAAGAGTACAAGCAGTCCGAACGGTTGGAGTTGCATCGCAAAGTGGCGTGGTCGATTTTCGAAAAAGGACTCGCCTACCGCGATTTCACCCCCGCCCACACCGGCGAAAGCGAAAAATCCGGCGCCCAAGGCACCTGGTTGTTCAACCCCGGCGTGCGCGAGCTTTCCCGCGCAGAAAGCGACCGCCGCGCCGCCGCCGGCGAGCCGTTCGCCCTGCGTTTTCGCGTCCCGCGCGAGGAAGGAACCATGTGGGGACAGCCGCCCTCGCTTGCCCTGAGCGAAGTCGAAGGGGCTGTCCGACGCTCCGAAGGAGCGTGGCGCATTCATTTTCGTGACGCAGTTTATGGCGAGCAGGAGAAGGCGACTGCCGACATCGAAGACTTCGCCCTGCTGCGCTCCGATGGCATGCCCACCTATCACCTCGCTTCCTGCGCCGATGACGCCGACCTCCGCATCACCCACATCATTCGCGGCCAGGATCACCTGACCAACACCTTCAAGCACGTCCTCATTTTCGAGGCCGCCGGCTGTCCTCCGCCGAAGTTCGCGCATCTTCCGCTTCTCGTGGCGCCTGACGGAACCAAGCTTTCCAAGCGCCGCCACGGGCCCGTCGTCAGTGTCACCACGTACCGCGACGCCGGATTCCTGCCTGAAGCCTTCATCAATTTCCTCTGCCTCCTCGGCTGGTCGCCGAAAAACGATCGCGAGCAGATGAGCCGCCAGGAGTTGATCGACGCATTTTCCCTGGAGGGCATCAACCGCGCGAATGCCGTTGTGAACTTCAAGGAATCATCATCCACCTCTACAACTGTCATCCCGAGCGAAGCGAGGGACCTGGGTGTTGCTTCCCATGAGGAGACCTTCGATCCCAAGGCGCTCTGGCTCAACGCCGAGCACATTCGCGGCCTGCCCATCGAAGACCTCAACCGGCGCCTGCTGCCGATCGTCCGGGAAGCCGGATTCAACGTCACGCCCGAGAAAATGCTGCGGATCACGCCCCTAATCCGCGAACGCATCAAGCTGCTGCGGGATGTTCTCACCGCTGCAGACTTTTTCTTCGTCGACCAGCTGCCGCCCTACGACCCCACCGAGCTCATCCCGCAAAAAGGAGACGCGGCCATGGCGCTGAAGGCTTTGCAGAAGGCGCAAGGCGTGCTGGCAACCGTCGAATTCAAACACGATCCGCTCGATCAGTCTCTCCGCGCCGCCGCCCAGGAGCTCGGCCTGAAAGCCGGACAGATGTTCCAGCCCATCCGCGTCGCCGTCTGCGGCCGCAAGAACGCCCCACCGCTTTTCGAAACGCTGGAACTGCTGGGGAGAGAAGTGACGCTGGCCCGGATCAGGCAAGCGGTAGCGAAGTTAGGCTAAAAAAGCAAAACCCCGAACCATTACCAGTTCGGGGCGGTCAACCTGTCCAGTTACAAGTTGATTATCTGAAACTGAGAACGCGAAGTCAACATTACTTGTGGAGAGCCTCCCTGTCCCAAGGCTCTCGCCAGCGTCCCTACCAAACCTAGGGTTGCTGTGGACCCGGCGGGACTCGAACCCGCACCTTCCAACTGGACAGGTTGACGTGCTGCCATTACACCACGGGCCCTGAGTTTAGCTTAGGATCGCAAGAGCAACTGCACAAGTTCGTGCGTCACAATAGCGTAAGAGCCCGGTTCATTCTGGGAAACTCTGATTCTCAGTCGACAGTTTGACACCGCCCCTTGCTTGCTCCGAAACCGAACCGGTTGACATTCGCGGTCACTTCTCTTTTATAATCATTCTCATCCAATAACTATGCGCCTCAGGCACGAACAGTTCCGGGACCTCGCCTGGAAGCACGGCCTCGCGGCCACGCACCAGCGCCAGGTCGTCTACGAAGCGGTCGTCGCCTCGCACGGTCACCGCTCTCCGGAGCAAATCTATTCCGCTGTCCGCAAACGCGTGCCGCACATCTCTCTGGCCACGGTCTACAACAATCTCCGTCTCTTCGTGGAGCACGGCCTGCTGCGTGAGGTCACTCCTCACTCGTCCACCTTGCGCGTGGACGGCAATCTCAAACCGCATCATCACCTGGTGTGCTCGCGCTGCAAGTCGGTACAAGACATCGAAGGTGATTTCATCGATTTCAAACGCCTGTCGCCGCACGTACCCAACGGATTCGATCTAACGCAGCCTGTGGTGGAGGTCTTCGGCCTCTGCGCCCGCTGCCGCCCGAAAACGTAGTTCAACGACGTACTAAAAAACGGGTTCTTTACCAATTCAAAGGAAATTTTCAAAGGGAATTCCCAAAGGAAGACAAAGATATGGAGAATACAATCACCGCCCCAGCAGAAACCGCGATCCCCGATATCCAGAAACAAAACAGCCCAACCGAATCCAAGTGCCCGTTCACGGGGGCAAATCCCGTACACACGAACCGAGACTGGTGGCCGAATCAGTTGAATGTTCAGATTCTCCACCATCATTCCAACCTGTCCAATCCCATGGGCGAGGAGTTCGACTACGCCAAGGACTTCAAGAGTCTCGACCTGAAAGCCGTGACCAAGGACCTTCGCGCCCTGATGACGGACTCGCAGGAATGGTGGCCGGCCGACTTCGGCCACTATGGTCCGCTGTTCATTCGCATGGCGTGGCACAGCGCCGGCACGTACCGCATCGGCGACGGCCGCGGCGGCGCCGGAGCCGGCCAGCAACGCTTTGCGCCGCTCAACAGCTGGCCCGACAACGTGAACCTGGACAAGGCGCGCCGCCTGCTCTGGCCGATCAAGCAGAAATACGGCCGGAAAATTTCCTGGGCCGATCTGATGATTCTCGCCGGCAATGTCGCCCTCGAATCCATGGGTTTCAAGACCTTCGGGTTTGGCGGTGGACGCGCCGACACCTGGGAGCCCGAAGAGGACGTGTTCTGGGGCCCGGAAGGCAAGTGGCTGGCCGACGAGCGCTATAGCGGCGACCGTCAGCTCGACAATCCTCTCGGCGCCGTGCAAATGGGCCTGATCTACGTGAATCCGGAAGGCCCCAACGGCAACCCGGACCCCGTCGCCGCGGCCAAGGATATTCGCGAAACCTTCCACCGCATGGCCATGAATGATGAGGAGACGGTCGCGCTGATTGCCGGCGGGCACACCTTCGGCAAAACCCACGGCGCCGGCCCTGCCTCCAACGTGGGCCCAGTGCCCGAAGCCGCCCCTATCGAGGAGCAGGGCCTCGGCTGGAAAAGCGAATTTCGCACCGGCATAGCCGGTGACGCGATCGGCAGCGGCCTGGAAGTCATCTGGACCACATCGCCGACCAAGTGGAGCAACAACTTCTTTGCCAACCTGTTCAACTACGATTGGGAGCTCACCAAGAGCCCGGCTGGCGCGCATCAGTGGAGACCGAAGAAAGGCGCGGGCAACGGAAAGATGCCGGATGCGCACGATCCATCCAAGCATCACGCGCCCTCCATGCTCACCACCGATCTTTCCCTGCGCTTCGATCCGGCTTACGAAAAAATTTCACGCCGCTTCTACGAGCATCCCGGTCAGTTCGCCGATGCCTTTGCCCGCGCGTGGTTCAAGCTCACGCACCGCGACATGGGCCCGATCGCGCGTTATCTCGGCCCGCTCGTTCCCAAGGAGACGCTGCCGTGGCAAGACCCCATCCCCGCGGTGAATCATCCACTGATCGGGGACAAGGACATTGCGGCGCTGAAAGCCAAGATTCTCAAATCCGGACTTTCGATCTCCCAACTGGTCTCGGCCGCCTGGGCGTCGGCGTCGACGTTCCGCGGCTCTGACAAGCGCGGCGGAGCCAACGGCGCGCGTATTCGCCTCGCCCCGCAAAAGGACTGGGCAGTCAACCAGCCGGCTCAGCTGGCGAAGGTGCTGCAAAAACTCGAAGCCATTCAGAAGGAGTTCAACAGCTCGCAGTCCAACGGCAGCAAGCGGAAGAAGGTTTCGCTGGCCGACCTGATCGTTCTCGGCGGCAACGCAGCCGTCGAGAAAGCGGCGAAGGCTGCCGGTCACGACGTGAAAGTCCTCTTCAAGCCGGGGCGCATGGACGCCTCGCAAGAGCAAACCGAAGTCGAATCCTTCGAGCCGCTTGAACCAAAAGCGGATGGGTTCCGCAACTATCTCAGCGGCAAACAGCGCTTGTCGGCGGAAGAGATGTTGGTGGATAAGGCGCAATTGCTAAGGCTGACGGCGCCCGAAATGACCGTTCTAGTCGGTGGCCTCCGCGTTCTGGGCGCGAATACCGGGAACTCGAAACACGGCGTCTTCACCAAGCGGTCTGAAACGCTGACCAACGACTTCTTCGTCAACCTGCTCGACATGAGCACCGAATGGCAGCCAACGTCCGGGAATGGCTCGGGACCGGTGTACGAGGGCCGCGACCGCAAGACGGGCAAGGTCAAGTGGGCCGCTACCCGGGTCGACCTGATCTTCGGTTCGCACTCCCAGCTGCGCGCGTTGGCGGAAGTCTACGCGTGCGCCGACTCGAAGGAGAAGTTCGCGAAAGACTTCGTGGCGGCGTGGAGCAAAGTGATGAACGCGGATCGCTTCGACCTGGCCTGAACAAAATCGTGGAGCCCCGGACGTCCTCGTCCGGGGCCACGGATTGCGGACTTCTTTGCGGTAAGATCAATGCCATGAATCCGTCATCCGCCGAGGCGAAAATGGACGAAAACGCAGCGCCCGAGCCTCGTCCCTCCAACTTCATTCGTGAGCGATTCCTCGAAGACCTCGAGACCAACAAGTACAGCGGCCGCGTCCAGACCCGCTTTCCTCCCGAGCCCAACGGATATCTCCACATCGGCCACGCCAAGGCCATCTGCATCGACTTCGGCTACGCCGACGAATTCGGCGGACACACGAACCTGCGCTTCGACGACACCAATCCTGAAAAGGAAGACGTCGAATACGTCGATGCCATCATGGCCGACGTCAAGTGGCTCGGCTTCCACTGGGACGGCCTTTTCTATGCCTCCGATTATTTCGACCAGCTCTACGAGTGGGCCATCAAGCTGATCAAAGACGGCAAGGCCTACGTCGACGATTTGTCGGCGGAGGAAATCCGCAAGCATCGCGGCACGCTGACTGAGCCTGGAAAAGACAGCCCGTATCGCAACCGCTCCGTCGAAGAGAATCTCAACCTGTTCGAGCGCATGAAGGCCGGCGAGTTTCCCGACGGCTCGCGGGTTCTGCGCGCCAAGATCGACATGGCCTCGCCCAACCTCAACATGCGTGATCCGGTGATGTACCGCATCCTGCACGCCGAGCATCACCGCACCGGCAACAAGTGGTGCATTTATCCCATGTACGACTACGCGCACGGCCAGTCGGACTCGCTCGAAAAAGTCACGCACTCGATGTGCTCGCTCGAATTCGCCGATCATCAGCCGCTCTACAACTGGTTCATCAAAGAGCTGGGTATCTTCCCCTCGCAGCAGATCGAATTTGACCGCCTCAGCCTGACCTACACCATCATGAGCAAGCGGTTGCTGCGCCGGCTGGTGGAGGAATGCCGCGTGCGTGGCTGGGATGATCCGCGCATGCCCACGCTGGGCGGCCTGCGCCGCCGCGGCTACACGCCGGACGCGATTCGCAACTTCGTCGCCGCGGCGGGCGTGTCGCGCACCAACGGCGTCGTCGAGCTGGCCATGCTCGAGCACTTCGTGCGCGAGGATTTGAACAAGCGCTCCCCGCGCGTGATGGCCGTGCTGCGTCCGCTGAAGGTGGTGATCGATAACTATCCGGAGGATCAGGTCGAAGAGATGGACGCGCAGAACAATCCCGAGGACGAAAGGGCCGGTTCGCGCAAGGTACCCTTCTCTCGCGTGCTCTACATCGAGCAGGACGACTTCCGCGAAGTGCCTCCGCCAAAATATTTTCGTCTGTCGCCGGGACGCGAAGTCCGCCTGCGCTACGGCTACTTCATCACAGCAAAGAACGTGGTGAAGAACGAGAAAGGTGAAGTAATTGAAGTGCACTGCACCTACGATCCCGTCACGCGCGGTGGTAACGCGCCCGATGGCCGCAAGGTGAAGTCGACGATCCACTGGGTTTCAGCCGCGCACGCCATCGACGCCGAAGTCCGCATCTACGAAAACCTGTTCAGCAAGGAAGACCCCACCGATGTGGAAGAGGGTCAGGACTTCACCGCGAACCTGAATCCGAATTCGCTGGAAGTGATCGCACCCGCGAAGCTCGAGCCATCGCTGGCCGACGCGGCCCCAGGCAGCCGCTATCAATTCGAACGCCTGGGATACTTCTGCACCGATCCCGACTCGAAGCCTGGAAGGCCGGTCTTCAACCGCACCGTCGCACTGAAGGACACCTGGGCGAAGGTGGAGAAGAAGCAAGGCGGGGTAAAGCATTGATGTCATGGGCGAGATACAGTAAAGTCAAGCGCACCATGAGACGTACTGTTGCCCATTTTCTTCTGCTTTTCTCGACAGTCGCCGCTGCGCAGATGGTTCAGAAATCAGCTCCCACCGATCAGGACCTCACGGCAGAGCAAAAGGAGACGGTGGTGAAGTTGGCCAATCTTAAAAAGAATTTTGGGAAGAAAATGAACAGTCCGGGAGTGGATCTTTCCCTGAGAGAGATTGACCGGACGCCCACTACAGATCGCACGTTGGTCCGGTACGAACTTTACGCAAAGGGATTGCCCACCGACTTGACTTACACTCTTTTCAAAGTTGAAATCACCGGCAAAATTCTTAAGCAGCTTGAAGGGGTAACGCTCGATTCGAATGGGAAGGCGATTTCCGCGGGCCGAAAGAGCACCGGTGGGTCCGCTCTTAACAGCCCGATCGATTTGGTCTTTTTTGGCGGAAAGGGCGAGCCTATCCGCCTCGCGTTGACCTCAAATGATGATTCCCATCTAAGGGTTTCGTCTCGGTGATCCCTTTCCCGAACTCGGCAACGGATAAAGGTTGCGGGTTGGAATCCGTTATCGGGACCCCAAAGGGCGAGGTGACTTATGTCCAAGGAAGCGGATTCGAACCGAACGAAGAATTGACCATGGACGGCGAAAGCTACGGCGAAAAAAATCATGGTATTGCAAAGGCTGAGGCGGATGGTACTTATTTTGCGGTGGCAATGCCTAACGTTCTCGGGAAAACATCCGGCACCACCACCTGGTCGGTAAGGGGCAAGAATTGCAATCCCGTGCTCACCTTCACGTGGGGTACCTATCACCTTGAATAAGGCCGCCGCGTGCTAGGCGAGCTTTCTGGCGTCTCCCTAGAGCATCCAAGAAAAGCGAAACCCCGAGCGCAATTCCACTCGGGGTTAGCACATCAGCCTGTCAAGCTCAATACGATTATCCAAAAGACACGAATCAGAAGTCAAGGTTACTTGAGGAGTCCGCCTGTCGGAGACTCCTCGTCAGATTCCCTACCAAACCAGGGAATGCTGTGGACCCGACGGGATTCGAACCCGCACCTTCGCGCTTGACAGGCTGATATGCTGCCCATTACACCACGGGCCCTGCATCAAGACTAGTCCGCAAACCCGGCCTGGAACTCATTCTTTAGCGTAGAATTCTGATGCGCTGTACCGATCCGGGAAGATCTATGCACCCAGCCATTCTCCCCGCGTTTTTGGAAATCTCCCGTACCGTCGCCTCAACCTGCACCGCCGGGGTCGTCCTTTGCCTGATTCGCCTCATGGCCGCGAAGAACGACGTCGCCCAGGCTCGCGGCCTCGACAAGATCGTCGCCCTGGGCAATCTGTTCTTCGCCGTGCCGCTGGCCGTGTTCGGCGCGGAGCATTTTGCCGACGCTCAAGACATCAGCCAACTAGTGCCCAAATTCATGCCGTGGCATCTGTTCTGGACCTATCTCGTCGGCGTGGCCTTGATCTCCGCGTCCCTGAGCATCGCCACGAAAATTCAGGTGCCCTGGTCGGGCCTGCTGTTCGGCATCATGATGTTTACCTTCGTGTCGATGATGGACCTGCCCGGAACGCTGAAGAGTCCGCACAACCGGATTATCTGGGCTCTCCTGTGCCGCGAACTGTCATTCGGCGCCGGCGGCTGGGTTCTTGCCGGAACTGCCATGGCCGGACGGGACGGGCAAGGCAAGAGCAAGCTCGTCACCGTGGGCCGCATCATCATCGGCCTCGCCGCCATGTTCTACGGCGTCGAACACTTTCTTCATCCCCTCAACGTTCCGGGCGTTCCGCTCGAGAAATTCATGCCCGTGTGGATTCCGGGACGGATGGTCATCAGCTATCTGACCGGCTTGATTCTGCTGGTTGGCGGCGCCGGTATCCTGGCGAGCAAGACGCGGACAGCCGCAACGTATCTCGGCGCCTGGATTACGCTCGTGGTCTTTACCGTCTATCTCGCGATCCTGATCGCCTCATTCTTGGACCCAAGCACCGACGTCAAGGTCGAAGGGATTAACTACTTTTTCGACACCATGCTGTATGCCGGAACGATTCTCGCGCTCGCCCAAAAACCACCGAAGCTTGCCTGACAGTGCGAGTTCCGGCCGTCATTCTCGAACACGATTGTCATGCTGAGCGGAGCGATGAGGAGAGCAAAGCGATCCTCATCGCGCAGTCGAAGCATCCCTACCCTCGGCAGACATCCATGGGTACCACTCCGACGCCAGGTCAACCCAGTGCGGATTCTTGCGGACAATTAACACGATTTTCTTAGCCCGGCTCCACCCCTTTTAGCTGTGTCTCGCGGGCGAGCGCCCTGTGCACATCGTCATACGACTCCCAGTACAGCAGCCGCGTCACTTCGTATCGGGCAGTGAATCCCTCGAAATGATGGAATTTGTGCTGGAAAACCCGTTTGTGCAGGTTGCCGCTGAATCCGATGTACAACGTGCCGGACAGGCTGCCCATGATGTAAACGCAATACCTGCGATCGCGAGGCATTCGGAAATGATCCTGTACCTCGACTGAGTTGGCGGTGCGCTAGGTCACAAATTCTGGAGGTGTTCCCGTCTCGGGAATGTCGTGGTCAGGTAGGGATGCTTCGACTCCGCGGGAGAATCGCTTCGCGCTTCTCCCGCGCCGCTCAGCATGACAAATCGTCTCTTTTTCTACTTCGCCGCCGCCGCTTCCACCCCCGCCAGCATCTTGTCTAACTCAGCCCGCGACAAGTACCGCCCATTGACGACCACTCCCGCAATCTTTTGCGTGTTGCGGATGTCTTCCAGCGGATTCGCGTCGAGCAGCACCATGTCAGCCATTTTGCCTTTGTCGATCGTCCCGAGCTGATCTTCCTTGCCCAGAAACTTCGCGGGATTCAGCGTGGCCGTCTGCAGCGCCTCCAGCGGGCTGAAGCCGGCGGCGACGAAGCGGTGCAACTCTTCGTGCAGGCTGAAGCCGGGGAAGATGTAAACGCCCGGAGGCGTGTCCGTCCCCGCAAGAAATGGGACGCCTGCGTGGTGCATCTCCTTTACGACTTCCAGTTCTTTATCCACGAAGCGGTGGCGCGTGGCCAGATCATCCACGTTGAACTCGTGGACCACGGCTTCGGTGAAGCGCTTCCAGGTCACGTCTTTCCAGGATGCTGGGACGTACTTCGCTCGCGGGTCGTGGGCGAAGTCCGAGAGATCGATCAGGTTGCCGCCGCGCTCCCACACCAGGGTCGGACACTGCCAGGTCTGGTTCTTGGCCAGCAGGACGAACAACTCCGCCGCGCGCTTGGGATCGTAGCTCGCCAGAAACTTGGTTTCGTTCTTGTTGCCCTTGATGAATTCGTCTTCCATTGGCGAGCTGCCTTCGAAGATTCCGATCAGATGCTCGAAGCTCTTCTGCCCGGCATTCGACATTTCTGAAGCGCGCACCGAATCGGGCACGTGGCCCACAAACGTGATGTTCTGCTTGCGCGCCTCATCGGCGATAGCGAAGACCGCGTCGCGCGGAATCAGCGACTGCAGCTTGATGAAATCCACGCCCCGCCGCTTGAGGTCATCGACCGCGCGGCGGCCGTCTTCAGGCGTGCTGATCGCAATCGAGCTGGGGAAACGCGGCTTGGGTCCGTCGAGCATCGGTCCGGCCATGACGATGCGCGGGCCGATCAGCGTCCCGGCTTCGATCTCCTTGCGCCACTGCTGCAGCACCTCCAACTCGCTTCCCATGTCGCGCACGCCCGTGATGCCGTTGGCGATGAACAGCGGCACGGTGATTTCTTTCCCATGGGGAAACCATTCGCCGAAGACCATGTGCACGTGCATGTCCCAGAGGCCGGGGATGAGGAATTTGCCGGTGCCGTTGACGTGAACGGCTTTCTTCCCGCCGCGCTCAGCGCCGGCTTCGCTGATGTCGGCGATCTTTCCATCGCGCACCAGGACAGTGCGGTGCGACAGCAGCGCGCCGCCGGTCACGTCGATGATGGTGACGTTGTGAACAACCAGGTCCGAAGACTTGGCCGGTTGCGCGTGCAGAGCACAGCACGCGAGCAGGGCAAAAAGGCAAAGGATGACACGCTTCATGGAAGGAAATCTTAAGGACCGGGCGCAAGCGAGTCAAAGTCAGGAGGGCTTTTATGTAGGGACAGCCGCCCCCGGCTGTCCGTCGAGCGCAGCTCGACTCTTTTCTTGCTTGCCCCGGACGAATGCGTCCGGGGCTACACGGCAAAGGCTGAGAGCTGATAGCTGATAGCTGACAGCTTAATTATGCACGTGTGGGCTTTGTGCCGGATTGTGGCGCGGGCCGGGCGGTTCCTTCACAACTTTCACCTCGAAACTAACCGGCAGGTTCTTCGGAGGGAAGCACTGGGCGTTGTCGCAGGCCTGGTAGCGCAGCACGCCGTGCATCACGTACTTTCCCGGCACCACCGAGTGCAGCGGATGCACCGCCACGGCGACCGTGAAATCTCCGCTATACACATTCAGTTTCTCGTCTGGCGAAAAAGGAAAACTGAGATCCTGTCCAGCGGGATAGTCAATCTTGCCCAGAATGATGTCGGTGGGCAGATCCATCTTGAGCGCGGTAGGAATCAGGAACTCCGACTTGGGCGTGTTCGAGTTGATGTGAAAGCCGGAAGCCACGCGGAAATTCAGGTCCACCATGGTCTGGGCGGCGCGCGGAGCCGTCACCAGATCCACCGGAGCCATGGTGACCGATGGCGCCTTGCCCGATTGCGCTGCGGCTGCGATCGCCGCCAGGGCGAACGCCAACAGGCAGATCAGCCTCGCGTTCCTCTTGTGTGAGAACAGGATCATTCCCCACCCCGAATCATAGTAGAGCGATTGCCGCGGGCTTCCTAGTGTCAGTTCTGAGCCTGCGTTTTCGCGACCGGCGCCGCAGACGGGCTGGTTCCCGGTTCCGTATTCAGCGTCTTCTTGATGGCGTCCTCGATCTCGGCTTTACCCTTGAGGCCAAAAATCTTGTCGACGATCTTGCCGTCGCGGCCGATGAAGAAGCTCTCCGGCAGCGCCGGTATGCCGCCGTACTCATCTCCCACCGCTTCCTTCCCGATCAGTACGGGATAGTTCACGCCCATATCCTTGGCGAACTTGGCGATGTCCTCTTTGCTGGCATCATCCATGGCTACGCCGACGATCTGCAGGCCCTGCGGTCCGTATTGGCTCTGCAATTCCACGAACCACGGCATTTCGATCTTGCATGGGCTGCACCAGGTCGCCCAGAAGTTCAGCAGGACGGCCTTACCGCGCAGGTCCGAGAGTCGCACGCTCTTGCCGTCCAGCGACTCAAGGGTAAAGTCGGGCGCGACGGATGACATGGCGGCCACCGTGCCGCCGGAGCGGCGGGCAGCATGGAAGCCGACAAACAGCATTCCCGCGACCACCACGGCGACCACGACCAAAGCGAGAGGATTGCGATTCATAACGACCCCTTCATTCGAACTTCGCCTCCGGCGATAGCCCAGGTACAGCGCGAGTGCCACCGCGACCGCCACCACCAGAATTGCAACCGGGTTGGCATTCGTGACCACGCCCTCCAGCCACACCTCAAACTTGCCTAAAAACGACAGCCAGTTCGAAATCATGGTGAAGCGCCCGATCAGCAGCAGCACGCCCAGGGCGATCATCAGGCCGCCGCTGGCCACTTCGATCCCGTGCATATACGAGCGGAAGCGGCTGTAGAACTTGAGGAATTGCTCCATCAGCAGCGAGGTCACCAGAAACGGCATCGCCAGCCCCAGCGAGTACACCGAGAGCAGCAGAATGCCTTTGCCCACCGTGTCCTGCTGGCTGGCGAAGCCCAGGATCGTAGCCAGGATCGGGCCCAGGCAGGGCGTCCAGCCGAACGCGAAGGCGAATCCGATGACGAATGCGCCCACCGGCGTGCTGCCGCCCTTCACGCTGTGCAGGCGGGCGTCGGTGTAGAGCGCTTTGATTCGGAAAATTCCGGTCAGGTGCAGCCCGAACAAGATGATGACCACGCCCGCCACACGAGCCAGCGTGTGCTTGTAAATGCCCAGCGCCTGGCCTACGCTCGTGGCCGCCGCTCCCAGCGCGATGAACACCACGCTGAACCCGAGGATGAAGGCGATGGAATTGATCATTACCCGGCGCAAAAGCTGGGACTGCGCCGACTTCAACTCCTCTACGCCGACGCCCGAAATCATGGAGACATATCCGGGCACCAGCGGAAGCACGCAAGGCGACACAAACGAAACCAGGCCGCCCAGAAACGCGAGCATGACGAGAGTGGAAAGTGGGAGGTTTGACATCGGGCTTATTTATTGTACCTGCTGCACTGCCTAACTGGATTATCGGGCTGGGCGGCTTGTTAGATCGGGTTCCGAGCCCTCCTTACTATCGATGGTGCTACACATAAGACGCGCGGGCCGGGATTTTGTTGCAAGCCGGTCTGAGATCAATGCGATCTGCCGGCCTGCGCCGGAGCCGCAGCAGCCCCCGGAGCCCCCATCGGGCCGGGCGATTCCAGCACTTTCCGAAAGACCGCGGTCGGCACCACCGCATAGAGCGCGGCTCGGCTGTCGTCCTGGCGTACCTGCAAGCTGTCGAACAGAGTCTTCAGGTCGGCATCGCCGCCCGGCGACCCCACCGAGGTCTCCGCGCTGTGGAACATCTGCAGAAATGTGTTCAGCCGGTTCGATAAGTTTCGGGCGTCCTCAGGGCTGGCCGTCCAGGCCTCGGCCCGCACATGCAGAACGCTGGTACGCAGGGGAAGATGCAGGGGATTGTAGCTGGCGGAGATCACCACATCGGCAGGCTTGGAGAGAAAATCCGACCACCCGCCAAACTCCGGGGAAGCAGGATCGATCCGGCCGACAAGCCAGATCGGGCTGGCCAGCTGCACCTGCTTGTAGTAGCGGCGCAGGAATGCCGGACCGCCGAACGGCGATGCCAGCCGCCGCGACCGGTCGACAATCCCCCGGATCACGCCGGGATCGTCGTGGTTCGAGGCGGCCACCGAGTCCACACTGAGGATGGCAACCCGGAACGTTCGCTCCTCCAACGGAATCGAATAAATATCGATCGAGTTGTAGTTCTCCACCGATTGCGCGACATGCTTCAAATAGCCGGCGAGTTTCTCGCCGTCGAACTTCCCCACCAGTACTTCCGAAAAGCGCAGCTCGCCTTCGCCACTGTACGGTTTGTTCGCCGGGTAGTGAACCGCAAAGGCCACAGCATCGAGGTCGCGTTCAAAATCGAAGCCCGACTGCTCGATAAACTGCTCATACTCGGGGTCGTGCGAGACCGGGGACAGCGGCTTGTTGCTGATCTTGCGAATCCAGCCAAAATTGGCGTAGACAAAAGCGTCGGCGCTGGGCAGCAGACGCGCCGGTTCGGGTGGCGCGTTTCGTCGCAGTTGCACGGCAACCGTAACCGCCGCCGCGACGATCACCACCGCCAGAGCGATGGGGTAAGGGCGTCTGATTCGCATGAAAAGTGCTGCCCAGAATCATAGCACCGGAAGGCTTCAGCCTTCGGTCCACGAGGCTGCCGGTGTCCCCAATCGACAGACCATGGGCACGAAGTCTCACGAAGGGCCAGTGTCGCTGCCTTCCTTCGTGTCCTTAGTGTCCTTTGTGGTGAAATTGGGTTTTGACTTCCTGAGTCGAGATCCCTTCAAATCCCAGTGTCCAGTCCTGAACAGGGGTTTATAAATATGGACGGGCGGCGCTGATTGGACAGCGCACTGGGAAGAAATGACAGGCAGTTAGCCGGGCCCCATTTGGGTTGAAGAGTGCAGTCCCGGCCTGTGACTTCATTCCCGGCGGGGATGCCACCAATGTTCACTGACCTGCGAGTCGCCGTTCGTCACCTGCGCAAGTCGCCCGGCTTTTCTACCACGGCGGTGCTGATGCTGGCGCTCGGCATCGGCGCCACCACCGCGATTTTCTCCATCGTCGAAGGAGTGCTGCTCCGCCCGCTGCCCTTCCCGCACTCCGAGCAACTGGTCTCGCTCTCCGACGTATTGCAGGACGGCATCACAAGCGCCGATGCCTTGCCGCGCGTCACCGCCCCTGATGTCCTTGCCAACACGCGCGACACGTACAGCTTCGAAAGCCTCGGCGGATATCAATCCGTGACCTTCGAACTCACGGGCGTTGGCGAACCGGCGCAGGTAGATGCAGCCCGTATGACTGGCGGCCTGTTCCCAACCTTACAGGTGCCTCCCCTCATGGGTCGGGTGTTCACCCAGCAGGAGGACGAGCAAGGCCAGCAGGTTGCAGTGGTCAGCTACGGGCTCTGGCGGAGCCGGATGCACGGCGATGCGCACATACTGGGATCGAAGATTCTGCTCGACCGCAAGCCTTACCTGATCATCGGTGTCATGCCGCCGTCGTTTGATTTCCCTTTGTTGCCCGGACGCCTGGACCACAGCGAATTGTGGGTCCCCATGAGCTTCGAGCCGCAGGAATTGCACGGCGCCGGGGCGGCGAACTGGAGCTTTGCCATGGTGGGCCGGCTCAAGCCGAGTGTCACAGCAGAGCAGGCCCAGCAGGATGCGCAACGCGTGGCCCAGGAAACCATGCGCGCCTACCCGCCGTTTATGGCGAGTCTGCACATTCTTGCCGTGGTGCGTTCGTTACGCGAGCAAACGGTCTCACAGGCGCGTGAGTTGGTGCGCATCTTGTTTCTCGCGACTGCGGTTGTGCTGCTGATCGTCTGCGCCAATCTCGCCGGATTGCTGCTGGTCCGCGCCATTCGCCGCCGCCGCGAGATCGCCATGCGCATGGCCCTGGGCGCAGGCAAACTCGCGCTGCTCCGCCAGTCGGTGTTGGAGAGCGTGGTCCTGAGCATGATCGGAGGCGTCCTCGGTCTCGTCCTGGCCGCAATCGGCCTGCGAGTCGGCATCAGCCAGTTGCCCGAGACTCTGCCGCGCGTGAACGAGATCGGCATGGATTGGCCAATCGTCACTTTTGCGCTCACACTGTCCGTGCTGACCGGCCTGGCCTGTGGATTGATTCCCGCCTTCGCCGCCTGGCGTACCAGCGTGAACGAGACCCTGAAAGAGGGCGGCCGCACCGGCTCCTCCGGAGGCCATGCCTGGCTGCGCTCCGCGCTGGTCGTGGGCGAAATCGCGACCGCGCTCGTGCTTCTCGCGGCCTGCGGCCTGTTGCTGCGGAGTTTTGAGAAGATGCGCTCCGTCGATCTGGGCTTCCGCTCTGACCACGTGCTCACCGCTGCCTATGCCCTGCCCGAGAAACAGTACGCCACGCAAGCTGCGATCGATGAATTCAATCGCGAACTGGTTCGCCGCGTGCAACAGTTGCCCGGAACGAAGGCAGCCGGGCTGACTTCGTTTCTGCCCGCTTCCGGCGCCATCAGCGCGGGCGGCTTCGTGGTCGAGGGATATGTCCCGCCCAATGGCTCCGCGATGGGTTTTTCCACTGAGGTCCAGACCCAAGGCGACTACTTTCAAGCCATGGGGATTCCTCTCCTTGCCGGACGATTCTTCACTCCTGCCGATACCGCCAGCGGCCAGCTCGCCGCCATCGTCAACCGCAAACTGGCCGAGCACTACTGGCCTGGCGCAGACCCCGTCGGCAAGCGCCTCCGCATCGGCACGCCCGAAGCTCCAACTCCATGGCTCACCATCGTGGGCGAAGTCGCCGACGTGAAAGAGGACTCACCGGACGTTCCCGACAAAGAAGAAATCTATCAACCGATCGAGCAGTATGACAGTTCTCTCGGTTCGCTGGCTTCATCGAATGTTCTGAACGGAAATAGCGGCTTCATCACCCTGCGCACCGAGCAAGACCCTGAGCAGTCGGCGAACGCGTTGCGCGCGGCCGTCCGTTCCATCGACCCTCAGCTTCCGCTCACGCAGATGCAAACTATGGAGAGCGTGATTTCCGACAGCGAGGCCCCGCGCCGTTTCAACACCACTCTGATCTCCTTCTTCGCCATCACGGCGCTTTTGCTGGCGGCGCTCGGGATTTACAGTGTCGTCGCCTTCTCGGCGGCGCTGCGCGTGCAGGAGATGGCCATCCGCATGGCCTTGGGATAGCAGCGCTCGGGGATCCTGGGGCTGGTCTTCCTGTCTGCCCTGAAGCTGGCGCTGGCCGGATGCGCCGTAGGATTGGCAGGCGTAGCCGCGACTGCGCATGTGCTGGATTCCTTGCTGTTCGCGGTGAGCCGCTTCGATCCGCTGGTGCTCGCGCTGGCTGCCTTGTTCGTGCTGGCGCTGGCCCTGGCAGCTTCTGTGCTGCCCGCGGCTCGGGCGGCCTCGATCGACCCCATGAAGGCGCTCCGGGCGGAATAAAGTTCAGCTACAAGGGGCAGCCTCCGGGGCGCCCGTCTTCCCCTGCCGGGAAGCGGAATCGTACGCAAGCTATTGTTGCGCCTGAGATTGCCCCTGTGCTACTTTATATAATTGTCCCGGACATCTGGGCGGGATCCGTGGGATAAGTTTGCGCGGAGGCGCGCGCTGTCCCCAGACGCGCTGGCGTAGCTCAGTCGGTAGAGCATCTGATTTGTAATCAGAGGGTCGGGGGTTCGATTCCCTTCGCCAGCTCCAGAAAACGCAGAATTGGAACGAAGACGCAGATTTTACGACAGGCGGCGGACTCGGTAGCGGCGCAACAGGTTTTTCCAACGCACTCCATTCCGAACTTTTCCGGCTTGGTGGTCTTCGCGGCGGGTTGGGCGCGAACCTTGGTTTCCCTGTTTGGCGAAAATTAAGGTGACGTGTTGCGGGCGGGTCTGCGGTTTTGTTGTGCGCCGCGACCGTCGGCAGCGCAGTTTTCGTACGGGCCGCGGCAGCCGCATCGCCCGGGAGTTGAGCCGCTTAGCGGGTGTGAGCGAAGCGGGAGCCCGCTGGCGAAATCCTGAGCGCCTTTTGCGAAGGATCTGACAGTGCGGAGTTTTCTGCACAGGTGGGTGAGTGGTTAAAGCCGACAGACTGTAAATCTGTTCCTCCTAGCGAGGTACGGAGGTTCGAATCCTCCCCTGTGCACCAGAGTTGAGCCGTTTAGCAGGCGTGACCCGGAGCCAAAGCGAAGGGGGGAGCCTGCTGGCGAAATCCTGAGCGCCTTTTGCGAAGGATCTGAGGGCAGATGAATCGCCTTGCGGGAGCTTTGATCGCCTACGTTGTGCTGGGAGTGCTGACGTATTTAACGATCACCGATCACACGGTTCGAGTCGTCACGTTTGCCATCCTGGCCCTGTTCGCGATGAAGTCGATTTTACGGCGTAAAGACGTGCTGCATCCCGACCGCGAGAGCGATTCGGATCAGTAGCTTTTGCTAAGAGCTGACGGCTGATAGCTGTCAGCTGGGTTTCGAGCCGATGTAGCTCAGTTGGTAGAGCACTCCCTTGGTAAGGGAGAGGTCACCAGTTCAATCCTGGTCATCGGCTCCAGAAATTGCTTGGCTGTTCGTTGGAAGGTTTTGGGAAGGGCACGGCTTCAGCCGTGCCGCTGAGAGTCGAAATGACAAGCGGCTTTAGCCGCTGAGGTTCCGGGCGGGAGTAACTCAGTGGTAGAGTCACAGCCTTCCAAGCTGTTGGTCGCGGGTTCGATTCCCGTCTCCCGCTCCAATGTTTTGACGCAGGTGCGATGACAGTGACGTTCGAACAGGCTGCCATCAAGGTCGAGAAGGCGCAAGAGTTCGCCAGGCTGCAAGCCGCAGTCGAGCAGGCGTTCCTGCCCGACAAGGTTGAGCGGTTCTTGAAGCTGCTCGATCGCAACGGAATCCGCATCCGGGACTTTGATGGTGTCCTGGCGCAACGGATGCTGGAAGCGGTGAATGGGGAGCCGGGACTGAGCGCGCGGCAGTTGTATGACTCGCTGCCGGTTTCGGATCAGGCGCAGATGCGCGAGTTCTATCTGTCGAAGCTCGAGACGGTAGACGTCGCGCTCCGGCATAAGTTTAAGAAGCTGTACCAGTATTACTGAGCTTCGTATCAGGGCATGCCTTCAGGCATGCCGTGAAGGCGGAATCAAGTCCGGGGCTTTAGCCCCTGAGGAACGGTTATGGCGAAAGAGAAATTTGAACGCACCAAGCCGCACTGCAACGTGGGGACGATTGGGCACATCGATCACGGCAAGACCACGCTGACGGCGGCGATCACCA
>Ga0208044_1000021_pt1 | contig 228732 bp, 181 predicted proteins | sample Sb_taG_8_FD_187712 | JGI IMG/M metagenome (GOLD analysis project Ga0208044, IMG submission 187712) | Peat soil microbial communities from Weissenstadt, Germany - Sb_50d_c_BC metaG (SPAdes) (version 2) | ecosystem: Environmental > Terrestrial > Soil > Wetlands > Peat | place: Germany...
TCGAGTTGCACCACGTAAGCAAGGCTGCAGCCGCCCCGGCAGCCAATGCGGCTCCGGCCGGCCAGCCGGCGGCGAATCCGGCTTCGGCTCAGCCGGCGGCAGTACAGCAGGCAACTCCGGCGCCCGCGGGCAACGCCAGTTTCCTGTTCGATCCGCCGACTATTCAGGCGGCGAAGGGAAGCACATTTATGGTGAACCTGCTGATCACGGGCGCGCAGAACGTGTATTCGGTGCCCGTGCAGGTGAACTACAACCCGCAATTGCTGCAACTGGTCAATGTGTCCAATGGCGGCTTCCTTTCGCAGGATGGACAGGCGGTAGCGCTGGTGCATCGCGAGGATGAGGCCGTGGGGCAGGTACAGATCACAGCGACCCGGCCGCCCAACTCCGGCGGAGTTTCCGGCCAGGGCGCGGTAGTCACGATGACCTTCCAGGCCAAGACGGAGGGACAGACGCCGCTGACGGTGACGCGCGGCGGCGCCCGCGATCCCGGTATGCAACCCATCACGGTCAACGGGACGCAGGCCTCGATCACGATTCAGTAGGGCAGATGGCACGACACTGATGGCATAACGATGTTGCGAAGCTTTCATCACCAGCATGGGCTAGAGTCCGAGCGCGGCTTTACCCTCCTCGAGCTGATCGTGGCGGCGACGATCCTGTCGATCCTCACGCTGATGGCTCTGCCGCTGGCGCAACTCACCATTAAGCGGGAAAAGGAGAAGCAACTGCGCCAGGCGCTGTGGCAGATGCGGGACGCCATCGATCGCTACAAGGACGCGGCGGACCGCGGCGGCTTCCAGATCAAAGTCGATACTCAGGGTTATCCGCCCGACCTCGATACGTTGGTCAAAGGCGTCGACGTGCAGGGCAAGAAAGTCCGGTTTCTGCGTTCTATCCCTACGGACCCCATGACCAACAGCAAAGAGTGGGGAATGCGCTCGATGCAGGACGACGTGGATTCCGACTCCTGGGGCGGACAGAATATCTTCGACGTGTATACCAAGTCGGAAGGCACCGGGCTCGACGGAACGAAATACAAGGACTGGTAGATGTTCAGGGGCGTGAACAAGTTGGATCCTAAGGCGTTTGGGCCGAGTACCCTGCAGGCGTTGCGCAGGCGCGCGTTTGCCCTCGAGCGGCGTCGGGCCGGCGGCTTCACTCTGCTGGAGCTGATGATCGTGATCAGCATCATCATGATCCTGATGGCGGTCGCGGTCCCGATGTACAACCAGTCGATTGTTCAGGCGCGGGAATCGGTGTTGCGGTCGAACCTGAACACCCTGCGCAACGTGATCCAGCAATACACCCTCGACAAGCAGAAAGCTCCGCAGTCGCTCGACGACCTGGTACAGGGCGGCTACCTGAGACAGATTCCCGTGGACCCCATGACCCGCCTGCCGAACTGGGAAGTGGTGCAGGAGGATGTCACGATGGCGGTCGATCAACAGGAACCGGGCATCACCGATGTGCACTCCGCCTCGACCGCGACTGCCAGCGACGGAACCGCGTACAGCACCTGGTAGAGTTTCTCGGACTTCCTTTGTGTCCTTCGTGTCCTTCGTGGTGACAGGCCCCTACTGGAGTTCCGGCTCATTTGCGCCTGCCGCACCTCAAGAACTAACATCTATTCATGCCGGTTGAAACCGAAATCCAAGCTCCCGTGTCCATCCGCGCGCCGCGTGGCAATTCCATCACATGCAAAGGCTGGCAGCAGGAAGCGGCTATGCGCATGCTCATGAACAACCTGGACGAAGAGGTGGCCGAACGCCCGCAAGACCTCGTCGTCTACGGCGGGACAGGCCGCGCAGCGCGGAGTTGGGAGGCGTATCACGCCATCGTCGCCACGCTGAAAAATCTCGAAAACGATGAGACCTTGCTCGTGCAGTCGGGCAAGCCGGTCGGTGTTTTCAAGACGCACGAATATGCGCCGCGCGTGCTGATTGCGAATTCAAATCTTGTCGGTCACTGGTCGAATTGGGAGAAGTTCAACGAACTGGAGCGCGCCGGTCTGATGATGTATGGACAGATGACCGCGGGCTCGTGGATTTACATTGGGTCGCAGGGGATCGTAGAAGGGACATTCGAGACTTTTTCCGCCGCGGGTGAAAAACATTTCGGCGGCGATCTGGCGGGCAAGCTGATTGTCTCCGGCGGCATGGGCGGCATGGGGGGAGCGCAGCCTCTGGCCGCGACCATGACCGGCGCTGCGTTTCTTGGCATTGACGTCGATCCGGAGCGCATCAAAAAGCGTCTGAAAACCGGCTATTGCGACTTCATGGTGACGACGCTCGACGAGGCGCTGCGCATCCTGAAAAATGCAGTGCGGAAGAAAGAGAATGTCTCCGTCGGGTTGGTGGGCAACTGCGCAGACATCATTCCAGAGCTGGCTGAGCGCGGCGTTGTACCTGACATTTTGACCGACCAGACTTCAGCGCACGATCCGCTGAACGGATATGTGCCGAATGGCATGACGCTCCCGGAGGCGGTCGAGTTACGGAAAAAGGACCCGAAGGCTTATCAGGAGAAGTCGCTCGATGCCATGGCGCGTCATGTGGAAGGCATGCTGCGCCTGCAGAAAATGGGCTCGGTCACGTTTGACTACGGCAACAACATCCGCACCTTCGCCTTCCAGCGCGGCGTGAAGAACGCTTACGATTTTCCGGGATTCGTGCCGGCCTACATCCGTCCGCTGTTCTGCGAAGGCCGCGGGCCGTTCCGCTGGGTGGCGCTGTCGGGCGAACCGTCGGACATCCACGTGACCGACAATCTCGTGCTCGAGCTCTTCCCTGACAACCGGATTCTGCGTCGCTGGATTGAGCTGGCGCGCAAGCGCATCAAGTTTCAGGGACTGCCCGCCCGCATCTGCTGGCTGGGCTACGGCGAGCGCGCACAATTCGGCCTTGCCATGAACGATCTGGTGAAAAAAGGAAAGCTCAAGGCGCCGATCGTGATGGGCCGCGACCATCTCGATTGTGGCTCGGTAGCTTCTCCATTCCGCGAAACCGAGAGCATGAAAGACGGTTCCGACGCAGTCGCCGATTGGCCGCTGCTGAATGCGCTGATCAATACAGCCGCAGGCGCATCGTGGGTCTCGATTCACAATGGCGGCGGAGTCGGCATCGGCTACTCGCTGCACGCCGGGCAGGTGACAGTCGCCGACGGCACGGAAGCGATGGCGAAGCGCATCGAGCGCGTGCTCACGACCGATCCGGGCATGGGCATCATCCGCCACGCCGATGCAGGGTATGAAGAAGCGAAGGACTTCGCGAAGAAGAAGGGCGTAAGACTGCCGATGGGGGGCTAGTCCTTAGTAGCCCGCATTCTCAAGTACTCTCCCGGCAGCAGGATGACAATCCCTCCGATTCTCTTGCCGAAATACGGGCCGAAGTGGCGAACGTCTCCAGTCAACAGATGAGTTGCGTGAGCTGCGATTGCGGCCAGCAGGATTGGCGCATCTTTCTCTGGCAGAGAAATCCCCCGTGGAAGTCGTCCGGACCCTGGCTCGAACAGATGAATCAGCCCTGAAAGCGTCATCAGCCGCGCCTGCTGCTCTTCATCAGCGAGGTTGATCCTTGCTTCCTCTATAGCGTAGCGGGAACTGCACAGCACGACATTCTTGAGCTTCCAGAGGCGCAGCAGGCTTGCGTCGGGCCTGTACGCGGCTGAAAACAGAACGTTGGCGTCGAGAAACAGGCGGTCCATTTAGGCGGGGCGACGGTGACGAATCGAATCCGGGTCGAGGCCGAGCTTCCGAACCTCTTTTCGCGCTTTGCGGTAATCGGCTTCGTCGATCGCGTTCGACAGCAGGAATTCCGCCTTGCGCTCGGGCGTGTATCGCTCGACTGGGATGACCATGGCGGGACGAATGAGGATGCCGTCCTCGGTTTCCTGGGCGATGACGATGCTGCCTTCTTCAATGCCGAAGCGCTTGCGCAACTTGGCGGGTACGACAATTGCACCTCTTTTTCCAACTCTTGCCGATTGCATGACTTCACCCTCAAGGTCTGAATGTCTGATTATACGGTATGCCTGATATTCAGGCAAGACGCACGAGCTGTCACCTCTCGCCCGACTGCTAAACTGCTCTAACGTGATCCCGGCCCGAAAACCGACGCTGAGAATCGAGCCCTCGCTGTTCCTGGCCAACATCGGCCAGCTTCTCACGTTGCGCTCTGAATCACGCAAGCCCGGCCCACGGCGCGCTGCTGACCTCAAGGAACTCGGCATCATCGAAGACGGCGCTGTTCTCTGCATCGGCGGCAAGATCGTCGCCGTCGGCACGACCAAAGATGCTTTGCGTGACCCGTGGCTGAAGAAGAATCGCAAGAAAGTCGCGGAGATCGACTGCGCCGGCAAAGTGGTTCTTCCCGGCTTCGTCGATTCACACACGCATCCGGTTTTTGTCAGTCCGCGGCTGGTGGATTTTGAGAAGCGCATCGAAGGCGCGTCCTACGAAGAGATTGCAACGGCAGGCGGCGGCATCCGGTCGAGCCTGGACGCCGTGCGGAAAGCCGCACAGGCTGCGCTCTCCGCAAAAGTCCTGTCCACGCTGCACGTCATGGCCGCGCACGGCACGACCACGGTTGAAGCCAAGTCCGGCTACGGACTGACGGCAGAGTCGGAGCTCAAGTCACTGGAAGCGATTCGCGCCGCCGCTTCGCGCTGGCCGGGAACGGTCGTGGCCACGCTGCTCGGCGCGCATGTGGTCCCGAAGGAATTTCAAGGACGGCCGCAGAAATATGTTGATCTGGTCTGCAGCGAGATGATCCCGCTTGCGGCAAAGCGGAAGCTCGCTGCCTTTGTCGACGTTTTCTGCGACAAAGGCGCGTTTTCTGCCGAGCAAACCGAGCAAATCTTTGAAGCCGCGGCCAAACACGGGCTGAGCGTGCGCGCGCACATGGGTCAGCTATCGGAGACCGTGCTCTGGCCGTTCCTGCGCTTTAATCCAGCGTCCTTCGACCACATGGACCACGTGAACGAAGACGACATCCCGCAGTTGGCGAAGCGCGATACGGTTGCCACGCTGGTTCCTGGCGCGAATTACTTTCTGGGTCTAAAGGAATATCCGAACGCGCGGCGGTTGATCGACGCCGGCGTGCCGGTCGCACTGGCGACGGACTACAACCCCGGCACGTCTCCGACGCTCAGTATGCCGATGGCGATGTCGCTGGCCTGCACCCATATGAAGATGTCGCCGGCCGAAGCAATCGCCGCGGCGACCATCAACGGAGCCTGGGCGTTGCGGCTTGCGGAGCGCAAAGGCAGCATCGAGCCCGGCAAGGACGCGGATCTGGTCCTATTCGATGTCGCGGACTATCGCGAGATTCCTTACTGGTTCGGGAGCAACCGCTGCGCCGTGACCATCCTGAACGGCGCCGTCGCAGCCCGCGCCTGAAGCTGCGGCAGTTGGTGCCCGAGCCCTACATCAGAACAGTCTTTATCAGACCAGTCTTCATCAGAACAGTCTTCCAATCGAAAAATTCGCGCGGCTCTGGCCGGTAGGACTAACACTGCCAGCCAGTGCGATCGGTCCAACGATAGTTTCCGCAATCACTCCCAGGTTGAACGTGCCGCGTACCACGACTGGCCCGGGATCACCGGCGGTGGTGCCGAAAGCGCTTCCAGCTTCATACCACGCTCCCCAGTAGATTTTGTTTCCGACCGGCTGCGGCAGCCGATACAGCTCGCGGCGGAAACCCAGGGAGGCGTAGGCATAGTGGTTGCCCAGAAATGCCTGCGGCAGATAAGCGCCCAGACGGAATGGCCCGCCGAGAGCGAACTCCTGGAACGGCCCGGCCGAGCCGTGAAAGGTAGTGCCGCCGGATGCCGCAAAAAAGAGTGAGGTCTTCGTCACTACGGGAACGAACGTGGAAGTCTGCACATCGAACTGCCCGATCGGATGGGGCAAGCCAGGGCTCTGCAGAACGCGCGAGAGCGTGGCAATCACTCGTGTGCCCGTGCTTGGCACTGCGGGGCTGTCCTGGCCGTCCCACACATAGCGCGCGCGAAATTCGCCGGTCGTGCCATGAACGATCGGCAGGCCGACACTGCCCACCAGCGGGGCGAGCTTGCCGGCGAAGGTTTGATAGCCGAAGCGAAACTCGCTGCGTCGCCCGGAGTCGTATCCCAGGTCGAAGCCGCCTCCGGCGCGCTCGTCGCCGAAGACCGCGACGCGCGTGAGTCCGGTAAATGAATTGCGCGCCACTTTCGAGGCATAGGCATAGGGAGCCATGAAGAATCGCGACCCCGCCAGCGGCTGATAATACTCGGTGGCCGCCAGGTTGCTCGATCCGAACAGAAGATCGTTGCGCCACTCGCCACCGCGGTGGGCGATATCCATGAACGTAACGCGGGCGCCCGCAGAGAAATCAAAGGCAGCCACGCCGGAACCGTCAACATTGACGGCCAGGTCCACAAAGGGTGGTCCGTAGGACTTTTCGTGCGCGGTCACACGTAAAGCAGGAACTCCATTTTGTAAGAATCCTTCATAACCCAGCCGGTCAAACTGGCCTTGGCCGGCAATGCGCGTCAGTTGCGCATCCAGCGTTTTGAGATTAAGCGGCCCGCGCAGGTCCTTTGCGAGTTGATGTTCGATTCTGCGATCGGCAGCCGGGTCTGCCCCGGTGACTTCGATGGCCTGCACCTTCTCGGGCTGGGAATGTTTACGCGCAGCACGCGCCGCGAGATAGTTTGCCCACTCGGCTGAATCCTGAATGGCATAGGGCAGCAGGCTGGCCCACTGGCTGGCTGCACTCTGGTGACCGAGCCGGATAAGTTCTTTGACTCGCGAATAGTCGCTCACCGAAAATCCGCTGGTATCAATGCTCACGCTGGCATCGGCAAGCGTCAGAGAGCGCTGCTCATTCTGCGTAATCATGACATCCACAGCCCGGGTCAGGACCCCGGTGAGCGTTGCTAATTGGGCGCGGTCGCCGGGTGGAATGCGCAATTGCACTGCGATGACCACGTCGGCATCCATCTGGCGGACGGTCTCGACCGGAATGTTCTGCACCATGCCGCCGTCGGCCAACACGCGGCCGCCCATCTCGACCGGAGTGAAGACTCCCGGGATCGCCACCGAAGCTCGAATGGCCTGCGCCAGAGGACCGTCGTGCAGCACAATGGCGTCTCCACTCTGCATATCGGTGGCCACGCAACGGAACGGGATCGGCAGATCGTCAAAGGTAGCGATACCCGATTCCCGGAACGCAATGCGATCCAGCAACAGCCCAACTCCCTGGCCGGGATTAAATCCGTTGGGGCCGCTGAGGCCGTGCTTCAGGCCAAGCGGCGCATTGATCAGAAAGTCGCGGCGGTCCTGCTTCCGGCGATAAGAGAGCTGCGCATAGGTCGGCTCCGGCAGGAACGCCTGTTCCCAATCGATTCCCTCGGCAAACTTTTGCATCTCTGCCGGCGACATGCCAGTTGCATACATCGCGCCGATGATCGATCCCATGCTGGTTCCGGCGATCCGGTCCACGGGAATGTGGTTTTCGTCGAGCCACTGGATCACTCCGATTTCGGCGAGGCCGAGTGCCGCCCCGCCGCTAAGGGCCAGCCCGATGCGCGGGCGCAAGGACGCCGCTTGCGCTGGCACCGGCGCATCCTGAGCGCTCGCGGGAAGCGCGAGGCACACATTCACAAGAACAAGCAGCAGGATGAGAGCAGGCCGATACGATGTCATCACGAGCTCCGATGGAGTGCGGAAGCCAAGGCGTCTGTTTCGACGTGGGTGGCGCGAGGAAGAAAGGTTAGCAGGTTTCGAAACGACAGTGCGGCGAAGCTGGCGCAGCGGAGGCGGGTTCGAAGATCGGCAATTTCGAAGCAGCCGACCAGGCACTTTACATGACGGACGGCACGGTAATCCCCATCACCGCAAGGGCGCGAATCAGCTCACGACGAACTACGTGCACGCTGGCCAGCAGAAACTGTTTTCGCTTTTCATCCGGCTCGCTGAGGATGGGATAGCGATGATAAAAAGTGTTAAACAGCTGCGCCAGCTGAAAAACGTGCTTGGCGAGATACGCCGGTTCTGTGGTTCGGATGCACTCCTGGATCACGTACGACGTCTTGGAGGCCGCCAGCCAGAGTTCCCAGATTTCGGTGCCGGCCTCTCCGTTTAGATATTTCGCGAAGTCGTCACCGGAGAATGCGCCCGCGGCCTCCCCGCGAAACGCCTCGGGATCGATCCCAGCCTTTCGGAAAATGCTCGTGGCGCGCACCACGGCGTACTGTGCGTACGGTCCGGTTTCACCTTCAAAGCTAAGCGCATCCTTGAAGTCAAACGCAATCACCGACGACTTGGTGTACTTCAGCATGAAATAGCGCAGCGCGCCGATCGCAATCTGGGTTGCGATCTGAAGGCGCTCGCCATCTGCAATCTGCGGATGACGCGAGTCCACTTCATTTTTGGCCGCGGCGATGAGAGCGTCGAGCAGGTCGTCGGCCTTCACTCCGAAGCCCTTGCGGCCACTGACCTCGATATAGGGCCGCGTCTTGTCCTCTTCGCTCAGCGTATATCCGAGTTCAGCGGCACAGCGCGGAGTCAGCGCCACCATCTCGTAGGAAAAATGGGTATAGTGATCGGCCGCTTCGCCGTGGCCCAGGCCGCGCAGGGCCTCGATGACGGTGTTCTGCGCCTCGGCTTGCCGGGCGTCGATGACGTTGTAGATTTCGGCGACGTCGCCGAAGTGGGGATGATCCTTCTCGGCGGTTGCCTGATTTGGGTCAGTCGAAATCCAGCAGTCGTGCTGGTTGGGATAGCGGTAGAACTTGCGGTAGCCGAAGTCGCGTCCCAGCAGCCCAAACTTCCACATGTGATAGGCAATGTCTTTGCCCACGTAGCCCACCGTGCCATTGGAGCGGACGATGACTTTCTGGTCTTCCTCGGTAATCGTGCCGTCCTCTGTGTTCCCTGTGGCCTCTGTGGTTGAGGCCTTTGCCGTTCCCGCGCGCCGCATGATCCAGCAGCCCTTATTCTTGCCTTCGCTCTCGAAGGTGAGCACACCGCTCTCTTTCAGCTTGGTGAAAGCCGCATCCCAGAAATGAAGATGCAATATCTCGCTCTCGCGCGGAAGAAAGTCGTATTCAATGTCGAGCCGGTCCATGGTCACGAGATGTCGGCGCAACACGGCGGTCGAGATCAAATCGGCGACGCCGGCAGTTTCGCTTCCTGCATCTTCGATGGCATGGAGCGTCTCGAGCCGCACCTGCAGGTTCTGCTTGTCCTCCCCGTACCACTGCGAGACGCGCGCATAGAGGTCCCAGCAGTAGTAGTCAAAGCGTGGCTGGCGTGTCAGGACTTCGATTTCGGCGCGCGATTTCTTTTCCAGATGCAGGAAACCGACAACCACGTCGGCAACCTGAACGCCCGTGTTGTCAATGTAGTTCTGAATGTCGACGTGCCGACCCGCATAGCGCAGCAGACGAACAAACGTGTCGCCGAGAATCGCATTGCGCAGGTGTCCGATGTGCGCCGCTTTGTTGGGATTGATGCTGGAGTGCTCAACCAGAATCTTGCCCGGGGAAATACCGCTTGCTGGTTTCTGACCAGCGGCAAGGGCAGCAGCCAGCCACGCCCGATCGATCCTGACGTTGAGATAGCCGGGAGGGGCGACCTGCAGGTCGGCAATGCCTTCGATCGCTCCGATCCCGCTGCGTATCGCTTCCGCGATTTTCAACGGAGCGGACCGCAAAGGTCTGGCAAAAGGAAAAGTCGGGATCGCGAAATCTCCCATCTCGACCTTGGGTGGCTGTTCGACAACCACGGCCGGCAGGGTCACGCCCGGATAAAGACGTTGCAGACAAACCAGTACGCCGCGCGCCAAACGCTCTTCGAGATAGCGATACAAGGATCCCTCTAACTCATTGAAGAAACAGTGATTTTAACAGACAAAAGCCGCATTGCAGGTTTGACGGGCGATGTGCCCTTCCCTATGATGAAAGTTTCTGGCTTTAAGAATTTTCAACCACAGAGGGCACCGAATTAGACAGGGGATGCAGTACCCTGTGTGCCTCTGTGTCCTCTGTGGTTAAGGGTTTTGTGCGTGCGCATAGCCTACCTAGAATGTTTTTCGGGCGTCAGCGGCGACATGTTCCTAGGCGCGCTGGTGGACGCCGGAGTCCCGCCTAAGGTGCTGGAGGAGACTGTCGCAGCTCTGGGAGTCGGCGCACGATTGGACATTTCCCGAGTCGCGCGCAGCGGCATTTCTGCGACCAAGGTGGACGTCTGGGTCGAGGGAGAGAAAGACCTGCCACGGGAGGAATACTGGGCGGAGCGACACCGTCACGAGCACGGACCTGGTCACGAACATCAGGGTCACGAGCATCATGGTCACGAGCATGACGATTCGCGTCACGAACACGGCGCCCGACCGGCAGCGCCCGCGCCGCGCACCCACGATCACAGTCACCGAAGAGGCCTGACCGAAATACGCGAGATCATCGCCAAGGCCGGCATCCGGGAGTCCGCGAAGAAAACGGCGATTGCGATCTTTGAAGCTCTAGGTGCAGCCGAAGCGAAGATTCACAAGGTCCCGATCGAAGAAATACACTTTCATGAGGTGGGCGCTGTCGATGCCATGGTCGACATTGTCTGCGCCGCCGTCGGGGCCGAGGCGCTCGGAGTCGATGAGATTGTCTGCTCGCCGCTGAACGTGGGAGGAGGAACCGTCCAGTGCGCACACGGCACGTTTCCCGTTCCCGCTCCGGCGACGGTCGAATTGCTGCAGGGCGCGCCTGTGTACTCGTCGGGAGTGCAAGCCGAGTTGGTCACGCCCACCGGAGCCGCGATCGTCAAAACGCTGGCGCGGCGCTTTGCCGCCTTCCCTGAAATGAAGATTGAGAAATCCGGCTACGGCGCAGGCTCGCGGGATTTTCCGGGCACCCCGAACGTCGTGCGCTTGACGATCGGCGAATCGATTGCGACTTTGGCCGGCAAAACCTCATCTGAGGTAATCACGATCCTTGAGGCGAATCTCGATGACCTGAATCCCCAGGTTTTCGGCTACGTCATGGACCGTCTGCTCGAAGACGGCGCCCTCGATGCGTTCACCATGCCGGTGCAGATGAAGAAGAATCGTCCGGGCTCACTGCTGACGGTGCTGTGCAAGCCGGAAGATGCAGCCAAACTGACGCAGCTCATCTTCACCGAGACGACTACACTGGGAGTTCGCCGCCGCGATGAGGTTCGACAGGTCCTCACCCGCCGTTGGGAGAATGTGCGTACCCCCTGGGGTGAAGTGCGGATCAAGATTGCCAGCATGAACGGAACCGTCACCAACTACGCGCCAGAGTACGAAGATTGCCGGCGGATCGCGGCCGAGCACCACGTGGCCTTGAAGACGGTGATGCTGGAAGCCGCGCGGGCGTACTCCAGCGGCGGCAGCAAATAGCCGAGGACAAAAACAACGACTCAATGACCAGGAAGTTTTACATCACGACACCGATCTACTACGTGAACGCGCGTCCGCACATTGGCCACACTTATACGACCATCGCCTGCGACACCATTGCGCGGCGGCAGCGACTGCTCGGCGCGGACACATTCTTTCTCACCGGAACCGACGAGCACGGCCAGAAGATCGAGCGCGCAGCGCAAGCGGCAGGCAAGACTCCGCAGCAGTATGCCGATCAAATCTCCGCGGAGTTCCGCAATCTGTGGAAGCGGATGGGCATCTCAAACGATGACTTCATCCGCACTACTGAAGATCGGCACAAGAAGCGCGTGCAGGTGCTGTTTCAACGCATCCGCGACAATGGATACATCTACAAAGGCACCTACACCGGGCAGTACTGCGTCTCGGACGAACTGTACGTCGACGGCGCCCAGCCCGGCGATCCCTGCCCGACTTGCGGGCGGATTACCGAGACTGTGCACGAAGAAAACTATTTCTTTAAGCTATCCGAGTTTCAAGACAAGCTGCTGGAGCTCTACGCGAATCCGGAGTTCGTTCGTCCCGAGACGCGCCGCAACGAAGTGATTTCGTTCGTAAAGTCCGGTTTGCGCGACCTGTCCATCAGCCGCTCGACGTTTTCCTGGGGCATTCCGGTTCCGGACGATCCCAGGCATGTGATCTACGTCTGGCTCGACGCGCTGGCCAACTACATCACGGCAATCGGCTACGGATCGTCGCACGCGGGCGCGCAGGAGGCGTTCAAGAAATACTGGCCCGCCGACGTGCACATGATCGGCAAAGAGATTGTGCGCTTCCATTGCGTCTACTGGCCGGCCTTCCTGCTGGCTGCGGGGTTGCCTTTGCCCAAGGCCATCGTGGCGCATGGCTGGCTGCTCTTTGAAGAGAGCAAGATGTCGAAGTCGCGCGGCAACATCGTGCGAACTGAGACTATTCTCGACGTGCTCGGCGCCGATGCCCTGCGCTATTTCCTGCTGCGCGAAGTGGTCTTCGGTCAGGACGGATCGTTTTCTTTCGACGCGCTGGTGCAGCGCTATAACTCCGATCTGGCCAACGGCCTGGGCAATCTCGCCAGCCGCACGTTAACCATGATTAACAGATATTTCAAAGGCGAGGTGCCGTATCCATCGCCTGGCGCGTCAAAGACAGCAGCGGATGACGCGATTGCCGAAACAGCGCGCAAATCGATCCGGGATTTTGGCAGTCTGTTTGATCAGTTTCAATTTTCGCGCGCACTCGAAAGCGCATGGGGTCTGGTGGCCGCGGTCGACAAATACATTGTCGAGAACGAACCCTGGTCACTGGGCGAGAAGCAAGATGACGAAAGCCGGGCGCGCCTGGCCACGGTGCTCTATACATCGGCCGAAGCGCTGCGGATCGCGACGGCCCTGGCTCACCCAGTGATTCCGGATGCGACTGCAAAAATCTGGGCGCAGATGGGATTAGGAGACATCAAGAAACTTGCCCTGGCCGATCTGTCCTGGGGACAGTTGCCGCTCGGCACCAGGCTGGGCGACGTCTATCCCGTTTTTCCGCGGGCGGACAAGAGCGCAATCGAAAGGATGCAGCAGATGGAAGATCAGCAAAGAGGTCCCGCGGTTGACGAGCCGAAGGCTCCAGAACCCCCGGCTGCGGCCGCTCAGGCGCCCGCGAAGGCACCGGTGCCAGTTACCGCCGTGGCCGGCCCGGCGACTGACGGCGCCAAGATTTCCATCGACGACTTCGCCAAGATCGAGCTGCGCGTGGGCGTAGTCAAGGTCGCCGAGCGCGTGCCCAAGGCTGACAAATTGCTGCGCCTCGAGGTTGACATCGGAACGGAAGTCCGGCAGGTCGTGGCGGGAATCGCCGAAGCCTACGCGCCGGAAACCTTGGTCGGCCGCAAAGTTGTGATCGTGGCCAACTTGGCCCCGCGCAAGCTGCGCGGCCTGGAATCGAACGGGATGATTGTGGCTGCATCTCTGGAAGGCGGAAGGCCCGTACTGGCGGCCTTTTTGGAGGATGTGCCGGTGGGAGCAAGGCTGAAGTAAGAGGGAGCGACATTCTCCACGCGAGGAAGTCAGAACCCAGTCGAGCTTTGGCTCGACCTGGACGGGCAAGAGTGCCCGTCCCCACACAAGCATGTTCGTCGATTCTCACGCCCATCTCGATGGCAAGCAGTTTGACTCCGATCGTGAGCAGGTGATCGCTCGCGCTCGCGAGGCCGGAGTGCGAACGATGGTGGCCATCGGCAACGGCGATGGTCCGCCCACGCTCGATGCCGGCATTCGCCTGGCGGAAAAACACGAGTTCATGTATGCCACCGTCGGCATTCATCCTCACGAAGCCAGGCTTGCCGACGAACCTGCTTACCGGACAATGGAGCAACTGGCGCAGCACCCGAAGGTCATCGCGTGGGGCGAGATCGGCCTTGACTATCACTACGATCATTCCCCGCGCGAAACTCAAGAGCAGGTTTTTGCCCGGCAGATGGAACTGGCAGCCGCGGCGAAACTCCCCATCGTCATTCACTGTCGGCCCTCCGATGGCAGCGAGAACGCGTGGGAAGATTGCCTGGGGATGATCGAATCGCACTGGGCTCCCACCGGCCTCGGTGGGATTCTGCACTGCTTCACCGGAAACTGGCCCCAGGCCAAGCGCGCGCTCGACATGGGATTCATGATTTCGTTCGCCGGCAACCTCACTTATCCCAAGGCCCAGCAGATTCGGGACGCAGCCCTGGAGGTTCCTCTGGACCGGCTGCTCATTGAGACCGACTGTCCTTACCTGGCGCCGGTCCCGCACCGCGGCAAACGCAACGAACCGGCCTTCGTCAAGGAAACCGCGCGCAGGCTGGGCGAATTGCGCGGGCTGTCGATGGAGGAGATCGGCGAGCGAACCGCCCGCAATTTCTACAAATTTTTCAAACTCGCTGAAATGGATGAAAGCAAAGTTCCCGCCCGCTAACCCAGCCTTTCTGTTAACCTCACATGAAGATTCCTTTGTTTCAGAAAGATTAGAAATCTATGCCCGATAACACGTTCGATGTCGTGAGCAAGGTCGATCTCCAGGAGGTCTCGAACGCCATCCAGCAGGCCCTGAAAGAGATTCATACCCGCTTCGATCTGAAGGATTCCAAGTCGAACATCGAGCTGGACAAAGACGGTATCGTGCTGCACTCCGCCGACGAATATAAGCTGAAGGCGGTCAACGATGTGCTGCAGCAGAAGCTGGTGAAGCGCAACGTTCCCCTGAAGAGCTTGACCTACGGAGCGGTGGAGCCGGCTGCCGGCGGCACCGCCAAACGCCGCATTACGATGCAGCAAGGCATCCCGATCGAGAAGGCGCGCGAAATCGTGAAAGCGATCAAGGATTCGAAGAAGAAGGTGCAGGCTTCGATTCAGGGCGACCTGGTGCGGGTATCGAGCAAGGATCGCGATACACTGCAGGAAATCATCACCCTGCTGCGCGCAAAAGATTTTGGAATCGATATGCAGTTTACCAACTACCGCACGAACTAGTACTCAGTACTCAGTACCCGGTACTCAGTTTGCCGCGCGGAAGCGACAAGTGGGTACTAGGTACCGAGTACTGAGTACTGAGAACTGAGTACTGAAAATATGAGCGCGCCCGCCGCCATTAACGGAAAGGAAGTTTTCGACCTGTTGCGTGACGATCTGATCGCGCTGGAGGAAGAGTTCGGCCGCGATACGGTCTCCGGCGTCGGGGCGATTACCGAAATTGGCGAATACCTGCGCGCCGGCGGCGGCAAGCGAATCCGCCCCGCGCTGTTATTGCTGTCCGCCAAGCTCCTCAACTATCAAGGCTCAGGAGCCGTGCGCCTGGGCGCGGTCGTCGAAATCATTCACACTGCAACCCTGGTGCACGACGACATCATCGACGAAGCCATGACCCGGCGCGGGCGCCCGGCGGCGAACACCCAATGGGGCAATTCACGATGCGTGCTCGCCGGTGACTGGCTCTATATGCAGGCCTTCAAGATCGCTGTGCGGGAGCGCAACTTCCGCATTCTTGACACACTCATTGAACTCACCCAGCAAATGGTGGAAGGCGAGCTTCTGCAGATGGAGAAACTGGGCCGGTTCATCACCCTGGACGAATACTTCGACCTCATCTTCCGCAAGACGGCATGCCTGTTCTCGGTATGCATGCGGTTGGGAGCGATTCTCGCCGGGGCGACCGCGGCGCAGGAAGCCGCCCTGGGCAAGTACGGGCACGATCTTGGCATGGCGTTTCAGATCGTCGACGATGTGCTCGACCTGACCGCGTCCGAAGACGTACTCGGAAAGCCCGTGGCCAGCGATTTGCGCGAGGGCAAGGTCACGATGTCGGTGATTCACGCCCTGGAACGTTGCACGCCGGAAGAACGGGCCAAGGTTGAGACCATCTTGCGCGACCGGGCATTCAATGGCGTAACCCATGCGCAGATATTGCAGATCCTGCAGCGCTATGGCTCGCTCGAAGCGGCCACTGCGCGTGCCGCGCGCTACGCCGAATCGGCGCGGTCCGCGATTTGTACCTTCCCCGATTCCGAGATCAAGCGCGCTCTGTTGTGGGCTCCGGAATTTGTCGTGGCCCGCGAGAAGTAACTCCAGCTTCTTGGGACGCTGTGAGCGGGCGCACAAAAGCGCGCTCCACACCCGGTTGATCATGGTCACTGCAATCCGTGACGAAGGCCACAGACTTTTCTGGCTTACCTTCCGACAATGTGGCCAGTTGCTGGGATTGTCTGCCAGAGTGGAAGGCTAACGAGACGCACTGGCATGCGATGAGCCGCAGAAAACGCGGTTTCACCTCTCCCCGGCACCTGAGAAAGGCAGGTCGCCGAGGATCCTGTCCGCCGCAGATAACCCTTCAACAACGGACGGCGGCTTCAGTCGAAGCCTCAGACGAAAAGCGCCTTGGTTTTTCGACGCGCCGGCCCTGGCAGGGCCGGAAGGACTCCGAGTGCAAGCCGCCGCTTGCTCACCCTGAACGGGGACGGCCTCCTGAAGGCATACTCCCCGTGGTCAAGCCGGGCGCTGGTCCTTCGGACCCGCCCGGCTCTTTGGTTATACTGAACCCTTTCCCGATCTCACGAATCAAAACGGTTCAAATTTCAGGACTTGCGAATCCCTTGAAGATTGCCGGATCCTAGGCTCAAGGGCCCAGACCGCCTATGAACGCTCTTCTCTCCATGATGGCGCGCCACGGCTACGCTCTGACGTTTACCCTGCTGCTTGCCGAAGCGGTCGGTCTTCCCTTTCCCGCAGCCATTGCGCTGGTGGCGGCCGGCGCCGCTGTGGCTTCGCACACTCTAGCTGCACCCGCAGTCCTATTGGCGGCAATGGTCGGCCTGATGATCGGCGACACTGTCCAGTACTGGCTGGGACGCTCCGCCGGCTGGGCGCTGCTCGGATTCCTCTGCCGCCTGTCGATGAACCCCGAAACCTGCATTCTGCGATCGGCCGAGTCCTTCTACAAGCGGGGCAAGACAACGCTGATCATTGCCAAGTTCATTCCCGGCATCAACACCATGGCGGCTCCTTTGGCCGGCAGCATGAAGATGCGCTTCGCTCAGTTCGTGCGCCTCGACTTCGCCGGCGCCCTGCTCTACTCCGTCACCTATCTTTCTGTGGGATACCTGTCGCGAGACTTTCTAGCCGCGACATTGAGCGGATTCCACGCCGCCGGCCGCACCATGGAAGTCGTGCTCATCGCAGCATTCCTGGTGTACGCGATCTACCGCGCGATACAGTTCCACAAATATCGCGAGTATGACGTTGTGCCTCGAGTGCAGGTGCAGGAGCTTGCCCAGCGTTTGACGTCGGAGGATGCCGCCCGAGTCCAGATCGTCGACGTGCGCAGTCACGGTTACTACGATGCGGAAGCCGAGCGCATCCACGGCTCGATCCGCATCGAGCCCAACAACCTCGAGGTCGAGATTCAAACCCTCCCCAAAGGCAAGGACATCTACCTCTACTGTACTTGAGCGCGCGAAGCGACCAGCGCCCGGGTGGCGCATCTGCTGCGGGAAAAAGGATTCAACACGTTCGTCATCGTGGGCGGCCTCACCGCCTGGCGCAAAGCCGGGCAGCCGCTGGAATCGGTGCCCAAGGACGATCTCGTAAAATTGCCGACGTTCAGCTAGCCGACGAACTCCGACCGAAACTCGGCCTGCCGAAACTCAAAGATGTCCCTCGGAATACGGCGAAGCGAGTGTACAATTGCTCGGTTTTGCCGTTTGACCCTATCCGTCCATCGCGAGGAAGCGCGCGCCGCTGCCGCGCCTGTGCTTCCGAACCACGTTCACCCCGGCATGAACCGCGTCGTCTTCCTGCTGGCTCTCGCCGTTCTGATTAACTACATCGACCGCAGCAATCTTTCGATTGCCGCGCCGCTGCTGCAGAACGAGCTGCACATCTCCAACACGCAGCTGGGAGCGCTGCTCGCGGCGTTTTTCTGGACCTATGGGCTGATGCAGATTCCGGCGGGGTGGCTGGTCGATCGTCTGGATGTGAAGTGGGTTTTCGCAGCTGGATTCTTCATCTGGTGCAGCGCAACCTCCATAACCGGCATCTTGCACGGCTTTGCGGCTCTGATTGCGATCCGCGTGATCCTCGGGCTGGGAGAGTCGATCGTCTTTCCCTCCTGCTCCAAAATTCTTTCCACATATTTCACGGAAACGCGCCGCGGTTTTGCGAATGCGCTGTTGATGGCCGGGCTTTCTCTCGGACCCGCGCTGGGCATCCTGGTGGGCGGAACGGCCGTGGAGGCCTTTGGCTGGCGTCCCTTCTTTCTCGTCCTGGGATTCGGAGGCCTGCTGTGGATTGCTCCATGGCTGGCATGGATGCCGCGCACACCTCCCCGAGTTCCCGTTTCGTCCGCCCTGATTGGTATCCCGGCGATCTTGCGGCAACGCTCGGCGTGGGGAACGTGCCTGGGGCAATTCTGCGTTAACTATTTCCTGTATTTCCTGGTGACCTGGCTGCCCTCCTATCTGAAGCGGGGGCGCGGCTTCTCGCTGGCTGAGGTCGGAAGATACGGCGGCCTGCTGTTTCTGATGTCGGCGATTGCGGCCATCGTTGCCGGCAAGCTTTCCGACCAATGGATCAAGGCGGGTGCGACTCCAACCCATGTGCGCAAAGGCACGCTGGTTGCCGGACAGATCGGCTTTGGCATCTGCCTGGTCCTGACTGCGCTCACGCATGGTGCAGTCTTTGTCGTCATGCTCGCGCTGACCGGCGCGTTTCTGGGGATTGGCTGCTGCAGCACCTGGGCCGTCACCCAAACCGTGGCTGGTCCGCTGGCCGCGGGGCGCTGGACCGGCGTGCAGAACTTCGCAGGCAACATGGCAGGATGGGTGGCGCCTGTGCTTACCGGATATCTGGTCGACCGCACTGGCCGATTTGAGTGGGCCTTCTTCATCACCGCGGCAGTCGCCTGGACGGGCGCGCTAGCCTGGGGGCTCATTGTGGGACCGGTGGAACCTGTGGACTGGGAACAAACAGCGTCGCCCTTAGTGGCCGGACGTGCAGTGGCCGGACCGGCGCCAGCCGCCGGCGCCTCGCTGCCGTAATACACTGCTCTCATGACACGGGAAATCGAAATCAAATTTCGCGTGCGAGATGTGCGCGCGCTCAATCGCAGGCTGCGAGCGTTGGGGTTCCGGGTGGTCACGCGGCGCACGCACGAGATGAACACGCTCTACGATCTGCCGGGAGAACCGTTGCGCAAGCGCAGGGAGTTGCTGCGGCTGCGCCACTACGGCTCAGAGTGGACTCTTACCCACAAGAGCGGCACCACGCGTGGACATCACAGCAGCCGCATCGAGCGGGAAACTTCGGTCAGCAGCGGCAAGCAAATGGACGCAATCCTCGGGGCCCTCGGGTACTCGCCCGCATTCCGCTACGAAAAGTTTCGTGCTGAGTGGGTTGAAGAGAAAACGCGCGGTGGCAAGGGGCAGGTCGTCGTAGATGAAACGCCCATCGGCAATTTCTGCGAGATCGAAGGCCCGCCGCGCTGGATTGATGCGACCGCGAAGAAGCTGGGTGTGAGTCAAGCTGACTACATTACGAAGAATTACGCTGCCCTTTTTGCAGAATGGAAGGCGTCGACCAGAAGTTCGGCGCGGGAGATGACGTTCAGGGCGCTGAAACGATGAGCGATTCGGGCCCTGGTTTTCCAGGCTCTCGTGTTCCAGTCGCTGGTGCGAACCGTGTTTCCCGCGGAAGCAAAAGTCAAGACCTTGATCGTATCCCCGATGCACCAGGAACGGTGCAGCCTCGCTGCAAACGATTGATTCGCGCGCCTTTCCGCACTTAAAGTGCTGTGCAAATAACATCTCCTATCTGCCTGATAATCAATGACATAGATAGTGCGGTTAAATCGATGGTAATTATCCCTTGACATCACGTTAATAGTTTGATAAAGTTCTTTGCATTATGAACCGCTTCCAAACCATACCAGCCCATCTGCGGTATACGATCAGCGATTTCAATCGGCAGTTTCCGACCGATGATGCTTGCTTAGAGCACCTGAAAGAGCAGCGCTTCCCCGGCGGGATCGCTCTGTGCCCGAAGTGCCGCGAGGATCGCAAGCTACATCGCGTTAACAGTCGTCCCGTATATGCCTGCGATGTTTGCCTCACTCAGATTTCCCCGATGGCTGGCACCATCTTTGAGCACTCCAGCACTTCGCTTCGCCTCTGGTACTACGCCATGTACCTTATGGCCTCGACTCGCTGCGGCATCTCCGCCAAACAGATTCAACGTGAAACCGGAGTCACCTATAAAACCGCTTGGCGCATGTTCCGCCAGATCAGATCGTTGCTGTCCGAACCAGACATGCAACTGGAGGGATCAGCGGTGGAGATGGATGAAACTTATTACGGCGGCGTCCGCAAGGGGCAGCGCGGAAGGCCGATGCGTGGCGACAAGCAGAAAATGCCCGTCATTGGCATGGTGGAGCGAACCACGAAAGAACGCATCGGCAGAGTGAAGGCCCTTGCTACGCCTGATACCACTTCGGACACGATTGTCGGCATCGCCCGCGAATACATTATGCCCAAGAGCATCGTGTTCACCGATGAGTACAAAGCTTACAATCGGCTGACTCCCCGCGTGAAGAAACACAAGCGCATTAAGCACAGCGCCAAAGTGTTTGTGCGAGGCAATGTTCACACGAACACGATTGAAGGATTCTGGTCGCTAGTAAAGCGCGGAATCGGCGGCGTGTATCATCAAGTCAGCCAGAAATATTTACAGAGCTACCTGAATGAGTATTCGTTTAGGTACAACCGGAGGGATCAGGGGAATTTAATCTTCACTTCGATTTTGCGCCGCGTTGCTGAACTGGCTTCGCCGCACGTTGTAGTACCCGCTCAAATGACGCCCGCGCCAACGGAGCCATTTTAGATTGGGTTTCAGGAGTGGGTTTCAAATCTCGATTCGCCACGGGTCGTTCGCTGCTACCTTGCCGGGATGAGCGTATGCCCGCCATGCTTCCCTCAATATAACACGAGGGAAGAAATGGCGGGAGTGTGTGCAGCCATCCAAAACCTACCTACGGTTTCTTGATGAACTTCTCGAATGCCGGAACAATGACAGTTTCAATTTGCTCAAGAATCAACTCCAACAGGTGATCCATCGTGAGTCCGGTCGCCTCCCCGATGTAGGGCCTCTCGTTGAACGCTACAAGCGGTCGGTAATGACGTTTCACGTACACGGGCTTCTGCGGTTGGGCATCAATCGGGCCGCTAAGGGGGCGCATCGCAGGTGCGGGATTGATTTCTGCGCCACGATCCAGGGTCGAATAGCCACTCGAACTGAGCCCATGGGCATATCGAACACTCTCATACTGCCGGATTCTGGGGCGCGTAAAGTTCAAACGTCTGTGCTTGTCGATGTTCGACAAGTGGGCAAGAAAACGCAGAGCATTATTGACGGCTCCCACCCCATAGTACGGTTGCACGCTCTCAATGAATGCAAAAGGCGCATCGGCAATCCCCGGAAGCATCCGGGCGAATTTACTCTTGGGCAGCGGTGTGCTTTGTCCCGCTTTAAGCGGCTTAGTCCACAAGGGGAATTCGCTGCGTTCCTCCCAATTGGGGTCAATGGTGGAAATGTTCGGGTTTCTCTTGATGACATCGAATACCAGATGATCCAAGGCCGAACGCATGTGGTAGACGATCTCGCCCGCCAAGAGCGCGATCTCGATAGGCGGGGACTTCGGAACATTCAACTTCTTTTTGCCCTTCGCTTTTTTGACGATTTTGTGCGGCTTAGCTCTGGCATAAGCGGCGATGCGTCTCTTGAGAGCGCGGATTTGTTTCGCTGCCCGGACGAGTTTAACTTTCGCCGATGTTAGACCGGAGGCCATCTGCCTTAATGATGGCCCCGACCAGACGTGAGGTCAAGGGATAATTACCAAATCGATTTAGCTGGCCGCTAGCGCGCGGCAAATCGCCCCTATCCTGACCATCGAGCGAGGGGCCGATCTCGCCTCCACTGCTGCGAGAAGTGCCGCGCGAGGCATTGCAGGAGTCGAACCGCTCGGCCAAATCTTCCCGGCTGCGCCCGCCCTCCCACATCTCGCAAAAGCGGCTAGATGTAGGGTACCCCCAAGGGCCCTCAGACGTTCCAGGCGGAAAGCGAGAGTCGAAGACCTAAGCCACCGGAAGACCTGCCAGAATGCGAAGCGTTCCCTGCTGCTCCTCAGCTAAATATCGCTTCGCGAAGATGAACAGAGTGCCTTGGGAAAAGAGCATAAAGACCCGGCTGTCCTCGCCCTTAGGCGACACTTCCGTCCAGCGATTGTTCCAGGTTCGGTTTTCGCCAGTCACCAGGAATCCATCTTCGGTGAGAGTGGCCCGATATCTCTTGCCCTCAAGCCCGAGGCGGCGATAGTACTTTCGATAGTAGCGGCGATACAAGGCGGGGAAAATCCCTCCCAGGCCAGCCCACATCCACCAGATCCCGATCACCACGAGCACGACCGGAGACAAGCCGCGGTCTCTCTCAATGGATCCAATGACGAACAGTACGAGCCCTGCCAAAAACCAACCAGCACTCTGCAGAGGCTTGCGAATCAATCGGTAGTGCAGAACTGAGGCCGCCGCGTAGTCGTCGCCTGAGATCTCGTACTCAAATGTCATACTCTAGCGCGGGCAGGTGGCAAGGCCTCACGCCCCGTGGCACTTCTTATACTTCTTCCCCGATCCGCAGGGGCAGGGATCGTTGCGTCCCACTTTTTCCTGCGAGCGCACAACTTGCTGCACGGGTGCGGCGTCGCCCGCCCCGGCCATGCGCGCCTGCTCCAGCTCGCGCCGCTTGCGGCGCATGAAGGCTTCTTCCAGTTCGTCGGCTGAAGTCGAAACCAGGCGCGGCGGACGGTGTCCGTTGCCATCGCCGCCCGCTTCCGATGTAGGCGCGGCCTCGGCGACAGGCTGCGGAGGCGCTTCCCGTGGCCGCTCCAGAATCTGCATCAGGTAGAGATACCGGACGGTGTCTTCCTGGAAGCGCTGCATCATCGCTTCGAACATCTCGAACGATTCTTTCTTGTACTCGACCAGCGGATCGTGCTGGCCGTAGCCGCGCAGGCCGATGCCCTCTTTGAGGTGATCCATGCTGAGCAGGTGATCCTTCCACTGCTGGTCGACCACGCTGAGCATGATCATGCGCTCGTGGTGGCGCATCGCGTCGGGGCCGATCAGCTTCTCTTTGGCGTCGTAGCGTTCCCGCAGCTTCGCAAAGATTGCGTCGCCCAGTTCCTGCCGGTTCAGCGTCTCCGGTTTCACGCCCTCGGCGAGAATATCGACGCCGAAACGGGTAAAGATCGCGTCTTTGAGTCCCTTGATATCCCAGTCGTCGACATGCGCCTTCTCTGGACAATACTGATTAAGCAGCTCGCCGAGCAGCGCCGAGACGTAATCTTCCAGGATCAGATCCTTCTGTTCCGTCCCTTCGAGCAGGCGGCGGCGCAGGCCATAGACGGCCTCGCGCTGCTTGTTCATCACGTCGTCGTATTCCAGCAGGTGTTTGCGCGACTCGAAGTGCTGCCCTTCGACTGCCTTCTGCGCCGTCTCGACCCGCCGCGTCATCATCTTCGATTCGATGGGCACGCCTTCTTCCATGCCCAGCCGCTGCAGCATTTTCGAGACCCACTCTTTGGGAATGAAGATGCGCATCAGGTCATCTTCGAGCGCGAGATAGAAACGCGACGAGCCGGGATCGCCCTGGCGCCCGGCGCGCCCGCGCAGCTGGTTGTCGATGCGCCGCGACTCATGCCGCTCTGTGCCCAGAATGTGCAGGCCACCGACCGCGGTGACCTGGTCATGCTCCTGGTCGGTCTGCGCCTTGTAGCGCGTCAGCGCTTCCGTCCACTTGTCGGTGGGAACGCTGTACTCGTTGCCGTTGTAGTAGAAAAGCGACGACTGGCCGTCTTCCTGCGGCCCTTCGATCTTGCCTTGGGCCACGCGCAACTGCTGCGCGATTCCCTTCTTCACCATCTCCTGCTTGGCCATGAATTCGAAATTGCCGCCCAGCAGGATGTCGGTGCCGCGGCCCGCCATGTTGGTGGCGATCGTGACCATGCCCTTGCGCCCCGCCTGCGCAACGAATTCCGCCTCGCGCTCGTGGAACTTGGCGTTCAGCACGACGTGCTTGAGTCCCTTTTTCTTGAGCAGTTCGGAAAGCCGCTCCGACTTTTCGACTGACGTCGTGCCCACCAGCACCGGCTGGCCTTTCACGGCCAGCTGCTGGATCTCATCGGCCACGGCAAAGTATTTTTCTTTCTCCGTGCGGAAGATGACGTCAGGATTCTCGACGCGTAGCAGCTTCTTGTTAGTCGGAATCACCGTCACTTCGAGCTTGTAAATCTTGTCGAACTCGGTTGCTTCGGTCTCGGCCGTGCCGGTCATGCCCGCCAGCTTCTTGAACATGCGGAAATAGTTCTGGAAGGTGATGGTCGCCAGCGTCTGATTCTCGCGCTCGATCTTGACGTTCTCTTTGGCTTCAACCGCCTGATGCAGGCCGTCGGACCAGCGCCGTCCGGGCATCATGCGACCGGTGAATTCGTCGACGATGATGACTTCGCCGTCTTTGATGACGTATTCCACATCCTTGCGGTAGAGCGCGTGGGCTTTCACTGCCGTCTCAACGTGATGCTTCCAGCCCCAGTTCTCGGGATCCGCAACGTTACCGATTCCCAGCAAACTCTCGACTTTCTCCCAGCCTTCGTCGGTCACGGTAATGTTGCGGTGCTTCTCGTCGATGACAAAGTCGCCCGTGTATTGCGGCGGCTCTCCCGGAGGGCCTTCGATCTCTTCACCTTTTTCCAGCTTGGGGATAATGCGATTGACCTTGTAATACTTATCGGTGGACTCTTCGCTGGCGCCGGAAATGATGAGCGGCGTGCGGGCCTCGTCGATCAGGATGGAGTCGACTTCGTCGACGATGGCGTAGTTATGCCCGCGCTGCACACAATCGCGAAGGTCGAACTTCATGTTGTCGCGCAGGTAGTCGAAGCCGAACTCGTTGTTGGTGCCGTAAGTCACGTCGGCAGCGTAGGCGGCACGGCGCTCCTCGTCGTCGAGATCGTGCACGATCACACCGACGGTCAGGCCGAGAAAGCGGTAGAGCTTGCCCATCCACTCCGAGTCGCGCTTGGCCAGGTAGTCGTTGACCGTGACCACGTGCACGCCGCGTCCGCTGAGCGCATTGAGATAGACGGGAAGGGTCGCAACCAGCGTTTTACCCTCGCCGGTTTTCATTTCCGCGATCTTGCCGGAGTGCAGCACCATGCCGCCGATCAGCTGCACATCGAAGTGGCGCATGTTGAGCACGCGCCAGCCCGCTTCGCGGACCACGGCAAACGCTTCCACCAGGATTTCGTCCAGAACTTCCTCGAGCGCGTCATGCGCTTCCTTTTCCAGGCGTTTCTGGCGATCGATATCAGGCTCATCGTCGGCGTCCGGTTCCGCGGTTTCCGCCAGCGGCGACTTCGCGAGGCTGCTCATGCGCTCCTGAATGCGCTTCCGGAATTCTTCGGTCTTGGCGCGAAGCTCGTCGTCCGAGAGCTTCTTCATCTGCGGCTCAAGCGCATTGATGGCGCGCACGTTCGGCATCAACGACTTGATGACGCGCTCGTTCTTCGTCCCAAAAACCTTGCCTAACAGAGTGTTGATCAAACCAGAAGTCCTTCGGAGGGCAGCCCGCCCAACTTATGCTTCAAGCGTAGCACATTCGACGCGGGCCGAGACCGCACCGACACACACTGGGTACACGTCCAGTATAATGGCGCAGTCAGTTGACCGGTCACGGAGCCTCCATGACTGCACGCTTTTCCGCGCTGATCCTCTTAGCTACCCTGCTGGCCCTTCCCGCAAACGCCAAGGACAAGAAGAAGCCTACCCTGCCCGAGTATGTCTTGAAGGCCACCACGGTGCTGGTCGTCGTGAACCCGGAGGCGGGAGAGCCTGTCGACCAGCCCATGGCCAACGCTACCGCTCGCGACAATGTAGAGAAAGCTCTGATGGAATGGGGCCGCTTCCGAGTAGTCATGGATGGCGCGGAATCGGATCTGGTGATCGCAGTCCGCACCGGCTCCGGCAAAATGATGCAACCCACGATCAAGGGTGGCCCAATCGATAGTCGCCCCGGCGTCGGGCAATCCACCGACAGCACCATTCGCATCGGTGGACAACAGGGTCATGCCCCTCCGCTCAGCGATCCTGGCATCGACGGGCCACAGAGCGGGCCACGCGTCAGCAATGAGGTCGGCCCCTCCGAAGACACCTTCGAGGTGTATCGCGGCAGCGTGCAAACTCCGCTGGACTCGCCTGCGGTCTGGCGCTACATCGCCAAGGATTGTTTGCGGCCACCCAAGGTTTCCGCCGTCGACGAGTTCCGCAAGGCCATCGCGGATGCGGAAAAGCCCCAACCACCGAAGAAGCCCTAGCCGCTAGCGTTCGACCAGAATGCTTGCGGTCATGCCGTTGCAAGAGCTGGCAACCGCCTTATCCCATCACTGCGTTTCGAGCTACATTTCGTGTATATTCCCCTCGACGAATGCCCACGTTCTACGACCGTTTTGTGGAATGTTCCGAGCGCTGGCCCGGCAATATTGCGCTGGAGATCCAGCGCCACGAGCGCCTGGAAAGCTGCACTTACGCCGAACTTCGCCGCATGGCTGAGTCGGTGGGGCGATGGATCAACGAAAACCGTTTTGAGCGCGGAGCGCGGCTCGCCATTCTCGCCGACAACCACCCGCGCTGGGTTGCGGCTTATCTGGGCATCATCGCCTCGGGCTGCGCCGCGGTTCCGCTGGACACGGCTCTGCACGCCGACCAAGTCTGCAAGCTGCTGAAAGACGCGGGCGCATCCGCCGTGTTCTGCGATGCCAAGCATCTCCCGGTGGTGCGACCAGCCGCTGGAGAGATGAACCTGGGCCTGATCCTCGTTGATCCCGAGCGCGACCCCGAGCGCGATCCCGCATCGTCAGAGCAGCCGCGCTGGCTGGGAAACCTGCCCGCCATTTTCGAAGCCGGGCCGGGACAGTTCAAACCGGCGCCCACAAAGGACGACGATCTTGCTTCCCTGATTTACACCTCGGGAACGACCGCCGATCCCAAAGGCGTCATGCTGACGCACGCAAACATTCTGGGTGAGGTCGAGGCGGTCTTTAACTGGGTCGACCTCGGGCCCAGCGACGCGCTGCTCGGCGTGCTGCCGTTATTTCACGTGCTGGCGCAGATGGCCAATCTGCTGATGCCACTGGTCAAAGGATCGCGCGTCGTTTACCTGGAGACGCTCAACACGACCGAGCTGATGCGCGCCCTGAGCGAGCGCAACATTACCGCGTTTGCCATCGTGCCGCAGTTTTACTATCTCATTCACGAACGAATCTTCCAGGAAATCGAGAAGCGCGGCGCGCTCACCCAGAAAGCCTTCTCCGCGATGGTTGCGGTGAACCGGGCGCTGCGCAAGGTTGGCATCAACGCCGGCCCGGTGCTGTTTCGCAAGATTCACCAGACGCTGGGCCCGAAAATGCGTTATCTCGTCACCGGCGGCTCGCGCTTCGACCCCGGCATTGCGCGCGCTTTCCAGGATCTCGGCATCGACATCCTGCAGGCTTACGGTCTCACGGAAACCACTGCCGCCGTTTTTGTAAATTCACCGGGCGACAATGTCATCGGATCGGTGGGCAAGGCGATGAAGGGCGTCGAGGGCAAGATCATCGATCCGCAAGCCCAGGATGACGGCAATCCTCCTGTGGGTGAAATTGCGTTGCGCGGGGCGGTGGTGATGAAAGGCTACTGGAACCGTCCCGATGCCACGGCTGCCGTGATGCGCGACGGCTGGTTTCTGACCGGCGACCTGGGATATTTCGATTCGCGAGGCCACCTGTTTCTCACGGGCCGAAAAAAGGAAGTAATCGTCCTGAGCAACGGCAAGAATCTGTACCCAGAAGAGATCGAGGCGCACTACCTGAAGTCGCCGTTCATCAAGGAAATGGCGGTGATGGGCTTCGAGGGCAAGCCCGGCGAGGGCGGTGACCGTCTGCATGCCGTGATCGTCCCGAACTTCGACACGCTGCGGCAGAAAAAAATCGTCAACGCCAAAGAGGTCATTCGTTTCGATATCGAAGGGCTGTCGCAGCAGCTTGCCTCCACCAAGCGCATTGGCAGCTACGAAATCTGGCAGGAGGATCTGCCTCGCACCACAACGCGCAAGATCAAGCGCTTCGAGGTGGAGAAGCGGGTGAAGGCCAATCAGGCAAAAAAGCTTGCCGACGACTCGGACCTGCCCGCCGAGCAACCGCTCACAGCGGACGAACTGGCGTGGCTGGATCGTCCTGAGGTGCAGCGCGGTCTGGCCGTGATTCGCGACACGGTGCGCAACGCTCCACCGAGCGTTCGACCCGCACACAGTCTGGAGCTCGACCTCGGTCTGGACTCCATGCAGCGCGTGGAACTGCTCAGCCGCCTCGAGGAAGAGCTGGGCGGGAATGTCGAAGAATCTCAGCTGGCCGCGATCTACACCGTGCGCGAATTGCTCGACGCCATCTTGCAGAGCGCCGCCAGCGGCCAGACCGCTCCCCGCGCCGCTTTTGCCGGATGGAAGGCAATTCTTTCGGAAGAGCCCACCGACCCTGAAGTGCTGGCGCTGACCAGGTATCACCCCGCCTTTGGTCTTTTCTGGTACCCGCTGTCGCGCATCATTCAGATGATTTCGCGGGATCTTTTTCATCTGCGGGTCTCGGGCCTCGAGAACCTGCCCGCGCAGGGCCCGTTCATACTCTGTTCCAATCACCAGAGCTATCTCGACCCGATGGTCATGGCCGGCGTCCTGCCTCGCGAGATCATGGAGAAGAGCTTCGCCGTCGGGACCAGTGAAATCTTCGGCGAAGGATTCATGCGCCGCCTGGCGCGCTGGCTCCGCGTGATCGTTGTCGATCCCGATGCCAATCTTGTACCTGCGATGCGCGCCGGAGCTTTCGGGCTGAAGCACGGACATGTGCTGATTCTCTACCCGGAAGGAGAGCGGTCGATTGACGGCACTCCCCGGATCTTCAAGAAGGGCGCGGCCATCCTGTCAATTCACGAGCAGGTCCCGATCGTTCCGGTTGCGATTGAAGGTTTCTACGAGGTGTGGCCGCGCGGCAAGAAGTTCCTCCAGAAGCGGGCGCCCGTGCGCATGGTTTTCGGCCAGCCGATCTCTCCGCCTCCGGAATCGGAGGATTCCGAGGCAGCCTACGAGAAACTCACCGCAGAATTGAAAGCGCGGATTGTGGAGATGTGGGAAAGACTGCGCGAAACCAGGTGATCCCGCGACCAAGCGCCCGCACGATTCTGCAGTCACCAATCGTCCAATTTCTCAATCACCCAATTTCACAATCTCAGAACAGCCTCAGCTGCTCTTCAAATCCCTGCACCGGCCACTTGGTGGCGTATGCCGGCCGGTCGCGCCGGGTGAGTTTGTACTTCTCGCGCAGGCGGTTCACCAGCGCTGCGAGGCGCTCGCCATAGGCCTTGGAAAGAAACGCGCGGCCTTGATAACGCTGCCGATAGCTCTCGGCAAGGTGCGGAAAGTTCTCTTCGAGAAAGGGAAGGAAAACGGCCGCGGAGCAGGGCTTGAGAAACAGCGGGTTGGCAAAAACGAAATCGGCTCCCGCTTCGGCCGCGGCGCGGATGACCGATTCCAGGTCCTTCGGCGAATCGGTGATGCCGGGGACCACCGGCGAACAGCTGACGCCGACCCGTAAGCCAGCCTGGCTCAGAATGCGCACCGCCTCCATGCGCAAATCAGGGCGAGGCGCGCGCGGCTCGAGAATCCGGGCCAGATCGCTGTCGAGCGTGGTGACCGTGATGTGGGCGGTTACCCGGTTCGATCGGGCAACTTCCTGCAGAAGCTCCAGATCACGAACGATCAGATTCGACTTGGTGACGATGCCGAGTTGGAATCCCCGATGGCGGGAAAACTCCTCCAGAATGCCGCGGGTGATCTCGTAGCGGCGCTCTGCCGGCTGGTAAGGGTCCGTGGCCGTGCCCAGGGCGATGGCCTCGTCCGCCTTGACCCGGCGAAGTTCATGGCGCAGCAGCCCGGCGGCGTGTTGCTTGATGTAGATCTTCTGCTCGAAGTCCAGGCCATCGCGCATCTCCATGAACTCGTGGGTGTAGCGGGCATAGCAATAGAGGCATCCGAATTCGCAGCCGCGATAAGGATTGATGGTCCAGGCAAAAGGCATCTGCCGCTTGCTCAGGCAGCGATTGAGCAGCGACTTAGTCTGGAGCGTGAAGTATTCGACATCGTGCCCTTCGCGTAGAAACTCGCCCTCAGAGGCAAGACGAGCAATACCCACGAGTTGAGGCTTGCCGGAGGAAGGGAGCAAGGGCAGCGAAGGCATATGTATTCGCCTTTTGTTCGCCTACGATACCTGTTTTCGCAAACCGCTGTCAAGGGGCTCTGGGGAGAAGGGAAAGAGATGGTCCCAGAGCGCCCCCCCTCTGTGTGATCACGTTGAGACGGGGACTCAGATCAGATGATCCCTACTCTGCCTCAGATCAACCTGATCTCAGCGCAGCTCAACTCGTGTCTAGATCGGGCTCCCTTTGTGTCGGGCGCGGGGCGCGTGGGGCGCTGAGTGGAGATGTGTGGAGTTGGAGTTGCGGCGGTGATGATCGCGTCGGCTGGGGGACTGGATGACAGGATGCCGCCGAGAACTTGGGTCAATCCGGACGTACTCTCCCCAGTGCTCAGAAAAACCAATCGCGGGCGGGTTCTGAAAGAGGGTTGACCCGTAACCCTCGCCCCTGAAAAGGTCCGAGCCGTTCCAAGTGCTCAAGTCAGTGCGCAGTTCCTTGTAGGACCTCACGACCGTCCTTGGGCGAAGAATTGTAGCAGTGAAAGGAGCCACAATCTCTCACAGCTCCCCCAGCGCTGTCGCGGCATTTGGGCTGCGTAAACGCCCGGTTGCAACACTCCAGAAAAGAGGATGCCCTATGATTGGATGTTTGCGCTGAACTTGGGAGCATCATCTTATGATCAGAGATTTCCGGGCGATCCCGGCTACGACCACTCGAAAGAGGTGTTCCACCACACACGGTGGCGCGTTAGAAAAACATGTTCAGAATGGCTCCGTGCGAACTCGTCGGTAGAGATTGGCTTTCTTGATCTGCGCACATGGCGTTAGGAAAGTGTAGTTTTCTAATCAGGTCGAGGCAGAATTGCGCGGTGCGAGGACGGCAAGCGCTGAGAGCCCGTGTCCATGTGAAGAAAACAAGTAAACCGGTTTAGGTTGGTGAAACGCGGTAAAAGAAAAAGGGAGCCTTTTTAGGCTCCCCTTGATGAAAGTCCTACCTTGCGGTTAGAACGTGAATTTGCCCACGAACTGAACGATTCGCGGACGGTTTACCACCGTCTGGACTGCACTGGATCCGCCGGCCAGGTTGATTGCGCCGTAATTGCCGTTGGAATTGCCGGTAAAGCCACCATAGGCGCTGGTCTGGGGGCTGGCGAACGAAGGGTGGTTGAACAGGTTGAAGAAATCAGCTCCGAACACGAAGTTCGTTTTTTCCGTAATCCTCGTGATCTTGTGCAGGCTGAAATCCCACTCCTGCTGGGCGAACCCACGCAGGCTGTTGCGCCGAACATTGCCCACCGCTGCCAAGCCACTGTCGCAAGTAGGATCGGTGGGCGAGACAGACAAGATGTTCCCCTGGCTGCTTTCACAAAAACCGCCTGGAACCAAGTCGCTCAGGTTCACGTAACTGAGGATCCTATCCAACTTGCTGCCCTTGGTCAGTATCGAGGAGAGCGACGTCCCCGGAGCCAAGGTGGCGTAGTTGGTGCCATCAATACCCAATGGGTCGGAGATCGATAGGGCACCGGAGTCGTAGATTGTGAACGGAGTACCTGACTGGAAGGTCGTTGCGCCTTGCACCGTCCACCCGTGCACCACGTTGCCAAATCCATGCGCGCTGCCGAAAGGCAGCTCGTACGAGTAGCTGATCACCAACCGCTGCGGACGGTTAAAATCCGAGAGCCCGCGGTTGCTGTTGATGTTGAGCAGATCGCCGAACTGAGTCAGTCCGTTCAATTCGTCGCTTTTCTCAGAGCCCGATGCGTTGTCGAGGGATTTCGACCAGGTATAGGCCGCCTGGAAGTACAGGCCCTTGGCGAACTGATGGATCAAAGAAGCCTGCAGCGAGTGATAAGTGGAGTGAGAGTTGTTCTCCTGCAGGAAAGCGAAGGGGCTTTGCGTGCCCAGGAACTGTAAGGGCACGCGCGCATTCACGTTTGCTGCTGTGCTACCCGTGATGGAAACGCTTCCGTCACCATTCACGGTGACGTTTGGGGTTCCGGCGCCCGGCGGCGTGAAGCTCGAGGAGAGAGCCGACGCCGGGATGACACAGGGAGCAGCCTGGGTGCAGAGCCTCCCGCCATTCGGAGCGCGGCCCGGGCCAAGCAGACGGTTTCCGGCGGCGCCAACGTATCCCAGTTCTACCATCCAGCTCCGAGCCACTTCCCGCTGCAGCGTGAGGTTCCATTGCTCTGTATAAGGTGGAACAAAGTTGCGGACGGGGAAGAAGAAGAAATTGCTGTTGGGAGCATTACCCGTGTTCCCGGCGGAGTTATCAAACAAGGGTGCGCCGCCCGCGGTAAACCCGCTCAGCTGCGGAAATCCGGATGGGATGCCAAACTGCGTTGCTCCCAGGGTATTGCCGGTGCATGTTCCAACCGGGCACGGAGTCAATGGCAGAGGAAAAGCCGAGTTGGGCAGAAGCGAGGGGAACGGGGCCTCCGGTGTAATTCCCGCCTGTCCTGCCGTTGAAGAAAACGCAACGTTGAATGGAGGTCCGCCAGCCGACTGTAGTTGCGGTTGGTTGGAAACACGCTGGTAGTAAAGGCCATAGCCACCACGCAGGGCCGTCTTGTGGTCGCCGAATACATCCCAGGCAAAGCCGACGCGGGGAGCGAAGTTTTTGTCGGAGAAGCAGTGGAGCTCCGTGCAATCGCTTACGCCCTTGGTGCCAAAGCCTCCCGGGGCTCCGGAGGGGTGAACATATTGCAAAGGAGGAGCCGGGAGTCCATCCGAGGCGCAGCTGAAGCTGCCGCAGTCGGCCACGCCACCCAGGTTGGTGAGGAAGTTGCCGATCACGTGCGCCGTATCAATGCCCTCCCAGCGGAAACCGAGGTTGAGAGTCAGGCGGGAAGTGACCTTCCAGTCATCCTGTACATAGGCTCCGGCGTCTGTGGCCCGGAAGTAAAACGTGTCAATGCCCGCTTCGCCCGCAGTAGTATCGACATTGCCCTCCAGGAAGTTCTGAAAGCCGTTGAGGCCAGGAAATGCACCTGCGACCCCGTATGTAACGATTCCCCGCTTCTCATAGTGGTTGAAGCGGTTGAGCTGCCAGCGATCGATCTCGCCGCCAACCCGCAGTGTATGTTTGCCCAAGGTTTTTGAGAAATCGTCACCCCAGACGAAGGTGTTGTCGCGAGTGCCACGATTGTCGTTGGCTCCCACCCCGATCGAGAATCCGCCGCCCGTGATGTTTGGCTGCCATGCGCCCGGGAAGTTTGCGGAATTTGGGCGAGTCGAACCGATATCGGTCAGCGAGATCGGCTCCGTCGGGAGCAGAGCAAAGTTGTATCGAGAATAGCCGAAGCGAAAGTCATTTACCATAGTCGAGGAGAATACGTGCGTCCACCCGGCCTTGGCGAAACGATTGCTAAGCGGGTTATTTTCAGTGAACGGAAGAGTGGCGGCTTCTCCAAATGGAGAAAGGGAGGTGCCATCGTCCAAGAACCATCTCCCTGTGAGGCTGTCCTTAGAGCCGATTTTCTTATCCACAGTAACCGTGAATTGGTTGTCGTGGAAGACTCCCACAGAGGCGACGCTCAATGACGCCAAGTTCGTCGCACCTGGCGCCTGAAACCCTATGCCAGCAGGGATGCCCTGATTGAGCAACGAGGGAATGCAGTGCGTGCCGTCATTAAATCCCGGACACTTGGACGCCGGAAGGTTCAGCCAGGCCAGGGCGACAGGATCGATGGACGGAACTCCAAACGTGCTCATCAATGTGGCGGCATCGCGTTGTGCGGGCAACACAGGGATGTTGGCGTTAATCGTGGTCCCCGACGCAATGGCCGAGGCTTCCCGCACACCCGAGTAGTTGCCGAAGAAGAAGAAGTTCTTGATGCCAGGCACGGGGCCGCCAATGGAGGCTCCGAAAGCGTTCTGACGCAGGACCGGAGCCTTGGTTTTCTCTCCGTTCTGCAGCTCGAATCGCCTCAGGAACCAGTCGTTGGCATCGAAAAGGTTGTTGCGAAAATACTCAAAGGCGTCGCCGTGGTATTTATCGGCCCCCGCCCTCAAGTTCACCTGCATGTTGCCGCCACCATTGCGGCCCTGGGAAGCGTCGTAAAGTGAGGTTTGAGTCTTGACCTCTTCGACAACATCCGGGTTGGGCAGGTTCACGTTGTCGAAGACCGGCAAACTGACGTCGTTAGCATTAATCCCTTCCAACTGGTAGTTATTGTCCACCGGGCGCTGGCCGTTGACAATGATCGTGGTTACGCCCCGCCCCAGAGCGGTGGTATCGGCGAATTCGCTGTTGGTGCCGGCCGAAAGGGCCAACAGGCTGAGATAGTTGCGCGTGGCCAGGGGCATCTCGCGAATGACATCGCCGCTGAGCGCCTGGCCAGTCGTTGCGTTCGTGATTTCCACGGGAGTGGCCGCTCCCGTCACGTAGACCTCGACCGCTGCGGCGCCAACGGTCATCTGGATGGGCACAGCGCTGGTTTCCGACACCCGGACCGGAACGCCGGTGGCCGTTGTCTTACTAAAGCCCTGAGCAGTCACCTCGACCCGATAAGTGCCGACGGGTAGCTGCGTGGCGGTGAAACCGCCAGAAGCGCTGGTAGTAACGGTTCGTTCGGTGACCCGCGTGTCCTCGTTGATGATGGTCACCGTTGCACGAGTGATTACGGCGCCGCTGGGATCGGTGACCGTTCCAGTGACTGCACCATGGGCGCCGCCTTGGGCGAACGCAGCTACAGCAAACAACAGCACCAAAGAAACCGACGGGATGAAAAATGCTTTTCTCATATCACTGTCCTCTCTTCGCTCTCACGTGACCTCCAAGCAGGGCTACTTGTAGGGGCTCTATCTTGCGTGGAAAGCCCGGAATGTCATAAGCGCTCCTGAGAGGCGGAAATGGAGCTTTAGGGCCTTGGTAGACAACACAAAACCATACATTTTGTGCAATTATCCTGCCATAACAACGAAGTGGTGTAATGTCATGAAAATACATAACATTGTAACGCTGTTGGACCGTCCAGATTCCAAGATTCATATGTTGTTCGTATGCCGATACGCGTTATGGAAGAAAGACTTGAAGGTCCCTCGTGAACTTTGCGAGGCTGGTAGGCTGTTCACTTGGCGTAGAACTGTGATGGAGATCACCCGACTGGTTCGACCAATGCGGTTTTTTCGAACGGTGAGAGGCGCTAGCGGACTTTGAGGAGTTTCGGGACGACCCGACCCATCGTCGCTGCCACACAACGTGAGGTTCCCACTAGGTCATGGCAGGGCCGCCTGAAGCAGGCGAGCACATAGTTCGTAGAGCGATGTTGCTTCGGCTATTGTGGCGTCCAGGTGTTCAAAAATGCTGTTAAGGCCGTTAAGAGGGACGCCAAGAACTTTGGGGATTGCCTCTGGGGTGGCTTTCTAGAAACTGTATGGCTTAAGCGGCGTTAAGCCCTCGAATTGAGGAGTGAGCCATCCACGAGACAGTCATAGGCACACAATGTCAGTGACAGAGATCACATTTTCTAGTGGCTCGGTGAGATTAGCGGTCGACCAAAGTTGTTGCAAAATCGGCTTTGCGCTCATTGACCAGCGGTCACAATTTTTCTGGCTTTTTGTTTTGCAGATCGTGGATCGCCCTTGTCAGCTTTTGCAAAGTACCCGGCTTTATCGTATTTTTTCCCTTCTTGAAGTTCCTTATCGCGCACTCGGCAACCCTAGCTTGGCGCGATAGGCGCTTTGTGGAAAATTGTTTTGCTTCTGCTCGGATTTGATCGAGATATTTCGGGTCGACCACTCTTTCGTACTCGCGAAAAGTCTCCTCTGCCCGGTCCAAAGCTCCGGCTTCGGCCAGCATGGACAGATCCGGCCCGCTCCCCCAGCGGGTCGATGCTTCTTTGCCGATGTAATGAAACTCACCGCCGACGATATGCCGGCGCACAAGCAGGCCGATTGTCTTGCTCGTGCATATGCTGCCGTTCGGAGTGCAGAACTTGCTTTCGGGTCGGCAGAGGAGCTGATCGACTTCTTCCGCCATTGTCTTGAGAGAAAGCCAGCCTGATGGCTTAGGCATGGTGGATGAATTCCCGTTGTAAATGTGGAAGGGCTCGCCGCTGACAATATTGACCATCACACGCCCGTGCAAGTCATTGAGTTTCTCCCTGTGGGGCATGATGAAATACCCTGTCCACAGCAGGCCTGTTTCCTTCTTGGGGAACGGGACGGTCATAACGGTGAACGGGCGAAGATCATCCTTGAAAACGCCGAGCCGTGCCAAGACTTGAGGTGTGGTAATCGGCACCGCCATGACCGCTGGCTGCTTCAACCACGATGGGCGGTTATGAGGCAGGCCCAGTTCGCGCGAAAGTATGAAATGCCATGCCTCATAAATCCATGGTGGTAGGCTCTCTTTCCATTTCCGACCTGTCCTTCGCTGCCAGTCTGCAATCGTGTAGGGTGCCTGCAAAAATCCCAAACCGTGGCCGGAAGGTTTGCGGATCAACAGTCTGTTTCCGTCCAGATTAAACAGGCAGTACAGCTTTGCTGAAATGCCGTAGAAGTTCAGCTGCTGGCGATTGCCATTCGCGTCAAAGTTTTCTTTTTCAAGCTTCAGGAACGGAGTTTTGAGCGCATTGCGCCATGGACTAATGGGCTCGAACCGTTCGCGAATACTATCCACCTCATCGAAAGACAGAGCGTGGACCGCGGCATTTCCGCTCCCCGCCTGGTAGTTTGCAAGCTTGTGTGGGCTGCCCGCGCATGGAACCAATCCACCGTCTTTGGTTGAAACAATCATCACGCTGTCGGTGTCCATCGCCGCGATGTGGCCTTCCATCTTTCGCACAGCACACTCCAACATGGCGCACAGCAAATGCGACCCGCCGGTTACAAGGGAAGCGGTCACGGGGCTATAGAACTCGGCGGGCTGCTCCCAGACCTTCACCGGCGGCGTAGGGTAGTCCGCCTCGCCAGAAAACACATGCAAGGGAGAGGGCGGGTCCAAATCCTTGACATCGATCTGGCAGAGTATGCCGAAGGCCACGCTGTTGGCTGCCACCTTCAATCCACCCGCCAGCTCTGGTTTTCTTGTTTTCAAAGAGGCGCGCAATTGGACGAGCTTAACGGCGAGATCGTCTCGACGAGGATCTACTTCGAGCTGGCCGTGGAGTTTGACTGGTGCCAGCCCAGATTGCACTCCGTGCGGGATCACCTTGATGGCCTTCAATATCTTGAGGGGCTTCCCTGTCATCAGTTTTGCCGCGACTGCGTCCAACCCCGTCACCCAGATCGCCTGCTTTGAGGTGAGAAAATTCCATGCCAGTGTCGGGTCGGAATCCTCACGTTGGCCGAATTTCGCCCGCATTGGCAGAACATCCTCGTTTGGTTCCACGAGCGCGAACCAGCGAAGCTGCTTCCAGTAGGCTGGGCGGTAACAATCGTCCGGGTTTACGTGTCCCAGCAACTGCCGTGCTCCGGCAGTGAAGTCGGCAAACTCCAGGCTCTCCGCGCACAGTATTTCCCGGCAGTCGAGCAGATTGCTCACCGCCGGGAACTGGGCATGGAAATCGACATAGGTAACGGGGAGCGGCGTTCGCCTGATTGTGCATTCCGCGCGACCTGCGACAAATGCCTGCATGGCGATGCCGTTGATTCCGTCCGGAATCTTGAATTTTTTCTCCGGCGGCTTGACCCCCATTGCTGAGAGGTAAGCCTTGGCCAGGGTTGCTGATGAGTAACAGCGTTCGGGCACCAGATCAACCGGGTGCCGGTCGAATTCTTGCTTGAGGCGATTCAGAAGTTCCAGTTCGGCGGTCACATCTCTTAGCAGGCGCTCAATCTCCGGTTTCGTTAGGCTCGGGCGGGCTCTGCGCGCCTTGCTTACTGGCGCGCCGAAAATCTCACAGGCAGACTGGAAAGTGTAGGCCTCTCCGGTAAGAGCGGCAGTTAGCGTCCCCAGATCGAGAATATGAACATCCGAGGACTCCTCTTCCTCTTCTCGCTCCGCATCCTTTTCGTGAAATTTGTACTTGAGCAGGCGATAGATGGCCTTTGAAGCGTCCAGGCTTTCAATCGAAAGCCCCGGTTCGTAGCCGCTGGGCCGCATCTTGCTCGTTTTCTTGTCCTGGAACATGCGGAAATAGAACGAGAAGGCGCGCCGTCTCTTCCGGGACTTGTTCCATTTGATCGCTATCCGGCTGATCTCGAAGGGTGCACCGTAGGCAGCTATGAGCGCTCCTGCTTTCAGGTACTTCAGGAAAACCCTTCGCCGGAACTGTTCAATGGTTCCCAGCTCATACGCGCTGTCCTTCACAAAGCGCCGCAACACCCGCAATTCCTCAGGGTGTCCATCGCGGCAGAACAGGCCAATTTCCTTCGCGGCCCACTCCGGACCTTTCAGTTCAGCGCAGATGTACGCACCGAAAAGAAGGTCCTGTCTTTTATCGCTCGTGGTCGCGCAACGGAAAATGAGCGCATGTTCCAGTTCCTTTGCGCGTCGGCCCGTCCGGCGCTCCTCTTTGAGTTTGACCGGGACTGTGTGCGCACGGAAATAGACATCAAGCCTGTCCGCCATTTTTTTTGTTCTTTGCCTTCCTCCTCCGACCACTATCTGGGACCTTCAGTTTGTCAGCGCAGAATTCCAAACCCTTAGAAAGTTTCTCGATTGCTGCGGCATTGGCTCGACCGGTGACCGCAAGCGAACGCAAGGCCATCTCGACGGACTTAATTGGACTCGGTTGCTTCTCCATTTCAGCTCCAGCGGCCAAGCGGTCCTCGGTCAGAACGGCGTGATGCGGTTGGCACGCGTCTACAACGATGTGGGGTATTTGGTTCTCGCCAGCAATGTGATCGCCCTCAATGCAGTACGGGCAGACTTTCCTTGGCGGACGCGCTCGCTGGCGCGAATTGCGAAGAACGGTCCTGGCCGTGCGCCCGATCATCTCTCCGGTCCCACACTGGCGTACAAGTGTTCCATCTTCAAAACGTCAGCGTCAGCCATTCGAAGAATCGTCGCTGCATTGGCGAAAACTTCCTCATCCGCAATCCGTACTCCGCGCCACTTGGCCTCGAACTCTGCGACACGTAACTTTCCGCGCAGCAGCTTCTCGCGATCGTTGTAATAGTCGGACAGCTTCGTCGCGTCACGAGAACTGCGAGTGCGGATGCGCACGTCACCGGAAGATTGCGGGAACATGAGGTCACGCACACGCCTATCAGCTTTGCTCGCGCGCATTCGCTTGCCAGGAGTTCCGCCGAGAAGATCCCGACCTGCATATTTGCGGGCCGCGCGCGAACCAAGGTGGTGCTTCCGTAGTAATTCCGTGTACGATCCCTCGCCACGACGCAGGTCGGTGACAAGGTTGGTAGTCCGGTCGTAAATGCCTCTCTCGTGTTCGTTTAGGTTCGAATAGCGCAGTGAGCGCCGTTTGGTAGCCCAGTTAGTACGTTTACGTTTGGACATAGACCTTAACTGCCTCTCTGGTATGAGAAGTAGCATTCCGGCTCGGCACGATTTACCCTGTTCGCGGCTGGCAATACGGAGAAACGGTCAAAAGGCCATGGCAAAAAACGGAAAAACACAAAAAACTGGAGAAGCAGAAGCGTTCGATTTTCCGCTTGGTACGAAAAGGAGGCTCAAGGCTCAAAGGAAAAAATGGGTCCTTGCCGACAGCGAGAATCTCTATGCCGAGTTTCAGCGACTCCGAGACAAAATCGACTGGGATGCACTGCGCCAGGCATCGACTGAAGATGATATAAACGCAGCTTTATCAGCGATCGATCAATCCTCTCGTGACCGACTACCCAACGCTGCCCCAATGTTGGCGACCGCCCGCGATCCGAATTATCCTAAGCTACGGCCAATTCGCTTTCTTGCTGAAAGCTGTGCCCTCGCCCGCACTTACCCAAACAGTGGTGGTGACCACAGTCCCAGGTATTCTCGCGATATTTGCTATCAAGAAAGGAAACGGCGAGGCCCAGCACCAAAGCCAATAACAAATCTCGAATATTGGATTGAACAAGCCAAATTGGGGCAGAAAGTACCACGCAAATATCTTCGTCGAATCAACAAACTGCTTGCCGAAGAACAGGCGCGATCCGAGGCTCAGGAAATACGTTCAGAGTTGACATACATTGACATACCTGAAAAAATGGACAGTATGAATATGAAGAAGAAACGCACAACTGTCTGGCTGCCAGATACGACCGTCGCGAAGCTAAAGAAGCTATCAGCCGCTACAGGTGCTCCTATGGCAGAGCTTTTCCGCCGCGCAGTCGAAGCGTATCTGAACCGTTCCTAAAATCACGAGCGGGCCAACGCGTGCGCTAACACGCGATGACCCTGACCACCACTAGGAGGTGCAACTCCAATGGCAGCTAGAGAAAACGTACGCCAACTCCCGCCATCCCACAATCCCAACGCTGAATTGATCGTCCCGCGCCACGGCGTCGTGACCTTGTTTGGCTACGGCATCCAGGTCCGCATAGATCGAGGCCACTTGCTCTTAGAAGATGGTATTGGCCCGGATCGCCGCCATGCGCGCCTTCCACGCGTAGGACACGGCCTCAATAGATTGGTCGTGATTGGATCGGACGGCATGGTTTCGCTGGCGGCGCTGCGGTGGCTCTCAGACCAGAAGGCCAGTTTTGCGATGCTTGAGAGGGATGGCTCAGTGCTGGCGACCACAGGCCCGGCTCGTTCTTCGGATGTTAGACTCCGTCGTGCCCAGGCACTTGCTCACGTATCCGGAGCGGCACTGCGTATTACGCGCGAGCTGATACGGCAGAAACTCACCGGACAAGAGTTGGTCGCACGAAACAAGCTCCTCGACACAACAACCGCCGACACGATCGCAACGTTCAGCGCGGACTTGGCGACAGCTGAGAACATTGCATCCATCAGGCTGATCGAAGCTCAGGCCGCGTCAGCTTACTGGTCAGCGTGGCGCGCGCTCCCACTCACTTTCCCGAAGAAGGATTTACCCAGAGTTCCCGACCATTGGCGAAGCTTCGGAACAAGGATCTCCCCTCTGACCGGATCGCCTCGCCTTGCAGTGACTCCTGGCTGCGCAATGATGAATTACCTATACGCACTGCTTGAAGCAGAGGCCAGCCTTGCCGCACGTGCCTTGGGTTTAGACGCGGCGATGGGAATATTTCATGTCGACCAGCCCAGTCGAGACAGCCTCGCTTGTGACCTGATGGAACCAGCGCGCCCCCAAGTGGATGCGTATCTGCTGGATTGGATTACCACTCAGCCTCTGAAACGGGAATGGTTCTTCGAGCAGCGCGACGGGAGTGCAAGGTTGATGGCTTCCCTCACAGAGAGACTAGCGGAAACGGCTCCGGCATGGGGGCGAGCAGTCGCGCCGGTTGCCGAGTGGGTGGCGCAGGCGTTATGGAGTTCCGCTGGCAGATCCTCTGGTAAGGGACAAACCGTACCGACGCCGCTCACCCAGCGTCGCAGAAGTGAAGGCAGGGGCAAGAAGTACACGGCGCGGGTCAATCCTGTCCCAAGGCAGGTGAAGATTTGCGAGGTCTGCGGCGCAGAGGGTGTGAACTATCGCTACTGCCCGTCATGTGCCGTTGAGGTCTCCAGGGAGAACATGACCCAGGCTGCGCTCATCGGTCACGCGAAGGGCCGAACTCCTAGGGACAAGGCTCACATCTCCAAAACTTTGAGCGACCATGCCGTCGCCAACACGTGGTGGTCACCATCAAGCCTGCCTGCTTGGCTGAACGAGGAATGTTACCTCCAGAGGATTCAGCCGCGACTACGGGCGATCAAGGTTCGCGAAATCGCGGAAGCTGTGCAGGTGTCGAAACCCTATGCTGCTTTGGTCCGCGCGGGACAACGCCGACCGCATCCGAGGCACTGGCTGGCGCTGGCTAACCTAGTCGGGATTGATCGTCATGAATTCAAACCATGTCTAGCGGAGCTGCTTTAAGCCCTGATGCCCTTTGACGCGTTTTTCCTATCGCGATCCACAGAAAAAGGTCTTCATCCACAACTCCTGCACAATAACAGGTGCGATTTTTCTTGCACCGGAATCGGGGCTTCTTGAAGATTGAAGTTGGAAGTGAAAGTCATGCACCGAGTTCAGTCACACGCACACCACTACGTTCCCGAATGGTATCAACGGAGGTTCAATACATCAACATGCAGCAGGCTGGCGGAACGTATAGCACTCATCAACAATTCCTGAAAACCCTTCTGTACGGCAAATGGCGGGAATATTCGGCCATGGCGCACGGCGGTATGGACGGCCTATTGGCTACTGGCATTTTCTACATCAAGGATGCTATGCCTCATGAACAAAGACCGACGGATGACCAGTTCTTACGGATGTTTAGTTTGCACGTCGGTCAGGCTGCCGGAGTGATGCTCGCGATCGTCACGGAACTGCAGGCCTATTTCAAATTTGACGGCCCGGACATCAACGCGCAAATACACAAGATGTGGGATGTATTGATGCCATCATTTCCAGTCAGAGAATTGTACAAAGAGCGCTACAAACAGCTCATGGAAGACCAAGGGATCTAAGCCGCTGTTATCCCGGTAAATCGCTTGTCGCTACTCCAGTACCTGACAGTATCGAAACTGATCCCTTGATTCTCTTGTGTGGTTGTGATGTTCCTAATACCCGCCAACAGGGCGGCCACGCTCAATAATCACGCTGGCTAGAACCATCTCCCGTAGATTTTCAGACTGGAGCCGAGTTGATCTGAGCCAGAGCAGAGCTGAGTTAGACCAGTCCCAGTCTCAACGTGATCACACAGAGGGGGGGCGCTCTGGGACCATCTCTTTCCCTTCTCCCGTCAAGGGGCTCTGAGGGATAGCCATATAGTGGAACTCGTAGTTGATGGAGACTTTGGGGACCTGGGTTAGCGGGTTTTACCTAGTCACGAAGTTCAGTCCGCGACAGCGTGCTCTTGAGGACTCCCTGAATCCGGCTGTGGTCGCTCAAATCCAATAGGAATTCTTTTTGGGGGCTGTTTGACTTTCTCCGGTTCTGGCAAATCAACTGCCTCGATAGTCATCAGCTCATCATTTGTTGCGTGAGCCAAATTCACTACCCTTGTGTCGAGCTGCTGGATTGATTCCTCAAAGAGATTTCGGACAAATCTACCGTTTCCAAATTGCCTATCTCTATTCTGATGTGCATTCGCGAAGATTGCTCGCAACTTTTCAGCAGCCGAATCGCTAATCCGATATTGGTGGTTGGCGCTGAGATCGCGGAAGATCTCAAATAATTCGTCCGGAGAATAGTCGTCGAAGTTGATGAAGCGATTAAACCTGGATCTTAGGTCGGGATTTGAAGACAAGAACTTAGCCATCTCATCGGGATAACCCGCGACAATCACTACGAGATCGTCTCGGTGGTCCTCCATGTTCTTCAAGATCGTCTCTACTGCTTCTTTTCCGTACATATCCTCTTGCGAATCAGTGCCGGCGAGGGAGTAGGCTTCATCTACAAACAGCACCCCTCCAAGGGCTTGTTCTATCACTTCGCTGGTTTTGATAGCCGTCTGTCCAAGGTAGCCGCCAACCAACTTAGAACGGTCCGCCTCCACGAGATGCCCACCCCTGAGGAATCCGAGTGCGCGGTAGATTTGTGCCATCACACGCGCAACGGTTGTCTTGCCTGTTCCAGGGTTGCCATAGAATTCCATGTGAAGCGAGATCTCGGCGGATTTCAGGCCTCGGGATTTCTTAAACTGCTCGACTTTCAGAAAGCTAACAAGTCGAGCCACTTCGGCTTTTACGCTACCAAGACCAATAAGGCCATTCAGTTCGGCGAGGACTGAGTCGAGAGTTCTTTCCGGAGCCGGCTGGGCGGGTAGACTTGCATTCTTGCTCTGAGGTTCAATTGCAGGAGGCCCCCCCTGCTGAAGGGAAGTCTTTTGAGGGGAAGAGGTGCGTAATGACGGCGTTACTGAGTTGCGAGCGTCAGTCCGGCTGGCCCGAAGCATGTTGTCGTAGTATTTGATAAATTCCAGTTCAGCGTCAGTGACAATGCCATCCGCTTTAACGACAAGCTCGGCGAACTGAAATAGAAGCGAACGCAAAACAGTTCCATATTGTGTTCCGGCACCCTGATCATAGGCGTCGACCAGCGACAGGCTTCTTGGAACCGCCGGCACCGGTTTGGGATTTACTTTGATGAATGCCTCTACAAGTGCTAGAGCGTATTGGATGGCGTTACTGCTGCTCGTGACCTCGGGTGGATCTAGATAACACAAAAGGTCAGCCAGTATGGCTAGTTCAGAGGGGACAATCGAACCATCAGCCAGACCAAATGTTGGTACGACCTCGAAAAAATCCAGCCTTAACATTTCCGTCATATCTACGCCCAGTCCAGCCTCATTTGCAGTGGCTTGCAAAAACGGGCCGCAATGGGCAATGAATTCCTTCGTTGCGCGGCAGAGTTGTGCTATTTCCGAGCACTCGGGGCATAGGCCGGGCATTGCGAGGATCTTTCCACAGCGCCCGCAGGCGTTTGTGGGATGCAACTTCTTCCAGCAGTTGTCGCAGGATCCGCTAATGAATAATTCGCGTTCGGGGTCGGTTAAATATGGCTCACCGGCGCGGGTTGTAAACGCATGTTGGACGAACAAGCCCCGTCGAAACCGTTCCAAATCTTCAGGGTCTACCCAGACAGGGCAAGGTATCCCGCAAAACGTGCACCGCAACGTTATCGGCTGCCGATTTTCCCCGTACATTCCATGAACCCCTGACAAAAACTCAACTGCTGATAATTTCTAGCCTTAAATTGCCTGGTCGGTGCGTGTACATCTGTGAAAACCGAAAACCGGGGACATCCAAGATAAGTAAAAGTCAAGAGGAGACGAGGTCTCCTAGCGCTTGGAAGGGTGGACTCCGAAGAGGCGACCCGGTCGGCATCGTGGTTCAGAATGACTTGCCGGGCATTTCCCCGCTGGGTAACATGATGGGCAACGTCAACCACGACGATGCGAGCGAATCGGACCATGAGCAGAAAAGTAGCAGAACAACTGAATTCGCGGGATGATTTTCGGCGCTATGGCGCACTGGAATCGATCCTATTTCCCACATCGGGAAGGAACTATGGGGAACATTCCGTCTATTCTCGCAGTTCTCGCCAACTCATCCGAGACAGGGTCCTTTACCGGAGAATGTGGGGACAGACGGGATGTTCACCAGTTTTTCTTGCTGCCCATTGGCGCGAAGAAAACCGGGGTGCGTCCCGTCTGTCCCCAGGTTTTGTCTTCCGTCTGTCCCCAGGTTTTGTCGGCTTCTCCATAGAAAAGTGGCCCTTCAGTAGTACAGTTGTTCTTGCGGGCTTTGAGATCGAGCATGAAACGGGCTGGCTGGAGTGTCGTAGGGCTCGCTGTGGCGGGGCTGGGGATGGTGTCCTACCTATGGTTCACTCCCGGACGCACTCCCGTCATCCACGAGCCCAACAGTATCGCGTCGCTGGAACGGATACGCATCGGCGGTGTAGATCAATACATCCTCATTCGCGGAAATGACGCTTCGCTCCCGGTCTTGCTCTTCCTGCATGGTGGTCCGGGGATGCCCGCGATGTATTTGGCTCACGCCTTTCAGCATGAACTCGAAAAGGAATTCGTGGTAGTCCAGTGGGATCGCCGTGCTGCCGGAAAATCTTATTGCGAAGACATCATTAGTACGCTGACCACCGAACAACTTGTCGCGGACACGGTTGAATTGACCAATGCACTTCGTGCCCGGTTCCACCAAAACAAGATTTATCTTGTGGGACACTCCTGGGGCACATATCTGGGAATGCTCGTCATCGCGCGACATCCAGAGCTTTACAACGCGTATGTCGGGATCGGCCAGCTTGCGCGTTCGTCCCCCATCGCGGGGCTTCAAGATGAATACATTCGCCAGAGTGCAATACGGATGGGAGATCAAGACGCCGTCAAGGAGCTGGATGAGAAGGGCGCGAGCGTGCGGGAAACGCTACTCTTCAAGTTTGGAGGTGAAATCCATAAGGCGAAGTCGTTTATGCCGCTATTATTGACCGGGTTGGCCGCTCCCGAGTATAGCCTTCGCGATGCCCGCAACATCCCGAAGGGCGTGTCGCTCTATTCGAGAAACTTCATTTACAACTCGATTTCCGGCGAACTGATGGATGTCGTTACGCAAGTGAACATTCCCGTCTATTTCTTCACAGGCCGCTACGACTACACTGATCCATTTACGCTTACGGAACAGTACTTCGCCAAGATCAATGCGCCGGAGAAGCACATCGTATGGTTTGAAGAATCCGCACATTTCCCCTTCTATGAGGAGCCGGCAGCCTTTGCCCAGCAGATGCGAGGCGTGCTCACCAACACCCAAAACCACTGACGCCGCGTGTGGCGGTCTGCAATTCAGAATTGATCGCGATTGCTGTGGCCGAAAAACCGGACGAAGTGTCGATAAATCGCCACACACTCACAGGGGGCGCCTTTTTATATTGCGTGTAAACGCCGGCTTACATTAACTATCGAAAACGGTAGATGGCACTGCAGCTTTTCGGACTTCGCCTTGGCTCCCTTCAGGATGGGAAGGCGACATTCTCCGACTGCTTCTCAGGGTAGCTGCACGTCAAGAGCATAGATTTCATCGGGGCTCGTATCACGCAGGATTAGAAGGGAGTCATCCGGGGCAATTCCCGTCCACGTGCCAAACGTTCCGCTGAAGAGCCGTACATCCTTCAAGTCACCGAGGCGCTCCACCCCGTGCTCGTTGAAGAGCCCGATGCGAGCAAAAACGGGGACTGCCTCAGAAGTTGTCAGATAAATATATTGGCCATCGTGCGACCAACTGAAATACCCCGCATTGACCCGTGCCAAATCCTGCCATTTTCGGCTGCGAAAGTCGTAGAGGAGGAGCTTCGTTGAATCCGCCGACTGCGCCGCAAGGTAGCGGCCATCGGGCGACCATCGGGGAGAGAACAACCCCTCAGAACCGGGAACCGTCGAAATGTGGTTGGACGTGAGGTCGAGAACACGAATGGCCGTCCTCGATTCAGGGCTCCCACCCTCCAAATCTGGCTCTCCACCAAAGACAAGCGAATTACCGTCCGGTGACCAGTTTGGATCGCCATCGTTTCCTCCCCCGGATGTCAACTGCTCGGGGCTCTCTCCATCGGTCGAGACGGCATAAATCTTCCATTTTTCCCCTGGCAAACTGCCCATGAAAGCAATACGTTTTCCGTCCGGAGACCATCGGGGCATCGCTGCTCGCATCGGCGGGAGTGTGAGCTGAATTCGCTCATGGCCATCTACTTTGCTTGCCCACAGAAGGCCCTCAGGCAATCTCACATATGCGACTCGTTGTCCGTCTCGTGAGAAACTCAGGCCTTCGGCAGCAATGCCCGGCATGAAGGAAACGAAGTGTTTCGTTTTAGCATCGTATTTTTGCATTTCACCACGTGGTGTATAGCCATCCACAAACAGCCTTCCCCCATCTCGGCTTGGCAGCAACCCGGTGAAATTCGTAGGGCCTGTAGTTAGTCGCATCGGCTCATTATGTCGCTTGACGAAAAATCCCCCGGCTTCCCAAATAGCCCAAATATCCCCTCGCCCACCACGCTGAGACTCGAAGACGTAGTACTTGCCACCGGCAATCCAGTTGCCGCAACATTCAGATGGCTGACCGCTCCACCGGGGAAACAAGGGATGAAGATTGCTCCCGTCAAGGGAAACCTCCCACAGCGAGCTTGAATTTGTAGTTGCGTCCACCTGCGAGAACCGCAGCGCCTTTCCGTCAGGTGACCATCGAATCGAGAACGGCCAGCCGTCGACTGCCACGATCTTACGAGAATCACTTCCATTTCCCGAAGTCGAATACAACTCATGCCCTTTGGCGTAGGCGATCTTTTGACCATCTGGCGACCACGAGGCATCATGCCCAGTGATGTTGCCGAACCGGCGCGGAGCCCCGGCTGGAAGCGGAACGATCCAGAGAGGGAAATCAGCTAGTGGCGCAGTGAAATTACCAGCTAGGAACTCAGATCGATCCGGCGAAATGTCAAGCATACTGGTAAATTGTGAAGGTACCTGCACGGTTTCTCCGCCTGCCGAGGACACCTGGTAGAGAACAAAGTGCCCAGGGGTACCTTCTCGAAAATAGAGGCGCGGCCCGTCCGTGAAGAGCGGGGGGAATTTTGTCTGGCCGTCATTTGTCAACTGCGTTATCTCCGTCACGCGCGGCGGCGTTGGGGACCGGCGCAGCCATATTGCGAGCGATGCGACCCCGGCAACAATTGAAAGCAGAATCGCAACTACCACCACTCGCCAACTCCTTGTCGCAGGAGCCTTGCCTATATCGCTTCCACGTGCCTGCGAAAATGAGAGGTCATCCATGGGCGTTACCAGCACGGTTCTGGTCGAAGTGCGGCCGGACGCACTGTCCCTTTTCAGCCGTTGCAGGTCGGTTCGTATTTCCGAAGCGTGGTGGCAGCGAATGTCGCGGTCTTTCTCCAGAGCCTTGTTGATGATCCGTTCCAGTTCGGCGGGCACATCAGGATTCAGCCGAACAGGAGCTACGGGAGCGCGTTCCAGAATAGCGTTGAAGATCAACGCGGAAGTGTCACCACGAAACGGCAGAGTTCCGGTACACATTTCGTACAGCACTGCTCCGAACGAGAAGAGGTCGGTGCGAGCATCGAGTTCCTTTCCTCGAACCTGCTCCGGGGACATATAGGCGACGGTTCCCAGAGCGCTGCCGGGGCTCGTCAAATGTTCCTCGGACTCAATGGTCGCGGCGCTCAGGGCAAGGCTCTCCGGCTTCAGCGACACCTTGGCCAGTCCGAAATCGAGAATCTTCGCCTGACCTCGATTCGTCACGAAGATGTTCGCTGGCTTGATGTCGCGATGCACGATTCCCTTCGAGTGCGCGGCATCGAGGGCGTCGGCGATCTGGATGCCCAGATCAAGCACAGTCTCGATCTCCAGCGGCTTGCCCGCGATCCGGTGCCGCAGCGTCCGCCCCTCCAACAATTCCATGGCGATGAAGCTTCGCCCGCCAGCCTCGTCAATTTCGTAGATCGTGCAGATGTTCGGGTGGTTCAACGAGGAAGCAGCCTTGGCCTCGCGCTGAAAGCGGCTGAGGGCTTGCGCGTCGTGGGCGAGGTCGTCGGGAAGAAACTTCAGGGCCACGTGGCGGCCGAGTTTGAGATCCTCCGCCTCATACACCACACCCATGCCCCCGCCGCCGATCTTGCTCAAGATGCGGTAATGGGAAACCGTCTGCCCCACGGGTTGGAAGGGCGTGGACACTGGGTAGCCATGTTAGGTGGGGGCTGAGGGGCAAGTCAATGAAGCCATGGGGGTTGGCGGTGGCTCACAGGGATCGTTGGGAAGAATGTGGGGACGAAGAATGTGGGGAGAATGTGGGGACAGACGGGACGTTCACCAGTTTTTCCTGCGCCCATTGGCGCGAAGAAAACCGGGTGCGTCCCGTCTATCCTCGCAGTTCTCGCCACCTCATCCGAGACAGGGTCCTTTACCGGGTTTTAACCCCATATTCACATTGCCGTAATATGATCTGCCGATGCCTCAAGACCCATTGCACATCGATGACCTGAGCGGCCAGAAGGAGGGCCAGCGGGTATTGCGACTGGCTGGCCCGATCGTGATCACGAACCTGTTTCAGTTCCAGTCCATGGTGCGAGCCGACACGTCGCGAAAGCTCATTCTGGACATGACGCAGGTGCCCTACGTGGATTCTGCGGGCATTGGGGCGCTGGTGGGCGCTTATGTGACGCATCAGAAGGAAGGGCGCAGCCTGGCGCTGGCCGGCGTCACCGAGCGCGTGCGCAACACCATGCAGGTGACCCGGGTCGATACTTTCTTCAAGTTCTACGAGAGCGTGGAGGCTGCGCTGGCTTCCGCAGCCTAGAAGTGGCTGAAGCCGCATTTTTCTTGGCCTTTGGGCGGGCGGCTAGAAGCCGCACCCTTTCAAAACCCTTTATGAGTCCAGTTCTGGAATTATTGACTATTGTTGCGCGCCTGATTTCTCTGCCGGCTTCTCCGCCGGCTTCTGGAAGACCGCAGGATCGAGCGGCGGGTTAATCTCGACTTTCTGAAATTCCTCTTTGCTGGTGTCCTGGCCGTTCTGCTTGTTCTGGTGATGCCGCGGCAGCGTGATGCCATCGGCGGGGCGCCAGTCGGAGAGATTCGTTTCCCCATCGACCGGTCCCGCTTGCCCCATCGTCTTGTATTTCTCGCGCAGAACGTAGCCCGTCTTGGGATCGACATACCACCGAATCCACGGGACCGCGCCGCCGATGTCGAGAATGGCGGCATCGACGTCGCCGATTTTTTCGCTACCGTTGGCCGCGAAGGTGAAAGCCGGATCGCCGGCGTGCTGCGCCAGGTAGATGAGATCGTGGTGCAACTGCGAGAGCATATCGCTCTTCTGGTCCGGGGGCATGCTGCGCGAGCCCATACCCGGCATCGCCATGAACGCGGCGTCAGGAGTAGCCACCACCGTCAGCGTACCCTGCGGCAGCTGCATCTGCACGCGCATGCGGTCGGGGTAGGCGAGGATCGCGTCCAGCGGCGAAGAGTTGCCGCCCGGGTCGGTCTCGGCAATGTTCACGTGCAGCACCTTGATCGACTGCAGCTTGTCCAGGCCGCCCATGGCGGCAGCCACTTTTGCCACCAGCGCTTTTCCCTGAGGGTTGGAAGCTGTGGGTTTGTCGGTTTCCTTGGCTTCCGGCGGAGGCGGGATCGTGATGTCGACCTCCTTCACCGCGCCCAGGGACGACAAAGGCTTGTCGAAATCTTTCGCGTTGCCGACCACCAGCACCGCGAGTTGATCCTTGTGCAGATACTTGGCCGCGACACGGTTTACGTCGTCGACGGTGACTTTTTTGATCTCCGCCTGATATTTGTCCAGCCAATCCGGAGGATACGCGTAGTACTCGTACGTCATGCGCTCTTCGAGAATCTTGTCGGGCGAATCGAGGCGGAAGATGAACGCATTGAGAATGGCGTCTTTGGCGCGCTGGATTTCCTCCTCGGTGATCGGCTGCTTGGCCAGATTGTCGATGTCTTCGTCCGCCGCTCGAATCGCTTCGATCGTAGTCTGGCTCTTGGTCCCGATCGAGACCTGGAGAATTCCGGGATGGCCGAAATTCGTGCCCACTCCGCCGCCAACGCCATAGGCCAGCCCGCGCTGGGTGCGGATGTCGTTGAACAGGCGCGAAGAGAATCCGCCGCCGAACGCCTCGTTGAACACACTGATGGCGTAATAGTCGGGATTGTCGCGCGTGGTCCCCAGCGCCACCATGCGGATGGTGCTCTGGTTTACGTCATCTTTCGGGACAAGGTAGTAGCCGGGCTTGGCGGGCGAGTAATGGATTTCCTCTTTCGAAGCTGCGGGTCCCTTGGGCCACGACTCGAACGCCGCGCGCAGCCGCGCTTCCATGGCTGTGGAGTCAAAATCTCCGGTGACGCCGAGAATGATGTTGTTGGGGTGGACGTAACGTCCATGCCAATCAATCAGGTCCTGGCGCGTGACCGCAGCCACGGTGGCGTACTCGGGCACGCGGGCGTAGGGATTGGCGGAGCCGTAGGCCAGTTTTGTGGATTCGCGCTGCGCGACCTCTCCTACCTGGTCATTGCGGCGTGAGATGCCGTCTTCTTCTGCTTTCTGCGCGATGTCGATCTTGTCGGCGCGGAATTCAGGATTCTTCATCACGTCGACGAAGACTTTGAACACGTCGTCGAGATCATCCTTCAGACAGGACCAGCTGACCGTCGTCGAATCCTCACTACCGCCGGTTTCGACTTTGGCGGCACGGACCTCCAGGAAATCATCGAGCTGGTCGCCGGTCTGCGCCTTGGTGCCGCCAGTGCGCCAGACTTCGCTGAAGATGTCGATCAGTCCGGTTTTGTTGGCCGGTTCGTTGACCGATCCGCCGCGGATGCGGGCGGTGCCGTCGATCAGCGGGAGTTCGTGATCCTCCTGCAGGAAAATCACCATGCCGTTCGACAGTTCGATTCGCTTGGGCTGCGGTGGTTTGAAGGCGGGGAGTGGAGGAATGGGGATTTGTTTGTAACTCGTCGCCTGAGCCACGGCCAGTGGCGCCGTGGGAAGGGTCGAAATTACCAGCAGGAGCGCGAAGATTGCCGGAGTCAAGATTGCCGGCTTCAGGATGGAGGCTTTCATTGCGCACCTCCCTGACTGTCAGAGTCATGACTGCTGGAATCGCTCGAGCCGGAGTCTCCTCCGCCACCGCCGCCAGAAGATCCGCCGCCGCCCGCGTTTTCGATGACACCGACCGTGCGATTGTTGTCGACGAAGGTCTCGCTGGCTACGCGCCGAATGTCAGCCTTCGTCACCTTCTCAATGCGGTCGACGGAGCGGAATAACTCGCGCCAGTCGCCGTAGCGCGTCTCGTAGGTGGCGAGTTGCGTGGCCAGGCCCTGGTTGTCGGCCAGGCCGCGAATCAGGTTGGCCTTGGCGCGGGTCTTGATCATTTTCAGTTCGTCGTCCGAGATGTCTTCCTTCTTCAGACGTTCGATTTCAGCGTGGATGGCGTCGGCGTTTTCCTTGGTGGTGTGTCCCGGCAGAGGGACGGCAAAGAACGCGTACAAGTGCGGATACTTGGTGCCGGGCAGGCCGGTGAATCCGGCGGAGAACGACGCGATCTTCTTGTCGCGCACCAGCGAGCGGTAAAGGCGCGAGGTGCGGCCTTCCGACATGAGATCGGCAATCGCGTCGTACACCGCGTCGTCTTTGCTGCGGTAGTCGGGACGGTGATAGCCCTCAAGATAGATGGGTTGAGTTTTTTCCCTGAGCACGACCTTGCGTTCGGAGTTCTGCGGCGGCTCGGTCGTGGTGGTCTCGTCGGGCTGGGGGCGGGTGGGAAGGCGGCCGAAATATTTCTCCAGGATGGGCATGGTCTGCGCGGCCTTCACGTCGCCGGCAACGGCCACCACCATATTCGCCGGAACGTAGTACTTGTCGAAAAACTTCTGCGCCTCGGTGGCGGAAAACGAGTTCAGGTCCGACATCCAGCCCACGGTCGGGCGATGGTAGGGATGTGCGGCGAAGGCCGCTTCGTCGAACTGCTCCAGGAGGCGGCCGATGGGATTGCTGTCGGTGCGCAGGCGGCGCTCCTCGATCACCACGTCGCGTTCCTTGTAAAACTCGCGCAGCACGGGATGCAGAAAGCGTTCGGACTCGAGGTAGGCCCAGAGTTCGAGGCGGTTCTCCGGCAGCGAGTAGTGATAGCCAGTCTCGTCGTAGCTGGTAAAAGCGTTGAGACCCTCCCCGCCGTTGCGCTCGATGATCTTGGCGAATTCGTTGCCGACGACGAACTTGTCCGCCGCGGCAGTGGCGTCCTTCCAGGCTTTTTCCAGTTGCTTCAGCTTGGCTTCATCGCGGCCGACGGTCTTGTCGCGCTCGGCGATGTAGGCGGCGTAAGCAGTCTCAACTTTCTCCAATGCGGGCTTTTCGGCGGCGTAGTCGGTGGTGCCGATCTTGTCGGTGCCCTTGAACGCCATATGTTCGAACATGTGGGCCAGGCCGGTAGCGCGAATGGGATCCTGCGCCGAGCCGGCATCGACCAAAGTGAAGAAGGAAAAGACCGGCGCTTCCGGGCGCTCGCAGATCAGTATGGTCAGGCCGTTGGAGAGTTTCTTGACCGTGATGCGCTTCTCGAACGAAGCAAGATCCTGCGCTGCGGCCAGGTTGGCGAAGAGTAGAAGTGCGGCGATTTGGATTAGACGACGTTTCATCGGACCTCCGTTGAAGTGCCAACGATGGAGACGAACAGTATTCAGTTGGACGGTCTGACAGGGCAGAAGTCTGAAAGTACGTGGGGAAACGGGACCTTGTCAAACCGGGACCGCCCGCTGCACGGGTCCTGGTGGTCCCAAATGGAAAGGCCATGAGCGACACCAAGTCTAACGAAAGCCAGGTTTCGCTGACTTCCTTCGTGTCCTTAGTGTCCTTCGTGGTTAAGTCTTGGCACTATCTGAACCATGCCGAATTTGGCGCTCGCCGATGTTTCAGGCACAATGCAGGCGGAGCGCCCACAGTGGATTCCGCCATCGAGATCCAAGGCAAGCATCTCAAGCTGTCGAATCTTGAGAAGGTGTTGTACCCGGCCGCCGGCTTCACCAAGAAAGATGTCATCGACTATTACGTGCGCATTGCTCCGGCGCTGATTCCGCATCTGAGTGGTCGGGCGCTGACCCGCAAGCGCTATCCCGACGGCGTCGACGGCGAGCCGTTCTTCGAGAAGAACGCCCCCATGCACAAGCCGGACTGGGTCAAGACGGCGCCCATCTGGAGCGGGCGCAACCGGCGCACGGTTCACTACGTGCTGGCCGACGACCTGGCCACGCTGGTCTGGCTGGCAAATCTGGCCGCGCTCGAACTGCATCCCTCGCTGGCATTGGCGAAAAACATCGAGTGCCCAACCGAGATGGTGTTTGACCTCGATCCCGGCCCGCCGGCGAATATTGTCGAGTGCTGCCAGGTAGGGCTGTGGTTGCGCGAGGTTTTTGAGCACTTCGGGCTGAAGAGTTTCCCGAAGACCTCGGGATCGAAGGGGCTGCAGATTTACGTGCCGTTGAATACTCCGACGACCTACGACGCGACCAAACTGTTTGCCCACGCGCTGGCGCAGGTGCTGGAGCACGACCATCCGGCGCAGGTCATCTCGGAGATGAGCAAGCAGGCCCGCACCGGCAAGGTTTTTGTGGACTGGAGCCAGAACGACGAGCACAAGACAACCGTGGCGGTCTATTCGCTGCGGGCGCGGGAGCGTCCGACGGTTTCGACGCCGGTGACATGGGAGGAAGTGGAGCGCGCGCTGAAGAAAAAGGGTGCGAGCCTGCTGGTATTTGAGGCGATGCAGGTTGTGGCCCGGTTCGAGAAGATGGGAGACTTGTTCGAGCCGGTGCTCGAGTTGAAACAAAAGTTACCCGACCCGCGCAAGGCAGCGGTTGCTACCGCAGCGCCAGAGACGATCGAGATTGCGGCGCAGGCCGAGAAGCGGGAAGTCAGCAAGCGAAAAAAAGCTCGATCGAAGCGGGGATGATTCGCCGCGAAAGAAGGCGGAGAGAGAAAAATGAGTCAACTCTTTGCGGGCACTTCCGGATGGACCTATCCCAGCTGGAAGCCTGACTTTTATCCCGCCAAGCTGGCGCAGAAGAAATTCCTCAGCCACTACGCAACCAGACTCAACACAGTCGAGGTGAATTTCACGTTCCGGCAGCTGGTGAAGGAAACCACGATTCAGAACTGGATGCTGGAGACGCCGCCGCACTTTCGCTTTGGCATCAAGGCGCACCAGGTCATCACGCACATCAAGCGTCTGAAGGGGGCCGAAGACTTCGTACCGCGCTTTCTGGCGACGATCGAACCGCTGGCCGCGGCAGGGAAGCTGGGGCCGGTGCTGTTTCAACTTCCGCCGAACTTGAAAGCGGATTCGGCGCTGCTCAAGGATTTTCTGGCCGCGTTGCCGCGGACGGTGCCATCGGCGTTCGAGTTCCGGCATGCGTCGTGGTTCACCGATTCCACCTGGGACCTGTTGAAGGCAGCCAATGCCGCGCTCTGCGTGGCCGAGACTGAGACCCTGACCACGCCCGATGTAGCGACGGCAGCGTTCGTCTATTACCGCTTCCGCAAGCCGAGCTACAGCGGCGAAGAACGGCAGTCGATGATCGAACGGATCAGCCAGCACATGGCGGCGGGGCGCAACGTCTTTGCCTATTTCAAGCACGAGGAAACGCCCGAGGGGGCGCTGTACGCCGTGGAACTGCTGCAGGAACTGGGCGGGCAGAGCGGCAGTTGAGAACCAGGCTGGCGCGCACCCGGTTCATCACTTTTCCCAACGTCCGATAACGCGCATACTCGTTCTTCTTTCTTCCTTATGGCGTCGGAAGCCAACGCTCGAGTGCTCGCTGGATTCCTGGACTATCTTCGCATCGAAAAAGGCCTGGCGCCGCTTTCCATCGCCGCCTACACCACCGACATTACTCAGTTCGCCGAGTTTCTGGAAAAACGAAAGCGCGTGCTGCTGACTACCGGTCGAACCGACGTGCGCGAATTTCTGCAGCAACTCTTTTCCCATCAGGTGGACGGACGCAGCGTGGGGCGAAAACTCTCGGCGCTTCGTCATCTCTATCGCTACCTGTTGCTCGACAAGAAGACGGAGCAGGATCCGACGCTGAACATTGAGTCTCCAAAACAGTGGAAAGTACTGCCCAAGGCGCTGGCGCGCGACGAGATGGAAGCGACCCTTGCGGCTCCGCGGGCACGCGGCGCGGCGGTGGGCGGCTCCGAGATGGCCATGGCCCTGGCCGTACGCGATCGTGCCATGCTCGAGGTTTTCTATGCGGGAGCGCTGCGCGTGTCGGAGGCGATCAACGCCAAACTCGAAGACCTGAAGCTGGAGGCGGGATACATGCTGGTGCGGGGAAAGGGAGACAAGGAACGAGTCGTGCCGTTGGGACGATCGGCGCAAGATGCGCTGCGGGAGTATCTGGCGCGCGCGCGCCCGGTGTTGGCGGCCGGGAAGGCGAGCCGACGCACGACGGGCGCGTCTGAGGTCAATAGCTTTCGGCTATTGTTTTTTGCCAGTGGTGCGCGCAAGTTGACTCGCCAGAGAGTCTGGCAGATTGTCCGCGCCGCCTCGGCGGCGTCGGGCCGCCATGCTTCTCCCCACATGCTGCGCCACTCCTGCGCCACGCACATGGTCGAGAACGGAGCCGACCTGCGCACGGTCCAGACCATCCTCGGGCACGCGGACATCTCCACCACCCAGATATATACGCACCTGGCGCTCGACCGGCTGCGAAGCGTGTATCAGAAGCATCATCCGAGGGCGAAGGCGAGGTAAGGCAATTTTTGATTGTTGAATGAAAAAGCTCGAAGGCACCGTTTCTATCCGACCGGCAAGCAAAACGCGATGGGTTTCTTGGCGACCTTTGCGGCCGTTCGCAAAGTTCGCAAAGAAAGCCGTAACAAGAGCCGTTGCCAGTAAAGCGCAGGTGTTTCAACCATCACTCAACTCATGACCAAGCCAAAGCCAGCTACGGTCGCCGGCCGCGCCGTAGCCGATTTCCTGCGTCACCTGCGCGAGCGCAACGCCTCCGCGCATACCATCAAGGCTTACAGCGGCGACCTCGAGAAATTTTCTGCCTATGCGGGCTCTCGCGGATGGAAGGAACTCGACCACATGGCAATCCGGGGGTTTCTCTCGCAGCTCTATGAACAAGGCCTGGGCAAGACGTCGGTCGCGCGCTCGCTGGCTGCGCTGCGATCGCTCTATCGCTGGCTCGCGCAAGAAGGCGTGGTCGAGCAGAATCCCGCCAAACTTGTGGCAACGCCGAAACTCCCCAAGAAACTCCCCCGGGTCCCAACAATTGAAGAGATGAACTCCGTGCTCGACGGCCAAATGCCGGAAGCCGCCGCTTTTCCCGAGCGCGACCGGCTCATGCTGGAACTGCTCTACGGCTGCGGCATCCGCAACTCCGAACTAACCGGAATCGATCTCGACGACATTCGGCTCAGCGCCGAAGCCATTCTGATCCGCGGCAAGGGCAAGAAGGAGCGCTATGTCCCTTTCGGCGGGTCTGCCAAAAACGCGCTCACAGCGTATCTTCCCGCGCGGCAGGCAGCTCTGGCGGCGATGCACAAGAACAGTCCCGCCCTTCTGATCAATCAGCGCGGCGGACGGCTCACCACCCGCAGCGTGGGCCGTATCATCAAGCGCATCGCGGTAGCCAAGGGCCTTTCTCCCGACGTCCATCCGCACACCCTGCGGCATGCATTCGGAACTCATATGCTGGAAGAGGGCGCCGACCTGCGCGCCATTCAGGAATTGCTCGGCCATGAGCGACTGGCCACCACGCAACGCTACACGCAGCTCTCGATGAAGCACGTTTTGCAGGTCTACGACCAGACCCATCCGCGAGCCAAATAGAGAACAGCTTTCGCGAAGTTGTGTGATTGAGAAATTGGGCGATTGGTGACGGTTGAGCCGCTGAGGACTTATCAATTCCCCGATTACCCAATTGCAAAATTCCCCAATCACTCTTCCTCTATAATTCCACACTGATTCCATGGCCACGACTTCCCCACCTGCTGGACAGCACGCCGCACCGCCGCTCACTTTCGGCATGCGGGTGTCGCGCTTCTGGCAGCGCGTTACCGAAGGCCTGGAGATCAGCCAGCTATGGTCGCAATTCGAGTCGGAAGCGCGGGCGAGCTATCGTCTGTACTCCAAGGATGTCGCTGCGAAGACTCCCGAGGGGCTCACCGATCGTGGCCGGCGCCTGCATGTGGTCAAGGAATTCTTCTGGGCAGTCTTCGAGAAACTCTCGCCCGCGCGGCGCGTGCTGTTGCTGGCCGCGCTGATTCTTCTGGTCATTCCCCACGGGGACTTTAACTATACCGGTAGCAACGGCCATGTGTACGCCGTCGAATTCGATCTCCACTTCTGGGCTGGACTGGTGTTGCTGGTGCTGCTGACTCTGGAGATTGCCGATCGCGTCGTGATGAAGCGCGACCTGCAAATCGCGCGCGAGATTCAGACCTGGCTGTTGCCCGGAACCCCGCCGCAGATTCCCGGGCTCTCGCTGGACTATGCCACTCGTCCCGCCAACACCGTGGCCGGAGATTATTACGACGTGTTCCCGCGCCCCGGCAAGACGAGTGAAGACAACCGCGTGGTGCTTGCGGTCGCTGATGTCGCCGGCAAAAGCATTCCAGCGGCCATGCTCATGGCCACGTTCCAGGCCAGCCTCAAGACGTTGTCCACCGCGCAGGTGGCATTGCAGGAACTGGCCGCCAACATGAACCGCTACGCCTGTTCCAACAGCCAGGGCGGACTGCGTTTCACGACGGCTTTTCTGGCCGAGTACGACCCCGTGCGCCGCACCGTCGATTACATCAACGCCGGCCACAACAATCCCATCCTGCGCCGGGTCAGCGGTCAGATCGAGCGCCTCGACGTGGGAGGCCTTCCCTTCGGCATTCTGGCCGACGCGAAGTACGACACTGCTCAGGTCACGCTCGCACCCGGAGATTGGTTTGTGATCTTCACCGACGGGTTGGTGGAAGCCGAAAATGCTCGCCAGCAAGAGTACGGAGAAGCCCGTGTTCTGGCGGTGCTGGAAGGCGGAAAATCAGGCAGCCCCTCGGACCTGCTCAAGCTCCTGATGTCTGACCTGGACCTCTTCGTCGGGAACACGCCCCAGCATGACGACGTGACCTGCATGCTGATAAAGGCGGAGAACTGAGAACCGCCTCAGCTTACCTTGTAGTTAGCTTGCTTTGTAGCCGAAGAAAATCTGAGTCTGGGTCGCTTTTTTCCTGGCCTCATCCAGATCGGAAGAGATTTTTCGGGCGACGTCTTCGGCTTGCTCAGCCTCCTGCAGGCGCCCGGCATGGCGCAGGGCGTCCGCCAGCAAGAGGTAAACGACGTCGGAGGGCTCAACCTTCAGAGCATGATTCAATTGCGCGGCCGCCTCGTCGAAAGCGCCGCGACGCTCAGCCAGCAACGCGCTTCCCAGCAGCGCGCCGGAGTCGTTGGGATTCAACTGCAGGGCATTCTTAAAGCTTTCCTGCGCCTGATCGTAGTTCGCCAGTTGCGCATTGGCCGCGCCGATCTGGCTCCAGGCCACAGATCGCAGGTGCGGGTCGGAAGTCTTCCCCATGGCCCACTCATATTGCTCGATCGCACCCTTTAGATGGCCGGCGCGTTGTTCGTACAGGCCAATCTTGAGGACTTCTTCCGGGGGAGTATTGTGTGACTCCTCCGCGGCGCGGAATTCGCCGATGGCCTCATCGACTTTGCCGTCGCCATCGAGAGCCATCGCCAGATTTTCGTGCGCGATGTAGTTGCCCTGAGTGACGCTGACGGCATAGCCCCACAGCGTCTCGCCGTCATGCCAGTAAGCCAACTGCCGGTAGGTAAGCACGCCCAGCGCGACGATCGCGAGTGCGGCCGACGCGGCCGCCCATGTTCCTGGAATATGCATTCGCTGCGCGGCGTCGGCGCACGCCCAGACCAGCAGGATAAAGAGGCCAATCATCGGAAGATAGGCGTAGCGATCCGCCATGGATTGCTCGCCCACTTGCACGATCCCAATCACGGGCACCAGCGTTCCCAAAAACCAGAACCAGCCGACCGCCAGATAGCGGGCGTCGCTTTTGCGGATTACCAGCGCAGTGACCAGAAGCAGCAGCGCAGCCGCACCTGCAACCTGTAAGAAAGGCAGAGAAATTCCGGGATGCGGGTAAATCGGAGACAGTCCGATCGGCCACAAGGTGTGGGCAATGTAGCGCACGTACGCGACAAGTGCATTCCCCACGCGCACCGAAAGCGAATACTCTCCCAGAGTTCGCACGGCGGCCAACTGGCGCTGCGCCCAGATCGTAACCGCGGACCCGGCTGCAGCCAGAGCAAACAATGGAAGTTTTTCCTTGAGCAGGTAGGAAAATGAGCGGGGAGCAATTTTCCCGGTATGATTCGCGGGCGCAAACATCCGGCGCAGAGGCCAGTAGTCCCAGAGCAGCAGCACGCAGGGCAGGGTGATGATTTGTGTCTTGGCCATCAAGCCTAAGGCAAAGACCGACACAACTGCAAGGTAGCGGCGAACTCCTCCCTGGCGCACGTACCGACCGTAGGTCCAAAGAGTCAGCATGCAAAAGAACATGCTGAGCACGTTCTTGCGCTCGGCGGCCCAGGCGACGGACTCTACGTTTTCCGGATGCAGGGCGAACAGAGCGGCCACGATGAGGCTTGGCCATCCCGCGCCGGTAGCCTCGAGCAGAAGCAGAAACAGCAGAATCGAGCTGCCGGTGTGAAGCAAAAGACTGACGTAGTGATGTCCAGTGGGATTCAAGCCAAACAGCTGGCAATCCAGGGCATGCGACAGCCAGGTCAGCGGATGCCAGAAGCCGGTGTGAATCCCACCAAATGCCCACTGCACCGTGGCCCAGGTCAGCCCTGCGCGCACGTGAGGGTTTCTGGTCACATACACGATGTCATCGGAGTACACAAATCCACAGTGAGCAACCGGATTGTAGAAGGACAGCGTCGCCACAACGAGTGCAAGACACGCAATGAACCTGTTCTGCTGGGGAGAAAACTCACCGCGGCTTCCCTGCGCAACGGATTCATTCGTTTCTCGCTTGCTCAGCTTGGCTGCAGACGACAAGATGTAGCCCCCGGTTTTCTGGAAACCGATTATAGCTTCGCCCGCGTTCCGCCCGAACCTTTGCCGCGAGTTCCGCAAGACTATCGTAACTGTGGTTGAGGAAAGTCCCCGGCCCACCGAGCTGAGTCATCGGCAGGGCGCTCTTAGTTGTGGCGAGACGGGACCCGCAATCAGTCCCCAGACACGCTGGCCGGATGGGTTCCGCGAGCGCGTGCGGCAACCAGTAGCGTCCCGCCCTGACCGGCGAACGAACCCAGCCAGACAAGCGGCAGCGAGATCAGAGAAAGGATCGGCGCCGTGATGCCGCTGGCAATCCGCTCCAGCAGTGTGCCGCGCAGCCGCTTACGCGAGAGAAAGTCAAACAGTACGTTGGGAGTCGGCAGCAGCGCGTTGAGCGCGCTTTGCCACCAGCCCATGAGGTCGTATTCGAACTCCTGATACCAATGCGCAACCGGAGTAAACTCCGTCTGGCTCAGCATCCGGTCAAGCGAATTCGTCGTGAAGTGATACAAGTGCCGGGGCACATCCAGATGCAGCCAGCTCTCCCGAAAGGCCCTTGACTGCAGTCCGTCAAAATCCGGAACGGCGATGAGAACAACTCCATCGTCCGCCACCAACCCTCTGATGGTAGCAATCACGCTCCGCGGATCTGCCATGTGTTCGAGACTATGCCAAAGCGTTACGCAGCTGAAGGGCCCCTGATCGGCGCACTCTTCCAGGCTGCCGAAGACGTCGAACCCCAAGCGCCGCGCGGGATCTGCATTCAGCTCCGTTCCCACTACCTTCCAGCCGCGCTCGCCCGCCGCCCGCAGGAATGCTCCTTCACCACACCCGACATCGAGCAGGCGCCTTCCCTGTCCGGGCCCCGCCATTTCCGTCACTAACGCAATCCTGCGCTTGGCACAGAAGTTCGCCGTGATGCTGTGCCGCGCTCCGTAGTACCCGTCGTAATGAGGCTGCAAGTGTTCGGGAAACGGATTCGTCAGCCCCACTCCACACGCGTCGCACTTCAACACGTCAAAATGGCGCCCCGTCACTGAGTCCGCGACCTCGCGAATGTAGGGGACCAGGCGGTTGAAGCACACCGGGCAGGTGCTGGTTTGGCTTGCGGGCTGAGTCACAAATCTAATTATTTGCGACAGAGCCATGAAATCCTAGCAAATCCGAGAGCTCGTCCGTAACGAAAGTACTATGCATCCTTCACCCTCGGTCACTAGTCTGGGTTCGGACGACCCAGTTCCCAGCGGTCGATCCTGACGGAGTCAGCCTCTCTCCATCCACGCCCCGTACATCCGGTGGAAGGCGTGCACTCCCTTTTCTTGCTTCACGCTATAGCGTCCGCGCGAATAGCTGCGGGAGCGGAGATTCTTCTGCACCGCTTCGCAGATCGCAACGTCCTCCATCTGGATCTGATCGCTGAACTCCACCGACGCCTTTGCCGACGGAGCCGCGTGATCTTTCTCGGGCAGGTACCATTCGAAGATCGCGAGCGAACGCTCGGGTTCAAGCGGCAGGACGATATTTAAAGAGACGTTGTCGGGATAGCAGTTCAGCATCCAGTTGGGAAAAATCCAGAAGTAGTCCGTGGTCAGACCTTCCCGCGTCTCTTGATAGCGGCGCGGCGTCGCGTCCCCCGGCTGAGCCCCGCGGATGGGGCTGAATTGCCGCACGTGCCGGGCGTAGGGCTCGACCACGTATGCGTTGTAATCCAGCTCACGGTTCAGGCCGGGATGCACGCTGGGCAGGTGATAGCCTTCGAGGTAGTTGTCCACGTACGTCTTCCAGTTGCACTTCATGTCGTAGGTGCGCCGTTCAAACAGCTTCATTTGGGCAAAGGGAAATTTCTCCGCCTGGCGCGGCAGCTCGCCCAGGCTCTCGCGCAAGGGCCGAGCATCGGGATCCAGGTTCACGAAAACCAGGTTGAACCATTCCTCGGTGCGCACCGGCTTCAGGGCAAAATCCTCAGGCCGAAATCCCTCCACGCCCTCGATTTCGGTGGCGCTGATCAGCGCCCCATCGAGCCCGTAGGTCCAGCCGTGATATCCGCAGCGCAGCAGCTTGCGGGAACCGCAGCCTTCAGCCGGAGGCCCGGCGCGATGCCGGCAAACGTTGTAGAACCCGCGCAGCTTCCCATCCAGCCCGCGCACGAAAAGCAAAGGCTCACCCAGCAGCTCAATCGTGAAATAGTCCCCGGCGTTGGCCACCTGGCTGGCGTGACCGGCTACCTGCCAGGTGCGCGAGAAGATCTGCTCCTTTTCTGTGGCGAAGACGCTGGCGTCGGTGTAGAGCGCAGCCGGCAGCGTCCAGGCACGTGCGATGTCTGGCTCGATCTGGACCGCATTTTTGGATATGGCCATCCGTAATGCCTCGACCCAACGCCCGAACATTCTACGTCAGGGTTCGGGCATACGCGTCAGGCCCGGCCGGCCGGGCAAGCAGCGTTGGAGGCGCCTGGCCGAAGTCGTGCAAGGCATTCGCCTGCCAAGCGTTCTACAATAGGAGTGGCATGTTCCAGGTTGACAGGAATTGTCAGTGGTCTCGACGCATTTTGCCAGTAAGACGGGCTTTTGACCGAGTCGAGATGAGACTGAAGTGCTTCCCTGCAATGAAAACAAAGCCCTTGCCCGGAGCGTGAAGGGAACCAAGGTAACTAGCGGGTTTGGCCCGGCAGGTGCAAAGATCAGCACGACTGCGTCATTCGTGAGCAGAAACTTAAACGAGACCAACGAGGGGAAAATCGAGATGCGGAAACAGAAGGGTTTCTCACTTATCGAGCTGCTGATCGTGGTGGCAATCATCCTGATCATCGCAGCCATCGCTATTCCGAACCTGTTGCGCGCCCGCATGGCGGCCAATGAGTCGTCTGCTGTCGCTTCGGTTCGTACCGTCAACACAGCGCAAGTCACCTACAACTCCACCTATCCGACCATCGGGTTCTCGCCTGACCTGGTTTCGCTGGGTGGACCTCTGGGCAAGGCCTGCGTTCCGACTACGACCACCGCGTGCTTGATCGACTCGGTGCTGGCCAACAACGGCAACCCGGCTGCCAGCGGCAAGAGCGGTTACATGTTCACGCCTGGCGCGGGCACGCAGGTCAACAACGTTAACGTTGGCTACGTCATCAACGCGGTGCCGATCACGGTCAACCAGACCGGTATCCGCGCTTTCTGCGCTGAGGAAGATGGCGTGGTTCGCGTGGATCAGGGCGGCAAGTGCGGCACGACCGAACCGACCGTGCTGACCTTCAACCCGCTCAACCAGTAAGTTTGGCGAAGTACCTGGGGGAGGGTACAAGCCAGGGAGCAGCGAACGCAAGTTCGCTGCTCTTTGTTTTTTTGTACGCCTCTCTCCCTGCCCAGCTGTTCGCCCGGCCCACCCGCAATCTCCCACCGCCCAGATTGGAACTCCTGCGTTCTAATTTCTTCTCGCTCATCGCAGACTTCTCTAGCGGCGTGGGCTGGCCTGTGCAACGCTTCTTTGACGGATGTTCGAGGAAACGTCCCGATCTTCAAGAAGCGACTCTTTAAGAAACGACCTATCCGGAACGGAGTCGATCTCGTAATTCTTTGCGCCGAGTGACAATTTCTGTCAGACAGCGCCGCGAAATGCGACTCCTGGTCTCAAGGCCTTTGTGGTAACTACTCTTAAGCCGTTGATTTATCAGGCTCCAGCAAGATTACCAATGGCGATGAATGGCGGTCCAAATCGGCGATCAAAGTGCACATCTCTTCGTGGCCGGTGAACACAATCGACCGCTTGGGGAAGCTTGCATGCGCTCTCGGAAGGGATTTTCGCTCTTGGAGTTGTTGATCGTGGTGGCCATTATTCTCATCATCGCCGCGATCGCCATTCCTAATCTTCTGCAGGCTCGCCTGGCAGCCAATGAAGCCTCGGCCGTGGCATCGCTGAACGCGCTCCGCAGCGCTGAAGTGGCCTATTTCAACACCTACCCCACCGTCGGCTATGCCACCCAAATTGGCGACATGGGCGGCCCGGGACCGTGTGTACCCACATCGACCAGTGCGTGTTTGATCGACAACCTGCTGGCTACATCCACTCCCGGAAGCACAGGCAAGAGCGGATACTACTTCCTGGCTACCGGGGTTGTCACCGGCGGAGCCACCTACAATGACGCCTATGTCACTGGCGCCGCCCCGATCGGGGTTCACCACACCGGCAACCGGGATTTCTGCTCCACCAATGACGGCATTTTGCGCTCCCAGATGGCTACTGTCGGAGACACGCCCGTGATCAACTTGGCGCCCTGTCTTGCCTTCCAGGTAGCTCAGTAGCAACGATTCTCGTGTCAAGTTGAGAATGACAATGGGATCTCGCGGCCTGCGGCGAGGATTGCGGCATCGTCTGCGCGCGAGATGAACTGGGTTAGCTGTGACCGACGTAACTGTCTCTCCGGTGTTCTGCGTCCCTTATAATTTCGCTTGGGAAGCGCGATTCCCCAGAGCACATGGCTGCGATCGAGATTCTTGGTCTAGAAAAAACCTACAAGGTCGGCTTTTGGCGGAAGCGGCCCAAACGGGCGCTGCTGCCACTGCACCTCACCGTGGAAGAGGGCGAGATTTTCGGCTTTCTTGGCCCCAACGGGGCGGGCAAAACGACAACCTTGAAAATGCTGATGGGCCTGGTCTTCCCTACGGCCGGTACTGCGCGCATCCTGGGGCGCGAGTGGACCGATCCCGAAGTCAAGGCGCAGATCGGGTTCCTGCCCGAACAGCCATATTTCTACGATTACCTGACCGCGCACGAGCTTCTGGACTACTACGGCCAACTCTCCGGAGTGCCGGCCCGGGATCGCAAGCACCGCATTAACGAGGTGCTGGCTCGCGTCGGCCTTACCGATATCAAAGGTCTGCAACTGCGCAAGTTTTCCAAGGGGATGCTGCAGCGGGTTGGAATCGCACAGGCGATTCTGCACGATCCCAAGCTGGTGTTTTTCGACGAACCCATGTCGGGGCTTGATCCGCTAGGCCGGCGCGAGGTGCGCGACCTGATGGAGCAACTCAAGCACGAAGGTAAGACCGTCTTCTTTTCCACCCACATCCTGTTCGATGCCGAGGCGCTTTGCGACCGGGTCGCGATCATTCACCAGGGTGAACTGCGCGGGGTGGGGGCGGTAGAGGAGCTGACGGCCTCGGTTCAAGGCAAGGTGGAAGTGGTGTGGCAGGGCACGCAGGTGCCTTCTTCGATCAAAGCGCTGGGCGCCGAGTGCCACGTCACCGGAGACACGGTCCGCGCCGTCCTCGATGAGAAGCAGCAAGACGCAGCTATTGATGCGCTACGCCGCGAACGTATTCGCCTGATTGCCATTACGCCACTGCGTACTTCACTCGAAGCCTATTTCGTCGAGAAGTTGCAACGTTCCGAAACCACGGCTAGCACCGTGGGAACCGCTGTGGGGACCAAAGCATGAACGCGCGGATCGTCCACATCGCGAGCAACACCTTCCGCGAAGCGGTGCGCGATCGCGTGCTCTACAACCTGATCGCGTTTGCCTTGCTTCTGTCGGGCGCGGCGATCCTGGTGGGGCAGATCTCGATCGACATCGAGCGGCTGGTCGTCATCAATCTTGGGCTGACCGCGGTCTCTTTGTTCGGAGTGGTCATCGCGATTTTTATCGGCATCGGCCTGGTGTCCAAGGAAATCGAGAAGCGCACGCTGTACACCGTTCTTTCTCGCCCGGTCCGCCGCTGGGAGTTCATTGTGGGCAAGTTCTTCGGGCTGGCGGGGACGCTGGCGGTCAACACTTTCTTCATGGCCATCGGAGTGTTCGGAGCGCTGCTTTACGTCGCGCACAAGTTCTCCGCGGCAGACGCGACCATTCTAGTCGCGCTCTATTTCATCATCCTGGAATTCCTGATCATCTGTTCGCTGGCGCTGCTGTTCTCGTCATTCTCCACGCCGCTGCTCTCGGCCGTGTTCGCGTTTGCGCTGTTCGTGATTGGCAGCTTCGCCGACGACCTGCGCGGATTTGCAGCCCTCACCCACGGGGTGACGCGCCTGTTGACGATGGCCGCGGCCTATCTGGTGCCCAACTTTTCCACGCTGAACGTAATCAGCGCGGTCGCGCATCAGCAGCCGCTGGGCTCGCAACTCGTCCTGCACAACACGCTGTATGCGCTGTTCTATTCGGCAATGGCCCTGAGCGGTGCGGTCCTCATTTTTGAGCGCAGGAATCTCAAATGAGCGTGCCGGCCACAGGGAGCGCAAGGCCATGACCACGGCTCAGCGCACCACCATCACTGCCAGCGTGTGCCTTGTGGTCTCGCTGACCGCGTGTGTGTTGCTGCTGCGCCACCTGGATCAGATTCGCCCCAAAGCCACCATTGAAGACGTCCTCTACATCAGCTCGCCTAAGGTGATCCACGATGCCAGCCTGGGCTTCGACGGCCTGATGGCGTGCCTGTACTGGACGCGCACCGTGCAATACTTCGGCCACCGGCACTACAACCTCGAGGACAGTTACAACGAACTGGCTCCGCTGCTGGAGATCACCACCACGCTCGATCCGCATATGCTGCCGGCGTACCAGTTTGGGGCCAGCTTTCTCGCGCCGAAACCGCCCGGCGGCGCGGGCCAGCCCGATCGCGCCATTCGGCTCATGGAATACGGCATCGCCCACAACCCCGACGACTGGCAGCTCTACTACAATCTTGCCTTCGTCTACTACACCGAACTCAAGGACTACAAAAAGGCCTCCGAGATCTTCGATCGCGGTTCCCGAGTGCCCAACGCGCATCCTTTCATGAAAGTTATGGCGGCGCAGACGGCGGAGCATGCCGGTGACTATTCCACCGCCCGCATGCTGTGGACGGCGACGTACCAGACGAGCAACCAGGCCGACATCCGTCAGAACGCCGTCGAACACCTGCGCGCCATCAAGGTGGATGAAGACGCCACCAACCTGCAAGCTGCGGTCGCGCGCTTTGGCGAACGAACGGGACATCTGCCGTCGAGCCTGTCGGAGCTCGCTGGCGTGGAACACTGGCCCAGCATTCCGGTCGATCCCAATGGCGTTCGCTACAAGCTCTCGCCCGAAGGCCGCGTCCTGGTGGAGAACCCCGACGATTTTCCCTTTATCACCAAGGGTGTTCCGCCGGGCTATAAGGCGCCGCCTCCGCGATTTCACTCGCAGAATTAGAAGATTTCTCCCGTATTATTTCCCTTCCGCTTGCTACCGGCAGTTTCTGGCATGGACCCCTCTTCACCACCGTCTCCGCGCATAGTGCCGGCGGTTCTCCGCTACTGGAGCGAGGAATGCGCACGCAGCGGCAGGATCGCCGCCACCCGCGCTGTGCTCGGCGCCCTGTGGGAGTTCGTCCGCGACTCCACGCCAGCCCGCCGTCGCCAGCGCTATGGTGACACCGACTATGACTGGGACCATCGCGTCAACACCACCAGCGCTGCCGTAGGATGGCGTGATCGCTTGCTCGGGGTATTGCACTCTCCCTATCAGCCCACCGAGCCTGCGTTGTTTCAAGAGATGCTCGCCTGCCTTCAGCAACATTCGCATGTCGACTTCGCCGAGTTCACCTTTCTGGATCTCGGCTCCGGCAAAGGACGCACCCTCCTGATGGCTTCCGATTATCCTTTCCGCCGCACTGTCGGGGTCGAATTGCTCCCCGCTCTGGACCAGATTGCACGCGAGAACCTGAGGCAGTACAAGAGCGAGGGCCAGCGGTGCTTTGACCTGGAAACGGTCTGTGCAGACGCTACCACGTTCCCGCTTCCCGCCACTCCGCTGGTGATCTATCTTTTCAATCCATTTCCTGAATCCGGGCTGCGGAGTTTCGTCGCTCATCTGCGGGAGTCGCTGCACGCGCAGCCACGACAGGTCTACGTCCTCTATCACAATCCTCTGCTGGAGCGTGTGCTGATCGAGAGCGCGTTCCTGCGCAAGGTCGGAGGAACGCATCAGTACTCGGTGTTTAGGAGCTAGGGTTTAGGGGCTAGGGGCTAGAGTTTAGGGTTTAGCTAGGATCGGAGGCAGGACCAGGGCTGCGGTCCGTCGATCTGTGGGAGACACGGCTTCCAGCGTGGCGTTTGGATATGTTCGTTGAGCGGGGCAGGAAACCCCGTTGTTGCCGTCGCGATTGCCTCAGCGAGAAACTCTTCCCCACGCAAGCATGGCGCTTACGATCCTTGTTTTTCGAAGATGAACTCGGCCTTTTTCGCGGTCTCTTTTTCTTTGCGGTAGGCCCGAGCAACATCGCCCAGAGGAACTGGCTGAGAAACCGGCCCGAACTCCCACAGTGGCCGCTCGCCCTGGGCAAAGCTGTAAGGAGAAGCTGTGCCCAACAGGCTCTGCTCTTGCGCCATAGCATGCTGACTGGCGTGTTCAGGATGTCCCGGCATGGACAGCATCGATGCCTGGTCGCCAAAAGACGTGGCTCCCACCTGCCCCATGGCGGAGGCGGTGCAGAGGATCAACAAGACGAAGAACGCGATTTTCATAGTCCCACCCAGCACTGGCAAATGCAACCGCCATGCCATCCTAAGCGGCTGTATAGGTAGTACTTACGAAAGTCCGGACCGGGGTGGCGCAAGCCTTTGCATATTTGTGGAAGGCAACGCTATGGCCCAAAAGCCGCTCCAGGCGCGGGAATCGCGCAAGGCCAGCCAAAGAGGCAGGCGCGCGTTGCGTGACGGCAGTCGCGGAGTGTATGTTTCCATTCAGACGCTCCCATCCTCAGGCGAGACCGAAAGCAGCGCATGTTGAGGCGCAAACGTTGATGCGCAAACCAAGACGAACTCGAGGTCAAGCACAGGTCACGCTGCCGCTATTGGCCCTCTGTCTTGCCGTCTGGTTGTCGGCAGGCGCGCAGGCACAGACCGATTGCTCCGAGGGGAACAGCCCGCTGGACAACACTCCTCCCAAGAACATGACGGTGGCGGAGGTGATCCAGAAGCTTGGCGTCAACGAGGCCAAGGTCAAAGAGGCACGCTCGCACTACATCTACACTCAAGATGTCCTGGTGCAAACCCTCAACGGAAAAGCGGTCGACGGCCAATATCATGAAGTCACCAACATTTCCTACGACGATAAGGGCAAGCGCATGGAGAAGGTCACCTATGCTGAACAATCGACCCTGCGCGGGGTTCAGTTGTCAGCGGAGGACATGGAAGATATCCGCGTATTCATGCCGCTCATCCTCAGTTCCGAAGAATTGCCCGAATACAATCTCACCTACACGGGGAAGCAGCACGTGGACGATCTCGACACCTACGTGTTTCACGTCGAGCCCAAGAGGGAAGAGAAAAACAAGCGCTACTACCAGGGCCGAATCTGGGTTGACGATCGCGACCTGGAGATCGTAAAGCTGTGCGGCAAGAGCGTGCCAGAGATCATCCAGAAAAAGAAGAAGGGGCCGCAGGAAGTGCGTCCGACGTTCGTGACCTACCGCCAGTTCATGGACGGGATGTGGTTTCCCGCTTACGTGCGCGTCGATGACACGCTGACTTTCCGAGTAGAATCCGTGCACGTGCGCGAGACCATCAAGTTCACAGGCTACAAGAAGGCGGGTGCGGCTGCTGCCAAGCCTTGACCCTGGGGCACAGCCGGGGAAACTGGCGGAGCACTTGAACCAAGATTGCGGGTATGCTGTACTTTCCCCATGGCAGAAGAAAAGAACCGCAGCAAAGACATTGTCCTCTGGATCATCACGGTCGCCCTGGTAGCGCTGGCGTTCTTCTGGTACAACAAGCCGAAGTAGGCATCACGATTCCTGCCGGAACGCAGGCCTAGAGCCCCGCCGCGAGCAGGAGTTCGGCAGCCACCAAGTCTTCCAGCGCGCACCCGACGCTCTTGAACACGGTGATCTCCTCTGGGTGGCGTCTTCCGTCTTTCTTTCCACTGACCAGCTCGTGTAAATCCGCCGCAACGTGGTCGCTGGGGATCGCTCCTTCGCGAAGAGGAATCAGCAGCTCTCCCATTTCCGTCTTCGCTCCGGCGAAGGTATCGACGATCACGCGCGCGCGCTGGATCGTCGCTGTGTCGGCTTCGCGGGTGTGCGGTTGAAAGGCTCCGACCAGGTTGAGATGCGCGCCAGCGCGCAGCTCCCGGCCGTCGAACAGCGGGTCCGGGCTGGTCGTACACGTACAGAGCACATCGGATTCGGCGGCGCAGGTGCGTGGAGCGGCTGCGACGATCGCAAGTCCTGGTGTTTCGGCCCGCATTTGTTGCACGAATTCGGCCGAGCGAGCAGGGGTGCGCCCACAGACGAGCACGCGCTCGAAGTTGCGGACCAGGGGCAGCACACCGAGGTGAGTGCGCGCCAACCGCCCGGTGCCGAAGATGCCGAGCGTCGAGACGCGGGGCCGTGCCAGGAATTTTGTGGCTACGGCGGAGGTCGCAGCGGTCCGCAGACCGGTCATATAGTCGGCAGCGATCGTCAGCTGGGGTTGGGCGGTTTCCGGATCGAGCAACAGATACGACGCGTGCACGCGGCCCGCGCGCGGCAGGCTTGGGTCGAGCGGGCGGTTGCGAACCATCACCAGCTTAATGCCAAGGGCGTTACGCTTGCCGTCGTAGCTGGACATCGCGACGAACGTCCCGTGCGCGAGGTCGGCGTGCGTGCGCTCGGGGACTGTGACGGAGGGATAGCGATCGCGGAATGCGGCCTCAATCGCGGTCACGAGTTGCGCGGGGTCCAGACGCGCGCGAACATCGGCTTCCGTCAGAAAGTCCGGCATAGGCACAGAGGGAAGAGCGCAATAATTCTACAGAATGCGGTGGCTGTCATCCTGTCGATAGTCCTAAGTTCGGGAACCACGAAGGGCACGAAGTCACACGAAGGAATTGATTTTTCAAAGTTTTCCTTCGTGTTCCTTCGTGTCCTTTGTGGTCAATTTAGGACACCGCGCTCCTGTCCTCCGGTATGGTTTTTGGTTGCTGTTCGGGTAAGATACTCCGGCTGCAACAAGAGGCTCCCCCTTTGGCGTTTGGATCGCCATGTCGCGGGCGGCTCTCCGGGCTCAGAAATGAATCGCGAATATCACAAGGGCTACAGTCAGGAACTCCATCGCGATATGGAAGCGCTGGTATTCGGTCATGCCGGCACGCCTCTGCTCGTCTTCCCGACTTCGATGGGAAAGTTCTTCGAATATGAAGACCGCGGCATGATCGGCGTGCTGGCGCCGAAGATCGAGCGCGGCGATCTGCAGGTGTTTTGTCCCGACGGTGTCGATCTGGAGAGCTGGTACAACAAGGGCGTGCATCCGCGGGTGCGGGTGCTGCGGCACTTGCAGTATGAGCGCTACATCCTGCATGAGTTTCTGCCGTTCGTGCGGTGGAAGAATCAGGCCCCGCGGCTGGCAGTGACGGGATGCAGTTTCGGCGGGTATCATGCGGTGAATTTTGCGTTGAAGCATCCCGACGTGGTCACGTACTGCGTGAGCATGAGCGGGGCGTTCGATATCCATCAGTTTCTGGATGGTTACTACGACAACGACTGCTACTTCAACAATCCGCCGGACTTTCTGCCGAATTTGAGCGACGACTGGTTCCTGAGCCGCTACCGGCAGATGAAGATCGTGCTGGGCTCGGCGGATTGGGATATGTGCCTGGATCAGAACATCAAGTTTTCGGCCATGCTGAATGGCAAGGCGATTCCGCACTGGCTTGACGTTTGGGGCGATCATTCGAAACACGACTGGCCGCTGTGGCAGAGGATGGCGGGAAAGTATTTCTGAAGATCGTGTCAACCACGGAGGCGGCATGGCTGCGCAGACTGTACACTTCAAGGTCGCTTTGACCATTCATGAGGGAAAGCTAGCGGCATTCGAGGAAACCGCCAAGGCGATGACTGCCGGCACGCGGAAGGAACCGGGCGCTCTGGGATACGAATGGTATGTGAGCGCCGACCGCAAAACGTGTCGACTGCTCGAGACCTATGCGAACGCGGATGCGGCGCTGGCCCATTGCACCGGTTTGGTGGTGCGCGACTTGGTGCCGAAATTGCTGGACTCGGCCAGCGTCAGCGCCTTTGAGGTTTATGGCGACCCGGGCCCAGAAGCCACGGCCATGCTGGCGGGTTTTGGAGCCGCGATCTTTGCATTCAAACAGGGCCTCGCGCGCTGATTAGCTGATTAGCTGATTGCTGATTGACGCCCGACTCGATCAAGACAATTAGGGAGGCTGCGATGAACCGATTCCGCACATGGCTCGCGACGGTGGGTTTGGTCGTACTCGCCATTTCTCTCTCGCCGGCGCAGGACAAGCCGAGCGGGAGCGGGCAAGCACCGGCTGCTTCCCCACCCGCCTCGTCCGCGCCGTCGGCAAGCGCGGCCGCGCCGGAGACCACGCGCCAAGTCAGCGCGTACACCCTGCCGCCCGAGCTGTACAAAAAAGCTCGCGATCGCAGCGGGATTACCTTTCGTCTGGCGCTTGTCGGCTTCGTCTATGGGCTGATCGTTCTGTGGATCATCCTGCACTGGAAGATCGGCGCGAAGTATCGCGACTGGGCTGAGAGGGTTTCCTCCGGGCAATTCCTGCAAATGCTGGTGTTCTCCCCCTTGCTCCTTCTGACGATCGCCATCTTCACCCTGCCTCTGGATATCTACGGTGAGGTGGTCGAAAAACAATTCGGCATCTCGGTGCAGGGATGGGGTTCGTGGGCCGGAGATTGGATCAAAGCGGAGATCATCTCGGTGATACTGGGCACCATCCTGATCTACGGGTTGTACTCAGTGATCCGGCGAAGTGCGAGGCGGTGGTGGTTTTATTTCTGGCTGGTTGCGCTGCCCATCGGCATTGCCTTGTTTTTCATCACCCCGTGGGTCATCGATCCGCTGTTCCACAAGTTCGAACCCTTGCAGCAGAAAGACCCGGCGCTCACGGCGGCCCTCGAAAAGATGGTGCAGCGCGCGGGCGAGGACATTCCTCCCGAGCGCATGTTCTGGATGGGAGCGGGTGAAAAGACCACGGCGCTGAACGCTTATGTCACCGGCATTGGCGCGTCGAAGCGCATGGTGGTTTGGGATACAACCATCGCCAAGATGAACACACCGCAGATTGTGTTCGTGATGGGCCACGAAACTGGCCACTACGTGCTGCAGCATATTCCGAAAAGAATTACGTTCTTCGCCGTGCTGTTGCTGATCCTGTTTTATATCGGCTATCGTCTGATCGGATCGATTCTCGCCCGTTGGGGTGCGGGTTGGGGAATCCGCGGACTCGACGACTGGGCTTCGCTGCCGGTCTTGATGCTTCTGCTGTCGGTATTCCTTTTTGTGACCAACCCGATCGGCAGCGCTTTCAGCCGGCACGTTGAGCATCAGGCCGATCAGTTCGGCCTGGAGGTTACGCACGAACTGACGCCGGATTCGGGGCAGGTGGCGGCGCAGGCGTTTCAGATATTAGGCGAGGTAGACTTGGCGGACCCAGAGCCCAATCCGGCTGCGGTCTTCCTGTTCTACGACCATCCTACGATTCCCGACCGTGTGCAGTATTCTTTGCACTACGATCCTTGGGCGAATGGCGGGCAGGGAGAGTTCGTGAAGTAGGGCAGAAGTTGTTCAGCCTATAGGGATCCTTCGACTGCGGGTGCAAGTTGCGCTTGGGCGCAACTTGCAATCCTCGCTCAGGATGACAACCAGGAGATTGCGTCGTGAAGAAGATCGGAATTCTGTTTGGCATGGAGAATACTTTCCCGCCGGCGTTCGTTGAAAAGATCAACTCGATGAAGGTTGAGGGCGTTGAGGCGGAGTTCGTGAAGATCGGCGGCGTTCGTATGGATGAGGCGAAGAAGTACGCTGTGATCATCGACCGGATTTCGCAGGATATCCAGTTCTACCGCGCCTATTTGAAGAATGCCGCGCTTCACGGGACGATTGTTGTGAACAATCCTTTCTGGTGGACGGCTGACGACAAGTTCTTCAACTACGCGCTGGCGCACAAGCTGGGTGTGGCGATTCCCCCGACGGTGATCCTGCCGCACAACAAGCATCCCGAGGGAACGACGGACCTCTCCATGCGGAATCTGATGTTCCCATTGAATTGGCAGGAGCTGTTCGATTATGTCGGCTTCCCTGCATTTCTGAAGCCGTATTCCGGCGGCGGATGGAAGCACGTGTACAAGGTGCACTCGCCGGAGGAATTCTTCCACCATTACAACCAGACCGGGGACTTGTGCATGACCTTGCAGCGAGGCGTGGAATTCGATGAGTACTATCGCTGCTACGTCGTGGGCCAGGAAAAAGTGCACATCATGAAATACGACCCGAAGGCGCCGCATCATGAGCGGTACGTGAAAGGGAATCCGCCGCCGTCGTCGGCGCCGCTGCGCGATCGCATGGAAAAAGATGCGCTGACTTTATGCCGGGCGTTGGGATATGACTTGAACACTGTAGAATTCGCCGTCGAAGGCGGCGTGCCCTACGCGATCGACTTCTTGAATCCGGCGCCCGATGCGGAGATTACATCCGTGGGGCAGGAGAATTTCGACTGGATTGTAAATGCGGCGGCCGAGATGGCAGTGAAGATGGCGCTGAGTGGAGAGGGTCCGATGAAGGAACTGCGCTGGGCAGGATTTTTGGCGGGAACGGCGAAGCCAGCGGCCAAGACAGCACGGAAGAAGGCCAAGGCGTAGAACAGCGTGGATCGCTGCGCTAGGAATGACAAAGAGTGTTTATGGAGAAGGTCAACCCTGGTAGTCGGCGTTTGCGGGTGGACGCGCCAAAGACCGTGGAGGAGTATCTGGCGCGCGTGCCGGAGCCGGCGCGCTCCACGTTGAACAAGATGCGCGCGGTGATCCGGTCGGTGGTGCCGAGGGAAACAACCGAAGTCCTCAGCTACGGAATCCCGACTTTTCGATACCAGCGGATGCTCGTGGCCCTCGCCGCATTCAAGGATCATTGCAGTTTTTCCCCACTGGGCTCATCGGCGCTCGATGAATTCAAAGAAGAGCTGCAGGAGTTCCGAGTGTCCAAGGGCACGCTCCACTTCGCCTTGGACAAGCCTCTTCCGGCTGCGCTGGTGAAGAAGATCGTGAAGGCGCGCATCGCGCAGAACGAGAGCAAGCGAGGGCGCTAATCAGGCGGGTCTGGCTTCCCATCGTTGATATACTGTTGCAGCAGTTTTGCCGGCTGCCAGGGCGGCGGCGCACAGCCATTCCCCCTTCGCTGCGCTCAAGGTCGGAATGATAACTTAGAGGCGAGGCTGCCGAGCTTCGCTCGGCCGGACAGCCGGGGCGGCTGTCCCTACATGATTCGTTATGTTGCCGACTTTCACCATCGGGATTGAAGAGGAATATCAGACCGTAGATCCGGAGACTCGCGATCTGCGCTCGCATATTCACGCCGAAATCCTGGAGAAGGGCAGGATGATCCTTCAGGAACGGGTGAAGGCGGAGATGCACCAGTCGGTCGTCGAGGTGGGGACGTCGGTCTGCAAGAACATCAAAGAAGCGAAGGCGGAAGTCAAGAAGCTGCGCAGCAACATGGCCCGTCTGGCCCGTGAAAGCGGCCTGCGGCTGGCCTCGGCGGCGACGCATCCCTTTGGCGACTGGCGAGTGCAGGAAATTCATCCCGACGAGCGCTACAAGAATATTGTGGAAGACATGCAGCTGGTGGCCCGCGCGAACCTGATCTTCGGGCTGCACGTGCACATCGGGATTGAGGATCGCGAGACCGCGATCCACATGATGAATCATGCGCGGTATTTTCTGCCGCACATTCTGGCCCTCTCGACCAATTCTCCATTTTGGCTGGGCATGAACACCGGGCTGAAATCGTATCGCTGCAAAGTGTTCGATAAATTCCCGCGCACCAACATTCCTGATTACTTTCCCAGCTGGGGCGAATACGAGAACTTCATCAAGCTGCTGATCAAGACCAACTGCATCGACAACGCGAAGAAAATCTGGTGGGATATTCGCCCGCACCCGTTCTTCAACACGATCGAGTTCCGGGTGTGCGACATTCCGATGCGCGCCGACGAGACCATTGCTTTGGCGGCTCTTATTCAAGCCACCGTCGCCAAGCTTTACAAGCTGTACGCGGCGAATCAGGGATTCCGGCTGTACCGCCGCGCGCTCATCATGGAAAACAAGTGGCGCGCGGCACGCTACGGGCTCGAGGGCAAGCTGATTGACTTCGGCAAGCAGAAGGAAGTTCCCGCGCGCGAACTGGTGGCCGAGTATCTGGAGTTTATCGACGACGTAGTGGACGAGCTCGATTCGCGCGAGGAGCTGAACTACATCCACAAGATTCTCGAAACGGGCAGCGGCGCCGACCGGCAGCTGCGCGTGTTCCAGGAAACTGGCGATCTGAAAAAGGTGGTCGACTACATTATTGAAGAGACCGAGGCGGGACTGGCCGAGAACGACGAGACGGCCTCCGTCAGGAAAGTAGGGTAATGAGTTCTCCTGTAGATCAACAGCAAGGCCCTGCCGCTCGCAAGCGCGAGGAAAGGGGCGCTCGACGCGACCTGACACACACCAACCTTAGCCAACTTCCATTCGATCCTGAATACACTCCCGGCGCGCGTAACGCGGTCAACGTATGCCTGCGCGTGCAGCCGAGCGAACAAGTGTGCGTCATTACTGATGAGGCGACCATCGAGATTGCCGCTGCGATTGCGCGCGAGGTCGAGAAGGTGGGCGCCCCTTACCGGGCCTGGGTCCTCGAGGAATTAGCGGAGCGTCCCTTGATCGATCTGCCGCGGGAGATTCTCGACGATCTCGAAACTAGCCAGGTTTCGATTTTTGCCGTGCAGGCGCAGACCAACGAGTTGCGCTCGCGCATTCAGATGACCGACGTGGTCAACCGGCGCAAGATTCGCCACGCACACATGGTCAACATCAACCGGCAGATCATGCTGGAGGGCATGCGCGCCGATTTTCAGCGGGTCGACCGGCTGAGCGCCAGGGTGATCGAGATGGTGCGCAAGGCCTCGAAGATTCGCGCGAAAACCGCGGCCGGAACCGATCTCACGGCTGAGTTGAACCCTAACTACAAGTGGCTGAAGACGAGCGGAATCATTTCCCCGGAAAAATGGGGAAACCTGCCCGGAGGCGAGATTTTCACCACTCCCGGTGAAGTAAACGGAACCTTCGTGATTGATGGCGTTGTAGGCGACTACCTGTGCGCGAAATTCGGCAACTTGCAGGAACATCCCTTAACGGTGCGCATGAAGGGCAACCGCCTGACCGAAGCGCATTCCGAGAATCGCGAGTTGGAACAGGACTTCTGGCGCTATACGCACACCGATGCGAACAGCGATCGCGTGGGTGAGTTCGCCATCGGCACGAACATCGATCTGAAGAACGTGATCGGGCAGATCCTGCAGGATGAGAAATATCCCGGCGTGCACATTGCCTTCGGCAATCCCTATGGGGCGCACACGGGCGCCGACTGGGATTCCACGACGCACATCGACGTGGTCGGACGGAAGTTCAACATCTGGGTGGACGATCAGCAGATCATGAGTGAGGGGAAGTTTCTGGTCGAGGCGTAGCGGTCACAGTCGCCGCGTCGAAACCCGAGGTTCCTCGCTTCGCTCGGAATGACAAACGTTTTATTACTCACAGAGCAGCCATCTTCTGGCCATGATTCCCTCCCTGCGCAAGCAGTTCAACGAACGCTTCACCCCCGAAAAGTATCAGGCGTTCCTTGGGCGCATCGATCAAATCTGCGGGGCGCATGTGCAGTTCCGCTTGTCGGAGAGTCCATGCTTTTTCCCTCAAGAACTGCTCGACCGCATGGCGTGCGACGGAAGGCAGCTGATTCATCAGCTCGTCGACAGCCCGGATTACCGTGCCAAATCCGATGAGGCCGTGCCCGCCGAGTTCAACGTTCCCAACGAGCCGGATCATCCCATGTTCGTGCAAGTCGACTTTGGGATGGTGCGGGATGCCCAGGGTCAGATTCAACCCAAGCTGGTTGAGTTGCAGGCCTTCCCTTCCCTTTACGCGTATCAGGGGCCGCTGGCCGAGACCTACATCGATGTATATGGGCTCGATCGAAGGCTGAAATACTTTCTAAGTGGTTTCGACAACGATTCGTATCGTGAACTTCTTCGTCGCGCCATCGTGGGCACGCACGATCTCGAGAATGTAATTCTCATGGAAATCGACCCGCATCATCAGAAAACCTTTCCTGACTTCGCCCTGACGGGAAAGATGCTCGGCATTCGTACCCTCGACATTACCTGGATCAAGAAAGAGGGCAACCGGCTTTACTATGAGCTCGACGGCAAGCGTGTGCCGATCAAGCGAATCTACAATCGCGCGATCGTGGATGAGTTGCAGCGCAAAAACGTGAAGCTGAATTTCGACTGGCGCGATGACCTCGACGTCGAGTGGGCGGGCCATCCTAACTGGTATTTCCGCATCAGCAAGTTTTCCATTCCCTACCTGAAGCATGAGTCCGTTCCGAAGACGTGGTTTCTTAATCGGTTGAATGAGATTCCTCCCGATCTTGAAAACTACGCCTTGAAGCCGCTGTATTCCTTCGCCGGTCTGGGCGTGGTGATCGCGCCGAAGAAGGAAGACATTGCAGCGATTCCGGCGGAGAAACGCCCTTACTACATCTTGCAGGAGCGCCTGCACTTTGAGCCGGTCATCGAGACCCCTTTCGGCGGGACGAAAGCGGAGGTGCGCGTGATGTACGTCTGGCTGGATGAACTGACTCCCGTGCTGACCATTATCCGCATGGGCCGCGGCCTGCAGATGGGGGTCGATCACAACAAGAACATGGAGTGGGTGGGAGCCTCGGCGGGGCTGTATCTGAAGGAATAACTCCTGCCACCAGGGGTGGTCTCCGCTCGTGTTATAACTCGCACATGCCCGGCCGCCAGGGATCCATTCGCATCTTCCGCTTCAAGGGAATCGACGTCTTCCTCCATTGGTCCTGGTTTCTGGTCGCCGTGCTGGAAATCAACTCCCGATCGGGGAGCTATTCTTCCACCACATGGAACGTGCTGGAGTACCTGGCGCTTTTCCTGATCGTGATGCTGCACGAGTTCGGCCACGCGCTGGCATGCCGGCAAGTGGGCGGCCGGGCTGACCGGATTGTGTTGTGGCCGCTGGGCGGTGTGGCCTACGTTGATCCTCCGCCGCGGCCGGGCGCTACGCTGTGGAGCATCGTTGCCGGGCCGCTGGTGAATGTGGCGCTCATCCCCGTCCTGGGGTTGCTCTATTTTGTCGGCCGGTCAGCAGGATGGGCCGAGACGATGCCTGACGTTTATCGACTCATAAGCTCTGTCAGCTGGATTAACGGAGCCCTGCTTGCCTTCAACATCCTGCCGATCTATCCGCTGGACGGCGGAAAGATTCTCTGGGCCTTGCTGTGGTTTGGTCTGGGACGCGCCCGCAGCCTGCTGGTGGCCACGGTGGTTGGCTTCATCGGCATAGCCGGGTTCATCGGGTACGCGCTGTTGGAACGCTCCGAATGGCTGGGAATTCTCGCCCTCTTCATGCTCATCAATTGCTGGGGCGGGTTGCAACATGCGCGGGCGCTGTTGCGCTTTGCCAAGCTGCCGCGCCGGGACGGTTTTGCCTGCCCGGAGTGCAAAAGCGCTCCGCCCGTCGGCGAGTATTGGAAATGCGGACAGTGCGGGCAGACGCTGGACACATTCCAGGCGGGAGCCACGTGCCCGCGCTGCGGGAATCGGTTCAATCAAACGAACTGCGTTGACTGCGGGCGAGCTCATTCCATGAGCGAGTGGGCAGGGGCAGCGGTCGCGCCTAGAGGCCTATAACCGGGGTGCGGGCTTGCCTATCTCACTCGACTATTCTCACCCGACTCTCTTCACGATGGTAGTTTCCAGTTCCTGGCCGTTGGAGCGCTTCACGAACATCTTGTCGCCGACAAATCGAACCGGGATGGCTACGCCCTTCATCAGTTCGCCGGGAGTGTAGCCACCGCAGGTCTCAGGGTCGTACTGCCCGACGTATTGCACGCCATTGACCTTGACCACAATCGCCTTACTGCGCCTTGCTGCCTGCGTAGATTCGCGCAGGATCTCCTGCTCCGCCTGCGTCCAGTTTTCCACGTCCCGGCCGGAGATTCTGCCGCTGCGAAAATAGATTTCCTCGGCGCGGCGGCGGATGGCATCGTGCGGGTCGATCGCGGGGGCCGGCCCGGACCGGGCGGCGGCCTGCGGATGGCGCGTGTTCATAATGCGGGACCTCCCAGGAGCGAGTCGCAAGCTTCGCCCTTCATCAAGCTTCGCCCCTTCCTATGGTAATCGCGTAAACCGCAGAATGGTTCGTGGCATCTCACCAAATGGGCGTGGATGAGGGCCGCTTCGGGAAAGCGCTGCAGATCGGTTCCCAAAGGGAAACCCCCGGGCATAAGCAAGCGGCTTATCCCACCAGGCCCCGTCTGTAACCCGAAAAAGACAAGGCAGTTGACCGGGCCTTGCCGACGGCCTAAGATGGCCGCCTACAGGGGAACTGGGCGCTCATGATCGGCCAGCAAGTATCCCATTACCGCATCCTTGGCAAGCTGGGCGGCGGGGGTATGGGCGTGGTCTACGAGGCCGAGGATCTGAAGCTGGGCCGCCACGTCGCTCTGAAGTTCATCCCGGAAAACCTGGCCGGCGACCCCAAATCGCTGGAGCGCTTCACCCGCGAGGCGCGTTCCGCATCGCAGTTGAACCACCCCAATATCTGCATCATCCATGGCATCGAGGACAACAACGGCCATCCCTTCATCGTCATGGAGAAGCTCGACGGCGAGAGCCTGAAGCAGCACATCGGCGGCCACCCCATGGTCATCGATAAGGTGCTCGACGTCGGCGTGCAGGTGTCCGAAGCGTTGGTGGCGTCCCATGCCAAAGGGATCGTGCATCGCGACATCAAGCCCGCCAACATCTTCCTGACCCCGACCGGGCAAGTGAAGGTGCTCGACTTCGGGCTGGCGAAACTGGTGCACAACCTGGGCACCGAGGACGATGCGGGGGCCGACAACTCCCTGACCGCCGTGGGCGTAATTCCGGGCACGGCGGTTTACATGTCTCCGGAGCAGGCGCGCAGCGAAACCGTGGACGCCCGCAGCGACCTGTTTTCTTTCGGTGTGGTGATGTACGAAATGGCGACCGGCAAGAAGCCGTTCACCGGCAACAACTCGCTGGTCACGCTGGATGCGGTGCTGCATTCCAAACCGGTGCCGCCCCGGGAGCTGAATCCGAAGATTCCGATCGAGCTGGAAGGAATCATCGGCAAAGCGATGGAGAAAGACCGCGAGCATCGCTACCAGAGCGCGGCCGAGATGCGCTCGGACCTTGCCCTGCTGAAGCGGGAAACCGAGTCCGGCAACATCAAGAGCGGCAGCAACACGGCGCGGCTGCGGACTGTCACCCGAACCTTCGGCCACAGTACGAGGCTGCAGACGTATCTTTTGCTGAGCATGGCGGCATTGCTGGTTACGGTGCTGGCCGCCGTCGGGGCGTGGTGGTACAAGCATCGCGAAGTCACTAGTGCCGAACAACGAAATGCCATTGCCGTGCTGCCGCTGCAGAACATGAACGGCGACTTCAACATCGACTACCTGCGCTTCGCGCTGGCCGATGAACTGACCAGCGTCCTGACCTACTCGCGCTCACTCGATGTACGGCCGTCGTCGGTAACCCGCAAATACGTGGCGCTCGACCTCGATCCCAAGAAAGTCGGCGTGGAGTTGCGCGTGGGCAGGCTGGTCTCGGGGTCGTTTCGCCGCCAGGGCGATCAACTCATGGTCACTCTGGAGGCGATCGACGTACCCACCGACCGCCTGCTGTGGCAAACCACGGTTACGGCCAAGATGGACGACATGGTCGGGTTGCAGGAGCAGCTGAGTTCCCGGGTGCAGCGCGGATTGCTGCCGGTTCTCGGCGTCGGGGGAGGATCGGTGGAGGCCGAGGCTTCGCGCCCCAAGAATCAGCAGGCCTATGACTTCTATTTGCGCAGCGTGGCCGTTCCCCACGATCCCAAGCCCAACAAAGAAGCCATCACCATGCTGGAGTGGGCGGTCGAGATCGACCCCAACTACGCTCCGGCGTGGGAGGCTCTGGGCTTGCGCTACTACTACGATTCGCTGTATGGGGGCGGTGGTGAACAGATGTTCCAAATGTCGAATGCCGCCTTTGAGCGGGCACTGGCGCTCGATCCCAACCGGGTCGGGGCGGCGAGCAGCCTGATCACCGCGCACGTGGAGCGCGGCGAATTGGGACCCGCCTACGCCAACGCCACCGACCTGGTGCGACGGCGCCCGCAGAGCGGCGATGCACACTTCGCTCTCAGCTACGTTCTGCGCTATGCCGGAATGCTGGAGCAATCTGCGCAGGAGTGCAATGAGGCGCACACCCTCGATCAGGGCAACTTCAATTTCCGCTCCTGCGCCTGGACCTTCCTGGAGATAGGCAAGCCGGAACAGGCCATGGACTTCGTGCATCTCGATCCCGGCTCGGAATGGGCGGCGTGGGTGACTCCGTACGTGTACCTGGCAGAGGGCAAAACTGCCGAGGCGCACGACGCAGCGAAGAGTACGGGCAAAGCTCCGACCTATCACCGTGAGCTGATGGAGGCCTGCACCGCAGCGCAGCGCCCCGCCGACCTGGCGAAGATCGTGCACGATAACGAAGTATCGGTCATGGCTGAACCCGACGCCGAACTCTGGTATCGCGTCGGAGCTCTGATGGCGGCCTGCGGGCAGAATGAGCCCGCCTTGCAGCTGCTGAAGGCAGCGGTTCAGCAGAACTACTGCGCCTATTCGGCTCTGCTGGATGACCCGTTATTGAAGGACTTGCGCAAGGAGACGGCCTTCGATGAGGTTCTGACGGCCGCCAGCAATTGCCAGGCGACGCTCAAGCAGAACAACCCGTGAACCGTCGGCTAACCGCCGTCTTGCGCCCGCGTCTAACTCGAAGCATCAGCGAAAGAATTTGCGTCAAACCGGGCATAAGCCCCATCCTTGTAGCGTGAAACATCCCGAACCCGTCAGCCTGCCGCGGCTCGCTTGCCGCAGCCTCCCGAAAATCATGCAGCGTTTGCCTTTCTCTGGGATGAGCCTGGCTTTCTTCTGTGTGCTCGCAGTGTGCGCGCTGAGCGCCTCGGCTGCTGCCCCTTCCGTCCGTCAGGCTCGGCCGACTACCAAGGCGCCCGACTCCAGTTCCTCACAGGCGGTAGTGAACGCCGATCCTCCCGGCTTGCTGTACCAGGGCATGCCTGCGGAGATTCCGCAAGACGAAGGCATCACCGGCCTGCGCATGGAATTGCGTCGTCTGGGAACGACGGCGCGGCTGATGCAGGTGGTGGCGCATCCTGACGACGAAGATGGCGGCATGCTCACACTCGAGGCGCGCGGCCGCGGCGTGAGCACGCTGCTGATGACACTCAATCGCGGCGAAGGCGGGCAGAATAAGATCGGCAGCAATCTGTCGGATGTGCTGGGCGTGCTGCGGGCGCTTGAATTGCTCGCGTCCGATCAGTACTACGGAATTCAGGACAGGTTTTCGCGCGTGGCCGATTTCGGCTTTTCGAAGAGCGCTGACGAAACATTTGAGAAATGGGGCGGTCACGACATTGCGCTGGCCGACATGGTGCGGGTGATTCGAACGTTTCGTCCGGACGTGCTGGTGGCGCGGTTTTCGGGAACACCGCGCGATGGGCACGGGAACCACCAGGCGTCGGGGATTCTGACCAAAGAAGCCTTCCGCGCCGCAGCCGATCCCAAGCGTTTTCCCGAACAGATTGCCGAGGGCCTCGAACCCTGGCAAGCGAAGAAGCTTTACATCGGCAACGTGTGCGGATTCGGCGCCATGACCTGCCCGGACGCCGATTGGACGATCCGGCTGAACTCGGGCGAGCACAGCCCTGAACTGGGCGAGTCCTACGTGCAGTTCGCCATGGAGGGATTGCGGCATCAACTTTCGCAAGGCGCGGCGAACTGGACCGTGGATCCGGGCGACCGGTTCACGTTTTATCGGCTGGTGGATTCGGTCGTGCCGTCAGCTGCAGGCAAGGATGGGCACGAGAAGAACTTCTCCGACGGCATCGACACGACATTGCCTGCCCTGGCCGGACTGCTGGGACCCGAGGAAAAGAACATCCCCGGTCTGCGCGCTGACCTGGAAGCCATTGCAAAGCAGATTGCTGAGGCTGCCAGCGCGGCGAAAGGAAGTGATCCGTCGGCCACGGCGGCGCCCCTGATGAAGGTGGTGGCTGGGCTGGATCGCGTGAGCGGCGACGTCAGCCGCAGCTCGGTTGGCGCCGGGCCGAAGCTCGATCTGCTTACACGCATCGCCGACAAGCAGCAACAGGCCGAGACTGCGCTGAATCTCGCCCTTGGCGTGAAACTCTCCGCGGACGTCAGTTCGGGAAATGAGAAAACTCCTTCCACTCCAAAGGAGGCAGACGCCCTCACCACCGTCTCGCCCGGACAAGAATTTCTCATCGCCGTCACGTTTCACAATGGCTCGAAGCAACCGCTGGTCATCGATCACATCAAGATGGAAGTCCCGGAAGGATGGAACACGATCAGCGGCAAAACGCGGCCGGAAGCGGTTTCGCCGGGAGAAGACTTGCACGCCAATTTTCGCCTGCGCGTGCCCAGCGACACCACCTATACACGGCCTTACTGGCACCGCGACGATCCCGACACCGACAGTGTGAATCACGTCGACAACGCCAAGTACGCGACGCTTCCCTTTCCGCCGCCTGCCCTGCGCGCCCGGGTCGAGTACTCGGCGGGCGGGAGCGGCGATTCGAGAACGCATACCGGCATCAACGCCGTGGTGGTCACGCCCTTCCTCGACGACGCCGGAAAGATGAGATCGCGTCCGCTGGCCATCGTGCCCGCATTCTCTGTCGCGCTGGAACCGGGGACCCAGGTGATTTCCACGCATAACGGCTCGACTTCGACCGTCACCGTGGGCTTAACCAGCAATCGAACCCGCGAGGCGCATGGGGTTTTGCGCCTGGAACTGCCGCAGGGCTGGCGCTCCGAGCCTGCTGACTTCGCGGTTGACTTTAAACAACGGGGAGAGAAGCGGGACGTTCAGTTCAAAGTTGTTCCTGCCGGCATCGAGCAGGGCCGGGCCACGCTGCGGGCGGTGCTGGAATCCGAAGGCGAAAAGTACAGCGAGGGATACACGCTGGTCACGCGCGAAGATCTGGGCAGCTTCTACTACTATCAGCCGGCGCGGCAGCGGGTCAGCATTGTCGATGTGCGCGCGCCTCATGATTTGAAGATCGGCTACATCATGGGCGCAGGCGACGACATTCCCACGGTCCTGCAGCAGGTAGGAATGGATGTCACGCTGATTCCGCCGGAGAAGCTGGCCGCGGAAAATCTCAGCCAGTATGCGACGATCGTGCTCGGGATTCGCGCCTACGACACGCAGAAAGACGTTGTCGCGAACAACAAAAAGCTGCTCGATTTCGTTTCTGCCGGCGGAACCCTCATCGTTCAATACAACACAGGCGTGGCGGACTTCAATGCCGGAAAGTTCACACCCTATCCTGCCGACCTGAGCCGGGCTCGCGTTTCCGTGGAGGAAGCTCCCGTCGAGATTCTGGCTCCCGCTGATTCCGTCTTCCACTATCCCAACGCGATCTCGGCGCACGACTTTGACGGATGGGTGCAGGAGCGCGGGCTGTATTTCATGGGCAAGTGGGATGACCACTTCACGCCGCTGCTGGCTTGTCACGACCCGGGGGAAGATCCGCAAAAAGGCGGCCTGCTGCGCGCGCAGTATGGCAAGGGAACTTACTTCTATGTAGGCTACGCGTTCTTCCGCCAGTTGCCGGCGGGCGTTCCCGGCGCGGTACGGCTCTATGTGAATCTGTTGAGTGCGGGACATGAAAAGCAGTGAGCAGTGATCAGTGATCAGTCAAATAACCTGGGCAACGTCAAATGGGTAGACTCGAACGCGATTCGCAGCGACGGTCAACTGGCCACTGGTCACTGACCACTCGCCACTGACCACTCACCTAATGCCATTCTCTGAAGAACAGACAACAAGTTCTCACGGCCTGATCCGCGGCATGGGCCTGGGCAGCGCCACCGCGCTGAACATGATTGACATGATCGGCGTGGGGCCGTTCATCACCATGCCGCTGGTCGTCGCAGCCATGGGCGGGCCGCAGGCTTTGCTGGGATGGATTGTCGGCGCTCTGCTGGCGGTTTGCGACGGACTGGTGACCGCCGAATTGAGTGCGGCACTGCCGGGGTCGGGTGGATCGTATCGCTATCTGCGCGAGATTTACGGCCCGCAGAAATGGGGTCGGCTGATTTCGTTTTTGTTTATCTGGCAGCTATCGTTCAGCGCGCCGCTCTCGATTGCTTCAGGCTGCATCGGCCTGGCCGGATATGCAGCGTACTACTGGCCTGGACTCGACACTGTCTATGCCCACCACGAGGCGGCGCTGCACATCCCGTGGGCGGGGACGCTCCAGGCCAGCTGGGTTGTGACTCCGGGCACGGCCCTTGCCATCCTGACTTGCTTCTTTACGGTGTTTCTTCTGTATCGGCGCATCACGACGATCGGACGGCTTTCGAAAGTGCTCTGGCTGGGGGTCATGGGAACGATCGGCTGGATCATCTTTGCCGGACTGACCCATTTCAACGCGGCACGAGCGTTCGACTTTCCTCCGGGCGCGTTCACCCTGGGTCCTCAATTTTTCACCGGGTTAGGCGCCGCGATGCTGGTGGCCACCTATGACTATTGGGGCTACTACAACGTCGCCTTTCTGGGGGACGAAATTAAAGATCCGGCCAAGAATATTCCCCGCGCCTTGCTGCTTTCCATTCTCTTCGTCGCCTGTCTATACCTATTGATGAACCTGTGCATTCTGGCCGTGGTGCCTTGGCGGGACTTGCTCAGGGCGGGGCAAAACAACAGCGGGCTGTATGTTGTGTCGTTGTTCATGCAGAGCATCTACGGGACCTGGGCGGCGCGACTGGTGACGGGGCTTGTGATCATCACCGCTTTTGCATCGGTCTTCTCGCTGGTGCTGGGCTACTCCCGCGTCCCTTACGCGGCGGCGCTCGATGGCAACTACTTCAGGGCTTTTGCCAAGGTGCACCCGGTCTATCGCTTTCCCCACGTGTCGCTGCTGGCGCTGGGTGTGGTAGGCGCGGCATTTTGTTTTCTGCGGCTGAAGGATGCCATCGCGGCGCTGGTCGTGATCCGGCTGGTGCTGCAGTTTCTGGTACAGGCCATCGGATCGATCGTGCTGAGGATTCGCCAACCAGAAATGCCCCGGCCGTTCCGTATGTGGCTGTACCCGCTGCCGGCCGTGCTGGCTAGCGCGGGCTTTCTGTACATCCTGTTCGCACGCCCGAATTGGCAGAAGGAAATGCGGTACGCGGTGGTGATCCTGGTGACGGGTGTGACGATTTATCTGGTACGGGCTTGGAAGGATCATGCCTGGCCCTTTGCGGCGGCGCGGGAATCCTAGAGGGCGAAGCTTCACCACTGGGAGCACAGAGGAAAGACAGAGCTTGGCAGATCACGTTTCAATTCCGGTGGTAGGCAGCAACGCCTTACGGCGCGCCGACGCGGCCTGGGCTCCGCTGGGCGAACCTCTGTTCCGCTCGCTGTGGATCGCCGCCGTGGTCTCTTACACCGGAACATGGATGCAGAATGTGGGCGCGGGCTGGCTAATGACGCAGCTCAGCACCTCGCCGCTCATGGTGAGCCTTGTGCAGGCTGCCGCAGCGATTCCAGTATTCCTGGTGGTGCTTCCGGCGGGCGCGCTGGCCGACATGATTGACCGGCGGCGCCTGCTCCTGTTCACCCAGTCCTGGATGGTCGCCGCCGCTGCGGCACTGGGAGTCTTGACTCTGCTGCACACCGTGAGTCCCTGGGCGCTGCTGGCTTTTACCTTCCTGATGGGTCTAGGCGCAGTCATGAATGATCCCGCGTGGCAGGCGATCACGCCGGAAGTGGTCTCGCCCGAGCGCCATGCTTCCGCCGTCGCTTTGAACTCGGCCGGGTTCAATGTGGCGAGGGCAGTGGGCCCGGCGCTGGGGGGAATGGTCGTAGCGGCGGCGGGTTCGGGATGGTCGTTCCTGCTGAATGCGGCTTCTTTCTTTGGCGTCATCCTGTTTCTTTCGAAGTGGCGGCGGGCGCCGCACGAAACTTTGCGTACGCACGGAGTCGGCGATGCGATCCTCGAGGGATTTCGTTACGTGCGCGGCGCGCCCCAGGTACGCTCGGTGTTGATTCGAACCGGCGCGTTCAGCCTGGGCGCGACTTCGCTGCTGGCGCTTCTTCCAGTAATTTGCCAGCCGCACGGCGCGCAGGGCTACGGCTTTCTGTTGACTTGTTTCGGCGTGGGCGCGCTCTCCGGAGCTGCCGTGCTGCCCCGTTTGCGCTTGCACTATTCCGTGGACGGCCTGGTAGCGGGGGCCACGGTGGTGTTTGCCGCGATGACATTTGCCGCCGGTCAGGTGCATGTCTTTGAGTGGCTATGTCTGGTATTGTTTACGGCGGGAGCCGCGTGGATCGGCATTCTGGCCTGCTTCAACGTTGTTGCGCAGACTATGTGCCCATCGTGGATGCGGGCGCGGGCGCTCTCCATGTATCTGCTGGTGTTGCAGGGAGGCATGGCCGTGGGCAGCGCGGTCTGGGGAGAACTGGCGTCCCGGCAGGGCGTGCCCGCCGCGCTCGCCTGGTCGGCGCTGGCGATGGTCGTAGGTCTGACAACGATCCGCCGGCACCGTCTGACGGTCGCGGAGCTGCAAATGGCTCCGGCGGTAGTGAGGGATTGAGAGGGGGATTCATGAGAGAAGATCTCGGGTGGCTGGCGTGCGGGCTCCTTATTCTGACGGTAGGGGCTGTCGCTCAGGCAAGCAAGCCAGCCTCAAAGCAGAAGCCGGAAACGCGCACGGTAACCGAGGTTTTGGACCACACCGTCAGCAATCTCGAGCGCGACCTGATTCCCGCCGCAGAAGCCATGCCGGAAGACAAATTCGCTTATGCCCCCACCGATGGCGAATTCAAAGGCGTGCGCACTTTTGGACAGCAAATCAAACACATCGCGGCCGTGAACTATGAGTTTGCTGCGGCCATCCTGCAGGAGAAGCCTCCGGTCGACATCAACGACGAGGAGGGCTCCGCTTCGATTGCGACGAAGGCCGACATTCTTAAGTACTTGAACGATTCTTTCGTGTATGTGCACAAGGCGATTGCCACCATCAATGAGAAAAACATGGTTGCCTCTCTAAGAAGTCCGTTTGGGGAAGGTACCGTAACCCGACTCGGGCTGGCGTCGAGCGTGGCCTGGCACGGATTTGACCACTATGGGCAGATGGTGGAGTACTTGCGGGCCAACGGGATCGTCCCGCCCGCAAGCCGGCGCTAGGATCGACGGCGAGAAATTCCGTGAGCAACCTGCATGATCTTGCCGCAGTGTTCGTCGAAGCTGATCGCGGGATTGGCCGCGAACTGGTCGGGATAGGAAGTAAGCGCCAGCAGGAAGACCTGCATCTCCGCTAGAACCTGTTCGTTGCTTGACACCTGATTCTCAACTCGCACGACTGATCCGCCTTTCTTCATCCCATAAACCCTGTAGCTGAGGATCGACCAAAACGCCTGCATTAGATGCCGCCGCGCCGGCTTTTGCTGCCGTCGCACGCGCCGTCTATGAGAAATTGTCTCGGGGGAAGGTTCACACTAACTGGAGACGTCGTGCTGGATCAATGGCCCATTCGAGCCAAAGGGACCGGACATTGGTCGGCGCAGCGGGTCAGCGCCGCGGGTCAGCGCCGCGCGCCGCGTAGCGTGATCGAGGTGGGGAGCAATTCGGCGTCGAGGCCGTTCCGTGACAAGTGGGCAGCGACGAACTTCTGGATTTGTAGGGCGGACGCTCGCGGATCCAGAAAAACCAGCACCGAGGGGCCGGCCCCGCTCAGGGCTGCGCCCAGAATGCCTTTCTTACCCTTCAACTCCTCAAGGCACGGAAGCAGCGGGCACAGTGGCGCGCGATAGGGCTGATGAATGCGGTCTTCCAGGGCCGCGGCCAGCAGGTCGTGCCGGCCCTGTGCGAACGCCGCGAGTAACAGCATAGAATTCTGCACGTTGGTGACGGCATCGCTGCGAGAATATTGCGCGGGTAGTACGCGACGCGCTTCCTCAGTCGGGAGACCCTGCTCCGGCACAGCTAGCAGCAAAGGCCATTTCCCTTTCGGGCGAACGCAGACCACCTGCGCTTCCGCTTCTCCGGACATGCGTGCGACGGTGAGACCGCCCATCCAGCAGGCCGAAGCATTGTCAGGGTGGTGCTCCCGGCGCGCAGCTTCACCGATGATTTGAGCGTCAGTCCAGCGCAGGCGGCCGAAGTGAACGGCGAGTGCAATGCCTGCCAGGCGGGCCGCCGCGGAAGAACCGCAACCCTTGCCGATCGGAATTTCGTTCGCGATGTGGAGGCGCAGAGGCGTGGTTCGAGAACCCGTCGCTGCGAGCACTTCGCGGTAGGTGGTCAGAATGAGGTGATCTTCGAGCTTGCCACAGATTTCCTGGTCGCGCCCCTCAGCGATGACGGCGAATTCCCGGGATTCCGAGGCTCGGATTTTGATAGCGAAGTTCAGCGCCAGCGCGGCAGCGTCAAAGGCCGGACCGAGATTGGCCGAAGTCGCCGGGAGGGCCAGGCGAAAGGGCGGGTTCGCGCGACTGGGTCTGGACGGCATGGCTGTCTCAGGATTTCTCGGCTTGCTCCAGCGTGCGCATTACCGCATCCAGCGTGGCATCCAAGACGATCGGCGGACGGCGCAGTGCGTTCAACGCAGCGTTCTTAGCGTCAGATTCCGCGAACAACTCGCCGCGATGAAACTCGATGGTGAAGTCCGGATCCTTCAGCAGGTTTCCGGTCAGGACGAGCACAACCGTCTCCTCCGGCTTCACGAACTTCTGCTTCACCAGCTTCTTCAAGCCGGCCAGGGTCACCGCCGATGCCGGCTCGCACCCGATGCCTTCCGCTCCAATTTCCGCTTTAGCCTGAGCAATTTCAATTTCGCTCACTTGTTCGCAGGCGCCGCCAGTCGCCTCCAGCACGTGCGCAGCCTTTTTCCACGAGGCGGGATTGCCGATGCGGATGGCGGTGGCGCGAGTCTCCGCCTGCACGCTGATCAAGCGTTTGCCCCCCGCCTCTCGCAGAGTACGCACTAGAGCGTTGGCGCCTTCGGCTTGAATGACGGAAAGGCGAGGTACTTTCGCGATCAGCCCCAGCTCGCGCATTTCCAGCAGCGCCTTGCCGACGGCGGAACTGTTCCCCAGGTTTCCCCCGGGGACGATGATGTGATCGGGAGGTTGCCACTCGAGCTGTTCGAGTAGCTCCAGCGCGACCGTCTTCTGCCCTTCGAGACGAAATGGATTGATCGAGTTCAGCTGGTAAACCGGCGCCCGCAGCACGAGTTCCTGCAGCAGGCGCAGACAGCCGTCGAAATCGGTACGAAGCTGGCAGGTGACGGCGCCGTAGTCGAGCGCCTGGGACAGCTTGCTCCAGGATATTTTTCCTTCCGGCACCAGCACCAGGCTGCGCAGGCCTCCACGCGCGGCGTATGCGGCCATCGACGCGGATGTGTTGCCGGTCGAAGCGCAGGCCACCCAGCGAAACCCGGCTCTCTGCGCGAACGTCGCGGCGACGGTCATGCCGGTGTCCTTGAAGGATCCTGTCGGATTCATCCCCTGATGCTTGGCGAAAAGCCGGGGCACACCCGTGATTCGGGCACAGCGGGTCAGCTCATACAAAGGAGTGTTGCCTTCGCGCAAGGTGATGGCTGCTTCGCCGTCATCAAGGCCGGGAAGCAGGTCGCGAAAACGCCACACGCCGCTGAGATCCGTCGCCCTCGCAGAAAGGCGCCGGTCTCGCCAGATGGACTTCAGTTGCTCGGCATTGGGCCTGTCTTGCTTCCAGCGCGGATAGGTGATTTCGAGCAGATCGTGGCACTGAGCGCAACGAAAATCCTGACTGGCCGAGTCGCTGATACTGCCGCAAGCGATGCAGCGGAATACAAAATCCGCTTGCCGCACACCCGGCGCAGACGTGGAAGGAGAAGGCATGGACCGGATCTACTTCTTCCCTCGCAGATATTGGTCAGTCTTGTGAATCCAATCGGCGCGAGGAGGGCAAAACACGTCGAGGTCGACCGTGTCTTCGAGCGCCTCGGCCTTGTGCGGCAGGTGCGAAGGAATGCACAAAACCTCGCCGGCGTGAACTACGATTTCGCGGCCATCAATCCAGAACTTGAGCGCCCCTTCGACGATGTAGGTCAGTTGCTCGTTGTGATGGCTGTGCTCGGGAACGATGCAACCTTTCTTGAGCAGCACCCGGGCCAGCATGATTTCTTGTCCGACCACGAATTGCCGCTGGAACAGCGGGTTGAGTTCCTCAAGGGGGATTGAGTTCCACGGAATGTACTGCAGCGCCGGCGCGCCGGCCGCATGTTTAGTAAGCGCCCGCTTTGCGCGCGAATGTGAGGCTGCGCTCGCCGCCGCGGTGCGCGCTGCCGTCTTCGTCTTCCTCTTCGGTTTCGACTGCGATTTGCTTTTCGCCATGGTTCTCAGTGCACTCTGCCCGTGTATAGTTTCACGGCCGTATCATGCAGATAAGCATGCGCCAACTCGAGGGCGCGGGCTTCGGTGATTTCATTCTCCGAAATCATTTCCGCCAGGGCAGCGGCCAGCGCGGTGCGCGCCGATTGCACGCCGAGCCAATAGCTCTCTTCCGCACCCAGCACCTGATTGTAAGGGAAACAGTCGGTGCCGAAAGTGATCTTGTCGGGAAAAGTTTCCAGCCACATTTTGAGGGTTTCTTTGAAAGCGGAGGGGTACTGCGCCAGTTCGCCAAAGGAAGAGTCGAGGTAGACGTTCTTCTTGGCGGCCAGCCAGACAGCTTCCCTTTCGAGAGGATAGCCGCCGTGAATCATGACAAAAGTCGTCGAATCGTAGCGCGGATCGCGCAGCACGCCCTCCAGGCTCATGATGTTGCTCTGCGAAAGGTTGAAGTAGTCGCCAATCCCGATTGCGGTGTGGATGTGCACCGGCAAATGCAGCCGGCCGCCTTCCTCGATCAGATAACGGAAGATGAAATCCTGGAAGGTGCGGTACTCGCGCTCGGTGGGAATGCCGCCGCCGACAAAGCGTTGGTACAGATCTTCCGCTTGCGCCCGAGTTGGATCGCTGAACGACATGGGGCGGAAGTAAGCAACTTCGAATTTCATGGCGATTCCGCCGCGCTTCGAATTGTCCTCCAGCACCTGAGTTACGAACTTCAGGTAATCGGAGAAACTTGCCGGCAGCTTGCTGACGCTCTCCTGCTGCATCCAGCGGTGCAGCATTTTCTCCTGCAGCGGAATGTATACACCCTCATCGGGATTGCGCGCCGTTTCGCGCTCGTTGTTGAATGGCCACATGAACGAGTCAGCGAAAAAGACCCAGGGAAACCGCTTGGGATCGAGATAGTCCGGCATCATGGCGCGGTTCGCCACCGAACTCTCGGTGTTCAGCTTGTCGAGAATCGAGTTGAAGTAGGCGGTCCCTGCCAATTGCTTCTTGAGCTCCGCTTTTTTGTCGAGCAGCCACTTGGCATGGTCAGGGGAAAAATCGCTGTACGGATAGCCAAATAGAGCCTTCGCCGCGACGGCCAACTCGGGATTGTCGTCACGCGTGCGCACCGCTTCGCTGGCGTTGGGCGGCGCCGCCATGGCGTCCACGTCGGGATCGTCGGCAAAACCAGGGTGCGCATGGTGGTCAAATGCCGGAATCTTCTCGATCTGCGGCAGCAGGCGCTGGTAAATCTGCTGCACGTCGGGCCCGGGAAATGGACGAGCCTGGGCTGCGCAGCATATGGCACTGGCTACCGCGCACAGAATCACACCGTACGGAATCACACCCCGAATGAGAACTCGCATGAGATGCTCCTCGTGATTCAGTCGAAGCCTTCACCCTCGGCAGCCGGGTGCAAGGTTCAGCTCAAAGTCCTTTGTACATGCCACCGTCGACCAGCAGCGTTTGCCCGGTGACGTACGACGCACGCTCTGAAGCGAGCCACACGATCGCCTCCGCCACCTCGCGCGGTTCGCCCAAGCGCTTCAGCGGAGCCTCGGCCGCCCAGCCGTCAAAAATCTCCTGCTGCGATTTTCCCGAGGCGGAGGATCGCGACTTGGCCAACTCTTTCAAGCGGTCTGTCGCCGTGAAGCCGGGGCCGACGTTGTTGACCAGAATTCCGTCTTTGCCAAATTCGTTAGCTAAACTCTTGACCAGTCCGACCACCGCAGCCCGAACCGCGTTGGAGAGCACCAGATCGCCAACGGGCTGCTTGGTGGTGATCGATGTGATGGTGATGATGCGCCCCCAGCGCTTACGCTGCATGTGCGGAATGACTTCGCGGGCGAAATAGACCGTGCTGAGAAAGTTCGCGTCGAGCGCACTCCGCCAGTCCTCGAGGCTGGCGGCGAGAAATCCTTTGGCGGGTGGACCTCCGGCATTGGTCACGCAGATGTCGACGCTGCCGAATTTCTCAGCTACTTTGGCAACGAAGCGATTGACCTCGCCCGGATCGGTCACGTCGAAAGCCTCCGCCAGAATCTCCGCGTTGTACTGTTTGCGGATTTTCTCTGCGGCGGCGTCGAGCGTCTTGCGGTTGCGGGCGCACATGGCCACGCGGCATCCTTCGGCGGCAAAGGCCTCGGCTGTAGCCCGGCCAATTCCCTGACTAGACGCGGCCACCAGGGCAACTCGATTCTTCAATCCCAAATCCATGTGCGTGTTTGAACTCGGCATTATAAACGGTACGCCGGGTGTGTTTTGCTTGCCTGAGGCCAATCGCCGCAATTAGTCTGTTCCCAGTGGAGGCAGGCATGAAACGCCGCAATCGTCGCCCCGAGACCGCCGCGGTGCACGGGGCATCCGATCTGGAGAAGAAGAACGGCCCGGTCACTCCTCCGATCTATCAGACTTCCACGTTTGAGGTCACCGACAACGACGAGCAGCAGCGCGTCACCACCACCGACCGCTACTACACGCGCTGGGGAAACCCGACGGTCACGCTGGCCGAGCAGACCGTTGCCGCGATCGAGGGGACAGAGGCGGCGCGCACCTTCGCTTCCGGCATGGGAGCCATCACGACGACGGTCATGGCTCTGCTGAAAACAGGAGATCACATCGTTGCGCAACGCGATAGCTACGGTGGCGTAGTCAAGTATCTCTCGCAGTGGCTGCCGCGGCTGGGGATTGAGACCACCTTCGTCGACACCACTGCCTATGAGCAATACGAGCGAGCGATCCGTCCAAATACCCGGCTGCTCTATCTGGAGTCGCCGACCAATCCTGCCTTGCGCGTGGTCGACATGAAGAAGATGGCTGCCCTGGCCCGCAAGCATGGCCTGACCAGCATGATCGACAGCACCTTTGGCTCGCCCATCAACCAGCACCCCGCCGAATATGGGATCGATCTGGTCATGCATTCCGGCACGAAATATCTGAGTGGCCATGCCGATCTGACCTGCGGCGTGGTCTGCGGCCGGCAGGAGCTAATGGAGCAAATCCACGAAACCCGCACGACCCTGGGAAATTGCATGGATCCGCACGCGGCCTGGCTGCTGATTCGCGGCATGAAGACGCTGGCCGTGCGGGTAGCCCGGCAAAATGAGAACGCGCAGCGCGTCGCAGAATTCCTGGCCCAGCACGCCAAAGTGCGGCGCGCGCACTACCCGTTCCTCAAAAGCGATCCGCAATATACCACTGCGCGAGAACAGATGAGCGGCGGTGGAGGCATGGTGACGTTCGAAGTAGAGGGCTCAGGCGAAGACGCGCGCCGCGTAAGCGAGGCCATGCACCTGTTCACGCTGGCCACAAGCCTGGGCGGAGTCGAGTCCCTGGTGTCGATCCCAGTCCTCACCTCGCACGCTATGATTTCTGCCGAGCAGCGCAAAGAGATGGGAGTGACCGAGCAGATGGTGCGGCTATCGGTGGGAATCGAGAACGCCGACGATCTCATCGCCGATCTGGAGCACGCCCTGGAAGCGGTGGGAGCAGCCCAACGCGTCCCTGTGGGTTGAGATCAGTCGCTCGAGATCAATACGGCCCGGCATCGGGCCGCTGCTCCTAGAAGTGGAATTTCCCGCCAATCTGCAGAATGCGCGGGTCCCGAGCTCCGGTTACCTGTCCAAACTGGCTGGAGTTGATCTCTCCTGTCGGATTCATAAACTGGGCATGGTTGAAGAGATTGAACGCCTCAAGCCGCAATTCCAGATCTTTGGTTTCGGTGACCCTGATCGTCTTAAGAAGTGTCATATCGTAGTTGTTCAGGCCGGGGCCATGGAAGAACCGGCGCCTGGAATTCCCTAGCTGTCCCGGTGTTTCAGTTTTGAACAGGGATGTGTTGAAGTACGAATTGCGGTGCCGCGGATTGGTATCCGCCAGTACTTTGCCGCCGGCAAAATTCGGAACGTCGAGGGGAATGGCGTTTGCGCCGATGAGAGAATTGTCGTCATTCTCAGTGAGCGTGATTGGCAATCCAGTAGCCATCCGGGCGATGCCGGACAGGCTCCAGCCTCCCGCAACCCACTTCATCCAGCCGTTGCCTCCGAACCGGCCGAAGGGCAGTACCCAGTTGTAGCTGAACACAAAGTTGTGTTGCACATCGAAATTGCACAGAGCGATGCTCAGGCGGGCGTCGAATGGGTTCGTTGAATCCTGCAACCCGGACGCGTTGTCCATGCACTTACTGAACGTGTACCCGGCGAGCAAGCTCAGGGAGCCGGTATTGTGGCTCAAACTGGCCTGCAGGGAGTTGTAGCGGGAGTTGGCAACCGTCGAAACGAATGGATTCGTGTCGAACAAGGGGCCGAGCGGCCGGGCCGCCGGGAAAGGTTGTCCGGTGGAGGCATTGATCCACGGCGTGCTGACTCCTACGGGCTGCCCGCTCACAATCTGTACCGTGAATGGCGGCGTCTCGCTGAATTGACCGCAGGTCGGAGCGTTCGGGGCTGTGTTCTGGCTGACGAACAGGCAGAACGCCTGATTGGTTGGGTTGGCTTCAATCGAGGTAACCAGCCGATGCCCTTGATTCCCGACGTAGCTGACGGTGGCCACCGTGCTCGCCCCGATCTGGCGCTGGAGCGAGAATTCATAGTGTTCGGAGTAGGGCAACTTGTTGCGCGGGTCGAAGGAAAAGTCGAAGGAAAGCGGTTCGACCTGAGCCCAAGGGAAAGTCGTGTCCGGATTCTTGGTCGAAACGTTTAAAGGCGGGAACGGAAATGGGAAACGCTGCCCGACGCTGGCACCGCTCGATCGCGTCAGGTAAGGGGCTTCGAGCAGCGGAGGCGCGGCGCTTCCGTAAAACAGCCCGTACGGGGGATCGCCGACTTCCAGGAACTGTGACAGGTCCTCAACCGCCGTATAATACAGTCCACCTCCGACGCGAATGCTGGTCCGTCCCGGCCCGCCGAACAACTTTCCGGCCAGCCCTTCTGAACTGCTGGGCGAATACGCCAGGCCGAGCCGTGGCGAAAAGTTGCGCCACCTCGTAGGCGCCAGCGTGCTGGGAACCCCGGGATCGCCGGCCACAACGTACCCCGGAGGCGCGCCCGGAAACTTTGCCGACTGCTTTCCGGGAATGATGGTCTCAATCTTGTCCTGGGTGTCGTACCAGGGCGTGCTCGCCTCCCAGCGCAAGCCATAGTTGAAGACCAGATTCGGGGTAACCCGCCAACTGTCTTGCGCAAACAAACCGAAATACTTGGTGCGCGAATCTAGGATCTGCGGGCTAGCCTGGGTCAAGCTGTTGGGCGCTCCGATCAAGAAATCTGCGAAATCGATACCGGTTTCGCTCCCTGTGAACGCATACTGGCCGTTTTCCGCAGCCAGATTCCTCTCGTCAATCTGGTCGTAGTGGAACTGCCCGCCGAACTTCAGGGAGTGCGTGCCAATGACCTTGGAGAAATTGTCCAGCCATTGAAATGAATTGTTGTACTGCCGCGTGCTGACTTGAGGAACGCCGATGTTGAAGTTGTTGAACGTGGTATAGGGTACCCCCTCCAGCGAAGGTTGGATCGCGCTGATTCCGCCTGTATTGGGGTCCCATGGAGTAACGAATCCCAAATTCTTCAGACTATAGGCAGAGCCAACACCACCCTGCGGTGTCGCTAGGTTCAAGGTATTGCGAACGTAGCTAAAACGAAACTCGTTGACCGAATAGCTTCCGATGCTTTTCGTGTCACCCAGGTTGATCATCTGGGAGCGTCCGGTAGTGACCGCATTGTAAGCAAAAGTCTGGGCCGGAACGGTGGCTCCGCCATTGGGAAAAGGAGCATTGAGCAAGTAGTCGTCCGCGAAGTAGTAAGCGAAGAGCATCCCGAAGCGCGTGTTCTGGTCCACCCGGGCTCCGCCTTTGTCGTCGCGCAGTTTCTGCGCAAACGAGGAAGTGCTGAGGTCATTGTTGGCGGCATTGGGCTGCGGAATAAGGCCCAGATTCAACATGCTTGTGGCAACCGGCGACCAGGCGGCCTTTGGGATGATTGCATCCGGAAAAACGCAGGGAGTCGGCGACGTCTGCGTGCAATTGGAAGTATAGAAAGACCCTGCGCCGTTCGAACCGATCGTGGTCGGGTCAATCAGGGAGGTGCTGTAGTAGAAGGGCTCGCCGTCGGTCACGGTGGTTGATAAACGGCTGCCCAGAAGAGCCTCAAAGGCAGGCTCGTTCTGGATCACCGTAGCGATCGGGTTGCCCGCGGCATCCAGGCTGTTGCTGAACAGCGAGTCCTGAAAGTTGCCACCGAAATTGGCGGTGGATGGCATCTGCGTATTCACGGTCGACGCCTGGGTTTGGCGCGTACCTTGATAGTCGAGGAAGAAGAAAGTTTTATCCCTCTTGATGGGTCCACCGAACGTGCCGCCAAACTGATTCTGGCGGAAAACCGGCGTCTTGTCCGTGGGTAAAGCAAAGTAGTTTTTCGCATCCAGCGCCGTGTTCCGCAGGAACTCAAATCCACTACCGTGGAAGGCGTTTTCACCGGATTTGGTGACTACGTTCACCTGTCCACCGCTGTAGTTTCCCAACTCGGCGTCGAAGTTGTTGGTGATGATGCGGAATTCTGAAATCGAATCCAGGTTCGGGACAATGGCGGCGCCGTTTGTCTTGCCTTCTTCCACATTCGATCCGTTCACCATGAAACCGTTGGAAGCTTCTCGCTGGCCGTTGACAGACTGGTTTCCGGAATTCAGTCCGCCATCCACCGGGCGGTCGTTGACACCAGTCATGGCGGTGTCGATGGAGGTGTAGGGAGACACCCCCGGCTGCAAAGCCAGCAAATCGGTGTAGCTCCGGCCGTTCAGTGGAACCGCGGTCATGGTCTTGCCGGTGATGACCTCGCCCATCTGTGTGGTTTCGGTTTCCACGTGAACCGAGTCGGTAGACACTTCTACTTTTTCGCTGATGGCTCCGACCTGCAGCGTTGCATCGACGCGCAGTGCCGAGTTGGCGTCGATGACCAATCCGGTTTGACTGAAAGTCTTGAAGCCGGTCTGCGAAATCTGGATGGTGTACGTCCCGATCAGCAGAGAGGGAAAATTGTAGAAGCCCTTCGAATCTGTGGTCACGTTAGACTGAACCCCGGTTTGGGTGTTGGTCGCTGTGACGCTGGCTCCGGAAACTACGGCCCCTGTTGAATCGGTGACCAAGCCGGAAATGCTGCCGTTTATGCCGGCCCAGGTGAGCGCTGACGAAATGAACAGGAACAATGGAAGAATCGCAAAAGCAAAACCCTGACGCTTGCGCATGATGAACCTCCTGGGCCAACTACAAGCCGGAACGGTCTCCCGGATCCGGCGAAAATGGCTCTCTGCCAGCCTGGTTGCAGACGAATATTAAATCGTATGAATATTGAGGTTTCTCGCTGTTTTCTGTCAAGTAAAAAGAGTGCTCACGGTGGCTGTTCGGGCACGATCAGGCCTGCGAGAATCGGCTCCAGCAAAGACCTGAATTCGGCCCCCTCCCTGGCCGCTACCCCAGCCTGCGCGTCGACTCCCGCACCACCAGCTCGGGAATGACCTTGCGGTGGGTTGCGCCGAATCCCCGCTTTTCGAGGACGGCGTTGATCCCATCCACCACGATGCCCACCGCCGAGGCGCCCATCGCTTCCATGGGCTGGCGGACGGTGGTCAGCGGAGGCGTGCACAGCGCCGAGGCCGCCACGTCGTCGAATCCGATGACCGAACATTGCTCGGGTACGCGGATGCCCGCCCGCGTCAAGGCTCGAATCGCACCGTACGCGCTCATATCATCGAAGGCCAGCAGTGCGGTGAAAGGACGCTTCTGCTTGATCAGGTCCTCAGTAAGTTTCTGGCCGGCTTCAAAGCTGGACAGAGGATCGCGCGATTCCGGCAACTCCATCACCAGCCGGGGGTCGATCTCGAGTCCGCAGGAGCGGGCGCAATTGCGGATGCCCCGCCAGCGCGGAGAGCTGTCGGTGAGCGCCTTGGGGCCGCGGATAAAGGCGATCTTTCTGTGACCGAGGGAGTGCAGGTGTTCGAATGCGACGTACCCGCCGACTTCGTTATCGACGATGACGGAGCTGATCGAGTCGGTCTTGAGCTCACAGCCGATCATCGCCGTGGGAATGCTGCTTTTTTCGAGGTCGCCGAGCAGGTTGATATCGAGGAACAACCAGTTCGCCAGCACGATCAGCCCTTCGATGCGGCGGTCCAGAAGCATCTCCAGATAGCGCTCGAAGCGGGGGCGCTCGTTGTGCACATCGGTGAGGATGGGAAGATACGAGGCCTGGTAGAGAGTATTTTCAATGCCGCGCAGTACCAGCGTGCAGTAGGGGTCGGTCATGTCGAAGACCATGACGCCCACCGTGTGGCTGCGCTTGCTGCGCAAGGATCGGGCGAACTGGTTGGGGCGGTAGCCGAGTTTCTTGGCCGCGCGCTCGATTTTCTTCTTGGTCTTGGGCGGGATGTAGCGGGCCAGGGGCGCGTTGTTCAGAACAATCGACACCGTGGTCGAGGAGAATCCGCTTTCCTTCGCCACGTCACGAATGGTGACCATCACGACCTGCGTCCCATGCACAGAGCGGCAGTTCGCTAAGACCGTTTCGCTTCGACTCCGGCGCGCGCTGTTGCCGCTTGAATTTCGAGCGAGCGCTGGCGGACACTACAGCAGAGAGCAGAAGCAGTGTCAAGCGCGTGCATCACACTGGCATGTACTGTCTGGCTTCCGCGGGCGCATACGGCGCGGCGTTCGCGCCGACAAACGGCATCGCTCCAGGCGGAAAGTTTGCCAAGCCAAACCGCCCGACCCGCGCGCCACCTTTTACCGGAGGAGCTTTTGCGGGATATGCGGTGATACACTGACTCGTCCGGCCGGTTCCCCGCTCCATTGCAAGCGTTGCCATTTCCCCTCAGGAGGTACAAGTCATGAAGCGAATCCTGAAAATCTTGGCGCTCATCGTCGGAATCCTGATTGTCATTGTCATCGCCCTGCCGTTTTTCGTGAATGCGAATACCTTCCGGCCGAAACTTGAGTCGGAACTCACCGACGCGCTGGGGCGACAGGTCAAAGTGGGGAATCTCTCGCTCTCGCTGCTATCGGGCGGTGTCACTGCCGACGACATAGCGATTGCCGACGACCCGGCTTTCAGCAAGGGCCCATTCGTACAGGCGAAATCGCTTACGGTGGGCGTGGAGATGATTCCTCTGATTTTTTCCAAGACCCTGAACGTAACGGACCTGACGCTGAATCAGCCCGAGATCAATCTGGTCAAGTCCGAGAACGGCGAGAAGTGGAACTTCTCCAGCCTGGGAACGAAGAGCTCCGCGCCCAGTGCGCCGACCCAGCCGGCGCCCGAGCCGAAGACTGCGCCCGAGCAGAAAGCGCAGCCGGAGGCACAGCAGCCCTCTCCCTCCGGCGGCAACCCAAACCTCTCCGTGGCCAAGCTTAGCATTGAGAACGGGCGGTTGACGGTGTCGCGGGCGGGAGCCGAACCGAAGCCTCGTGTTTATGACAAGGTCAGTATCGAGGTAACAAACTTCTCGTTCACGTCATCGTTCCCATTCACCATGTCGGCGGACCTGCCGGGCGGGGGCAAACTTAGTCTCGACGGCAAGGCCGGGCCCATCAATGCAGAAAACGCCGCCCTCACACCCGCCGAAGCCAAAGTCACGATACAGCAGATGAACCTGGCCGATTCCGGATTCATCGATCCGGCATCGGGAATTTCCGGCATCGCCGATTTCGACGGCACCGTTACTTCCGACGGACACGACGCCAAGACCGCCGGCACGCTGAAAGCCGAGAAATTACAGGTGGTTCAGAAGGGCTCGCCGGCGGGCAAGCCGGTGCAACTGACCTATGCAGTAGTGCACAATCTGGCGAAGGAGACTGGCGCCATCACACAGGGTGACCTTTCCATGGGCAAGGCGGTGGCCCATCTCACAGGCACTTATGACGCTCACGGCAAGGTCACCGACGTCAATTTGAAACTGAACGGGCCGGGCATGCCGGTGGACGATCTGGAAGCCATGCTTCCCGCCCTTGGCGTGGTGTTACCTCCGAAGGCAAGTCTTAAGGGCGGTGAACTCAACACGAACCTGGCAATTGTCGGCCCTGTGGACAAACTAGTTACTACAGGAACCGTGCGCCTGGAAAATTCGGCGCTGGCGAACTTCGACCTTGGGTCCAAGCTGGGCGCAGTCTCAGGACTCGCCGGTAAGAGCACGGGCAAGGATATGACGATCCAGAATTTCAGTTCGGATGTGCGCGTCGCCCCCGAGGGCACGAAAGCCGACAACATCAACCTCACCGTTCCTGCTCTCGGCGTCCTCACGGGCGGCGGGACAGTCAGTCCAAGCAACGAACTCGCATTCAAGATGAACGCCAGCGTGGGCGGACTGGGAGTGCCGTTCACGATCGCGGGGACGACTTCAGACCCGAAGTTCGCTCCCGATATGAAAGGAATGGCCGAGGGATTGCTCAAAGGGCTGGGCAAGGGCAACTCGAACCAGAATCCGCTCGGTGGATTGAGCGGATTGTTCAAGAAGAAACCGAACTGACTGGCAGGTCTTGCACGGATCGGCAACAGCGCCCAGCCGAATGACTGGGTGCTAGTATGAATGGCTGCGTTCTATTCAGCCTGCCGCTCGCTGCGTAGTACGCTCTGCGGGAGCTCGCTCTGCGGTAGAATGAAGCCCAGATTCTGCTTCCTAAGGGTAAGTGGGGGCGGTTCCCGTGGCGCTATCCCGGGCGCGGGCAGCCATTTCCCTGTTCCAGGAATCGAAGTTCCAGGAATCGAAACTTACGAAACTGAAAACTGCATGTTGAGATCTGAGGCACAACGAGTCGCCGCGAAGTCAGGGGCCCGACGCATGGGCGTGCCCGTAGTGTGCCTGTTTCTTGCCTTGCTGGGTGCGCTGCCCTCGGCTGCAGGCCAGCAGGTGCAGATGGACCCTTTTCCCTCGCCCGATGCGATCGACCCCGGCAGCGTGACCTCCACGAACATTGAGGTCAGCGGATTCACCGCGACTGTCACTCTCACCTGCCAGGTCACGCCGCAGCCCGCCACGGGGAACGCTCCCGAATGCCAGGTGAGTCCGAGCTCGTTGAGCTCACCCGGCGGTCCGTCGTCGGCGACGGTATCAGGAAACGGCGCCAGCGCGGGACTCTATACCGTTTCCGTCACAGCCAGCGCCCCCGGAAACGCGACGCAGACTGCGCAGCAGAACCTGACAATATTGTCGGTAGCTCCCAGTTTCACCATTACGGTGACCACACCTGTGACACCGACCAGCGTCCACGCCGGCAACGGCGGCTCGGGCGTTATTACCGTGACTCCGAGCAACGGATACAACAGCCCCGGCGGCCCAACAGAAGGGATTACGCTGTCGTGCAGTTCGATGACCCCACTGGTGACGATTCCTCCGGCTTGCTCGTTCACGTATGCTTCGGGCACGCAAGGTGTGGTCATCACCGGCGGTGTTCCCAACACGGCGACCATCACGATTAACACCTCCGGTCCGATAAACATTGGAGCGGTCGGCCCGAAGAGCCGGCATTTTTATGCATTGTGGCTGCCGCTGCCCATGTTGGCGCTGGCAGGACTGGGTGCGGCGGCAGGCGGAAAGCGATCGCGCAAGGCCTGGGCGCTGCTGGCTCTTTTTGTGGTGAGCGCGTCGTTTCTGCTGGTGCCCGCATGCGGCACTAACACGAACCAGACGTCTACGCCCAACGGAACCACTCCCAACAACGCCTACTCGTTCACCATCACTGGCGTGGACATTGACGGCACAACCTCCAGCAACACTGCCACAGTGGGAACCAAGAACAGCTCCGCGCCCACTGTCAGCTTGACGGTAGACTAGCGCCGCGCGCCCAGATCATGCTGCCGCTCCGCCATTCGCCCCGGCGTCGACTGGTCTGGCGAGCGCTTTGGTTGCTGACGTTGTTTTCCTCGTGCTGGCGCCCTGCCCTGGGTGCGCTGCCGCCCGGCGACAAGTCCAAAATCCCTGCCGTCCGCTGGAACGAAGAAACTGCCGGCTGCACTTTCTCTCAGGGCGAGGATGGGAAATTTCATTACGGTCTATGGTCCGGCGACGCCGGCGTCACGCTGGTTGTGGATTCCCAGGAACTCGAAAAGGTCCACCGCCGGCACGAACCTTTTTTCAGCGCCATGTTGAGCGTGCGCTACCGTGGACAGAAAGCTCTCGAACTCGGCACCGACCGCATCTCCCTTGAATTCATCCGGCATTTTCGCGTGGTTGAGACCGCTCTCGACCCCGACGAATTCGCTCAGAAAGTGCAGGATGACGCCGATTCCGTAGATCACGAAGTCGCGCACGAGCTGAAAAAACACCCGGAGAAGAAAACGGAAACAGAAGCCTACGTGCGCGCCTTCCAGAAAGACTCAGCCGAGCTGCTGGAATTTGTGAGCAAGAACAGCCTGCGCCCGGTCCGCTTGCAGAAGGAGAACCCCGAAGTCAGCGGCTGGGTATTTTTCAGCGTCAATGACAAGTGGATCAGCGGTTGGAAAAAACGGGAAGACCTTATCTTGCGCGTGCCGCTCGACGGAAAGATCTTCGAATTTCCCTTTACCCTGCCACCCCAGCCCGGCGACCTGATGCTGCGGAAGCGCGAATAGGAGTGCTCGCAGGGACCTGCGACGCGATCAGGGACTGCTTGCCGCAGGCCGACACTACGACGCGCGACGCATCTGCTGCTCGACTTCGGCAGCCCGATGCAACAGCACGTCGCGCAGCGAGACCAGCCCTTTCAAATCTTTGCCGTCAACGATGGGCAGATGGCGGAATCCGAACTCGCGCATGATGAACAAGCATTCCTCGATGGTTTCGTCAGCAGGGACGGCGCGCGGGTTCGCGGTCATGACCTCAGAAACAGCAGTCGTACCGGGCGTTCGCCCGACCGCCACGACACGATTCATAATGTCGCGCTCCGACAGGATGCCCACCAGGTCCCCGTTGCGCAGCACGGGCAGCGCCCCCACGTTGTGCTCCATCATAAAACGGGCCGCGTCCAACACCGTGCGGGCGGCGTCGATGGAATAGACTTTGCGGTCTTTCACCAATTCACGGAGAGTAGCCATGGATCACTCCTTTGGAAACGGCGCGATCAGAGCGGACCAGGCCAGCCCCCACGGCTAGCCCTTGTGGTTTGGAATACTCTACCACAGGATTTGCGCGGTGCATTGCGGAACTGCGGGCCGCCGGGGCGGGTCAGGCTGGCTAAGAACCTTGCTAAGAACAACGGCGCGGATTCTGCTCCGCGCCGCTCCCATCGCCCTTTTGCGAAGGCAAATTTACTGCAGATGATTCACCCGGGTGGCTGAAGCGTCCGCGCTGCTGCTGTCGGAACGCGGCGTCATGGAGACCACGCTATACTCGCGCTCCTTGCCATCGAGGTCTTCCACCTGCAACAGCATCTTGTCCTTCTGCAGCCGGAATTGCGCGTCGGCACCCACGGGCAGCAACACGGGATGCTTCTCATCGCGCGGCCGGATGCGATAGATCACCTTCTCCGCCTGCACAACGTATTCCTGGCACAGAACCTCCTGCGTCTTCTTGTTACCCGAGTCCGTGCCCAGCATTTCGCCGGCTAAGCTCTGTGCGTCCTTCTCCGCCATGCCACACTGCACCGAATCCATCTGCAGCAACTTGCCCGCCTGGTAGTGCTTGGGATCCTTGCCATAGGCGGCGGAAGTCAGGCCTAGAATCAACAACACTGCGAACTTGGAGCGCATACGATACCCCCGAAGATGTGGACCACAATCCGTGGACTGAACCAGAGACAGTCCTCGGCTGGGGGTATTCTTCAATGAAGCAGAAGGGCGAAACAGGTTACTAAAGGCGTGGTCCGAAAGTTCGCGATTCGGCGCCAGCGGGAAGGCTTAGCTGCAGAGAGACGTGTATCCCGCCGCTGGTCATCGTTTCGCAAGCTCTTCGAGCGTTGGGAAAAATGCGGGATATGAGATCGCAGCTGACTCGGCGCCGTGGATAAGCGTTTCGCCCTCGGCCCGCAAAGCGGCCACCGCGAAAGCCATGGCGATGCGGTGATCGCCGAAGGATTCGAGTTCGGCGCCGCGGAGAGTCTGCCCGCCCGGAATCCGCAGCCCGTCGTCGCGCTCTTCGACCTGCGCGCCCATGCGGCGCAGGTTCTCGGCGACGGCAGCAATGCGATCAGATTCCTTAACCCGCAGCTCGCGGGCGTCGCGCACCTCGATGCCCTGCTCGCTGTAGGGAGCAATCGCCGCCAACACAGGGATCTCGTCGATCAGAGCCGCGGACTCGCCGCCAGCCAGAGTCGCGCCCTTTAGTCCGCCGCCCTCGACTTGCAGCGATCCCACCATCTCCCCGTGAATTTCTTCCAGTTGCGTCACCGAAATGCGCAGCCCCATTTGCATCAGGATATCGAGCAGGCGCGCCCGGGTTGGGTTCATCAGCAGATTCGGGATGGCCAGTTGGGAATCGGGAAACAGCGCCGCAGCACACAAAAAGAAGGCTGCCGTCGAAAGATCGCCAGGGATGCAGGCCTCAATCCCGCGCAGGCGCTGGCCGCCGCGAATGCGCACGACCTGCCCCGCTCCGGCCCCGGCGCGTTCGACCTTGGCCCCAAACGTCCGCAGCGCCAGTTCGCCGTGGTCCCGCGTGCGCAGCGGTTCTTCGATGCGGGTCTCGCCTTCGGCAAACAAACCGGCGAACAGCAAACAGGACTTTACCTGCGCGCTGGCAACCCGCATCCTGTAGTCGATGGCTTTCAGTCTCCCGCCCACGATGCGCAGCGGAGGCCTTCCCTGGCGCGAGCTGATTCGCGCGCCCATGGCCGAGAGCGGCGTGATGATACGCTCCATGGGGCGACGCGAGAGAGAAGCATCGCCGGTCATTTCGCTGGTGAAGGGCTGGCCGGCAGCAATCCCACTCAGCATCCGCATCGTCGAACCGGAGTTGCCGCAGTCGAGTGGTTCGCTCGGAGCCGCCAGCGACAAGCCGCGGCCCTGCACTTCGATCGCGTTGTCGCCGTCTTTTCTTCGCTCCCACTTCACACCCAGAGCGCGCATGCAACCCAGAGTGCTGGCGCAGTCGGCGCCGGTCGAATAGTTTTCCAGACGCGACGGCCCCTCGGCGATCCCCGCCAGCATGGCGTAGCGATGGGAGATGGACTTGTCTCCCGGCAGCCGCACACTGCCGCGCACATTGCGCGCTGGGCGCACCACGACTTGGGACTGTGTGAGCATTTCTGGATCAATATTAGCGGATCGATGCGCTCGATTTCCGATTTGCGATTGCCGATTGCCGATTATTGATTCTGGATGGAAAGGGAATTGGGGTGAATGACCGCGAATGCCTGGCAAAATCGGCAATCGGAAATTGGCAATCGGAATTCCTACGCCAGCGCCTTGGCCTCAGCCCTGGCCTCTTTGAGAATGTTGGCCGGGACTTCCTTCAACGTCACGCCGAACTCGAACATCGGAGTCTCGGTGCCGCGTCCCCAGCGCGCCACTTCCCAGTGCGCGCGCACGAGCTTCACCTCCGGATGCGCGGTGAGATCGAGCAGCAGCGGAGACTCTCCGCAGTAGAACTTCTGGGGAAAGGCTGCGAGAGATTTTGGGCCCCAAGCCGCGCCGTCCGCCGAGCCATACACGCTGACATCGAGCGACTCCTGCTCAATGATCTTCGTGATCGCCAGCGTGACCAGAAAAACGCGGTTGCCGGCGCTGCTCACGTCGACCGCGGCGCCGTCGCCTTTTGCGCTGACTACAGTCTTCGCCGGAACCAAAACTATTTCCGTGATTGCGTTGGCCATCGCGAAGGATTCTACCAAAAGCTCGACTTTCCTTGCGCTGTCAGTTCGGCTTCGCAAAAATGAAAACGGCGGGCTCCGCTCGATGACAGTCTGATTGAGCAAGGCTATAGTGGTCGGGCATGGCGAGCACTCAAGCCCTTCCACAATCCGGCTCGCGGGCCGCCGCGTCCAGGAACGTGCTCTCTGGACGGCTGACCTCTATCGATGTTTATCGCGGCCTGGCCGTCGCCGGAATGATCATCGTCGACAATCCCGGCAGCGATGACCTTGCCTATGGGCCCATCAAGCATGCCGAGTGGAATGGCTGGACTTGTGCCGACTTCATCTTCCCGTCATTTCTTTTTCTGGTGGGCGTCTCGATGGTGTTTTCCTTCCAGGCTCGCCTGCGCCGGGGCGAGTCGCGGCGGCAGGTTTTTCTGCACGCGATCAAGCGCAGCCTCCTCCTGATCGCGGTCGGTCTGTTCGTGAACGCCTCTCCCATCTACGGCCTCGATGTGCACACCTGGCGCATCTACGGCGTCACGCAACGCATCGCCTTGTGCTATTTCGTAGCTGCGATCCTGGTGCTGTGGTCGAACTGGCGAGGGCAAGTGGTGGCGCTGTCTGCCTGCCTGGTAGGATATTGGGTTCTTCTGCGCTTCGTCCCGGTTCCGGGTTTTGGCATTCCGGGGCGTGACATCCCTTTCATGGATCCCGAGCGCAATCTTGCAGCCTGGCTCGATCGCAAGCTGCTGATGGGTCACCTCTACGACCGAGTACGCGATCCCGAAGGGCTTATCAGCACTCTTGGTGCGGTAGGAACCACTCTCATCGGCGTGCTCACCGGACAATGGCTCCGCCGTGATTTGAGCTCCACAACGAAAGCTCTGCGCATGGCCGGCTGTGGAATTCTTCTTCTGGTCGGCGGTCTGGTATGGAATCGGTGGTTCCCGATCAACAAGAATCTCTGGACCAGTTCGTTCGTCTTGTTCACCGGGGGATTTGCACTGATCTTTCTTGGCTTCCTTTACTGGGCAATCGAGATCAAGAACTGGCGGGGCTTATGGACCATGCCGATCCTCGTGCTCGGAATGAACGCTATCGCCGGCTTCGTTGCGGATTCATTCGTCTATGGGCCGGGCTACACCTTTACGGTCACCGCCGCAAACGGAACTACGATGAGTTGGCATGAGGCCGCGCAAGCAAAGCTCATGGCGTTCGGACTCAATGCGCCCAATGCGTCGCTCGTCTATTCCGTGACCGCGCTGCTGTTCTGCTGGATCTTGCTCTGGCTCCTGTGGCGGAAGCGAATCTACATCAAGGTCTAAGGGTTTCAGTTCCATCCTCGAGCGCGCGACCGTTGTTCGTCACGACCTCACTCGGAGGCGCTTAAGAACTGGCGCAGCAACCTCGCCACTTCTCCAGGTTGCTCCCATGGCGAATAGTGGCCCGCCTTAGGAATCACGCGCATCTGGCTGCCGGCAATACGCAGGCGCATCAACTCCGCCTCATTCACGCCAGTCAAAATGTCTTCGTCGCCGGTGACGATGAGGGTGGGCACGTTGATCGTCTTCAGAGTCTCAACCGAATCCGGGCGCTCGGCCATGCCGCGCTGCACCTGGGCGATGTCTTCCGGGGACATCTTGCGCATCATGCGCAGCGCTCCGTCGACCAGGTCGGGGCAAGCTTCCGGCGTAGTCTTACCCAGCAGGCGTGGAATCATGGTCTCGAAAAACGGCTCGATGCCGCGCTCGAGAACATCGGCCGCGGCTTGCAGCCTGGCAGCGCGGGCCTCCGGATTGTCGGCGGGAGCCTTCGTGTTGCTCAGGCCAAGCGCGGCCACGCGTCCACGATAGTTCCGCCAGAACTCGAACAGGACATACCCGCCGATCGAAACGCCGATCAGCGGAGCGCGGCCCACGTCCGCATCATCCAGGACGCGGGCGAGATCCCCGGCGTGCTTCTCCATGGTGGCCGGACCGTCACCGATCCCCGATTCTCCATGCCCGCGCAGATCGGGCAAGATTATGCGGTAGCGCGCAGCCAATTGCTCGGCTACGGGGAGCCAGAATTCATGATGGGCAGGAAACGGATGCAGCAGAACGACCGGAGGACCGTCGCCCACCGTCCAGTAGAAGATTTCGGCGTCGCCGCTTTTGATAACGTGGGATGGAGCAGGCACCATGCCTGCGATTCTAAAACAGGCGCTCTCTTGCTACGTGGACATACTTGTAGCGCCGGCATCTTGCCGGCTGTCGCGAGGGCGTCTCGCCCTCGCACGTCCGGGGCGGGACGCCCCCGGGACGGCGGCGCTACACTGTACTTGCGTTCACCTTCCGCGCCAGAATTGCTCCGCACAGTTAAGGATTCGGCACCGGCTGCGTGCTGGCGGGCGCTGTAAGCAGCAACGGCTCTTCCGGCATCACGATCCATCCGATCAAGTAGGCCAGGAACCCGAACCCGGTCATGAACCCTGTAATCAACCACACGACGCGCACCAGCGCCGGGTCTACATCGAAGTATTCTGAGAAGCCCAGGCAAACGCCGGCGATTTTGCGGCCGTGGCGCGGGCGCAGCAACCTGGATCGGGCCGACGACGCCCCCACGCGTTTTCCGCAGTAGGCGCACAATGCCGCGTCATCTTGAATGACTTTCCCGCAGTAGTTGCAGTACATACCTTCGCCCCCTGCATGAAATTACGCAAATTGCGCGCCAGAAGTTCCGGTCATTCCCGGTAGGCCTCCCTGATGTATCTTCGCGCCTCGTCGGCGGGGCCGGTGTTCGCGTTACCCGCCAGAACCGTCTGATATTTTTTCATGGCCAGATCGCGCTTCTGCAGCAGGTCATACATTTCGCCGGCGGCCAGGTTGGCCTTCTGCAGAATGTCCGGATCGGGGGTGGGAGCCTCGTTCACCAGGTCATAAGCGGCGGCAGCGCCCTCGAGATTCTTTTGGCTTCGCAGCAACTCGCCCAGCCCCCATGCCGCCAGTTCGTAATGCAGGTTGCCGTACTTGCCTTCCCTGCCGTTCTGCCACACTTTGCGATAGATCGCTTCCGCTTCCTGCAAATTCCCACCCGCGCGCAATAGATTCGCTTCTTCCGTGAGGAACAAATAATTTCGCGGGTACTTCGCCGAGAGATCGCGCATGTAACCCAGCGCTTCCTCGTACTGACGCTCGCGGCGCAGAAACAGGGTGAGCACAACCTTGGCATCGACCGAATTCTCGTCGTCGCCCCTGGCGACTTCGCGCAGATAGGCAAGGCCTTTTTCTTTCGATCCGCTGAGTCCGGCCAGCGCGGCAGCGACTTTCACACTCCAGGGCAGATTTCCGACCACGTAATTGTGCGTCCCTACCACCAGCTTGGCGTCCAGGTAGTCAGGGTCGAGTTCCAGCACACGTTCGTGGTCGTGGCGCGCTCCGACCGCATTGCGCAGCGCTGAAAACCATGCCCGCTCCACCAATCCCGTGTAGACGGCGAATTGCGCCCGGGTCACGCCCCGGCAGTACAGCGCGTTGACATCCTTCGGGTTGGCTTTTAATTCCTGTTCTTCCTGTGCTTCCGCGCGACGGGCCAACTCCTTGATCCGGTCTTTGATTTTCTGCGGGGTCGGGCGAGGAGCGCGGCCGATGAAGCTGTCGTTCGCGTAATCGCCCGTGTTCATCCCCCCCGTATCGTAGAGGTCCCGCATGAGCACGACGGTCAGCAGATGGTTCAGCGCAAAGGGATCGTCCGGATGCTTCTCAAGATTCTTCTCGAACTCCTGCGTGGCCAGGTCGTACTCCATGTTGTAGAAGTGAAAGTAGGCGGCGTCCGTCTGAGGATCCCGCGGCTTCGTACTCGACGGACCTGCCGACGGCTTGGACTGGCCACGAAGCACGCCGGCAGCTATCACGACCAGCAGGAAGGTTAGCCACACACGAGCCCTTCGCTCGATGATCATCTGGAGTTCTTTCGCCTGGGTCGCCACGGGTGATTGCCACCTAGTTTAACTGAAGTCGCCCTAATCAAAAATCAGATCAAAGATCGTGGGGTACAGAGGCCCCGAGGAGTACGCCGGCGGCCCGAAAGCCGAACCAAGAAGGTCATCGACGTTCCCCCAATGCCAACTATTCACCCCTACGCCGAGTCCCTATAATTCTCACAGTTTGAGCCAGTTGCAGCTCCAGTCGTGCAAGCTCGGGGAACTGCAAGGCGCTGTGCTTAGGATGCCTATTCAGGCCTCCTGGTAGCTGAGCGTTCGCGCACCGATTCTCATGTTATGTGGACCTTTCTCAAGGCGCTGGGCTTTCGTAACTGACGCATCTTTACTCGCTGGCGCGCGTAATTATTGCCGCGGGAGTTCGATGAGGGATTAGGCTGGCTGGCGTAAGCACTTGCGGTAATGAGGCTTAGCCATTACCGCCCTTTGGCGGTTGGAATGCCATGCGGACCTTAGGGCTTTCCCTGCAGGACCTACTATGGCGGATGTAGTTCAGGATACTCAACAGGAGTTCTGGCGGCCACCGGCGCTGACAGACGAACGGGCGGAGGTTCCGGCCCGGGATTCACTGCCGGCGATGGCGGAGGCCTGTCCGCGGTGCGGAACTGAGTTTCTGCTGGGGTCGCGTTTCTGCCATTCCTGCGGAGGCCGGCGGCCGGAAGCGATAAGCGCCGCCGCCAGGGCCGATGCCGCAGACTTCGCAGGGCTTTGGGAGCGTGCCGTTGGCCGGCTGCGGACGGCGGTTGAAGGACTCTCGCTAGAGAAGATCCAGCGTCGCATCCGGATCCCGGAGTGGCTGCATTATCTGCACTTTCACGAAATCAAACGCTGGATTGGCCTTCCCACCGCTTCTCTGATCGCCTTTATCGTAGGGGTGGTGTGTGTAGCGGGGGCTCTGCTGGTTGGTCTTCTTACCGCCAAGACGTTGGTCGATTGGCAAGCTATCCAGTTCTACCGGGCCGAATGGCTGCTGGGCGCAACTGCCTCGTTTGTAGCCGGAATCTTGCTGAAGAAGTCTGCTGGGAACTAGTCGTCCCTCAGTCTTCAGCCCGCCTCTAAACCCCAGCCACAGTAGCCTTACCAAATCCTCCCGAAGAACACCGTGTACGACCGCAACTGGCCGCTCCGGTCTGGACGATTCACCGGTCCTCCGGCCGAGACCGGAGTGGTGGGAGCGATCATGGTGAGCCGGCCGATGAGGTCGCCATAGCTGCCGTAGTTGAAGCGGAAACCGCCGTCAAAGCCCGATTGGGTGTGATAGTCGAGTCTTGATCCAACAATGCTTTGCGGAACGAAGGCCTGTGAGACCAACCCCGAACTCAAGCCCAGAGACTGGCTGAAGGCAGTGGCAAAGGCCGCGTTGGAAGCGTAGCCGGCCACAGTAACCGCACCGGGAAAGACGGGATAGTCCGCAGAATTGAGGTCCGGGCGGAAGCCGCTGTGGGCCAGTGACCGGGCAAAGTCTGCTCCGAAGCGCAATCTATGTTTGGCTTCGTAATCCGTGTGGATGGAATACGATTGCGTGATCTCTTTATACGGCACCAGAGGCTGCAGGTAGAGACCGACTGCGGAATCGTTGGCGAACTGCATATCGGTACGCAGACTGTCCTGCAGGTAGGTGTATCCGCCACCGATGCTCCATTGGGGTACGGGTTTAAGGGTCAGGAAGCTGGTATTGGTATAGATGTGATTGCTGCGCTGCTGCGCTACGCCCTCCGCCGGAAGAAAACCTCCGAACCCCTGCTGCAGGATGATGCTGGCGTCGTCGCCAAGGGTAAACCATGGGATGGGCGTAACCGAAAAGTCGCCAAAAACATGGTGATTGGTCCGCGGATCGGTGACAAAGCCGGGATCATGCGTGCCGGTCCATTCATAACCGCTCCTCGCATCCCAGATTTCGCCACTGCGGAAATGGAGCGCCAGGCCTGCGGTATTGCTGAATGTAGCCGGAACCATGTTGCTGAAACCATTCCCCTCGAAAAAGATCGGGTCGATGTTGTTCGGCGAGGAGATTTGCGGCCACAGGGACGCGTTCGAGCGCGTGATGTTCATTCGTTTGTAGTAAGTCTCCACATCAAACTGCCGGCTCAAGCGGTACGCCAGTTTCAGACCGGCCCAATGGCGGTGCAGCGACGGATTGCCGAAGGGGAAGAAAACGGTTGGGTCAAAGAGCGTAAAGGTCTGGACCCAGTCATTCAGCAGGTTCTGCTGATGAAAGTCGGCAATCGCGCGCAGCCGCGAGACCGGATTCCACACCAGCGTGACGTCGGCATTGAAGGCGTTCTGCGGGCGGGCGGCAAACACCTGGGTGGCGGGGACTGAGAACACCGTCGGAGCCTGGCTCACCGTGCGAGCGTAGCTCACATCGCTGTTCAGCGTGACGTGATGAGCCACCGCCATGGTGAACTGCACGGAATCGGCCTGGGTCTGATGACGCGGCAACACATTGTTGATGTAGGAGCCCAGCGGATCGGTGGGAATGTTCTCCACCGTCGGGTCTCCCGTCATCGACGTTCCATAGGTTCCCACTGGAGCCTGCATGCGATCGTTGAAGCTGCGAAACTCGTGCTGGTAAGTGAGCTTGGCCTGGCCGAAGGTGACCTCGGCGCCGCCGGCGATGTTCCGCGTGGTGTAGTTGAAGGTGCGGAAGTCAGAACCGGAGTGGCAGTTGGCGCACGGGCTCGCTATATCGGTGGCTGGAGTTCCCGAACCGCCCATGTCGTAATACTGGGTCTGGCCGTTGCCATCCCGCGCCTGCCATCCGCCTTTCACGAACAGCTTGACCGGTATGCTGGGCAACTTGACCTTGGCTTGAGCGTTGTTCATTCTTCGGCGCACGCCGAGCAGGGCTTCGGGAGGGATCGAGTCGATGCGGACGATGTCGCCGGAAATCGCGCCTGCTCCGAAGAAATTGTTGTTATCCAGGTGCCGGACGAAGCTGCGGCTCTCCAGGCTGAAATCGAACCATTGGCCGAAAGTTGCGCGTGACTTGGCTTCGTAGTCATCCCGGCTGATGACTTCGATCGTCGACTTCATGGTAAAGCGCTGGGGAATGTTGACGAAATTCAGCGACAGATCACCACCCAGCGACTGCTGCAGCGTGTCGTATTCCCCGACGCGACCGCCATAGCCGCTGGTGTCGATAAAGCGGTATTGCGGCAGCATCATCGTGAGATGGTAGGTCACCTCCGGCGTATTCTCGGCCGGCGGAGCCGATTGCGTCTGCGCTGAACATTGCCAAGCTGTAAGGATGAGGACGATAAGAAGTGCAGGAAGAATCTTCATTGCGCGGACTCCTGTCGCGCCCGAGCCGGGTGCGTATAGTTCTGGATTTGCGCTTCGCTACTTGTCTTCGGTACTTATCTTCACTACTCGTCTTCGCTACTTATCAATGAACTTGCTCCCGCCGGTGGCGGAGGTTATGTCGCTGCCGTGAATGGCGTTATGACAGTCCGTGCATCGGCCCACCAGCGGCAGGCTGGCGCCGTTGTGGTGCGCGGAATGACACTGCAGGCACAGAGCGGGCTGGCTGACCACAAGCAGGCTCTGGTTCGGCGAACCGTGCGGGGAATGACACTTCATACAGTCTTCAGTCACCGGCGGATGCTGATAGGAGAACGGCCCCTGAAACTCGGCATGGCACTGGAAACAGAGCTGGTTGCCGTTCGCCGTTTTCAGATTGTTTCCCGCGCTGCCGCCGTGGGGATCGTGGCAGTCCAGGCAGGTCATCTTGCCTTCGCGAATGGGGTGGTGATAGGGAAGATTGGCCTGCGCCTCCTGCTTGTGATGGCACTGCAGGCACTTGTCATTCAGGGTGTGGCGAGACTCCAGCGCGCGCTGCTCTCCGTCAGCAGCCTCGGCGGCATGAATGGTGTGGCAGGTGGTGCACTTCAGGTCTTGCGCGGCGTGCGCGCCGGCGAACCAGTTGCGCACGTGGTCGGACTTGGAGTGGCAGCTCAGGCAGGCGCCGTTCGCCTCCTCCGGCTTGCGGTCCTTGAAGCTGACGATTTTGTCTTTCGATTCTTTCGTATACCCGCCGGCCGCTACATGCAGGCTGCCCGAGCCGTGACATTGCTCACAGTCGACATCGCGCATGAAATGCTGGCTGCGGCGGTAGAGTTTGGCGACTTCGCCATGGCACGCCGAGCACTGGTCGGTGCCAACTCTTGTGGCCCCGGGGATCTCAACGTAGTGGTTGAAATCCTGGTGCAATTTTTCGCTGTTCTTTGGCTTGGTCTTGCCGGAAAGCCCTGGAGTGAGGAGAAATGCAACGACGGTCACCAGCAAGCCAAGGCGGAGGATTCGCTGAGGCATAAGGTGCCCTCCGATCTATCCCGAGGGTACCGATGGGTTTAAGGCAGGTCTGTGATGGTCCTCACGAGGGTGGGTGACGAAGGTACGCGAAAATCCGGAATGGGACTATCCGGGCTGATGGCGCTTTTACGACTCGCCGCCCGTTCCCGCGGCGCGGCGTTGCTGGCTCATGCGGTAAAGGTGGTGCACCGGGCCGGTTCCCCGGCCTAGAGGGTGTCCATAAGAGATGGCCGCCGCCACGTAGGTCTTGGCCAGCAGCGCAGCCTCGGCGATGCCCCGGTCGAGGGCCAGGTGGCAGGCCATCGCTGTGGCAAAGGCACAGCCGGTGCCATGCGTGGAGTTCGAGCGCTGGCGCTCCGCTTTGAAGATTTCCTGCTCGATCCCGCGCTTGGCGGTAAAGCTCAACAAATCAATGGCTTTCTCGAGGTGACCGCCAGTAATAACCACCGCCAGAGCCCCCATTTCGTGGAACTTGGTGGCCGCGGCTTTCATTTCCTCGACTTCCCGGACCTTGATGCCCGTGATCGCCTCGGCTTCGTCCACATTGGGCGTGACGACATCGGCCAGAGGCAGGAGACGCTCCACCAGCACTTTGAGTCCGCTGGCATCCAGTAAAGACGCGCCGGAGGAGGACTTGAGGATGGGATCCAAGACGATATTCGGCAGCCGCGCTTTGCCGGGCTGGCCGGATCGGTTCGCGGGTGCGGAGGACAGGAAGTCGGCTACCGCCTTGGCCACCTTGCCTGAGGCGAGCATGCCAATGTGGACGGCGGCGATATCGACGTCCGCGGCCAGTTCTTCCAGCGTGTCGGTCACCAGAGAGGGATCGACGGCCTCGACTCGCTTTACCCCTGCCGTCGACTGCACTGTCATAGCCGAGATGCAGGCCACACCATAGCAGGAATGGGCCGCAATCGTCTTAATGTCAGCCGTCACTCCCGCGCCGGAAGAGGGATCGAAGCCGGCGATCGTGAGCACGACAGGAGGTTTTTCGGCCATGGACTTCCGTTCCAGGTGATCCGATAGTACCCTAACCCGCTCCACCAGATCCTACATCGGCGAAGGCGAGAAGTTACTTTTGGGGCCTCGCGGCAGGAAAAAATGCTCTCACCCGTCTTCCATTGGGCGCCTGCAAGTATTTGATTTCATGATAGTTACAACAGGAATATCCGTAACCTATTGACGGCAAAGGGGTTGTAAATTCTACCTTGCCTGACACAAGCTGCTATTTACCATTATGTAAATACATAACTTCATCGAAATGAATGCTCTCGGCTCCATCTGGTTAAATTACCAATGGGTTACTTAAGATGTTAGTTACTACGAGGTCATCGCTCCAGGCACGAATCAGTGTTGACAGGGCGTTTGGCATGCCGCTAGCATCACCAAATCACGTCCAAAAACCAAAGGCCTAGGCTAGGACACTTTTGAGTATGCGAGGAGAACTGAATGCGAAGACGTTTAGCTCATGGACTGGCGCTCGTAGCTATGATCGCCAGCCTGGGAGCGGCTCAGGGACCGAACATCTCGGAGGCGACACCAGCTCCAGTTAGTTCCGTTCTAAGCAAACCCGAAGTCCGCAAACAGGCCGGCAAACCGAAACCGTATCAGGTAGGTACAGCGTCGTGGTATGGCGAGTATTTTGTTGGCAAGCCGACAGCCAGCGGCGAGCCTTATGACATGTACGACATGACCGCCGCCAGCCTGACCATTCCGCTGGGAACCTACGTCCGGGTGACGAACCTGCACAATGGACGAGCGGTTGTGGTCCGGGTCAACGATCGCGGGCCGGTGGTACCGGGCCGCATCATCGACCTGTCTTACGGCGCCGCCGAAGCACTGCAATTCCGCGCGCGCGGCCTGCAGCGCGTGCGTCTGGACATTGTGAAGCCCGGTTCGCGGGTCCATTACCAGACCGTTGCCCTCAACACTCCTCCGCTGGCGGAACTCCCCTAAAACCCATACACTGGCAGCGATGCCGGCAGCTTCCCCGAATCGCGTAGCGCAGGGATTGAGCGACCTCGTCGGAGGTCGCCGCAGCGAAGACCCGCGCCAACGGCTCATTGTCGCCCTCGACGTCTCCACCGCCGCCGCCGCCCAGAAGATCGTGGCGGCGGTGGGCGATTCTGCGCTCACGTACAAAGTGGGCCTGCAGCTCTATACGGCCGAAGGGGCGCAGGTGGTGCGCGATCTGGTGGCTTCAGGGCGGCGCGTATTTCTCGACCTGAAGTACCACGACATCCCGAACACGGTGAGAGCGGCAGTGGCGGAGGCGGCAAAGCTGAATGTCAGCATGCTGACGGTGCATGCGGCAGGCAGCGGCAAAATGCTGCGGGCGGCGGTGGAAGCGGCGCAGGCGCGTCCCGGACTGATGGTGCTCGCGGTGACCGTACTGACCAGCCTGGATGCGAATGACCTGGAAAAAACTGGTGTGCGGGGCACGGTCGAGGACAGCGTTGTGCGGCTGGCGACCATAGCCCTAGCCAACGGATGCCACGGTGTGGTCACTTCTGCCCGCGAGGCTTCGACTTTGCGCGCGGAGCTGGGGGACGCGTTCGCCATCGTGACCCCGGGTGTGCGCCCGGCCGGCAGCAGCGTCGACGATCAGGTTCGGGTCGTGACTCCGGCTGAAGCCATTGCCTCGGGAGCCAGTCACATCGTGGTGGGCCGGCCCATCACGGAAGCTGCGGATCCCGCGGCCGAAGCCAGAGCGATTCTGGGGCAGATCAGCGGATAGGCTTCGTGGCGACCCTTCCACCCAATTCCCCCGGATCATCTCTTGGGTAATATTCCAAAGGTAGGACTTTTGGTGGTATACTGGTGGTATGAAAGAGAAGACTTCGATTACACTGTCCAAAGAGGTATTGACTGGCATTGACCGGATGGCGGGTTCGAAGCGGTCCCGCTCCGCCTTCATTGAAAGCGTGCTGCAGCAATACCTCCGTGAGCGGGCGCGGGCCCAGCGGGACGCGCGCGAGATTGCACTCATCAACCAACATGCCGACGAACTAAATGCCGAGGCTGAGGACGTGTTGCGATACCAAGCTCCCCCGCGTGAGCAATAGATGACTCGCGGAGAAATCTATCGCGTCCGCGACCCCCAGGGCGACCCTAAACGGTACCGCAGCTTTGTGGTTGTGAGCCGCCAGGCTCTCCTCGATTCAAAATTCTCCACCGCGATTTGCGCGCCCGTCTTCAGCCGCGGACTGGCTCTGGAAACTCAGGTTCCTGTTGGCATCGATGAAGGAATGAAACACGACAGCTGGATCGTCTGCGACAATCTAGCCAGTATCAGCAAATCTGAGCTGACGCATTTTGTCGGATCGTTGTCGCGCACTAAGATAGAGGAGTTGGACGAGGCGCTGAGAACCGCACTCGGGCTGGAGTAGCAGAGAGTAAATGGTACATTCTGATCGCTGCGGAGCAGGGCGCAGCAGGAATTAGAAGCGCTTCCCCCTTGCTACCGTCGAAAACTCAGCCCTAACAGGCTGCTGAAAAAGCAATTTCTGCCCGGCAGTCCGACCGCGGCGGCTAAAGCCGGTCTTGAAAATAAGCCAGTTATCGCAGCGCTGAAGCGCTGCGCCACCCAAAATCAAGCACCGAAGCGAGTTTTTCAGCAGCCCGCTAAAGACGTCTACAGTTTCTCGAAGAACTCGCAGGCCGAGCAGGAGATGTAAATCCCGCCCGGAGTGCCGCGCTCGCGGTCCTTCACGCGCTTGACGATGCGGGTGGATTTGCCACACTTGGGGCAATCGGTGCTCTTGCTGGTGTCCATAACCTTCTTGCGGTCGGCAGTTTTTGCGATCTTGGGGCCTACGGCCATTTTGGTCTCCTGATTTCTGTCGAAATTTGCGCAGCAATCCGCACTTTGCCAGTCGCGGATGGTTGTGGATGGGATTGATTCGGACCCAAGCCCGCCATTGCGGGATCCACACGGAAGACGCGGGAGCTGCGTCTTGGTCGTCTTCCGTTGCTCTCGATTTTACAGTAACGTGGTATTGCTTGTCCTGCCGCCGAAGCGCTCCCTTCAATAGCCACGAAGGACACGAAGTTTCACGAAGGGTCTGCATCGCGGCGCTGCAACTCGATGCTGGATATAGTGCACATCCCGCCCAGCGAACTGTTCGCGCTCATCGCGGCCATCAGCTTCGCTGCAGGTCTGAATTTGTATGCGACGGTCGCGTTCCTCGGCCTGCTGGCGCGTTTCGGACATCTGCCGCTGCCTCCGGGCCTGCACCCGCTGGAGAGCTGGGCTGTTATCGCGGCCAGCAGCGCGCTGTTTGCGATCGAGTTCTTCGCCGACAAGATTCCTGCCTTTGACCTGATTTGGAATGCGTTGCACACGTTCATCCGGGTGCCGGTGGCCGGGTTGTTAGCCTACGAAGCGACAAGCCAGCTTTCGCCGGAGAAGCAGTTGCTGGCGACTCTGCTGGGAGCCGCCATTGCGCTGGCGGCGCATGGTGGGAAGACGGCTGCGCGCGCGGCAGTCACGGCCTCGCCGGAGCCGCTCTCGAACATCGCACTGAGCGTGGGAGAAGATGTACTCGCGGTGGGATTGACCTGGCTGGCGACGCGACATCCGTATGCTGCTGGGACGCTCGCCGTAATCTTCGTCGTGATTGTCGTGATTCTGACGCGGTGGGTGATCCGCGCGCTGCGGGCGCTGTTTCGCGGGGCCGAGCGAGAACTGGCGGGGTAGAGTGAGAGGACAGTCTTTCCGTCACCTGTTGCTCTTCGTCTTCTCGTTGATCGTTCAAGCGTGTCTACCCCTGTCCGCGAAAATCTCAGAGACGTGTTCCCAGTCTTCTTCGAAGCCGAAGTGCTTCGTGACAAGATTTGTCACCATGAAGACAGCGCTTGTGGCAACGCGGACTACTTCTATGATTTCGCCGTCCGAGTAGCTCGGCTTGATGTCATTACCGTCGAAGCGTCTCCCCAACTGGAGGAGTCCCGAATGCGTGTAGCTGTGAAGGGCGTTGCGCGTAACGTCGTTTAGGAAGTTCTCCATCAGGTGGTCTAAGCCGAAGTCAGCATCAATCCTCGGGCCGATTTGCTTGAAATTGACTGCGTACTCATCGCTCCGAATGCGTTTCAGGTCCTCCTCCGAGCTTTTGACGGCGACGTGCGCGCGCACAACAGCTTCCACGACGGGCCGGACGAGCGCGAATGTGCGCCGCAAAACTCAGACTGCAAAAGGCTCAGGATCCCCTTGTGATAGTCGAACATCAGAGCCCAGTATGCGATCAGCAAGACGTTGCGATCACCGACTGGAAACTGATTCTTACTCACCACGATTTCTTCCAACTGCACGCCGAGCCGTCGTGATTGGTCAATCTCTTTTTGAACCGCTTGGCTGTTCATCAGCCGCGATTGTACGCCAGCTAACCTCAGGCCTCAGCAAAGCCGAAGCGGATTGTTAGCTCGATCCACTCAGCCCGCCAGCGGGTTCACCACCTGGACGGTCCCGTAGCTCTGGTTCGCCGCCAAGTCCTCGGAGTACAGAACCGTTGCGCCGGAGTGCTCGGCGGCTTGCAGGATGAGGGCATCCCAGAAGGAAGTTTTGTATCGCACCTCGATCTCGAGCGCCTGGATGACAGATTCGGGAGTGTTGACCACGATCTCCCAACTCAGATAGTCCTGCAGCAGGCGGCGGATTTCATCGACGGGAAGAGGTTTGGCCACCTTGCGGCGCAGGTTTACGCAAAGCTCCTGCAAGACCTGGGTGCTCAACACGCCGTGCCCGCTCGTCCACAGCCGCTCGATCAGCTGCCGCGCGCGCTCATGCTTGATGCCGGTGGAGCGGTCATGGGCGTAAATCAGAATGTTGGTATCGACAAAATGTTTTTCGGCCATGGTCGGCGGTTTCACACACGTCACCTTTCATGAAGCTCGTCGCGCGAGCCAGGGGGCGTCCAGCGCAGATCCATTCCTTCGCGCAATCGCGCCAGCGCACGCTGCCGCGCCCGATGGTAAGCCTTGCGCTCACGCACGATTTGCTCCAGGCGCGCCGCCAGCATGGCGCTGATGGAGGTGTCTTCTTCCGCCGCAAGAACGCGGACTTCACGCAGGAGGTCGGCGTCCAGCTTGAGTGTGATGTTGGTCTTCATAAGTAGCACGTAACTGCGTGCAGCACAATATTACGTGCTATGTAGGATTACTGTCAACAGACGCGTGCCGGCGAGTCTCGAGTGACCGCCTCTGCTAGAATCCCCTCCATATGAGCCCCCAGCCCCCATTTACCGACGTCCCCGAAGCCATCGAGGAGATCCGCGCCGGGCGCATGATCGTGGTTGTCGACGACGAGGATCGCGAGAACGAAGGCGACCTTACGCTGGCCGCTGAGAAAGTCACGCCGGAAGCGATCAACTTTATGGCTAAGTACGGCCGCGGGCTGGTCTGCCTCGCCATGACCGAGGAGCGGCTGGAGCACCTGCGCATCGGGCCCATGACGGCGGAGAACACTTCGCAGTACGGCACTGCGTTTTGTGAGGCGATCGACGCCCGGCAGGGCGTAACGACCGGGATTTCAGCCTATGACCGAGCCCGCACGATTCAAGTGGCAATCGATCCCGCGACGAAGCCCACGGACCTCGCGCGCCCGGGCCACGTTTTTCCTCTGCGGGCGCGCAAGGGTGGAGTGCTGGTGCGGGCGGGACAGACCGAAGCCTCCGTAGACCTGGCGCGGCTGGCGGGCATGGTTCCCGCGGGGATCATCTGCGAAATCATGAAGGACGACGGCAGCATGGCCCGCGTGCCGGACCTGGTCGAGTTTTGCCGCGAGTACGGCCTCAAGATGCTGACCGTGGCCGAGCTTATTCGCTACCGCATGGCGCACGAGCGCTATGTGCATCGCGTGGGGGAGGCACTGGTCGACACGCGGTTCGGAGAATTCCGGCTGATCGCCTATGAAAGCGAAGTCGACGGCGGCGAGTCGCATGTGGCGCTGGTTCGCGGCGAGATCGAGCGCAGCGAGACTCCGGTGCTGGTCCGGATGCATGCGCACTGCCTGATGGGTGATGTCTTCGGCGCCACCGGCTGCGAGTGCCATGCCACGCTGGAAGGGGCGCTGCGGCGCATCTCGGACGAAGGGCGCGGAGCGTTGATCTATCTGCACCAGACTTCGCAGGGCTTCTCCATCGAGAAAGTGGGCGAGCGCAATGCACTCACCTTCCATCGGGGACGGAAGTTGCCTTCACTCTACGAAACTGAGAGACAGGTTCAGCGGGAAATTGGGATTGGGGCGCAGATTCTGTCTGACCTCGAGTTACGGCGCATCCGCCTGCTCACGAATCGGCCAAAGAGGGTGGCGGCGCTGGAAGGATTCGGGATCGAGATCGTCGAGCAGGTTCCGGTGGAACTGAGAGACGTTAGGACAGCTAAGAAATGACGGCGGGTGATGTAGCGGGGGAAGCAGGTTCCTCACCGGGCCTTTGGCCCGGTTCGGAATGACATCTTTATCACTATTGGATCTTTATCGCTATTTGATCTCCATCGTTGTTTGATCTCCATTGTTATTCGATCTCCATCGTTATTAGATCTCCATGGCAACTCACGTTGCATCCGTCGACAGAACTGGGCAGACGCGGAATATTCCGCCGGGGATGATCGACGATGCCCGCAAACACGTGTACGAAGCGGCCATTCGCACGCCGCTGGTGCGGCTCAACTACGACGGGCCGGCCGAGATCTACCTCAAACTGGAATGCCTGCAGCCCATCGGCGCATTCAAGATTCGCGGCGCGTACAATGCGGTGCGCCTGCTGCCGGAAGAGCAGCGGCGGCGAGGGGTATGGACCATCAGCGCGGGCAATGCGGCGCAGGGCGTGGCGCTGGCGGCGCGCAAGGCGGGAGTCCCGTGCAAGGTGCTGGTCATCGATGTCGCTCCCGAAGCGAAGCTCCAGGCCATACGGAGGCTGGGCGCTGAACTGGTAAAAGCGTCTTACGATCAGTGCTGGCAGGCACTGGGAGACCGGGCACATCCGGCGATGGACGGCGCGTTCGTTCATCCCTTTGAAGATGATGAATTCATTGCGGGCAACGCTTCGGCGGGGTTGGAAATCCTCGAAGACCTGCCGGATGTCGATGCGGTGGTGGCCTCGTTCGGCGGCGGAGGCTTGTCGTGCGGAATCGCTTCGGCGATTCGAGAGCGCGGACGAAATGTCAAAGTATTCGCAGCCGAGCCGGAGACTGCCGCTCCGCTGGCGGCGTCTCTGGCGGTAGGCTCGCCGCAGACCTTTCCGAACTGGAAGGCGAGCTGGGTCGACGGCTGCGGCGGCAAGTCGGTGTTTCCCAGGATGTGGGCCCTGGCTCATCATCTGCTGGCTGGGTCGATCGTCTGCTCGCTGGAAGAGGTGCGGAAGGCTATGCGCATCGTGGCCGAGCGGAATCACGTCATCAGCGAAGGCGCTGGGGCGTGTGCAGTGGCGGCGGGGCTCAGCGGGAAGTGCGGGTCAGGAAAAGTTGTTTGCGTGGTGAGTGGCGGGAATATTGATTTGTCGGTGTTTGCGCAGCTGGTGCGCGAGTAGGTACGATCGGCAGCGCATGTTCACGGTGGGTTCGTTTTGATGCTGGCATTTCGCGGGCAGGAGTGCCCGCGCCACATTAGAACGGTTTGCGCACTACCACCTCGGCGTCACGGATGAAAAATTGCGCCGAGCACTGACCTGAGCCGCAGATTACCGGCAGGAACCCGTTGATCTGTTTGCGGGTGATCAGGCCGAGCATGCCGCAGGACGGGCACGAAAGGACGGCCCAATAGGGATCTTCCTTCTCGCCGATCTCGCCGGCGTTTTCCAGCACAAAGACGGTGCCAGGCTGCATCTGTTCCGGAATCCATTCGCTCAGAAGGTCCAGTTCTGCCACCATGTCTTCCTCCGTGTGCTCCTGCTTGCTTAGCCTTCGTGCGTTGCCCGCAACTTGCCTATGAGGCCTTTCTAGCACGCCGCCGTGGATCGGGCGACGTTACCGAAGTATTCGCCTTTGCAGAGATGACCCCGGCCCGCACCTGCCGCACCGCGTCGCTCAGACAAACCGCCAGAATCGGCTGGCGCGAATTCTTGAGGATGTCGACGATCTGGCGCGCCGAAGTCTCCAGATAAAGATGAGTGCCGTCGGTGAGCAGGTGATAGTCAGAGCCCTGGCCGACGATCTCCGCCAATCCCTTTCCGAATTCGCGAGCCAGGAATCGCATAACCTTGCGCACGCCCTGCAAAGAAAAGCCCTTGCGCCGCAGTTCGCAGATCACCGCTACTTCCGTGAGGTGGTTCATCGAATACAGGCGGCGATGGCCTTCGCGTTCCGCCTTCACCACGCCGCGCTCATCCCACCACTGCAGCTGGCGGGGCGTGATTCCCGTTAGCGCGATTACATCCCGTGATGTGAAGCGGTTTTGCATGAACCCCGAAAGATGTTTAAAACAGCCTTTAAGCCAAATGTTTCAAACATTTTAGGCATGGGATGGCCGGGGTCAAGGGAAGAATCGGAGGAAAAGGGGTGACTAAGGGAGTTCCTGGGCGGACGATAGGGATTCTTCGACTCCGGAACCGGTCCGCTTCGCGGACCAGTTCCTGCGCTCAGAATGACAGTGGTGTGGTGTTCTTCAAAGTTGAGAGCCGCCGCCGACGAAGTGGACGACCTCGAGCCGGTCGCCTTCGTTCAGCGGAGTCTCGGCCCAGCGGTCGCGTGGCACGATGTCGCGATTCAGTTCGACGGCCACTCGGTCAGCCTTCATGCCGAGAGCCTCGACCAGGGCCGCAAGGGTGGCGGGGCCGAGGAAATCGAAGGATTTCTCTTCCCCATTGATGTGGAGTTTCATGCAGTTTATGACCAACGTTCTTTCGCCCCTTCGGGGCTTGTGAGAATTGTATTCTGCTACCCACGGCTTGCGCCGTGGGCTGTATTCTTGCGCCGCTTTGCGGCTGTCCTGCGGCATTCTTTTGACGGCTTTGCGGCTGTCTTAATGCATAATTTCGCGGTTCATGCATAATTTCGCGGCTTTGAGGCTTTTCGGAGGAGCGGCCGAACTTCTCGAACTCAGGTCTACTCACAGAGTGTCATGGGAACTGTGGGCCTGGAAGGCGCGCTAGTCGGCCTTGCGCAGCAGGAACTTCCGGGTCGCAGTTCGGCCCTCAAAATTGGCCTGCACCAGCAGGGAGGCATCGGGCAAGGCGGTCTCTTCGACTTCAATCTTGATCTCGGCCGCGCCACCGGAATCGGCGACGGCCTGGGTGTAGAAGGGCGCCGCCCCGGGGCGGGCGAAGCGAAAGGTCAAGCGCGCGCCGGGCGCTGCTGCGCCGCCTTCGGTCACGCGCAACTGCAGGTTCAGGTTGCGATCGGAATGCACGGAGTCGGCGTTCAGCCACTGGACGTCGAGTTCCTTGACCGTAGCCAGCACTTCAGGTTCGGGCCGGTCGAGAGCCTGATCGAGTTTGCCTTCCCGGATCGCGTCGAGCACCAGGCGGTGTTGCTCGCGCAATTGATGCTCTTTTTGCATGTCGCCGAATTGTGCGTCGGTAGACTTGCCGGCGTATGACGTGGCCTTCTTGCCGATGCAGCGGCCGCGGACGAAGACCTGCGTTTGCAGCAGACGCTCATTTTCGCGCGCCTCGCTTTGCACGTGGTAGATCGTGTCGCCGTGTTTCACGTCGGTATTGAAGCCAAAAATCATAGAGATTGAGAAATTTGTTAATTGGGTAATTGGGTAATTGAAAGGACGATGGCTCAAAACGCGAACCGCAAATTCCGTCGATTCTCAATTACTCAATTACCAAATTACACAATTCCTCAATTCGTCGCCCTTGGCTTGACACTCCTGCGTGCAAGCCAATAATCTAAATTGTTTAGGCATTGCTTGGCGCGAATTATATATACCTCGTCCTATGCCCGACAATTACTTCGCACGCTACCTCCCGTTTTTGATCCATATTCTGATGGCGGGTGGCATTGCAACCGCGATTGTCGTGCTTTCCTGGCTGATCGGTGAGCGTAAACCCACCCGCGCCAAACTTTCCCCTTACGAATGCGGCATGACCCCGGTGGGCGACTCGCGCGAGCGCTTCTCGGTGAAGTTCTACCTGGTCGCCATGCTGTTCATTCTGTTCGACGTAGAAGCGGTTTTCATCTATCCCTGGGCCGTGATTCTGCGCGACCTGAAGCGTTTTGGCCTGTGGGAGATGCTGGTGTATATCGGGATTTTCCTGGTCGGCTTCTTCTACGTGTGGAAGAAGGGTGTACTGGATTGGGGCGAAACCGGGCGAGGGAAGGCATGATGCCGATGGCCCCCGCCATCACCGATCTGGAACAGTTGAAGAGTCATCCTGCCGTGGCTCGTCTGGTGGCATGGAACGCGGCAGCCGTGCAGGGTGGGAAGTTCGATCGCGAAGAGATGACGATCTACGTGGATCGGGCCAACATTCGCGAAGCCTGCGCGCTGCTGAAGGACGATCTGGCCTGCCCTTTTAATTTCCTGTCAGACATTACTTGCGTCGACTGGTATCCGGCCGAGCCCCGGTTTGAGGTCGTGTATCACTTGCTTTCGATCCCGAAAAAAGAGCGCGTCCGGCTGAAGGTCCGGCTGGACAGCGCCAGCCTCGCGGTCGAGTCGCTGACTTCGGTGTGGCCGGGGGCGAACTATTTCGAGCGCGAAGTTTTCGATCTTTTTGGCATTCGCTTCACCGGACATCCTTATCTGCGGCGCATCCTGATGCCCGAAGACTGGGAAGGTTACCCTCTGCGCAAAGACTATCCCGTGGAGGGCTATCGCTAGAGTTTTCGCTGAAGAACAATGGCACACCTGACGCCCACCCCCGTGCTGGAACCCGGTCAGGATCGCACCATGATCCTGAACATGGGTCCGCAGCATCCTTCGACGCACGGCGTGCTGCGCGTTCTGCTCGAGATTGACGGGGAAACCGTCGTGCGCCTGATGCCCGACATCGGCTTTCTGCACACCGGGATCGAGAAGACCTGCGAGGCCAAGTTCTATCAGCAGGTCGTGCCTCTGACCGACCGCATCGACTATCTCTGCCCCATGACCAACAATCTCTGCTACGTGCTGGCGGTGGAAAAACTGCTGGGGCTGGAGATCCCTCCAAAAGCGCAGTGGCTGCGGGTTTTGCTCAACGAGTTAACCAGGATTAACTCGCATCTGGTGTGGCTGGGCACGCATGCCATGGACATCGGCGCGCTGACGGTCTTCTTGTACTGTTTCCGCGAGCGCGAAGAAGTGCTGCGGATGTTCGAGATGGTCAGCGGACAGCGCATGATGACGTCGTACTTCCGTGTGGGGGGAATCGCGCTGGAGCCGCCACTCGGATTCTTCGATCGTGTCCGCGATTTTGCCGGGTATTTTCCGGAAAAGGTCGATGAGTACGAAAATCTGCTGACCGGCAATCCGATTTGGGGGATGCGGACCAAGGGCGTGGCCGTGATGTCGGCGGAAGATGCGATCGCCCTCGGCGCAACCGGGCCGACCCTGCGCGGAAGCGGCGTCGATATCGATCTGCGGCGCGACATGCCGTATTCGAGTTACGAGAAGTTTCAGTTCAAGGTGCCGGTTTCGCAGGAAGGCGACGTTTTTGCCCGGTACATGTGCCGGGTGCAGGAGTTGCGCGAATCGATTGGCATTGTGCGGCAGGCGCTCGACGGCATGCCGGAGGGGCCCATCAAGGCCGATGCTCCTCATGTCGTGCTGCCCGACCGCGAGAAAATGAAGACGCAGATGGAGTCGCTCATCTACCACTTCAAGATCATCACCGAGGGATTCGCGGTGCCGGCGGGCGAAGTCTATCAGGCGGTCGAATCGCCGCGCGGCGAGATGGGCTACTACATCGTGAGCGACGGGACGGCCAAACCGTATCGCGTGCATATGCGCTCGGCGTGCTTCGCCAACCTGCAAACGCTGGCCAAAATGTGCGAAGGGCGGCTGATCGCAGATGTCGTGGCGGCGATCGGGAGCATCGACATCGTGCTGGGAGAGATTGACCGCTAGGGGATTGAGCAATTGCGTAATTTGGTAATTGGGAAATTGGAAACCTGGATCGAGACGGGTACACGGTTTAGTTTTCAATTACACAATTACCAAATTTCCCAATTACTAAATCGGCTTCTATGAAGTTCTCTGATGAATTCGAAGCGCGCTTTGCCGAGATGGTCCCGCACTATCCGACCAAGCGCTCGGCGCTCGTTCCGACGCTGCTCTACGCCCAGGACGAAGTCGGATTCCTGTCGGACGAGGTTATCGCCGAAATCGCCTCCCGCCTGGATTTGACGGAACTCGAAGTGCGCAACGTGATCAGCTATTACTCCATGCTGACCACCAGGCCGCGCGGCAAGTTCAACGTGCAGGTGTGCACCAATATCAGCTGCATGGTGCGTGGCGGTGAAGACATTTTGCATCACTGCGCCAAGAAGCTGGGCATCGGCCATAAACAAACCACGCCGGACGGCCTGTTTACGCTGGAAGAGGTCGAGTGTATCGGCGCCTGCAGCTGGGCTCCGGCGGCGCAGGTTAACTACGACTTTCACGAGAACCTGACCACCGAGAAGATGGACAGGATTCTCGACGAGTACAGCAAGAAAGGAACGCAGTGAGAGAAATTGAGTAATTGGGAAATCTGGTAATTGAGTAATTGAAAATCAACGCCCGCGTATGTTCTGCCGCAATGTTTTTCAATTTCCCAATTGCCAAATTACACAATTACTCAATTCAAGATTTCATAATGGCTGATCTGGTCTCCCATCCCGACGAGGTAAAAGTGGTTTCGCGGCGCTTTGGCCAGGGCGCGACCGACATTGACCGCTACCTCGCGCTGGACGGCTACAAGGCGGTGCAGAAGGCGCTCGCCATGGAACCGGACGCCATTATCAACGAGGTCAAGAACTCGGCTTTGCGCGGGCGCGGTGGCGCGGGATTCTCCGCGGGCATGAAGTGGTCGTTCGTGCCCAAGCAGTCAGCCAAGCCGAAATACGTTTTGTGCAACGGCGATGAGAGCGAGCCGGGGACCTGCAAAGACAGGCTGATCTTCGAGCACGACCCGCACTCGGTGATTGAAGGCGTGATGATCGCGGCGCTGGCCGTGGGCGCTCGCAGCGGCTACATCTACATTCGCGGCGAATACCGCTATCTCTTGAACATCATGCAGAAGGCGATCCGCGACGCCTACGCCAAGGGCTTTCTGGGCAAAAACATCTTCGGCAGCGGTCGCGACCTCGATATTTACTGGCACGGCGGCGCCGGAGCATATGAAGTCGGCGAAGAATCGGCGCTGATGGAATCGCTCGAAGGCAAGCGCGGCATACCGCGAATCAGGCCGCCGTTTCCGGCTGTGGTCGGCTTGTGGGGCGGGCCTACGGTCATCAACAACGCCGAGACGCTGGCGAATGTTCCGCACATTATTCTCGGCGGCGCGGAGTGGTACGCCAAGCTCGGCACGCCGAAAAACGGCGGCACGCGCCTGTTCTGCCTGAGCGGCAATATTGCCAGGCCTGGCGTTTATGAACTGCCGATGGGCTATAACTTAAAGCGAATGTTGTATGAAGTGGGCGGTGGCATTCCCAACGGACGCAAGCTGAAAGCAGTCGTGCCCGGCGGTGCGTCCTGCCCTTGTCTCACGGCGGACGAAGTTGACGTCGCGATGGATTTTGATTCGGTCGCGAAAGCCGGATCGATGCTGGGTTCGGGGGGCGTAGTGGTGATCGACGACGCGCAGTGCATCGTGAAATTTGCCTTGCGGACCATGAAGTTCTACCGGCATGAGAGTTGCGGATGGTGTATTCCCTGCCGCGAGGGGACCGACTGGCTGGAAAAAACGCTCAAGCGCTTCCACACCGGCGGCGGGTTGAAGAAAGACATCGACAACATGCAGTACCTGGCGGAAAACATGCTAGGCAGAACATTCTGCCCCCTCGGCGACGCGGCCGCGATGCCGACGATCGCCTTCGTCAAGAAGTTCCGCAAGGAATTTGAAGATCACCTGGAAGGCAGGCCCTGCCCCTATGAGAAGGCTGGGGTTGAGGAGTCGGTGTTTGCGCATTGATGGAGATTGAGTAATTGGGAAATCTAGTAATTGAGTAATTGGACGTTGCTGTATGCGTTCGCAACCTGAACAGCTTCGTGATCGCACCAAGGCATTTGCCTTGCGTGTCATTCGGCTGTTTCGGTCGTTGCCGTATAAAACTGACACCCAGGTTTTGGGCAAGCAGCTTTTGCGATGTGGGACGTCGGTCGCCGCCAACTATCGAGCGGCGTGCCGCGCCCGATCGAAGGCGGAATTCATTGCCCGGATTGCGATCGTGGCCGAGGAGGCAGACGAGGCGGTACTCTGGCTGGAACTGTTAATTGAATCAGGAATCATAAAGTCCGAGATGACGGTTGCGCTGTTGGGAGAAGCAAAGGAACTAGCGGCAATCCTGACGGCGTCGAGACAAACAGCAAAGCGATCAGCGTAAGGTTTTCAATTACTCAATTACCAACTTTCTCAATTACTCAATTCGCATGGCTGATGTGAATCTCACTGTCGACGGCAAGAAGCTCACGGCTCCCGCGGGCACGCTTCTGATCGAAGCTTGCAAGAGCGTAGGCATCGAAGTGCCGTCGTTCTGCTATTACCCCAACCTTTCGCTGCAGGGCGCATGCCGCATGTGCCTGGTAAAGATCGAGAAGATGCCCAAGTTGCAGACCGCGTGCACCACCGTGGTCAGCGAGGGCATGATCGTCACCACTGAGAGCGACGAGGTCAAGCAGGCGCGCAAGTCGATGCTGGAGATGCTGCTCGGCAATCATCCGCTCGATTGTCCGGTCTGCGACGCGGGGGGCGAATGCGAACTGCAGGACATGACGTTTTCCTACGGCGCCGCCGAATCGAAGTTCATGGAGGCGAAGAACCACAAAGACGAGCAGCAGTGGTCGCCGGTGGTGTTCTTTGACCGGCCGCGTTGCATCCTCTGCTATCGCTGCGTGCGCGTCTGCGGCGAAGGCATGGACGTCTGGGCTCTTGGTGTACAGAACCGCGGCGTTAGTTCCATCATCGCGCCGAACAAAGAAGATCATTTGGAGTGCGAAGAGTGCGGCATGTGTATCGACATCTGCCCGGTCGGCGCGCTCACCTCCGGCGCGTATCGCTACAAGACTCGGCCCTGGGAGATGAAGCACGTGGGCACGGTCTGCACGCATTGTGGCGATGGCTGCAAGACCACGTTGGGCGTGCGCCGCTCTGATACCGGCATGGAGATCGTCCGCGGCGACAACCGCGACAAGAGCGGCGTGAACGGAGATTTTCTCTGTATCAAGGGACGGTATGCCTTCGATTTTGCCAGTCACGAGGAGCGCCTCACCCAGCCGCTGATTCGCAGGAACGGCAAGCTGATCCCGTCTTCGTGGGAAGAAGCCTTCGAGCTTGTGGGCCGGAAGTTCGCTGAAATCCGCGACGGGGATGGAGGTTCCGCGCTCGGCGTAATCGGCTCGACCCGGACTACCAACGAAGAAGCTTACCTTCTCTCCAAGTTCGCGCGCATTGTGCTCAAGACGAACAATGTCGATCATCACCGCACGGCTGACTTTCCTGCCCTCGCGGCAGCGCTTCGTGGAAAGCCGGGCACCACGGCCAGCATGGCCGAGGTCTACACCGCGCCCGCAATTCTGCTGATCGGCAACGACCCCACCGAGCAGCACCCGCTGCTGGCCTGGCAGATTCGCAACAACGTGCGGCTCCATCGCGCGCGGCTTTACGCCATCAACTCAGCCCCGATCAAGTTGCGGCGCCAGGCCGCAAGTTTCATGCAGATTCCAGCGGGAGCGGAAGGAAGGGTTGCGAGTTTTCTGGCGGGTAGCGATTCGTCTGCGGATGCGCTGGCGTCCGCCTCCGATTTGCAAGAGCAGGACGGACGAATGCGTCCGTCCCCACGTGAGCAGTGGATCGCTCTGCGCGACAAGCTGCGAGCCGAGCAGAATCTTGTCATCATTTTCGGTGCGGAGATTCGCGGCGGGGACCTGGCCAGCCTGGTTGCGTTCGGCTCGAGTATTCCCGGCGCGAAGTTTATCTGCCTTGGCGATTACTCGAATTCCCGCGGCGCAGCCGACATGGGTCTCTATCCTGATCTGCTGCCGGGCTATCACCCTACGGTGGGAAACAGCGCATTCCACCAGGAATGGGGCGAGATTCCGCAGACGGCCGGGCTGGACACTCCCGGAATGGTGGAAGCCGCCAAAGGCGGCAAGTTAAAAGGGCTGTACATCGTCGGCTCCAATCCTATCGGCCGCATGAATATTGATCCGTTCGCCTTTTCAAAGAGTTTTGTGGTGGTGCAGGACATGTTCCTGACCGAGACCGCGACTGTGGCCGATGTGGTTTTGCCCGCGGCCAACGCCTACGAAAAATCCGGCACGGTCACGAACACGTGCGGCGATGTCCAACTGGTCAAGAAGGCGGGCGAAGTGTCGGGCACGAAAACCGACTTTGAAATGATCGTTCGCATTGCCGATGCCATGGGCTTTGACGTTCGCAAACTCGTGCCCTTCGGCGGCGGCACTCGCGCCGACATGGGCCAGTCCCGGGGAGCGCAGTCCGGCGAAGCCGACCGCCACGCCGTGTGGCTCGAAATGCAAGGACTGGAGCCGAAGCTGAGCCCGCTCGATCCGATGGCGATTCTCGATGAGATTCAGCGGCTGGTTCCGGGCTATGACGTCTCACGCATGAACTTGCTGGCGGGAAACAGCGAGCACACGTCGCTGGAAAAGGGCGGCTCCGGCGCAGCGCATGGTCCGGAATCGATCGCTCCGGCGAACGACAACTTGTTCAGTTCGGGTACGCTGGGACGTTACTCGCGCGCTTTGAAATCGGTGATGGAGAGTCACGAAGTCAAGCCTGCAGCAGTCGCGGCAGACTGATCCGTTGTTTCCTGTGTTGCAGTCTGAGTTACGGAGAGGGTGTAAGCTTTGCCGTTCTGGCTCTTTATTCTCGCGTCGGTGATCAAGTCCGCGATCGTGCTCGTGGTTTTGCTGACCGCCGTCGCCTACACGGTGTGGCTGGAACGCAAGGTTGTGGGCCACATGCAGAACCGCTGGGGCCCTACGCGCGTCGGTCCCTTCGGCCTGTTGCAGCCGCTCGCCGACGGCGCCAAGTTTCTATTCAAAGAGGACCTGACCCCGCCACACGTCTACAAACCGCTCTATATTGCGGCGCCGCTGATCGCGGTCATTTTTGCGCTGACCTCGATCTCAGTGATTCCCTTCGGCAATCCGGTCACCATCCGCGGCGTCACGATTCCGTTTCAAATTACGCCCGACATAAACACGGGGCTGCTGCTCATTCTTGGTGTAACGTCGATTGGTGTGTACGGCGTGGCCCTGGCCGGTTGGTCCTCGAACAACAAGTATTCGCTGCTCGGCGGTTTGCGGGCGAGCGCGCAGATGGTGAGTTACGAGATTTCTCTCGGCCTGTCTTTGGTGGGCGTCTTAATCATGGCGGGCAGCTTCAGCCTGAACCAGATTGTCAACGCGCAGGCCGGGCATTTCTGGGGATTCATTCCGCGCTGGAACGTCTTCCCGCAGTTGATCGGATTTTTCTGTTACCTGATGGCGGCTTACGCCGAGACCAACCGCATCCCGTTCGACTTGCCCGAGGCCGAAACCGAGCTAGTGGCGGGCTATCACACCGAATACAGCGCCATGAAGTTTGCCATGTTCTTTATGGCCGAATACGCGAACATGATCACCGTGGCCTGCCTGGCCACGCTTCTTTTCTTCGGCGGATGGCATGGGCCGCTCTTTGGGCCCCCGATTCTACAAGTGTTCTTGCCAGTCTTCTGGTTCGCGGCCAAGGTTTTTGCATTTCTCTTTTTGTATATCTGGGTGCGGGGTACGCTGCCACGCTTCCGTTACGACCAGTTGATGGCGTTCGGCTGGAAGTTCCTGCTGCCGCTGGCGCTGGTCAATCTGATTGGGACTGCGATCGCGGTCGCGTGGTGAGAGGAGCAGTACTCGGTACTCAGTACTCAGTACTCAGTACCCAGTACTCAGTACTCACTACTCACTACTCAGTGCGCAGAACGCAGTCGAATCAGTGAGAGGGGTTGAGTAAAGGTTCAGAATTATCTGAGTACTAGGTACTGAGTACTGAGTACTGGGTACTGAGTACCGACTTCAATGAGCATTCATCTCATCCTGTTTCTGGCGTTCGGAGCGGTCGCGCTGGCGGGCGCGATCAATCTCTTGGCCCAGACGCACCCGATTAACAGCGCGCTTTCGCTGATCGCCGTGATGGCGGCGCTGGCCGGCGAGTACCTGCTATTGGGCGCTGAGTTCGTAGCCGCCGTGCAGGTGATTGTCTACGCCGGGGCGGTGATGGTGCTGTTCGTGTTCGTAATCATGCTTCTGAACGCCGGGGTGGAGGAACACACTAAAGGGAGCCGGGTGGCTGTGCTGTTTGGCGTCCCCGGAACCCTGATCGGAAGCATTCTGGTGGCGTGGGTGATGCTGCGGCATTCGGGAACAGAAGCCGTGAGCGCGGGGGCGCTGCCTGGTTCTCCGCAGACGATCGGCACGCTGCTCTTTCACGAATTTCTGCTGCCTTTTGAGATTACGTCGATTCTGATTCTGATCGCCATCATGGGCGCCGTGGTTCTGGCCAGCAAGCCGCCGTCGGCGCCGGCAGGGAAGGTGAACTGATGGTTCCGCTCTCGTACTACCTGGTGCTCAGCGGAATCCTGTTCGCCTGCGGCGTGACCGGGTTCCTGATCAAGCGCAACATCATCACCATCTTCATGTCGATTGAGCTCATGCTCAACGGCGTAAACCTGTCGTTTGTGGCGTTCGCGGCCCACTGGCATGCGGTCAAAGGAGAACTCGCGGGGCTTGTCCCGCTCAGCGGCCAGGTCTTCGTCTTCTTCGTGATGGTCGTGGCCGCTGCCGAAGCTGCCGTCGGTTTGGCTATCATCATCGCGGTCTATCGCACGCGCGAAACCCTGAATGTGGATCAGGTGAACCTTCTTAAGTTATGAATCGGCTCAAGCTATGACGTCCAGTCTCAATCTCTGGCTGATTCCGCTGTTGCCGCTGGCGGGCGCGGCGATCAACGGCTTTCTCGGCAAACGCGCTTCGAAGACCGGAGTCAGCGTGGTTGGCCTGCTCTTCCCCGGCGCGGCCTTCGCCTGGGCCCTGGTGGTGGCGGCACGGTTTTCGTCGCTGTCTCTTCCCTACCCCGAGTTCTTCGCTCACTGGATTCGCTCCGGCACATTCACCGCCGACTTTGCCCTGTATCTTGATCAACTGTCCCTGGTCATGCTGCTGGTCGTCACCGGAGTCGGATTTCTCATCCACATTTACTCCGTCGGCTACATGTGGGACGACCCCGGCTACTACCGTTTCTTCTCCTACCTGAACCTGTTCATGTTCTTCATGCTGACGCTGGTGCTGGCCAGCAACTACCTGCTGATGTTCATCGGGTGGGAGGGCGTGGGGCTGGCGTCGTATCTGCTGATCGGTTTCTGGTTCACGAAAGATTCGGCGGCGTCGGCTGGAAAGAAAGCATTCATCGTCAACCGCATCGGAGATTTCGGATTTCTGATCGGGCTCTTTCTGCTCATCCAGCATTTCGGGACGTTGAATTTCACCCAGGTGTTCGACGGGGTCGCGAACCTGACTCCCGGCCCAGGAACCGAGACCTTGCTGACCACGATCGGAATCTTGCTGATGTTTGGCGCCTGCGGCAAGTCGGCGCAGATCCCGCTCTATGTCTGGCTTCCCGATGCCATGGAAGGCCCCACGCCGGTTTCCGCGCTCATCCACGCCGCGACCATGGTGACTGCCGGCGTCTACATGGTGGCCCGCTCGCATGCAATTTTTGAGCGCGCCCCCGCCGCCCTGATGGTCGTCGCGATCATCGGAACGCTCACTGCTTTGTTCGCTGCAACCATCGGCATCACGCAAACGGATATTAAGAAGGTTCTCGCTTACTCGACGGTTTCGCAGCTCGGCTACATGTTCATGGCGTGCGGCGTCGGAGCGTTTTCGGCCGGAATCTTCCACCTGATGACGCATGCGTTCTTCAAAGGTCTGCTCTTCCTTGGCGCGGGATCGGTGATTCACGCCGTCGGCGGCGAGCAGGATATGCGCAAGATGGGCGGGCTTCGCTCCTATATTCCGTGGACATTCCTGACCATGGGCATCGCGACGCTGGCCATCGCCGGAATTCCGCCGTTTGCGGGCTTCTGGAGCAAAGACGAAATCCTGTGGAAAGCATACTCCAGCGAACATGGAAGCTGGGTGTTCTGGCTGATCGGCGTCATCACCGCGTTCATTACATCCTTCTACATGTTCCGCCTGTTGTTCATGACATTTTTCGGTGACTATCGCGGCGGTCAGAGTGATAAATCTGGACACGGCGCTCACGGCCATGACGCGCATGGCCAGGGCGAGCCGCACGAGAGCCCGTGGGTGATGTTAGGTCCGCTGGTGATTCTCGCATTACTTTCTTTGGTGGGCGGGCTGGTGGGCATCGGCAATCGCTTCGAGCACTTCCTTGCGCCGGTCTTCGGCTCCGTTTCGGAGGTGCCGAGTGAGGCCGCGAAAAGCACAACGGAATACGCACTGATGGGCATATCGGTAGCGGTCGCGCTGCTTGGCTGGTTTTTGGCGTACGTGCTCTACGTCAGCAAGCCGTACTTGCCGCAAAAGATTGCCGACTCGCTCGGCAGCTTCTACCAGGCCGTGCTGAACAAGTATTACGTCGACGAACTCTACGCCAGGGTCTTCGTCAAGCCGCTGGTCGATGGCTCAACCAACATTTTGTGGCAGGGAGTAGATCGCAGAGTCATCGATGACTCGATCAACGACGCAGCCGATGGCGCGCGCCACGTCTCGGATGAAGTGCGCCACATGCAGTCCGGGAACCTGCGCTCCTACGCGGGCTGGATCGCGGCCGGCGCAGCAGCCGTGATTGCTTACATGATCTGTCTGGGGGTGGGACGGTGAACGCACTCGACCATCAGATCCTCACGCTGGTGACGTTTGTCCCGCTGGCGGGTGCGCTGCTGCTGGTTCTGCTGCCCCGGCGCGACCGCGACATCCGCATTTTTTCTCTGGTCGTCTCGTTGCTGACGTTCGTTCTCTCGTTGCACCTGCCGGTCTATTTCCATCGCGGCCAGCCGGGCTTTCAGTACGAGATCAATACACCGTGGATTTCGACTCCCAACATCCACTACCACATGGGCATCGACGGCATCTCCATGTGGCTGGTGGTTCTGACCACGTTCCTCACGCCGCTGTGCGTGTTGATCTCATGGAAGTCGGTGCACGACCGGGTCAAGGAATTCTTCATCCTCCTGCTCATTCTGGAAACTGCGCTGATCGGCGTCTTCACCTCGCTCGATCTCTTCCTCTTCTATTTCTTCTGGGAGGCGACGCTGATTCCGATGGCGCTGCTGATCGGCGTCTTCGGCCACGAGCGCAAGGTCTATGCCGCCGTAAAGTTCTTCATGTACACCATGATCGCCTCTGTATTCATGCTGGCGGCGATTCTGTGGCTGTACGCGAAGACCGGCACGTTTGATTTTGTTGTCATCCGCGATCACATCAGTACGATTCCTAATTTCGCGGCGGCGGCACAGTGGCTCTTCCTAGGCTTTTTCATGGCATTCGCTGTAAAGGTTCCTCTCTTCCCCTTCCACACCTGGCTGCCCGACGCTCACGTGGAGGCTCCCACCGCCGGATCCGTCCTGCTGGCCGGCGTTCTGCTGAAGATGGGCACCTACGGCATGCTGCGCTTCAACCTTGGCCTGTTCCCGGCGCAATCCCGCGCCAACGCCACCTGGATCATGGTGCTGGCGCTGATCGGCATCATCTACGGCGCGTTGGTGGCCATGGTGCAGCCCAACATGAAGAAGCTGATTGCCTACTCCTCGGTCAGCCATCTCGGCTTTGTGGTGCTGGGCATTTTCAGTTTTACCCAGCTGGGTTTGAACGGGGCCATGTTCGTCATGCTGGCGCACGGCGTCTCTACCGGAGCGCTTTTCATGCTGGCAGGCATCCTCCACGAGCGGCGGCATACTTACGAGATCTCCGAGTTCGGCGGGTTGGCCTCGCCCATGCCCGTATACGCGGCCTCCTATCTTTTCATTGTGCTCGCATCCGTGGGCCTGCCCTTGCTCAACGGTTTCGTCGGCGAATTTCTGGTGCTGAGCGGGGCTTTCCGGGCACGCGCGATCTACGGAATCTTGGCCGCGACCGGAGTGATCTGGAGCGCCTGCTATTTGTTGTGGATGTATCAGCGAGTGTTCTTCGGCAAAGTGACGCATCCCGTGAACAATTCCATGGCGGACCTAATCGGAGTAGAAAAGGCCGCGATCTGGCCGTGCGCTGCCGCAGCGCTGGTCATGGGTGTCGCCCCGATTCTCTGGCTGGGCGCCATTGACCCAGCCGTACAGGCAGCACTAACTCCGTTCACGCAATTGGCCAGCAGGATGGTAGGCCAATGACCGCGCTGCTGGCCCAGGCACAAGTCATTCCGCAGACCGCGGACTACATCCGCATTCTTCCTGAGTTAGTCCTGTCGGCCTTCGGCATTTTGGTCATGCTGCTCGAACCTCTGGTGGACGAAGAGAAGAGCCAGAAGACTCTTGGGTTGATTGCGTTTGCCGGCACCCTGGCCGGCCTGGTTTCGACCTGGTACATGGCACAGTATCCCGGCTTGGCTTTTTCGGACATGCTGCGGGTCGACAGTTTCAGCGTGTTCTTCCATTTCCTTATCCTCGCCATCGCCGCGGTTGTCATCTTGAGTTCGTTTGAGTACATGGCGGTGCAGCGCATTCGGGCGGGCGAATACTACGCCCTCATTCTGTTCGGCGTGGTCGGGATGGGGTTCATGTCGTCGGCGGTGGAGCTGGTGCTGATCTTCATCGCGCTGGAAATCTCTTCGATCTCGACCTACATTCTTGTGGGATTTCGCCGGCAGGAAGCCGCGAGCAGCGAAGCATCGCTGAAATACTTCCTTCTCGGCTCCTTCGCGACCGCGTTTTTCCTGTATGGAGTCGCGCTGATGTTCGGCGCTACCGGATCGACGAATATAACGTCGATCAGCCGCACATTGCAGGCTGGTCCGGTCCAGTTGCTGGTTTACGTCGCCATGGCTTTTATGTTCGTGGGCCTCGGATTCAAGGTTGCGGCAGCGCCCTTTCACGTCTGGACTCCCGACGTCTACGAAGGCGCTCCCGCGCCGGTGGTTGGTTTCATGTCGACCGCGCCCAAAGCCGCGGCATTTGCCGTTCTGCTGCGGGTTGTGTTCGCCATCAATGCGCCGGGGAGGTTTTGGCTCATTTGGGTCGCGGCCGCGCTTTCTATGACTCTGGGCAATGTTGGAGCTCTGGTACAGACAAATGTTAAGCGTCTGTTGGCCTATTCGTCGATTGCCCATGCCGGATATTTGCTGGTCGCTTTCACCATGACGGGCAACGAGACTTCCGCAACGGGGATTTCCGCAGCCATGTTTTACACCGCCGCTTACGCGGCCATGAACGTGGGCGCTTTTGCCGTGATCGGCCATTTTGCCAATGCCGGCGAACGCTATGTCACCCTCGAGGATTACGAAGGCCTGGGCCGCAGTTCCCCGCTGCTGGCCGCAACCCTCACGATTTTCCTGCTTTCGCTGATCGGCATTCCCATCACCGGCGGGTTCTTCGCCAAGTTCTATGTGTTCAGCGCCGCTCTAAAGGCCAATCTCATCTGGCTGACCCTGATCGGAGTCGTCAACAGCGCCATCGGCGCATACTACTATCTGCGCATCATTGTTATGATGTACATGCGCGAACCGCGCAAAGCGGCTCCCGTGACCCCTGTTCCCTTCGGCCTCGGGGTTGCGCTCGCCGTCAGCGTCGTGGCCACGATCTACCTCGGAACTCTCCCCAATCGTGTGCTGCAGTACGCCCGCGACTCCGCCCAGACGCTGCTGGTGCAAGCCCCGCCCACGGGTCCCGCCAGCGCGGCGCAGGTCCAGCCGTTGGCGCTCCAAGCGCCGCCGGCCGGGGCACGCTGATTTTCTGTGGAAATCCTGAAACGCGCATTTGACAAGGGCCTTGGGCCGGTGCATCATGTGTTCACAAGTTTCGAGCTAGGCAGTCACTGCGGGTGGAGGAGAGCAAATGTCCAGACTGATTCGCGTGCTTTGGACGGACGAGGCAGGACAAGATATTGCCGAATACGCCGTCATGTTGGCCGTCATTCTGGTTCTGGTGGTCGGAACCGTTCGACTGATTGGATCCAATGCCAACAACGCGTTCTCGCAGGTAGCGAGTTCAATCCAGTAATAGCGGTCCAGAGCGCTGCTCGTCGTTGATCGGAAAGATTCGACCGGATTCTATGACACGATTTACCTCAGCCTTCGCGTTTTTCGCCTACTACTGGTATTGGCAGGCGGCTGCGACCTGGCTTGGGGTGAGAATAACTTAAGCGTCACCCAGAACGAACAAGCTTCAGGCGCAAGCCGCGATCCAGCGATCGCGGCTTTTGTTTTTTAAACAACCTATACCAGGAGCATCGACCCGATGATCGTCAATATGTCAGAAAAAGCCACCGAGCAGGAAATCAACCACATCATCGAACGAATCCGGGAGGCCGGATACCAGCCTCACGTCACGCGCGGCACCGAACGCACCATCGTGGCCGCTGTGGGCAGCGGACGCCGCCACGAGATCGAGGCCTTGCAGGTCGCGCCCGGCGTGGACAACGTCGTCGCGATTGCTCAGCCTTTCAAATTGGTCAGCCGGCAAGTCAGGCCCGAGCGCTCGATCGTGAAGGTAAACGGCGTGGCCATCGGAGGACCCGAGGTGGTGGTCATCGCCGGGCCGTGCTCGGTGGAATCGCGCGAGCAACTGTTCGAGACCGCGCATGCCGTCAAGCGTGCCGGCGCCGCCATGCTGCGCGGCGGCGCCTACAAGCCCCGCACTTCCCCCTATGATTTTCAGGGGCTCGGCCTGGAGGCGCTGAAGATTCTGCGGGAAGCGAAGGAGCAAACCGGCTTGCCCGTGGTGACCGAGGTCATGAGCACCGAAGATGTCGACGTCATCTCCGAATATGCCGACATGCTGCAGGTGGGCGCGCGCAACATGCAAAACTTCGCGCTGCTGCGCCGTCTGGCCACGGTGAAGAGGCCCGTCTTACTCAAGCGCGGCCCGTCCGCGACGGTCAAAGAGTGGCTCCTGGCCGCCGAATATCTCCTCACCGGAGGAAACTCTCAGGTGGTCCTCTGCGAGCGCGGCATCCGAACCTTTGAAACCGAAACCCGCAACACCATCGACCTGGCTGCGGTTGCCCTGGCTCGCGATCTGTCGCACTTGCCGGTGATTGCCGATCCCTCGCACGGAACCGGCAAGCAGAGCCTGATCGCAGCCGTTTCGAGGGCAGCGGTCGCCGTGGGAGCCGATGGTCTCATCATCGAAGTGCATCCCTGCCCGGAGCGCGCGCTCTCCGACGGCGCACAGTCCCTGGATTTCGCGGGCTTTACCAAGGTCATGCAGGCGTTGGTCGAACCGCTGCGGCAAGTCTCAAGACTGCCCGCAGCATCCTAAGGAGGGCGTCAGGGAGATGGCGATATCAGTGTGTCGTCGCCTGCGATGGCGACTGAATGTGCATGGCCGGATCGCCAAACAGAACGTAAGTCCGGCGCACATCCTCGTCACCGATTTTTGACTTGGCCTTGAGAATCGATTCGCCCAGAGTCGGCCGCGACGCGCTCAGAGCATTCTGCACGATGAATCCGTCGAGCCGAGCCTGCGGCACCGGCTGATTTAGGCCGGTCGAGGCCAGCACGGCCACAGCGCCGCCATTCGGCGCCAGCAGCAAGGTCACGCCCAGCGGTTGTGCATACACGTCCTGGAAGAATCCGTTCAGGCAATTCATGATCAGAAAGACCGGAAGCTGCGATCCGTTGGTCAATGAGGGCACCAAGTTCGTGTCGAAGATGGCGGATCCGGACCACTGCTCTTCCGATCCATGCCCCAGATAGTTCACCAGCAACTTTCCCTTATCGATCGCGCTCACAATGTCCTGCTGAGCCACAGCCGGCGCCCCCACGGTACCGGCGAAAACTTCCGCGACCTGCATGGTCGCCGGAAGATTCTTCTCAACCATCTTCGTGTCTTGCGTAAAGCTTTCCGTGTCGTCCCTGTCGGCGACCATTAGCGCCTGCCCTGTCCACGCGCCGCTGTTAGATTCGCCTTCGTAAGCGGCGATCTTGCCGACTACGACCTTTTCCTCGTCCGCTGTGCCGACCGGCAGGCGTCCAGTCGCGATGGTTGGCATGCCGCGATTGTTGAAGTCGGAGAACCAGTCGTCCGATGCGGTCATCAGTCCGGTGATCGGCAACAGCCGCGTCGGAACCAGGTCCGACGGGCCAAAGCCCAAGTAGTTTCGCGGATCGAACGATGCCCGGCCGTTCAACAGCAAATAAGTCGGAGCCTTCTTCCAATTCGTGGTCGCGGATTGCAGGAACTGCCGGATAGCAAACGGGCTGCGCTCACCGAAGTTGAACTCATCGTACAGATCGGCGATCGGGACTACCGCGGACGACTTGCCCTCGGCCTGATGAGCGCGAACTAACGGCCCCAGCATTCCTTCGAATGCTCCGGAAGTGACCATCACGATGTCAGCGCCCGGTTGCGCACTGTGCCAATGAGACGGCTGGTTGGCCAGCACGCCGGCAGCAGCGGCGACGCGATCGGCTCCCACCGCTAGAAGAGTATGGAGCGTCGGCGCCGTCGGATTTGTGGTTGTCCACGGCACCTGCAGCGCAACGCCATACTTTCCGCTGTTCGAGGTGACCTGCGGCGTCAACTGCACCGGGTTATTCGGATCGGTGATGTCAAGAACCGTCGGCGCGCTGGTGAAGCCGCTCAATTGCAGTTCGTCGCCGGCACGCCCGGTAAACTCCAGTTCATCAGAGTCCGCCGCGTACCAGCGCGGATAGGTAATCCGAATCGATTCGACCAGGCTGGTGTCGAAGTCGCCGTTCTGCGCGGCGAGTGTGACGGTGTTGTCCCAGCCGCGCAGTAATCCGGGTGGAAGAGTAACCTTCAGCGTCCCTTTATCCTGGCCTGTAAACATCACGTCCCCAACGGAAGTGCCATTCAATTCCACCTTCACATCGTGGGGAAAAGCGACGATCACGCCCTGCAGCACGACTTCCAGCTGCGCCGGCTGCGTCGATTTCGCGTCGAAATACGGCACATGCAGCACCTGTTGCACCTGCTCAGTTGGCGTCGGAGAGACGAGCGCTCCGAAGAAGTTCTCCCCGTTTGCCGTCAGCAGCGCCGCAAAATAAGTGGTGTGCTGCTTCAACTCCACCGTGGCAAGGTAGCCGGCCGGTGGCAGATTGGATCCGGACGAAGCGGGCAACGTGACAACGCGTGCGCCTGCACCCTCGCCTGCCACCAGCCAATAAACCCGCGTGCCCGAGAAAACCGTGTCAATCGCAGTGCCGTAGAAGTTGATGGCCGCCTGCTGACCAAAACCTCCCGGACCCGCCGTCGCGCCTGTGATTTGCATCGGCTGCTCGGTGGCTTCCGCGAACAGATGCAACGTTGCAGGATCCACATTCGGGTCAAGCCCGGCCTTCACCAGCGCCGGTTGCGGCACACGATACCATCCCTCGTGCTGAACCGAGATCTTGACCGCAGGATTCGCCGCCAGATTGAACTGTCTTTCCATCTGGCTGGGCGTCGGCGCCGAAGCGGAATGCATAGTCTCAACCACGTGGCTCTTCTCACCGCCAGGCACCAAAGCTTGCGCCTGAGAGAGCTGGCTGAACATTCGAGTCTCCGATGCCAGCGCCTTGCTGCCCGGATCGAGTCCTGCCTCGGTCGAGATCGGCCCGTGCAGCGTGCGTGTTCCGTTCACGTCGATATCTTCCAGCCAGTAGGAAGTGTCCGTGGCCGCGGGGGCTGCATCGATCCAGGCATAGCTCCTGCCGGCGTGCTTGGGCAAAGCGCCTGCCATGAGCAGAGCCGAGCCGGCGATGATCGACGGATTCATGCGCACACGGCTCCCGTTCTCCTCGCGGTAAACATTGAAGCCGAGATTGTGCGCCTCGCCGCTCGTCCTCCACGTCAGCAGCACACGGCTGGCTCCGTTTTTGTCGAGGCCGGAGTGGGCTGAGAAGGAGAGCAGCGTGATTTTCGTGGGGGCCGTAATGGTCTCGGTCTGCGTCGAAGAATTGTTCGCCAGGTTGGGGTCGGTCTGGTCTGCAGTAACGGTCGCCATATTCGAGACCACGCCCGGAGCGCCCGGTATCGTCAGAATTGTGACAGTCACCGTCGCTGCGTTGGCCATGGTGCCGACTTGGCAGGTCACCGTGCCACCCGCTTCCGAGCACGTGCCCTGGGTGCTGGTCGACGACAGATAAGTAACGACGGAAGGCAGTGTATCAGTGACGGTAACGGTCGTGGCCGTGGCCGGGCCGTTGTTGGTGACCGTAAGGGTATAAGTCAGCGGCGTCCCTTCGGTCACAGGATTCGGAGTCGCTGTCTTTACAATGGCCATGTCCGCGCTGTTGGCATTGGCAACGATTACCGTAGCGCTGGCGCTGCTGTTGAACGCTCCCGTGTCTCCGTTCGTCGCGGTCCCGGTCGCCGTGTCGGTGATGCTTGTTCCCGAAGGTGTACTGCCGACCACTTGCAGCACCAGAGTAAAGTTCGCGGTGGCATTAAGCGCCAGATTCCCGGCATCTTTGCAGGTGATGGTGCCCGTTTTGCCCACTGCCGGAACGATCGGGCAGGTCCATCCCGCAGGCGGCGTGATCGACTGGAACGTGGTGTTCGGAGGCGTAGTTTGTGTGAAGGTAGCCCCGTTGGCCGCCGATGGCCCAAGATTTTGCACGCTCTGGGTGTAAGTGACGTTGCTACCAGCCGCTACGGAACCCGGGGCGGCGGTGTTCGTCACCGACAGGTCTGCCTGTGCGCCGGTCGCAACTACGTCGTTGGCCGTCGCGCTGTTGTTCGAGGAATTCGGGTCTGTAGTCGCGGAACTGACACTTACTGTATCGCTGATGGTTGTGCCCGAAGCGGTGCCCGCATTGACCTTCACTACAAATGTAATCGTGGCGGGTGTGCCGGGCGCAAAGCTGGGATTCGAGCAAGTCAGCGTGCCCACATTGCAAATCCATCCCGCGGGCCCGGAAAGCGTCTGCGCGGTTGTGTTCGCGGGCAGAGTTTCCGTAACCGTGACATTCGTCGCTGTGCTGGGGCCGGCATTGCTGATCACTTGCGAATAGGTGATGTTGTTGGTTGCCAGCACCGGAACCGGGCTCGGCGTGTTCGTGACCGAAAGATCCGCTCCGTCTGCCACCGGCACGCTCGCCGTCGCGCTGTTGTTGGCATTGTTTGGGTCCACTGGCGTGGTGTCGGCCACCGATGCGGTGTCCGTAATCGTGGTGCCGGAGGCCACTCCGGAATTGACCGTCACAACGAAAGTAAAGGTCGCGCTGGTGTTTGCCGCCAACGTCGTGTTGGCGTTGTTCGTGCACAGCAGGGTTACCGTACTGCAGGTCCACCCTGCGGGACCGGTCAAGGAGAAGACGGTCGTGTTTGCCGGCAAAGTCTCCGTCAACGTGATGGACCCGGCCGTGGTTGATCCAGCGGTCGCAGGGCCAAGATTCTGGACGACCTGCGTGAAGGTAATCCTGCTGCCAGCGGTCACCGGAGTCGGGTTGGGCGTATTCGAAAGACTCAGGTCAGCCTGCCCATTGGAAGCGACCGCAATGTTGACCGTGGCGGAGTTGTTATTCAGGTTCGTATCGCGCGATGCAGTGCCCACGGTTGCGGTGTCGGTGATGATCGTGCCGGCGCCTGTGCCTCCGTTCACCGTGTAGATCGCAGTAATCGTTCCTTTCGATCCCGGGGGCACGCTGGGATTGGTGCAGGCAATGGGCGAGGCGTTCGGGCAGGCCCACGCGCCGCCGCCGGTCGTGACCACGGAAACTGAACCAAAGGCCGTGTTCGCCGGAAGTGCTTCATTGAAGGTCGCGGTGCTGCAATTGCTCGGACCCGTATTGGTCACGATTTGCGTATAAGTAATGGTTCCGCCGGCCGCAACCGGACTCGGAGTTCCGCTGTTACTCACGGCCAGATCGCACGCAGGGCTGACCGGAGTATTCACGGTCGTGCTGTTGTTGGCCGTATTCGGATCGCTGGTGGTCGCAGTTACCGAGGAATTCGCAGTGATGGTGCCCGTGGCTACGGTTGCCGGAACATTCACCACGACCACGATGTCGGCCGTCGCGGTCGCAGCCAGGTTCGGGTCAGTGCAGTTTACATTTCCCGTGGCGCCGACTGCCGGCGTGGTGCACGTCCAGCCGACTGGCGGTGAGACCGATTCAAAGGTGGTATTGGTCGGCGTGGCTTCAGTGAAGCTCACGCCGGTCGCAGCCGCTGGTCCGTTGTTGGTCACGGTCTGCGTGTAAGTAATGTTATTTCCGGAAAGAACATTGCCCGGCGTAGCGGCCGTCGTGAGAGCGAGATCGGCCTGTGTTCCGGCGGCCACAACGTCGGTTGCGGTCGCGGAATTCGGTCCGAAGGATTGGTTCGCTGCGTTGACAGTCGCGGTATCCGAAATCGTTATGCCGCTGGCCGTGCCTGCATTCACCGTGTAGACCACCGTGAACACGCCCGAGGTCCCTCCCGCAACGCTTGCGTTCTGACAGCTCACTGGTGGCGGAGCCGGAGTGCACGTCCATCCCGGGGGCATCGTGATCGAGGCAAACGTCGTATTGGCCGGGGTCGCTTCGGTAAACGTGGCGGTTGTCGCCGCTGTCGTTCCTGTGTTTGTCACCACCTGTGTGTAGGTAATGTTGTTGCCCGCCTGCACGGGATTCGGCGAAGCCACATTCGTCACCGACAAGTTCTGCGAAGTGTTGCCGACAATCGTCGTCACCGTCGCGGTGTTGTTAGCGGAATTAGGATCATTCGCCGACGAGCTCACTGAGGCCATAGCCGTGATCACGGTTCCATTGGCGGTGCCGGCATTCACTTTCACGACCAGCGTAAACGTCCCCGAAGTCGATCCTGCCATGTCGACGTTGGTGCAAACGACGTTGCTCCCGCCTCCTGGGCCTATACAGCTCCACCCTGCGGGCGTTGCCATAGAGACGAATGTCGTGTTCGCGGGAATGTTGACGACCAGGGTGGCGTTGTCGGCCGCGCTCGGTCCATTGTTCGTGACCACCTGCGTGTAGGTGATGTTCGCTCCCGCCGCCACCGGGTTCGGCGTTCCGCTGTCGGTCACCGACAGATCAGCGTTCGAAACCACACTAGCCACGTCGGTCGCGGTGTCGTTAGCGAGGTTGATTTCGCCACCTCCAGCGACAATCGCTGTGTTCGTGACGGTCGCAGGCGCGGATTGGGAAACATTTGCATTGATGGTGATCGAGGGATAGGCGCTGTTCCCCGCCACACTGTCTCCGCGCACGCAACTCAGCGTTTGGGATGACACCGAGCACGACCAACCCGTACCAATCGCACTCGTAGGCGTCAGCCCGAAGGGCAGCGTGTCGTTGATGGTGACCACGCCGTTGCTCGGCCCAAAAGGACTGAGGTTCCTGACCGGCACGGTATAGCTGGCGGTTGAGCCGCGCACGAAGTTCCCAACATGGCTCTTGCCCAGCGTCATGTCGGGCGTGCAGTCCGCGCCTGATTGCGTACCTGTGGTGGACTGGATCGAGGCGTTCGTCACGCTGAAGCCGGCCGCACCCGCTGTCGCGCCGTATGCCACGCCAGGATTTTCGGTCAAGCCGCTCGCTCCGCCAGCCACGCTGACCCCTGCCGGAGCACCCGAAACTATAACCACGCCGCCGCCACCACCGCCGCCCGGTCCGTGACGGTTCCCTAGAGTAAAGGCCTCGATCTGCCAGGCGTTGCCGCCGGTGCCGCCGCTGGCGTTGAGAGTGAGGCCGCCTTCGCCGCCATTGGCGGAAAGCACCACGATCGAACCACCGGCGCCGGCGCCGCCGCCGGCATCGTTGAGTGTGCCGTTGTAGGCCGGCGCGCCGTTGGCCGTCAGAGTGGCTGTTCCGCTAAGCGCGTTGGCGCGGATGATGATGATTCCTCCGCCCGCCGATCCGCTGCTGGCCTGGAGGTCAGGGTTGGAGTTGTTCCTTGTACCAGCTCCGCCCCCGCCGCCCATGGCCACACGATTGACCGTGGCGGGAAACGCAGCGCCGCCCTCGCCACCGACGCTGAGATTCGTACTCCAAGAGTCACCCCCAAATCCGCCCGATCCGCCATTGCCACCCCCGCCGCCGCCGGCGTTTTGATCATTGCCGGCCTGAGGAGCCGGCCCAGGATCAGCGTCAGTCCCGCCACCGCCGGCGTTGCCCGGCGCACCGCGGCCCATGCTGCCGTCGGCTCCGGTACCATTGGGGTAGCCAGTGCCTGTAGCCAGAAATGTTCCACCCGATTGGACCCAGAACGGCGTGCCGGCAACTCCTTCTCCCTTGACCGCATGCCATCCAACCTGGGTTGTGGTTTGAGGCGGGGGGGTGCCGGCAGGCGTGTAAGTAGCAGGTGCTGGCCCCAGAAAATCGCCGGCCGAACCTCCCCCACCACCCAACTGCAATCCCGCGCCGCCACGGAATCCAAGACCGTCGACTGCAACGGTCGCGCCTCCCAGGGTCAGCGTGCTCGATGTGTCCAGGGCCAGCACGCCTCCCGTCGACCCATTCCACGCGCTCGCCTTCAGTCCCGAACTCAGAGTCGCGGTCGTATACTGCGGGACCAGAATCACCTGATAAGTGGTCTGCCCATTCGCAGCCGTTTCGGCCGCGGCGTCGTAACCAAAAACCAGCCCTCCGCCGGCGCCTGCTCCGGAGATCGTCAACGTGCCTCCAGCCGCAGGCACCGCGTTGGTCGCGGTGACGAACTCGTAGTCGCCCGCGCTGTTCAGCGCCGTGAAACCCGCGCCTGTGCTGCCGTTTCCGTAAGCCACACTGTTGGAGGTGTTGATGGTCGCGTCCTGCATCTGGATTACCAGCAACAGGTTTCCTGCGGCAATGGCAGTCCCCGCCCCAGTTGCGGCACCCAACGGGATCGACGTTGCTCCCGCAGCTACGCTGGTCGTCCCGGGATAATAGGTGTTCACCACTCCCGTGAGCGTTCCGCCCGCTGTGGCCTGGGCAACTGCGGCGCATGCCGCCGACTGCACTGTTGCCACGGCAGTGAACGAATTGTTACCCGTGTTGGGATCAGGCGGCGAGGTCAGCGCATCCGTAACCGACGCCGTGTTGGCGTAAGCGCCCGAAGTGGCGGCCGTTTCTACCACGGCAACGGTCGCCGTTCCTCCGCTGGCCAGATTTCCAAGATTGCAGGTGATGGGATTCCCTGTGGTGACGCAGCTGCCCGTGCTGGGCGTCGCGGAAACGAAGGTCATCCCGGAAGCCAGCATGTCGGAAAGGGAAACAGTATTGGCGGCCGAAGGACCGTTGTTGAAGACGGTGATGTTGTACGTTGTGTTAGTGCCTTGAAATACTGCGGCCACGCTGGTGGTCACACCAATGTCGGCCGCGCTCGGATTGATCGAGATCGCTCCCTGCGCCCAGTTTGAAGTCGCGTTGGTGAACCACTCGGCCACGGGCACGCTGGGAGCGCCGGCTCGCGTGCTGCCCGTGCTCCTGACATCTCGATTCGCATTCGCGCCCGTTGTGACACTCCACTGTGACGCCTGCGGGCTTTCCACCGTGACGGCCACATTTTCGCCGGTCGCCAGCGTGTCAAAGACCATGCCGTTGACCACGCTCGGAACGTTGACTTGCGAGTTGCATTGCGAATTCACGGTCGCATTGCTCGCGATGCAACCTGCAGCTTCACCGTCCGCGGATACGAAAGTTCCCAGAGGAACGGTTTGATCCACGCCGCTGAACGTGGTCGCGCCGGCCAGCACACCGATGGTCGCCGCTGTGGGAACATTCACATTCACGACGATGTTGGCGTTTCCGCTGGCGGGGGCGAGCAGGGACCACAGCTCAACCCGGCGCGACGGCGCGGCATCATTCTGCGCGCCCAAAGAAGTGAGATTGACAGGCACTCCGGTGGCGGTGGGGGTGTATGTGATGCTCGACACCGTCGCCCCCGTGCTGTTCGTGATGTCCATTGCCACGCCCACGATCAGCAGGCGATTCGCCGTGGCTGTCGTAGTGTGCGCAAATGCGGTGAGGGCCACGGTTCCCGGCCCCGTGAGTCGCCCGTTGCTGGTAGATGAGGAGTTGCTGGTGGCGTCGACGCCCACCTGCCCATACGCGCCGGTTGCCGCCAACAGAAGGAACAGAAGAACTGAGATGCTCAGGTACGACGGCGGAGTACTGCGTCTGAAAACCTGCCTGCGCCATGGCCCAAGACATGCCAGCTTGAGCATTTTCTGCAAGACAGACTGGCCTCGCGCCGCGCAGCGCAGCACGCCTCCACCAATTCCTTTGAACCTGGCCTGCACGATTCTTCGCCCTACCTGTACTGCCTTGGCTTGCGCGATCCCGAGAATCTGGTCTCCCCGCAACACGGGATCATCTTGCTGGCCACAATCGCCCCGGGTAACAAACGCGTCGTGGTCGTGATCTGCGATCACCAGCCGGTGCAGCCGAAGACCAAAATTACTTTTCGTTAAGACAATATCGTCCTTTCGTAATTTGGCCACGATTACGGGAGTAACCTCGACCACTTCACCGTCACGAATTGCCGGAGACATGCTGGCGCCCCGCGCCTGAAAGCGCATGCCCATCCCCCGCTCCAGCAATTCGCGGGTGATGTCCTGAAAGAGCTCGGAGTCGGCTCCTGGAATCGCCATGGAGGACGATTGCACCTGTTCCCAGAAAGAAATTCTGAACGGACCCGGCTTCAGCCGCGCCCAATGTGCGACTAAATAAGTTCGCCCCTAAATATGGGCGTTCGCCCTGCGGGCGCTGCGTTCAATCCTGAAAATCTGCAACTGCACTTACCGCCGCCTCGTTCGGCTCAAAGGCATAGCGATAAACTGGGATCTCCGCAACGACTTCCTCGAGGAAGTTCAGCGCCGACTCGACGTATTCATGCCGGTGAAACGGCACAAACGCGCGCGCGAACAACTCCGCCACCGCCTGGCTCGGCGAAAGCCGCGTGATGACATTGCCGTGTCCATGCTCAAGAATGAAAATCCGCGCCAGCGGCGCACTGTTCGGGGACGCATACATCGCCTCCCCATGCCAAGGCGTTCCGTACATCCTTATCGTTCTGTCATCCCGAGCGGAGTTTCCGCTGTCATTGCGAGCTAAGTTTCCCCTGTCATTCCGAACCGGCGCGCAGCGGCGGTGAGGAACCTGCTTTTTTTCATCCCTCCGCACGATAATCCGGTCGTCGCTCAGCACCTCAACGTCCTCGCGCGCCGTCCACAACCGGGTCGTCGTGCTCTTCCCCGCTCCCGAATGCCCGACGAACAAATTCCCGATCCCATCCGCCCGCACAATCCCGCATCCATGCAGCTCAATGGCTTTCTCCTGCGTGAGCCGGTGCATGATGAGTAATTCGTCGAGCGGATACTCGAGCGGAGAAACCGGACGTCCCGCACTCACAAGGGATTCTTTGCTCATCTGGAGTTTCGCTCGGCGGAATTCCCTGTCCACAACCAGCCGCTTGTAGGGCTGGCTTGCCACGATCGAAGAACTGAAGTCGAAGACGAAGCCTGCGCCATCTTCCCGTAATCGCCAGACAGAACCAGAGTCAAACAGGCCCCGCCCGGCAGGAACACCAAGGCTCTCAACCCACTCGATCCGAAGACGGATGTCCGACCTGCAACCATCAGCGCGAAATGCCGCAAGGGAAGGAAACAAAGCCACATCGTCGGGACTGTGTCCGCCCACCTGAACCGATACTCCGCCGACCTGAAATGCGCTGCGGTGCACAACTCCCGAGTCTCCAGACTGTTGGCGGCTTTCGTGCGCAACGGCTCTCATTGTGTCTTCTTGACAACGACGTCGACTAAGACCCTATGCTGCTGCAGAACAGGACAACGCAACTGCCCGTAGTAGGTCCTGCCGACCCGGACGTCTTGCAGTGGCCGAGGACAGCTTCTTCCGGCCGCAAACTGATCGTCACAACTTTCGGCGGTTCATACTTCTGCTTGTTGCTTTCGACCGGATTCTGCTCTTGGTTCATTCCGCCTCCTTGTTGGTCGTTGCCATGCGGTCAATGACCGCAGCTGCCGCACGCGGACACCGCTGCGGAATTGCCGAGAATAGGAAGCAGCTGTTGCGGCCCGCTCCAGCTCTCCACATCGATCTCCTTGCTGCGAATGCGGCGCGCTGATTCCAACATCTCAGCGTGCTGCGTACCCCCGGGACAGAACTCACACTGCCCATGCGCCGAAATCTCGACACCCACCACCGCAGCGCGAAGGTGCGCGACCTGGCAGAGAAACTCCACCGGACTCTCGCGGTCGCCACTCTCCATCTCGCCGTTGGCAGGACACATCCCGCACAGCGACTGAATTCTGCATTGCACGCACTTGGTCAATTTCGTGCGCTTCTGCGACCGCATCCGCAGCAGGGCGTTCTCCCAGACCTGCCGAACGCCGGCCTCGCGGACAGTGAACGTCTCTTGCTGTGAGATCACGCAGATGCCCATCTCGCCATAGGCATTCAGCGCGAAGCCGGTCATTCCTCCGCCGCAGTGATATACCGTGTCGATTCGCGAAAGGTTGGGCGGGTTCTCCAAGTCATGCTTCGCCAACCTTTGGTATTCGCTTCTTCCCTTGGGAGCCGCCATATCCAGCGCCACCACTTCCTCGGGCGTCAGCCGCACCGCCAGCGGGCTCTGCGAGCAGTCAATCCGCGGATTGATCTGCCCGTCCATCTTGAATTCCACTCCCAACTCTTCTTCCGCGAACCTTCGCATGGCCATCACTTCATGCTTGTTGATGCTGGTCGCCACCGTCTTCAGCTTCAGCGGCAATCCCCGCTCCTTCAGCAGCCTGATTCCCCGCAGGCAGCGGTCATACGACCCCGGAATCATGGTCAGCGCTTCATAGGTCTCCCGGGTGCGCCCGTACAGCGTGATCTCGATGGCAAACGGCGGCCACTCCGCCAGATAGTCGGCGATCTGTTCGGTGATGATCGTCCCGTTGGTAAACAGCGTGATCAGGAATCCCTTTTTCTTGGCGTAGGTGTAGATCTCGAGGAAATCCTTGCGCGCGAAGATTTCGCCGCCGGTATAGAGAATCCAGAAGCAGCCCATTTCGACCAGTTCGTCGAGGACGCGGAAGTGCTCTTCTTTGGTCAGTTCGCGCCGCCTGGCCTCCATGTCGTTCATGGGCAGGTTGTTGTAGCAGTGCAGGCACTCCAGCGGGCAGCGCCGGGTCACTTCGATCGAGACCTGCAAGGGCACGCGCTCGCCCGCCTGCCGCTGATGCAGATCTGCGCTGAACGTGCCGTAGCTCTGATACTCCAATTTGCCTCCGTCCTGAAAAGCACCGGGCGCATGGTCCCGCCCACGGCCGCCAGTCCTCCCGCACATCGGAAGCTTGCTAGTCCCCAGCCATCGCGAGCGCTGCAGGAACCTCGACCAGACCGACTGCCTTCATCTCTTCGACAAACTGCGTCACATCGCGCTCGGCCTGCGCGGGATCGACTTCATACTCCCCCGCCACCGCCGCAGCCAGCTGCGTCACCGTTCGCGGACACTCCAGCAGTTTCCAGATCAACGAGCCTGTGCCATTGAAGCTGTAGATCGAGGCCAAATCTCCGACTCGGGAGCGCACCGGCACGATGAGGGTCTCCCCTGCGACCACGCGCGAAACCACCGACTGTGACCGGACCAAAGATTGTTCTGCCTGTGTGGTTGCCAATCCCAACTCCTGATTCCGGATTTCGTAACAACTCTGCCTTCGAAACCGCGCCGAACGAAATGCCGGCGCTTTCGTCACATATTGAGATTAGGGCAGAATCCCACGCCTGAAGCAATCAGAGTTCAGCATAGGTATTGGGTTGGTTATCACCCCTCGTGGTTCCCGAACTATTTACAAAAACAAGGAGTTACGGACGTAGCCCCGGGGCAAACCGGGGGACAATTCAGAGCTCGCCGCTCGTCCCAGGCTCCGCACCAGAAAGCATGTTTTCAGTGGACAAACGAAACAAAACGCTATAAAAAGAAATCCAGCATTGCGGACCCTGGAACCCGATCTCGTCGCCCACAATTCCTGTGCTCAACGAAGAACGCCGTCGCGCCATCCTCGATCTGTTAACCCATCACGGCCGGGTCCTGGTCACCGAACTTGCCCGCCAGTTCGAAACCTCGCAGGTTACGATTCGCAAGGACCTCGAGATTCTGCACGCCAACGGCCTGGTCCACCGCACGCACGGAGGAGCGCTGCCCGCGCGCGAGGGCGCCCTCGAAGATCCGACGCTACGTGAAAAGGAGCAGCTCCACCGTCAGGAAAAGCTGCGCATCGCGGAGGCCGCCGCCGCAAAAGTGAAAGAGGGCCAGGTTCTGATTCTCGATTCGGGCACGACCACTACGGCGATTGCGCGCGCTCTGCGCCATCTCAAGAACCTCACCATCATCACCAACGCCGTCAACATCGCCGCCGAACTTGCGGGAACCGCCGTGGAAGTCATTCTCACCGGCGGCACGCTGCGCAAGAATTCGTTCTCTCTGGTGGGTCCGATTGCAGAAGAGACGCTGCGCCGCCTGACCGCCGATTTGTTGTTTCTTGGCGTCGATGGTTTCGACGTCCACTACGGCCTCAGCACTCCGAATCTGCTGGAGGCAAAAGTCAACCGCGTCATGGTCGAGGTCGCGAAGAAAACCGTCGCCGTCTGCGATGCCAGCAAGTTCGGCCGCCGCAGCCTGTCGCTGATCGCCCCGCCCTCGGCGTTGCAGGAAGTCATTACCGACCGTGGAGCGCCCAAATCCGACCTGCGCGTGTTGAAGCAGGCGGGAATTGAAGTCACGCTGGTGTAATTCTCGGATTGCAGAAGTTAGATTTCAGATCGCAGAATGAAGCCCTCTTATGCGCAGTCACCGGCAATCTGAAATCTGCAATCTGCGATTTGATTCCGCATTCTGACTTCTTCATTTTGACTTTCCTATGCCCCGTTTCGACGTCACCATCGCCGGCGAACTCAACCTCGACCTCATCCTCTACGGCCTGCCCGAGCAATTCGCCCCCGAGCGCGAAGTGCTCGCCGACCGCATGATGCTCACGCTCGGATCGTCTTCAGCGATCGTGGCTCACAATCTGTCGATGTTAGGCAGCCGCGTCGGATTTCAATCGCGCATCGGCGACGACCCCCTGGGCGAGATTGCGCTCGAGCGTCTGCAGCAGGGCGGCGTCGATGTATCGCGCGTGCGTAAAGTTTCCGGGCCGGTCACCACCGGACTTTCCATCATCCTTCACCACGATGCGTGGCGGAACATACTCACTTATTCCGGGACCATCGCGGAACTGACATGGCAGGATCTCGACCTCGACTTTCTGGCCGATTCACGGCACTTTCATCTGTCGTCCTACTACCTGCAGCGGGGATTGCGGCCCCGCGTCGCCGAACTGTTTCGGGTGCTGAAATCGCGAGGACTCACGATTTCGCTCGACACCAACGACGATCCCGATGACAAGTGGGAGGGTGGGCTGGAAGAAGTCCTGCGCCATGTTGATGTCTTCTTGCCGAATGAACGCGAAGCGTGCAAAGCCGCCGGAACCGAGGACCTGGAAGCTGCGGTGAAGAAACTAAGCTCGCTGGTGCCGCTGGTGGTGGTCAAACTCGGCCGCAAAGGAGCGATGGCGCAGCGCGGAGCGGAGAGAATCGTTATGCCCACAAAGGAAATCGAGGCGGTCGACACCGTGGGTGCAGGGGACAGCTTCGACGCCGGATTCCTGCACGAGTTCGTGCGCGGGTCTGATCTAGCGACATGCCTCGCCAGCGGCAATCTTGCCGGAGCGCTCTCGACAACGCGCCCCGGCGGGACAGAAGCCTTCCGCGACACGGCTCACCGTGAGCAATTCCTGCGACGCTAGATGTTCGAGCCCAACTCGACATTACGCCAATCACGCTGCCGGACTTGGTCTGCTGCCTCGAGTTTCCTACCGTGACGGGTCGTGCGACGCACGTAGTGTAGACGCGATGGTGAACGATCGCTACGCTGGTAATCATGGAACCGCAAGAGATAACGACGACGGTCCCCCCAACTCGAAGCACCAATTGGTGGGGCCTCGGCAGCACTGTTGGGTTGTTTGCTTGGGTGTTATTCTGGCTAAAGAGAGAGCCCGGATCGGCGACCGAAAGCGCCCTCTGTTGGGGAACTCTTGCTGTAATTCACTTCTCTGCAATCAAGGCCGCGCGGCGGCGCTACGGCTGGTTTTACCTCGCCCCAGTTGGTCTCTTCTAGATTCTCGTGATTATCGCGCTGTCTGGTGGCATAACGTCCTAAGAAACACATGCTGTTGAATAAGCCACATCGACGACCACCGCTACTTCCCACTCACCTCCAGCAGCAAATGATCTTTGAATTCCGTCTTCAGCTTCGGAGCAGCACCGTCTGCGGCCTGCACCGTCCCCAGATCCTTCCCGTCCACATAGTCTTCCACCTCATAACTCCCCGGCTTCAGCCCGCGCAGCTCCACTTCACCCTTGAACGATTCATTCTCGGGCGCGAAAAACGCGTAGTACATCTTGCCATCTTTCTCAATCGCGTACGCCTCGGGCGAATCATAACCGGTCACATACAGATCGAGGAACTCGCCCTTCGACAGCATCTTCTGGTTGTAGAGCGCGATCCACTTCTTCCAGTGCTCTTCTTTCTCGCTGGTCAGATTCACCGGCTTGTACTTCGGTCCCGGATCGGGCCACACAAACTTCGTTCCCAGCACTGCGCCCGTTCCCAGAGACGACGCGAAGTCCGACCCGTGCTCGCTCCAGTTGCCGTGGCCGACCGGGGTCATCGACGAAAGCTCCACGTGATCTCCGTAGACTGCCGCTTCCGGCCCCAGCAGCGCCTTGTACATCTTGGTGCGCCGGCGCACCTGCACGCCGCCCACCGGATCGGCCGTCACCGCCTGATCGATGAACGGCAGCCACGCCAGCGACGGCGGCGTTCCACACGGACACGCCTGGGTCACGCTTTCCGGTTTGATCGCCCGCGTCGTCTGAAAGATAACTTTGTACACCTCGCCCATGGCGTTGACCGATTCCTGCGGCGATTTGTGATGATGCGCCGGGTTATAGCACGCCGGCACGCTGTAAATGTTGTCGAGCTTCGACCCATCGAAGCCCCAGTCGCGAATAAACTTCTCCGTGAGTTGCTTGTAATACGCCTGCACTTCCGGCAACGACGGATCCAGCGCCGCCAGATTGCGGGTCATGCGCGCGTGCTTGCCATTCTTATCGAGAATCAACCAGTCCGGATGATCCTTCACCACCTGCGACACAACGTATTTATGCGACTCCCACCGTCCGTCGCCATCCTCCACTCCCAGCGGCAGCCACCAGAGCTGCGCCAGTATCCCCTGCTTATGAAAGTCATCGACCATCTGCTTGATCGAATCGCCGGGGAACGTGTCCTTGCGCGGATTCCAGTCGCCGTAGGTATCGAACCAGCGGTCATCGAGGGTCGCCCACTTGATGCCCATCTCTTTCAGCTTCGGCACCGTGCCCAGCATTTGCGCCGGAGTCACGTTGAACTCATATCCCCAGCCGCACCAGCTGACGTTATAGGCCTCGTTCGACGGCTTCGGAATTTCCCATCCCTCTTTCTGCAGCACGCTCGACCACATGCGCAGCGGCTCGTAGAAGTCGCCGCTGTAGACCGCGACAAAGGTGCGGGGCGTCGAGTAGCTTTCTCCCGGCTTGAGCGCCGTATTCGCCGGGAGGACGACGTCCGTCTTCACGCGCCCGTCCGCTTCCACTTTCACCGGGATCGAAAGCGTCCACGGCAGCGTCTCCACGTGGCCGATGGCTTCGCCCACCGACGCCGTCCAGAATGCGACCACCGGAATCCCGCCGCCGTAGCCGCCCTTGATCGCTTCACCCATCAGGTTCGGCTGCGAGGAAACACGCGTGAGCTTTTGCACGTCGTCTTTGCCCCAGTCATAACTCGATCCCTGATACGACCACATGTCGTAGGGCTGCAGCTTCGCATCCACCAGCTTGGCGTTGAAGCGATGCTGCTGCACCGTAGCCTGATCGAGTTGAAAATCAGCCGTCCCCGCATTCTTGTACTGCACGCTGACGAAGGCCAGGTTCGGGAAGTCGTCATAGGACTCAACCACAGCAGTGCGCTCGATCGCCGCGCCAGCCGCGGCTGGGTGCGACGAAATCTCCACTCGTTTCCCCGATCCCAGCTTTCCCGCCGCATCCGAAACCTTCGCCGAGGCCAGGTCAGGGACGAACTGCAGTTCTTTTCCACCGTGCGTAATCCCATTGCCGCTCGCAGCGCCGGGATCATCCAGCGTCAGGCGTTTCCCGTCCTTGAGCAGCGTGGCCTGAAGAAAACCAGAAGGCAGAATCTGGAACTCTGCCGCGCTCGTGGTGATCACAATCGGGCCGTTGGCCCGCACCTCAACCTTAATGGCAGAAGTGCGCGGCGCCTCTGGCTGCGGCTCAACCGCAGCCTTGGAGCAGCTGAGCATCAGCCCGGCCACCGCGACAAGAACGATCGCGAGAATTGAGGAGAAGAATCCGGGCAGACCAACGCAAGACACGAAGCGCTTCATGTTTCCCTCTCAAGCTGCAAGGTAACGAAAGAAAAAGTAACGTTTCGCAACTATACGCCGATTGTCGAATCTTGGCTACCTTGCGAGGGATCGGGCGGTGTCCTAAATTCTGGAACCACGAAGGGCACGAAGTCACACGAAGGGATTAATTTTTCAGGCTTTCCTTCGTGTTCCTTTGTGCCCTTTGTGGTTTGCCGATTTAGGACACTACCTAGGAATTGGTGCCGCTAATAGATCCCACCGCCCGCCTGCGTGCTCTCAATCTTTCCCCGCTCGACGGAAAGGACATACGCCGTGCCTCCGTCGCCGGTCCACGAGTTCAGATCAAAGCGCCCACCGCTGCTGACCCGGTACACAGCTATGTCGTGAAAGGTAAGGGGCGTATCTTTCGTGCAAACCTCCGGAGCTTTCGCAGGCCGCAGGAAATACGCGCCCTTCCCTGTGCCAATGACGGCAGCTTTCCCATCCGCCTCGACCAATACCGCCGATTTTTCGTCGATCGCGACTTCCCGCGGCGACGCGCTCCAGCCATCTTTGATGATGCGCGCCAGAAACCCCAGCGTCCGGCCCATGCGGTCGCGCTTGGCAAAATGCGAATCGGTAATCAGATTGGCCAGGAGCGGAATGTTGAGAAAATCCGGCACCAGCGTCACCCGCTCGAAGTAAGGGTTGGGCAGCACATCCGTCGACGCCAGATCCTTGTCGTCCGGCTTGTCGCCCAGCGCGCCATAGACGAACTCGCCTAGAACCGCCAGTCCCGCGCTGGTGCCGCCGATCGGCTTTCCGGCGGCGATGTGGTCGTTCATGGCAGTCTGCACCGCCGTTCCCTTCCAGCCTCGGATGTAGTTGGCCTGGTCGCCGCCGGCTATGAAGACCACCTCCGCCTTGCGAATGATTTCGGCCACCGCCGGCTCCTGCGCCGCTTCCCGGTCGGGAATGATCAGCGTCGCCACGGAATTCGCCTTGCAAAGCCCGTTCACGTAGGAGTTGTAGGCATCGTCCCCGCGGGCGCGCAAGATTAGAAAATCGCCGCCGCTGCCCCGCTCGCACAGCCAGCGAAACGCCTCATCCAGGTCGCTTCCGCCGCCCATCATGGCAATACCGGCGACCGGCTTGGTCTGAACATCCTCTTTGTTCCCCAGCCGAAAGTACTTGTAGGACTCCCCGCGCCCAAGGGTCGCCAGGCAGGCAAGAGAAAGGAACAAACAGCAAAAGCGAAGATTTATACTCTTCATATGGCGGCTGCACCTCGAGTCGAATGTATGGAACTGCCAAGGGCGGGGATTTGAGCCCCCCCGCACGAGCCATCACGGTAGCGGAAACATCTGCGAGGGGCAACCATCCGTCTTTTCCTCGTTGAAAGTTACCTGGTTCCTGTCGATTTTTTGACTTCTGTTTCGTCTAACCAGCGAGGCAGGGAGTCTGCGGGCCGGCGATTCAGGACGCAAGAGGCATGAACGGTGAATCCTTTGAATTCCGGCCGAAATCTATGTAAAAAGTGTCTTTGGGGCTGCTTCACTGGCCAAAATCGCGTCTAAACACCAAGTGTATGTTTTGTATCACCAGAGAGAATTCATGGCGAAACGAATGATCCTGATGTTGGCCGTCATGGCCGTGGTGGTGGGGGGCCTGGGCTTTCTGAAGTACCGGCAGGTTGAGATCGGAATCGCCCAGGGAGCCAGCTTCCAGCCGCCGCCGACCGCCGTCACTACGGTAGTCGCCCAGCGCCAGACCTGGCCCTCGATCATGACCGTGATCGGCACGGCCGCTGCGATCGAGGGGGTTACCGTCAGCGCGGACCTGCCCGGCACGGTCGACAAGATTCATTTTGAGTCTGGTCAGTGGGTAAAAGAGGGCGACATCCTTGTCGAGCTCGATACTCGCCAGGAACAAGCCCAGCTTGCCAACATGGAGGCGCAACGCGATCTGGCTGAGATCAACTACAGCCGGGCGCAGCAGTTGTTGAAGGAGGGCGTCATTGCCCGTTCGGAATACGACAATGCCGCCGCCCAGCAGAAAGCCACCGCAGCCCAGGTCGGCGACATCCGCGCCGCCATCGCTCGTAAGACGATTCGCGCGCCCTTCGCTGGGGTATTGGGCATTCGCCAGATCAGCCTGGGCCAGTACTTGGCGGCTGGTCAGGCCATTGTCTCCCTGCAGTCATTGAACCCCATTTACGTGAACTTTGGAGTGCCCCAGCAGGACACTCCCAAGGTGGCGATGGGCCGCACTCTGCGCGTGACCAACGGCGATCTGCCGGGGATGGCCTTCTCCGGACGCGTCACTGCCCTCGATTCGGTGATCAGCGAACAGACCCGCACGATTCAGGTGCAGGCTCTCCTCGCCAACAAGGGAAACCTGCTGCGTCCCGGAATGTATGTGCAGGTGGAACTGCCGCTGGGTAATGCGCGCGACATCATCCCCCTGCCGGCCACTGCCATCAACTATGCGCCTTACGGCGACTCCGTGTTCGTGGTCGCCGACATGAAGGATGCCAAGGGGAATTCGTACCGCGGCGTGCGGCAGCAGGTGGTGAAAATCGAGGGCAGCCGCGGCGATCAGGTTGCCATCGTTTCTGGCCTGAACGCGGGCGACGAAGTGGTCAGCGCCGGCGCCTTCAAGTTGCGCAATGGCGCGGCCATCGAGATCAACAATTCGGTCAAACCCGAAAACAGTCCCAATCCCAAACCGCAAGATAACTAAGACGAAGGCGCCTGAGAAGAGAACGAGCCCGTGAGCGAGGCTGGCAGCAAGGAGCGCGAATGAAGTTCACCGACCTGTTCATCAAGCGGCCGGTCCTGGCGATCGTGGTGAACCTCGTCATTCTGATCGCCGGTCTGCAATCCATTCGCTCTCTGAGCGTGCGCCAGTTTCCCCGGAGCGATATCGCCGTCATCACCGTCTCCACCGTCTATGTGGGCGCGAACGCCGATCTGGTTCGAGGATTCGTCACCACGCCCATCGAGCGCGTCATTGCCAGCGCCGACGGCATCGACTACATGGAGTCCACCAGCGCGCAGAGCCTGAGCACGATCACGGTCCACCTGAAGATCAACTACGACACTACGGCAGCGCTCACCCAGATCCAGGCAAAGGTCGCTCAGGTCCGCAACGATCTTCCTCCCGATGCGCAGATTCCGGCCATCGATCTGCAAACCGCCGACACCGAGTTCGCGGCCATGTACATCGGGTTTTCTTCCCCCGATCTCGATCAAAACCAGATGACCGACTATCTGACCCGCGTGGTGCAACCCAAACTGAGCGCGGTCAGCGGCGTGCAGCGCGCCGACATCGATGGCAGCCGCAACTTCGCGATGCGCCTGTGGCTCAAACCCACCGAAATGGCGGCCCGCGGCGTCTCTCCCTCCGATGTGCGCGATGCTTTATCGAAAAACAATTATCTTTCGGCTCTGGGCAGCACCAAGGGTTCGATGGTCTCCGTGAACCTGGTCGCGAACACCGACCTGCGCTCGCCGGAAGACTTTCGCCAGATGGTGGTCAAGGAACAGAACGGCACCGTGGTGCGCCTCGGTGAGATCGCCGACGTGGTCCTGGGCGCCGAGAACTATGACCAGGATGTCCGTTTTAACGGCGAGAACGCAACCTTCATCGGCATCTGGGTGCTTCCCACCGCGAATTCGCTGGAAGTCATTCGCAACGTCCGCAAAGAGCTCCCGGGAATCGAACAGCAGTTGCCGGCTGGCATGAAGGTGGGCGTACCCTACGATTCGACCGAATACATTCAGGACGCGATCAACGAAGTTTTGCATACGCTCGGTGAAACGCTTTTGATCGTCGTCATTGTCATCTTCCTTTTCCTCGGATCGTTTCGGTCCGTCTTGATTCCAGTCGTCGCCATCCCGATTTCGCTCATCGGCGCTGTCTTCCTCATGCTCATCGCCGGATTCACGATCAACCTGCTCACCCTGCTGGCGATCGTGCTTTCGGTCGGACTGGTGGTCGACGACGCCATCATCATGGTGGAGAACGTCGAGCGCCACCTGCACATGGGCAAGTGGGCCTTCCAGGCGGCAATAGATGCGGCGCGCGAACTGGTAGGCCCCATCATCGCCATGACCATCACCCTCGCGGCGGTCTACGCGCCCATCGGCATTCAGGGCGGCCTGACCGGAGCCTTGTTCCGCGAGTTCGCCTTCACCCTGGCCGGCGCTGTGATCGTTTCCGGTGTTGTCGCCCTCACTCTGTCGCCCATGATGAGTTCCAAGCTGCTGCGCTCCGGCGACACCGAGCGCGGCTTCGCCGGCATGATCAATCGCCACTTCGAGAAGGTTCGAAACCTATACGGACGGCTGCTCGCGGGAACCTTGCACTATCGCCCCGTCGTCCTGACGTTGTGGGTGATCGTCGCCCTGCTCATGATTCCGTTTTACATGATGTCGCAGCACGAACTCGCTCCCGACGAGGACCAGGGCGCGGTCTTCAGCATCATTCAATCCTCCGCCAACGCCACTCTCGATCAGACTGACCTGTTCGCCAAGCAGGTCTATGATGTCTACCATTCGTTCCCCGAGAGCGACAGCGTCTTTCAGCTCATGAATCCCTCGGGCGGCTTTGCCGGGATGGTCACCAAGCCCTGGAGCCAGCGCAAGAAGACCTCACAGCAGCTGCTGCTTGAGGTCAGTGGCCCGCTTTCCAAAATCGCCGGCATTCGCGTAATTCCACTCACCTTTCCGTCGCTTCCCGGAGGCGGCACCTTCCCGGTCGACTTTGCCATCGTTTCCGCGAATGAGCCGGCGCAGGTCAGCCAACTCGCTGAGCAGATCGTGCAGAAAGCCATGGCCAGCGGCAAATTCATGTTTGCCGATACTGATGTGAAGTTCGATCAGCCCCAGACCGAGGTCGTCTTCGATCGCGACAAGCTGCGCTCCCAAGGCATAGATCTGAGCCAGGCCGGTGAGGATCTGTCGACCATGCTAGGCGGAAACTATGTCAACCGCTTCAGCATTCAGGGCCGCAGTTACAAGGTCATTCCGCAGGTGAAGCGAATCGACCGGCTTACGTCCGACCAACTTTCGCAGATCTATGTGAAGGGCTCCGCCGACAAACTCGTCCCGCTCTCCACGTTTGCCACGCTTCGCAACACTACTGAGCCCAGATCGCTGAACAAGTTCCAGCAACTGAACGCCGTGCGCATTCAGGGCGCCATCCCTCCCAACGTCCCCCTGGACGAAGCGCTGACGGAGTTGGAGAAAGACGCCAAAGAAGTTCTGCCCCAGGGATTCACCGTCGACTACGCCGGTGAATCCCGACAGCTCCGCGTTGAGGGGAGCAAGTTCCTCGGCACCTTCCTGCTTTCGGCGATCCTGATTTACCTCGTGCTGGCGGCGCAATTCGAGAGCTTCCGCGATCCCTTCATCATTCTTGCCGGGTCCGTGCCGCTGGCCATCTCCGGCGCCCTGGTGTTTTCCTTCCTGGGATTCACCACCTTGAACATCTACAGCCAGGTCGGCCTGATCACCCTGGTGGGCCTGATTGCTAAGAACGGGATTCTGATTGTGGAGTTCTCCAACCACTTGCAGCAAACCGGTCTGAGCAAGCTCGACGCCGTGATCGGTGGGTCCAGCACCCGTCTCCGCCCGGTCCTGATGACGACCGCAGCCACCGTCTGCGGGCACTTGCCACTGGTTTTTGCGACCGGCCCCGGTGCGGGCGCGCGAAACAGCATCGGCATCATGCTGGTCAGCGGCATGATCATCGGCACCGGCTTCACCCTGTTCGTCGTGCCGTCGATCTATATGCTGGTCGCGAAAACCCACTCCCCAATCCGCGATGAGAACGAGCAGGCAGGCATCCTCGCACGTCCAACCGAAGTCACGGCCTGAAGCTTTCGCTGCGGGGACCTTCCGAGTTACCCCGGACATTGCTGATGCTGCGGCTCAACCCGTAAACTTGCGCATGCAGGAAGGAGACACCACCATGCGCAGAATCGCCCTTGTCCGTACTGTGCTGCTCGCTCTGGTCGTGCTGAGCATGTCCACGAGCGTGTGCGCTCAAATCCGCATTTCAGTGGGTTTCGGTCCACCGGCTTTGCCCGTTTACGAACAGCCCGTCTGCCCCGGCGATGGTTACATCTGGACTCCGGGTTACTGGGCCTGGGATCCCGATGCGGGCGACTACTACTGGGTGCCGGGTACGTGGGTGCCCGCGCCTGAAGTCGGCTACCTCTGGACTCCTCCCTGGTGGGGCTGGGAGGGCGGCAGGTTCTTCTTCCATGAGGGCTGGTGGGGCCCGCATATTGGTTTCTACGGCGGCGTCAACTACGGCTTCGGTTATTTCGGCAACGGCTTTGTCGGCGGACGCTGGGATCACGATCACTTCTTTTATAACCGGGAAGTGACCAACATCAACGTCGTCAACATTCACAACGTCTACAACGAACACGTCAACGTCACCGTCAACCGCATCAGCTATAACGGCGGCGAAGGCGGAATCATGGCCCGTGCTCGTCCCGAGGAGGAGGCTGCGGAACGCGACCGACACATCGGGCCGGTGGCGGCGCAGACCCAACATTTCCAGCAAGCCCGCGGCAATCGTGAGTTGCGCGCTTCGGTAAATCAAGGCAGGCCGCCCATCGCCGCCACTGGACGCCCGGGGGAATTCTCCGGCCACGAAGTCATGGCCTCCAGAGAAGCAGGAGCGCCCTACCATCCGCCGGCCAATCGTGGCGGCGAAACTCCGCGCGCGGAGAGCAGCGGTGGGAGGACCTTCACGCACCCGAACGAACTTCCTCCGATCGAACACATGGCGAAACCCAACACTGGCGACGCCAACCGCGACCAAAAATATCAGCAGAAACAAGACCAGCTCTTTGCCAAGCAGCAACAGCAGCGGCAGAACCTGCAGCAAAAGCAGGAGCAGGAACACCAGAGAATGGACCGCCAAAGCGCCAGCCAGGCGCAACGGCAGCAAACGGAACAACGGCACCAGCAGCAGACTCAACAATTGCAGCAAAGGCACGTGCAACAGCAGCAGCATCTGCAGCAAAAGCAACAACCGCGGCGAAAGTAGTGGGAGGCTGCAACAGATTCTGTCGCGCGGACCACAGCGCGGCGCTTGAGTATCGTGCGGGAGGAATCGCGCAGCGGTTCCTCCTCCACGTTCCCTGCCTCGATTCGCTCCGTCAGGCCCTACCAGGCGGCTGAAAAACTCGCTTCGGCGCTTGATTTTGGGCGGCGCAGCGCTTCAGCGCTGCGATAACGGATTATTTTCAAAGCCGCCTTAGCCCTTGAGGTCGGGCGGGCAGGAAATTATTTTTTCAGCAGCCTGCCCAACTGGTTTAGAAGAAATTGGTGAGCGCGGCAGGATTCGAACCTGCGACCCATGCCTTAAAAGGGCATTGCTCTACCACCTGAGCTACGCGCCCATCTTTATGAAGAAATTGTAACGGTTATTTGAGATGCCCAGCGGATCCCTTTCGGTCTGATTCAATCCACCGTTTTCCACCGAGCCGCCGCGCAATCACTCCCTTGATTGTAAGCATAGCGTCCCCGCCCGTCCAGCACGGGCAATCGGCTGCATAAAACCTTCATCAATTCGAGCTTGAAATGGCAGACTAAGATCGAACAGGGACGAGGCGTAGGCTCATGTTGACCGCGGCTCCGCACTCCCCACGCCACCATTTCCAATGGAGTTCGTCACTTTGCTGGCGCGCACCGGAGCATTGGATAACGCTGTTCGTCCTCAGTAAGTGATCAGGGAAAAGCGCCAACAATAAAGGGCCAGCCAACGAGGCCGGCCCTTTCCAGCAAAGCGGAGAACTCTAGAAACGGAGTATCAATCCCAGCGAGAGTTGCCTCGGAGAATTCGCTGTGCTGGTGATGAGCCCATACTGATTAGGGTTCTGAATGTTGACATTATTGAACAAGATCGACCCAATGGCATTCGCGTTAACGTTGGGGTTATTGAAACTGGCGTGATTGAAAACGTTAAAGGCTTCAGCCTTGAACTGCAAGCTCGAGCCTTCGGTGATCTTAAAGTCCTTAAGCAGGGCCATATCGAAGTTCGAGTAACGGGGACCATGAAGCGTATTGCGATCTCCCGTGCCGCCTCCGAACGGATACCCGAAAGCACTCACCGCGTTCTGTTGGTTCGCAAACAGCTCCAGCGCAGGCGTTCCAGTGTTCTGGTTCGTCACTACGTGCACGTGTTCCTTAACGGCGGAACTAGGTCCAAGGAAAACTGCCGGGCCAAGCTGCGTAAAGTTGATCGGAAAAGCGTTAGTCACCGTGGGGAAAGGATAACCTGTATGGAAACTGACGATTCCCGAAGTCCCCCAGCCACCGATAACCTCGTTCGCCCATTTCGGGATCGAACCGAGCATGCGTTGTCCGCGCCCGATGGGCAGTTGATACTCGTAGTTTGCGCTGATGGTGTGGCGGGCGTCGAAATCGGCGTCGCCCCGGCAGGCGCGCAGGTTCCTCAAGTCGCAAATAAGGCCTTGGCCATTGAAGTTGGAGAACACTGCGTCGTTGGTGATGTCGGAAACGTTGTCGATGCCGTGTGCATAAGCGTAGTCGAAATCAAAGTACAGGTTGTCGGAGAACTTCTTACGCACCGTGACGATCAACGAATGGTAATCCGATGCTGCAAAATTCCCTACGTTCGCGATGGAGCCGGTCTGGTATGGCAATCCCGAGTTCGGAAGCAGCAGCCCGGCATTCGCCAGATTGGATACCACAGTCGAGACATCTCCCGTGGCAAAGCTAATAGGAAACAGGTTAGCCGCCAAAGTGGTGCAGTTGGCGACCGGGAATGGCAGCAGGAACTGCCCAACCGTTGGGCAATTAATGCTAGGGCTGACGGTATTGATTGCGCCCTGCACTTGGTTCTCAAACCACGACTGCGGTGTCACCGCCGCCAGGTTCAAGTTGCCAAGGTTGCAAGGCTGCCGCGGTCCCGACGAACCGCAGAGCTCTCCCTGGATATTGCCGTAGGCAGCATTGAGGCTCTGATGCCCCGCGCCCGAGTCGACAAAATTCAACTGCTGAGCCGGATCGCCCGTCCCCAGCAACCGCCGCCCCAATTTCCCAAAATACGTGACCTCCAGAAGGAAATTCTTGGGCAATTCTCTCTGAAATCCAAACGAAGCCGTAATGTTGTAAGGCGTCTTTAGGTTGTTATTGAGTTGGAACAAGGTCTGCAAAGTTTGCAATCCGATACCGCAGGGTTGCCCCGCGGGCACGAAACTCGCTCCACCCGCGCCCAGAATTCCGTTGACTGCATTGATAAGTCCGCCGATTGGGCAGTTTGATCCGTTGCTAGTAGTAACGAACGGTGTGAACGGACGAGGAATTGTAGGACTGCCGGGGCCGATGCCGGGACCTGGCTGGGGAGGGGGCGCGCTGATCGACGTAAACCGCGGCGAACCGATAAAACCGGCGGGCGGGTTGATTAGCAGGGAATCCACTGGGTCGTTGGTCGTGCCGAAGTTTTGAGTCGCGGAGGTAGCAAAGATCTCGCTGGCTTCATCAATCTCGAAACTCAACGTGCTCAACACCCGATCGTACGCCATTCCGGCTCCGGCTCGGATACTGGTCTTGCGGTCACCCAGCAGGCGCCCGAGAATCCCCTCAGTGAATGACGGAGAATAAGCGATTCCAACCCGCGGAGCGAAATCCTTCCAGTCGGAGTTGTAGTAATTCGGACCATGATTCTTGGGCCCGCCCAGGTTGTAAGCCACAAACGGAGAGGCGGCAAATCCATTGACACCGTTCGCTGCATTCTGCTGGCGCGTGCTGAACATCTGCTGCTCGAAAATGTTTGCGACCGACTCGAATCCGTTGGCCTCAAACGGCACGCTGTGGTAGTTCCAGCGCAACCCGTACGTCAGGGTTAAGTCCGAGCGCACCTTGAACGAATCTTGCGCAAAAATCTCGTACTCGTTGTAATGGAAGTCCCGTATCGCCGGACTGAACTGAGCAACCGGGTTGCCTGCAACATCGTAGTTATACTGCGCCGTGTTCGAGGTGTACCGCCCCAGGATCGTGGTGAACGCGTTGTCCCACTGACTCAGAAAATTTCCACTGATGTCAGCCGGTCGCAGCGAAGTATTCAATGTCGTAATCGCCCCATTGAGACCAAGGGCCGGAAAGCTCACGTCGTTTGTATTCGATGAGTGGACCCTGATCGGCTTTATATCGGCTCCGAATTGCAGGTTATGCCTTCCCTTGGACCAACTGAACGTATCCCGAATTTCCGGCACCGGGACGTTGCTCGATTGTCCGCGCGGATCCCCGAAGGGACCGGAAATCACGTCGAAACCGTAGAGGTTAGGGATTGGTGCATTCGCCGCTGACTTAGGATTGAATGGGAAGTCGTCCACTTGGCGAGTGAGCCCAAAAGATGCGCTATTGAACATGCGCGAATTGATGGTCCACGTGTCGCCAACGACCCAGGAACGTTCGTGGGAAAAGTTGAAAAGCACTGGCCCGGCATCGTTCGGAAAGGCCTTCGTAACCTGAGTGTTGTTATCCCTGTCCCACGTCCCCCGGGCGAACAGACTGTGGCGCGAGGACAGGGTGTAGTCGATTCGTCCGACGTACGTGTTCTGCCTTACGTAGGAGGGCGCATTGAACAGAAAACCGGCAGTGTTGATGCCGTCGCCAAGGGCAAAGTCGTTTGGTTCCGGATAAGGACGGCTCGCAAGATAGCTTAGGAATGCCTGGTCTGCGCCAATCCCCTGAGGGTCGAATCCCTGGACGGTCAAAGAACCGGGTGTAAACACGCGTTGACCGTTCTGCGTGGTTATTGTTCCGGGCGTACCCGTCGCCGGTATCGTCGCCAACTGGTTGTTTTGGTTAACATACGAAAGTTGTCCCGCCCGGAATGGGTCCAATGGCACAGTAAGGGTATTCTGCAAGCCGACCGCATCACGGCGCCCAGCATAGTCAAAAAAGAAGAACAACTTGTCCTTCAGAATCGGGCCCCCTACGCTGCCGCCAAATTGATTGCGGGTCAGCTGAGCCCTTGGAAGCCCACTGAAGTTGTTGAAGAAATCGTTGGCCGCTTCTGCCGACACGCGATTGTATTCGTAAAGATCGCCATGATAATGATTCGTGCCGGTCTTGGTCACCAGGTCTACTTGCGCTCCTCCACTGCGGCCGAAGGAGGCATCCGCCCCACCAACAATGGTACGAACTTCGGAAACTGAGTCAATCGGCGCCCGCCCAACGGCAAAAAACGGCACTCCAATTCTCTCGTCGTTCACATCCAATCCGTCCAGGGTCACAGTTCCCGCGTCAGCGCGTGAACCCGTGACTGACCCAAATTGACTATCCCCCACGGCGCCAGACTGAACCCCAGGCTGAAGCACAAGTAACGCCGTCGCATCACCAACAATGAGACTCGGTAGGTCCTGCACTTGCTGCGGAGTGAGCACGTTTCCAATACTGGCATCCACTGTGTTCACAGTGCCTTCGCCGGACGCCGTCACTTCGATGGTCTCCCCGGTACTGCCTACCACCAGCGTTGCGTTCCTGGTTTCGGTCACGCTGACTCCAAGCGACAACTGCTCAATCGTCACTGTGCGGAATTGCGTCTTCGACACTGTCAGCGTGTAGCCCTCCCCGGGCGGCACATGCAGGAATTGATAGCCGCCTGCTCCGTTGGTCGTGGTGCTTGCGGAAAAAGCAGTTGCCGAGTTTGTCAGCTTAACCTCGGCGCCCGCCACAACCGCGCCGGACGAGTCCGTCACAACTCCCGCCAGACCGGAACTCGCCTGAGCGGACAAAAAGGTGGGCAGGGACAAAACCAGAACTAACACAATAACACACGCTGTTATGGCTAGCTTCATACTCTTCTTGATTCTCCTGGGCTGAAGTATTCCGAAACGCTCGTAACCAACTTCTGCAGGGGGAACTGCTTGAGCGGAAGCTAACCGACGAAAACTTTGCATACAGCCGGAGGAACGCCGTTCCTGCTCAAGAACTGGATAAGCTCTCACGCTAGAGCAATCACACTTCCATAACAGTTAGCCGTAAGCTTTGGCTCTTGAGGAGCCATACATTCCGTTCGTGGTTGTTAGTTATTGTTCTCACCAGTTTTATGGATTTCATCTTATGAGAATTCGTATAGCTCATAGCTAACAACAGACCGACGTTTTGATGCGACACAGTTCGCTGGCTCGCTCACAATGACAAAGAAATCAGAACCCCTCCACCAAGCGCTCGCGAGTTCGAGTCCACCATAACAACCTCTCATCGTTGCATCGCTCGAAACAAAAAGGCCGCCACTCGGCGGCCTTCGTGCGTTGCAGTATGGTCCTTGCCTACTTGACTTCGATCGTACCGAACGTCCCCGCCAGATTGTTGGCAGGTCCGGCGGCGAAGAACAGTTCGTTGGTCGGGCCGTTTCCTCCGATCCCATCGCCGAAGTCGATCCCCCACAGCTGATTGATGACGATCTGCTTTCCCGTCGTGGCATCTTTCATTGTGCCCACCAGCGTTCCGGTAGTCCTGTTAAACCCGTTGATGGTCCCGGAATTGGTGTTGTTCGAAATCAACACCGTGTTGCTGAGCGTTCCAAAATTGCGCGGGGCCAGGGCAATACCCCAGGGTTGGTTCAGAGGCGCACCGTGAATCAGAGCCTTGCCCGGAGTCACCGGCGTACCGTCTTCTGTGAACAGCTCCACAAAACCGCCGCTGCCGCCGGTCACGCTGGCAAACGTTACGTAGACAGTTCCGTTGATGTCGCGGATGCCGAAAGGCGCAAAGCCCGCCGGAATCGCCGCCGGATCGCTGAACGCATTTGCGTTCTTCACCGGGGTGAAGGTGGAGTCGAAAACGTCAACCTTGTTGTTCGCCATGTCAGCGGCATACAAAAAGTTCGGCCCCTTTGCGTTGTTGCTGATGGCCAGCCCGGTGTAGACCGAACCTGCCGCCGAGTTGTCCACCGCCAGAATGGCCTGGTTGAAGTTCGCCTGCGGCGCCCATCCGCTGATGGTGCCGTCCAAGGTGGCGAACAGGAAGAACGAAGACCAGGGACTCCCGCCCGCTACCATTACGTTGAACCCGCCATTTCCGTTGAAGACAACTCCGGTCGGCGAACCCGGCCCGTTAAGACCGTTCCCCGAATCCGGGCCGTTCCCCGCGGTGGGAATCAAAACCTTGAGCCCCTTGTTCTGCATTCCGTTGCCGCCATAAAGCGTCGACCATCCGGAGTTGTTGTCGGAAACCCACCAGGGTGTGCCGGGTCCGTGCACAATTCCCCACCCATTCACGAGCAGTTGATCCGCGTGGGATGCCTGTCCGACCTGATTGGAATCCAAATTGATGAGCTTGTACTGCGCCATGGCCGCGCTGGACGCGAACATCAACCACAGTCCGAGGCCAGCAGTGAGGGCGATCATGCGTCGTTGCATGGGGAAATCTCCTTTGTGTTTGCCGCGCCAGGAGGGTGAGGACGCTGATAGGCTCTCTCGCACAGAACCGCGATTTTCTCTGGCCCGGCTGACTTCCGCGATGCTAACGGCGCGCTGCCCTGCCGGTTGTCATGACATTGTCATGAGTTTGTACAATTTCCTGCTGCACCTCTCCTCAGGACCCATTCCATCGACCCCTGACCGCAAACTCTTGCGACAAAGTCATCGTCCAGATGGAGTAGCACTTCTCATTATCCGGTTCGCGAGTAGCCTGCTCGACATCGTGCAGCTGGCGCAATCGAACGGCAACATCAACCAGACCACCACGGCCTCCCAGACCTACGACCTCCAGCAGTTCGCCTCGCAGGGCGGCACACCTACATTCACCGGCCTGCTCACCAACGCCGCCGAGCATCAGGACACCTTGGTCTTCAACTCCAGCGGCCAGTTAGTCAACTCCATGAACCAGTCATCGGCCCAGCTCTACAACGCCATCGATTCCACCGGCGTGAACTATTTCTGCACGGTGACGGCCGCGAACAACGCCCTGACCGCGTTCGCCAAGACGTGTTCGAAGTAATGTCACGATGAAGTAAGTGAAGAACAATTAAAGATGAAAGCAAGTGGAAGTTAGAATAACTATAACTCCCTCGCAGGCTGCTGAAAGACTCGATCTATAGTTCCGCTTTGAAAGGTGCGCGGCTTCGAGCTGCGCCGTCAGTATCGTGAAATCAATGGCGGCTTCAGCCGCCGCGGGAACGTCGACAAACTAAGACGGTTCGTAACGAGCCTTGTACCAGACTGCTGAAGGACTCGCTTCAATGCTTGATCTTGGGTGGCGCAGCGCTTCAGTGCGCGTGGGAACCGGAATCTGACGCGAGCCGTGGATCAAAACCCGGAAGATCCCAGCCGCGAAGCGGCGGCATGGGATAGCCCGGGGCGTAAGCCCCGGGTAAGCGGGAAGAGGGAACAAAGTCCGGGAGGGACGGCACCAGTTCTCACGCACAGTCTTCACCGCTGCGATAACTGGCCTCATTTTTGAAAGCCGGCTTTACAATCTGCTGAAAACTCGCTTCGGTGCTTGATCTTGGGTGGCGCAGCGCTTCAGCGCTGCGATAACCGGCTTATTTTCGATGCCGGCTTTAGCCGCAGAGGTCGCACTGGTTGACAGAAATTACTCTTACAGCCTGCTATCGCGAGCCTGCCGAAACAACCGCCGCGCAAAACGTCGCCGGCCCGGAGCCGCTTTGTGGATTCCACACCGCGACCTCCAACTTATCGCCCTCCACGAGCGCCCAACCCTTCTTCCCATAGTCGCCGCTGAATCCGCCGATGACAATCTCGTCGTCAGTCCACTTTTCCACGTCCACCATGACCTCATCCGTATTCTGAGCAATGATTCTGCCCGCCGCCCAGTCCCGGGTCTTATCCCGAACCGCCAGATGGGGCGAGTCGGTGCGAGAGAATGGCACGTGCAGCCCGAAACCCTGACGGCAGGGCCGGCGCCGCGCGGTCCTAACACGAAGCCTCCGAACGCGACCGCGGACGCAGCCACGGCGATGATCGCAATCAGAAGAGCTCCACTCAGACCGAACCGAAAGCCATGCCTCACAACCCCGCCCACGGCTGCGCTACGCTCGACCGGCGTCTGCGCGATGCCGGCTGCGTGGCTCGCCGGATTGTCGTCGTTAGCGGAACTAACATCGCGCGCCGGCCGCACCGGGGCGATGAACCTATACCCGGCATGGCGCACGGTCTGAACGTAGCGCGGACGGTCCGCATCATCGCCCAAGGCTTCCCGCAGCTTTTTGACCGTGAAATTCAGCCGGCTGTCAAAGTCGCCATGAGGTTCCCCTGGCCACAGCGCGTCTTTGATCGCCCGGCGCGCGACCAGCTCGTTGGGACGTGCCGCAAGCAGCGCGAGCACTCGCAGCGCCTGCGGTGGAAGATCGACCTGGATTCCGCTTCGCCGAAGTTGAGAGTTCTTGATGTCCAGCTCGTACAGGTCGAACCGCAGAGAGGAACCGCATCTTTCGTCAACACCCACGACGCCCTCCACACACCGCATCGTCCCTCGCAGGCCCCCTCAACCCGCGAGCGCTCCCGAACATATCTCAACTTATGTCGGTAGTCAAACCTCTTATTTGCACAACGTTTCGGACTAACCCGGGACTAACCCAAAACTTCGTTGACATCTTTATGCGCAACCGGGTTACTGTTTTGACGTTTGATAAGGAGAACCGTATGCCAGCCACGATGTTTCGCACCGTTAGAAGCTTGGCTCTCGTAGCCCTGCTAGTCTCCATTTTCTTAGTGTTCCAACCCTCCGCCCTGGCGGATCACTTGGCTTATGAAGTGACGAGTACTTCTCAGTTTGGAGTAATCGATCTTGATACGGGTGTTTTCACGCCAATAGGCACCCTGTCGGTCACTCTCTGCGGGCTAGCTGTGTACCACGGCAATCTATACGGCTATGGCCCCTGTGGTACCGGCGGCAAGCTCTATGAGGTGAACCCAGCCAACGGTAGTGAGACAGCTATTGGCCCTGCCTCATCTAGCTACAGATTTCTCGGGTCCACAACCAAGGGAAGTTATGGCTTCGATTCAAACCTGAATCTGTATTCCATTGACCCAACAACGGGCGCTGCCACGCTGATCGGGGCCACAGGACTGAGTAGCCCCACCGGCTTCGGGGTCTCCACGAACTCAGACACTCTCTACATCACCCCGTCGAGCTCAGGCTGCGGAGTCGGCCATACTCTCCTGTATTCGGTCAACACCACCACGGGCACGGCGACTGAGATAGGCACCACAAACCTCCCTTGCGGTAGCGGAGCCTCGGTGTTCGAGAACAACACCTTGTACACCGGTGGAAATATCTCCCCCATCGCCGTGTACACACTAAACACGACCAGCGGCACCGCGACTTTGGTTGCTGACGTATCGGGGGCTGGCTATTTCTATGGGCTCGCACCAAAAGTACCGGTCCTAACCACGACGGTGCAGGACGTGACTACTGGCCATAACATCACCTCGGGAGAAATTCTCACTACCAATGACAACTTCCAGGTGACTGTCACCACCCACGACGTGGACTGCGCAGGCCAGTTTGTCGTCACCGCTCTCGGCGCGCCTGGTGCGCCGCCGTCGGTCCTGGTTCAGGTAGTTCCCTATATCATTGGCCCCGCGTCCGGCGGCGGCGGCTCCGTAACCGGGAGCATCTTGAACGCTGGCGGCAACAACGACTGGAAGATAAGCACCTCTTGCAACGGCGCTCAACCGAGACAGTTTTACTCTAGCCAGTTTGAATTCTTCGTCAAGATAAAGTAAAGGAAAACGAAACTCACAGAGCAGTGCTCGTCCACATTTGGTCAAAAATAAATCGGGCCGCCTTCAGGCGGCCCGATGGTTTAAGCGAATAGCTAATGGCCAAACGCCAAAAGCGATGTCTTAATCTCCCGCCACAGGCTCCGCCATCTCCGGCTTCGCCGCGTGCGCGCCATTGCCATTCCCATTCGGCTTCGCCAGCGCGCCCAGCGGAATGAATCCGTCCTGCGACTGCACCGGTTTCTCTTTCAACACGACTTCCCGGTACAGCGAAGCCATGCGCGCGTTGTAAGCCTCGTCATTCTTCTGCGGACCACGCGCTACGGCATCCTGTTTCTGCTTGGCGTCCCGCGCCCGGATTTTCTCCTCGCGCGCGTTCTTGGCGATGCCCAGCTTGTCGAGATCATGCTGCAGTTCGTTGGTCACGATCTCTTCCCGCAGCCTGAGATAGTCGACGTGCTGCTCGTCCATCTTCACTTTCTTGCCGCCGGCAAAAATCTCGTGCCGCCCATGCTCTTCGTACCACTTGGTGAGAGTCGCGGTCATGTGCATCTTCTCGATAATGTTCCGCCAGCCCACGCCCGTGTTGTAGGCGCAGAACGAAATCTCGCCCTCCTGCGTCGCGTACGGAATAATGCATTGCTCCGTCCGCCGGAAGTCGTAATTGAACAGATCCTGGAACCACATGCCCGCGATGAACAGGAAATTCCAGCGGTCGTTCGTGCGCCGCTTCATCACGTCATCAATCGTGCGGTCCGGACCAACTTTCCCGTAGTCCTTTCCGGTGACGTGATAGTTCTTGTCGAACTTGCGCAGCAGGTCCATCAGCTTGAAGTGTTTCGGTGACTGGAATGGATCGTAATTTTTCATCAGGCACAGCGCCATGCCCACCCCAGTCCAGAACTTCCCGCGCGCGGCATCGTTCACCTTGGCGATATCCTTCGCCAGCTGATCCCCATGCAGAAACGCCGTAACCGGCACCGCTTCCTTCGTTTCCTTGTCGATCATGACGGCCATCCCCGTCCCGCAATTCGGGTGACAACCGCAAGATAGCTGGCCCCAGTCGTTGTTCGCATCCTGAGCGTGCATCAGGTCAGCCCAATCGCTGAATGTTCCCATGAACGAAATCGGGAACCAGTCGCGCGCGGGCTCGCCCAGGCCGGTTTGATTCTTCACATCGTGCGCCAGATGGCTGAGCGTGTAGCGCTGCGCCTGGCGGCGATCGTCGGTGACCGCTTCGTCGCGGCCGGTGAAGCTCACCGGCTGGAACGACAGGAAGCTGATCGTCTTGGGATTGTCGAGCGCGAACTTGATGATGCGTCCGACTTGCTCGTTGTTGATGCCGTTCACGATCGTCACGACCGGAACAATTTCGCATCCCGCCTTGTGCAGGTTCTCGATCGCCTTCAGCTTCACGTCGAACAGGTTGCCCACCATGCGGTGCGCGTTGGCCGCGTTGCCGATGCCGTCGAACTGCAGATAGGCATAGCGCATGCCGGCTTCGACGGCCTGCTGCGCGAATTCAAAACTCTTGGCGAACTCAATTCCGTTGGTCGCGGCCTGCACCGAGTTATAGCCGACTTTGCGCGCGTAGCGCACGGCGTCGAGGAAGTACGGCGACAGCGTGGGCTCGCCGCCCGAAAACTGCACGCTCATCTGCCGCCGCGGCTTGATGGTGATGGCGTTGTCGAGCATGGTCTTGATTTCTTCCCAGCTCAGCTCGTGCACGAAGCCGACCTGGTTGGCATCCATGAAGCAGGGATCGCACATCATGTTGCAGCGGTTGGTCAGGTCGATCGTCAGCACCGACCCGCGCCCGTACTTCACCGTCGACGATCCGTGGTGGTGCAGCTTCTCGTCGTTGTGCGCCAGAATGTCGCGGCCGGGGAACACATCTTCCAGGTGCTTCGAGAACTCGGTGTCAATCGACATCACGTCTTCGAAGTGGCCGTGCTTGGGACAATCTTTCACCATCAGAATCTTGGCGTCTTTTTCGACAATCGTGGCTTTAATTTCGCCGACTTTTTCGTTCATCAGCACTTCGTGGGGCAGATGTCCGTCGAGAATCTGCTGGCGGATTTCCGGAACGCACTTCGGGCAGAGCGAATCGGTCGAGCGCGGCCAGCCCAACGGCGGCTTCGACTTTTCGTAAGACTTGAGCAGCGGCTTGTCGGACCACTTCGGCTTGGGCGACGGATTGGGCTTGATGCGGTTCAACCGCTCGAACGCGAACCAAACGCCCTGGGCGGCGGTAACGGCTGCTTTTTCAACGTACTTAATCGGCTTGCGCATGTTGGCTTCTGGCTCCTGGCTGCTAGCTTCTGGCTCTGAGCGGTGAGCTCTGAGCATGCAAATTCCAATCCCCACGACCCGGCAACCGGATCTGATCAACAACGGCTAATGGGACGTGAACCTGGTCCCCACTCGATTACACGTTTCCCTGGGTTTCGACTGCGCCTATCCTAGGGGAGCGGCCAGGAAGGGCGCATCCATATCCCAATGAATGGTGCAAAAACGGGGTTCAAAGGTTGCTAGCGGGATTATATGGAGGGTAAGTGATTGAAAGCAAAGGGTGCTCGCGGAACTGCGGGACGCAACTGCCTCCACCAGCTTGCGATGTCATTCCGACCCGAGTCAGAGACTCGGTGAGGAACCTGCTGTCCGCCAGCGCTCGGCGACACAGCAGGTTCCTCACCGGGCCTTTGGCCCGATTCGGAATGACATCCGTTAGGACGAAGGGCGCGCCTGCGAGACGATCCGGATCACGGGCTGTGGATGATCAACATTGCCAGCGTTGCGTTTGCAGTCTGCACTTGCAAAACTGGGGTCGAGCTTTGCTCGACCGGACAGCCGAGGGCGGCTGTCCCTACATGTTCCGTGATGCGTCGTCGGCCATGTCGCGTTAGAACGCCACGCCGATTCCGGCGCTGGCTTTATCGCTGCGCCAATTGTTCAGGTTGCTGGGATTGCCCAGGTTGGTGGCGAACTTGAAGTATCGCGTTTCGTAGTTGGCTTTGGCGTACCAGCGGCCGAAGGTGTATCCGGCGCTGGCGCGAATGGTGTAGGCGTGATCGAAGCTGGGGCCGGGAAATGCGCTGGGGCCGGAGGAGGATTGGTTGTAGTGGGGCGCGAATTCGGGAGAGACCTGGGCGCGGATGAAGGCGTGGCCGCTCGATCCGAAGTGGTATTCGGCGACCGCGGGGATCTCCAGCAGCAGCATCTTGTAGCGCGGGAAAAAGAGTCCGTTCACGTCGCTGGTCGGGGGATAGATCTTGCGCACCTGCGCGTGGAATCCGAGGATGAAATGCTTGCCAATGTTGAACTCAGGGCCCACAAACCCGGCAAATTCGGGCGCGTGGGTGGAGGTGTCGACAGGAAGTTGCGCCTCGCCGCCGACAACGATGTTGGGGTCTCCTGGAGCGTTGGCGCGGTTGAGGACGATCACCGTGCCTTCAATGTCGGCTTCGCCGGTGGTGGTGCGGGCCAGGGCGCCGAAGCGGTCGGTGGTCTCGCCCAGATCGATGCCGAAGCTGGATCGTTGCGCGTAGGCTTGGGCCGAGGTCAGGAGAAAAAGAGCGAGGAAGAAGAGGAATACACGGACGATCTGCTCCTTGCAAAGCTTCATCAGTCGTTATCCTTGAATCCTTTCCTTGGTGTTATACACTCCCGCGAAGGCTGCGGGACAGTGGAGCACGATTTGGCGCGGACATCTCCGCTCTGTGATGCAGCGGAGGGGCGAAATCGTTTGATCGCGGTGGGGATTGCCGGCGGGACCTCGATTAAGGGGAGAGGACGCGGTGAGCTTTGCCGCGCGTACCGAGGGCTGTTCGGAATACCGGCAAAGTGAGGCAGCGCGGGCCTTTATGGGGATTCATCCCGGCGGCATGAACTGCTACAATGGCACAGGAGTCCCCCGCAGACGTTGACCGCATTTCTTCCCCCTGAGTCCGCAGCAGGACGAGATGGATTGGCATACCCGATCAGCAACGATCATCGAAAGATCATCCGAGTAACGAACATCGGTGTGATGAAGATCATCAAGCTACGCCGGCTTCGCGGGATCGTCACCCTGGGCCTGGCGTTGTTTTCTTTGGCTGGTACCGGCCGGGCGGCCGACGTGAAGGAGCTGGCTGGGGCTGTGGATGCGCACTACAACCATCTGCGGTCGCTCGAGGCCCAGTTTACCGAGGTCTACCAGGGAGCGGGGGCGGAGCGGACCGAGACCGGGACGCTTTGGCTGAAAAAACCCGGCAAGATGCGGTGGGAGTACCGTTCTCCCAGGGAGAAGCTCTTCGTGAGCGACGGCCGACTTGCGTGGTTTTACGTTCCCGAGGATCGGCAGGCCAGGAAGACGGCGGCCAAGAAGCTCGAGGATGTGCGCTCGCCGCTCGCGTTCTTGCTGGGTAAGACGAAGCTGGAAAAGGAGTTACGGGGGTTGTCAGTGGCCGTGGATGTGACGCCGTTGGAAGCCGGGAACGTGGTGCTGCGAGGAGTGCCCCTTGCGATGGAGGATCGGGTCAGCGAGATTCTGCTGGAAGTGACGCCGGATCATCAGATTGCGAGGATTGTGATCCAGGAAGTGGATGGAGCGGCGACCGAATATCGCTTTACCAATCAGAAGGAAGATGTGGCCGTGGCGGATGGACGGTTTGAATTCCGGCCTCCGGCAGGGACCGAGACGGTGGAGGGGTTGGAGCCGTAGGTCTTCGGCCACGCGGACGAAAAGCTGCCGAGCTTTGCTCGGCGGACAGCCGAGGGCGGCTGTCCCTACATGAGTTTTCTTGGTTACTTGGGTACTAGTCGGGAACGGTTTCGGGTGGAACGGAATTGGAAGCTTAAGTGAGAATGGTAGACTGGGCATCAAGCTGCAAGTCTGGTAAACACTAGAAAAAGCGGGACATGGCGGAATTTGTAATCAAAGTCGCGGACGAGCGCGGGAAGGTGCATCAGCACGTCGAGCAGGGGTATTCGGAGGCAGAGGTACGCGATCGCTTTTCCCAGCAGGGCTATCTCGTCTATTGGGTTAAGCCGCAAGGGCTATTGACGGGCGGAGTTGGTCGGCGGCGGCGCAAGCTGAAGCAGGCGACGTTTCTGGTGTACAACCAGCAGTTTCTGACCCTGATTCGCGCCGGGATGCCGATCTTGCAGGCGCTTGAACTGCTGATCAAGCGGCAGAAGGACGCGCAACTGAAGCAGATGCTCGAAAACGTGCGCGACCGGGTCAAGGGCGGCGAATCGCTCTCGGATGCATTCGCGGCGCAGGGAGTCATCCCGAAAATTTACACAACGACGTTGATGGCAGGCGAGAAGAGCGGCAACATGGACGAAGTGCTGACCCGCTACATCAGTTTCCAGCGCCTGGCGATGACGTTCCGCAAGAAGCTGTTCGTATCGCTGATTTATCCCACGCTGCTGGTCAGCGTGGTGCTGATCATGGTGACGTTCCTGTTTACCTATGTCGTGCCCAAGTTCGCCGACCTGTTTAACAGCCTGGACGCGAAACTGCCGGCGATTACCGTGTTCATGCTGGTGGTGGGGCAGAATTGCCAGAAGTACGCGCCGTATGTACTGGTCGGCCTGGTAGTCGGGGCGTTCTTTTTGTGGCGCTGGAAAGACACGGATCGCGGCGCGGACCAGATCGATCGCGTGATTTTGAGTTTGCCGCTTTTGGGGGGCATTCGCCTGAAGCACCAGGTGGCGAGTTTTTCGCGCATGCTCGCAACATTGCTGCAGGGTGGATTGCCGCTGGTTCCGGCGATGGAGACCGCAGGTTCCTCGATGAGCAGCCGCCGCATCTTAAAGGGAGTGATGCGCGCAGGAACGAGGGTGCGGGAGGGACAGGGTTTGGCTGGGAGCCTGGAAGAGCAGGAAATTTTTCCGGAACTGGCCGTGGAAATGATCGAGGTGGGCGAATCGACCGGCAAACTCTCGGAGATGCTGAACTCGGTCGCCGAGTTTTATGAAGAGGACGTGCAGACAGCGCTGGGCGCGGCCATGGCTCTGATCGAGCCGATCATTCTGATGATCATGGCGATCTTTGTGGGTGGAGTGTTGATTTCGTTGTATTTGCCGATCTTTACGTTGGGAGTGCACTGATTTTCGATTGCCGATTTGCGATTGCCGATTGAACCCGACGGCGACTTAAATCGAAATTGACAATCGGCAATCGGAAAATGGTTCTGGGGTAAGTCAATGGCGATGGCGGACAAGAAATCACTTTTTGTAAACGGCGGGAGCGGCGGGCCGATCAGCCCGACCGGGAACCCAATCACGGACCTGGAGCGGGCGCAGGATGTGGCGCGGCGCTATCGCTGCGAGTTTGTGGACCTCACCGACTTCGAACTGCATCACGAGCTGTTCAAGAAAATTCCGGTCGAGCTGATGTTCCGCTACAACTTCGTGCCGCTGGAAGAGACCGTCGACGGACGGCTGGCCATCGCCATCGCCGACCCCAGCCAGCTGATGATGATCGACGAGATCAGCCTGCTGCTGAAGCAGCGCATCGTCACCAAGGTTTCCACTCTCAAGCAGATCTCCGACATTCTCAAGAAAACCGAGCAGTCGCAGCGCGTGCTGGAAGAAGCCAGCGAAGGCTTCACCATCATCCGCGAAGACGAAGCGACCGGCGTCGAAGAGACGCTGACCATCGACAAGCTGACGGCGACGGGCGATACCAGCCCGATCATCCGCCTGGTCGATACCACGATCTTTACGGCGCTGCAGCGGCGGGCTTCGGACATTCACATTGAGACACGCGACGACTCTGTGGTCATCAAGTTCCGCATTGACGGCGTGCTGACCCAGGCCATGCCGCCCATCGGCAAGGAACATCACTCGACCGTGATTTCGCGTATCAAGGTCATGAGCGAGCTCGACATTTCGGAGCGGCGCGTGCCCCAGGACGGGCGCTTCCGGGTGAAGTACAGCGGGCGCGCCATCGACTTCCGCGTTTCCATCATGCCCTCGATTCACGGCGAAGACGCGGTGCTGCGCGTGCTCGACAAAGAGTCGATGAGCGAGAAGTTCAAGAAGCTTACCCTCGACGTGGTCGGGTTCGACGAGGAAGATCTGCGCAAGTTCCGGCGCTATATCAAAGAACCTTACGGGATGGTGCTGGTGACGGGACCGACGGGCAGCGGCAAGACGACCACGCTGTACGCCGCGGTGAACGAGATCAAGACCGACGAAGACAAGATCATCACCATCGAAGATCCGGTTGAATACCAGATTAAGGGCATTACGCAGATTCCGGTGAATGAGAAGAAAGGCCTGACGTTCGCGCGCGGGCTGCGATCGATCCTGCGCCACGACCCGGACAAAATCATGGTCGGCGAAATCCGCGACACGGAAACGGCGCAGATCGCGATTCAATCCGCTCTAACCGGCCACCTCGTATTTACTACCGTCCACGCCAACAACGTGGTCGACGTGATCGGGCGCTTCCTGAACATGGGCGTCGAACCCTATAACTTCGTTTCGGCGCTGAACTGCATCCTGGCGCAGCGGCTGGTGCGGCTGATTTGCGAGGCCTGCCGGACCGAGGTGCACTATGCGCCGGAGGTGCTGGAAGCAAGCGGGCTCGATCCGGTGCAGTGGGGCAAGGTTCCGCTGTATGAAGGGCCGGGCTGCATTGAGTGCGCCGGCACGGGATTCCGCGGACGAACCGCGATTCACGAACTGCTCGATCTGAGTGACCGCATTCGCGAGATGATTCTGGCCAAGAAGCCGACGTCGGAGATCCGGCGGGCGGCGCGCGAGGAAGGCATGCGCTTCCTGCGCGAATCGGCGCTGGATAAAGTGCGGCTGGGCATGACCACGCTGAAGGAGATCAACAAGGTCACGTTCATTGAGGCGATGCGGTAGATGTGGGCGAAGAAACATGTCGAAGGGATGCTCTGGCTGACCGCATTTCTCTGCCCGCTGCTGGCTACGCAAACATCGGTAAGGGCATGTCTGATGATGATCGCGGTGATTTGGGCAGGAAGCATCGTTACGGTTGTTCCCCTACACTTCTGGCGTGCTTGGCGCAGGCTCGGTTCCGTTCTGAACAAGCGTGAGTATGCCGTCTGGGTTGGGTTTGAGACGCTCGGCGCCTGTGGCATTGCCGGCTTTGTGTTCAGCGCGGTCGCACGCTGACCTCAGGGGCTAAAGCCACGGAGACGATGAGGGCTTCATCGCAGCGCTGGAAGCGCTGCGCCACCCAAAACCGGGTCGATCGGTCAAGTGCCTTTGGAACTATTGCAATTCGGAGCGACAGGGTTTCTGATTAATAGAAGAAAGTTCATGCAAGGCGTGCTCGGGAATGATTTCGAACTCCAATACAGCTAGACCTAAGCTGGCCTGTGAGATCGCGGCGGACCGGGTGCTGGCCGGGCGGCTGAACGATCATGGCGGCGGGCTGGAAGTGTGCGCGGCGCGGGAGCTGGCGCCGGGGAGCGTGGTTCCCGACCTGGTGGAGAACAATCTGCGGCAGGCCGACGCGGTGCGCGCCGGGATTGAGGCCACGCTGGGCAGCCTGGCGGCGCGTCATAAGGACGTCATCGCGATCGTGCCCGATGCGGCGGTGCGCGTGATGCTGGTCGAGTTCGACACTCTGCCCTCGGACACCGAGGAAGCGCTCGGGGTGGTGCGCTTCCGGCTGAAGAAGTCGCTGCCCTTTGATGTGGACAAGGCGAAGGTTTCCTATCACGCGCAGAAATTCAGCGACGGCGTACGCGTGGTGGCAGCGGTGGCGCTGGCCAGCGTGGTGGAAGGATATGAGTCCGTATTCCGCGCCGCAGGATTCAGCCCGGGAGTAGTGCTGCCTTCGATGCTGGCGGCGCTGGGCGCGGCCGACGGCAAGCGGCCCACACTGGTGGTCAAAGTGGACGCGCACACGACCAGCATTGCGATCCTGAATGAAGAGCAACTGCAGCTGTTCCGCACGCTGGAAAACGCGCGCGGGGTCACGATCACGGGTGAGCAACTGGCGGAGGAAGTTTATCCGTCGGTGGTGTTTTTTCAGGACACCTATCACTTGAACATTGAGCGGATTTTTGTGGCGGGGCTGCCGGAGTCGAATGGAACGTCGGCGGCGCTGCGCGCGCAAACGGGAGCGGAAGTGCAGGAGCTGGTGAGCTCGTCGCAGTTGGGCGCGAGCAGCGGCGGGTCGGTGCCGCGGTGGAGAATGGCGGGGGTGGTGGGAGCGTTAGTGTCTTGAGAGCAGTACTCAGTACTCAGTACTCAGTACCCAGTACCTAGTACTCAGTAGGGACTGAGCGGGCTTACTGAGTACTGGGTACTAGGTACTGAGTACTGAACTTATGCGTTTGGATATCAATCTCGCGAGTCAGCCCTACGAGGATGCGCGGCAGTTCTGGATGCGCTGGGGCACGGCTGTGGCCGTGGTCGGGCTGCTGACGTTTGTGCTGCTGACGCTGACCATCCGGGGCTGGGTGTTCGCCAGCCGGGATCGGTCGGCGATGGCGCAGAAGCGGGCGCTGATTGCGCAGCGCGACCAGAAGCGGGCGGAGGCGGAGACAATCCTCAGCATGCCGCAAAACCGGCTGACGCGCGACGAGTCGCAGTTTTTGAATCAGCTGATCGAGCGCAAGGCGTTTTCCTGGACGCTGGTGCTGGAGAGCCTGGAAAAAGTGATGCCGCCGCGGGTGCATTTGATGTCGATCAGCCCGGGCATTGACGAAGACAACCAGCTCTCGCTGAAAATGGTGGTGGCGGGCGATTCGCGGGAGCGGGCGCTGGAACTGCCCCGGCGCATGGAAGAATCGAAGCGTTTTGCGGGGACGAGCATCGTTTCCGAGACCTATACGCCACCGGGCGTGGGCAGCACCGACACCGAGCGCTTTGACATCATCGCGTTTTACATTCCGGAGGCGCAGGAGGCAGCGTCGGTACCGAAAGCGGACGCAAAGCGCGACGCGAAGACCGACAGCAAAGCCGAAATCCCGACGGAAGCGAAACCGGTGAACGCAACTGCGAAGCCGAACAAGCACTGATGCCGGACCTGAGACAAACCCGGAAGCATCTGAAGGTCGCGCTGGCTGTCATGCTGGGCGTGGATCTGCTGACGGCCATCTTGTATTTTTCGCCCGTGGTCGGCTCGGCGGAGTCACGGCGGCAGGACCTGAATCGCTTGCAGGCCGAGTTGAACATGAAGACGCGCCAGGTGGCACCGTTGAAAGATCTGGACAAGAAAATTGCGGTGGCAGACGGACAGATCGGCGACTTCTACAAGAAGCGGTTTGCAGCGCAGAATTCCGAGATACTGACCGAACTCGGCAAACTGGCGTCGGCGAACGGCGTAACCATCGAGCAAGGGAGATACAAGATGACGGGCGACGGCCCGGGCGGGCTGCAGATTGTATCGATCGAAGCGGGCGTGGCGGGCAACTACACGGCCATTGCCAAGTTCATCAATGCGCTGGAGCGGGACGAAACGTTTTTCATCATCGACAATATCACTCTGGGCGGCGAAACGCAGGGACCGGTCAAGCTGGACGTGAAGCTGGAAGCGTATTTGAAGGCGGCATCGTAGTGCAACTGGGACTCGACAACAAGAAGAACGTGACGGGGGCCGTGGTGCTCGGCGTGGTGGCCGTGCTGGCGCTGGCATACGAGTTCATCCCCATGCTGGCGGGGCCGTCGACGCCGCCGACTTCGAGTGCGGAGGCGGCAGGGCCGGCGGCGATCCGCGTGAGCACGCATGGCGGAGCAGCCGGAGCAAAAAGCCTGAAGAAGGCGCGGACGGAGACGCTGGATCCGACGCTGCGGCTGGATTTGCTGGCCTCGAGCGAACTGACGCAGTACGAAGGAACGGGACGGAATATTTTTGTGCCGCAGGCGGAAGAAGTGAAGATTCAGACTCCGCTGCGTAACGGCACGATCGATCACAAGACTACGGAGGCAGCAGCACCGCCGACGTACGTGCCCCCTGCGATTCCTGTGGCGCCTCCCATTCCGCTGAAGTTCTATGGATTCGCCAATCAGCCGGGCGAGCCGCGGAAGGTGTTTCTGGAGGAAGGCGAGGACGTTTGGGTGGCGGGCGAGGGCGAGATCGTGAACCGGCGGTACAAAGTAATTCGTATCACGCCCAACTCAGTTTCCATTCAGGACGTGGTGAACAGCGGCCCTCCGCAGAATATTCCGCTGACCTCGGGCCAGGGGCAAGGGTAAGGGCGATTGAGGAATTTGGTAGTTGAGTAATTGTGTAATTTAATCCGCGATCGCCTTTGACTTTTCAAATTACTCAATTGCAGAATTACCCAATTACTCAATTTCTTTATGGGATTGCATCGACAGGCGCCGCGAAGAGGTTCCCAGAGGAGTGAGGAGGGTTACGTCCTGCTGACGCTGCTGCTGGTGGTGGCGCTGATGATCATCTTCGCGGCGGCAATCGTGCCTACCATCACCTTCGAGATCCGGCGCGACCGGGAAGAGGAATTGATTCACCGGGGAGTGCAATACTCGCGAGCGGTTCGCGCCTACTACAAGAAGTACGGGGCCTATCCGAACACGCTGGAGCAGCTGGAGAGCACGAACAACCTGCGGTTTCTGCGCAAGCGCTACAAAGATCCGATTACGGGGAAAGACTTTAAGCTGCTGCACTACGGGGAAGTGCAGATGTCGTTTGGAGGAGGAGTGATTCCGGGCGCGACTTCGGTCAGCGCGATGGCCAGCGGAGCAGGATCGAATGGGTCGGCGTTTGGGCAATCGCCCGTCGGACAATCACCTTCCGGACAATCGGCGTTCGGTGGCAATAGCGCTTTCGGACAGTCGTCCAGTTTTGGCGGGAACAGCGCGTTCGGGCAATCGTCCAGCTTCGGCGGCAACAGCAATTCGGCGTTCGGGCAGAATCAGCAACCGAGCAATCAGAATGCGGGAACTGATGCGTCGCAGCCGCAGGGGAACGGCGATCAGAATGGCGCGGCCACTCCGGCCGTTTACGGCTCCAATGGCGGAAGTGACCAGGAGTCGGCCGGTCAGCAAGTGCAGGCCTTTGGCGGCGGCGTAGTGGGAGTGGCCAGCCTCAGCAAGAAAGAAACCATCCGCGAGTTCAATCACAAGCATAAGTACAACGAGTGGCAGTTCATCTACGATCCAGGGACGGACCGGGGCGGGCTGCTGATGACGCCGAATCAGCCTGCGCTGACGCCGCAGGCGGCGCCGCTGAACGGACAGAACGGCACAAACGGTACCGGCAGCAGTTTCGGGAATGGAATTGCGAACCAGCCTTTTGGCAGCCAGAACAGCTTTCAGAACAACCCGCAGAACAATCCGCCGCAACCTGTCACGCCGCAAGCGCCGAACGATCAGAACAATCCTCCGCAGCAGCAGTAGCTCGGGCAGAGAGCTCGTGGCCGGTGCCGTCCCCTGCGGGACTCGGTGAAAATTTGTTCAGCGTACCCAGGGCTTACGCCCTGGGCTATTGAATGACGCCGCTTCGCGGCTGCGCACGGGGTTGCGGTGGCGCGTCGCGGCGCGTGAGAGATCGCTGCGAAAAGATTAGGCCTCACCGAGTGAGGCCTGACTTTTCTCTCGAGTCTATGTGGTGTTGCGCGCTCCGCTCTGTTGGCGGGCAGGAGTGCCCGCCCCACACACCCGCAATTACACGCTGAAGGAGCTGCCGCAGCCGCAGGTGCTTTTCACGTTCGGATTTTCGAACTTGAAGCCGGCGCCTTCGAGGCTCTCAACGTAGTCGACGATGCAGCCGTTGAGATACATGACCGAGGTGGCGTCGACGTAGACCTTGAGGCCGTCCATGTCGAAGGTCTTGTCCATCATGCCAGCGCCGTTTTCAAACTGCATGGAATACGAGAAGCCGGAGCAACCGCCGCCCACGACGCCGATGCGCAGGCCGGCGGGAACTGGATTCTGCTGGGCCATGATTTCCTTGACCTTGGCGACGGCAGTAGCGGTCAGGGTAACGGGCGCGGCTTTCTTGACTTCGGGGACGGTTGTGGTGGCCATTCCTATCTCCTTGGCTTTAAAGCTGTTTGATTATAGCAGAATGAGGCTTCCGCCCACACTCACTTCGTCTGGCGGAAGAACCAATCTACACCCGTTTAGATGCGGCGCAGGGCGCGGCCGGCTCATTCTGGCCCGTCGCTTAACAGGTTCCGAACAAAGGGATTTATTGCTGGCGCGTTTGAAAAACGGGGATATAATCATTCCGCCAGAGCCTTCCCCCGGACCCAGATGCGATGGATGTCGCCACACCGGGTAGAATGCCGGCGCACTTGCAAGGAATCTGCCGAGGTGGCTTATGTCGCTCATTGAACTCGTGGGAGTTCTGTTCGGGATCTTCGCGGTTGGATTGATCCTCCTGCTGATTTACAAGAGCACGCTGACCATGCACGAGGACGATCAGTTGTTCCTGGACGATGCGAATTCGCACATGCAAGAGGAACAGACGGAACTGCTGGTCAAAGTGAACCGGCTTACGATTCCAGTGCGGGTGTTCGGCATTGGCTCCGGAGTATTCCTGCTGGTGCTGGTGGCGATGCTGATCTATCAGAAACTCAACGAAGTGCAGTAGCGGATTACTATCTCTGGCGGCGCGCGCGGGAACCGCGTCCGTGGGGCCTTGCATTCAGAAAAATCCTGCTGGTGCCGGGAACAGGACTCGAACCTGCACGCCTTGCGGCACTGGATCCTAAGTCCAGCGCGTCTGCCAATTCCGCCATCCCGGCTTTTGCGAAATCCATTCTATCAAGTGTGTCTTCGGGTTTCCTTTCGCCCCTTCGGGGCTGATCGGTTTCCTTCCTCTACCCACGGCTTGCGCTGTGGGCTGCATTCTTTTGCCGCTTCGCGGTTGGGACCTCGCTGGCTCCGACTCAATGAGCCGCCTCACTTCGGTTCTTGTTTACGGGCTCGCGTTGTAAAATTCCCAGCCATATCTGAATTGTCTAACTGAAAACGAGGGGGAGCGATGAAGCCTGTCATTGTGTTGACGAGATTTTGGCGAGTGCTGATTGGGACCGTGGCGTGTGGGGTATGCGTGCTGGCGCTGGCAGCTGCGCCCGCGAACGGACCGGACGACCGGCAACTGACCGATCCGAAGTCTGTGATGTCGGGCACGAATGCGGAGGCCGGGCCGGTGCAGATTGCGCAGCTCTACTACACGCGCAGCACGTTCGGACCGGCATGGTCCCCGGACGGGCGCGAAGTTGTGTTCACCACCAATCTGAGCGGAAGGAACAATCTCTGGAAAGTGTCGGCTGCGGGGGGATGGCCGGTGCAGTTGCTGCAATCCGATGACCGGCAGTCGGGCGCGGTCTGGTCGCCGGATGGGAAGTGGATTGTGTTCGAGCAGGACTTTGGCGGAGGGGAGATCTACGACTTGTTCGCAGTATCGAGCGATGGCGGAGAGTTGATCAATCTGACGAACACGCCGGACATCTCGGAGACCGACGCGCGCTGGTCGCCGGACGGGAGCATGCTGGCGATTTCCTACCGGCCGCAGACTTCGTCAACGACGAATATCGCGCTGCTCGACTGGAAGACGAAGAGAGTGCGCAAGCTGACGGACGAGCAGACGAAAAATCGCGAATGGTCGGCGGCGATCTGGAGCGCGGATGGGAAGACGATCTACGCGGACCGGGCGAATGCGGGTCACACCGACTCGGACGTCTACCGCGTCGATGTGGCCACGGGAAAGCTGGAGAACCTGACGCCGCACCAGGGAGATGTCTTGCACAGCGTGTCGTCGGTTTCGCCGGATGGGCAGACGCTGCTGATCACTTCCAATGAAAAAGGCGGATACGACAACGTCGCCTTGCTGGATGTCGCCAGCAAGAAGCGAACCTGGGTAACCGACATGAAGTGGGAGGCGCAGAGCGGAGATTTTGCTCCCGATGGAAAGAGTTTCACCTACATGCTGAATGCCGATGGGCGCACAGATATTTATCTGGTAGACCGAGCATCGGGGCAGGGTGCGAAGTTAAATTTTCCCGTGGGAATCAATTTTCCCGCCGGCGATCCGACGGCCTTTTCATCCAGCGGCGACCGGCTGCTGGTTTCGCACCAGAGTTCAACCGAACCGGCAGATGTTTGGGTGTACGACATGAGGGCTCACGCCCCGCGGCAGCTGACATTTTCCGCGCTGGCCAGCTTGAATTCGGCGCGGCTGCCGGCCTCGCAACTGGTGCACTACAAGACTTTTGACGGAAAGACGATCAGCGCGTTTCTGTGGATGCCATTCAACCTGAAACGCGACGGGAGCAATCCGGGAATCGTGCTACCGCACGGCGGGCCGACCGGGCAGACGATTGACAGTTTCAGCAAAACCGCGGCGGCTCTGGCTTCGCGCGGCTATGTTTGCATGGCACCGAATGTGCGCGGCTCGACCGGCTACGGCATGGAATTTCAGCGCTCGAATTATCAGGACCTGGGCGGCGGCGATCTGCAGGACGAGGTGTACGCGGCGCATTTTCTGGTCGACACCGGGTATGTGGATGCGCACAAGATCGGCATCACCGGCGGCTCCTATGGCGGATATATGGCGATGATCGCCATTGGAAGAACGCCGGATGTGTGGGCTGCCTCGGTGGAACTGTTCGGGATTACCGACTGGCTGACGGAACAGGCACATGAAGAGCCCACGCTGCAGCAGTATGACCAGTCGATCCTGGGCGATCCGGTGAAGGATCGCAAGGCTTATGAAGATGCGTCGCCGATCAAGTACTTCAAGAACGCCAAGGCGCCGATGCTGATTCTGCAGGGTGCGAATGATATTCGCGATCCGAAGGAAGAGGCGGAACAGGCGGAGACGATTTTAAAGAAGGAAGGCAAGGTGGTGGCGTCGCACTACTATCCGGACGAAGGCCACGGGTTCGCCAAGCGCGAAAACCAGATCGACGCCATGCAGCGCACGGTGGAGTGGTTTGACAAGTATTTGAAGAGCAAACCGTGATCGCTCAGGACAACCCCAGGCTGGCGGCTGCGGAATCCACGATGGTCTTCGCGATTGTGAGTGACGCGGTTGCAGCCGGCGAGGGGACGTTCAGCACGTGAAGAATTCTCCCGGAGGGAACGAACTGGAAATCGTCTACGAGTGCGCCATCGGGCTTTAACGCTTGAGCGCGGACGCCCGAGCCTCCAGGGACTAGATCGTTCTCGGTCACTTCGGGAAGCATACCTTGCAACGCACGCACGAAAGCCGGCTTGGACAGCGAGCGATACCACTCGCCGAAACCGTTGCGCCAATGGCGGCCAGCCATGCGCCAGAATCCGGGATAGGCGAACGAGGAGGCGAGATCGCGCAGGCTGATGTCGGAGTGACGATAGCCTTCGCGAGCGAAGGCGAGGACAGCGTTGGGGCCGGCATCGACTTTACCGGTGATGCGGCGAGTGAAGTGCACACCGAGGAAGGGGAACTGCGGGTCGGGCACGGGATAGATCAGCGCGCGCACCAGAGAGGCACGCTCCGGCTTGAGATCGTAGTATTCGCCACGGAAGGGGACAATCATCACGCCGGGGTTGTCGCCGGCCATGCGCGCGATGCGGTCGCTGAACAGTCCGGCGCAGTTGATCAGTGCATCGGTAGAGAATGCGCCGCGTGAAGTTTCAACCACGATCTCGCTGGTTGAGCGACGGATGGCAGTGGCTTCCGCGGAAGTGAGCACGCTGCCTCCGCCGGCAGAAATCAGTTCTGCATATTTCTCGCAGACGAGCGCGTAGTCGGTGACTCCGGTCGGCGGAACAGCCAGGGCTCGCAATCCCGTGGCGTGCGGCTCGATCTCGCGAAGTTCCTCAGGCCCGATGAGGCGCAGGCCGGAGAGGCCGTTGGCTTCGCCGCGCTGGCGCAGGTCTTCGAGGCGAGAGAGTTCCTGAGAGTGGGTGGCGACGATGACTTTGCCGCAGACTCTGTGAGGGATGCCATGCTCGCGGCAGAACTCGAGCATGGCCGCGGCGCCCGTGACGCACAAGCGGGCTTTCAGCGATCCGGATTTGTAGTAGACGCCGGAGTGAATGACTCCGCTGTTGTGGCCGCTCTGGTGGCGGGCGACGCGGTCTTCTTTCTCTAAAACTAAGAGCCTGGTGCGCGGAAAACGGAGCGAGATTTCGAGGGCGACGGCGAGGCCCACCACGCCGCCGCCGACCACGATCACGTTGTAGCCAGAGTCTGCCAACCAGTCCGACCTCGGCGGCTCATTGATATTAATCAAGTTATCGCAGCGCTGAAGCGCTGCGCCACCCAAACTCAAACGCTGAAGAGAGTTTTCAGCAGCCTGGGAGCCGTGCTCTACCCCAAATCATTTTGCGCCGGTGTTTAGTTTACGACGAGAGTCACCTGTGTGCTTTGGCCGGCGTCGGCCGGAACCGCCGGAGAAGTGCCGGTGACCGTGATCTTGTAGTTGCCAGGTGGCGTGCCCTGATTCCCACCACCGCCGCCACCGACGCTGCTGACGCCGCTGCAGGAAGGAAGTGTCAGCAGCAGCAAGATCAGCATTACGGCAGAACCGGTCAGCAGGGTTGTGCGTTTCCGGCTGCCGGCAGTGGCCCACACCATCATGATTCCGCCGAAGATGAATCCGGGCCACAGCCAGACGGAGTAGTGGCCGGACCGGCGGTTCATGCGGGACGGATTCGCGGCGACCCCGCTGGTGTTGATCGTCATGACTACGTTAACCGCAGAGTTTCCGGGAGTTTGCGGCGTTGCGGGAATGAACACACACTGCGCCCGAGAAGGCAGATTCGAACACGAAAGCGTAACCGGACCATTGAACGACGCACCCACAGGCAGGATCGTGAGGTTGTAGGGGCCAGTGGTCTGGCCGGAACTCACGGTCTGGCTCGAGGTTGACGAGGCGAGAAGAAAATCCTGGGACACGGTGAGAACCACCGTGAAGGAGTGGGTGGGTGCTCCGGTTGTGTCGTGCGTGTTGATGTTGATGTTGTACTGGCCGGTGGCAGCGTTGTTGGGGACGTTGATAGTGGCGGTGAGCGCCGCGGCTTTGGTGCTGGTGACGGTCAGCGGGTTCTGAGGCGAGAGCGTGCAGGTGGCGCCGGAGAGCGAACTGGCGTCGCAGATGGCGTTGATCGTTCCACTGTAGAAAGTGGATGAGGTGAGAGTGAGGTTGGCCGTTCCCTGGCCGCCGGGGGCTAGGGAAAGAGTCTGGGTTCCGGCAATCGAGTAGTCGCCGACATCGAAGGGAACCCCGACGGTGTGCGAGATGGCTCCAGAAACTCCCGCGACCGCGATCTGGTAGGTCCCGGCGAGGAAGCTGGTTCCGTTGATGGTGAGCGTGGCGGTCGTAGGGAATGAACTCACCGACGTGGGACTGACGCTGCAGCTGTTGGGGCCGAAGGTGGCGGGGCAACTCAGAGTAACGGTGCCGCTGAAGCCATCCTGGGAAGTGATCGAGATGGGGCCGTTGGTGCCGGTGCTGCCAGCGTTGACCTCGGGAAATGGTGAGGGCTCGCTCAGATTGAAATCGGGGTTGGTGGTGACCTTCAACGTGAAGTCGGTGGAGAGCGTCGCGGGCGCGCCGGCGGTTGTGGCCTGAATGATGACGGAATAGGTCTTGGGCGCAGTGCCCGCAGGCACTGTCACACTGGCCGTCATACTGACTGGGTTTGTCGAAGTCGGGTTGACAGTGGCGCTCGGCGTAAGGGCGCAGGTGGCGTTAGCGATGCCTGGGTTGCAGGAGACAGTTACGGGCTGATTGAACGATCCGGCGGCGGTGATCTGGAAACTTACGGGAGGCGATGTAGTGCCGCGGGGAACGGTTACGGTTGCCGGCGAAGGCTTGGTCAGCCCGAAGTCGACCACGTGCAGAGTAAACGAAGCATGGCGGGTTAGCTGTTTCGGGTCGGTACCGATTCCCTGCAGGTTGAAGTTGTAGTCGCCGGTCGGGGCAGCCACGTTGACGGTGAACGAGGCGTTGCTTGCGGGATTCGAAGGCGTGACCGACGACGGCTTGATGGTGCACGGGCTTGGCGCGGCGACACAGGTCAGGGCTACGGAACTGGCGTAGCCATTGACGCTGGCCGCGGTGCCGTTGAAGGCTACGGCCTGGTTGGGGAACGCGGTGAGCGGCGAATTGGAGATGGCGAGTTGGTAGTCAGGCGTGGCGGCGATGGGCCACTGCCACACGCCGCGTCCATAGGTGGAGGCGCGCAGGAATTCCTCACCACCCGAGCTGAAAATGCCGAGCGCCGTGACGGCGACGTTGGGGAGAAATCCGTTCTGGCTGGGGCCAGGGGCTGGTCCGACTTCGGTCCAGCTCGCCGCAGATGTGGAACTGACGAAGACGCCTTCGTCGCTGCCAACGTAGACATTCTTGTTGGTGGTATCGATGACGACGGCGTTGACCGGCGAGTCGGGCAGGTTAGCGGTGAAGTCGATCCAGGACGTGCCGGAGTTTGTGGTCTTCCAGACGTGGCCTGGGCCGCTGGAAGAGCCGGACGGGGCGGTGAAGCCCATCACCGTCACGTACGCGGTTGCGCCGGTCGAATCGGACGAATCGATGGCCACGCCGGAGACGGGAAACTGATTGGGATTGATGCTGCCTTGCGGGCCGTTGGCGGTCACATCGGCAAAACTCGAAACTCCTGCGGTGGCGTTCGTGGTAACCCAGACGTGGCCACCGCCGGGCGAGGACAGTGGCCCGTCAAGCGGGCCGAGTCCACTGGTTACGGCATAGACGACTTGCGACCCGTTGTTGTCGGTGGGACCTCCGGCGGCGAGGGCGCGCACCAGGTTCACTTCGCTTCCTGAACAAGTTCCGGAGCCGAGCGTGTCGAAGTTCGGACTGAGCACGGTGTAGGCGCCCCCCGTGCGCGAGCCGCGCCACACGCGGCAAGTGCCGACCAGCAGAGCAGTCGAAGGCTGCGGATCGAGAATGTAGGGAAAGTAAAAAGCGCCGTCATCTCCGCCGATGTTGCCGCTGGTTACGACGAAGCTAAAGGTGCCGTCGTTGCAGTTCACGCCGCTGGAACAGACTTGAATGCCAAGGCCGCCGGGAGGGATGTCAGGGTTCGAGGCGTAGAAGTTGGTTGGCGTATTGGGATCGATCGCGTTGTAGCCGCCATCGCCGCCGAGCACGTTGCCCCAGCTTGCGCTGGTTGTGGCCTGATTGGTGGCGGGAGAACCGTTGTCCTGCGTGCCGCCGAGCAGAGTGTTGGGATCGGTTGGATGCTGCGAGAAGCTGACGAACTGCGTCATGGAGCCCAGATTCTGATTGAGATCGTCGAACTGATTCGTGCCGGAGCAGGAGCCGGAGGTGAGACCGCCGAAGCCGTCGAGGGCGCGGTAGATGCCGCCATCGTTGGCAAAGTACATCAGGTCATTTCCGGAATCGCTGCCCGACGTGGGGATGATGTAGGCCAGCGCATGCTGATCGGGATGCACGTGAGCAGGAGCGCCGGTCGGATCACAACCGTAGACGTGGGTGAGATTCAGGAATGGGGCGGAGGTGCACGCAGGATTCTGCGAGTTGATAGAGCATTTGTAGAGATTGATGGCGCCGGCGTAGAGATCGGTTGCGCTGGAGCCGTTGGGAACGGCCAGCAGTTCGAGATCGTAGGAGCCTTGTTCCACGCCGCAGCCAAATGGATCGCCGCAATTGGAAATCGCAATGTCGGTGATTTGGGTCCACGACGCGCCGCCATTCCCGCTTTGCCAGATACCGCCGTCGGTGAGCTGACCCGTCGGCGTGAAATAAATGGTCCAGGCGTACATTTCGCTGCGGCTGGGGACGACGGTGATTTCGGCGCGATAGATGGGGCAAGCGCGCCCGTTGGACGTGGATTGCGGCGGGCAGGCGGTGGTGCCGAGCGCCGTGCCGCCAGGCTGAGCGGCGAGACGAGTCCAGTTGACGCCGTCGGGCGAAGAGTAAAAGCCGTGGTAGCGAATGGCGGCGAAGAATTTCCCCGCGCTGGCGTTGTAGACGACTGACGTGGCGGAGGTCGCGTCGGTAGCCTGGTTGCCGGGATCGAGTAGGGCGTTGTAGGCCCAGGTCTGGCCCGCATCGAGCGAGGTGTAGAGACCTCGCGAGGTATTGGCGGTGACAGCGCCGTCGACCATGCCTTCCGACGTGGTTGCCATGGCCGCGACGACGGTGCTGGTTTGCCCGGTGGCGGTGCTGAAGGCCATGCGGGTTCCGCCCAGGCCGCTGAAGGAAAGTGCGCCGCTGTTGGCCGTGGAAATCAGGGTCCAGGTGTTGCCGGCGTCGGTCGAGCGCAGGATTCCCAGGCCGAAATAGGAGTCGCCGGAGTGGTCAGCCTCGCCGGTGGCGGCGAGAATCAGGCTGTTTGCCGGGTTGGCATTCCCCGGCTGGATGGCGAGCGCACCGAACGAAAGCGTAGCTTGATCATCGGTGACAGGAGTCCACATCACACTATTGGCCGAGGCACTGGCGGCGTTGGTGGACTTCCAGACTCCGCCTTGCGCTCCGGCGATGTAGACAGTGTTGCCGGTGGGATCAGCGGGATCAATGACCACGGCGGTCGCGCGCCCGGAGACCTGGTGATAATCCTGTCCACCGTTGCCGGTGGCATCGGAGGCTAAAGGAACCGAGCCGAGCGGGGTCCAGGAAAGAGATGAAACGGCCTGTCGCGTGGCTTGTGTGGCAGCTTGTCCGGCAGCCAGAGCAGCAGCTCGTTGGGCCCGCATCTGGAGCTTGGCTTGATAGGCGCGGCGGCGGAGCTCGGCAGAGGGTTTGCCGGGAACGAGGCGTCCGCGGAAGAACCACTCATTGCGCTCCTGGACGTGGTCGGCGTCGGGATCGGGGATTGGAGTGTTGGGGACTGTCTGACGAGCGCCTTGCGCAAATAAGGCTGGAATCAAGGTGAGACAGCTCAAGATGAAGACAAGAGCACAGATCCGCATTGGACGTTGCAGATAGCAGATAGACATGGCGGTCGCGATCGCCTGCCAGTATGGGAAGGAAGCGCGAGCGAATCAATTCAAAAGCGAAACCAGGGCTGGGCAGCGGACCACTTTGGGAAATGCCTTATGGAAACCGCCTTTGGGGGGCTGCCAGCAGGGAGAAACTGCCAGCCTGTACAATCTGTTTTCCCCATCGCGGACGACGGAGGAGATATATGCACCGAACGATTTTGAGACGACTGATCAAGACGGCAGTTTCTCTTTATTGTGCAGCGCTCATCTCTGCTTGCCTGGTTGTGGCTCCGTGTGCTGTCCGCGCTCAGGAGAACGCGGGCAGCGGCGAGATCGTGGTCGCGGCGGCGGCGGATTTGAGCAGCGCGCTGCAGGAGATTTCTGATGGGTACACGCGCAAGACTGGCGTGAGGGTAAAGCTGTCGTTTGGAGCGTCGGGCGCGCTGACGCAGCAGATTCAGAATGGAGCTCCGTTCGATGTGTTTTTCTCGGCTGACATGGACTACCCGCGCCAGCTGATGGCTTCCGGCGAGGCCGATAGCGCGACTTTGTATCAGTATGCGGTGGGAAAGCTGGTGCTGTGGGTTCCGGCGGACTCGCCTTTGGATGCGGAGCACAAGGGCATGAATGTTCTGCTGGACCCTTCGGTAAAGAAGATTGCGATCGCCAATCCGCAGCATGCGCCGTATGGGCGGGCGGCGGTGGCGGCGCTGAAGCATTTTGGATTGTACGATCGGGTTTCCGACCGGCTGGTATTGGGTGAGAATGTGTCGCAGGCAGCGCAGTTTGCGGAGTCGGGCAACGCGCAGGCAGGATTCGTCGCGCTGGCCCACGCGGTCGCGCCGGCGATGAAAGGCAAAGGTAAGTACTGGGAGGTTCCGGGCGACAGTTATCCTCCTTTGGCGCAAGGGGTGGTTGTGGTATCACGCTCGCAGCACAAGAAAGAAGCGGGGGAGTTTGTGGCGTACATCAAAACGAAGGAAGTGGTGGACGTGTTGCGGAGGTATGGGTTTACCGTGCCGTAGGGCACGCGACGTTACCACAGGGGCTAAAGCCCATCAGGAAGAGGTAGCTTTATCGCAGCGCTGAAAGCGCTGCGCCACCCAAAACCGAGTTCGGCAAAACTGTCGCGCGGTAACATTAACGGTCGCGGCGTAACGTTCATCATGACCATTGACTGGCAGGCATTCTGGCTCACGCTGCAGTTGGCGGTTGCGGTGTCGGCGATCCTGCTTGTGCTCGGGATCCCTCTTGCCTACTGGATTGCGTTTTCTCGCTTCCGGTGGAGGTTTCTGGTGGAGGCGATTGTGGGACTGCCGATCGTGCTGCCGCCCACGGTACTGGGATTTTATGTGCTGGTGGCGCTGGGGCCGCATAGTCCGCTGGGGCGATGGTGGATCTCGCGGACCGGGCACACGCTGGCCTTCACCTTCAGCGGGTTGGTGATCGGGTCAATTCTTTATAGCTTGCCATTTGCGGTGCAGCCGTTCGCCGCGTCGTTTGCCGGAGTGGATCGCAAGCTGATGGCGGCTTCGGCTACGCTGGGCGCTTCCCCGCTGCGGACTTTCTTTCGCGTGGTCGCACCCTTGTCGCTCTCCGGGCTCATCACCGGCGCAGCCCTGAGCTTTGCGCACACCATGGGAGAGTTCGGCGTGGTGCTGATGGTGGGCGGGAATATCCCCGGGGCTACGCGTACGGTTTCGATTGATATCTTCGATCGCGTCGAGGCCTCCGACTACTCTGGCGCCAACGCGACCGCGCTCCTGCTGCTCGCGCTCTGTTTCGCCGTGTTGGCCATTGTCTATAGCCTCAACCGCAAGGCGTGGGTGGTCGGACCCGTAAAATAGACGCGATGAGCGACACGCGCATGGCCGAGAGGGTGGGGACTCCGACTTTGCCAGCTTCTGCAGGCGAACTGCCGCGCGGACCGCTGCTCGAGGCCTCCTTCCGAAAAAGCTACCCGGCACAGGGGCGCGAATTCGCTTTGGATGTTGAGGTGCGCGCCGGGCCGGGATTCACCATTCTGTTCGGTCCGTCGGGAGCGGGCAAAACGACGCTGCTGGATTGCGTCGCCGGACTGGCCCGGCCCGACTCAGGAAGGATTGCGATTGGCGATCGCGTCCTGTTCGATGCCGCGCAGCACGCCAATCTTTCCGTCGAAAAGCGTCGCGTGGGATACGTATTTCAGAATCTGGCGCTGTTTCCGCACCTGACCGTGGAACAGAATGTGCAATACGGGCTGGCACATCGGCCGCGGACCGAGCGCGAACCGAGCACGGCAGCGATTCTCCAGGCATTTCGCATTGCTCACGCCGCGCGGCGCTATCCCGGCGACATTTCTGGCGGAGAGAGCCAGCGCGTGGCTCTGGCGCGAACGCTCGTGACCGATCCCGAGGTGCTGCTTCTCGACGAGCCGCTGGCCGCGCTCGACGGCGCAACCAAGGCGAAGATCATCGACGATCTGCGCGCCTGGAACCAGGCCCATCGCATACCCATCCTTTACGTGACGCACAGCCGGGAAGAGGTCTTTGCCGTGGGGGAGCGCGTGCTGGTGCTGGACGCGGGCCGCATCGTGGCGGAAGGCACGCCGCACGAAGTGATGAGTGCGCCGCTGCGCGAGACCGTGGCGCAACTGGCCGGATTCGAGAACATTTTCGACGCGGTGGTCGAGGCCGTGCGGCCCGAGCGCGGTACCATGACCTGCCGGCTGACCGCCTCGGGCGAGCGGACTCCCGTTCTGCTGGAGACTCCGCTGGTGCGCGGAGGCGTGGGATCGGCGATGCGGGTGGGCATCCGCGCCGGCGACATTCTGCTGGCGACGGCACCGCCGGTGGGGCTGAGCGCGCGCAACCTGATCCCCGGGCGCATTACGTCGCTGGAGCAGCGCGACGTGATTGTGGCTGCGCGCGTGAATTGCCGGGTCGAGATGGAAGTTCACCTCACGCTGGCGGCGCGGGACTCGCTGGAACTCGCCGCGGGACAGGAAGTTTGGCTGGTGATCAAGACGCACTCCTGTCATCTCATGCAGGGATAGGCGGCCGCCGATGCGCGATTGTTGACCTCTTTTTTACATCTTCCTAACAAACGCTTCATTTGGGTTTGATACCGTCGACCTTCGATTTTAGGAGGATTTCATGGCGCGCCAGCTACGGTCGACAGTAGGGTTTACCTTCTCTGCACTTGTGCTCGGCCTTTTCTCCACACTCTCGGCGGCGCGTTCCGCCGCCCAGGAGCGTGCCTGGCTCACCCACTCGCATGACGCCCAGCACACGGGCGTCTCTGAGGTTGCGTCGCAGCCTTTTGGCAAAATTCATTGGAGCGTGCCGGTGGATCTGGCGGTTCCCACCGGGGAGATTTTCATCCACTACGGCTCGCCGGTGATTACCGCGGAGAACACGGTGATCGTGCCGGTGAAAACCGGGACTGACAGTTTCCGGGTTGAGGCGCGCGATGGCGCCAGCGGCGAGCTGCTTTGGAGGCAGAAGACCGGATACCAGGCTCCGATGGCGGGTTTCCTGCCTGGAATGGGACCAACACTGTTTCATAACGACCTCTTGATTCCCGATGACGCAGGACGTGTGATGGTGCGAAACCGTCCCAACCGCGCCGGAGGAGAAATAAGTCATCTGTACTTCTACGGGCAGCAGAATTTCCTGGACGATCCCCAGGCCTACGAGCAGAACGTACAGATCAACACGCCGCTGACCACCGACGATGAAGGAAATCTGTTCTTCGGATTCGTTGTGCTGGGGCCGACGCCGATCGGGCTGCAGAGCGGGCTGGCTCGCATTGCGCGCGACGGCACGGGCACGTGGGCTTCGGCGAGCTTTCTGAGCAACGATCCGGCGATCACCAAGGTCGCGATGAGCTGCGCGCCAGCGCTCTCGAAGGATGGGAAGATTCTGTACGTCGCGGTGAACAGCTTCGATTTTGGCTTCGGCTATCTGCTGGCACTCGACAGCAAGACGCTGGCGGTCATCAACAAAGTGCGCCTCACCGACCCCGCGTCTGGCCTGGACGCGACCATGACCGACGAGAGCAGCGCGAGCCCGACGGTCGGCCCCGACGGCGACGTGTACTACGGAGTTCTGGAGAATCCGTTCCCCGATCACAACGACCGGGGCTGGCTTCTGCATTTCAGCGGCGACCTCACGCAGCAGAAGATTCCCGGCAGCTTTGGCTGGGACGACACGCCGTCGATCGTCGATGCCTCGCTGGTGGCCAGCTATCACGGCAAGTCCAAGTATCTGGTCATGACGAAGTACAACAACTACGCATCGATCAATATCGGTGACGGACACAATCGAGTCGCGATTCTCGATCCCAACGCCACGCAGGATGATCCGGTGATCCCGGCCACGAAGGTGATGCGCGCAGTGATTACGAAGCTGGGAGTCACGCCCGACTCTGTCTTCCCGACCTTCCCCGGAGCAGTGCGCGAGTGGTGCATCAACACCGCCGCCGTAGACGCGAAGACCAAGTCGGTGATCGTCAACAGCGAGGACGGCAAGTTGTATCGCTGGGACCTGACCACCAACAGATTCTCCGAGGTGATCAAACTGTCGGGAGGGATTGGCGAAGCCTATACGCCCACCGTGATTGGGCCGGACGGCACTGTCTACGCCATCAACGACGCGGTGCTGGACGCCGTGGGAAGGTAGGAAATTGGTAATGTAGCCCGTCGCCCTTGGGCCGGTGTCTAATTCCTTTGAGAGTGTGTTCCTGAGGGACTGGATGGCACTGACGGGGCGAGTCATGTGGGCACTGGTTGTGACCTTGTTTATGGCCGTGCGTGTGTTGGCGCAACAGGCAGTGCCGCAAACCTCTACTTCACCGCCTCAGATTGTGCGCGTCGCGCGAGGCTCTTCCGGGGGAGGCTCCGGAGACAGCATGGTCATTGAGCTGGGCATGATTCGTTGGCACCGTACGCCGGCCCCTGACTGGATGCTGAAGGGGGTTCCCGAGGAGGGGCGAACGTGCAGAATCAGCAAGCAAGACTGGGAGGGCCTCCGGAGATTCGTGGAAACCAAAGCCCTGGCAGTTTTCACTGAGCTGAAGGGGTGTCCAGCTTGTGTCGACCAGCCGGATACATGGGCAGGCGTGGAGTTCAGCGATGGCACCAGGAAAGGCGTGCGATACGGCTTTTCGCAGCCGCCCCCGGAGATCGCCGTGCTGCTGAAGAAGATGAATGCGATCCAGGAAAAGTGCCCGTCGCAGATGGTGTACATGCCTGCACCATATCCGGTATCGACGGAAAGAAACGCGAAGCCAATCAGCGTGGTGGAAGCGGTTTATCCCGAAGTCGCTCGCATCGCCGAGGTCAAAGGAGCAGTTGCCGTCTACCTGGTGATTGGGAAGACAGGCGAGGTGGAGACGGTGACTGCGGCAGACGGTCCGGAGGAACTGCAGCAAGCGGCCATCGACGCGGTGAAACAGTGGAAGTGGAAACCGTATCTCGTGAACCGGGTGGCGATTCGGTTTCGGACCAAGGCGGTGCTCCATTTCGCGGCGGAAGCGACGTCAGGTGAGACGAAGTAGTGAGCGATAAATGCGCGTTGAGGAGTCGACTCATTTCGGGCGTCACGCATTTCTTCTTTCTCCATTTCGATCACCGCGATCCACTGGCCTTGGCGCTCCTGCGAATACACAATGCGGCCCCCGAGAATCTGCGCTGCGACTGCCGGCGGCAGATCGCGGTGGAAGCCGAAGAAACGGCGCTTCAGGTCGACCCATTTCTTCCAGCGGTCGACAAGCGGATGTGCAGGCTCGTACTTGGTCGAAAAGACCATTGCGACGTCGAAATTCTGCCGAAAATCTGCGGCTGAGAGAACCTCTTCCAACGAGAAATCTTCGATGCGCACGATCTGCATGGGCCGCGTCGTATAGCCCAGCCAGGGGCGCGTCAGTTCGTCCGAAGCGGGCCAGGCGGTGAGCACGTGGGCCATGGGATAGCGGGCCTCGAGGAAACGCTCGGCGTCCTGGTGCAGGACGATGTAGTCGCGATAGGCGAGATTGTCTTCGGGAGAAAATCCGTAAGGGGGATTCCAGAACCACGCGGCCACGAACGCGAGCGCAATCACGGCGATCGCCACGGGCCAATAGCGTAGACGGCGGCGCAGCGTGGAGACGGCAAGGATGATGACCAGCGGAACCGCCGGTAGCATGTAGCGGGCAAGGACCGCCCCGCCGATGAGGGCCATTGCGATCACGTACGCGGCCACCACTACGAAAAATACTAACTGCACGGGGATGGGGATGCGCTGGCGCTCGATGTCTGTCGAGCTTCGCTCGACCGGACAGCCCCTTCGGCTTCGCTCAGGGCAAGCGGGGGCGGCTGTCGCTACATGGTCTCTGGTCCCCACATGGTCTTTGACTGGCGGCAAGAGCATGGCCAGCAGCATGGCGAGCGTCAGCAGCCAGAGATGCAGGTAGCCGAACGTCTGCCACAGACGCAGGCCCAATGCGAGCGCGAAGCGCAGAGGGTTGAGCGTGGCGGCGACGTTGTAGCGGAAGAATTCCGGGTTGCCGAAGACATAGCCGGTGCGGGCGTAGTGGTAGGAGTACCACAAGGCGAGCGGAATCAGGGGGACGAGGAGAGGAAGCATCCGGCGCACGGTCGCGCTTTGCGCGACGGGACGGGCGAGGGCGCCCGTCCCCACACGGTCATTTCCCATCCCCTCAGCGGCTGAAGCCGCGGTCTCCGCGGACCCTTGTTTCGCAGCGCTGGAAGCGCTGCGCCACCCAAAATCCACGAAACGCGGCGCGACGATGCGCACAAGTTCCCACGCGGCCAGCGCTACGGGCGCGAGGATTGCCGTTTCTTTTGCCAGGGCAGCGAGGGAGAACCAGATCGCGACTGACATCCGACGGTCTTCCAGGTAGGCGCATAATCCCCAGAACGTCAGTCCTGCGGCGGCCAGGTCGACCTGCGCCAGCGAGCTCTGCGCGAAAAAGACGGGATACAGGGCGGCGCACAGCGTCGAGGCGATTGCGACTGGCGTATTGGCGGCGCGCTGGGCCAGCCGAAAAAGGCCCAGCAGAGAGAATGCCGACACCACCAGCATGGCCGTGCGCGTTACCAGCGGGGCATAGCCGACGAGCTTCCACCACAGCGCGATCCACGCCATCACCAGGGGCGGATGCGCGTTGGAGAGGGCCGAGTGCGGGATCAGGCTGCCGGTGAGCAGCAGGTCGCGGGCGGCGGGGATGTAGTAACCGGCTTCGTCCCAGAAGTAAGGGAGTTGCAGCAGTGGCAGGTGCAGTAGGAAGATTGCAACCAAGATTACAGCGAACACCACAGCCGGATGCGGGCTGGAGGGGCGCATGGGAGAGGTCATTGTACCCGTCGGGATGTGGCAGTGGGTCAGGCTGTCGACCTGGCAAGGACAGTCGTCTTCACTTCGACCGTGGCCCCGATCTGCAATAAGAATCAACAGCGACGCGAGATCAACGACAACACCAGGGTCAACAGCAACGGCGGCGGACAGGAGTGTCCGCCCCACACTGGTCTAGTGCACCGGGCCCGTCGGGCTCATGCGCGGGTCAAGTTTGATCTCGCCGAAGGCACTCTCATAGCCGGCGACGTTCTGCTGCAGCAGTCCGAGCAACGCCTTGGCCTGCTGCGGGCTCAGGTAGATGCCCTGGACGTTGCGAATCTCCACCTGGGTTTCGGACTGCTGTTGCAGAGTGCCGAAGACGAGGAAAAAATCCCAGATGTTGACCCGCATCTGCACGCTGTTCGCGTAGTTCTCACGGTAGTCCGGGCCATTGACCAGTTTCACGTTGGGCTGTGTCGGTAGGGTCATATGCCCGCCAGTGTAATGAGTTCCCTGCCGCAAAGGAAAGGGCAACCAAACAGATTTACCCTGACCATGCTTCGATCCATGCTCTGAACTTTGCTCTGAACTTTGCTCTGAACTTTGTTCAACTTTGCTCTCAACTATGCTCTGCCAAATGCTCCGATCTCGGTGCAGGTGACAGAAACTGTCATCGGATTGATGTTTTTCGGCTGGACCGAAAGGGAAGGTTACTGTGCACAGCGACGAACCAGCGTCGGCTCAGCATTGAAAATAAAGGATTTGCGGTCTTCAGGCCCGTTACCTTCGGAAGTACCTTGTGGCGCTCAAAGTGCGATATGTTGGGTGTTCAATCCGCCAAGCGCGGGGACTGCGATGCGTCTATGACCCAAAATAACGATCACGCGATGATGGAAGAAGTGGTTCTTCCCGAGCATCTGCTACCCCTGGGATCGGTGCTGGGCCAGGGTGTGACTCCGCTCGATTTGTGCATGACGCTGGCCAAGGTATTTCGTGTGCAATACACCGAAGTGGCGCTGCTGCGGCTGGACAAAGGTTTGCTCCGGTTCATTTTCCCCGAATACCTGCGGACGACGGGGGCGATTCCGTTGTCGAGCAAAGCGGTGGCGGCCCATACCGCGCTGAGCAAGAAGGCCGAGATCTTCAACAACTTCGCCCGCGTGAAGCACGCGAGCATCTTTGAAACGATCAAGCCTGAGGCCAACGATCCGTCCGAGGAACCACCGCAGCCGACGCCGATTCAGAAACTGATGTCGGTTCCCATCATGGATCGGGCGTCGAACGTAATGGGTGTGATCCAGATCTCGCGCAAGGCTCTGGACCCGAAGTTTGCCCAGGACTTCAGCCGCGAGGACCTGCATGACCTGGAACTGGCGGCCGGACTGCTGTCAGCGGCGCCGGCGCTGCTGGAGAACTAGCCTACACACCAGAGAGCTCAAACACAGAGGGCACAGAGATCACAGAGGAGTGCTGAGTTTTCTCAGTGCTCCTCTTACGTTTGCGAAGCTCACTTCTCTTTTGTGATCCGTAGGTCTGCCCCCGTCATTTCTTTCGGTTCGTCGACGCCGAGGATTCCAAGCATCGTAGGCGAGATGTCACGCAGCGATCCGTTCGGCTTCAGCGTGAACTGCTTCGCGTCTTCTGAAACCACAATAAACGGCACGGGATTCGTGGTGTGCGCGGTGTGCGGACCGCCGGTTGCGGGATCGATCATGAGCTCGGCGTTGCCGTGGTCGGCAGTGATGAGCATGGCTCCGCCTTTGGCGCGAACGGCGGGCTCGATGCGGCCCAGGCAGGCATCGACGGTTTCGACGGCTTTGATTGTGGGCTCGATCTTGCCGGAGTGGCCGACCATGTCGGCGTTGGCGAAGTTCACGATCATCACATCGAACGTGCCTTCTTCGGTGGCTTTCACAACCGCGTCGGCAATGCCGGCTGCGCTCATCTCCGGCTTCAGATCGTAAGTCGCGACCTTAGGCGACGGCACGAGGATGCGGTCTTCGCCAGGGAAAGGCTGCTCTACGCCTCCGTTGAAGAAATAGGTGACGTGGGCATACTTCTCGGTTTCGGCAACGCGCAGGTTGCGCATTTTCTGGTTGCCCATCACGTTGGCAAGAATGTTGGCCATCGACTCGGGAGGAATGACCACCGGCAGACTGAAATTCTTGTCGTACTGCGTCATGCAGACGTAGTGCAAGTTTTTGGGGACGCGGTCACGAGGAATGGTGGCATCGAGATCGGCGGCGCCGGGCAGATCGCTGCCGCCCTTTTCGTTCAGGCCGCTGTTCCGCGTGAGCGCGCGCGTGATCTGGCGAACGCGGTCGGCGCGGAAGTTGAAGCAGATGCAGGCATCGTCGTCGCGAATGGTTTGTGTGGCGCGGGCACTCTTGCCCGCGTCTTTCGAATCGTCCACCACAAACGGAATCACAAATTCGTCAGTGACCCCCTTGTTGTAAGACTCCTTCATGCCCTGCACGGGATCGGCCTGCTTGCCGCCTTCGGCGTCGGCGAGAACCATCGCGTTGTAAGCCTTGGCGATGCGCTCCCAGCGGCGGTCGCGGTCCATGGCGTAGTAGCGGCCGTTGACGGTGGCGATCTTGCCGCAGTTGTATTCGCGCATCTTCTGCTGCAGTTGTTCGAGATATCCGGCGCCGTTGGTGGGCAGCGTGTCGCGGCCATCCATAAAGGCGTGGACAAAGACGCGCTCCAGGCCTTTCTGCTTTGCCATTTTTAGAAGCGCGTAGAGATGCTCCTGCCGCGAGTGCACGCCGCCGTCGGAGACCAGACCGAACAGGTGCAGGCGGCGTTCGCCGACGCGAGCGTGCTTCATAGCGGCGAGCAGCACGGGATGCTTGAACAGCTCGCCGTTCTGGATCATTAGATCGATGCGGGTGATATCCATGTGCACGATGCGGCCGGCGCCCATGTTCAGGTGGCCGACCTCGCTGTTGCCCATCTGCCCTTCGGGCAGGCCGACGTAGGGGCCGCTGGTGTGAATGAGCGTGTTGGGATATTCGCGCAGCAGGCGGTCGTAGGTCGGCTTGCGGGCGAGGGCGATGGCGTTGGCTTTGGTTTCGGCGCGGTATCCCCAGCCGTCGAGGATGAGGAGGATGAGGGGTTTAGGACGCAAAGGCAGCTCCTAGCTCTTAGCTTCTAGCACTTAGCTAAGTCAAAACATTGGCCACGGATTTACGCGGATGAACACGGATGAAACTACTGCAAGGGCACCAGCTTCGCGAATGGCTGGTCATTTCTCATGATCACGACCGCTTGACCTTCAATAACCCGATCTACAAGTTCTTCGAATTGTCGCGACAGCGTCTCGACATCGACGACCAATTCCGGTTTTTCCTGTTCATTCGCCATAGCTGCCCTAGAACCCCATCCGGTCGTCCGCCGACGGTCCATACGTCGCGGGCAAAGGTTTATCGTTCAAGCGCAGGTACACGCCGAGCTGCGCGCGGTGGTGCACCAGGTGGTTCAGGAACATCTGCCGGTAGGCGAGAAAACGTGTGCCGCTGAAGATGGGCTTGCCCTGAAGGCTGAGCTTCCAGGGCTCGTTCCAGGCCGAGTCGGGAACGTCCTTGAGCGCGGCCCGCACTTTTGCGGCGCCTTCGTCGAAGGCCTTCACCAGTTGTTCAGGCGATTCGAAAGCCGGGCGGGTGCGGGGCGGGCCAGCGCTGAAATCGAGCTCCGGTGTGGTCAGGATCGTGTATCCGAATCCCGGCAATTCCGCCACGTGCGGCGCGAGCTTGCCCAGCGGCATCGATTTGGCGTGGGGCGTGAAATCGGCTTTCATGGGAACGCGCTCCAGCATGGCGCGCGTGGTTTTGACTTCAGCGTCGAGTTCGGCGAGAAGAAAATCTTTGATCATGGTATGCCTCGTTCTATCTAGAGTCACAAGTACTAGTTGCACCCTCGCAAGGGAGACGCCTCAATGCTGCCTCGAACAAAACTGGTCTCACCCTTTGTAGTTCAGCGCCTTCAATCCCAGGAATCGCGCCGTTCCCCCCAGTTCCTCTTCAATCCGCAGCAGCTGGTTGTATTTGGCGACGCGGTCGGTGCGGGAGGCGGAGCCGGTTTTGATTTGGCCGGCGCCCGTGGCGACGGCTAGGTCGGCGATGAACGTGTCTTCGGTTTCGCCGGAGCGGTGCGAGATCACCGAGGTGTAGCCGTTGCGGCGGGCGAGATCGATGGCATCCAGCGTTTCGCTGACCGTGCCGATCTGGTTGACTTTGATCAGAATCGAGTTGGCCACGCCTTTGTCGATGCCCTCTTGCAGGAACTGAATATTGGTGACGAAAATATCGTCGCCCACCAGCTGAATTTTGCTGCCGAGTTCCTTGGTCAGGCTTGCCCAGCCGCCCCAGTCGTCTTCGGAAAGCCCGTCTTCGAGCGAGACGATGGGATAGTCGTTCACCCACTTCGCCCAGAAGCGTACCATCTCGTCGGAAGTCTTGGCCGACTTGTCGGATTTCTTGAAGACATATTTGCCGTCTTCGTAGAACTCGCTGGCGGCAGGATCGAGAGCAATGGAAATCTCCTCTCCCGGCTTGTATCCGGCCTTGGTAATGGCTTCAAGCACGACTTCGATCGCCTCCACGTTCGACTTGACCGATGGCGCGAATCCGCCTTCGTCGCCGACGGCGGTGTTGTAGCCGCGCTTTTTGAGCACGCCTTTCAGCGTGTGAAAGACTTCGACGCCCCAGCGCAACGCTTCGGAAAACGACGGCGCGCCGACCGGCATGACCATAAATTCCTGGAAGTCGACGTTGTTGTCGGCGTGGGCGCCGCCGTTCAGGATGTTCATCATGGGCACGGGGAGGGTGTTGGCGCCGGCGCCGCCGAGGTAGCGGTAGAGCGGGATGTCGAGGCTCTGCGCGGATGCGCGCGCGGCCGCCATCGATACTGAAAGAATCGCGTTGGCTCCCAGCCGGCCTTTGTTTTCCGTGCCATCGAGTTCGATCATCTTGGCGTCGAGGCTGCGCTGGTCGAAGGCGTCCCAGTTGGCCAGGGCTTCGGCAATTTCGCCGTTCACGTTCTCAACCGCTTTGAGCACGCCTTTGCCCTGAAAGCGGTTGGTGTCGTCGTCGCGCAGCTCGACGGCTTCGTGCTCGCCGGTGGAAGCGCCGCTGGGGACGATGGCCCGGCCCATGCAGCCGTTTGCTAAGAAGACTTCAGCTTCAACTGTAGGATTGCCGCGTGAATCCAGAACTTCCCGTGCATGAATGGCTGCGATATTTGACATAAGTCAAGAAGACTCCCTGTGCGAAATGATTTGGAGCAAGTACGGTTGCTGTTACGTTTTGTCGAAGGCTCTGAGGTCCTCAAGGGCTGAAGCCCCTTGAAACAAGCCAGTTATCGCAGCGCTAAAGCGCTGCGCCGCCCAAAATCACGCCGACGCGAGTTTTCAGGAGCGTGCTAAAGCCCTCGTCCCGAGCCAATCATTGCGGCACGGCTAGCCGAGCCCTTCCCATGACCTGCTCGTCTCTGAAACTCACGATTATATCGGACGGACATCGACGCGCTGTCATGGCGGGCACAGCTCCAACGGGCCGTTTTCCCTGTTCGGGACTGTCCGGCTGGCCAGCCGGGCGCGCTCGTATCACCGATGGTTCCCCTGTCCTGTCTGCGTATTGTCGGAGATTCCGGGGTGGTCTAGAGTCGAAATAGCTTTTGCGGTGTTAGGAGCTGGTATGACCAAGAAATGGATGTTGTTCCCCTGCCTGCTGGCTGCGACGTTAGCGGCCCAGACCAATGCGCCTGTACCGGCCGGAACGGCCCTGATGGTGCGGCTCGATACAACCCTTGCCACCTTCAGCAACAAGGCGGGAGATCCCTTCCAGGGGCACATCACGCAAGCCGTCGTGCTGAACGGTGCGACCGTGATTCCGGCGGGAGCGACGGTTGAGGGTCGCGTCACGAAAGTCAGCGAGCCGCGGCGCATCTCGGGCAAGCCGACCATCGGAATCCTGCCTGAAGCCGTGATTCTTCCCACCGGGGAGCGCTACTACCTGGACGCGACGCTGGTCGATACCAACATCCGCGGAACCGACGTCAATGATGAAGGCCAGTTCAAAGGATCAGGCCATGACCGCCACGACGTGATCGAGACCGGCGGCGGCACCGCGGGCGGAATGCTGGTCGGCGGGCTGATCGGCGGGCCTCCGGGAATTCTGATAGGCGGCGCTGTGGGGGCAGCCTCGACTGGGGCGCACTGGCTGGCGAAGCACCGGTCGGCGATATTGCCCGCGGGGACGGAGCTTACGCTGGAATTGAATCGTCCGCTACCCATGAACGCGACCGCGACCACTGCAGCGGCTTCCAGCAGCGGAACCAAGTAAGATTTTCCTCTTCAAACGTACAGACCGGAGCGAGGAATCGCTCCGGTTTTCTAGTTTTGGTCCCAAGTTTCCATCCTGTGCGATTGCTCTCAGGATTCGGTAGTGCCTCAGTTCAAACTGAGGCACTACCCAGGATTCCTACTTGACAATCAGCCATAAATATGGCAGCATGAGACATGCGCACCACCGTCGACATCCCGGATCCGCTTTATCGCGAACTCAAAGGCAAGGCGGCCAGCGAAGGACGCTCCGTCAAGGAACTGATTCTTCGTGGGGTGCAGCAGGAATTGAGGGGGGCGCGCAATCGACCGCGTCGGATCAGCCTTCCCATTGTACCTTCGAGACGTCCTGGATCGCTCAAGTTGGACAATGCCAAGATCTTCGAGATCATTCCTTTTCCCTGATGTCAACGTCTGGGTCGCCCTCACCTATGGAGGCCACGAGCACCACCAGGTGGCGCGAGCGTGGTTCGAGGCCGTGGACATGGATTCGCGCGTTTGCTTCTGCCGCTTCACTCAGATCAGCTTATTGAGGCTGTTAACCACATCGGCCGTTATGGGAACCGACGAAGTGATGACTCAGGTCGAAGCCTGGGAGGCCTACGACCAATGGGAAAAAGACAGCCGCGTTGTTTTCCTGGAAGAACCGCCAAACGTCGAGGCAGCGTTTCGCGCATTATCTCGACAACGCCATCCAAACTCGAAGAACTGGGCAGACGCTTATCTCGCGGCTTTCACTGCCGTCGCCGGGATGCGGTTTGTGACCTTCGACCGAGCCTTCCAGGGGAAGGTTGACCAACTACTGATTCTGCAGCCATAGCTTGACGTTGGTCGATTTCACGCACTGAACAGCAATTCGCCTTCGCTGACCACCTGCAACTCGATCCATCCTTCGAGCGGCAACGAATCTACGGGCAGGCGGTTTTGCCAGAGGCTGAAGCGCAGGCGGAGCTTGCTGGTGGCGGCTGTCGCGGCAGCGGTTCGACTGTCGGCTGCACGGGTGTGCGACGACGTAGCGGGCGTGGCCAGCAGCCAGGCCAGCGGCAGCTTAAATTCGAAATTGCGCAGCAGGGCCAGCTTGGCGTGGTCGTCCGGATGCGCCGATGAGGCCAGCGCCTGTTGCTCGGCTGCACTCTCGACCTTCCACTCTCGCAGCTTCCGCTCGTGCACGTCCGCCTCGACGCGCAGGGCGCGGCGCGGTCGGGGCTCGCCGCCAGCCCAGGATTCGAGGTTTACCACCAGTTCGAGATCGGCTGCGGGGATGTTGTTCTTAAAGTCCAAGCGCCCATACACGTGCGTGGCGTCGATGCCGGCGTATACGGAATCGAGCAGAAACTGTTTCCCGTGCATGGCGCCGGCGCGATGGTCAGCAGTGTAGACCGCGGCGCCGAGCCATTCGAAATAACGGACCTTGTCGCCGGTAATGCGGGGATGAATGTACGCGGTCTGCGGCACAAACGAGGGACGGACTTCCGCGCCGGTAATCGGCTGCGCCAGATAGTCCGGAGGAGTGGCGCCCAGCGCCTGATACACGTTAGACAAGTGCTTGCGATACAGTTCGTCGAAATCGCGATCGTTGGCCGAGTGATGCTCGGGGCCGTACCACCAGTTCCAGTCGCTGCCCTCGGCAATGAGAATCTCGTCGAAAGCGAGCTTGCGTTGCGGCTCGGCGGCACGGGCGGCGTGCTGAGCATAGAACTCGCGGGCGTGGTACAGGTAGTCCCAGGCGCGATTGTCCTCGGGGGCGCCGATCCACACGTTGAAGTTGGCGTTGATCCAGGAGCCGGGGACGAGCGAGGTCATCTTGCCGAAATCTTTATGGCGGGCGATGGCCTCCGAGATCGTGACGGCCTCAACGCCAGGCTCGCGTTGCAGGGCATCGTAGAAGCGGCGCAGGAATTCGCGGCCGGACTTCGGGTAGTATTCCCAGGCATTTTCGCCGTCGAGGATGATCGAGACGACCGCGTCGCGCCCTTTGGACAAGACCGGCTTTGCAGCTTCCTTGATGTTGTCGAGCAAATGCCGCGCGGCGTCGCCTGGCGGCATGCCCGAGTAGACGAATCCAATCAGGTCGGAAATGGTGTGATCGCGGAAGACCAGGTGCATCGCCGCTGAGCCGTTTTCGTAGCGGTGGATGTTGTACAGTTTCTCGGCGAGATGTGCCGGTAGTCGTCCATTGCCGTCACGCGCAAAGAACACTCCGGAACTGCGGCCCAGCACCCCTTCGTCGGTCGCCATCCACTGAATACCCAGACTGTGCGCGATGGCGAGAACTTCCTCGGAAAGACTTCCTTCTGACGGCCACACGCCTTTGGGACGCAGGCCGAACACCTTTTCATGAAGGTCGAGACCGCGCGTCAGCTGTTCGCGCGCGTCTTCGGGATGGCGAAAGCGGTTCTGCGGCAACGGAAGGCCGGGCGATGAAACGGCTCCGGCATTGGTGTCGCACACCAGCGGCAGGATCGGATGGTAAAAAGGTGTCGCTGAAATCTCGATGGATCCCTTCTTCGCCGCGTCGGCGTAGGCGGGCAACACCTTGCCCAGCAGTTCCCTTTCGCGCTGAATCACGAACTTTTGATCGTCCAGCGAGTAGCCGCGCCCCTTAGCCACCAGGGCAGCGACATCTTTTTCTTCGAGAAAGAACTCGTCGAACCAGGCAATCTGCGACAGGACCTGCAGGTCGGTGAAATCCTGCAGCTGGAAATATCGTTCTGCGCGTTCGGGGTGGTCGCCATGCTCGCGAAAGCGCTCCCAGAGCTCGCGGTAGCGCGGGTAACGGCCGATGACGTTCTGTGGATTCGCCTGAAACAGGTATTGCAAAGAGAAGCGGCGTTCTTCGACCGACAAATCTTTGGCCGGCTTGGCAGCCACGCTGAGAAACGGATCCTGCGCCGTGCCTGCGACATAATCCTGAATCTGCACCATCAGCGACGGCACGAGATTGAAGTTCTGATGCACGCCAGGGAATTCATCGAGTATCTTCACCATGCCGTAATAGTCTTTGAGGGCGTGCAGGCGGGTCCAGGGCAGGCGATATTCGCCCGTAACCAGATCTTTGTAGAACGGCTGGTGCTGGTGCCACAACAGGATGACACGCAAGGACGGCATGGCTGGAAAAGGTCAGGATAGCACGCAGGTTACCGATGCGTAGTGCCGTACTCCTCTTATCTTCGATACACTAAGGCACAGATCCCGCAATGGGCCAGAATTCCACTCTCGCCAACCCTCAACTGCTCACTGACAACGATCTCTACCTGTTCAACGAGGGTAGCCACTATCGCATGTACGACAAGATGGGGGCGCACCTGGTCACGCGCGGCGGGCAGGCGGGGGCGATCTTCAGCGTGTGGGCGCCGAATGCGCGGTCTGTGTCAGTGGTAGGCAGTTTCAACGGGTGGGATCCCAAGATGCATCGCCTGGAGCCGCGGGGATCGTCCGGAATCTGGGAAGGCTTCGTCGCCGGCGCCAACAAGGGCGCGCTCTACAAGTACCACATCGAATCGCAGCGGCACGGATACCGTGTCGACAAGGCTGACCCCATCGGCCTGCTGCACGAAAAGCCTCCCCGTACGGCGTCAGTGGTGTGGGATCTCGACTATCAATGGAACGATCACGACTGGATGCAGAAGCGGGCCGAGCGCAATTCGCTGCGCGCGCCGCAGGCAATCTACGAGGTGCATCTGGGCTCGTGGATGCGCGTGCCGGAAGAGCACAACCGGCCGCTCACCTATCGCGAGACGGCGCCACGGCTGGCCGAATACGTGGGCCGCATGGGATTCACGCACGTCGAGTTCTTGCCGGTGATGGAGCATCCTTTCTACGGCTCGTGGGGATATCAGACCACCGGCTATTTCGCTCCCACCTCGCGCTATGGCACGCCGCAGGACTTCATGTACCTGGTGGATTTCCTGCATCAGCATGGGATCGGCGTGATTCTCGACTGGGTGCCATCGCACTTCCCTTCCGACGCGCACGGCCTGGCTTATTTCGACGGCACCCATCTCTACGAGCACTCCGACTCGCGCCAGGGATTTCATCCCGACTGGAAGACGCACATTTTCAACTACGGCCGCGCTGAGGTGCGCAGCTTTCTGATGTCGAGCGCCATGTTCTGGCTCGATAAGTATCATGCCGACGGCCTGCGCGTGGATGCGGTCGCTTCCATGCTCTACCTCGACTATTCGCGTAAGCAGGGCGAGTGGATTCCCAACAAGTACGGCGGCAGGGAGAATCTCGACGCCATCGAATTCCTGCGGCGCTTCAACCAGGAGGCGTACAAGGAGCACCCGGACATTCAGACTTGCGCGGAGGAGTCCACGGCATGGCCCATGGTCTCAAAACCGGTGTATGTGGGCGGCCTGGGATTCGGCGAGAAGTGGGATATGGGATGGATGCATGACACGCTGAAGTACTTCCAGAATGACCCCATTCACCGCAAGTATCAGCACGACAAGCTCACCTTCCGCATGCTGTATTCGTGGCATGAGAACTTCGTGCTGCCGCTGTCGCATGACGAGGTGGTGCACGGCAAGGGATCGCTGATCGGCAAGATGCCCGGCGACGAGTGGCAGCGCTTTGCCAATCTGCGCCTGCTGTTCGGTTACATGTATGCGCAGCCGGGCAAAAAGCTGCTGTTCATGGGCGACGAATTCGGCCAGGTGCGGGAATGGTCGCATGATACGAGCCTGGAATGGGATGTGACGCAATACCAGGTGCATCGCGGCATGCAGGCCTGGGTTGAGCAGTTGAACCGGCTTTACCGGAGCGAGCCGGCGATGCATGTACTGGACAACAATCCGGCGGGATTTGAATGGATTGACTGCAACGACAACGCCGCCAGCACGATTTCCCTGCTACGGAAGAGCGAGTCGCCGCGGGACACCGTGGTCGTGGTCTGCAATTTCACACCGGTGCCGCGCACCGGGTATCGCGTAGGGGTTCCGCACGGCGGCTACTGGCGCGAGTTGCTCAACAGCGACGCGCGGGAATATGCGGGTAGTGGCATGGGCAATCTGGGCGGCGTGTACGCGGAAGAAATCCCCCAGCACGGGCGGCGGTTCTCCCTGAAGCTGACCTTGCCGCCGCTGGCGGCGCTGTATTTCAAAGCCAGCTGAGCCCTGAACCACGCGAGCACGCGTATTCCAATCTGGAACTCCTCGGATGATTTTCTTTTCGGTGTGACACTCTTCACAGACGTCTACGTCCTGCTCTTGGATGATTCCGTAGTCGACTGTTTCCGCGCAGGCAGCCCCGGAGGGGCGCAATTCGTTAGCCCAGCGTGTCAGCGCTGGGCGAGCGTATCAGCGGAAACGCGAGTCCCGGAGGGACGACACCTGTGTCGCACACCTATTGCACAAACCTGGTTCATTGCGTATTCAGCACGAAGGAACGAGCCGACTGGATCGCCGAAGAACTGCAGGAGCCCCTTTACGCATACATGTTCGGGATTGCCAGGAACCTGGGACTTGAGATTCTCGCGCTGGGCGGTACAGCCAACCACCTTCACTTGCTGATGGCCCTTCCCGCGAGGCATCCGTTATCCGATGCAATTCGAGATCTCAAAGCCAATTCCTCGCGTTGGATGTCAGAAGGCCGGCGCCGATTCTGTTGGCAGGAAGGATTCGGTGCATTCAGTGTTAGCCCATCGCAGGCGCCAAGCGTCAAAGCGTACATCAGGAACCAAGCCGAGCATCACAAGAAACGAAACTTCGAAGAAGAGTTCCTGATTCTGTTGAAGAAGTCTGGAATCACTTACGATCCACGCTACGTTTTTGGATAGTGCCGCCCCTGCGGGGCTCTTACTTCCCCGGGATGAATACCCAGGGCTTACGCCCTGGGCTAACGCATGTCGGCCCTCCGGGCCTCGAGTCCGGACCCCGGGGTTTCCTGAGTCGACACGGCACTGGTCTAAGACGGAATCAGATCAGCACCGCCAACCCGCGCCCGCGGTCTTCATCGCTCCATGCTATCCTCGCCTTGAAGCGCGTCTCGTGTCTCTCATGCGGATTCTGACCCGCTACATCTTGCGGGAAGTGACGGCGCACGCCGTGATCGGCGTGGCCATCTTTACCTTCGTCCTGTTCACGCGCGATCTGGGACGCATCCTGGAACTGGTGGTGCGGGCCAGCGCTCCCTTGCCCAGCGTGGCTGAAATTTTCTTCTACACCGTGCCCCTGGCGCTCACCTACACGCTGCCCATGAGCGTGCTTGTCGGGATTCTGATCGGCCTGAGCCGCCTCGCCGCCGACTCGGAAATCACGGCCATGCGCGCCAGCGGTATGGGAGTGTGGACGTTTCTGCGCGTGCTGTCGATTTTTGTGGTGGCAGCGTGGCTGCTCGCGCTGGGCAACGGAATGTACATTGCGCCGCGATCGCAGGCCGCGCTGGCCCGCCTGGAGGAGCGCCTCAAGGGTTCGCAGGTATCGTTCGAGGTGCAGCCCCGAGTGTTTTACGAGGGATTTCCCAAGCTTGTCCTCTATGTGCAGAATGTGCAGCAAGCGCAGGGCGCGGCCGTATGGAAGAACGTGTTCATGGCCGATCTCACCGACGCCGCGAACCCGCGCATCACGCTGGCCAAGGAAGGCATCGTGGTCAGTGAAGGCCCGGACCGCCTCCACCTTCACCTGACTGACGGGTCGGCGCACGAAACCGATCCGCAGAACCCCGACCACTACCAGGTTTCCACCTTCCAGCAAACCGATATTCCCATCGAACTTCCGGCGACCGAGAACAAGAGCGACGAGTCTCTGCCCGCCGGTGTGGTCGACACCTGGGCGCTGCTGGACCGGGCGCGTCATGCCGATCCGTTTTCGGCGCGCCTGTTTCTGATCGAATTCCACCGCCGCTTCGCGCTGCCCACGGCGTGTCTGGTGCTCGCGCTGGTGGGAATTCCGCTCGGCCTGTCGTCGAAAAAGAGCGGAAAGTCAGGCGGCTTCGTGCTCACGATTCTGCTGGTGTTTGCCTATTACGTGGTCTCCCTGATTGGCGTTTCGCTGGCCCGGCAGTCCCGGGTTTCGCCGTGGTGTGGAGCGTGGCTGGCCGACATGGTCTTTTTCACACTCGGCGTTTGGCTGTTGTGGCGGGCGGAGCGGCGGCCGTTTGAACTCGGATCGTTGCGTCTCTTTCGAAAAGCTGAAGCTGCCGGAACCCAGCCCTTCGCCGGGCGCGGCCGGCGGGAAAACGCCTTCGAGCGCGCTGCCACCCGCCGGCGACTCTTCAGCGCGAGTTTCCCTACTTTGCTTGACGACTATGTGCTGCGCGATTTTTTTGTCTATCTGGGACTGATCCTGTCGACCTTCCTCGTGCTGGTGCTGGTGTTCACGCTGTTTGAATTGCTGGGAGACATCCTGCACAACCAGGTGCCGGCTCTGGTAGTGGCGGAGTACTTGCTGAACGTCACGCCTTACCTGCTCTACAACGTGGCGCCGCTGGTGGTCCTGCTGGCAGTGCTGGTCACGTTCGGGCTGATGCAGCGCTCCAACGAAATTACGGCGATCAAGGCGACGGGAATCAGTGTGTACCGGATTGCGGCTCCCGTTCTGGTAGCGACGGCTGGCCTGGCTGCGGCGCTATTTTTTGCCGATCAGTTCTACCTGCCGCACACCAACAAGCGGCAGGAGGCGCTGCACAACCAGATCAAGGGCAAGCCTCCGCAGACCTACCTGCGGCCGGACCGAAAATGGATTTTCGGGCAGAACAATGACATTTACTACTACCCGTTTTTCGACCCTGACCGCAACCAGTTCGGCAACATTACGGTGTTTCAGCTCGATCCCGCCAGCTTCATGATCACGCGGCGCATTCATGCCGAGCGGGCGCATTGGGACGAGAACCTGAATCGCTGGATCTATGAGAATGGATGGGACCGTCTGCTGCACGTGTCGGCCATCGCGAACTACCGTCCCTTTGAGGTATCCACCTTCCCCGAATTGCCGGAGACGCCGGCGTACTTCAAGAAAGAAGTGAAGCAATACACCGAGATGAATTACGAGGAGCTGCGGCGCTACATCCGCGATTTGCAGCAGAGCGGATTCGACGTGGTGCAGTTGCGGGTGCAGCTCAACAAGAAGCTTTCCTATCCGCTGATCACACTGATTATGGCGATCCTGGCCGTGCCCTTTGCCATGTCCACCGGAAAGAAAGGGGCAGTCACAGGCGTGGCTGTGGCGGTGGGAATTGCCGTGTTCTACACGGTGGTGTCCCGGCTGTTTGAGGCGATGGGAGACCTCAACCAGCTTCCGCCCGCGCTGGCCGCCTGGTCGCCGGATTTGATCTTCATGCTCGTGGGTGGGTACTTGATTTTGAAGGTGCCGACGTAGGGATCAGGGGTCAGTAGTCAGTGGTCGGTAGTCAGTGGTCAGTGATCGGCACCTGCGACATGCTCGGAATACTGGCAACTGATCACTGACCTCCGACCACTCGCACTACTTCACTGCGATTCCCGTCGGCTGGTTGTCGGTCGTGATGTCGGGCAGCGTTGCTAGCGCGCCGGTCTGGGGCACGATGGAAAATTGCGAAACCGTCCCGGAAGTAAAGTTGCTCACGAACATCCAGTTTCCGTCGGAGCGGATCACAATTTGCGTCCGGCCCGGACCAACGGCGCCTATCTGCCCCGTGGGGACGCTGGCAGGAATCCCCGCTGTGACCGAGCCCGTGACCGGACTGATATGGAAGATAAAAATGTGGCTTCCAAGCGTATCGACCACGTACACATTGTTGCCCAGCGGGTCGACGACGACCGGTCCGGGGCTGACCGTGGTACCGGTCAAAGAGAATGGTGAATTGGCGACGGGGATCAGGTGCCCGTCCGGGACAGGGCACTGATTGACCACCGCGGCATTGCAGATGACGTACGCGCTGAGCTTGCCCGACAGGCTATCGGTCACATAGACGAAGCGATCGCAGGGATCCGTCGCGATCCCCGCCGGTATCTGATCGGTTGCGGCGACCGGGTTCAAGCCGGGGGTCGGGGTGATCGTCCCAGTCGAGATGTTCACGGCAAATTGCCAGACCGCGTTGTTCGGCTGATCGACCATGTACAGGAACTCGGTTGTGGGTGCGGCTTGTTGAAAACACGCCGAGGTCTGGGTTCCGTTGATCACGCCCGGCAAGATCGTCGGCGTGAGAGCCAAAGCCACAAAATTCGAGGTCTGGAATCCCTGTTGCGGAGGGAGGGTAAAGGTCTGCGGCACCGGGGTCAGTGAACCATTGCTGATGGCGTAGACGCACACCCCATATTGCGCGGGGATCGTCAAGGTCTGCGGACAGTTTGGATTCGAGTTCGCAGCCGCTAACGTACCCAGACCTTCCGCGACAAACAGAAACTTGCCGGCCGAGTCCATAGTCAGCGCGACGGGGTTCGGGTCAGGGATCACGGTTCCCTTGTTCGCAATGGTGCCGTCGGAATTCACCTTTAACGCCAGGATTCCGGTTTGAGTTGGGTTGGTGCAGGTATCGGTCGAATTTATGATCGTATAAGCAAAGTTTCCGGCCGGATCGAGAACCATGGAAGCGGGTATGCCGGGCAGAATGCATACCAGGTCGGTGGTGTCTGAGGTGGGGTTGCTGATTCCGGTTACCACCCCGCTGGCCAAACTAAAGCTAAAGGTCTGGACGATGGAAGAGCCCTGGCTCGCCACCAACATCAAGCCGTTGGACTGCCGGTTGTACAAGCTGTTGCAGGCCAGCAAAAGACTCATTGCCGCAAGCACTACTCCCGCCCCCAGCAACCACGCGAATCTTGTCGACATTCTCTGCCTAGTCTCCATGCTTTTGTGTGGGTTACGCGTGCACACCACCGGCGCCCCGCCGGCAGGTTCATGCACGCTGGAAAGCGCTGGGAAATCTCAACACATTGGTTTATCAGGAAAGCGCGGGAAGATCAAACCCCCACAAAGACTTATTGGAAGCCGGATAGCAGGCTGCGAGTTGCCCGGGCCGGGCTGAGAGCGCTTAAAGCTTAGATTTGGGACTTAAACCCTCAGGGCTTTGCGGGCAGCGGCTGCCAGAGCTCAATCTTATTCCCATCCGAGTCATAGATCCAGGCAAAGCGACCGTAGGATTCATCCATCCGGTTGGCGTCAATCTTCACTCCCTCTTGTTTTAAGCGGTCGAGCAAAGCATCCATATCGTCCACGATGTAGTTGATCATGAACGGTGCGGGGCTGGGATCGAAATACTTAGTGGAGGCTGGAAAAACGCTCCAAACTGTAACGTGTTCCTTTTGCGGGTCGTCGTGTTCGCGCCACGGAAGCATCGCGCCCTGGCCTTTGTCAGCGAGTCCAAGATGCGTCGAATACCATTCGCGCGTCTGATCGCGATTAGCCGATTTGAAGAAAACACCGCCGATTCCAAGGATGCGCCCGCGCTGCTCCACTTTGACAGGCGGCTTCGACTTTTCAGGTTGGGGAGATTCCACTTTCTGTCCTCCTTTTGGGCCGACCGAGATGAGCAACAACGAACCGAGCGCAATTGTGCTCCACGGTATTCCTTGCATGCGCGGGATTATACATGTGTCGATTCGAATGGAGAAAACGGTTCGCTCAGATTTTCTGATTGGCGTTGGCCGCGATTCACCGTTTCCAGATCGCGTGAAGCTCTTACGCTTCTCGTGCGGCCGTAGCAACCGTTTCGGGCTCCGGTTTGGCCGACTGGCCGTCGGCGATCAGCGGCAGCCGGATTTCCACCTGCAGGCCGCCTTCGGGGCGATTCCGTGCACAAACGCGGCCACCGTGAAAGCGGACCGCTCTCTCCGTAATGGCCAGCCCCAAGCCGACTCCTCCGGTCAGCCGGCCGCGAGCTTCATCGAGACGATAGAAGGGCTCAAAAAGCTTTTCCAAGGCATCCGCCGGAACTCCAGGTCCGGAGTCATTGACTCGGAGCACGGCCTCGGGTCCGTTTTGCGCTTCCTCGCTCGCCAGCTCGATTTCGACCGATTTTCCTTCCTGGGTGTAGCGAATGGCGTTGCGCACAACGTTTTCAACTGCGCTGTGCAGCAGGGAGGCATTCCCGCGGACCGCCCAATCTCCTTCACGGATGGTGGTTTGCACGTGGCAGTGGCGCGCCTGAGCCTCGAACTCAGCGTCCTCGGCGACGCTGGCCACCAGTTCGTCGAGGGAGACCGGCGTTTCCGGAATCTGCTGCTCGCCGTCTTCCAAACGAGCCAAGGTAAGAATCTTGGCGATCAGCTCGTTCAGGCGGATGGCTTCGAGTTCGATGCGTTCCAGCATATCGGTATTCTCAGCGCCGGAGCGCTGCCGCGCCAGGCCGAGCGCCACGTTCAAGCGCGCCAGCGGCGATCGCAGCTCGTGCGAAATGTCATTCAACAGGCGGGATTGCGCCTTGACCAGAGTCTCGATCCGTTCCGCCATGGCGTCGAAGTCGCGCATGAGGCTGGCGACTTCGTCCCCCGTCTTGGTGGCGGGAGCGCCGGTGCGGGCGGAAAGATCGCCGTTGGCCAATTGCCGGGTCACGGCGCGCAGGCGCACGATGGGCTTGGTCAGGTACCACGCGAGTACGTAACAAACCAGACCGGAGGTGATCACTCCGATCATCAGGCCGGTGATGGGAACGCCGCGCGGGCCGGCAAAAACGCGTGGGCCAGAGGACAGTCCCAGGACGATGGTATAGCGATGTTTGCCGTCGGAGGAGGCCCGCGAGTCCCGCTGCACCGGGGGTGCGGGAATCATGAAGGCGTCCCGCGGCACACGCGGCCCGCCCCTAGCCACGCGCAAGGCCCAATCGGGTGGAGTGCGCCCGGAAACCTCCACTCCGCGCTCGTCGAACAGATAAGCACGTACATGCTGCGTGGCTTCCAGGTTGTCGAGATATTGGCGCAGCTGGCGCTCGTTGCCTTCCTCGTAGGCATTCACCGCGTCATTCAAAACGGCTGCATGGAGACCTTCCAGAACCGCGCTGCGAGGGCGGAAGGCCAGCGTCACCAGGATGGCGATCACAAAAAACAGCGCCCATGCCACCCAGAATGACAGGAAAATGCGGAGAAAGACGCTCTTCATGCGGCACGCCTGCCCTACTCGGCCTTGGCCTTCTCGCGCGGCCGGGCAAAAATATAGCCTACACCACGAACCGTCTTAATGTGCTCGTCGTTGTCGGTATCGCCCAACTTTTTCCGGACTTTGCTGACATGCATGTCGATGCTGCGGTCAAAGGGAGAGAACTTCCGGCTCAGCACGGCGTTCACCAGGCGCTCGCGGGGCACCACCCGGCCGGCCTCGCGCAAGAGCACTTCGAGCAGATTGAACTCGACCGAAGTCAGGTCCAGCGGTTTGCCATCGAGACGCACGGTGCGGGTGGCGGGATCGAGTTCGACTTCTCCCACCCGCACGATGTCGGGAGGAGCCGGGGCGCCATCGGCATGAGTGCGGCGAAGGATGGCCCGGATGCGGGCCACCAGCTCCCGCGGATTGAAGGGCTTGGGAAGATAATCGTCGGCTCCGATTTCGAGACCCACGATGCGATCCACATCTTCTCCCCGCGCGGTCAGCAGCAGCACCGGCAGGCGCGAGGTCGCGCGGATGCGGCGCAGCACTTCAAACCCGTTGATTCCCGGCAACATTACGTCGAGCACGACCAGCAGGTACTGGCCGGCAGTGGCTTTTTTCAGCCCGCTCTCGCCGTCGTGCACGCACTCGATGGCGAAGCCCTCCGCCCGCAGGTATTCGTCCACCAGGTGGCAAAGCTCCACGTCATCGTCGATTACCAGGATTCGCTCCATTGGTCTCTATATCATTGTGCATCAGGACGAAAACGGATCGTAGTAAAGAATTGTCAAATCAGCGCCCGTTAACCAAGTCGGGAACGGGTTGACAAAACTTTACTCCCGTTTACCGTCTTTTTACTGCCTTTTCGTGGCGAGCCGTGTTCCTATAAGCGTAAGCAGAATCCCGAGACCTCGGGGAAGGACCATAGGAGTCACACACAATGAAATCGATTCGCATTCGCTTGCTCGTTGCCACATTGGCCGTTTTGCTGGGAACCGCGATCGGCAGGTCGCAGATCTCGACGGACACGCCGCCGCCGACGCATGTGCACGCTCACCAGTACGGCATGCATGGGCACGGGATGGGATTTTTTCCACGCTCGTTGAATCTGACCGACGCGCAGCATGAGCAGATTAAAACCATCATGCAGAAGGAGCGCCCGGTGATGAAGCCACTGTTCCAGCAGAGCCACCAGATTGAGCAGCAGCTTAGTCAGTACGCCGAAGGGACCTTCGACGAAGGGAAAGTCCGCGCCCTGTCTACCCAGAAGGCGCAGGTCGAAGCCGAGTTGACGGTGCAGAAGACGCGCATTCACAACGAGATGTTCCAGGTGCTGACCGCCGACCAGCAGGCCAAGATGAAGGAAATCGAAGCCAATCGCGAGTCTCGCATGCAAGACCGCATGCAGGAGTCGGCACCCGCTGCTCCGCAACAGTAATTTGAGGGGGAAGAACTCTGCCACCAGAGTTCTGAGTCGAACGGCGCGAGGCTAGGGCCTAGGTTCTTACGGCCGCCTCGCGCCGCAGGTTTATCCGCCAATGCCAATGAATGACTCGTATTTGTTCTCCGTTGGATGGCTTTACTTCGCGGGATGGGCCGTCATTCTGGTCGCGCTCAATTGCGCCGCGTTTGCCGGAGACTTGTTCCCGTCGCGTTCGCCCTATCCCTCAACCGCAGACAGTACTACTTCAGCTCAGGCCGGGGAACATCTGGCCCGATAGGGAGCGATAGGTGCTCGTTCGATCACCTGCTCCGCAACCCGGCAACGTTTTTTGGGATTTCCACATTTTCCAGATGGGTTCGAGTGCAGCGTACAACATTCACTGTATTGTTCGAGCGCCACGAAATGCCTTAACTGAGCAAAACATCGGAATAAATTCCGGCGAATAAAATAAGCGGAGGCTGTATGGGCGCTCTTCAATCTTGCCAAGTACGAGGGTGGAAGGAATTGTATGTGGCAGCACTGCTCGAAAACGAGACGGAGCGAATTCCTTCGCTGATTGACGACGCCGAGAAAGCCATCCGGGTTCGGGCCAGAGAACTGTTCGGTGCCGGTGGTGACAATATTGAAGAAGAAACGGCTCTGGACGACGCTTTATACGCCCTCCATGCCCTGAAAAGTTGCCTCGCCATCCACGGACGGTTCGCCGCCGCCGCTTGAAATAAGTTTCCCCCAGTCGCTGCCCTGGCGAGGCCCTGCCTCGCCGGGGCCCCCGCCGAAAAGCTGCACCCTGCCTGCTACAATTTCATCTACTCAATTTGCATGTTTCCCCATTCTTTGCGACCGCTGCTGCCTTATCTGAAACGCTACCGGTGGGGCTACGCGGCGGGCACGGTGTGCGTTTTTCTGCACAACGGGATCCTGGTTCTGCTTCCACTGGTGCTGGGACTGGCATTCGACGATCTGCGGCAGGGCGGCCACAAGTTGCTGCTGTACGCCGGGCTGCTGCTGGCGATCGCCGTCACCAAGGGGATTTTTCAGTTCCTGACGCGCTGGATCGTCATCGGGATTTCGCGCGACATCGAGTTCGACCTGCGCAACGACCTGTTTGAGCGCCTGGAGAGCCTCTCCTACTCCTACTATCAGCGCAACCGCACCGGCGACATCATGGCGCGCGCCACCAACGACCTGAGTGCGGTGCGCAACCTGCTCGGTCCGGCGATCATGTATACCGCCAACACCATCGTTTTGACGGCCGGGGCGCTGGCCTTCATGGTCACGATCAGTCCCCGGCTGACTTTTTACACGTTCCTTCCGCTCCCCGTGGCCAGCATCGTCATTCAGTACGTGGGGCGGCAGATTCACGATCGCTTCGAAAGAATCCAGGCGATGTTCTCCGACATTTCGGCGCGGGCGCAGGAGAACTTCTTGGGAGCCCGGCTGATCCGGGCCTACGTGCAGGAAGAGGCCG